>Ga0214923_10000019_pt1 | contig 208863 bp, 191 predicted proteins | sample LL1510_MetaG_FD_177993 | JGI IMG/M metagenome (GOLD analysis project Ga0214923, IMG submission 177993) | Freshwater microbial communities from Lake Lanier, Atlanta, Georgia, United States - LL-1510 | ecosystem: Environmental > Aquatic > Freshwater > Lake | place: USA: Georgia | collected... | reverse complement strand
CATCGTCTTTCACCTGTGGAAACAAAAAGACAGGGTTAAGTAAGACAATCGGCGTTAAGAAACAACAAACAAAGCACGCCTGTTGATTTTACATTTTTTAATTATTTTTTATGCTGTGAAAATCGGCATTTGAAATGTTAAAAGGTGTAAAATGAATTTACTTTCTACTCTATATATATATAATGGAATACACCGCAGAAAAAGGATGTAGAACAGCACAGTCTGATGGACATCATGATTTTGACAAAACAAAAAAACTAACAAATCTAACAAATACCGAAATAACGGCAATTATAAATGATTATATTCCACAAAATTCAAAGTATAAAGATTGTGGCATGTCTGAAGACGAATTTTTCAAAGAATATATATTAGATTCAAATGATCCTAAAATGTTAATCAATTCACTATTAAGTCCAGAAGACAATACATCTGAAATAACAGATATAAATAATAAATTTAAATCAGATATTAAGAATAAATATATAGTGTTTTCAGTAAAAAGGAGTTCGATTGATGAGAAATATAAAATATATCATCCACCGAATAACTCAAAAAACAACAAATCATTCATAGAAGAAATATTAAAAAGAGTAAAAATAACCAATGATATTTTTTTTATTGGAGATACAAGTGATCCAAATATAATGGATGATTTAGCAAGCGTGCAAGATACAAATTTTTATTGGGTTCAAAATGCACAAACATTATATGATCCTGCAGGTAAAACTGCATATCATACAAATGCGGGTATAGATTATGGTTTTCGCAATCCAAACAGTAAATTCACTTTTTGTTGGGAAAAATATGATTCTGGATGCACTATATATCCACACTGGAATGAGGATAAATCAAATCAAGCTGTAGAACGTGAAACAATCAATGAAGACAATCAAGAAATAATGTTTTATACAAATCGTGATATTTACATGGCCATTGAAAAAAAAGACATTAACAAAAAAAATGATGACTATCAAAATCACGATTCTGGTATTTTGATTACATATCCTAAAACAAAGGGATTATATGCATATGCAAATTCCAATTTAGCTGAAATTAATTCCAGTTTGTTGAATGATGATAATTATGTAAAAAAGTCCGAAATGTTGAAAAATTTAATTGCGAATTTAATACAAAACAAAGAGAGTGCTGTCTGGAAAAAATTACAGGAAAAAAATTGGACAAATAAAATGTTAGCAAAACGATTGGGTGATTCAGGTCAATCATTGTCATGTCTTCGTAAGAAAATTAAACTACAAAGATTTGAAAAAAAGGACAAATCAGATAAAATCGTAGATTTTGAATCCAATAACTTTTTGGCATTTATTTCATTTGATAAATTAGCCATTGCTTTTTCCATTCTATACGGAACTCCGATTATTATTCAATCTATCAGAGAAGAACAGGGTGGAATTCAAGGCAAATCAAGTGGGTTTATTGTGTATATTCGTAAAGATTTATTGGATCCAGTGAAGAGTATTCATACTAACTATACTACCGACGTGCTTGCTCAAAATATTCAAAAATTCAAAGATATTGATATGAATTTATTACAATTGCAAAATGTAAAAACAAATATGGATCGTTTCACTGGGTTTTTACAACAAATTGTTGCCAATAACGATAATGGCTATTCTTCACTGATGACGGTTTATATGAAATACATAAATGTTTTTTATTTTTTAAAAATAATCCAACTCAAAGAAATTGATTTTAACAAGCAAATAATTACAAAAAAGTTAGTCGATATTTTAAATTTTTCGGTAAATAGCTTGAATAAGATTATGATTGAAATTAAAATTAAAAATGAAGAAATGGCTATAGATGCAATTACAGATAAAGATATAGATACATGTTTTTTAACGGATACTAAATTTATCCAGAATAAAATATTATCAAAAATTAATTCGTATATTGATGAAGGACAACCACTACATAAATATGCGAAAGATATAAATTCAATTATCAGTGACCTAAATGGCAATTTGAGTAGTTTATTTGAATCGTATGAAAAACAAATTGATGTAATGATAAAAATAAATGAGATTCTTCAAACGATTCCAGATAGATATTCTGAAACTACAATCCGTGAAATGAAAATTCACAAAGATAATTATTCACCATATAATGTTTTATGCTATGGCAGAGATTCCACCGCGCGAAAGCTAGATGAAAAACTAGATAGCGAACTGCAAAATAAATTTGGAAAATATCAAATTGAATCGATATTTCGTTCGTTTGATTATAACTCCTATGGAAAAAAGGCATATTCTCATTTTGTAAAACAAATACAAAATTGTATAACATATATTAAAACATGTAAAGCTACCGAAGGTAGTTTTGCAACAACTCTCGCAACAATATTTGAAGAAGAATTGGATAAAATTGGGTTCTTTATGATTCCAGAAGAAGAGGAAACTAATATAAAGGCGAGTGAAGTCGAAATTGATAAACCCATTGTGAATGTTGAAAAAAAAGATGAAAAGACGTCGCCTGGTATGTCAGTGAAAACAAAATCTGCACAAAAATTACAACAACCTAAATCAACATATAGGCTACGTTCACTTGTCCCTGCACAAAAATCACAACAACCTAAATCAACATATAAGCTACGTTCACTTGTCACTGCACAAAAATCACAACCTAAATCAACATATAGGCTACGTTCACGTGAAAAAAGGGGAGGAGCTGGAAGTGAAAATCTTAACGAGTTTATTACAAAAATATTTTCACTAACTCCTCAAGATATATCAATAATTCAGCAAAGTATTGATGAAAAAAACATAAATATGAAATTTCCAAAATTTAACACGATTGATAACTTTTACAGGTCTTTGTATGATTTTGAAATCTTTCTGAAAGGATTTATGAGAATACTTGTTATGATTAAAACCGACGAAGTCGCAATAAGATCAAACAAATTAGATAATACATTACCCTTCTTTACTTTCAACAATAACAACCTGATAATGAAAAATATATTTAATTATTTATATTCTATAGATGAAAACAGTATAGATAAATATTTATCTACCTCTAACACAGAATTAAAAGAGTATGTAGCTGAATACACAAACAATAAAATATCAATATGTTACAACAATGTTGCCGAAAAATTATTCTCCAGTAATAAATTTACCATTCAAAGAAACGGAAAAAATATAAATATCAACGAAGCAATATATCAATATATAAATTATGAAGATGAACGATTGACTCCTGAAAAAAAACAACAATTGAATGAGATATTTGGTGAACGCAACAGCGCACCCGGGCTGATTGTATTCCCATTTCCGAAAGAAATACAACAAGTATTCAATATTCTCATCGATATGAACAAATTACAATATATAAAAATAGTATTGAATGGAATAATGTCGTATGGTATTGCAAATTTTAAGAATCTGAAAGATCTCATTGAATCGCGAAGTCTACCACAAAAACCATCCATTTTTTCATCTATGGCGACAGGTATTGCAGCTGCACCTGTATCTTACAAAAACATTTATCAAAAACCTGTTGCAAGTGTTTTCGGAGGAAAAACAATCAAAAAAAAATCAAAAAATAATAAAAAAACAAATCGTAAAACTCGCAAAAAATGTGTATAAGAGTATGTTATATAATGGTTTCGGGCGATTTCGACCAAAAAGAATATCAGAAAATGGTTTTCATCATGAACGCCCTCAACGATGGCTGGTCCGTGAGAAAAAACCAGGACACCTATATTTTCAAAAAAAAGCACGAGAACAAAGTCGAAATATTTCAAGAAGATTATTTAGCCACTTTTATTGTCAACAACATGTGTCTAAATAATCCCGTCGTCAAAAAATAAACTATAACATATTGTCGTGAATATATGTTATAGTATGCTTGCGCGGAGTTATTTGCCGGTGCTTCCGAACCCTCCGGTTCCCCGGTTTGTCTCTTCATGGGATTCGACGACAGCAACATCACTTAATCTCTCGATACGTGTCAATATCATTTGTGCTATACGGTCTCCGCTTTTGATCGAGTAGGTTGCATCGAGTGAATTATTGATAAAACAGACGAAGATTTCACCGCGATAGTCGTAATCCACCACGCCCGCACCCACGTCGATACTGTTTTTCACGGACAGCCCTGAACGGGGTGCAATCCTCAAATAATAATTTTGCGCATTTTCGAAATCGTCGCTTAACCAGGAAACCGAGATTCCGGTTCCCACCAGACGGCGCGATTGTGGCGGCACGTCGATATCGACATTTGACATGAGGTCCATACCAGCGGCGTATTCGGAGCCGTATCGTGGGAGTTGAGCATTTTCGGCGAGTTTTTTGACGAGGAGCTTCATTGTGGTAGTTGGTGGGATGCGTTTATGTTGTTTTTTATATGCAATAACAATTTGTTCCATATGTATCTTATTATATGCATAATTGTTTTTCCTAAATATTCTACCACATACCGCAATCTTATAAACATCTATAACACGACATAATTGAAATTATATGTAATAATATCTGCATATATCACGTAATGAATTCAAAATTTTTTATTTTATGCAGTCGCACAATTATTGCTAAATATTTACATCCGACTGTAATTATTTAGCAATGTTAGAAATTATTTTCTTTTTATGTTATATACCCAAGAATCAATGGGAGGTGCCCTTATGCAACTAGTCGCCTACGGCGCACAAGACGTTTTCCTTACTGGAACCCCTGAAATCACCTTCTGGAAGGTCTCTTACAGAAGACACACTAACTTTGCCATGGAATCCATTGAGCAAACCTTCAATGGTCAAGCCGACTTCGGCCGCAAAGTTACCTGCACTATCTCCAGAAATGGTGATCTTTGCTACAGAACCTACTTACAAGTCACTCTTCCTGAAATCAACCAAAACATGAAAGGTACTACTGGAACTGGTGTCTATGCTCGTTGGTTAGATTTCATCGGTGAGCAACTTATTGCTCAAGTTGAAGTTGAGATTGGTGGTCAACGCATTGACCGTCAATATGGTGACTGGATGCACATCTGGAACCAAGTTACCATGTCATCTGAGCAACAACGCGGTTACTTCAAGATGATTGGTAACACCACTCAACTTACCTACATCACCGACCCTGCCTTCGCCGATATTTCCGGTCCATGTGCTTCTTCTGGTGGTCCATCCCAAGTATGTGCCCCAAGAAAAGCCCTTCCAGAAACCACCCTTTACGTTCCTCTTTTATTCTGGTTCTGCAGAAACCCAGGTCTTGCATTACCATTAATTGCCTTACAGTACCACGAAGTCAAGATCAACATCGATTTCAGACCAATCGGTGAATGCTTATGGGCAGTTAACTCTTTAAATCAAAATGCTGGAACTCAATCTGTTTCTCTTGCTTACCAATCATCCCTTGTCGCCGCATCCCTTTACGTCGACTACGTCTTCCTTGACACTGATGAGCGCAGAAAAATGGCCCAAAACCCACATGAGTACCTTATCGAACAAATCCAATTTACTGGTGATGAATCCGTCGGTTCTTCATCCAACAAAATCAAGCTTAACTTCAACCATCCTTGCAAGGAGCTTGTCTGGGTTGTTCAACCTGATGCCAACGTCGATTACTGCTCATCCCTTGAAGGCGGTACCGTCTTATACAAGACTCTAGGTGCTCAACCATTCAACTATACTGATGCCATTGATGCTCTTCCAAACTCCATCCACGCCTTCGGTGGTCCAGCTGAAACCTCTGGCGCTTCTGCTTTCATCAATGCTTCTGGTTTATTCCAAATGGCTGGTGCTGGTGATGTCCCATCTGCTGGTGCAAATTCTCAATGGCCAGAGTATGCTACCAATACTGGTGATTCAGGTGTATCTGATGCCGGAACCTTCGTTCTTGCTGAAACCGCCCTTGACATGCATTGTTGGGGTGAGAACCCAGTCGTCACTGCTAAGTTACAACTTAACGGTCAAGACAGATTCTCTGAGCGCGAAGGCTCCTACTTCGACGTTGTTCAACCATTCCAACACCACACCCGTGCCCCTGACACTGGTATCAACGTCTATTCCTTTTCACTAAGACCTGAAGAACACCAACCATCAGGCACGTGCAACTTCTCCAGAATTGACAATGCTACTCTTCAGCTTGTCCTTTCATCTGCCACTGTCAGTGGAACCTCCACTGCCAAGGTCAGAGTATATGCAGTAAATTACAACGTCCTAAGAGTCATGAGTGGTATGGCTGGCGTAAGTTTTAGTAATTAGTTACTATGACATGCGCAGAAAAACAACACGCCGCAAACAAACAGGCAATGTTTGTGGATAACTTCGGTTTGACCCCTGTATTAATGGTCAGTTGTTAGTAAGGTATATAAAACCTTGCAAGATTACTTGTTGTTCGGGAAACCCCTTAGAGCTTTAACTACGAAGTGAGTGTAGGAAACTTACTCATGGCCGAGAATGGAACTCGGGTATCGTAATAATGTTAAAGATTGGGCAATCCGCATGGTTATAACCTAAAGATGATATGCTAGTCTATGGTTAGCCGTCAGAGACTGAACGGTAGTCGCTCGATGATGAAGGTCTAAGCAACCAGAGTCGGGTTAAGATACAGTCCATCCCCCTAGGGAAACTTAGGGGTAGTCGAGAGCCTATTCCAACTAAATTTTTTGCATTTTGTTATATAATATTTCATATGCAAAAAACTCTTATCTATAAAAATAAAAAATCAAATCTATAAAAAATAAAATTATCAAACCCATAAAAAGTAAAAACATCAAACCTACAAAAAATAATATACTATTTTATATTATTTTATACAAACTTGCTTTTTTATTAGAAAAAAAATTTTATTATTGACAAATATTATGAAAAATTGCTTATGCATCAACATAAGCAAGATGATACTATCGAGTCCCTTTGATTACATGCAATAATATTGTGATTATTATTTTATTCTCTATTTTTAGCTAATTCTAATGCGCGCATTTTTTTATATTCTTCGTCATTGTATTTATCAATGAGTTTATTTTGTTGATTTTGTTTTCGAAATTCTCTTTCTTCTGCGATTTGTATTTTTGATTTTTTATTGGAACGTCCAATAATGTTTTCGCATGTTTCATTTTCAATAGATATATCCATTTTTTTGTTGTCATAAATCATTTTCAATTTATTCATGAAATCATCAATATTATAATCTTTTTTCATATAATTACATTCTCCACAACAAGTTTGTAAATTAGATATAATATATCCGATACTGTTATCAATTCTATCAATACCATTTGAATGAGTTTCACTATTTTTTTTCCCACATAAATAACATGGATTGGATATTATATTGTGAAATTCGGTTTCATTTATTTCAAAATCAATCTGTTTTTTATTTGCACGACTTTTATAGCCATTATATGATGTCTTTTTATGGTTACTAAAAGAATTTGGATAAAATTTTCCACATACAATATTATTGTGTGATAAAATATGCGTTATCCGTTTCAAAAATGTTTGTTCGGATAATGAACCTTTTATGTAATTACACATTTTGCAACATGATACACAATTATTAAGTTCATATCCTAATGTTTGTTCTTTTCTGTCTATACCATTGAATCCGATTTGTTGAATCATATTACAATAATAACATTCTTTTTCAGTGAGCAATACATATTCCTCAAATGAAATCGAAAAATCTAATTGTTTGAGATTCGCAGTTCTTTTGTATATATTATAATTTTGGTTTTTATCGGTTTTTTTATTTTCATTTGCTTGTATCATTTTATCTTGATTATTTTCGCGCCATTTTTTAGCCATTTCTGCATTTTGTTTCAAATATTCAGTTATTCCTACTTTTGCAATTTTACGTTGCCGATAATTCATCGATTTTAATGCAACTTTTTCATAATTATTTTCATTCCATGTTTTTTTCACAAGCTTACGTTCGGGTTTTGCATCGTTTTTTCTAGCAACTGCATTGCGATGTGTTTTATCTCGATTTGCATCGTTTTTTTTATTTTGTTCTCGGCATAATTTACATGTTTTTGTTTCATTTCCCTTAACGCCTATAAAATTAGCGATTTCGTGTATTTTTTTACAAGTCGAACATTGTTTGGTTTTAGATTCCTCCATTTATATACTATTGTGTATATTTTATTTTATATACTTTTATATAAAAGTATATAATTATATTTGAATAAATTATTCTTCCGATTTATTATTCAATTTTTCCTTTTTTTTTAAATAGGCTCTGTGTGCATATTCTTTTATTTTTTCAGGATTTGTTTCTTTCAATTTTTTTTTATTTTCATTTGCTTTTTTGATAATAATTTCTTTGTTTTTTTCATAATAATTTTTGTGATTATTTCCATTTGTATACTTTTTTAATTTTTCTTCTAAATCAACTATTTTTTCTTTGAGTTGTATTATTTCTTCTTCATATGAATTCATTTGTATACTATATGATTTTTATTTTATATTTTTTGAATAAAATATAAATGTTTCTGAAAAAATCCACTTAAAAGTTCTCCACCAAACCACCCTATACATGACAACATATACATCCTCCACCACACAAAATGATTTATTAATGAAAAACCTCATGGAATTTTACAAAAACCGCGAGAACATCGACAAAATGATGTCCATCATCAACGGCGAATCCAAGATCTCCCTAAGAATCGTAGACTGGTTCGTCACCAATTTCGCAAAAAAATACTACACAGTGTATGATTTACCCATTCAACGCACAACCGGCACAATCGATATTACACGATTCAAAGTATACAACGACTACAAGCTCAAACTCAAAGCCTACGCAAAGAAAAAATTCGACCCTTTTTGTCGATGGGAACGCATATCCATTCCCTACGACGAAGAAAAATACATGGAGACCACCATAGGTCAACTCAATTTTTTCAAATGGGCCATCGAGAATAATATCATCGATTACATCCGCGCCCATTATGCCGATATTGAGCAAGACATGAATTCGCGCAACAGCACATCAAAACGAAAACCCTCCCTCGAAAACAACGAAGAAATCAAAAACGACAAAACCCGCAAAAAGAGGGAAGAACTATCCGTTTCCGCATGCAAATGCATCAAAAAAGAAAACGTCAAAATTATAGTGAAATTCACTTGATAATATCCATGGATAATAATATAAACATTAGCCACCGTTAATATTTATATGTATGCATAATTTGTTCAATGCCACTATCAAAATACCATGTAGAATCGAGAAAAATGGAACTATAACACCCTTTCAAGAACGGTATACCATCGAATTCGACAGAATAGTTGAATTACCGCCCATCAATACAACGGAATATTCTGAAATGATTGCTCAATTGTTCAATCCAATGACAGAAACCGAAACTTCGACCGAAACTTCCACTGAAACTTCGCCAGATAGTTCTCAAGAAAATTCCACAGAAACTTCGCCAGAAACTTCACCAGATAGTTCTCAAGAAAATTATCCAGACAGTTGCGACGAAGCTCCCATGGAAATTATTCCTCCTCTTCTTCCTCCCACAGAAAAAACAATCATCCAAAAACGAAAACCATCGCTAAATATATCATTCAAAAAACGAAAAAAAAGTTCTCATAATTTTTCCGTAAAACGTCCGCTCGATGATTAGCAATAATTTGAAAAATTATTCGCGAAGAGGACGTTGATTTGGTTGCACTTTCAAAGGAGCAGGAACCATCAATGGAATTCTGTCTATCACAGACAATGATTTCAAACTATACAATTCGCCGTGGACAGGTGCTTGTGGATTTACCAAATTCGTGGAACCGATTCCGCGCAACATGGATTCAATATCGCACGAATTCTTCGCAAAATTTTCGCTGTATACTCTACCGGCTAATAATCCATCCCCTGGTAAATACGTTGTTACTGGACGACCGTATTGCGCATATGTGTTATAGTTGAGATTTTGTGCAAAGGACCATTGTTCGAGTTGATAATCACCTGGAGTATTTTTCGATGATGTAGATGCCATTTTTATATATCTGTATATATTTCTAGTGAGATTCTTTCGAAACATTGTCCAATTTTTTTTTCAAATTCAACAAATTATCGGTCTCGCCGAATTCCAGATTCGTCATATATTCTCTGAAAAGGGGATAGAAATCGCACAAATAATCATATGAAAACATTATTGCTAAACCTAGGGAAGCGTCTTCCGAAAACAAATGGTGCGCCGCTGCGGATTTGTATAAATCCATGAACAACGGTAAATCATGCGTATTTTCCCATACAAAATCAAATACATATTGCATGTCGTCGTCGTCGTCGTCAACTTTGTAAAAACACAGGGTGTCTAATACAGTCCGGTATTCAGCATCATTCGAATAATTTACAGATTTTATTCTGAGGTCGAGAGGAATATGATAACAAGGATGTTCTCGAGGCAGCGCATGTAAAAACGGCGCTTCAGACGACATCTTTAGCAATAAAATAACATAATCTATTTATGTTATTTTTCAACTATTATTTCTTTGAATTGTATCCATAAGCAGCGTTACGAGTATCCGCGCCACCGCGAACCCAGCCATTCAATGCGGCTTCCTCTACGGTATATGCGGTATTTGCAACACGCTCGGTCATCATGGCATCACTCGGATACATGGTATAGTCCATAAATGATTTTTCCATGATGGTAGAGACACTTTTTTGATGATTTACGATTTCACCTTGTTGCAATTGGGATTCAAGGTCTGGATTGCCAGCACCTCTTCCTAAATAAGGAACGGTAAGGAATGGACGTTGTATCAATTGAACTTTTTCTAAAGGACGTTCTTGTTCTACGTTTAATTTTAGAATCGATTCAAAATCTACTACACCACCACCAACACCACTTCCACCATTTACACTATTGAAACTAACGGAAGGTTGCATGGTTGCGAATTTAACATGGGAATCAGAAACAGCATCGTTGAAAAAATTCGATAGTGTGTAATTCGCCATTCTAGTGTTATACATATTTTTTTGTGTATTATCAGTGTAATCAAAACCTATACGGCCCATATTGTTGAACATATAAGACATTTCTTGTATAATATACTATTACACAAGAATTTTCAACCATTGCATCAAAAATGGGGGGACGGGGGCGGTTTACATATTTACATGTCTGGATAAATTCCTAGCACACGCCATTGGATTTCCTTCTTTGCATGATACCATACTACCATAACAGAAATCGGCAAATGCAGCCTGGTCATTCGGAATTGTAGTGGATGGATTTGAATAGAACGGTTGTAAGGATTGTTCGAACACATATTGGTTTCCTAAATCTTTGAATAATTTGGATGCAATATCTGGTTGGGATGGATTCATGTTTTGCACTAACTGTTTTGCTTCTTCTAAAATTTTTGCGCTGACATCCGGTTTGTTGATAGGAGGGGCAGGTTTTTTATTAGGATTATAATCATAATCGTTCAACAAAACATTGCTAAATGGGTTATCGGTAGCAGGTTCCATGAAAATATCATTCGAGATCGGTATATTATTTTGTCTTAAAAGGTCAATGGCAGGACTTTCGAAGGGTTCACTGATGCCATTTTCTTCTAAATATTGTTTGTGCATATTGATATCATCTTTTTCATTCGATTTATGATAGTTCAAAAAATAAATGGACGTCATTGTAATAGCAGAAATAATCAACATTCGAATGCTTCGCGTAAATATAAACCCGATGATTGTCAGTATGATAACCAGGCGACTTACTGCATTTAATTTTTGAGAATAACACATGGACTCGGTTGGAAATAATTCGAATACATAATTAGGGTCAAGGAGAACATTCGGATTTTCACTCCAGAATTTAGGTTCTTCATTGTCCGAACTTGATTGTACCATCTTACAACTATTGTTTGTGCAAGTGGATGATTCATTATCATTATCCATTTGATATGAAGACATTATATATATTGTATATATTTAGAATTTTGTAAAGATATTTAGACGACCGCCCCTGGAAGAATCTTAGGACTGCATTTTTTTCACGCATTTATCATCAATGGTAAACGTTTCAGCCTCTGACGAATGCGGAACGATTTTCAAGATGCATTTCGACTTTTCACCATAAAGGGGTTCGGTGCATCCTTTTTCACCCTTTTTCTTTAATTCTTCTTGTTCTCTTTTCAATTCTTCTAAAGATTTAGCGCAACGAGAACGAAAATGTTCGTAACGTTCTCTAACGTCGGCATAGGATAACCCCGATTTTTTGTTTAGCATTTTATTGATGAGTTCATGCAAACGGTAAATATACAATGAAAACGTGGCGCGACTGTCCATATGTTTCCATAACAGCGGCAATTTTTTGAAATTTTTTTTCAAATTTTTCCGGCATTTTCCACAAGGTAATACGTATTGTAAATTGAGAACAAAATCGCGATAATGTCGTTTATCATCGCAAGATGGCGCCACAGGATAATTAAAACTCATGGTGTGTAACATATGCCATGTGCTAGGACCCCAAACGGTGGTCAACATGCCATCATTACTCGAATAATGTTTCCGCGTAAATGTCCTGGATTTAGACATATTTCGCTTTGATATAGTTTTCATACAAGGTTCTCTATAATACAATGATAAAAACTATTTTGCTAAATATTTTTCACTAACAATTCGGCAAAACCCACGTTTTTATTTGTGCAGATACTATATATGGCAGGTATCGTTGACCTTATTTACAATCGTTATATACGCAAATATTCATGGATAGTATTAATAATCATATTACTCATAATTTTCATATTACTCGGCGTTTATAGTTATAAAAAATACTATGAATCCAAAATACCGACGAAACCATTCAAAAACGTTGCAAATGCAAATACTCGAGGAAAACCAACCGAAGTTTTCTTTTTCTACGCAGATTGGTGTCCACACTGTAAAAATGCAAAACCAGAATGGTATAAATTCAAAGAGGAATATGACGGAAAGGTGATGAATGGATGGCAAATTCAATGCATTGAAGTCAATTGCACGGATGAAAACAACGACACATCCAACAAATTAATTGCTGAATACAAGGTCGAATCCTACCCAACTATCATCATGGTTGTCGGTGACAACAAAATCGATTTCGAATCGAAAGTAACTTCATCCGCATTATCACAACTGGTCATCTCCGGAACTCAATAATTCCATAGTTTCTAGGTGTTCTCTGCGATATTTTTCCCATAGTTCAACCCCAGAAATAATCAATGCAAGCCGTTGTTCATAAGAAGAAGACGCACTAATAATGTCATATATGGATGCCATGACATTATCAATGATTACTTCATATTTGATAGTATGTCTGGGCATATGTCCATAAGATGCCCTATCATACATTCTATTTAGCAAAATAGAAATATGGTCAAATAAATTCGATTCACCACTAACTTGATTAATGGATTTGTCCAATGTAGCCATATTGATTCCTAAAATCGAATCCGTGTTCTCCTCGCCAATATTAGTGATGCATAACGATAATGGATAATTCATGATCGTTCCGCCATCCACGTAGCATTTACCATCTTTCAAAACAGGTGAAAACAAAAGGGGTAAACTCGCCGAGCAATAAACAGCATCTATTACACTCCATTCCGGATGGGTTTTGTGTGAAAAATCAACCATTTCATATTCATTTAATTCGGTAGACGTTATATGAATTTCGATGTTTGTTTTTTGATAAAATTCTAACAAGGTAGTGGTGGTATCTAAATCTTTTCCTTTCAATAATGGGACTAACAATTCTTCGATTATTTTTCTGTCGAAAATGCCTCGATTATCATAAGCATATAAAAGCGATTTGATATCAAATTTAAATACATTTTGCCATGGACGCTTTAAAATGTATTCATCTAAATCATCCCATGGATATTGCAATGCAATGAAAATAGCAATGATTGCGCCGACAGAAGTGCCATAGATTGTTTTTATATTGTTGATATTCCAAAAACCGGCATTATGACTTTCTCGTAAAAATCCATAGATGCATACCCCCGATGCACCCCCTCCTGCAATGACAATATGTTCGATGGTTGTAGAATCCATTTTTATACAACAGTGGGAAAATATCCTTATGTTTTTTTCCGAAAATATTTATATATTATAATAATAATAATAACAACATGGCATTTTTGTATGTGAATGATGAAGACAATGTAGGGAAAATAAACATCGATGATTTATATGAAAAAAATCAGCGTCGGGATTTAAAACAGTTGTCGATTTTCAACAAATTGTTGAATCGTATTCATAAACGAATCACGACGACGGGTCGTACGAAAACAAACGAGAAACATATTTGGTTTACTGTTCCCGAATATATATTCGGAGAACCTGTGTATGATAAATCCGAATGCATTGCCTATTTAGTGACAAAATTGGAAGACAATGGATTTCATGTTCGATATATGCACCCGAATACGCTCTTTGTATCATGGGTGCATTGGGTTCCTGCGTATGTTCGCAATGAAATCAAGAAGAAAACCGGTAATGTAGTGGACCAATTCGGTAATTTAGTGAGAAAAAAAGACGACGGAGATGAGGAGGAAACCATGGATTCAAAGCTCATGAATGACAAATCTATTACACAAAAAGAGCAGAAAAATTATACCCCGATTGACCAGTATAAACCTTCTGGTAACCTTGTGTATAAACCTGAACACTTTCAAAAAATAGAGAAAAAGGTTTCGTTTGTGTGAAAAATGCAAAACATATGATTTTTGCATTTTTTAGGATTAGTGTTTTTTTCTGGTTTGTTTTTGTTTTTTAGGCAAGTATTTTCGGTTTCGACTTTTACGGATGTTACCGCCAATAGTTGGTTGTGGTGGTGGTTGTGGTCCTTCTGGTGGTGTTGTTGGTGGTCCTTCTGGTGGTGTTGTTGTTGGTGTTGTTGGTGTTGTTGGTGTTGTTTGTGTTGTTGGTGTTGTTTGTGTTGTTGGTGTTGTTTGTGTTGTTGGTGTTGTTTGTGTTGTTGGTGTTGTTGGTGTTGGTGTTGGAGTTGTTGTTGGTGTTGGTGGTGTTGGTGGTGTTGGTGTTACTGTTTGTTGTTTAAAGTACGCTTTTTCTAGTATTTTTTTTTGGGAAAGGCCTCTATTTTCCTCTTTTATCTTGTCTATTACATCTTCTTGTTTTTCTTCATCATCAGCAATGCGCTTTACTGGGTCCTCAATACGGTTTACATCTGGTCTTTCATTGATTTCAGTATCAGTAATACGGTTTACATTTATTCTAGGATTAGCATCTAAATCTTTCTTTTTGTCAACTAAGTTCTTAGGAATTACTGGTCGAAAATCACCGTCATATTTAAAATTGTATAATTCTTTATACAATTCATTCGATGGTAACATTGCTTTTATAATTTCTTTTATAATTTCCTGTAATTTTTTTCCAAAGTTCTCTATACCTAATTCAAATAATTTAAAATTGTTTTGATTATTTTCATCTATTTCATCATTACTAGCAAATATCATAAACTGTTGTTTTTCAATGGTAATTGTAGGGTTTTTTATATCGAACAGTGATGTTATGTCCTCATTAGTTGTTTGTAAAGATAATAGTTTGTCTATTGATTGTGTCAAGGTATCGAATGTTTTCGTAAAAGTGTTATTTCTTAAACATTTTTCAAATAAAGGAATCATCAAAGTATCTACGTTAGTGATACTATTCATTGTTTGTTTGATTAATGGTTCAAAATGTCTTAGATACATTTGCCTTCCTTCTGGTTTTTTTAGATGATATTCGGCAGCAGTTAGTATTATTTGTATCAAAGATGCTTTATTTAAATATTGACGTTCGCTTTTATCATTGGATGCTTCTTTCAATATATCCTCTATCATACTTCCGACTAATGTATCAAAACTATTCCATATGTCTTTTCCGATTTGTACAATCGAACCAGCTGCATCTTTAGCAGCATTACCTACACTTGAAATTGAATTAAGTGCGCCACTTGTTACTGAACCCATACTTGCAAGTGATTTAAGTGCTCCCTTAGTATCAGCATGGTCATCATCATCATCGAATTTAGCAGGAGCAGGAGCAGGAGCAGGAGCAGGAGCAGGAGCAGGAGCAGGAGCAGGAGCAGGAGCAGGAGCAGGAGCAGGAGCATTAGTAGTAGCGGTAGCGGTAGTAGCAGGAGGAGTATCGTCACCTCCTTCTATTCTTTTAGGAGTAGGAGCAGTATCAGTAGTATTAGGAGTAGGAGCAGTATCAGTAGTATTAGGAGGAGGAGGAGCAGTATCAGTAGTATTAGGAGGAGGAGCAGTATCAGTAGTATTAGCAAGAGGAGCAGTATCAGTAGTATTAGCAGGAGGAGCAGTATCACCTGTTTTTTCTTCAGCAACTTTTTCTTCAGCAACTTTTTCTTCAGTATCTGGTTTTTTATCAGCACCTGGTCCTTCAGCACCTGGTCCTTCAGCGCCTGTTCCTTCAGCACCTGGTCCTTCAGCGCCTGTTCCTTCAGCGCCTGTTCCTTCAGTATCTGGTCCTTCAGCGCCTTCTTCATCATTGTCTTGTTTTTCTTCATCAACTTGTTTTTTACCTCTTGGTTCTCTTTTTTTTTCTATGAAATTAATAATATCTATACTTTTCATACATGAAATATACGTTTTTTTATCATCACCTGAATTTTGTTTTGCATCAATAAGATATAAAATAAAAAATTTTTTGAATATATCCATGTTTTTTTGTAACAAAGAATCCATTGTTGTATATGCAATGAAATCATCATTTGTTACAACACTTAAAGGTTCTTCAATGTTTTGTATTAATGTACCCATTATTTTATTTTTTAATTCTTCATCACCGAAATTTTTTTCCATGGATTCAAACAACTTTTCAAGTAACTTATTCACTTTGTATACAATTTCCATTTGTATCGTTATTCCATCGCTTTCCTCCGTTTGAGTTTCTGCATCGCGCACAATTTCACATATCTTTTTTAATATCGCAGACGCAGTTCTTGACCATGCATTTTCTGGAATAAATTTGAACATTGCAATCAAAATAGGCTTTGACATACTCAAAACCATACTTAAATTACCTGCACCATCTTTTCCCATAAGTTCTTCTAATTTTTCTTTCTGTAATTTTTCCGCTTCTTCTTTCAATCTTTTCGCTTCTTCTTCTGCGTTTTTCGCTAGGTTTTTAGCATCTTCGGGTATCGCATCGTCAATTCTATTAACTGTATCCTTCGCAAGTTCTGCAGCTTTTTCTTCTGCTTTAGCAGCAAGTCTTTCAGCTTCTTTTTCAACATCCTTCGCAACAGTATTAGCAGCATCTGCAATCTCTTTAGTTTTCGCACTAGCAGCATCTGCAAGCTCATTAGCTTTATCAGCAGTTTTGTTCAAAATTTCACTAGTAGCCTTTTCAGCATTCTTCGCAACGACACTAGCTTCAGTGGCAATTTTACTAGCAGCCTTTTTAGTATCCTCCTCAATAGTTGCAACATTATCCTCCTCAATAGTTGCAACATTATCCTCCTCAATAGTTGCAACATTTTTTTTTGCACTTTTAACAAGATCACCAAGAGGGTTATTTTGGTTATTGGGTTTTTTTTCTGGTATTCTAACATTTTTAGTACTCATAATATTTTTTCTCTTTTTCTATATTTTTATGATATTATTTTTATACAAAATTGAACAATTCATAACCATTTTCAAATAATCATCAAGAACAATGATTCAATATTCAAATAATTACAAAACGATCAGGGTCAAACGACCAAAAGAAACCTCTGATATAAATTCTTCGCAACACCAGATACCATCCAATATTCTGGACACAATTGCAAATGAAAAAATACCACATTATTCCATGCTAAATAATACAGCCACGAAGAAAAACAAAAAAACCCTCTCTCAAAAAGAAAAGTCAAAATTATGGGAAATATTCGATACAGATACCACCGACACCATAGAGAAACCCAACAAAATAGAATGTGTCTACTCACCTCGCGAAATCGAGTTGTGCTCCCTATGTAATTCGACACTCATGATAACCGAAGACGGATTCCCCACATGCACAAATCCATCATGTTCCGTCATTTACACAAATACCCTTGATTATTCACCCGAATGGCGATTTTACGGAGCAGATGATAAAAATGCGAATGACCCTACAAGATGCGGTAACCCCATTAATCCTCTCTTAGTCGAATCATCCTTCGGATGCAAAGTCATGTCCACTTCGAACATTTCCTATGAGATGAAGAAAATCCGAAAATGGACAGAATGGCAATCCATGCCCCACAAAGAAAAGTCCCTCTACAATGAATTCCAGTTCATAACCATTATGGCGCAAAATGCGGGTATTCCTAAAATACTCATCGACGAAGCCATCTCAATACACAAAGACATTTCAGAACAAAAGATGTTTCGCGGGCTAAATCGTGACGGAATCAAAGCAGCATCCATATATATAGCATGTCGCCTAAATGGTTGCCCTAGAACATCTCACGAAATTGCCGAGATTTTTCAACTCGACAAAACCAGTGCAACGAGTGGTTGTTCCATGGCTGTGAATATTCTACAAAACATAGAAAGAGGCACAGAGTCTTCTCAACAAGCCGATTTACACATGACAACCCCCAGCTCATTCATCGAAAGATACTGTAGCAAGCTCAATATGAATCCAGAATTAACCATGCTATGCAAATTTATCGCAAACAAATTAGAAAAAAATAACTATATCACAGACAATACACCCCATGCAATAGCCGCTGGAATCGTGTATTTCATTTCATATCATTGTAATTTGAATTATTCAAAAAACAATATCAAACAGATTTCTGGAGTGAGTGACGTAACCATAAACAAATGTTTCAAAAAAATGGATAATATCAAAGAAATGATTATTCCTAAATGTATTCTGGAGAAATATTCTTAACCAGTTACTTCGATGAATTTATAGGAAATACCGACTTCCTCTTTGTTTTCCCACAATCCAGAAATTTTAATAATATATTTTTTATTGACTTTTGTAATGATGTTGTCTGGTTTGCCACCAGGTTTACTCGAGGGATTTCCAATATCTGCTCGATAATTAGAAAAATATCCATTTTCTTTGTAAATTTTGAAATATCCATTAAATAATTGCGTCGATAACACTAAACTCGATTTTTTCTTAATGTCATGTAATTTTTTATAATAATGTATAATAGTATTCTCTATTTCAGAAATTTTGGTGATCAACAATAAATTATTTTGCGTATGGGAATTGAAATTGATGATTTGTTTGTTGTATTGATTTATCATGGAAGATTCATTTACAATCAAAGGTAAATTCAAAAACAGTCCATTCATAGTGAAAAATTCGTCGGAAACAATAATTTTCGAAAAAAATCCATCAATAATTACATTATTCATCTTTTCTAAAAAAAAGACATTTTCGATAGCAAAATCATTATTATCTAATATAATATTCATAGTTCTGTATAATATGAATATTATTGTTTATATGGTTTATATTCCTACAATTCAACGGAACATGGACATTTTTTTTTGGATACGGCGGTTATTATACATAAGTCCGACCTTTGTATCGTAAGGCATAGGACCATTTTTTAAATCATGCAATTTATATCTGTTTATATTAGGAAGGTGTTCAGTAATAAAATACGTTACATTAACAAATCCAGTGGGTTCATCAATATTATATAATAAATCTCGTATAGAAAATATACCTTCATTTGTGTTTTTAGTATAACGTTCGAATTCACCTTGATTTACCTCACGCAAATTTGTGCTATTCAAATGAATAATATTTGGATCACCTATTTTGAAAAAGGTGCTTCTATCAATTTTATATCCTGCATTGGTAACCCGTTGTTGTAACATATTATCTTCATATCCCCATGCCCAGAAATTAGGAAACCCATTAATCCTTTCAAAATCGAGAGCATTCATTGAAACTATTCCTCCTAAAGTATGCATAAATCCGTAAAAATGTTTTACAATACCGCGAGTCGTTTCATATGTAAGTGAATTTTTATGAATAGGTATTGAATCAACGTCATTGAATACGAGTGTAATATTGTGATAATCATTTGGATATTTATTTTTTACCATTAAAAATCCTATGTTTTTCATTGCACCTCGATTAAATATACGTTGGTCATGCTGGTGAATATAATAAATAGAATAATAATCTACTGGTAAATCTTCTAATATCATTTTCATATGAGTTTTAAAATAATTCAAATGTTCTTCTCGGTTGCGATAGGGGACAATAAATATGATTTTAGGTATTGATTCATTTGATATAGCAGTTATTATAGGTTGGTTTATTTCGGGTGACTCTTTCTCGGGTTTTTCATGCGTTTCTTCATGCATTTCTTCGTGTGATTCTTCATGCGTTTCTTCCTCGGGTTTTTCATGCGATTCTTCATGCGATTCTTCATGCGATTCTTCCTCGGGTTTTTCATGTGTTTCTTCATGTGTTTCTTCATGTGTTTCTTCATGTGTTTCTTCATGTGTTTCTTCATGTGTTTCTTCATGCGATTCTTCATGCGATTCTTCCTCGGGTTTTTCATGCGATTCTTCATGCGATTCTTCCTCGGGTTTTTCATGCGATTCTTCATGCGTTTCTTCCTCGGGGTTTTCATGCGATTCTTCATGCGATTCTTCCTCAGGTTCTTCATTATAGACTGGATAATCTATTTCTACGTTTTCGATAATAGGTAATGGTTCAAATTCATTCAAATCATATTTAATTTCGGGTTCTTCATGATAGACTGGATAATCTATTTCTGTATTTTCGATGATAGGTTGAGATTCATATTCATTGACAGAATATTTAATTTCTGGTTCTTCATGATAGACTGGATAATCTATTTCTGTATTTTCGATAATAGGTTGAGATTCATATTCATTGATAGCATTTATTATTTCTTGTGACATATCTATATTAGATGAATCTTCAATGTTATCCATAATTATAAGTTTCAATTAGAATATAATTTTGCATGTTTTATGTAATTATTGATTTAGCTAAATAATATAATTTCTATTCTATATAAACTATATATTATGAATCAATCCGTTGGAAATGAATTAGTTGAATTACAACCAATTGCCTATTTTAATTGGAAAGGAAAAACGTTTAATCAAATTACATCTGCATTAAAAAAAAATACATACACAATAAATCAAAATGACAATCGTAATATTTTCAATCCACATCCTGTAAAATTATACCGTAAAGAAGTTGCATCTACCCAAATAACCACTGGAAACCCGCGCGTTTCTTCAAGTATAGATGAATTTAATATGCCAAATGGATATTTTGTATCAAAAACTTCAAATTTAGACAATGCAAAGTGCAATACATTGGATATCAATACAACTACCAATAAATATGATTTAGGACAAGGAATTCAACTATCAACAAACCCCCCGGTTTGTTTTTCACAAGCAGACAATGCACGCAGACGCTTAAGAAGTGGTGGCATGATAAAAAAATACAACATCGATAATCGAAAAACTAATTATTACACATCCAACTCGCAATATCTCTATGACAGAAACGAAACCTTCGACCAAAATCAATTCAAATACAATGTAACAAATCCTGGATGCGATGCTCCTGTTAACAAACCGAATAATTCGAGATTCTATAAACAAGGCGCAGTTTCTTCTGGCGATTTGATTTCAAGAAAACGTTATGATACGATTACCGATTCTGCTGCTAAATTTCAATCAGCATATGGTAACGATGTTGCGAATGCATTAGCCTATAGCACAAATTCTAGCACCTATACTATTAAGGATAAAATCGGATATCCATTGAAACAAACCCCCGTTTTCTCAAAATATTCTACTGAAATGAAAAAATGCTATGTTACAACCATCACAAACAAAATATAATAGCATTATTCTGTATCATTCGACAATGCAAAAATCGAGTTGTATTGAACATTATGCTTATTGCACCATTGCACACATTTTTGCACGTTTATTTTTACAAGATTGTCAATGTTTTTTCGATTATGAATCAAATCCAATGTACTATTTATATTTTCGATTTGCTGTTGTCCAAATATTGCATTATAATCTTCTATTTTTTTGTAAAAATAATAGGAAATAGGACATGTCAAGAATCGTGTAATAGGTTGCTCTTGTGGTAACATTGTCATGGTATAAAATGCATTTCTGATAATTTGAAAGTGAAAATCTGGATTTTCGCATATGAAATCTTTGCAGACAACATATTTTTCAGAATTCGCATAACGGCTTGTTTTCGGTTTTGTGATATATACTTTTTTGTAGAAGGCTGATAAAATGTAAAGCATATCGATAGTGGATTCATTGAAACAGTCGAATATTTTCAGTACAAAGGAACCGTTTTGTTTTTGCATAGATATTGCAAAACAAATTTGCGCGAACAATAATCGTGTCATATTCGATTCTTGATTATTGAAATCGACGGAAAAATCGAACCCACCATCTGCGGTTATAATATCCATAGACGAACAATATTTTTCGCGACAATAGTCCAGGTTCTCAATCGACAAAATATTCCCAGTGCCATCTGCGCCGTTTTCAATCAAAACGTTCGGATGCATTTTCAAAAAATGGTCTGTTTTTTTCCATGCGGGAATATTTTCGTCATTTTTATCGTCTAATAGTGTCATACCTATATATTTGTCTTTTTCACAAGAGCGAATATTTGCAAGGGCTTCGATGAATCCACCAGGTCCTTCTGCTAAATGAAATGATGAAATCGGGGTATCGGCGGTGTTCAAATGGAAATATTCGATTAATTCAATCATTTTGAAATAGGCGCGCGATAGGGGTTTATATTTAGCAACACTTTTTTTCTTATGTGGGACAATTGTTTGTATATATTCATATGGATTCGTGTATTTTTTATACGTATCCCATTGTTCTTCATCTTTGATTTTTTCTTTGATAATCGATAGATAATAAAAAAGCGATTGTGATATATAGGTATTTACCATTGTATCCCCCTCATCTTTAGTTATACATTTTATATGGGTTTGTATAGAGGAATGAACTTTCGGTAATAAAAAATATAACATTGGTAGATTAGTTAGTTCTTTAAATATTTACAACGCAAATATTTAAATCATTTCGAAAATTATTCAATATAGGCCTCCTCGCTCAATTCACTGGTGCAATCTAGATAGGTTTCATCTTCCACGGATTTCAATTCAAAAATGCTTTTTACTTTTGAGGAACCGGACAATTTCGGTTTTTGCGATTTGTGTTTAGGTTCCTCATCATCATCACCATCATCCCCCTCGTCCTCGTCGTCGTCACTATCTTCATCATCATCTACAACAAACCCATCTTTTGCATATCCAGTTTTGGTTCGTTTCATTCCATAATCCTCGTCATCGTCTTCGTCTGAATCATCACTATCACTTCCTAAATCTTCGAACCCGCCATACAAATTTTCATAGATTTCTTCCCATTCTTTTACAGACAAATCTTTGACCTCGCCTTGTTCAGATTTGTTGACCAGGACGCAGTTCCCGAAGAAGAGATGTTTGTCGACAGGTGGAGGGAATTCATATTTGTTCTCTTGATTCGCCCTTCCAGCCGTTTTTCCATAAAGTGATATATTGTATTTCGCGTCATCGATTTCAATGGACCATGTTGTATAACACTTGAACCCTTCTGGAGTTTTGAAACCAGCTTTTTTGTATAATTCGGATTCATTCCATGTTTTTAGAGAAGTCGATTTTATTTCGCCTAATTTTTCAACAATTAATATAGATGGCATTTCACACACACTAAACTAATTATGTGTCATTTTTTATATTGTTTTGTTTTATCAATTATTTAGCAAAATCAATACCCCACTCCACACCCAATACGTATGGTTCTCAACTAACAAATATGCAAAACATATAATGGGTTGGTGGTTATTCAAAATAATAGCATTTTCATTTTTCATTGTACTAATAATTCATTATGCATACGAACACATAAAAAATACCTATAGCACTAAAATCGAAAAAGACATTATCGGATTTCAAACACAAAAATACAAGGATATTATGGAAGAAATATTGCAAAAAGAGTCAAGTTCTCCACAACCCGATTTTTTAAATGAAAATGAAAAACAAAGCCTTGAAAATGATTTAGCAGAATTTGTAAGTTCCTATGATTGATGGGTACCCGCATTTGTGCAAAAGTATATTATGAAAACAATATAAACACACCATGACAATAATATTTATTATATGATGTCAATGTCAACAACAACAACACCAACACCATTTTTCGAAAAAACGGTTGCACAAAGATTCCCTAAATTCGAACTTTCCTATGAAACAATTTCACATAAGAAAGTTTCCTCCGAGAAATATCAAATAGCTTTAGCAATACCTCAAGGGAAAAAATACTATGCATGGTTTTCCTTTTATGAAAATCGCAACGTATGTTATTTGCTCGAATTAACCCGTGAAAAAAAAATCGGCAAAATTACGATGCAAACGATTCATTCCCCCATGGAACTATCTTTAGGAACCGTCGTTTATGGAACAATGGTCGAAACCGATTTCCCAGTTTTCGTAATAGAGGATATTTATTTCTACAAAGGCATTTGCGTAAAACAATTCGTGTTTTCTCAAAAATTAGGTATAATAGAAAATATGTTTATGAACACCCAAAAACACCGCGAACTCAGTTTTGCACTACCATGTATGTGGAAATATGACGAGGCCGACGGCGACCTGCCTAAAAAAATCATAGATACATGTGGGTATATGATTCATCATATTCAATACCGAAGTATGCATGATATATTACCCTATGTGAATTTGTCTGCGAAACAAAAACCCGATGTGAAACCCACGTTCTTCTTACAAAACGCGCTGCGAGTCACCCAGAAATTCGATTACACTAAACCGCAATATAAATATCCTAGTGTATTCGAGATAAAAGCGGACGTGCAATTTGATATATATCATTTATTTGCATATGGCCCAAATAGCAGTCGCGTCTATTGTGGGGTTGCCGGAATACCCACCTATAAATCGAGTGTATTTATGAACGCCATGTTCCGGAATATTCGCGAAAACAAAAATCTGGATTACATCGAAGAAAGTGACGATGAAGACGATTTTGAGAACGTGGATTTTTCAAAATATGTAAACACCGAGAAAACTGTCATCATAGAATGCGGATTCAACAGTAAATTCAAGAAATGGATTCCGATGAAAATTGCGCAGCCGAAAAGTCCGATTGTGCATATCAGCAAGCTATAGGCACTTTAGAAGAAAACAAAAAACAATATAAAACAAAAATCTATAACAACACTATAAATGGAAGAAAATCAAAACCCATTTCTCAAAGCAGATGATAACAAAATTATCAATGAAAAATGTATCAGATGGGTAAAAAAAATGAGTGAGTGTTTAGAAGTTTGCACCAAATCAATCGGTTGTGATATAGATACCGGAGGCACCCATAAAATATGCAAACTAAATAATCCAGATAGTTATAATAAACTCAACAAATATTTTGAATAAAAACGTTTCGGGTTGCATCTCCATAGTGCAAAGTTTTTTCACAATATACAATATAGACATTGTATATTATGACAATCAGCTATGAATTATATTCACCAGATGAAGGCCCTTATCTGGGTGTTATACCAAAAGAATACGTCGCCACGTTAGGTGGAGAAACATACAAATACGCATCACCCATCTCGGGTGGTGCAAAAAAATCCCGTCGCAGGAGGAGGAGAACAACATCCCTTCGAAAAAAAAACAGGAGAACCAGAACCAGAACCAGAACCAGAACCAGAACCAGAACCAGAACTACCATACCCCGAAAATCATTACGCTAAATCAATACAATTAATCAAACACGTTCCTATTTTAGCGGTATTGACACCCACTTCATCGGATTCCTCTTCGCCGGTTGCGCTACTAGGTGCAGCCACTGAGCATGGTTGAAAAACAACGCTCCATGAGGTATCCGTCATGTTCGTATATTTACGACTATCAGTTTGTTGAATACGATAATTGCATTTTTTGTAAAAGGTTTTCCGATGACGCCATTGATTTTGAAATATATCATGAGAATCCACGATATCCACGATAATCGGATTCTCATGTTTCATGCGCAGAATTCTCCCCACGGATTGTGTAATATCAGTTTTCGGTGTTATCATCACCAACGTCGACAACGTTTTTATATCCAGTGCCTCCGCTGCCATAGCGTAAGTAGCCAACACAATTTGCATTGATTCAGTGGCTTGCAAATCCGCTTGTTTCATGCCTCCCACATAAAATCCGACGGGAGCGATTTTCTTGTGAACAATCGAATCGTGCAAATATCGCAAAAGAGACCGGTTATGACACAAAACCATAATCTGATTCTCCGGATTTTCCAGAACCAGGTCACCTAATGCACGAACAATGAAATCACTACGAGGACCGAATGCGCATAATTTCGTAATCATCGTGCTATATTTAGGATTTCCACGAAAATCATATTCGACTTCGTTGAAATCCCGATCGTTAGTAACATACTGAATCGCACGAACCTGGACAACATCGTCGTCTTCGCGTTTTTCGCTGTATATTTTCGGCCCGATAAACATATATAGCACTTTTGTCAATTTGTCTTTGCGTTCTACGGTGGCGGATATTCCTAACATATAGGGCGTCGAAATTTTCAACAACGTTTTCGAGAACTCTTCACTTCCGATGCGATGAACTTCGTCGATGATGGTCAATCCGAAAGAGGAATACATATTTCCGGGAAATTCTTTGTTGTAAATGGATTGTATCATACCTATTACAATATCGTTGCCCTCTATTTCGGCAAGGGGTCCCTGGATTTTTCCGATTTTCGCACCAGGGAGGAATTCATGGATGCGTTCAATCCATTGATTCATGAGAAACTCTTTGTGAACCAGAATCAGCGTCTTTTTGTGTAATAGTGATATTATTTTGAGACTCATCACTGTATTGTGCGTTACGGTAAAATCGCCCAGGACGAATCGGCGATTACCGTCGATTTCGAATCCATAATAATCGTCTTCGTCCATCTTTTCGAGTTTTATTTTGTAATAGAGATTGCTGTGTTTTTTTGCGGTAGGTTTGAGAACATGCGCTATTTTTACGGGAATTTCGCAACTATTTGCGTAGATTTTTATGATAAACCGCGGTATGTCTTGAGTGCCCTTTTTTTGCAGGGTTGTCGGATATCCTATTGACCGCGCTAAATAAACAATTTCGTTCGCAAAGGATTCGCTGCGATGACTGATTTCATAGTAATCCAGGGGACGATTGGTGACGGTCGCAATCGAATCGATGATACCGGCTAATACCGATAATTGCACCTTGCGGACATTGCATTTATAATGGTGTGGAATAGGGCCGTCACCGAGGGATTGCCCGACCACATAAGGGTCCATTTCGACATGCGTTTCGCTAAATACAATCGGAACTCTGAATCCATGGAATGCCCCTCCCCGTTCACGATAATATTTAGGTAATTGCAAATAATCCAGGACAGACATATCTATTACACTTCCATTTTGCGAATTTTTGAGCGATAGTATATGGCTTTCATTGACTACATATCCAGGTCCGTTATTTTCTTTTATGCGATACATAGTTTCTCGACCCCGTGCAATAGACAATACATTTCGAGGAGTCGAATCGTCACCCATAATCACGTCACCTATAGCAATATCTTGCACTGGTTTGATGGTTCCATCAAACATCAGAATGGGCGTGTTTTTTCCTAAACATTTCCCTCTGCCACATGGAACTTCTAAAATGCCTCCGCCGCCTTGAATCGGCGAACCCTTGCAAATTCCGGCGTCCACATGTTTAGTATAAACGCCGATGATTTTGTCTTGATAGTCGCGAAGAGGTTTAGGAAAAACGAAATGGACGTCTTTCCCTCCTTCGATTTCGGTTTTTGACGGCAATCCATATCGCGCAATTCCATAGAACCGTGGCAAATACATTTTTTTATCATTCTCGCGAAAAACGGGATAGGCGTCCCCTGAAGTGTCAGCGCCATATGCAGATGTGGTAGCCGGTTTTACAAAGAGGTCTTTTCGTAAAAATGCTTCGTCTTCTGGATTCAGATGTTCTTTAAGAATAGTATATCCCTTTTTTCCTAAATAAGCATGAGAACATATCAAATTTTTGTAATCGGGTTCTAAGACAAACACGGCGGGAGGTTTTTCCTCTTTTTTCTTGGAAGCAGCCATGGCGGCATATTTCCTTCGCAAGAGGTTCTGTTTATTCATTATAGTATTATTTAGCTAAATATCTATAGGCTCATCTAGTAAATCAATTTTTTTATGCAAAAATATATAAATCTATGTTATATAATGAAACTGTCATCCATGAAAATACCATCTGCATTATCAAAAATGTCCATCTTTGAAATGGTTTTGCTCGTAGGCTTCATATTATACGTTATTTTACCGATAAAAACACCGGAATTTCTGGCACCATATATCGACTCCATTTTAGGAATGATAGTCTTATTTTTCATTACTGTTTCACTTTTCGTATACACCAATCCTATATTAGGTGTATTATATATTCTAGTTGCATATGAAGTGATGCGTAGAAGTTCATCCAACAAAGGAAATACAAAAGCAATCATTATGGAATACACTCCATCTCAAATGACAAAAGACGCAGATATGCATAATATGAATCCTTCTGTAGAAAAAACAGTAGAAGAAGAGGTCATCGAAGTTCGCGGTCCGATTGGAAAAGCTCAACCAACTGAATATATAACAACTTCTTTTAAACCAGTTGCAGACAAATTAGATGGTGCTTCTCTAGTCTAAACCTAATAAGATTACAAAAATAGTTTATTACTAGTATAATGCAATAAACTATTGATTATAAGAATGTATTATTTTATTCGAGTCGCATAGTCAATGAATTTATAAATATACAAATTACACATCCGTATGTAATACCAAACCCGAATAACATTTTTCTAACATTATCGATATCTTTTTTACGCATACTTTTTATCTTTCTTTTATCGTAACTACGTTTTATACCAACGAAATAAATCAGTATTAACGTAACGATATACATAACAAATCCGGCAACAATAAAAGACGAATTCGTTTTAAATTTGGATATAATATCAGAAAAACCTGTAGATAATGAAAATGTGCCTAATGCGCTAGTTATCTTTCCCAATAAATTTTTATCTAATGAAAACCCACATGCAGAAAATAGTAATAATAAAATGAACATTAATCCCACTAATGGTTGATTTTTTGGATTATATTTTCTACCATTCACAATTAATACTGATGACAAAATAAGCAAAATTACACAAAAAATTATCATATAAAGGATTTGTTCGCTAGGGGATAGATTCGTATTTAGTAAAAGTAGACCAAACACTTTTGGACTAATAAAGACACCTACGATTGACGTAATTAAACAAATCAAAATACCCGCAGTAAGAACGTGACTTGTCATAGATGATACATTTTCGGTATTGATTTGTATAATAGAGTTATCATTTTCTGGGGTTGTATTCGTATTAATTGGAACGCATGTCATAATTTTATCTAGCCCTTCTTGAAAACCTTCTTGAAAACCTTCTTGATTGTTTCCAGGAACAATAATTTTATAATCACCTGAATTGGCTGGTGCAAGTTTGAACAAATTTTCTGGTACAGTGCTATATTGTGAAAAATTATACTCTTTGATACCGATTGTATTTGGAAAAATAATAATAGTATTGTTTCCATCTTTATAAACTATTTTTTTCTGATTTTTGTCAATAAACGGTTGTATATTGCAAATGTCGCCCGCATATTTTTTTACGGTATCATCGGATTTTTTTATAATATTATCTATATTATTTTCAGGTTTTCTTCTATCTCGATAACATTTTAATAAGAAACACAAATATAATGTATCACCAGTATTCGTAATAGGAGTCAATTCAATTACTAGTTCGGCGTCATATGTTATATGTGTAATAATATGACTTTTGTTGAATATATACAAATTCGATGTTATATAATTCTTAATATTCGTTGAATCATCCGCATATTTTACAGGAGGGTTAATTATGTCTCCTGGAGACTTATATGGTATCTGTATATATCCTCCTTTATTCAATGTTTTTGTATATCCACCTATAATTCCGTAACCTCCTTCTGTAAAATTATTTTTGTAACTCGGTATCACTGTTGCGGACAAATTTACCGAAATCATTTTAGTGCTATCATTCTTCGTATCATCCATAAATGTAAATTGTGGTAAACCTGACATATATTCTACTATATAATTAGAATATATAATTGACTAATTGTCTAAATATATGGTATATAAGAAAAAGTGCCATTTTCATAAACGGTTGCGGTAAATACTGTATTATATCCTTCTACGTAAACTGTATCACCATTTTGAATATCATTGCAACCATATTCACTGGTGCAACTCTTACCGTTTACACTCACTGGTAATTTTGTATGTATGGTACTAGACCCATTTGCCATTGTGTAATATTGCCATTTGTCACGACCGTTCATGACTTTGCGTCCCATAAGCGGCAAAATTAAATCATTTGCGCCTCCTCCAGATGGCGTTAATATACCGACTTGTTGATAAGACATTCCAGTTCCACGTGTTTCAATATTTACAGGGATTCCACGAACATCACCGGAATTGGTTGGATACATGTATCCATCATTTTTAAGCGGAGGAGCATAAGGGTCGTTGAATGAATCGTTCGCTCGAGTTGCTACACCGACTAAAGACGGTTGATGTGTGGATGGAGGTGGAACGATGATAATTTTTTGCGGTGGCGATTGTTGTTGTTTTTGATTCGATTGACTGTAAATAAAATATATTACTAAACCTATCAAAATACATAAAATAAAAAGTGTCATGTTCTCAATACATATGATTCCAGGAATACATTTTTTTCCCATTGTATATATTTTTACTAGAAATATATATACAAACTATGTGATTATTTTGGAAAACGTGTTAAATTTTTACATTTATAACAATCTTTTATAACATAATCTGGATAGTGTATTACATGAAATCCAAAAATTCTGTGAATGTTTCTATCCACCATTTTTATTTGTCTCCAAACCATTCTCTCAAATTTTTGAAATTTACCGAAATCGACTATAACTTTGATTGGGAAATAGAATATTTTACCTACAACTTCTCCAAGGTACCATTGCATGCAATTAGGTAAACTTTTTATTTTACCGAATCCACACATCATATGACTACCAATAGCTTTGAAAAAATCTAGAAATTTGTTAAACCCATCAGTTACAGGCTTAAATGCCTTTTTAATTGGACCCATTATATCAAGATTTTCTCGATATACTCTGGACGTGGTTTTATCTACTTTGATACTTTGCTTTCGCCGTCTTACTTTGTGTTTATTACGTGTAATAATAACATTTGATTCTGATGGGTCCATGTTCTCTAAACCTTCTTTTTTTTCATTGAATTGTTTGTATATAGAAAATCCAACAATAACGAAAAATAAAAATATTGCTAAAAATGGTGTGTATATGTGTTTCATAATATTACTATATATTTAGTTTATCTGGTATAATTTTTATTATTTGGTATATTCTGAATATTTCATTTGAGAACGTAATTTTGCTTCATTATCAATGTTAATTATATATGGACTCAATGTAGATATATTGGATAATAATTTATTTTGTTGTTCTAGCATCGTTGAAATAGTAGATGATTGATTGTTATCGTGAATGAATGTGTATCCTAATGTTTGCATACCTTCTTTGTCATCGTCGCCGGTATCACCGCCTTCAACGCCTTCTTTGTCATCGTCATCGCCTTCAACGCCTTCTTTGCCATCGTCATCGCCTTCAACGCCTTCTTTGCCACCATCGTCATCGCCATCGCCGCCTTCAACACCTTCTTTGCCACCATCGTCGTCGTCGCCATCGCCATCGCCATCGGCGCCTTCGCTAAATCCTTCTTTACCGATGTTTATACCGAATTTAATAATATTTGAAATAACTAAAGAGAACAACAAAATAACAATCATGTTTTTACTGAAAAATGCTGTTAAAAATCCGACTAACATAAAAAGAATAACATTGACAATATCACCAGCTACAACCCATATCAATAAATTAGCAAGAGATACCGCAAATACGATATACAAGAATATTTTATTGTGTAATAGGTCTGTTTTGAGCAAAGATTTACTCAACATATTTTTCGATGCTTTGTTGTACAACCATTTTACAGATGAATTCTTGATTGATTTGTCTGTCAATGATTTTGTCATTATTTATATTATAACATAATATAAAAAATCGATATATCGACGTGCGATTATTCCTAAATATTACACTCGTCCAAATCATGATAATTGTAACGACCAATTTCGCGCAAAAACAATATAAAATTATTATTATTATTATGTATACTCTATAATATAGAAATGTATCGATATGCATTCAGCGCTGTGAAAAATATAATTCCAAAGATTTCAGAAACTGAAATCATTGCTCTTAAATCTGGTGGGGTTTCCATCGATAGAGAATTGTTCTCTGGAAAAGTCGACTATTCTAAATTATACAAACCATTGTTGAAATCAGATGACCCAAAAATGGAGGAAGAAACAAATGATTTATTGCGCGCAACGGGCGTCTCAAATATTTACCCTCATAAAAATATCCATACTTTGATGAAACGTTTAGGCGAGACCGGATTTTTAAGCATGATAATAGACAAGAAATACAGCGGTAATCGATTACCTATTGCATCACAATCACGAATTCTCTCTAAAATATCGTCGTATAATCCATCGCTTGCCGTTACTGCAATGGTTCCGAATTCCCTAGGTCCTGCTGAGTTGTTACAACACTATGGCACTGAATCACAGAAAGATTATTTTCTACCTAAATTAGCCGATGGAACAATGATACCTTGTTTTGGATTAACAGGTCCGAACAATGGAAGCGATGCGGTCGGTGAAATAGATAAGGGTATAGTGCAATATGTGGATGGCAAAGTAAAAATAAAAATAACGCTCAATAAACGATATATCACATTAGCCCCTATATCAAATCTTATTGGAATCGCTTTCAACGTAGAAGACCCCTATGAGTTGTTGGAAAATAACAAAAAGGGTATATCGGTTGCATTAGTAGAAAGTTCTCAACCAGGGTTGTTACAATTAACTCGCCATAATCCGAATAATGCTGGATTTCCCAACGGAACCATAAAAGGTACCATATTCATTGACCCGGAGCAAATCATTGGCGGAGAGGATAAAATCGGAGAAGGGTGGAAAATGTTGATGGAATGTCTCGCAGTAGGTCGCGGTGTAAGTTTACCGGCTACTGCAAATGGTTCATCCAAATTCATAACGCATTCTATCATGAATTATATCAACATACGAAAACAATTCAATATGAATATTGGAAATATGGAGGCTGTAAGAGAGAAATTCATCGAGATGTATTTGAATACATGGATTATACATACATCGGTCAATTTTACCAATCATATTTTAGATTCGGGGTCTACGCCATCAGTCATTACGGCTATTATGAAACAGCAAACCACTGAAAGAGCTCGACTTATACTGAATCATGGAATGGATATTTATTCTGGAAGTAGTATTTGCACAGGAGACAACAATTTTTTCACGAAATTTTACAATTCTTCTCCTGTAGGAATTACTGTAGAGGGGTCAAATACATTGACCCGTGGTCTTATTATTTTTGGCCAGGGTCTCAATAAAAGTCACCCATATATTTTCCCCATTTTCGAAAGCATCCAAAATAATGATTTAGGCAAATTCAAAGAGAACTTCAACAAAATGATTGCAGCTATCACAATCAACTATTGCAAAATGATTGCAGTCACGTCGTCGATTCCATTTTCAAACAATAGGACAGCTCAACGTCGTTTAGACATTGCAACCTTGAAATTCAGTTTATTAGCAAATTTCGCGGCACTCATGGGTGGGAAAATAAAATCAAAACAAATGATATCTGGTAATATGTCGGATATTTTATCGAATTTATATTTATCCTATAGTGTTTTATGGTATTATACACATCATCAACATGCAAATGAAACAAATGCATTTTTGCGCGATGAATGCATCCATCATTTGATGAATGAATTAGACTATAAAATGAATCTAATTATAGAAAATTATCCGCTACCGTGGTTGCGCGTGTTGATGTGTCCACTCAGAAATACTATATCCTATCCAGTATTGGAAAACAAAAACAAATTATACAAACAAATCATCGAAAATAAAAGCTTGCATGATGTTTTCAAGAATGATATTTATTATCGAGGAACGGTATTAGAAAAAATGGAAAAATTACGTAAAATGAACCCTGATACACCAGAATACAAAGAATTGTATCAAGATATTATCAAAGTTGGCGAATATGCACTATAATAAGTCAAAATGAGTAAAAATCGCGTAAAAAAACCACACCAAAAAAGCATAAATTATTATTATAAATTATGTTTTACACGTCAGAAGAAGTATCATCATCTTTGTCTCCGACATAATAGGATGGCATATCTCCACTGTAGATATCGAGAACCTCTTTCACGACTTCTTCTCTCTGTATATCAGTGCGGTCAAATTCGAAGCTGGATATGCTGGAGGAACGTTTCCCCTTGAATTTGCTCAAAAAATCTTCCATGCCGTTAATTTCGGAACCACGGTCATGTTGTTCTAAATCGCCCGTTATCACCATGCGACTATTTTCACCGAGACGCGTCAACAACATTTTCATCTGGGATACAGTCGAATTTTGCATTTCGTCTGCGACAATCCATGCGTTTTTGAAAGTTCTCCCACGCATGAATCCCAATGGGGCGATTTCAATGATTTTCTCTTCCATCAATTCTTGCACTTCTTTCGGAGATATAAATGCATACAAAACGTCATAGATTGGGCGAATCCACGGCGCCATTTTTTCTTCTAAAGTTCCTGGGAGAAACCCGATTTCTTCATCCACGCTTACCGATGGACGAGTAAAAATGAGTTTGTCACATACCCCCAGCAAAAAATTGCGGACGCCGTATTCGGTTGCAAAAAGCGTTTTTCCGGTGCCAGCTGGACCACTCGCGACAATGATTTTGCGATTTCGGTTGCGCAGATGGTTGACATAGTCTTCTTGATGGCGATTCTTCGGTTTCGTGAATTTGTTCTCGAACAATGTCTTTTCATGAGGGGACAAATAATGCATGTTCTCGTATAGTTTTTTCTGTTTTGAGAACATTTTGTCTTTTTCGAATTCGCCTAGATAATCATTGATCATTTCGCGGTCATGCTGCTGTTTTTTTGCTTTGCGTCCAGTTTTTTTCTTCGGTGGTAGAGTATCTACTCCCAGGTTGGATTCCATTTTATACTATGGTTCCATTTTATTTTCGGCATAATATTTGTATAATAGTAATGAAATCATGGAAATAGTAATTTATCCACGGTGGTTCTCACACAAAAAAGACGATGTAGGAATATCCCCGATAAAAACAAAACGGCTAAAACTATCCATAGCGGCCACCCCGAATACCACGATATCAAAAATCCCCCGATAATTGTCATAATCACGTCTACAATGGCTAATCCAAACAAGCGATATTTATGAACCCCCGTCCCAGGTTCTCCGAATATACCAGAATATTTACACAAATTTAGCATATACATAATATATATAAAAGCTAATCACATAAATATAAAGATGTATCTATATCACATATTGTCGATTTTGTTTATGTTTAATGTTTTCACGTATTATAGAAATCACAAAGTATATCTACCCATACCCCTACATCTAAAAATGCAAACGGAGAACATGATTCCAATGTATCGAAAATCGAGGTATGACACAATGATTACCACACGACGAGATAATAAAACCTATGGCACAAATACCATCGACCAGTTTTTGCTAAACAATCCGACCATTCAATACAAGAAAATAATCACGATTTCACCAGGAGGATACAAGGGATTTTACATGATGGGAATCACCCATTTCTTGAAAAAACAATATAATTTGTCGAATTATGTGTTCTCGGGTGCTTCTGCAGGTGCATGGAATTCATTGTTGATGTCTTTCAAATATGACACAACGGCATTCAAGTATCATATTATGGATGACTCTATCCAGAATGCGAAATCCATTTCGGAGATGGAACAACGTTTCAAATACAAATTGTTGCATTATTACAAAACCGACGATTTCGATTTAGACAAATTGTTCATCGGAGTAACTGCGTTCAAAGACAAACACCCCCACACAATGATATACACGCAATTTGAAACACTAGAAGATGCGATTGATTGCTGTATAGCAAGTTCTCATATTCCATGGTTGACGGGAAATTTCACTCATAAATACAATAATTTGCTGACATTTGACGGTGGATTTAGCAAACATCCATATTTGAATATATCGAAACCCGTTCTCCATATTACACCGAGTCTTTGGATCCCTCCGAAACCGACGTCGATGAAAAACATTCATGATTATACAACCCTGTTCTCGAAAGACCAATATCAATTTGATGAAATATATGACAAGGGATATGAGGATTCCTACAAAAACAAAGATTTTTTAGATAAAATTTTTGAATCCGCATCATAATGTCAGATAAATTATTATAATAGGGTTATCGATGCTATAATAATCATAAAAATAGAAACCACATAAAATCTATTGGATATATTATTTAGGAAGACCCGAAAATGACCACTCCAGAACCCCCTTTTGTCGAACCATTATTAAAACCTGACGATAACCGCTTTGTAATGTTTCCAATCAAATATCCCGACATATGGGCAATGTACAAAAAACAGATGGATTGTTTCTGGAGAGCAGAAGAAATCAACTTTGCACAGGATTTAGTGGACTGGGAAAAGTTATCTGCCGAAGAAAAACATTTCATCAGTATGGTCCTTGCATTTTTCGCTGCGTCGGATGGCATTGTTCTTGAAAATCTAGCATCTCGCTTCATGAGCGATGTACAGGTTTCGGAAGCGCGCGCATTTTATGGATTTCAAATTGCAATGGAGAATATTCACAGTGAAAGTTATTCCCTCATGATTGACACCTATGTCAGAGACGACGCAGAAAAAACCCGTTTATTTAGTGCTATAGATAATTTTCCATGCATTGCTAAAAAAGCAAACTGGGCGAAAAAATGGATTGCCGATAACCGCAGTTCCTTTGCATCCCGTCTGGTCGCATTCGCTGCCATTGAGGGTATTTTCTTTTCGTCTTCTTTTGCATCGATTTACTGGATAAAAAAAAGGGGGTTGATGCCTGGGCTCACCTTTTCGAATGAATTGATTTCCCGCGACGAAGCCCTGCATACAGAATTCGCCATTTTGTTATACAAAAAACTCACGAAAAAACTGAACAAAAAACGTATCTACGAGATTATCGAAGAGGCCGTTGAAATCGAAAAGGAATTTATCACCGAGGCTATTCCATGTCGTATGATAGGTATGAATATGAATTTGATGAAACAATACATCGAGTTCGTTGCAGACCGCTTGGTGGTACAATTAGGATATGATAAAATCTATAACACTGGAAACCCATTTGATTTCATGGAGCTCATTAGCATCGAATCGAAAGTGAATTTTTTCGAGAGAACCAACGCTGAATATGCTCTGGCGAACAAATCGGTTGACAAAGATATATTTGAATTCAATGCGGACTTTTAACAAGGTCTCTTATATGAAAAATACAATATGATTCTGTGAACGCATTCTGGGAAACTGCGATGGACATTTATTATCTGGGAGGATGGTTTTGAAGGTAATGTAGGCAGTTCGACTTTTTCGTATTGCATTTCACCGGACACATCATAGCATTCATAAAAAACGAATTCGGATTTTTCATTTGGCTTATAGGATACGTGTTTTATCACGATTTCTGCATCTTCCTCTTCTTCGGAGATAGGTCGTTTTTTCGGGTTGTATACTAATTTAGGAACGCCTAAATAAGGATGAATGTCACTCATAGTATAATACATATTGTCAAAATAAGTATTACACAGTATTTGTAAATTTACAGTAGTGAGTTTTTATAATCTTCAAAGGTATAAAACGCCCATTCATAGAGAAAAAAATAACTATGTATAAAATGTTATTTTTTTATAATAAACAAAACGTAATAAATTAAATACAATCATCTAATTCATCAATGCTTATACCCATATCTAAATAATTTTGAATTCTTGAAGGGTGCATTGTTTTTTGTATGAGTTGTTCCTTGTAAATGTTACAACGCGTTTTTATTTTTTCATAATCATAATCAAGCATACTTGGCACGCGTACTAACATGCCCAAATCAATTTTATATGGATTTTTTTCTAATAAATGGATAGCATTTGGATTTCTGGTTAATCGCCACCAACAATCAGCTGTTAATTTATCCAGATTTTGTTCCAACAAATCAATAGCATTTGGATTATCTACTAAAGCAGCCAAATCAATCTTGTCTGGATTTTGTTTTAATAAATCAATAGCATCTGGATTTGGATTATATGATAAATGACCCCAATTAATTCTGTCTGGATTTTCTTTTAATAATTGGATAGCATCTGGATTTGGATTTTCTGATAAAAACACCCAATCAATATTATCTGGATTTTGTTTCAATAAATCCATAGCGTTTGGATTTTGCGATAAACCAGGCCAATTAATTTCATCTGGATTTTCTTTTAATAATTGGATAGCATCTGGATTTGGATTTTGTGATAAACCACGCCAATTAATTTTATCTCGATTTTTTTTCAAAAAACCAATAGCGCTTGGGTTCAATGCGAACCAATACCAATAAATTCTATCAGGATTTTGTTCTAATAAATATATAGCAATTGGATTTGGATTTAATGATAAATTGTTCCAAATATTATCATCTATACTATTTTCAATATCAATCCAGCGGTTTATTTTGTACATTTCAAAAATAGTATTGTTATATTTTACTGATTACAAATTGTTTATAAAAACAAATCAATTTTTTTATAAAATGGACGTTTTACACTAGAAAAGATGCAAATATATAAAGCGTTAACTTCAAAAACAGACAAACGAAAATAAAATATATATATTTATATAATATATGAGTTTTTTTAAATCTAGCGAAATAGATAGTGCAGTTAAAAAATTTATTGGATTGATACAAGAAAATGAAGACTCTGCTATAGAATATTTAGAGAATTTAGATAAAAAATTATTAGTTCCATTGTTGGCACATAAAGTACCTGCAAGATATATTCCATCTGATAATATGTTACTTTATGCTATTAAGCAAGGTAAAGAAAAACTTGTATCAAAAATAGTAGAAACAAATATAATTGATCCAAAGTATCTCAATTATAACGGGCAAAACGCGTTATTTTTTGCTGTATACAACAGAGAATATAAAATCGCTATAAATTTGCTGAATACAGGATTGTATAACCCGGAAGAAATGGACAAAAATAAACATATTATTTTCGAATATGTTGAACATCAGTATGACGAATACGCAAAAGAACGCAAAGAAAATGATATCGATTTATTGATAGAGTTTTTTATAAAATTATTAGATTATTACATAAAAAACAATATTACAACTACAAGTAATGAAATTTTTCAGGATATGATAGATTTTATTTGTAGTTATCAAGAATTACAGCAAAAAATAAAAAGAAAATTATCAATAATAACGAAGATGAAAAAAAATGATCCTATGAAAATAGATGTAAAAAAATTCAAAGAAATTATACATTTAGACAATGCAAAATTTTGCGATGAGCCAATAATGGCTGAAATAATAAATCCAGACAATGATTTGGAAATCGTTATAGAACCTGAATCAAATAAATCCAAGGCAAAAACAAAAACAAAAACAAAATCCACGGCAAAAGCAAAAAAATCCAGGTCACCTGTAATCGCAAAACTTGTAACCACAGAACAACCGGTAATAGCATTACCAGATACTGAGGATAATATTGACTTAAATTATCATCGCAATGATATTAGATTTTTATTACCAAAAGGGTATTCACCACGGGATTATCGTGGTCGTGGTGGTGGAAAAATAAATCAAAAAAATAGTAAAAAATCCAGGCGTAGAACAAAAAGCGGCAAAAGAACACATAAATGCCTGCATGGATGCAAACATAGATAATTCCCCATATTCTTCAGATATATATACTATTTTGTGCAATAGGTAAATCGTCCCTTACAAAATGAGCTTCCCCGTCTTTTGTCCATTGTACCACCAGAGTGATTATTTCTACACCGGCAGCAACCGCTTCATAAAATGCGGCTCGGTATTCTGGGTCGATAACCGATGGCTGAAATATGGCCACATCTGTTCGTTGTATTACATAACACATAATACAACGCACTTTCGATATTTTTTTGATTTTTGTCAATTCTTGTATATGTTTCAATGCCCTCGGACTAATTGTGCTATTCGTGGTTTTACGATAACCGTCGGGAAAATACGCGATTTTCGAATTTACATCATAGTCATCATAGCATCTGTTTTTCCGTTGCTTTACATTGACATCTTCGTAATCCGCTAAGGGCACATTTTTCACTTCCATGATGAAATAATTCCCTTGTTCGTCCATGCCGGTGAAATCGAAACGCGAATCGACGAATCCTGGTATTTTTATTTGGGTTTCTCTTTTGTAGTTTTTTGTGTTTTTCAATTTTGCTAAATAATTTTTAGATAGGGCCGATTCTACTAATTCTTCGGCTAATTTAGGATAAATCCCTATGACTTGTTCTTGCCCTTTTTCTTGTAGAAATGAGAAATAGATTCTGTATTCACATTTTTTTTCGGTTTTTTCGGTTTTCTGTTTTGTCATCAAAACAGTTGCACCGGATTCGGCTAGACCACAACAACCCAGCGAAGCGCTATGTGCTAATATTTCATGGCTGTTATATGTGACATCGGCTACGTAGGGTGATTTTATTATTTTCGATGGTCTTTTTACAATCTGGCCTTCCAATAGATTATCGATTTTCATAAGCATTTTTTCATTTTGTTAGTTTTCTTTTGCAAGAATAAAATACATTCAATTTTACGTAAAATCATCGCTTGCGCTGATGCTTTTTTTTTGTATTCTTTCGTTTTGTCTTTTGTGATTTAAATATTCTTCCGTTTTTTGTATTGTTTCGTCTTGTTTTTTGTGATTTAGATGTTCCACCTATTTGTTCATCGTTTACAACATATATGTTATCTTCACTTGGGGGTAATACTAATTTATCATCTGTGTATTTGCTGTCAATTTTAGAATTATCATGTACATTCTCGTTTAAAATTTCGCCGAACCACTTATGCCTCAGTGATTGTTCAGAAGTAAATCTCGCATTCGCATCATATTTCATCATATTTTTTATCAGATCGATCATATTTTTAGTATCATTTTTTATTGATTCATCGTCATTGTTGTAAATTCTAGATGCTTCTTCTTTGTAAATATCATTTGTTTCAAAATCGTGTTCTTCTACTAATTCTATAAGGTTTTGATAGAGTGAACGAGTTCCATAAAGTCGCATTACAAAGTACATCGTTAGTTTTTTAATCTCTTCTTGAGTTCTATTACCGCTTTTAGTATATTTTTTTTCAAAATAATCAATATATTTTTGTGGTAATTTACTATCTTGTAATAATGTAGAGTTATTTTTTTCCCTATTTTCATTCTTAAAAACTGTATTTATAGTATCTTGTGATATATATAGGTTAATCAACATATTACCAAATGCATATATGTCCGCATTCAAATAAGTTTTTCTAAGTAATAGCCTTTCTGGATCCACAAAAAATCTCGATCCAAAGACAGTATCAGCTTTAGTAGGATTATTAGGAAGATAACGTGCAAATCCAAAATCAAATATTTTTGCTTTATCATCATTACCAATTCCAATGTTATCTTGTTTTATATCTAAATGCACAAAATTTTCTTCATTCATACATTTCAATCCTTCTAATGCTTGTTGTATTAGCTGTTTTAAATTATGGTTTGGATTATCTTTAATAGAAATTTTTGCAATATTGGAATATTTTAGTTTTTCAAGAATGGCATATACACGTTTTTCACCTTTTTCAGATTTTAAAAAACCAAATTCATATATTTTACATATATAATCTGGGCATTTTTTATGCATATAACATTGTAAAAATAATCCTTCTATCTCGTCATGTAAAAGTTGTTCATTTTTATTCAATCCAATTTTTTTTGTAATAAAATTAACAGCGCGATTAAAATTACTATTATTTGCTAAATTTCTTTTTGTTACACGTAAGATTTTGTTTTCATCTTTTATCTCGTATACGTTATTGAAACCACCGCTAGCAAAAGGTTGTTCAGTAGCGTAATAGGACTCATTTGAACATTCCAATGAATACTCATCGATTTTGGCTGTCTTTAATCGATTTTCGTTCATTAAATTGTTAATCAACTTTACATCATTACATAGAATTTTTTTTTTGTATTTAATGTCATCAACAATAATTTCACCAGTATAATTATCATATCCTGAAGTAAATAAGTTCATAATAAAATAGTATTATATAATATTTTATGCATTTGTCTGAAAATGGTAATTATGATACTAAATCATAATACCGAAAAAAAATGAAATAAACAGAATTTGCATCTATTTGTTATAACTCATAATGACATTAAAGGTCGCGATTTTATACACCGGCGAAAGTCGCACCATCGAAAAAACCCTTGGAATATTCAAAAAACATGTTTTGGAGGGAACTCCAGGCATTTCCAACATAAATATCCACGTTTTTGCGGTTTTGCAGGGCGACACAGGGTTAGAACCCCGCATTCGTGAAACCATGGGTAACCGCCTAAAATCCCTGGAATGGTTTGACCGCACAGACCCCACATGGAAATCCATACAAAGACGGCTCCTCAATATTATGCCCGTCGATGACCGCTGGAAATCGTATTTAGAAAACAGCGGCTCCATGATAGAATATTATCAATTGTATTTGGCCTATTCAAATATGTGCGGGGTTGAATTATCGACAAACACCGCCTATGATTTCGTTATGCGAATACGTCCGGATATTGTTATCAACAAACCCATCGATTTCTCGGTTTTCTCGCAAAAACAAACCTATTACACAAATATGATGGATAGTATTCGTATTCGCAATGGAAAACATATAGATTCCCCTGTTACAAAACATGAAATATATTTGCTGATGAATGCATTATTAGATCCTGACAGAAACAACCATATTACACATATGCACAGCAATGCACCGATGGAAACCTATTACAATGAAAACACCGACATGGACGATTTGTGCACAAACTTTTCGTATGATGCACTTGCGAAATATATTCGCTCAGGACAATATGTCATCAGTTTACGAAAAAACGTGGTATATCTTGCGAATCGTGCGCATTTTGAACGCATTGCCGGTCTGGGAATGATGTATGGCATGCATCGCATGCCCGGAAGTGAACGATGGTTTGATGCAGAGAGCCAATTCGAAACCGCGTGTATACGAGGCGGATTTGCGGTATTCAATTCGACCACGACGCTGGAAGACAAAAGTTTGTATGAATACAATTCCGAGAATTATTTTGAAGAAGGGGATACTGTCAAATCCGATTCCGCATTTTTGTTTTTTATTTGCCGAGAATAATGGGGATATCCGAAAATACCTTTTCGTATAAAATACATAAAAACCAAACACAAATATATACAATGAAATTAATATCATGGTTCTGCATAGGATTATTCTGGATACCTCTTCGATTTTCATACAGATTACCCCTTAAAAACGGGTTTTTCGGGACCATCGGGCCCGACCTGAAACTAACCGAAATCCGAAATTTAGTCGAATTGTTTACCGGCAATGGTGTTATACAAGGCGTTTTCATCAACAATGGGAAACCGCGATTTGCTCGACATGTTATCAATACGCGTAAATTACAGAACGAACCCTCGCGAGGAGAACCGTTGTTTTTGAAGGGGTTAAAATACCTATTGTATAAAATGGGGATGTTCCCCTATAACAACCTCGGTGTGGCAAACACGGCATTGTATCCTCTTGACGAAAATGTGGATGAAAATACGACCGCTGTGTATGCCATGTATGAGCGCGATTTACCGTATTTAGTGCATTTGTATCATAATACGTCTTCGATTGCGACCATTCGGCAAATGGACGGTCTGTATCCAGAAATACAAGAGGTATCGGGTCATTCGAAATCCATTCCAGGAAACCGCATGGAAACACTGGATTACCATATTTTGTCGAAACAAGTCGATTATTATCAAATCTACGACAACATGAAATCCGTTGTATTGAAAAAAACAATTCAAATGCAGTATATACCGATTATGCACGATTTCATTTCCACGGAAAACAGTATCATGATGATGGATTCGCCCCTGGGATTTGATTTTTCGAATATTCTTCGCGGAAAATTACCGATTGTTTTCAGAGAACATGCTTCTACGTTTGTGCATGTTATGGACAAAATTACCGGAATGGTTGAAAAATACGAAATCAATCGAGGTCATTATGTATTCCACTATGCATTTTGCAAAGAAACCAATGAAAAAATCGAGATTTATGCGCCATTATATGACAACCTGGATTTTTCGTCATTGAATATCTGTGGAAAATACCGCAAAATTGTTATAGACCGGCACACAAAAGATGTATCTGTGGAATGCAATCAACTATTGGAAACTATGAATCTGGATTTCCCGATAAAGGGTCCAAATGGAACGGTGGTTTTAAGGAATATCGTGAACCGCCGCATAAATGGATTTGTCATGGTAGATGGTCTAACCATCGTAAAAACCTGGTTATACGATGATTTGTTTTTTTGCGGAGAACATGTGGTGTTAGACAATAGTATTATGGCATTTTGTTTGAAGGGGGATTCGAATTATTTATGTGTTATAGATACGGTGACGGATCGGGTAGAATTGATTGAATGTTCGTATGATTTGACCATTGGATTTCATTCGGCGTTTATATTTAGATGAAGATTTAGAAAAATAATTTATATTATTAATATATAAAATGAATAAGCAAAAAATGAACCGGATAGAAGAACGCAATTATTATTCTTTAGACTTTGTCCCTGATGTTAATGCTCATAGAGTTGCAATTGGTTTTGTAGGAAATGTATCTGATGATTTTGAAAAAAGCGGTATTTATCTTTCTGACTACGACAAAGCTACAGAGTTATTTGGTAACGACCTTAAAAATGCAACAGTATACTTGGATGATAATTTTCTAAGTTTGTATCGCAATTCAAATATAAATAACGAAGTACCGAAGTATGACAGTTCAAGGCTAACGAGGCTTGACAATATAGTGTTTGATTTAATAATTGCAAAAGACGGTCGTGAGACGACAATACCTGTTAAAATCATTGCTACCTACTATCGTGAGATTACCACGGGTAGACGCATAACATTAATTGTTGAAAAGGCTGAAACAATCAACAGAGTAGAAGGAGAAATAAGCAATAATGGAGGTGAACCACTACGCAAATCTCGTCGCGCCAATAAATCCAGAAAAGCCAAGAAATCCTCTAAAAAATCAAAAAAATCCGGCAAAAAATCACGCCGCAACAGTCGTCGTTAATCTCCGATAGCATGACTAACAATAAATTTCATCTATGTCTATATGAAATTTATCTCTTATTCATACCGATTATTCATCATAAATAGCCAGTGTTCGTGCACTCGCATCTTTAGCATCCACATACAGAGGCATCCACATGTGAGGCACAACGCCCCCGCAATTTTCATATTCATCTTCGAACACTTTACGATAATAGTATTGCTCTTTTGTTGCCGGCGGATTATGTTTCCATGGAGAATTATTCATCTCCCCCGAAACCATTGTCTCAGCGTGTTCCTGTAAAATCTCATACAGTGACCGAGACGTCGCGCTCACGCCATCACTGAATGCCTCCTTTTTACGCCACAATACTTCCATAGGCAGCAATTCATCCATAGCGAACGCCTGGCGCAACCAATATTTCTCAATCATATTCGGTTGAAATCGCAAATCGCATGGAAGCGACAACACATACTGCGCAAAAGCTCGGTCTAAAAATGGCGTCCTGGGTTCCAGTCCATGGCTTGATATGGATTTATCCGAACGCAATACATCAAATGCGTGGATTTCCCGCAACAATCGTCGGCATTCTTTGTCGAACTCAATGGAATCGGGCGCCTTTTTCGTATACAAATACCCCCCGAACAATTCATCTGAACCATCTCCGTTGAAAATCACCTTTGCATGACTGGTTGCACTGATGTATTTCCCCAACAAATAATTCCCGATACTCGCCCGAACGGTAGTTGTGTCATAGGATTCTATTGCACGAATCACCTCCGGAATGGCGTCGCAAAAATCGCGCTCGATCAAAATGATTTCAGTGTGTTTTGTTCCTACATATTCGGCCACCATTTTCGCGTATTGCAAATCGACGGACCCTTCTAATCCAATACTATAGGTTTCTATGGTTGGCAACCCATTTTGTTTGTGATATTGAGATACTAGGGCGGTAATCAGACTACTATCGAGGCCGCCCGACAATAGGCATGCAATGGGGCGCTCGGTGGTGCAACAACGTTTTTCCACGGCTGAAATCAACCGTTCGCGGATGTTTTTGATGATTTCGATGTGCTGGACGTTTGAAAACAATTCGCAAAAACCGGTTTTGTGATATGCGACGTCATTGTTTTCGAGAGTCCATTTCGCATTGACCATCGTAGTTAATACATAAGAGGACCATGTTCCGGGACTGAATTGTCGAATTTGTCCGCTGGAGGACAACCCGCGGAGCATTTTCATTTCCGAAGCAAATGTCAGCTGGGTATCCATGTGTTCACCCATGTTGTCTTCCATGATATACAGCGGCCGAACGCCATATGGGTCTCGCGCAATGTAAACCCGGGATTCCGCATTTTGTATGCGCTGGTCTAAAAGCACAAACGCAAATACGCCGTCGAGCATTTGTAAGCATTGTTCGATGCCGTATTTTTCATAGAGCCATACAATGACTTCGCAATCCGATTGCGTGTTCGGTATTACATTCATCAATTCGTATAACTTTTTGTAATTGTAGATTTCACCATTGCAAATCAACCAAATGTTGTTATGTGATATAGGTTGCGTTGATTCCATATTTAGCCCATTGATGGCTAGGCGGTGGAATCCCATTTTTATTTTATGTCCTACGTCGAGGAGTTGCGAATGTTCTGGTCCGCGATATCTCCCTTTTGCGAAATTCGTTTCTACTGTGGTTTTATCATACTGGTTATTTAGAATGGTGAAAATACCGCACATTCCACCCTGTTTGTGTAAAGTAATATCCACCGTTGTCTTTATGTTTATTTGTGTTTTGTATCAAAGAATAAAAATACATTAGTAGTATATAACGATGAATTTAGACAACATAATAACAGACCCTATTCCATTTGATCATACCGATGATTATACTTTTAGTAACCTAGATTATGACGATTCGTTGCCACCTTTTTACATGGCGCATGCGTCATCGAGCTTAAATCCCTACAGATACAAGAAACTGACGAATATTTTGTCACCAATAGAGGGAGAACCCGAAGAATCGTCCGATGACGAAGGTGAAAAAGTGGAACCTGAAAAACCAGAATACGGTTCTCTCGATGTCATTGCTGTAAAACAATTTCATCAATCGAAAATGGATTTAACCAGTCAAATTTACGTGGGTTCTTTGACGATTCTAGGATTATTCATCGCGTTCAGTTTTTTGCGAAAATAGAATTTATTTTATTAGCATATATGCTAATAAAATTTTTTACATGCGACATAATTTCACATTCTAAGTGCGAATACGTTTGTAAATTTCTAAGGCGACTAAACCACCGAATATTTGTGCAATACAGTATGGTAATATTTCATCGGTTTGCATTTTACCAGCTGCAGCCATGGTAATGGTTACGGCTGGGTTGATATAACCGCCTGATACATTTTTGGTTAATACAATGGCGAGTGCTAAAGCAGCACCCATAGCAAGGGGATTCCCTGTTGCTAAAATTACATATACGAAAAAAATACTTCCTAGAAATTCGACTAAATATTTGTTCCACATGACTTATATATTGTTAGTATATATTTTATTGGATTTAGTGATATAGATATGGATTTTTAACCCCATAGACATTTTTGTTTATGGTGGGAGGGAAATGTGGCGTTGGATGGATAGATGAACTTGCTGCTTTTTTAGGAGGAGCCACTGCTCCACCTGCACGTACACGTCTCAGTGCATCATTCACGGTGTTTTTGGAAGAATTACTCACAAAAGAATTAGGGGCGGTGGTCATGCTTCCTAAACCAATGGCAGCAACACGGCGGTTTTCGGCGATTTGCGAAGCATCGCGATTTCCACCAATCCATTTTTTATGGGTATTTTTGACAGTAACAGTGGAAACGTAATTCAGACGACCCATGGCAAAAGTGGAAGTTCCATCGGAGGTAGATTCTTTCGCGGGCATGGCGGTTGCATTATTGAAAATACCATTATTCAAGTTCTGCATACGAAATCGATAAATATCCATATTATAGTATCTATGGATATTTTTCCAAACATAGTATAAGATTATCTTCTTACACGCATTACATCAACGTAGGAGGCATTGGATTGGTCTCCGCCGTTTTTCAAATCGTTGTACAAGTGATTCGCTGATTTCAATTTGCGGTATTTTGTATAGTCCGATGAATCCACAACGAATTTCACATTGCATGTGGAAGATGGGACACCGGTTCCATCGCATTGTGAAATAATGGATCCGATGCGGCTTTTCCATCCAGGGTAGGATGCGTTGACCTGATTCGGTCCTCCACAAACGTAATTTTCACGTGATAAAAAATCGCCTAAATTGTTGACGGCGCGGAATGGAGTAACAACGCGGGATTGACCATTGACAGTTCCGGTTGCATATCCAGTATTCCATCCGTGTCTTAAAACACGGCGATGCATGACTTGCTCGCTGCTTCTAACATTATTGATAGTTTGAACTGGCGAAAATCCATTGAAGGGTCCGCCACCTAAATTTGATCCATCTAAATTGTATTGTCCTGACATAATTTATATATTTAATCATGATATTATTTTTATACGTATAATATATATTTCTAAAATGTCATTCAATAAATCAAGAAGAATTTCAAACTCAAGTTCTGATATGGAATCAGATCGTTCGGAATCACGGTCCATGTCACGGTCCATGTCCGAATCAGATTCCGCGGCCGCAGCATATAGTGCCTCCACCGTAAGTCCATCGGAAATAAAACACATCAACAATATGGACAAATTAATTCAAGCAAACCCACAATATGTGTATGACTCGGAATGTCTCCGTAAAAAAGCAAACTGGAGCAAGAGTTCAAACGCCTACAAATTCGACCACCCAGATTTTGACCCCAAAAAACTCATGCGCGACATTCCCACCCATTCGTCTAAACTATCTGTGTTGCTCAAAAAAATAAAAGATTTAGACAAAAAAGACATGGAAAAAGATGGACGCCTCTACAAGCATTTCATTTTCTCCGACGTAAAATCAGCGTCGTATGGTGCTAAATTAATAGCCGGTGCACTCATGGCAAGTGGTATGCAAATGGGATACACTGCTCCCCTAAAACAACAACCTATTGCACAAGAATCACAACAATCCCAACAAGGTGGTAGAGAACCTACAAATAAAATCTATGGTAAAATCAAGCTTTTGTCTGACGTTGTTCTCCGTTCAACCAAAGGAAACAATTTTTTCTTATTGACTGCATTAGGTGTATATGACCAACCTATTACAGTTGCCATGAAAAAATCCATATTCAAGAAATTCAACGAACGTCCGGACAATGTTCACGGCGACTTAGCTCGTATTATTATTATGGACGGTGGCTACAAAGAAGGTGTCGATTTGTTCGATATAAAATACGTTCATATCTTTGAACCACCTGTCACTATGGCGGATCAACGACAAGTTATAGGACGTGGAACGAGAACCTGTGGTCAAAAAGGCCTGGAATTTCATCCTACACAGGGATGGCCTCTCCACGTTTTCATTTATGACGTGGAAATTCCCGAATCGATGCGTTTTCAAACCATGGGAACGGAGTCCTTGTTCGATTTGTATTTGAAATCCATGAATATTGATTTACGTATGTTCAATTTCCAACATGATTTAGAACGCGCTACTATCTATGGTTCCGTAGACTATCAGTTGAATCGTGCTATACATACCTTTTCGATTGAATCGCAGATGCCTGGTGGAGGACCGAAAGTGGCGCATCGACGTCCTCGCATTGTGATTCGCGAAGATTTACCCGTTTTGAATTTACCGGAACAAATCGGAGAATTAGCGTTTCCTCCGAGGGACGCGAATGCTCAACCGATGGGACATGATGCTATGCGGGCCTATATTCGTCGCCATTTTTCTAAATTCAAATGGACCGATGTCAAAATGGAGAACAATTGTGCGCCTAAATCTGGCGGGGGCACTGGCGGTGGCACTGGCGGAGCCCATGAAATAATGAACTATACCCCCACCCAGGATTTCATTCGCCACTTTTTCACTCCTGAAAACCCCCTCAAAGGTATGCTGCTATTTCACTCAACGGGATCTGGGAAGACCTGCAGCGCAATTGCAGCGGCTTCGTCTGCTTTCGAAGAAACCGGTTATACCATACTGTGGGTAACGCGCACCACCCTGAAAACCGATATCTGGAAAAATATGTTTGACCAGATATGCAGTGAAACCATCAAAACCCGTCTGGAAACAGGGGATATAGCACAAATCCCCGACGAAAATGCAAAACGAATGCGTCTCCTATCGAAATCGTGGTCCATCCGCCCAATGTCCTACAAACAATTTAGCAATATGGTTTCGAAAGCCAATAATTTTTACAAAGCCCTCGTGAAGAAAAACGGGGAAATCGACCCGCTGAGAAAAACCCTCCTCATTATTGACGAAGCCCACAAACTATATGGCGGTGGCGATTTGTCCTCGATAGAACGCCCCGATATGAATGCCTTGCAGAATGCCATACAACAATCCTACGAAATCAGTGGGCATAATTCTGTGCGGTTATTATTGATGACAGCAACACCTATTACACAAAACCCGATGGAACTCATTCAGCTCATTAATTTGACAAAACCATTGCAATATCAAATGCCACAAGGTTTCGAAGAGTTCTCGCGCATGTATCTGGATGAATATGGAAGGTTCACCCCCGAAGGAGAACAACTCTATTTAGACAACATTGCAGGTCATGTGAGTTATCTCAATCGTGAACGCGACGCACGGCAATTTGCACAACCTATTGTAAAATATGTGAAAACGCCCCTGATTGAAAACTTAGGCGACGCCATGAAATTCGACCGTGCTTATGTGCGGGCCATCATGGACAGTGAAATAGGGGATTTAAAAAAACAAATCGACGACGAGAACGCGAAAATCGACGATGAATTCCGCGAAATCAAGCCGGCAAAATTCGACTTTTTGAAAGACAAATGCGACAATTTCGAAGGCAAAGCTTTGCGTGAATGCAATAAAATCGTCCGGACAAATATTCGTGCTATAGTAGATGATGCTAAGGCTGCCGTGAAAGACGTGAAAGATGCAATCCAGGAATTGAAAGAACAGATTGGTGCGAAAAAAGAGTTGAAGCGCGAATTTGTCGAGAACATCAAAACCAATATGGAAACCGCACAGGATGATTATACCGATTTCAAAGATACCATTTATTACGCTATCAAAAAATGCGGCAAGAAAATCAATAATATGCATGATTTACGCGATGCATTGAAAGACCATCCTGCCGTTGTTGAATTCGACCGTCAACTCGCCGAATTCGATGACGCGATCGAACAGTCGAAACAGAATTTACAAACCACGTTAATTGCTTATAAATCCCGCATGGAGGGGTTGAAAAAAATGATGCGAGAAGATTTGAGCGACCTGGAGAAAAATGTTGTCCGCGCGGTTATGAAAGACGAACGTAAAACAGCGAAACGTAGAACGACCGAACTCGAAAAATCCCACGCGGAGGGGGTCGCGGCAATCAACAAAACTCGCCGTTCGATTGAAAAGAAAAAACAGAAAAAAATCATGAAAATTCGTCAAACTATGCGTGAATATCTGAGCGAAGAGAAGAAAATCGCGAAACAGGTTGCAAAAGAAGAGAAGGCGTTGCGAAAAACCCAGCGAAAACAGGGATTGATCGTCGAAACCTTCAAAAATGAGTTTATCAATGGGCTGGTGGACAAATATGCGAAAACCATTGACCGCGAACTCGACGGATTAGAAGAAGCCATTGAAAACCAGGACCGCGAGAAAGCGGAAGCAAAAGAAGCCGTGAAAAAAGAAAAGGCCGAAGCGAAAGAGGTAGAACGCAGACGCCGTGAACTTGAAAAACAAGCCGAAAAAGAACGCAAACAGGCCGAACGCGAACAACAGCGCGAAACCCGTCGCAATGAAAAGGCGGAAAAACAGCGGGAAAAACAACTAGCAAAAAAGAACGCAACGCGTAAAAAGACGTCGAAATAGAAGTATTTAGACAGGCGTCTATTTGAAATTGCGCGGATAATACCTGAAGATGCGAATAGGACAATTGTCCTATTTCAAATATTCAAAGGTATAAATTTTATTGTGTAATTATATTATATAATGTTAGCATTTTTTCGAAGCAAAAGTGATTTAGACAATAAAATTACAGAGATAGAAAATTTTATTGTACTTAAACGTACCGAATACAGAACAATAGCTGAATGTGGAGACATAAAGGAATTAAAAAGGTGGTTACCCGTAATAACCGAAAGAAATATAACAAACATGCTGGTGTAAAAATGATAAGTGAAAAAATTGACAGCATGTCAGTGGAAATGTCACAGGAAATTAAGAAGAAAGTAAGTGATATAAAGACAATATTACAGTATCCGAATGTTGAACTTGACCCTTTACTAGATAATGGAACTCAAAATTCAGCCGATGGAAATCCAGCCTATGAAAATCAAAATCAAGCCGATGAAACTCAAAAACCAGAACTAACTGTTCATGACAGATATAATGAAATGTTTAGAGAAGCATCATCATCAAAAAGTGAAAATGATAATTTTGCAAAAGATACATTGGAAAAACAAACAATTGCACAGAAAATTTTAACGCAAAAAAAATCAAAATCTGATTTGGAAAAAATTGTAAAATCATTAAAAAATCATTCAGAAAAAATTAAAATTTTTATGAATGATTTTACATGGGAAAATGCATCTTATGGTGAATGTAACAGTTTGCGTTTTCTAATACGTGAATACACTAATCAGTGTTGGAAGGTACTTGACGTGTATGAACGTGAACTGTCATATATGATAGACGTATATACAAACGCATCTAAATTAACGAGGTCCACTGGTGGTAAAAACGCGAGAAAGTCCAGAAAGTCCAGGAAATCCAGAAAGTCCAGAAAGTCCAGGAAGTCCGGAAAATCCAGAAATATGTAAGTGTCCATTTTTGTATAATGATAAATATACAAAAATCATGTGGGTTAGCGTGTATACTTCATTGATTTACGTGGTTTTTTGATAATCTACCTGGCAGGTGGACTATTTTATGGAATGGGTCCAACATTTGCATTTACTTTAAATGATGTCTCTTTGATAATGGGTGGTTTCTCATTTTTAAATTCACTTTTAATTGTTCCAAATAAATTGTTTACATCCGAAATAAAATGATTGTATTTTTTTTTAGCTGTCATCTTTACATAAGGTTTTTTTTTGATACCTTCCATTAATTTGACGATTATTTCGTCTTCAAATGGTGCGTCATTTATCAAATATTTTACAAAATTATCAATCCATATTTGAAATCCAGCAGATTTTTCATCAAAATACATTTCATTTGCATTGACATCGTCCTTGATAATAAAAAATACTATACTTTTTAATTTGTCGAGTTCATCTTGTGTTATCGTTTTGGGATCTTTTTTAGTGATTTCACGCGTATCGTCCAATTTTTTTTTGAACAAACTGTATTTGACTGCTTCTAAATTCGCTTTTCCATTTTTTTTATTTTCTTCTTGTCTTGCAATGTAATCATTTATGATACTTTTATACGCTTCCACATCTTTTTGCTCGTCTGGTTTTAATATATCTCCTCCTGTTTTTCTATATTTTTTCATTGTTTTACCATTGCGACTGGGCTTTTTTCTGTGTTTCGATTTGCGTTTTATTGTTCTTTTCGATTTCATTATATGTTCTTATACTATACATACAAAATTTACCTGCGATAATGCTAAATACTATAAATCCTTATTTAGGCGAACTATTCAAAATATTGATGTTTCTAGTTATGCTCCTCAGTTTCTACATATTTATTATGACGATCGCTGCAAAATCCAAAGATTTCAAAGGGATTTATTCGGCATGGCAATTCCCTATGATTCTTGCATTGTTTGTGGACGTAGCGTTTATCGAATAGTGATTACTGGTTGAAATATTTGTTGCGATAAAATTCGACGTATTTATCGGGTATATTGACTTTTGTAAACAGTTCGATTTTATCGTCTAAAGTCATATTTTTTTCGAATCCGGAATCACCGGTCAACATGGTAATATTGAAAAACAAGGAATACATACCGCATTCGGTATTTCCTTTTTGATGGCGATGCTGATTTATTATTTTCTTTATTTTCATATGTCGGGCTGCACATTGGCGAACAATGCGGTTCATCAGTGATTGAACTTCGGGCGGAGGTGGATTTCCTCCACTGTCAAAATAAAATACAAATGGTTTTTCGGTTGTTAAATCGACAAAGAGTGATACCCAATGAGAACCTGGCATGTTATGCGCGTCTAAATTGAATACCATGCCTATTTTTGTTATTTTTTTTTTCAATAATGATTTTATTTTGAGTTTGCACAATTCTTCCCATACACACACCGTTTTATTGGAGGGGACATTTGGTACCCATGAATTAATTTCGCGCCCTTTGACACGCGCATCAAAATCAATCGGAGAAGGTCCGATGAATTTGAATTCGGGGTAGGTTTGTTCATATTGTTTCATGACGTTTTTTATGTCTAAATCGGTCAACCATTCATTGATGTTGGTTTTCCATTCTTGTGGTTGTTTCGGAGCGAACACGATGTCTTGAATTTGTTTGCGGAGTTCGGTGTTTTTGATGATTTCTAACCAGCAGTCTTCTTTTGCACAGTTTACTAAGCGCGAATTCAGTGTTTTCCATATGGCATCCGGATTCGACCATGGGATGTATTCATGGGGTTTATGGGATTTGTTATAGGCTTCTCGAATAGTATTGAGGTGTTCAACTGTATAACATGTATTTGTGAATGCTTTTTTATCAGATACATAGGGACTACAATTGACATGGGAGGATGGTTTTCCACCCCGGTGCTGCCGGCGTGTAGTATTTTTCATACGGGTTTTCATTGTTTTCATATGTTTTTTCAATGTTCTCATCCTTTATAAATATATACTAGATAGATATATTTATAGGTTAGTCCATCCAGGTTAGCCCCGGCGTTTCACGAATCCATCCAGTGTATTGTGTATAGCATTTTTTTTAACGACGGATGCGCCCCAGTAAGACGTAGATGGGGCTATGTCGGGCGCGTGGTCATCGTCATCATCGCTAGGGGTATCATAATCATCTTTGTCTTGGTCGTGCATTTTCGCTAGTTTTTCCATATGGAAATGATTCAGACAAGATTTCACGAATTGGTCGAAAGATTCATTGATATCCGTTGTAATTTGCTTTTCTGGGGAGTCTAACAACACCGAGAACATGGCGTTTATTTTTTCACGATTTTTCGCGATTTTGTCGACGAATTCTTGTTGCGCGGAATATTTGATGGGGTCCGTTTTTGCTAAATATTTTTTATAATGGGTTTTGTTGGAAAACATCTGGAGGGTTAATTTGTCGAATTCGGATATGGAATCGGGTGAGAACTCGGGTATGTGAGATTCTTCGTGGGCGTGTTCAGACATTTAGATACTGGGGATATTTAGATTTGGGGTATTATACGTCACGGTGATTATATAATCTACTGACAACAGATATTATCTACCAAAAAATATAGAAACATCATTTATACAATAGATATGTCACTGTATATTCATCCCGAAAATCAGACGTTGTTGTGGAACACCCTCCAGAAAAATCCGAAATTCCAGAATCTCACCATCAACAAACAAGAATGGTTTTCATCTATTATCAAGGCGTTCTATGAAAAAATACAATATCTTCCCCCATTGACCACCCAAGACCTCCTACAAATCAACCGACAAACGATTTCGTATATGATGGAAGAAATCAATGCTCTTCTGGTAGATCGCCCGAAATTCGCAGAATCCAAAAAAGTCGTCAGCGATTTCAACACGCGTCAGCAAGAATACGAATCGGCACTGAAACCGAAACTACCGCCCATCGCAGATTTCTCCGAAAAAATAAGCGACGATGCCATTCAAAATATGGACGAATTGATCCAACAACAAATCCGTCAACGAGATTACGACGTTGAAAAAGCCAAAGAACGATTACCACCTCCCCCTGTAGCAACGACAATCGCCCCCACACCCCTACAAAGCAATAGTATGAATGATTCTGTATTCAAAGATACCGTCGACACGAGAATGACGAAAATTGAACAAACCCTGGAAAAACTCCATAAAACCATGGAGAAAATCCTTGCCAAGTTCTCGGATACAGAGACGAGAGAGACCCCCGCGCAATATGCTGACTCAGCACTTGAAAATAAATAATCACCTAAATAAACATAAAAACGAGTCGCCTAATTGTCTTATATGTATCGTATAATACAATTGTTGCTGATACTCACTAGTGGTGGATTAGGTCTATCAAATGCACTGCTACTTCCATCCACCGTGAAGCAAGCTATGAAATTTACAAACATGCTCCCAGAAGAATCCTATAGCACATTGATGCACAAAATAGATGAAAACCAGGTTTCCGAAATCATTTTTTCCACAAAACTCGATAACGTTGTATCTCATGAATCCACAACTACCGGCGATTTCCTCCACGATTTCGCTATTACAAAAATCAACCCTTTTGTAGTGAATACTATAGCGGACAATGCAGCCACCCATGGTATTCAAACTGATTTTTTGCAAAACACCGACCAAAATTCCATCATAGATAGTGCGGGGGCGATTTTGAATGGTTTAAGCAATTTCATTTTCCCGGTTTTGTTATTGACCTATGTGATTGCTTTTTTCCGTTCTCGTGGACCGGGTGGTGGTGGTGGCCCTATGGGACCTATGGGCGGTGGATTCTCGGGAACATTGCGCAAGGACATCATGGAAGCCAAGGAAAACATGCAAAAAGCCAATATTAGTTTGTCCAGTTTCGCAGGAAGTCAGGAAATCATGGAAGAATGCACTGAAATCGTGTCGTATTTGAAAAATTCCACCTTGTATGAAAACGCCGGCGCAGAAATACCCCGCGGTATTTTATTAGAAGGCCCACCAGGTTCCGGAAAAACCTTATTAGCAAAAGCGATTGCAAGCGAAGCCGATGCCAATTTCGTCAGTATCGCTGCGAGTGAATTTGTCGAAGTGTTTGTCGGTGTAGGTGCGTCGAAAATCCGCTCCCTTTTTGAAATGGCGCGCAAAAACCGTCCATGCATTTTGTTTATTGATGAAATCGACGCCGTAGGTAGACAACGGGGTGCCGGTATTAACATGGCAAACGATGAGCGCGAACAAACCCTGAATCAATTATTAGCTGAAATGGATGGGTTCGGTGATAATACCGGTATTTTAGTGATGGGTGCAACGAATCGCAAAGACGTGTTAGACCAAGCCCTTCTTCGCCCAGGACGTTTCGACCGTATTTTGACCGTTCCATATCCAGACCGCGATTCCCGCAAAGCCATTTTGAAAGTGCACGCACGCAACAAGAAACTCGCCGATGACGTGAATCTCGATTTCATCGCAGAATTGAGTGCCGGGTTTTCGGGAGCACAATTGAAAAATCTCTTGAACGAGGCCGCTATTTATGCAGCCCGCGAAGGGGCTTCCATCATAACAACCAACAATATTCTAAATGCCCTCGACAAACTCATCGTGGGCCTAGTCAAAAAACAGGATATCCGTTCGGAAGAATCCCTCCGCCGAGTTGCTATCCATGAGACCGGACACGCGTTGCTTGCTGCTAATTTCACCGAATATTTCGAATTGAAAAAAGTGACAATCCAGAGCACATACAATGGCGCGGGCGGATACACGATTTTCAATGAATATCCGAATATAACAGACAGTGGTCTCTATACCAAAGATTTATTGAAAAAACGCTTGATAGTAACCATGGGTGGAAAAGCCGCCGAATCCGTCGTCTATGGCGATGACCACGTTTCGTTAGGTGCTATACAAGATTTGAAACAGGCGAATTCGCTCGCACAACAAATGATCGGGAACTATGGAATGGGAGACAAACTCGAGGTATTTTACAACGAAAACGTGGGCGACTCCCGCAATCCATTTTTAGGCCGTTCCATGGCGATGGGGGGCGGATATTCCGAAAACACAAAAACCGTGATGGACAGTGAAAGTCTGAATCTGGTAGTCAATGCATACCAGGAAGCAAAACGCATTTTGACGGAAAACCGAGACGCCATGGATATAATGGTGCAAACTTTGTTGAAAAACACGACTATTCTGGGGTCGGATGTCAGAAAATTGATGTAAATCTTTTGTAAATTATTATTTACAAAAGATACGAAAAAACAAGACAACAATGACTCAACTACTCAATGCCCTCTTTCAGTTTGTAACGTTAATGACCGTAAAACACAAAATCGATGATTCGCATGGACTCAAACATAGTATGGATGTATTACATTTTGCGAAAAACATTTATGATTCCGAGGTCCTAAAAAACACCTGTTTACGAGAACCAGAACAAGAACGTGTTATATATATTTCTGCAGTTGTCCATGATATGTGTGATAAAAAATACATGGATGAATCATTGGGGATTGCTGAAATTCGCGATTTCTTGCAGGGCACACGTCTAGTGGAAAACCATGAAATCGATGCCGTCGAAAAGATTATTTCCACTATGTCATATTCTACCGTAAAAAAACGTGGATTCCCCGATTTAGGCAAATATCAACATGCCTATCATATTGTTCGCGAGGCGGATTTATTGTCGGCCTATGATTTTGACCGATGTATGGTGTATAGCATGCAAAAGCAACATACGAATTTGCACGATGCATATTTGCATGCTCGCGAATTGTTTCACACCCGGGTTTTGAAACATGATAAAGATTCGCTGTTCTTTACTGATTATTCGAAAGAATGTTCGAAAATGCTGTACAAAAAAGCCATACGCCGGATGACTGTGTGGAAAAAAATAATAGGGAAATAAACGACGTAAATAGTGTATATATATAGTAAGAAAATGGAGGACATACCCCCCGAGAAAATAATAGGGAATAATTTTGATGATAGTGCAATAGACGTCGACTACGACAACGTTGCTCTAGATGATGTCACGTCAATAGCATCTGATATTACAAAAACGGTTTATTTTATATGGAATAATTACCATTTTTTATGCTTGACAACGTTGTTTTTTTTGCTGCCCCTTGTAGCATTTTTGCTGAAAAAACTGGGCGTTTTCAATATAACAAATTTTTTACCTGTGTACGTGAGTGAATTCATCACGATTGAGTATTTGCTAGTGGGGTTGATTTTTATTAATATTATTATGTCCTTGTTGTTTTGGAGTAATCCGGTGGACGGATCTATTATACACATTTTCGATGGTTTTTTCGCGAAAGTTTCGTTGATAACCTTTGTTTTTTATACGCTTTTTTATAAGCAATTGTCGACTTATGCAATAATTGTATATTTAGGGATATTGTTTTTGTCGTTGCTGTTTGCCGGATTAAGTCATTATTATTCTTCGCAAGAATGGTGTTGTAATTTGCATGTGATTTTTCATGGGTGTATGCATTTTTTCTTTAGTTTAGGTGTAATCATGGCATTAGCATAAATATATAACTATAGTATATAATGGCAAAATCATCTCAAACAAAACGTCGATTCACTAGAAAAAATTCTGGAAAAATGTCGCGCAAATATCGTAAAAAAACTATGTGGTGGGGAGGGGCTGAAAAAACTACTACAAAACAAGAAGAAAAACAAAAAATGACAGATATTTTGAGTGCAAGTAAAGAAGAAATATTCAAATCAGACAAAATATCAACGCAACCGTGCAATGATCCTGAATACAAAGAAATAGGTGTTATTCATAAAAGTGAATCGATTGCTGTGAATATTTTACGTGATTTCGGAACCGATTTTTTCAATGCATTTGGTAGGCAAGGGTTTGATAATTCTATTTATGACCAATTGCGCAATACCTGTTTTCAAAAATTGCAAGATTCGATTACCGATAATCAAAGAATATGCAATGTTCGTGCAGATATTGAACGCGACAAATCATCAATATACATGCACGTATATGGTACGTTGATGGAAAACAAAAACATGGGTAGCGAAAAGGAACCTATTGTCGAAGAAAACCAGGAAGAATCTGCTGTCGAAGAAAACCAGGAGGAATCTGTTGTCGAAGGAAACAAAGAGGAATCTGCTGTCGAAGGAAACAAAGAGGAATCTGTTACCGAAGGAAACAAAGAGGAATCTGTTACCGAAGGAAACAAAGAGGAATCTGTTACCGAAGGAAACAAAGAGGAATCTGTTACCGAAGGAAACAAAGAGGAACCAAGAGACAAACGAGCAATTTAAACCCTTGAAGATTTGAAATGGGAACGCCATTAGGCGTCTATTTGAAATTTCGTGGGCAATACGTGAAGATGCGCATGGGACAATTGTCCCATTTCAAATCTTCAAAGGTATAAATCTGCAAAGGTGTAAAAATCAATTCTTAATTGAAAATTTCATCCCCTATCACATTGACGCCTTCATCTTTAATTGCCTCTTTACCAGTTTGCTGAATATCAAAGTTAACTAATACATTAATTGCATCATCACCATCTTTTAGTGGCGTATATGTTGATTTATTCATTGTGACTGTATTGCTTATATTTGTGTAGTTGTTTTTTTTTATATGTAATTTTTCACCATCATTGTACAATATTTTTGGTTTAATTTTGTAATAACCAGGCTTAATAGTAAAATTAGTTAAATTTTCCAAAGTGCGCGTTATTACATACCAATTATATTTCCCATTATTTTCTATTTTCACAATGCTATTAACAATGTAATTACCAATTTTCATTATGACATCAGATATGACATCAGAAGCCTGTTCATTTTCATCTAGATAAATAAAAAATTTAGGTGTCATGATTTGGTCGGTATTTTTAAATAATAAAAAATTATTTGGTGTAAAATAGTTTATTTTATATTTTTTATCTTTAACGTTAATAGTTGTTGTGTAATAATATTTTGTATCTTCATTGTTCTCATCTTTTGCAAAAAAATTACCAAAAAGATTGCCTAAAAAACCTCCACGCATTCGTTTTGTTACGCGACGTTTTTTTCCGCGCAAATTTTTTTTACTATGCTTATATTTTTTCATATATATATTATATTATCTTATAAATAATTTTGTCTTGAATTCATACAAAATTTATTAATTTTACTATATAATAGGCGTTTTACATGAGAAAAGATGTAAATAAATCTAATTATACAAAATTATATTTATTTTTACTATCTTTTTTTTGATGAAAACATGTATGGATATGCAAAGGAATATACAACATATAATATTACAATCAAAACGATAATCATAATCAACATGTTGAAAAATTTGACAAAATTGCAATAATAACTATTATCGGAATCTTTGCATGTAACAGTTGACCCAAAAAACCCGAAAACACCAGTGCCTAAAATACCGCCATTACCTGTGGAAATTCCCCGTCTTCCCATTTATATATTATTTGTATAAAAAAACACTCCCCTGTAGAAACTAGCGCCTAAATTATTCTTCTAATCCTAATAGTTTATCGATTTCATAAGTATCCAGCCCCTGTTTTTCCATTTCTTTTTTTCGTTTCAACAATGCCTTTTTATCACCGCGTGATAATTCCTTTTTCACAGGAGCGACTTCGATTTTATTCCCTAAAGAATCGAATTTATCTTCGACTTCATCAAAATGCAATTTTTTCGCATTCTCTTTTTCCGCTTTTTTACGCGCCTTTTCGACTTCTTCCATCCATTCTGAACCGAAAACACTCAAATTACCAGAATCCAGCAACCATTTTTCAGGACAAATTTCCTTGTAAAATTCTTCATTGTGTGAAATCAACAACAGCCCGCCTTTGAATGTTTTTATTGCACCCGTCAATGCACCCAATGAATCTCTATCCAAGAAATTAGTAGGTTCATCTAAAATCACTACGTGGGGTAAATTCCACATGCAAGCCCCCAGCACGATTTTCACTTTCTGACCACCCGATAACATACCTATTTTACTATGTTGTGCAAACTGTGCGTCCAAACCGAAATTGTCTAAATGTTTCTGGATTTCGCCCGTGGTCAATTTACGTTGACCCAACATATTCTCCATCGCCAGTTTTTCGTCAAATTCTTTCACCATCTTTTCATACCCCATTTCAATCAATTCCGTTTTCACAAACCATTGCGTGATTTCGCTTTCGGATTTGCATTCATATTCATTTTCACGTTTACCAGTTCGGCGACTCAATATTTCCGCAATGACTAAATATTTATTGTCCTTTGCTTTTTGTTTGATTGCAGCGACCTCTTCTTCTGATAAGGTCAAACTATCCTTGCTGATTTGCTCCTTATCATATCCACTGCGATAACGCCACATGATGTATTCCACCGGTGTTTTATCCAGATGATTTTCAATATGATGGAAAGCATGTTGTGCGACATAGGCAACACGCACATTCGGATGTCTTTCAATTGTGCCCTGATTCGGTTCTAGTTCACCTACTAAGATTTTAATCAAAGTCGATTTACCAGCACCATTCACGCCCACGATTGCTACACGGGATGCCATAGATACTTGAATACTGACATCAATCAGCTGTGGTTTCGGTGCACTCGGATACTGGAAATAACAATTTTTCATTTTCAGCACCGATTTTGTCAGGGATTTCACACCGTCTAAAGGTCCGGGTTCTGGAAACGAAAACGAGAGGTTTTCATTGGTCAATTCATAGTATTGCTTTGCCTCCGGTTTCTGTTTTACGAAATCCGACAAGTTTCCGCGATAGAATTTCAACTTCAATCCTTCATAATGTGTTATATTTGTGCATACTGCGTCTAAAAAGCGCGTATCGTGGGAAACAATCAGACACGTGGTTTTTGTCAATCCTTTTAAATAATCGACTAACCATTTGATGGCAAACTGGTCTAAATGGTTCGTAGGTTCATCTAACAGCAGCATGTCTGGATTCAACAACATTGCGCGAGACAACGCTAATTTCATGCGCCACCCACCCGATAATGCAGTCACTGGACCATGTATCATATTATCTTCGAACCCGACCTGTTGTAAGCCACTGACAATGTTTTCCTCGGAGATTCCACCATGCTCAATGACTTTTTCATCATTTTGTATGTATTGCAATACACTCAATTCGGAATTATTTCCCTGAATATCGTGTTCTACATAAACACTTTTCAAGCTCTCCGGGAATTCTTGCAGATTTTTATTTGCAATAGCTTTCATCAACGTGGATTTACCAGCGCCGTTCGGACCGACTAACCCGTATTTTCTGCCGATTTTTACTTTGAAGGGGGTTTGATGTAGCAACACACGAGTTCCATAGGCTAATGAAAAGACGCAATCGCATAGGTTTTCCTCGTCGTCCTCTGGGTTAAATTCTTCCACGGTGATGGTGCTGATAATCGTGCTGGCGATTTTAGCAGTCGCAGCTTCTACTGAGCAAGCATCATCTATAACACATTTCAAATAAGGGTGTATGCAGGAGTGCCATAGCGATTCATCTTTGATTTCGTGTTTGACTAAATTCCATATCAAATCAATGGAATAATCCACCAGCGCCATGTTCTCGCCGACGTCGCCAATATTGTCTAAGAAGGTTTTGCGGCAATCTTCTAACGTATACGATTCTAAGGATTTGTTTACGCCTAAATCGTAGACGGCGGTCAAAACATTTCGGGAATTTAGACAAACATTACGGATTTCCACCTCGGCGATTTCTTCGTAGCCTTTTGTCAATACGGGTTCAAGAATAGGATAAAACATTTTTGCATACACTGGGTTTTTCAATAATTTTGTCAGGGTTTCTATGACAACCGCTGCACGTCGTTGATAGACCATTTTGCGTTCTCTCATCGATTTAATCAAAAGAGGAATTAACAATCCCATGGTAGGTATGTCAATATCGTTTACAAAAGGTGTCGATACGAGTGCATCTAATGCTTTCTGGGTTTCTTGAACAGGATTCATATAACACGCAATGACAATCGGTATCAAATGTTTTATATCGACGTTTTCAATGGTGCTACAAACATTTTGAAAACATTCTATAACACATTGTTTGACTTTAGGGTCCTGGGATACAGTGATTAGTTGATTAATAATTTCTGGCATGTTTTGAGCAACAATGGACGGATGATGCTTTGCATAAGCACTCATCAATTGCAATGAGAATTGACGGATTTGCCATTTCATAGAAATGAATCCTGCGAACAAAAACGGGGCGATTTTTGTGAAGGCATATGGATTGCTTTTCTGGATGATTCGTTCTCCTGCAAGCAACGCAGATTCGTATTTTTTACTGTCTAGCGCGGATTGTATAATAGAATCCATTGTTTTGATGAGTTCGGGTTCCATATGGGGCTCCGATTCGGAATTTTGTATAATAGTATTGATTTTTTCATCGGTAGATAGGTCTGTGAATTTTGACATTCTGGTTGGGCCTAATAATTATAATGTATAATACTCTTTATGTCATGTGTGTTAAAATGATTTTATTTGTGCTGACGCGGCACGTGGTGTGGTGATGACGTGGCATCTTTTTGTTGCTGTAAAAAATGGGAGAGACCTATTGTTTTTGGTTTGGTGGAGAAATTTAGGCGAAAGTTTTTTACAAAAGTTTACAACAAAGGTTGGTGGGAATGTTTTCAGAAATATTTAGGCGAAAGTTGTTCGAAAAGAGAACGCGGGGTTCATGGTTAACGTAAATTAGGTAATTTTAGTTAATCGTAATTTACACCTTTTAACATTTCAAGCGCCGATTGTTTTACACCCTCGCACATTTAAAACGGCACAAAATATAAGTGTTATTTTCTATTTTTAGTATATGAAACATAAGGGAATTGATTATAAAACTTCTGCCGTCCAATATTATTTGAATAATAATGAAAGTATGGATAAGGTTTGTAAAATATTTGATTGTAAAAAAAGCACACTAAAAGCATGGGTTCATAAATATAATTCTACTAAATCTTTAACTCGTCGCAACCGAAAACCAATATCGTATAAAGTTAAAAAAGAACAAGTTAAAACTGCATTAAACATTATAGACAAAAACGAACAACTCACTATGGACGAATTATTATTTGAAATGAAAAATAAATATAAAGATTTTGATATTACAAGACAACATTTAGGTAGAGTAATTCGTGCGAATAATAGAACACGAAAAAGAACAAGACATCAACATTTTCCAAAAGAAAGACATAAGAAGCCTACTAATAAAGAAAATGAAATGAATGCATTTTACAAAGAAGTAAGTAAATATCCATTAGACAAAATAATATGTTTAGATGAAACATCAGTTGGTTCGCATTTGAAACCAACATATAGTAGATGTTTTATTGGTAAGCGTTGTGTAATAAAAACAGATAATAATTTTGTATTTCGTAGTTTTACTTTATTAGTAGCAATCAATAATAAAAAATGCGTTGGTAAAATATTTTACGAAAAAGGCGGAACAACACAAGAACGAATGGTTGAGTTTTTAGAAACCCAAATATTCCCCAAATACAAAGACCATCTTATAATTTTAGATAATGCTAAAAGTCATAATAATCAAATGGTAAAAGATGCTATTACAAAAAGTGGAAATAAATATTTATTTTCTATTCCATATACGCCTATGACAAACTCTCCAATAGAAAATTACTTTAATCAAATAAAGACATACATAAAAAAGAAAAGAAATGTAAATACTTTTGAAGAATTAGCAAAAAATGTAGATGCTTCAATAGAACGAGTTAAACCAGAAAACTATAAAAATTATTTTGATTATGCGTATGGAACAAATAAAAAAATAGAATATACAAGGAAACCATCTACACGAAAACTTAAACTCAAAACATATAAAGATGCATAAAATTGAATAAAAAATTGATTTGTTTTTAATGAATAATAAAGATAGTATAATACTGAATACATTATAACAAAAATGAACGGAATTGAATTATTTGACCGAATTAAACAAGCCAATACTTTTGCGGAACTCTTACAATCTGTAAATGGTAAAACAAAGGCAGAAACGCAATCTAAATGTGGCAATCTATTTGAAAAAATGTGGGATTATGTAATTAAGTTTGGGTTTATTGGTGTTTTGTCAAATGACGAATACGACCATTACGAAGGAAATATTAATACATGTAAATTAAAAAAAGTTGATAATTTGGAAACTTATTTACAAAAAATGCTAATATTTAGCAAAGGTAAGGGAGGTTCAAGTGATATCACATTACAGCATAAACTTACTGGAAAATGGGTATTTATGTCATCAAAGTTTTATTTAGATGATAGTAAAAAATCTATTGACAATTACGATGTTGAAAAAATATTAGCAATTACAAAACAACACGCACATAAATACAAAGAATACGATATTTATTTACTGGTAAATAATAAACAAAAAGTATTAAATGTAATTTCATCGTGCCAATCCACAAATAACTACATTAAAGAAAATATCCATCATATTTTGGATTTGAGTGATTTGGAAATTGGTTTTCAAAATCTAAAACACTCTATACAAGATATTAGTATTGATGCGATTAATTCTATATTTTGCAATACAAAAATACCATTAGAGTTGAGATTTCATCAAGACTTGATTACATCTAAACAAATGGAAAAAATTGACGAGGGCGAGAAAGAGTTATTATTGGGGGCAAAAGCAAGGTCTGGAAAGACATATTGCGTTGGGGGTTTATTTGTAAAATACCACAAAAAATATGTATCATTAAACTCTCTTATTATTACACCAGCCCCAACTGAAACCTTATCTCAATTTACAGATGACTTGTTCCGCAAGTTTAGGGACTTTATTGGAATAAATATTGTTGAAATAAAAAGGGGATGTGATTTTGATAGCATGGTTTTACAAGATAATAATATCATTATTGTAAGCAAACAATTATTAGACGATTATGTGTTGGAAAAAAAAGTGGAAGCAATAGTTCAACTCGGTTTAGATTTTATCGTATTTGACGAGAACCACTTTCACGGAACAACGCAAATGTCTAAAAATATTTTACAATCATACTCATCACAAAAAACGATAAAATTATATTTGACAGCGACTTATGCTAAACCTTTAAGTGAATGGAATATACCTTTGGATTGTCAGTTTTATTGGGATATTGAAGACGAACAACTATGTAAAAAAAGAAATATTCAAGGATTGGTAGAAAAACACGGCGAAGATGTATTATTATTCTTAACCGAAGCGAATAAAGAAGCCAAGTTGAGTGTATATGATAAAATGCCAGATTTGGAACTAATCACAAATATCATGGATAGAAAACGATACGAAGTCATTAAGGAACGAATTAAAGATACTTCTTATGGATTTTCAAATAGCACCCTTTTAAGTGGCAACTTTCCAAGTGAAGTTGATGCTATGTTGGCATACATTACTGGAAGCAACAAAGAGGAAGATTACCCTAAAAAAGATTTATCTATATTTGGTAGAATAAAACGAAAATGCATAAAATCTAACAGCAGAACCAAATTGAATAATGGCGATTTTACAAGTCAATTATGGTTCTTACCTTTTGGGATTAATATGACTATTAATAAAGTCAGCGAACATTTGAAGGATAGAATGTTAAAAAATAGCGTCTTAAAAAATTACGAAATAAAAATAGTCAATTCAAAAAAAGAATACAAACTAAAAGACATCAAAGAGGAAATCAAAAACTGGGAATTGAAGGCAAAAGAAGATGGGAAAGATGGGTTGATTTTGTTGGCTGGTAATCAATTAACTTTGGGAATTACATTGCCATTTGTTGATATTGTGTTTCTGTTTAACGATATTGTATCAAGTGATAAAATTATTCAAATGATGTATCGGTGTATGACAGAAAGCATGAATAACACAGAAAACGACAAAATAAACAGCGGACGAAAAAAAATGGGATTTGTTGTAGATTTGAATATTTCCAGAGTGCTTAATACATTATTAGATTATAATGTGCATAAAAAAGATTTGAATGTGGAGCAGAAAATCGCATATTTGGTAGAAAACAATTTGATTAATATTGATAGTGATTTATTTGAAAGCAAAGAAAACAAAACAAAATTGGTAGAAAAATTACTACATATTTGGAAAGCAGACCCAATCAACAATCTAAAAATATTATTGAGAAAGATTGAGGAGAACATTATTGATTTGGATACAAAAGACCAAAAAATGTTAAATCAATACTTTACAAGTTCGGTTGGCGATGAAAAGGTAAATGTAAAGGTTCAATTTGACGAAGAAAGTGATGAAGCATTACCAGACGGAAAAGAAATAGTAAAAGAAGGAGGAGGTGATGATAATGAACCAGAAGAAAAAACAGAAGACGAACCAGATACTCAAAACGCAAACATTTCTTTAACAAAAGATGTATTGCCGTTTATTCTTCCGTTGAGTTGCATTTTAACTATGAATACGGAAGATAAGGATATTTTAGAAATGTTGAATGTTATTAAAACCAGCCCGTCGTTATTAAGCGTATTTAACGACCAGTCGTTTATTTGGTGGAACAAAAAGGATATTATAAAATTGATTGAAAAGATTGTTGAAAAATATATTAAGAAGAACTCTTCTATATATAATATAGCAATCCAATTCAAAATGTCTTTACAAAGTTTGATTGATAAGCCCAAAGAATTATTAGAATTAATTGATAGTTGTTTGAAACCAAAGCAAAAGGAGAAGCAAGAAAACGGCGAAGTATTTACGCCGATGTCTTTGATATTTGAAATGTTAGATAATTTGGATAAACACTATATTAAGGAACATGGACGAAGCATATTCACGGAAAAAGATTTTAAGTGGTTTGACCCAGCATCTGGTATGGGTAATTTTCCAGTAGCGGTTTATTTGAAACTGATGGAAGGCTTAAAATCGCAAATACCAAATGACGAAGAACGCAAAAAACACATCATAGAAAATATGTTGTATATGAGTGAATTAAACAAAAAAAATGTGTTTATTTGTCATCAAATATTTAATGTGAATAACCAATTCAAATTGAACCTTTATGAAGGCGATACATTAGAGTTGAATGTTGTTAGTGAATGGGGAGTTGCACTCAATAGTTTTGATGTGATTTTAGGAAATCCGCCATACAACAAAGGAGGCATTCGTTCTCATACTGGAAAGCAGTTGGGAGATAAAAACGAAACCATCTGGACGAAGTTTATTGAAAAATCGTTTGAATGGTTGAAACCAGATGGATTTTTAGCATTCATTAATCCGTTGAGTTGGTTGAAGAAAAGCCATTCACTACATAATGAGATGTTGGAGAAACATATTGTTTGGTTGAAATTGTGGGATAATTCGCAATCAAAAGGAATGATTAATGCAGATATTCCTATTTCGTTATTTGTATTACAAAATACGATTAACACCAACAATAAAAAAACAGAGATTACATCAATACTAAAACGACGAAGCCTAACAACAACATCAACCGAATATCTCAATCCAGCATATTCTATTCCATTAGCGTTCCATAGCATATTCAATAAACTCGTTGGTTTTATTGAAACGAGAAATCTACAATTGGAATACAACACAAAAACCATAAAATCATCTGGAACAAAGGCAAAAATACCAACCGAATATACATTAGAGGATATGTGGGCGGTTGATACATATACCATCAAAGAAGGATTAATGGTAAAAAAGGCAACCGAACAACACCCAGACGCAAATAAACGCAAACTTATTATTTCCAACAAAGCAAGTTTTACTGGTGCATTTATTGATGAAGGAAAACTGGGATTAACTGGAAATGATAAATCTTATATTTTAGGAGATAATTTGGAATTGTTATTGAAACTATTGTCGTTTAAGATTAGTGATATAATAAGTCATTTTACAAAATACAGACAAGACTTTTTGGAAAAAGAGGTTTATACATATCTCCCAGACATTCGTAAGTTAGGAATTGCGGATATTACAGAAGACGAGTTTTACAAGTTGATAGGATTAACACGCCAAGAAATCAACCAAATAAAAAATCCTTCGTCAAATGAAGTAGTGGAAGAAGACGAATTAGAAAACGAGGTAATTGAAGTAAAGCCGACAGCAAAAATTAGCGTGAAACCAGCAACAAAGACAATAAAAGTAGTGAAACCCAAAAAGAAGTTGGTTATTGTGGAAGACGACGCATAAATGTAGTTGGATTATAATTTTGTGTATATATTGTAAAATAAATATTGTATTTTTATAAAAATATTTTTTATATATTTGTCGTGCAATTGCGATAAATATATAACATGAATTAAGTAAGATAAAAAATAATACTCATTTTTATTGGCTATTTTGTTCCGTTTTAAATGTGCAAGGGTGTATAAAAAATTGAAACTAATTTTATAAAAAAAAGATAATAACAATACAAAATACTAAATATGACAACAATTACTTTTTCAAAATGGTCTGGTACTGATGGGATAGAGACATTTATTATAAATCAAACTGGGTGTAAACCTTATAGTGGTGCAGGGATAAATCCAAGAATAGAAAAAAAAACTACAATATTAAAATCCGTTGACAATACTTATTATTACGATGATGATATGAGTGATATAAATAATATACAATATACTTTATTTGGACATAATGGAGATCAAGATGAAACCGAAAAAAAATTTAATGAACCATTATTAAACATAAATAAAACACAAAATATATATCTTTATAGGGTTAGAAAAAACGGAAAAAAAACAGAATACATATGGTATGGTAAATATGAAATTATTGATAAAAATATTAAACAACACATTGGTAAAGATTACAATACAAGAAATATTATAATTTTATCTTTAAGAAAAATCGGCGTTTGAAATGTGCAAAGGTGCAAAAAATTGATTTAAACACAGTGAATGTATATACTTATATAACTAAAAATGGGTAAATATAGTTGCGAAAAATGCGGAAAGGAATTTGCCCAAAAATCTCACTATACAGCGCACATTAATAAAAAAAATCCATGTGTACTTGACAGTAAAATAAAAGAAATGATAGACGACGTTGTTACACAAAAATTAATTGAAATCAAAAAAACGATTTCTTCAAACGAGGTAATTAACAATCCTGAAATTGTCTATGACAATACTCTCGTTAAAAATATTTCTACCATCAAAATACACATTCCAAAACCCATTTTAAAATGGGTTGGTGGAAAAACACAAATAATAGAAAAACTTATCGCGGATTTTCCAATTGAAATGAATAATTATCGCGAACCATTTTTAGGCGGAGGTAGTGTTTTACTAACATTATTATCTTATGTAAAAAATGGAATTATAAAAATACATGGTAATATCTACGCATATGATTTGAATGAACCATTAATTTATGTTTACAAAAACATACAAACTCACCACAATGAACTTTACGATACGCTGCAAAATATCATTGCAGAATTTAATACTTGTGGTGATGGAACCATTAATAGAATGCCTGCAAATATAGACGAAGCAAAAATCGCAAAAGAAAATTATTATTATTGGATACGGAGTGAATACAATAAATTAAACAATAAAACGAGTATACAAGGTTCTGCTATGTTTATATTCTTAAATAAAACTTGTTTTAGGGGTGTATTTAGAGTCGGTCCCAAAGGATTTAATGTTCCATATGGACACTATAACAATCCAGAAATCATGAATAAAGACCATCTAGAAGAAATACATAATTTAATACAAAATGTAATATTTGAACATTGTGATTTTAATAAATCACTGACAAACGTAGAACCAAATGATTTTGTATACCTTGACCCTCCATATGCGCCAGAAACAGAGACTTCGTTTGTAGGATATACTGAAAATGGGTTCAATATAGAACATCATAATAATTTATTTACATTAATACACAATTTAACTGAATCAAATAAAAAAATCATGTTAAGTAATGCGGATGTCAGTTTAGTGCGCGAAAATTTTACGACTGAAAAATACAATACATCATCGATTTTATGTAAAAGGTCAATTAATTCTAAAAATCCTGAAGCAAAAGCAAAGGAAGTTATTATAAAGAATTATTGACTATAGTTTTGACAATATTGGCAATATAAACTCACTGAATTTTACATATTCAATATTCCATGACCGTGCTAAATCCAATATCTGTTGGGTTTTTTTTGTAACATTTTCACCAAAATATTTAGTCTTACCATGTGTAAATTCGTATTCTTGGTTGGCTACGCAAATAATTTTTAATGGTTTTCCGTATAATACTGGTATTTCTTGATATTTGATAAAGGTTCCAAGAACTTTTTCACCAGCCGTTCCAGCAACCCACCAATTTGAAGTTTTTACTTCATACATATAGTTGTCGCCTTCCCAATCAGGTTCAAATCCACCTTTAGGTTGCGGTTTTCTCGGGTTTTCTCCAAGCAAAACAAGAACATCATACACGAGACGCTCCCCTAATAAAGTTGTCCATTGACCATTATTTACTTGTCCTATCATATCATTACCCCATTTTTTTTCATCATTTTTTGATTTATCGATTTGGTTTTTTACCGTTTCACCATTTTTTTTTATAATACTATTTTTTGTAATAATATTTGGTTTTGTTACCGCCCATTCTATGCGTTCTTTCAAATTTCTGGTCGCACCACCAGCAACCGTTCCCATATTGATGATTATGGATTGCATGTTTTCTTCTGTTGCGTTTGTTTCAATCATTTTATAAAATGAAAAACACTATTTATGTTGCAATATATTTCAATTTTGTATGCAGCAATACAGTATTTACAAGAATTTTCGCCAGAAATCTTTTTTAAATAATCGCATGATTTTTATATTATAGTTTGAACTATCTATTTGTATGGCTTTTTTGATTTCTAAAAACTTAGGACTACGGAATGCCTTGTCTATCAAGACCAGGTTTTCAGGAGTATCGACTATTCCACTACCCCATTGTGAAATGCCATATTCGCCTTTGATATCATTGCAGAACCCAGCGCCATTTGTAAAGATGAATTTAGGAATACCGTAATGACCCTTCGACGTTATATTACTCCATGACAGTGCTATTTCGCCCTCCTTTTTAATCGACAAGACAACTGGATGAACGTGTGTCTCCGTTTTCACTTTCGACATCCACTTACGTCTCACTTCATAATCACTTTCACTGTGGATAATCTCGACGGTTGGTTCGTCACCGATTGCACATAAGGATTCTATAGCACTAAATCGCATATTCGGTATGAACGACCACTTTCGCAAATCCACGGTCTGGACAACGCCTTCTTCGTCTTTTATGATTGTGCTTTGTGCGTACGGAGTCTTTCTCAAGAGATACCAGTCATATCGTGTGGAACATTTGAAGGTTTTTTGTCCATCATCGAAATTGTGGATTTCTAGATAAACCAGCTGGTTCTCCATGATTTTTTTCAAAAGGGGGTGGTCGAGTTGACGCCATACTGATGGATTCACATACAACAAATATCCACCAGGCTTCACCCATTTATCAATACCGACTTCGACGAAATTCTTCCAGATATTGTGTCCAGTGCCCTTGTTTCCAGTGTCGTCATTGTATGGAGGGTTTGCAATCACTACGTCGAATTTGATGTCAGCCCATTGTGTCATAGTAATACTGTTTCCGACGTGAGAATGGAATTTCCATTCTTCGGCGTCGGCGAATTCTTCGGCATCGATGCCACAATAACTTTGAACGTGGCATTTTAGTAATTCAGTAGTGATAAATACATTCATGGCAGTCAAATCGGCGTAATACAAATGGTCGATAATAAGCTTGCATCGGTCGACTTCATCTGGACAGAAGGTTGCGAGTTCTGTATACATTTTGTCGAAAACGCCGAGGACGAAATTCCCTTTTCCAAAACATGGTTCGAGAGTTAATTTAGGCGATTCATAAAAGTTCTCTGGGAGTTTTTCTAACATATCTTGAACTAAAAACTCGGGAGTGGATACTTCGGCGTTTTTGCGTTTTTCCTCTTTGGACGGAATGAAATGTTTAGCAATCAATTCGCGAAGTTTATATGGAGGAGCATGTGAATATATTTCACGAATGTTGTAAGCTATTTCTGCGTTGTTGTCGATAATGTTTGACATTATATGCGTAAAATATTGGTAACACTTTAAGTTGGTTTCATTGAATTCAATTTTTGAGAACTTTTACTACGTTCTCGTTGAGAATTTGCGGTTTTTATTTTTAGTATATTTTGACCGAGGGTTGATATAGAATATATCGGTGATATAGGTAAATATCTAACAATATACTTCATTGTATATATTGTATATATTATATATTGTATATTGTATATATTATATATATATATATATATATATTATAACTAATGTTAAGGAGAATACAATCAAATATATTAAGGGGAAGAATAACACCAAAAATACGAGGACCAATAAAAGGAACAATGTCACAAAATTCAGAACTACTTACGCCAGAACAAGAACAATTAAAAAATAATATTGTAAATATTATTAATTTATTTACATATTGTTTTTATATTGAAGTTAGTAAATTTGATAAGTTAATCATTCTGTTTGACAATACCGTTTTTGCATATAAAAAGATTTCTTCAGAAAATACCGAAGAAAATACCAAATCTAAAACCAGTTTAAAAGCCGTTCTTGAAACATTATATAGAGACATTCAAGAAACACATATACGTGTGTTTGCAGGAATGCTTACATTGAATTTAATTCAAAGTTGTAAACATTGCGAATTCATCTATAAATTAGTAGCTCCAAGTGGTGGTAAAATGACTGGTGGAAACGTTGGACATTTTTTCATAATTTTAATGTGGATATTATACGGCACTTATTTTTTATCAACCGGAATACTTAACCAAACTTCCATTTCATCACAAGATGGAAATAATAAAGTGGTTAAAGTTCCTCAAGATGTAGTAGGTAAACAATTGTATGACGAATATCGTGAATTTGTTACAGAATTTACAACAGCATACAACAAACAAATTGTATCACAATTGCGTGGTACAGTGAGTGGTATATTACCCATTACACTTAAAGAAACAAATGAAACTTTAACCATAAATTTACCTCCAAGTAGCAATCTAATAGACAAAATTCTAGCAGACATAAAATCTTATAATGCAACGCAAAATATTATAGATTATTATATACCTAATGGAGAAAGTGTGGTATCAGTAATTGAAGAAGCTATCTTATTAGCATTTGTAAATTCAGCAGCAGAAAAAATGTCAACATTAGATATTAAAAATATTGCTCAAATAGCAAATACCGCAGCAACAACAACAATGGTAGTAAAAACCGCTGTTGCGAGTAATATTGGAACAACTACGGTGGTAGTACCACTAGTTACACCCCCAATACTTAAAAATTTAGCGACTGCGTATAATACATTTATTGATGGAGTTGCATCAGTAGAAAATCGTATTAAAACAGACTATGATAACCTTATACAAACTATTACACTCAGACCTAAAGAAAATATAGCAGAGCTGAAAAAACTAATAACAAACATAGAAAAGTACAACAAATTTATTGAAGATACAAAAACCTCTCATTTAAGAGGAACATTCCATGGTACAGTGGAAGATTTACTAAAAAAAAAACCAGTAATCATTGATGTAAATACACTATCAAAAAATAGGATAACCGATGAACAAATTGACAAATTTATAAGAGGTATTGAAGACCATGTATTAAAGTTTGCAGTCAATGTATCATACGAAATAACATACGCCAGTGGTGCAATTATAATGAATTTTTTAAAAAATATAATAGCTGATATAATAAAACAACAATTTAATAGTTCAATTGGTTTGGCTGCATTATTGATACCGTTAACTATTTATTGTTATGGAATTTTGAAAAAACAACCTACAGAAATTAAAAATCCTAAATCTGATAATGATACTAAATCTAATACTAAATCTAATACTAATACTAGCACTAATAATACTACTACTACTAGTCCAACAGGTGGTAGAAAAACGAAAAAACCAAAACATCTTAAAAAGAATAAAAAAACACAAAAGAAAAATAAATATAGTAGAAAACTACGTAAAAATAGTGTTATATTATAAATAACACAAATCAACCTATGACACTTTTAGACAATGTATTTTTTATTAATTTAGAAAAACGACCAGACCGACTTGCGCATGTAACCGGCGAACTCTCTAAAATAGGCGTCCACGGAGAACGTGTCAATGCAGTTGAAACCCGGGACGGCGCAGTCGGATGCACAATGAGTCATATAAAATCACTGGAGCTCGCGAAGCAACGCAATTTACCTCACGTTTTCGTTTGCGAGGATGATATTACATTTTTGAATCCTCAACTTTTGTTGGAAAACATTGCTAAATTCGAATCTTCTGGATTGGATTGGGAAGTTCTCATCATCGGGGGGAACAATGTCCCTCCCTATGTGCAAATATCGGACTTTTGTATTCGCGTCAGTAATAATCAAACCACTACCGGATACATTGTCAAACAAGAATTCTATAACACTCTTATCGCGAATTTCAAAGAGAGTGCAATACGATTGCTTCGAGAACCTGCGAACCGAAAACAATATGCCATTGATATGTATTGGAAATCACTGCAAACCAGTGGTAAATGGTATATGATTACTCCTCCCACTGTAGTGCAATACGAAGATTATAGTGATATCGAAAAACGCAATGTAGACTATCGTGGATTGTTGTTGGATTTAGACAAACCATGGCTGTTTCAACGCCCTGCTCCCATGACATTTTCATCCATTGGTCAAGTGCATAAATGAAGACAATACATTCTTGTTTTTTTCGGCATAGGCCATCGTCTGCAAATTGGATTGATGTTGTCTTTGCATCATTTTTGCTTGCATCTCGCGTTCTCTGGATGCAAGCATCGCTTCGGCCTGTTGTTTTTCAATGGGTTCTCCTAAATTACTTCGTTCTCTTGAAAAATGGTCGACGGAGGAATATTTAGGCATTTTTGAATAATCAGATTCACTCACCGCGAACACGGTTTGGTCCTTATGAACTTTTCGTAAATCATCGAATTTTAATTTACTAAAAGGGTCGCACGATACATAGTTGTCATTTGCGTCGTCATCTTCATAGAAATTGCCTCCATGAACCCCAGAAGAATTCATTTCTGAAACGCCTAAATATTTCACCATCCCCTGGTTTTTTTGTTTGATGTTCTCGAAAACTTCGCCGATTTGTTTCGCATTGGTTGCCGATAAATTATCATAGATAGGTTCATTCGAAGAGAACCAGGCGTTTTTGTCGGCATCGGGTTTTTTCACCATGTTTTCTTCGAAGAGTTGGTTGAATTTTTGTTGGAATCCAGTGGAACCCATTTTTTCAATGACTTGATTGATTTGTCCGGTCGTTGATTTAGGCACATTTGGTAAAATATATTGAGAGTTCTCTGGAGTAACTTGGATATCTTGCCGGTGTTGATGATTGTAGTATTGCACAACGACATCCAGTGCTTTTTTGTAAAACAGGAAATAACTGGCATCTAAACGTGATTTATCTGGATGCAACATGAGAACCTTTTTTTTAGCGTATTTGAGTTGTTCTAGTGTAATAGTGTTGTGTGCATTCATATCGAATAAGCCTAACAGTTCATCTAACGAATATTGTTGTATATCTAAATTATGTGGTTTTGATTGATGGTTCATACTAGGAGTTGCGAAAAAATATGGATTTCTAAAAACGCGTTTGCGAATTCATCTATGTTACAAAAGTATATAAACATAATGTGGGTTATTTGTTTATAATAGAATGCCTAGAGAGATTTTGACGGAAATCAAGAGTCTCAACGATTTTTCAGAAATATTAGAATCGAATCCTGGTATCGTGATTATCAAATTCGGCGCAGAATGGTGCGGTCCATGTAAAAAGATAGAAGCGCAAGTTCTCGCATCCATGAATTTGATGCCTAGCAACGTTCAGTGTTATATCATTGACGTGGATGACTGTTTTGAATTATACGCATATTTGAAATCGAAGAAAATGGTGAATGGAATTCCTGCCATTTTAGCCTATTACAAGAATAATTTGAGTTATATTCCATCCGATAGTGTAATAGGTGCAAATGTCGAACAAGTTAATTTGTTTTTCAAACGATGTTTTACGATTGCAGGGAATTGATTTTATGGATTTTATGGAATAAATTTACACTGATTTTTTTGTAAATTTATTTGCGAGAACGAGTGGCTTTTTTTTTGGATTGTTTGGATTGTTTTCGTTTTGTGGTTTTTTTGGTTCTTGTGGATATTCCTCCGAAAGGTGCATTTCGAGGTTCAGTACGTTCTCGTTCTCCTTGTTCAGCTCTTTCACTATCTGCTGATTCAACTATGTCACGTTCTTCTTGTTCACTCCTTTCTCGTTCTTCTTGTTCAGCTCTTTCACTATCTGCTGATTCAACTATGCCACGTTCTTCTTGTTCAGCTCTCTCGCGTTCTTCTTGTTCAGCTCTCTCGCGTTCTTCTTGTTCAGCTCTCTCGCGTTCTTCTTGTTCAGCTCTCTCGCGTTCTTCTTTATCTTCTTGACTGTTACTCTCATTGTTTGAAAAACTGGATTGTAAGGAATCAAAAATACTCTTGCTATCTGTTCCCGGTTCAGTTGTTTCTCCATATGCTTCGCTATCAAATATCGTAACAACTGCTAAAATAACACAAGTCGCACCTATTGCACCGTAAGTTAGTAAAGACAAATTATTTATTTCCATGAACTATTTAATATATACAAACATTTTGTTTTTTTCACCACTCGCTAAATAATAATCCTTTGAATAATTCGGACATATATTTCGAATTTGGAGTATTCGTTATTTTTTCACATTCTTCTATGTGTTGCAATTTGTCATAATTCGAAACACTATTGTCCATTAGTTTTCGCAATAATTCGTATTTATAAAAATTCAGCGCAATTTGTTGGATTGTCTGTGCGTTTTCATTTTCAATTGGAAACCGCTCATCGAATCCTTCAATTGTTTTGCGACGCAACAAATAGCGGTCATTCAATAGTTGTTCTAATTCCGCAGTTGTATCTGTATATCCATCATGTGCAATATTTAAATCTTCTATATCAGAGAACATAACCACGCTATATAATTCCGTTTTTTTTACATGGCGTTTGCATCCTAACAAAAACAAATGGAATAATAATTTAAATGGTCTCATTAACAATATATAAGAAATACCTATATATTGTTTTTTATGTAGATTGTCTAGATATACGTTCATTGTTGAATTTTTCATACCATTTTTCCTTGACAGATTGGTCAATGCTTATATGCATATGATTTTCAAACTGTTCGGGTGTATCGAAAAAACATATATTGTTTTCTTTGCAATCCCCGGTGGAACAGGCTATTTTGAAAAAAAGGTCTTCGTCTCTGCTACCGACCTTGAATCCAGGATAATAAGAACCACCTATAGCACCCCTTATTTTAGAACCCGGGAATATACTTGTGCTATAGAATTCGATTGATTTCTTTTTGTTATTTAGCATTACGTTTATTTTGTTATATCCTTTGTCCATTCTTTTGATTTCTTCCAGCATTTTTTTTTGTTTCCTCGATACTTCATTGGAAGCGGTTGTTTCTGAATCGGAAAAAGTTTCAACCATTGTGATATTTTCGGCTAAATCATTCAGTTCTTCGTGAAATTCCATTTCGTCATACATGATAGCGCAAGTTGTTTGTTTACAAAAATCTTGTGATTGAGATTGCTTGTTACTATATGTATAGTCTTTTTTTTAAGTTATTTACAAATATATATTTGAATAGTCGCTTAGACAAAACGCATTTATTTACGCAATAAAAAATATGATGGGTTTTATATAAAAAATCCATGTATAAACAATTTCAACGCATTCTTGATAATTTAACAACTATAACACCTTTAGAAAAACAAAATGTGCAAAGCGCGTCTTCGGATGCCGATGCCGATGCTGATACCATCAATGAATCGGATGAAATTCATGCCGAACTTCCGCTAAATTATGCGAACCCAAAAGATGTCAATCAATATCATGTTATGGATACCACATATGAATACAAAAGTGCGAATTCTAAATCCAGAGAATTTTATTATTTGCAAGATGAACTGAACAAACAGTTTGATTGCCAAGGAACAAGAACGGTTCATTTGTGTATTTTTGCATTCAACGATTCTTGTTCCTTTGATGGAGAACCTTATCCTTTTTTGCAATTTTTAGCAAAAAAAGCCACTACCTATGAGTTTCCTTCATTTGTATTTGAATGTCCGCCAAATTTAGACGAAGAACAATTGCAAATCCATTTCAAAAACAATTGCCTAAAAGAAGTTCTCGATTTCTTTGTTATAGAAGGTAGTAATTATGTTACCGATAACATGAACCGAAGCTATCGTGGATTTATTGAGAATGATAATGACATTTATGCAGTGTATGATATGACGAATTTCATGAAATTACCTATGCGAAGTGTCGCTAAATCGGTCGAATGGTGCTTGTTGAGTGAACTCCGAAATGCGAATTTATCGGATGTGAGTATTGTCGATTTTTTCGATAAATACAAATACATGTCAACGATACAATCAAATAATACTATAGCACAACCGGTTGCAATGTATTTGTATGATATTGCTAAAAGAGAACTTATTGTAAATAGTAAAAATCAGTCGATTTTAGAACCTCGAAGTTCTCATCCATTGTTTGGTAATTTTTATTATTTCGTGGATTCTTGTTTGTCGTCCAATCGTGAATGTCGCAAATTTGCTGTTTTTATAGAAAATGTGGTTGAAATGAATATGGAGTTCTCTGGCGGCAGTGGTGGTGATGATGATGGACAAAAACATGATGTAGAATATATATCTGAACCAGAGGAGGAAACACTAGAAAAACCGGAAGAAGAAGATACTATGTTTGAATATTCTGATGATGAATCCCTGGATGAAATCGTCAATGACCCGTTTTCCGAAGAACCCTCCGAAGAACCCTCCGAAGAACCCTCCGAAGAACCCTCCGAAGAACCCTCCGAAGAACCCTCCGAAGAACCCTCCGAAGAACCCTCCGAAGAACCTATAACAGAACCTATATCAGAACCTATATCAGAACCCACATCAGAACCCACATCAGAACCCTCGCAATCTTCTCCAGACTATGTAAATGAATACTCCATGCCGTTTACTTCCATTATTAAATTCAAGGAGAACAATCAGACCATATGGTGTGTGAAAACCGAATCATTGTTTACAGAATTATAACAAAATTGAAACTAACATAAAACAAAAATACTATAGTATACAAGAATCGAATCGCCTAAATATCCACCCATGGAAACAATAAAATCCCCAGATACATTTCGTGAAAATATCCGCAAAAAACTCAACAATATCTTGAAATGCGCTGACCCCAATATAACCATCAATCTCGAAAAAGGAATTTTCAACTACGCCATCAAAGAAGCAAGCAACCGCAAAATCGTCAAAAAATGGGAAAATCGTGCATTCACACAAATATACATCGACAAATTGCGCACCATCTATATGAATCTGAAAAACCCCGATTTATTGCAACAAATAAAAAACACGGAAATAACATCACAATCAGTCGCATTTATGACACATCAAGAATTGAATCCAGTCAGATGGAAAACCTTGATTGACCAGAAAATCAAACGCGATGCTTCGAAATTCACCACGAACATTCAAGCATCTACCGACATGTTTACATGTAAAAAATGCAAATCAAAAAAATGCACTTATTATGAATTACAAACCCGTTCCGCGGATGAACCGGCTACTATTTTTGTCACTTGTTTAGATTGTGGAAAACACTGGAAATCCTAAATATCACCAGAACACTATAAAAAATTCATACAAAACGTATGAATTTTTTTTTCGAAAATATCAATCGCCACCGCCTAAAGTATTTCTAAATCACGTAAACGCCAGTATTCGCACCCCCCGTTTGGTAAGGGCCGTTTTACAATAAAAGGAATCATTTTTTGCTCTAATTCGGAAAGTGCAATCAAATACCCGTCAATGACATTGTTTTCCACTTTCACAAAAGGCTTCGCACCGGCATTGATTTGTTTCGCGCGTTCTCCTAAAATACGGGCTTTTTCGTATTTTGTCAAAAACGGCAATGTTTTGTGCAATGGGTCGATAATAGTCCCGCCCGAATCACGAACTATAACACATAATGATTCTATTTCATCGTAATTATGCTGTTGCATCTCCGGGTGAAAATCCGATATGACATTTTGTTTCAGATTTTCATCGAATTTTTGCAAATAATTTTCGTCGTCATCGTCGTCGTCCGAATCATTGTCTGAATCATTGTCTGAATCATTGTCCGAATTTGCACCTTCGGCGTATTCATTTTTTTCGGATGACTTTTTGAATATTTTTTTTTCAGGTTCGACGTCGTCATCATCGATTGATGCAATCGATTCGTCATCGTCATTATTCGCATATTCGGATTCACTCGCTTCAGAAGATGTTGCCGTACTCTCCGTTGCATCATCTTCTGATACGACTTCTTCTTCCATTGTTTTTTCAAAATCATCATCTGCGTATTTTTCGTCCATTATGAGTTATAGTATCTATATATATATATATGATTGTGTCTAAATATATTTGAAAAAAATAATCAATTTTGTACACCCCCCGTTATTTGTTGTCGTCGGTTTTCCATACTGTATTACATGTAACGCAAATATATAAATATTTCAACGCGTCGTCATCGTATCGCATGTAAATAACCTCGGCTGGATTTTTAGCAGAATCCGAATTGGTAGAACACCCACCGTTAGGACATTTGACATTGTAAATACGTGGAAGAGTCGGGTCTTTTTTTGTATATTGATTAATAATATGATTGAATTTTTGTTCCCCCTTTTTGAAATGTGTTTCTAATACACACACGCTTTCCGCCGTAATGGTTTCATCCTTTTCGCCACAATTTCTGCAATAATAAATCAACTGATTTCCATCAGTATCCCCCACGCTTATGTAAAGCATATTATTACAATTTGAGCAGAATTTCATGATTATTATATAATAATACCGTTTATTTTTTATATACTATTTATTCAATAATACCATTCCTCCATTTTTCAATTTTATACTCCCTACTAAGAAAATTAACCGTCGAAAAATCGCTATTTTTGAAAAACCAACGACAGAAAATTGATTTTTTCGAGGATAAAAATATATCTATATACAATATTATTCTGTGAAAAATGGACGTAACCAATAATGAAATTACGTTGAAAAACAGCTTAGTAGGAGGCACTGCAAAAACAGCCATCAAAAAACCCGCTAAATCATATTCGGATTTCATCAATTCCCACTATGTCACAAAAGACGACGGAAAACCTATCACAAACACGAGAATGCCGAATGACCAAAACAAAGGCGGTTCTTACCATATCGATGAGAACGAATACCCAGATTTCTTGAAATTGTATGCAAAAGAAATTCTGGTGAAAAACATTCATGAACATTTGACCGAGTTACAATTGGAGTCAAATGGCCCCATATTAGTGGATATCGATTTCCATTATGATTATTCCGTCACGCAAAAACAATATGAACTATGTCACAAAGAAGAAATCATCGAACATTATTTAGAAGTATTGAAATCGATGTATCAATTTGACGAAACCACGAAATTTCGCATATATGTCCAGGAAAAGGATGCAGTCAATCGAGTAGAAAAGAAGAATATAACAAAAGATGGCATTCATATTGTTATAGGAATCAGTGCAGACAAGCAGACTCAAGTCGATTTACGCAAACGAATCATCGAGCTGGCGAGTGAATCTTGCTCAGAACTACCGATTATCAATACCTGGGACGATGTCTTTGATAACAGTGTTACAAGCAGAAGCACCGGATGGCAATTGTATGGCTCGAGAAAACCACATCATGACGTATACAAATTGACCCATATCTACGAAGTCACTTACGACGAGGAAGAGGACGAACTCAAAAAAACATCGATACCAGTCAGCAATTTCGACATCATCAATAATTTGTATGAATTATCCGCCAGATGCACCACTCATCCTCAGTTTTTGTTCAAATCCAGCTATTTAAATAGTCGTCCTCCACCACCCCTAGCAACCCCGCAATCCGCAAGACGGTCTCAATCTCGTCGCACCCACAATGGCGATAATACCCTAAACGCATATGTTTTAGGGATAACCAATCAAGAAGAGTTAGACAATGCCCATGCCGAATTCATCGACACCCTTTTACCACAAGAATATGATATACGCGAAGCGAATGAATATACTATGATACTACCGGAAACTTATTATGGAGTAGGTTCATTTGCTAAATGGATTCGCGTCGGATGGGCGCTGCGAAATATCAGCGACAAACTTTTGATTGTATGGATTAAATTCAGTGCGCAGGCAGCAACCTGGTCATTCGCAACCGACATTCAAGATTTGTATGCGAGATGGCAGGATTTCGATTTGAAGAATCCGAACGGTTTAACAAAACATTCTATTATGCACTGGGCGAAACAAGATGCAGCCGATTTATACAAGAAGGTTCGTGCAAATAGCATTGATTATTACATTGACCAAACCGTGAAAGCAATCACCGTCGATAACATCAGCAATGACAAAAGTTCTCGTGGATGCACGGATGCCGATATAGCAAATGTTTTATACCAAATGTTTAAATCGGACTTTGTTTGCGTGAGCATTAAAAACAATGTATGGTATAGTTTAAAAAACCATTTATGGATTGAGAATGATTCCGGAACTACTCTGCGAAAAGCGATTTCAACACAATTACGTGATTTATACTGGACTCGTGCACAGGCATTTATGGAGCAAGCCGCGAATTTGAATCCACCTGACGAAGAACGTTCAAAACGGTTACAAGACGTTGCCGATAAAATCTTGAAAATATGCGAACGTTTAGGTCGTGCCAATGAAAAGAAAAACATCATGACAGAATCGAAAGATTTGTTCTATGACAGTAATTTCATGGAAAAACTAGATACCAATCCTTATTTATTATCTTTCAAAAATGGCGTCGTGGATTTCAAGCAAAAATGTTTTCGCAAAGGGTATCCAGAAGATTATTTGTCGAAATGCACAAAAATTGATTATATCCCCATCGATGAAGAACGCGATGCAGAAACAATTGCCGAAATTCGCGATTTTATGCGCAAATTGTTTCCCGTCAAGGAAATCCACGATTACATGTGGGACCATTTAGCATCTGTTTTAATAGGAACTTCTTCAGTAAACCAGACATTCAACATGTATATCGGGGAAGGCAAAAATGGTAAATCGGTCTTGATGGAATTGATGACGCTGTGTTTAGGAGAATATAAGGGCGATGTTCCGTTGACTTTAGTCACTAAAGATAGGGCCAAAGTAGGTGGTTTAACACCAGAATTACTGGCATTGAAAGGCGTTCGTTACGCAGTCATGAATGAACCGTCGAAGAATGACCAGTTGAATGAAGGCATCATGAAACAACTTACCAGTGGGTTAGACCCAGTTCAAGCCCGTTCTCCATATATGTTACAATCCGTTACTTTCATTCCACAATTCAAATTAGTCGTCTGTTCGAATGAATTCATGGTTATCAAGAGTCAAGACCATGGCACATGGCGTCGTATTCGTGTGGTGGATTTCATGTCGTATTTCTATGATAAAAACGAGGCGCGTGATGGAGAAAAAATATATCAATATGAGGCAGACTCCTTTTTAAAAGAAAAATTCAACCGCTGGAAGTATGTGTTTAATTCCATGCTGGTAGCGATTGCTTTTAAAACAAATGGTGTGGTGAAGGATTGTGCTCCAGTCATGGCGTCCAGTAATTCCTACAAAAACAGCTTCGACTATATCGGCGATTTCATCCGTGACAAAGTCGTTGTGGATACTACCGCAAATGGCAAGGTATTGAAAAGTGAAATCACCACCGAGTTTACGCTATGGTATGAAGAAACCTATGGCCGTGATACCCGCGGCCGTCCTAGTGCAAAGGAAGTTCATGCTTATATGGACAAACGCTTCGGAAAATACGAAAAGAAGAAGGCATGGCTAGGTATTCGAATTAATTACGACAAGCGTTCGGTGGAAAATTCGGATGTTGATGATAATGATGATGCAGCCGATGAGAACGATGATATCTCTACAAATGATTTAATAACATAGACCGACCGAGTCACCGACCGAGTCACCGACCGAGTCACCGACCGACCAAACCAAAACAAAAAAACTACTTCAAAAAATAGTATAGATATTATATAACTATCATGTGTAAACTTTTTTTTACATTGCATGATGAAAAAATATCGGAACATATCAAAGAGTTTTTAGCACAATCCAAACAATCCCCAAACACAAAATGCAATCAAAGCAAAGATGGATTCGGTCTAGCCTGGGTGAATCCAGATACAAACCGTTTCGAAATATACAAACAACCATTTTCTTATGACAAGGATGAGAACATAGACAATGTTATCAAAACCCTCCCTAAAAAAATGGTAATAGGTCATATTCGCGAAAAAATATACGGCGATGAATCCTATGAAAATACCCATCCATTTTTGCACGACAATAAAGTATTCATGCACAACGGTCGCATCATCGATTTCGAAAAACACGCGAAATTCATAAAATCCTATATTGCACGCAAATTCCACCATTCTATAAAAGGCGAAACCGATAGCGAACTCCTTTTTTATTTGTTGTTGTCATTCATGGAGTATTGCAAAAACACCCCCGCCAACCACAAAAAAAACACCACACGAAAACGAAGACCCATCGCCAGAATCCTTTCAAAAAAACAGATTCAGGAATATGAAAAAATCAACGCATCGCCCCCCACACAGAATGACGCAATATCCATGATGTTCCGTTTTTTTCAAATGAATTCTATAGCACTTAATGCAAATATTATTTATTCGAGTCCATCCGAAACGATTATCACCAAATATGCTTCACCCGACGTAGAGCATAACCCATTGTATCTAAATCGATGCAATGCAAAAGGTATTTTGATTACAACAAAACTGTTACGTAATTACAATTCTGCGGTTATCCCAGATAATACAATGTTACGCATTGATTATAACACTGGAACGATACGTGTAAACAAAATACTGTAAGTGACAACAATGAAAACATAAGGTGTCATTGTTGTTTATATGAAAACCGATAGCACAATCAAAATGATAATACCAATATCCAACCAACTTAAATGGGGAAATTTCCAAAAATCCGCTGAATTATAGGGTTCACCAAATAACAACGCATTCATATATCGATATACGTAAAACAAGACATACTCCAATATTTCTACAAAAATAAGATACAGCCATACCACTTTTATCACGACTAATTTATGCACAAGTGATTCATTGCTACCCCATATAACAAGAGCACATATAATAATTACTGCAAACAATATCCATCCTAAAATTTCATTTGCTTTTTTTAGGAATTCAATTTGGTTATTCAAATTTCTGTATTTTTGGTCATCCACTGAATGCTGCTGCGTGTTTGTATTGATTTGATTTTGTATCACAGTATTTTCATTGTCAATTCTATCAAAAATAGAAAACCCTTCAACTGGTCTAATTGTTTGCCCTATCCTTTGATTTACAATTTCGTCAGTGTTAAGTTTAGATCTTACCAATGCTGCTCTATATCCATAATTTTGGTCATTCACGTATTGCGTACTATCCAATAATGCGTTATTTTTTGTAATGAGGCGATCATTCGTTTTAATACAACTGTCTTTGAAAATGTTTAAATCACTGATTGTCGCATCTCGTAGTTTAATTATATTATCTCTATCTCGCACCTGTTTTACTTTTTCATCATATCTTTTTATAAATCTACCACATGCTCCTTTATATCGTTGTCCTTTTTTCCAGTTATTGTGTTTAGCATTTTGTCTTTTTTTCCACCTATTGTATTTATCATTATCTCTTTTTCTCCTCCTATCATCTTTAGCATTTGCTTCTTTTTTCCAGTTATTGTATTTAGCATTTTGTCTTTTCTTCTGCGCCTTCGTTAATGGTTCTATTATGTTATTATCAAAAAATGATTTCATATTATCAAAAAAAGCATATTTTAGCATATAATATTATTTCTTATAATAATACTATAAATTAAATTTTCGCATAAGAATCAAATTCAAATGGTACATACGGAATGTATTGTACCTCTTGACCATTGCATTTATCACAATTATTATTTCCATATAAGCCATTCATTAAAGTAAATCCAGCAGTTGTTCCACTAGTTGTTCCACTAGTAGTTGTTGTTGGCTTACAAACTCCAGTAGCAGAATCCCATGTTGTTCCAGCTCCGCAACAAATATTTCCAATACATGTTGCATAACCAGTTAAACTTACATTGCCATAAATATTTCCATAAACATTACCAGAATTGTCTGGTGGAACAAACAATAATTTTTGGAAATTCATATTGTCTCGTTTGTTAATTCTTGCAATTATAATGGCGATAATAATAACTGTTCCTGAAATCAATAAAGCCGTTAACAAATTAATAACAAACGGCGATATAAAAGATAAATTTCGACTTGCCATTAATAATGCTAAATATATCGATATGGCAATAATGAGAATTATCAAAATAGTAATATATTTCATATTCTTTTCACGATAACTTTCGTTCAATTGTATTAAACGTTGCTGTGTTGCATATGCATTGTCAATTCCTTTTTTTTTTTCCTCTAACCGTTGTTTTTCTTGTTGAATAATATTGTACATTTGACTTTGATTATCTAGCGCAGCGCTACTCGCAGGAAGAGCAGTATTATAAGTATTAAATAAGGTATTGAGTTGATTCTTTAACGCTAAAGTACTATCTACATTGTTATAACTACTATCTAAGCTAATTGCGCTTAAATCTACTAAATATTGTCTTTGAATGTTAAACAATGATGTAAAATCTGCAAATTGTGACATGATATATATATATTGTTTGCTATTTTATTATCTTGCTAAATATATTGCACTTACTAATAGCGTAGTTGTCAATATACTACCTGCTATATAAAAATTATTTTCTTGCAGCAATAATTGCTTTGTATCTTGCTGCATAACATTTTGTATTGATATATCTTCCATAGTAAATGATTGATTTCCACTAAAATCATATTTATTGTTATTGTTCATAATTCCATGATAATAATTGTATTGGCTTATCGTTGAGTCTATATTTCCTTCATTTGCATTCATTTGTGCGGTTTGATTTTGATAATCTTGTGCTATTTGTGATAATGGATTAATCTGTTTTTGTAATATAGCATTACGACAACCCAAACTATTTGGATATGTGCAATATTTTGCAGTAGGGTCTTCATACCCATGATTATCGAAGCCTTCTCTTCCATTCATAGTTGTAAATCGAGAAACCGAGACAGGTGTAGATGTAGAATCTTGGCCAGTTCCATCCATAGTTCCTTTTATTATTTCACTATTTGCTATATAATTCGGTACTGATGGAGGTCCTGGTATAAATTCAGATGATGATATCGTGGACGATTTTATGTTGTATGACGAATATCTCAAGACATCGTTTTTATCTACTTTTTCAACATTTGGTTTTACATTAAATGGATTCTTATTTTCGTTAAAGTTCATCTTTTTTTTTCTTATATATAAATTAGATTTTGTATTTGGAACAAATTCTGGTTTGTTTCTTTTTCCTATATAGCATTGATTTCCATTATAAAAAAACACATAATTACATGAAGGGTCATTATTACATCTTTGCGTGCAGTCATTTTCTGTATTTACAGTTTGAACATTACCATCATCTGGAATTTGACTACCTTCATTTACTAAAGATTTTCCAGGGTAAGCATCGTATTCGTTTCTGTTTGTAAGGATTGGGTTTGACCAATCAACTTGTTCTAATGTTTGATATCCTTGTGCATTTATAGCATAATAGGGAGTTTGTATAGCAGGTAATCGTGTGTCGTTTGCATAAACATAATATGGTTGTCCTTTTACTGCCGGGTTGACTTTATCTGTATATAAAAAATTGGTATTACTCAATGATACATTACCGTTTACAGTATCTGTATATTTACAACCATATACAGTTGCTTTCAATTGCATTTTACCGTCACTTGTTACTTCTAGTTTGAATTTGTTGTTTTGCGAAACTAATAATTGACTTGATGGTTTTTGTGCGTTTAATTTAAATGGTGCATTCAATGAACCCCAATTCTTATTTTCGATTGACGTGTAATGCATTAAATCTAACATGTTATTTCGAACATCTTGTATTGAAAATGATTGCCATACTACAATATAAGTTCCGTTTGATTCATAACCGCGAATTTCTACATTTCCTGTTTCTGTTAATACTAACTCGAATATTCTACCGTTGTATATTCCAGCAGTTATATTTGATATGTTCCTCGTTGTGTTATCTGTATATGTAATTATAAAATCACCCGTAGTGGATAATGAAAAATTTGATACACCTGGGTTTGAATTGCTCGGTCCATGGTTCCATATCGTTACATAATCATAATTCGAAGTATTTTGTGCAGGCAGGCTGTCTGCAACATAGCAATTATAATTAGAGGTGGTTGAATTCGTAGGTTTAACTAATGCATAATATGGTTTATTTGCTAGGTTTGCTGATACTTTACATGTATCAAATGTATGTAAGTTATTATCTAAAAGTTCCATGTTTAATACAGGTGTAGTTGAAAATTCATTGGTTCCTACGCATTTCAATGGATATGACACCGCGTTATCAATTGTAAAATTGATAAATTTATATTTATCCGTAGCCGTTCCTTCTATTTCTGTATTGTTTGCCTGTGCGGACGATGCTGTTATATTTCCTATTACACCCGATGGTATTGGTGTTGTTGTAAATGGAGTGCTTAGAATAGTTTGATTTGCGGTTTCTCTCATTGTCATATTAGTTAAAAAACCTGTAAACGTATTAGTAATATCTACTAATCTTTTATTGATGTATTCATTTATGAATGTCGTTGTATCTGTACGCATTCTCGCTCTTAATGCAATTTCATCTGCTACATCTTTCTCTTGTTGTGCGGTTTTTGCTAGGTCGTCTGCTTGATTTTTAAGCGCAGTTGATAATGTTTTTGCAGTGTTACCGGTTTCCGAGGCAACCTTTGCTGCTATATACTTACTTGATATTGGATTATTTGTATTATAAACGGTATTATAATTATTATTAACATTAGTTCTATCATCTAATACATCAGTTGCATTTGTTCTATTCGTAGTAATAGATGTTTGTGTATTTAAAGATGTTGCTTTTGGTAATGCTGTATTATCGGTATTTATTGCGGTAGTTGCATTTCCGCCAGCGGTTTCTGCATTCGCGCGACCGGTTGTTGCAATATTTTGTAATTGAGGATATATTTTATTGTATAAGTCATCATGTATCTTTTTTGCGAGGTAGTAATTATTGAATACTCCAATTCTTTGACCAGTTTCTTGCAGTTCGTACTTTCCTTTGGTGTTTTTAGCAGTATTCGCGCTTGCGATATTTTCATCGTATTTTTTTTTTTCATTCATTCTATTCGCAACTGTTATTAGTTCTTGCCATCCTGCAGATAAATCATTGACTTGAGAGACTGATATTTTTGTTATTCCTGACATATATATGATTCTTATATGATATATATATATTTATTTTTTGATTAATTTTCTAAAAGTATAATACACTAAACATGTTACAAAAATAGTCAACATTATTTTCGAAAAAATGGTTGCTGAATATTTATTGTTGTAATAATTATTCATACCATTATCTGTGCCATATAATTCAGCCAGTTTTGTATCGAGGTCTTTACGCACGTTCAAAATCTCGCCATATTTCTGAATAATCTCTTGAAATTTATCTTCGTATTGGGATTGGGTTATATTGCTGCTATCAATTGTATACGCCGCCAATTTTGTATTCAAATCAGCAATGTCTTGAATGACTATTGTTTTTGCAGCATTAACCCCTCCTAGACTAACATCTGGACATGAAGATGACTGATTACTAATTACATATTGTGCATTTGGGCTTGGGTTTGAGCTACTATGTAAATAACATGAATATATTCTGTTGAAATTGTTTATATCAGCCATTAATTTTTTTTCTAATGTCGAAATCTCGCTTATTTTCGGATAATCAGATGCCATTTTATAATATATGCAAACATTAGATTATTTTTTTTGCAAAGTAATAATAAGTAACACCGCCTAAAATAATGATTCCAGTGACAATATTGATTGTATGTAACACTGCATAATCATATTCTTTTTTGATATTTGCATATCGTTCGTCTGCGCCGTTATAATTGTTTTGCATATTATTTGCTAAAGTAGCCAATTTTTTATTTTTGCATATTTGATAATTGAAACAATATTTTTTTGAAGACGTGTCTTCCCAGAACCCAATGTCACAGTTATTTATGTATATATTTCCATTGGTTCCTCTATATGAATTTGCATCTATGTTTCCGGTAATATTTACTCCGTAACAAGATGAACATTGTGAATAGGATGCATCATTATTTAAAATCGAATTGCATACATCATCCGAGGGAACACTATATGAATTCGTTCTGTAAAAAAAATCATTCGGATTATATGCTATTGTAACAGTTGACATATGATATATGTATTTATATAATACATATATAGTTTTATAAGTAAATTTCTATACACAAATTCGATAATAAGTATAAGATAATGCTGTTGCACTTTTTCTAAATATCATACACACTTGTCCAGGTCTCATGCAAATCGCTAGTGCCTGTGGGTCGAATCTAGAAATTTCAGGTAATTGTTGGAGGGACTTAATGTTATACGTTTTTTTCATCTCCTCGATTTCGGCGTCTTTCAAAATCACTGCGGTTGGCACTAATGAATGTTCTAATAGGTTGAATTGCAACCGATGAATATTGTGTAATATTACGAAAACGCCTTCGCTATCAAACAAATATTTGATTTTATTGATGATTGTATCATTCGGTTCATCTTCGGTTATGATAATCAAGGTATCGTTTTTCGTTAAAACATTGTCAATGACGAAGAGGTCTTCGATGATATTGTCTAAATTTGGCGGACGGATTTGTTTTGCGTCTAAATAGTATTTAACATAGACCTTTTTGTCATTCGATTTGTGATTTACTAATAGGTCTAATTGTTTGTTGACATACATTGCATCGATTTCATTTATGCTAAATCCGACATATTCATTTGTTTCATAATCGAGATTGTCTAAATGTTCTAATATTGTATTTCTGGATTTGTATAGCGATAAAATACGGTTTGAATTGGACATTGTATATATATACGTTGTTGTTTTTATGTATTTGTAGTAAACAATTTATTTTTTCAATTTTGTATTGCTGTTTTGCCTAAATGTAGGATTATCCCATTTTTTTGATGATGAAATTTTTCGCGAAATCAATGAATCCTCCTCCGCCACCCGAACTTTTTTCAGATGGTTTGATGGCGGCGGGTTCTTCTATTTTTTCAGTTTGTTGAGGAACTACTGTGTCATTTCCACCACGGAGGGTGCGTATAACGGGAACTGAAAAGGGGTCTTTTTCTGCAGTATGTGTGTGATTTTCGGGTTCATCATGGATGGAATTGTCGGGTCCATTGACAATTTTGATGACTGGTGCAACTACGATGCCAGGAGGATAACCTGTGTCGGGTCGTGCAAATGCCGAAGGGGCAGGTGCTTGTAATAATGGTTTTGAAAATGGGTTGGATTGCATGGCCCGGTTGAATTCATCTTGTTTCAATAGCTCAAAGGGTAGAACTACTTGAATGGCATCATCTTCGTAATTCGATGGGTCCATGGATTCAATGGTTAAAAATTTGTCGCCTCGTTTGATAACACTATAAGGAGTGTCTGCTTTTTTACCGCCTCGTAAATAAACGATTTCACCGACGTCAAATTCGCGTTCTCCTCCTGACATAGGTGGGGATTCTTCAGGTGTCGTAGAAGCAGGAGAACCAATTGAATCAGGCGGAGATTCATCCGGTGTTGTAGGATTGAATGGTGGTGATTCTGGTGTCATAGGATTGAATGGCGGAGAACTAGGTGTATATTGTTGTTGGGATTCGGGTGTCATAGGATTGTAAGCCGGAGATGTCTGTGGATATTGTGGGGATTCGGGTGTCATAGCATTGTATGCAGGTGAAGCAGATGAATAATCAGAGAATTCAGGAGATGGTAGCGAATCAGGTGTCTCTAAAACACCCTTGTCGCGACCCAACGTTTTGTTCACGCTCGCGCGAACATCGTCAAACGTGGCTCCCGGTTTCATCATCAATTTCTCGATATTTTTAGAATACGACATGTTCTCTATTTGTGAAATATTGTCCTCTGTAATAATGCGCATTTGCATATTCGCCGTTTGTAATTCTTGGATTAACAATTTCAATGAATAAGGAATTTCTATAACACTAAATGAGCGACCGAATCGTGTCATATTTGTAATATTCATGGTTTTGCCATCAAGAGAACCTGTAAACTGAAGAGGTCCATCGGCCATAGGACTTATGAACAAGTTTTTCGATGGGTTGTAGACAGCAATCATACCGGTTTGATTGCACACCGCCATGAAATATTTATCGCCGCGTTCCATCATGGATTCTTTCAAGAAATTCGCCGCGCCATGTGATATAACACCGTCGCGTTCCATTTCACCGATACGAAGACCACCATCATTTGCACGACCACTGACTGGTTGACGGGTTAATGCTGTTTGAGGACCACGTGCACGATAATTGATTTTGTCTTTGACCATGTGTTTCAATCTCATGTAATAGGTTGGTCCTATGAAAATCTCGGTTTCGATTTGTTCTCCTGTCATGCCATTATAGAGGATTTCGTTTCCACTGGAATGGAATCCGACATTCGACAACATTTCTCCATAGACGCCGATTTTCGACCCCTTGTTATTGAATGCCGTGCAATCGCCGAATGCACCTTGTATCGCGGACGCTTTTCCCATGATACATTCTATCAATTGACTGATTGTCATACGGGACGGAATGGCGTGCGGATTAATGATTAAATCGGGGCGAATACCGTCGCGAGTGAATGGCATATCACACTCTGGAATCACCATACCTATCGTACCTTTTTGACCACTACGGGATGCCATTTTATCGCCTAAATTAGGAATGCGTTCTTCTCGGATGCGGACTTTCGCAATGCGTTCTCCTTCGTCGCCCTCTGTTATAAAGGTCTTGTCAACAATTCCCAGCTGCCCCTTTTTAGGCGTTTTTGAATCATCGACACGTTTGTCTTGACCACTGCCAGTGGTCAAACCGATTAACACCGTTTTCTCATTGATTTCGGTGTTTTCGCGAATAATGCCATGGGCGTCTAATTTATTATAATCGTAGCCAGGTTTGGTTCCTACTACATTTACAGTGGATTCAATATTCGTGAATTTTTTATCGATTATGACGTCGCCCATTTTATTGTTCTCTTCATGGGATTCATATGTAGAGTAATAGGTTGTTCTGAATAATCCGCGATTTAGGGCTCCCTCATTTATGAGAATCGCATCTTCGACGTTGTATCCAGTATAACACATGATGGCGACGATGGCGTTTTCACCATAGGCATTTTCCTCGTGGTTGATATGTTCCATGAATCGGGATTTCACTAGCGGGATTTGACCGCTATTGAGAACGACTGCGGTTTTATCCATGCGAACGTGGTGATTTGTATGATACATGGATACTGCTTGTTTACTTTGACCACATGAAAAGGAATTACGCGTGGGGGGATTGTTCTCGGGGAAAATAATCAGGTTGCACATCATGCCGAAAATGAGGGATTCGTGGATTTCTACGTGGGTGTGTTTTTCGTGGGATACCTCGTCACTATTGAGTGCGATAAGTGCATCTTCGCTTTCACTGGGGTCGATGTAATCTATCATGGCTTTTTCCGTCAAAAATCGTTCTAATTTAGCGGGGTTCGTTTCCACAGCGACGCCTTCATACAATTCAGGCAATTCACGTATTTCAGGGACATTTGTCACGAAATTTGCGTCCTTGCGTTTTTCGTTGAATCCGGTGACTAATTGTGCCCAGGTGAAATCACCGTCCAATATTTTGTTGATGACCGCTTTGTTTTCATAAGACATGCGTCCGGTGTTCTCGTCTTTGTAGAAAATGGGTCTGCACAAACGTCCGGCATCCGTATAGATGAAAATCGTGTTTTTCTTAATATCGAAAGTCGCCGAAATATGAATCGGTAGGAGTGCATTTCTTCTATAAAGCCGGATTTTTTTGATGGTTTCAATAGGTTCTCCTACAGCTCCTGCCCAATATCCATTCACTATAACTTTTGTCATTTGTCCCAGGACATCGGGTCCACAATCTTCTACCATTCTCATCGACGCTTTTTCGCGCAACCATTGTATAATAGGTTCTCTTGACATTCCTCTGGATACATACGTAGTAATTGCGAGTTGTTTGTGGAGACCGATGTTGCCACCATCCGGGGTATCTATGGGGTCAATGAATCCCCAATGAGATGTGTGGAGAACACGAGGTCCTACGAGTTTTACACTGGCGTCCATGGGGAGATTCGTTTTGCGTAGATGACTCAACGCTGAATTGAAAGACAGGCGATTCAAGTCTTGAACGACACCGATGCGTTTTGTGTGCGTTTGTGACCCCCAGTTTCCCTTGAATGCTTTTCGGAAACCGTCTTCGACAATACGTTTTTTGAAAATTTCGGCGTGATTGTCGCGAATAAGCGCTTGTAAATTGTTCTCATAGATACCCTTGTTATAATACAATTTTTTCTCGAATTCCAAGTGAATATGTCGCTTTTGCAGCGTATAATACTCTCGGAACAAATCATTCATGAGAGAACCTACTAACTCGACACGTTTGTATTTGTAGTTATCGCGGTCGGTAGGTGATTCTAATCCGGTATATACCGACAATAATCTGAATACAATATATCCCAAATAATAGGCCTTTTGTATATAGGCGACTTCGCCGACGTGGGGGATGAAATAATCGGCTAAAATTTCGAGAACATAGGTGACGGTCCCGATTTTCGTGAAAGTGGCGATGAATTCGAGCGCGGTTTGTTGTGATAGTATACTACTTGCATCGTGGACGGATGGAATAAACAAATCTATCATACCCTCGTATTTTTCTACATCGAGTAAACACATGGTTATAATATCTTTGTCGGATACGATGCCGAGGGCGCGGAACACCACAAACAGTGGAATAGGTTTACGAACGTTCGGAATATTTACAACTAGATTTTTATTGGCATATCGAGAACCTGGTGCAACCATTTTCACGGAAAATGTGCGGATTGGCTTCGATATGTTCTCGGAAACAGAACGGATTTCGGCCGAATACAAATAGTCATCATCGTTGACATCGCGTATGTATAACATGTTGTCTGCGAATTTTTCTTGTGGGACGACGGTTTTCTCTTTTCCGTCAATGATGAAATAGCCGCCTAAATCATTTCTACATTCCCCCATGGAATAAATGGCATCGCGAGATAATCCATTGAGAACACAAAAATCGGATTGCACCATGATAGGAAATTTTCCGAGATACATCTTTTCCATGGTTGTGCTATAGATTTGTTTAGCGGGACCTACCATGGATTTAGCATTGGCTTCTCTTAAAAGAGCGGCGATGGCGGGGGTTACTTTAGCAGGAATTTCTTGTTTTTTCGGTTTGCGTGGTTTTGTGGTAGTGGCTCCTCCTGACATGGGTTCGCCGCTTGACTCAGGCGCCGACTCATCCAGTTTACTCAAAAACTCTTGCAACTCTTGTTCGTCCATTTTCATGGCGCTGATTTTGCCGGCCTGTTGTTTTTCCAAATAAGCCTGATGCTCGTGGGAATAATCTGGTTCGTGCGCATCCACGCCACCACCTGATGTAATCTCTTCTTTTTGTAAGAATTCGGGACCCAACAAAACAGGTTCTTCCCCTTCTTCTAAAATACGAACAAAATCAATATCGATATCGTAGTGAATCGTCATACCATAATTCATATTTCGCATACGAGCCTCATTCGGAAACATATAGTGCGCATTTTTATCGTCATAAATAATCGGTTTTCCATAATATATTTTCGAACCATCTTTTCCACCAAAATACATAATACATTGATATCTGTAATCGTCTATGACAATATCATATTTCGAGGAAAGTCGCAATGGATTGTTCTCGCGAAAGATTTGATGAATCCCTTTTTTGTAAAAATCGTTAAATGATTCTACATGATGGGCGACTAAACATTGTGGATTCTCTTCAAAATGTGAATTCAAGATTTTCCACAAAATTCCATTATCTAAAATAGTTTTTTGATTATCCATGTATAGTATAATTTTATATAATATATTTAGCTTTATGTCATTGTATATCTGGACCATTTTTCCATGAATTTCTACCATTATTCGACAAATCCGTTTGTTTTGTAAATTACAATTGTAATTTACAAAGAATTATTACACTCCAGTGTAAATATTTTTAGCAAACGTTTTTGTAAACATATTTAGGAAAAAAATCTACGAATACAATATAATCCACAACCAATGGAGAACTCTACTATGCAAAATCTTTTCGGCCCTTTAAGCAAAGAATATTGCTTATATTTCTACATTATATCTATCTTTTGTTTCGTATTTGCCTGTGTCATAATAGTAATGATGTTATTTATTGGTATTACTAAGCGCAAGGGTATGGATTTCTATTTCATTATGATTTCAGGAGCTTTAGGATATGGTATTTACTATTTACAAAATAGAATTTTACACAGCATGTGCATCGGTTCCATCTAAATATGCACCAAAATGATATAAACCTATTTTATAAAGGTATATATCATGACAACTTTACAACTTCAAAACATCGCTCCACCGTATACATTTGTTTCTTTAGGTACATACAATCACCGCCTCGAAAAATACGAAGAAAGCACATTGTTCCCTATAAATACTACTATAACACTGAATTCGGGCAAATTTCCACTAACTGATTACAAAGATTTACATGAGCATTCTAATCAAACCCATTGCATAGGTCACAAAACAGTAAAAATAATAGGATTCACTAATTCATGCATGGAAGGACAATTGAATAAATATGGAAATGGTAACATCATTGTAGAAGAAGTTGTTCCTGTCAACCCCTAAATAATATAGGGAAAACCCCCGTTTTTTTTATAGTTTGCAACACTATAGAAAAAATAATGGATATCTTGTACTACAGTAATTATTGCACTCATTCGAAGAAACTTTTGCAATATTTAGTAAAAGAGAATTTGACCAATCAATTGAATTGTATATGTATCGACAAACGTTCTCGCAATCCGAAAACGGGGCAAATACAAATCGCAATGGAAAATGGACAAACGCTGATGATGCCTCCGAATGTTCATAGTGTTCCGGCGCTATTGTTGGTAAAACAGAATTTTCGAGTTGTTCTAGGTGACGAAATAATGCAACTATTACACCCTTTAGTGAAAAAACAACGAGATGCAGCAACGAAACATCATGGAGAACCTAGCGGATTTGCTTTAGGAAATTTTGCGGGGGTTAGTTCCGAAAAATATACGGCCTATGATTTATCCCCCGAGGAACTCAGTGCAAAAGGCAGCGGAGGAAATCGCCCCATTTATAATTATGTTTCAGCGGATTATGACTCCATTTTGATACAAACGCCGCCAGATAATTATCGCCCCGATAAAATTGGCGGGGATGTATCTTTAGACGATTTACAACAACGCCGCAACGAAGATGTAGGCAAATTTTTTCCGAACCAGTCGCCTTATTTACCACAACAAAATAATACGTTATAATGATATAAAAATAAACATAGTTTATTTATAAAAATGGCCGACAAAAGCACTTTATTGAGATCATTTAATACCCACCTTTTCGAATTTTTAGACGATATTATTCGCATTTTCCCGGACAATGTAAACCTTCAAACCGCAAAAACATCATTTCAAACAATCAAACGCGCAAATCCGACTGCTATTGCAAAAGTATGGTTTTCCTATATCTACATGCCATATCGCGAGGTAATTGACAGTGGTGATATACAATTCTTTTTTCAAAAGGATTATTCCGAAGATTTATCCATTTTGCAAAATTCCGGTGAAATTATCAAAATCATTGATACGTTGAGAGAACCGGTTTCAAATATGTCGGAAACGGAAAAAGCATTTACGATGAAATACCTGCAAAATTTGAGTAAATTATCCATGTTATATAGTTCTATGTAATAGTTTTAGTCAAGATGATATCCATAGTTCATATAGGTGCCTCGGTGGTCTTCTTCTAAATAATTATGTGTATAATGGATTACTTTATCATCGTGGTCGTTTGATGCGTCATCTGGGCCCATATCCATAAATAGTTCTATGAATTCGATTACCGATTCATGCAATAACACAAAATAATCAAATAAGTTTTGTATGTTCATTTATAGAAAAATATAAATACTCGATTTTATATTTTTTATGCAGATAATATTTATTCATTCGATTTCTGGATAATTATCAAATAATCTGCCAATATACAAATTGTCGTCGATATAATTTAGAACAAATATATATATATTTATATAAATGATTGGTAATGATGAAACAGTGAAATCAATGGACAAACCTGAAACAGGTATATCGTTAGAACTGGGAGATATCATACAAATTAATTCACCATCCAATGAAGAATATCACGAACAGACGTTTTTGATTCAATACATCGACAATCACAATATCCATATTTTGAATATATCCACTTATCAAGAAAAGGTTCTAAATATCATTGACAATAAACATTTATCAGATGAATCTATTACACAAATCAAATTATTATCCCGTAGTAATGAAAAAGGATATGCTAGACAAAACAATTTGTTACCCGATACCTGGATCGATATTCATTTCGGTGGAGAATTTCCTAGCGTCATTACCGGAAAAATAACCAATTTAGAAGAAGATATGATTGAAATTACTAGCTACCCGGCTATCAATGTGTTATACATTGATTTCGAATATCAGGGTGTTCCAAAAGACATTCCGATTGATTCCATCGTTATTCGCGAACGCCCAAGCAGTGTAGAGGATATCACAAAACCAGACGAAGAATATGGATTTCCAAAAGAGGCGACGAATGAATCCACCGAAGCAACCATGGAATTTACAGATACTGGGGAATCGATTATATCCATCCCAGAATCCGCTAAACCAAATGAGAACATTCACGAAGTATTACAGCATATTTATTTAGATGCATCCGATATTTTCGACGATGAACTTGAAGACATCACCATCGAGGTAGAAGTCCCGGAAAGTCAGCGCCGGTATGGTATCGACATGCAAATCAATGATTTAATGGACGAATTATTATCCACGGTCCCGAACGTCAAACGCACAAAACGCGTCATGGATAATTTGTCGTTGCTGATTCAGCGTTTCAAAGAACTCCGGGAGAAATTCTCGAAATTCGACGAAAACGGAAACATCGTCGATTTTGTCAAAAAAGGCAGCAATTATAAACCACTCGTCGAACGATTACAAACCCTAAACACAAAAATACAATGGATTGTTCCCGTGGTATCCAATCGAAAAAAGCTATATCCAATCAATAATATCGAATTCGAAGATGACATCACAAACGTTGATTTGAAAGACATCCTCCGAGAACAATTCGATGAACAAAAAAATTACATGAAGAATGTCAGTCTAGGTGAAGGATTGAAATACGTCAAATCGTATCAATCTCTCGCAGATATGATGACCCCATTCGAAGACCCATTGCGACCAGGAACCTTGTTAGAAAATCACGAGATTCAATCGAATATTGATTGTATCGTGACTAATCTCCAGGATTTCTATAGCACAACTATAAAAGCGTCTGGTAAAAATACAAACAATAATCAAGTCCGATTTTTGATTCAGAGATACAATCTCGGACTATCCAGACCAGATTCTATTGCACTAAAACACGGCAAACATGTATATGTTCGCAAAACGATGATGCCTTCCGACCATATTCATATGAACTCCTTGATATTCTTACCAGAACCGGTCGTGCATGCATCTCGCGCAGAATTACCTGGAACGAACATTTTGATGAAATCGCAATTAGGACAGGCCCATTTACAACTGTTTCGACTTTTGAACAAGCGCACGCAAATCAATAGTCATGTCATTGAAAACATAGATCAAGGAATTGTATACGAAGATGATGCGGAACCTAAGAACGAACAATTCGAATCGAAAATGCGGTTCTTGTCCGGAATTGTCAACCATGTTGTTGACGAAGACGCATTAGAAAATGTCTCCAACAATTTGTATGAAAAATACCTAAATAACATATTGCCAGAAACCCGAATACTAATTCAAATGATGCAAAAATACATGAAAACCGACCAATTGTCAGTGGTGGATGCCGTCAAAATTCTCGAACCCTTTTTCGTTTATCCAGAAGACATTTCGTATGAACAATACAATAGTATTCGATATTTCATGAAAAATCAATTGAAAACCTACAAAACCGAACTGGCAAAAAAAGAACAAGAATCTCTAAAATACCGCAATGCAACGCCGTTTAGATTTACAACACGAAACAATACCACCGATTTCAAAAACATTGTCGTCTCCGCGTTCTCTGCAAAACCAGATTATCTCGACGTATTTGCCGATGCATACAAAATCAACAAGGACAAACTCCCAGAATATTCCAACAGTGAAATCATCTCAAAAATCATGGAGATGGATGAAGGAATTATGTATAATACATTGTTGTCTCGCATGGTTTTGAATTTAGTAACGCCAAACAAACTATTAGATGACATGGAACAACCGCATGTAGAAGATATGAACAACATCGACAAAATCAAACCCACCGATTGCGCACGCAGATTTATGACGAAAAAGTATTCCTCCATTTCGGAAATGCAAAAAGACAACAACAAAGAAGATGTCTATTACGACAAGGAATTCGACGACACTCCCTATTCTATTTTGAAAAAATACGAAGACAAGCGCAAGAAGCTCCTGGCCGAAGATTTCGTCGACTTTTTAGCGGAAAATCTGATTCAAAAACACGAATGCAATCCAGAATTGGCAAAAGAAATGGCGGCCACGCTAATCGCTGGTAAAAAACGCGTCCGTGAAGGAGAATATGCTATCCTGGAAATAACGCCTAAATTACATTCCGAGATGGACAAAACAAAACTCACCAAAAAAGAACTCGAAGCCATTGAAATCGAGGGAAATGCACGTCTAAAACATCATTATTACAAACGCATGAAAGAACACTGGGTTCGCGATGAAACTGTAAACGAAGAATCCTTCATGGATACACAATCTCTTTTTTGCAATATCGACGCAAAATGCTACAAAAATCCAGCCAGTCAACAATGTGATACTATGACACAAGCCTCCGACCATTTAGAACGCATTTCCCGTGAAAAAATAGAAAAAGAATTCGAAAAACGCATCATTATGACAACGGAAGAACTCGAAAAATCCCTGGAAAAAACCCTGGAAACAAACCGCAAACAAATTTCGAGAAACGCGAATTTGCGCCACATACAAGCCTACAAACAAAATCTGGTTTCCTATGAATTAGGGAAACTCACCAATGAGAACGAAAGTATAATATCTCCGCACGCGACCCTTTTAGACAGTATTCTATATCAAGACGATTTCATCAAAAAACAAACCGATATTGCATGGTTTGCAGGCGAATATTGTAGAGAACCCATGGTCGCCGAACTCCACGATAATGCGCACTGGTTGTATTGCAAAGAGACAAACACAAAATTATTACCTATTACACTGAAAACCCTAGCCCATGCATTTTTATACGGAGATTACAAAGCAACCCTCGATGAATTGTGTCATAGTTATGGTCGCTTGAGTGACGATGGCGATTCCATCGTTGATAAAAACAGTGGTTATGTGTTGCGAAAAATCGATTTCGCAAATGAAGACGAATATGACGACGCTGGTTTCAAAATAACTTCGCATTCTATTATCGAAAAAGACCTGGGACAACAAATTTCGGAAATCCTTTCGAAAAAAGTCCGCGTGTTTGATGACCCTGTTGACCAGATGGCGTATAACGTTTTCATGGCAATCGCGACAAACGCGGGTATACCACACGAATCGATTGAAGATTTCGTCTTGAGAGGGTCGTTAGAACTCATACGTAATCGCGCTGTGGTGATGCCTGAAGATGCCTATAACAAAAAATCCGACGAAATCGCGAAAAAAACGAACAAAGTTTCCGTCCCATGGCCGATCTACCGTAATCAATCGATTATTTCCATCGTGAGTGCGTTTGTGTTGATTTCAGCGCAATGTATGATACCATCCATCAAAACCCGTAAAACCTTCCCAGGCTGTGTAAAATCATTTTCAGGATATCCGATGACTGGCGTGGAAGACGTTTCCGGAATGAAATATATCGCTTGCATTCTGAATGCTTCGAAAAATGATGAAGAACCATGGGTCGATATTCAAAAATTAAACGTGGCCGCCATAGCGACTCGTATGAAAGATGTTATCGACAAATTCGTGCTAAAACGCAATGACGTTCAAGAAATGTATACAAAAAAACGCGAATATTTGTTGTTATTACCCGACGAAACCGTTCCGAAAGAACACGATGTCGCAAAATGGACAGCATTCCTTCCACCCATTGTCGAAATCCATGTTGTATCGGGTCTTCGCAATATTTCCGCGGATTTCAAAAGCGAGTTGAAAGAAACCCTGCGAAAAGGACATCGCGACCAGCATGCCGACATCAATATGTTGAAAACGAAAATCGCCGCACATGTGTATGGTATAATAGAACAAATCAACAACAGTGTTCACAGCAAAAAACTCATTTTAGAAACGGCTGCGAAAAAACCATTTTTGCAAAACGCGTGCTGCAACGAAGACAACAAATCCACGAATCCGATTTCCTATTTTATGGCAGAAAATCCGGCAATTGAGCAATACATCCATGTTATCAATGATTTAGGAAAAACCCTGGAGAACATCCGGGAAATGTCGAAAGCCCCCCTATATTATCATCCTGCATCCACCTGGACGATTTATCCACCAATGCCCACTGGACAACTGGAAACAAACATATATGCAGCATTCATCCGATATTGCAATTACGACAGACTAGGAAAACATGTCCCAGAAGATTTCAAAGCCATATGTGGCGAAAAACCCGCTGGATATCAAATGCACTGGAATATTGAAGAGAAAACCGAATTCCTGAAAAAACACGGAAAACGTTTCGATGAACCCGCTCTGCAACAATTGATGAATCGCGTCCATCATAACAACATAGTAACTATTACACAAAACGACTATGTAAATCCTGTTCTGAGACTCGCGGATTTTTTGAAGACCATGGATATACAAGAATCCGATATAATACAACAACCACTGCGCAAATTGCTAGGTGAAGTTTTAGGCGCATACAAAGAACGTGATATGAAGAAAGAGGGGTCTTCCAGTCAAATCATCAATCTACGTAAATATTTAGGAAAAGTCAATAGCGCCATGTTGAAAGAAATCGTCGATTTCATGCAAGACTATGGAAACGCGGACTTGAGAGAAATCAATAATATACAGGCATTTTTAGCAAATATTCATGTCTGGGCTATTGACAAAGACGCAGAAACCGAACAAAATGCGATTTATACTATATGTCAATTTATCAGGAACTCTATTGACTCCATGATAAAAACATACCCATCCGTCATACTGATGAATCCAGAACACGATGATGCCGAAAAACATAAACACTGGGGACTTTCAAATTATCATCGTTCGGATATCAATAAAATCATCCATAATTATTTAGCAGGTTTGAACAAATACAAACAAGACTCTTCTATTGCACGATTATTGACAGAAATCCGTCGCAATAGTGTTGATATTCACATGTTTTTGAAAAGTATACCTATCGAAACGCCTATTCATAAAAATGACGCTTATTATTTCGAATTGTTTGATAAGAAAACCTTGTTCCTATTGCATGTATACGCCTATTATTCCGTATTTTACGAATACATGAAATTATCGAGGGATGATGATATGTTACAATTCGATATGCAAGAAATTCGCAGAGAACGGAGAGAACGTGACACTGACACCCCAATCACTACCATGGATGTGCCATACGACGAAGAACAAGAATTACAACAACTGGACGTGCTGGGTGGAGACAAAGAAGCCTTTCAAAAACGAGTGTGCGCAATGATGCTCGATTTCATAGCCATTGAACAGAGGAACAAGGCGGCGCTAGACAAACCCTATGAAGAAATTTCCCGCAAAATCCGTAAATCGAAAGAGGATGAGAAAAAACTCATCACGGATTATTTAGAGAACATCGAAAAAGACGAGCGAAAAGTAGAAGACACATTGAAACAATTGAAACTGGGCCGCTGGAATGTCGGTATACAAAAAGGCGTCTTCATGTATGACAAGAATACGTATGACAATGAACGAAATGCTGCGCTAGACCGTTTAGAAAAAGATTTAGCCTATGATTTTATTGACGGGGAATTGATAGAAACAACTGTCGAAGACTTGGACCGAGAAGCAAACGAAGACGCGGAGCAATACGATGCCGAAGGGGGTGACATAGGTATGTTCGGGGATGATTATTTAGACGGAAATTATTACGGCGAAGATGGCGACGACGATTTTAGCGAAGATTAGGGCACCTGCGGATAATCATTTTGCATGTATATTATAAGAAGACCTCGGTCCCCATATGTTGAAAAATTTTGTTAGAATTCACAAGGTCAATATTGCGATTTTGATGTTTTTGATTGTGTTCTCATGCATTCATTTTTTGAAACCATCCCTATTGTACAATGACGAAGGCGGATTCCGTCCTTTCGGAGTGGGATACCGCCATAAAACGGTGGTCCCTATATGGTTAGTCGCCATTTTCCTCGCCATTTTTTGTTATTTAGGCGTTTTGTATTATTTGCGAAACGGATAATATGTTTTTTTATCCGCTTTTCCATCGACATAATTATTATAGGTAGGTTTGAATATAATAATTATATGGATTCTTCTCCTAGATTGATTGAACCAGGCGCGAAATATTTTTTGCATAATACGTTGACTCAGTGTCATAGTACTCGTGTGAATTTGTATTATTGGGGACTGAACATAGGTGTATTTGTCGTTTTTGCATGTATATTCGGAGCAGCCCTCTATTATTGTTATAGGCGAAAACTGAGCCCAGAAGAACAATATCAGAAAATGATGAAGGAACAGGCATATATCTTGTCGAAAATCAGGTTTTATCAAAACGAACGAATTGAACATCCGCTGTCGAGTATAACGAGTTTGCCGGTGGTAAAACAGAACGACGAGTTCTCACGCATGCGGGTATGACAATATGGACATCGTGATAAAAACATAGTATAATTATACTCTATACAGGGGGTATGAATATTATTGAAAATCAAAGAGAAACCATACGCAAAGAAAACAATACTGCGCAAAATGAATTCATGGGAATTATGGAAAACATGTCGAAATCCATTCGCGAATTGTCCATTGAGGAAATCTTGCATGGTGACTTGGATTTCGCCTATTTAGGAGAACGTGGATTCAATCATGTAGAAACCATCGAATTAGGGGAAGGTGAAATAACCTCTATCAAAAACCTACCAGAATCCGTTAGGTCCCTATCATGTTCTCGAAATCTTTTGACAACTTTAGAGGGTCTTCCGCGAGATTTAGAAACATTGATTTGTGAAAACAATTACTTGGGTCGATTTGATGGGGCAGGCACACAAAAACTCAAGGTTCTCCAGTTGTCAGATAATAAACTTGTGGAAATGGAGAACTTGCCGAAAGATTTAGAAGAATTGTATGTAAACAACAATCAACTCCGGGTGTTGAATCTGGAAGATTGTCCATCGCTACGAACCCTTCATGCATCAAACAATCCTATGTTAATCATAGAGCATGTTCCTGAATCCTTAGTCGATTTGCAATCGGAAAACAGTCCATTTGTCGATGCGACCCACGTGGAAGGAAGAGAACCTACCCATGAGGAAAATGTGGCAAAGCTTAATTATTTAGACTCTTTGAGAGATTATTTCAAATTGAAAGCAAAATACGAGAACGCTCTGCACGAAACCCGTAAAAATGCATACAAAGAAGCCGCCTCAAAAGCCATCGGACGCAAATTACTGAAACAAATCAAACCGAAATGCGTGAATTGTCGTCGCCCAGTGGGAACGATTTTCGAATTAAAAGACGAACGATATGTGGCCATGTGTGGCGACCAGAATCGCGCAACGAAATGCAATTTACACATTGAATTGTATCGTGGCGGGTTCACGAACGAAGAATATCTGGTGTATTTGTTCAAAGAACAAGTCGAAACCTTGAAAGAATCCATTGTCAAACAAAAACTCGACGTCCTTTTCAGTTATAAAAACGAGGCAACAATAGCACAAAAATTCAAAAAAGAAATCGAGGATTACAATACCGACAGTTCCATGTTCAAGACATTGTTAGGGAATCACAATGAATTATACTATAACATGGAGCGTCGCGAAAAATACGTTGAAAAACTGGAAAAGATCGAATCAATGAAAACGTCGATTCAACACATGATGGAGGAATATGAAAAAACACACAATGTGCAACTATTAACGGATGCAATCACTATGCAAATACGACAATTGCAACCCGAAATAGAAAATTTGCGCAGATTGAAATACGAAATTATGGAAATGGACAATGCGATTTCGATGGGTGGAAATCCATTGGAGCCGAAAGAAGTGGTTGAATGTAGTCTTGTACAAAAAGATGTTGCTTTGTCTAAAATAGAATATACGTTTGGAGAACCTGCGAGAGTAGTCAAATTTTCCGCGAAAAAATAATAAAAATTCAAAAACCCTTAATTTTGAATTTTTACACAAGGTTTTACTCAAGGGATTTAGCAAGAATTGTAGTTACTGATTCCATCCCATACTACTTTGTATTGGTTTGCCCATGCCTGTTTGTTGCATGTGGCTGAATTATTTGCACTCCATCCTGCATTTGTGAAATCGATGGATTTATTCGATGAATCGTATCCAGGAACGCTTGTGGTAAATAAAACACTTCCATATCTACTGATGATAGTCCCTGTATTTACAGGATTAGTTACTGGTATAACACAACTTTTATTGTCAGCAGCCACTGTCCAATAATCTGGACATTGATTTGCAATCGGAGGATAGACTACTTTGTTTTTCAGGTTTCGAAAACCAAGACCTATTACAGTTAAAATAATAATCAATACAACCACCGCAATGGCCAGAACAATCATTTGAAATTTATCCATTGTATAGTATGTATTTACATATTTTTTCGGGGGACATTTAGCAACAATATTTATCTATAGACATTATAGATAATGTCATTATATCCAACATCATTAGAAGATACCTACAATACTATTTTGAACACCGCTAAATATAATGGTCGTGTAGATATTATTACAGAACCGCCTCCAGAAGTTCGTTTTCAGATGCAGGAAAAAATAGCTATACAAAACAAGGCAACTACGTATCGCGATGCTTTGAACGGCACCTGGGAGAACAATAAACTATCACAATTGTTTTTCTCCCAGGACAATGTTCAAATACTGCAAAACGGTATTCGCGCAGGAGTCTACAAAATGTCGGGAGCGCAGCAAATCGTCGTCCCGCCACAAAATATAGACGCGCTCAAAATCGTCATGCGCAGCACCTATTTGCAATACGCCGAACATTATCCAAACAACATAACCGAACAAATCCAGCGCTTGAATGATATTGTTCTCGATTATTGTGTTAAATTTGTTTATGGAGAAGCCGTCGCTTATTTGAAATACATGCAAGACCAGAGTAGTTTAGTCATGCCATTCGACATTCCACAACCAGTCGACCGCGCATACAAACAGTTAGAATTGAAACCATACATGTAAGTAATATTATTTACTTTCGCATTGGCCGATTCTTTCTCTTTTTTGTATGGCGACTTTTACCTCCATGACGCGAATTGCTTGCTGTTTTCTTCGCAGTGTTAGCCGAACGATTACTTTTCATACTAGACGCGGAAGATTTTAATTGAGGTAATTCAAGTATTTTTTGATAAAATGACTCATAAAGAGAATTTTCAACGACTTGTGTAATCTTATCCTTAATTCCTTCTGGGTTTTCAATTATTGATAATTCATGTAATTTTTGCGCGGCTTCATAGTAATTTTCAAAATAGAATAAATTTTCATGCGTTTCGGGTGAACTTTTATATGTTTGACCATCTTCGCTTATTTTATGGATTAGAACATAACATTTTTGTGTTGGGCTATTTTTATTTATGTAATCAAGCATTGACATACCAGCAAATACATCACCCTGTCCATTGTCGCCTATAAAAACGAAATTATACTCAGGAAATATTCGAAAATATTGTGTGAATCTTTCGAATTTTAATTTTCCATATTGTTCGTATGTTTCCTGTGACAAAGGATTTCTAGTAAGAACGACTCTCTTAGAATCAGTTCCTTGTATAAAACCGTATTTTTCTCCTAATATTTCATGCAGCGTAGCGTTGTTCAATCTATTAAATTTCAGACAACCAGGTGTAGCTGACAAAACTGTAGAATATTTAGCATGGTTATTGGGTATAGTTTCGTAAAATAAATTGTAAAAGGAGTGAATACCCGGATAGGGCGTTTTTTTTGTCCATGACAGGTCTTTTCCAGCTATTCCATTCATTAAAATATGTCCCGGGTGCGGAAATAAAGTATCATCTATATCAGTGAGAATGTGCCATATATTATTTTCTAATTTTTTACGTTTAAATATTTGTAGCAATGCTTTACCAAGGAGTGTTGCATTTCCATCTATATCAAAAATTATTTCTCTTAAATCACAACCAATGTTTTTAGGCGTGTATCCTAAATTGCAATATGAGCAATTTACATCTTTTGCTAAATTTGTTTCTAACCTGGTTTTTAATTCAAATACATCTGTATTTGGGGCATTTTTACAATATTTTAGCAATAATTTTATTATGGTTTCTTTTTTTTCTGTTAAATCTTTGTTGCTTATAAAAATGGATTTAATCTGTTCGTAAATATTATCAACCGTCATTTTAACGGATGCACTCATTATATTATATAACTATATAATATAAAGAATGGCCAAATTGAAAGAAGATAATATGAAGAGATTATTTGCAGACCTCACGGAAGCTATGCCAGATGAGGATAATTTCAATAATGTAATGATTAACAATAAGGAAAAATTTAGTTTACCTCTGGAAATAATACGATTTGGAGTTACAATTCCAGGTAAGAATACGATAAATCATCAAATTGCGAGGGCTACAAAGAACAAAGACGACGAGTGTAAAACAAAATGTGATTTATGCACAGATAATGGGGAAAAATCTTTCACCGGCGAAGATATTGGTAGCGCCGCATACAAATTATACGAATATATAAATACACATGATAAAGTAAAAAAAAAATACAGAGAATTATTTAGCGAATTATATAAAACTACTACAAACAGTAACGGCTACACACCGTTATTTTTTGCACAGACTTGCAAACCAGAGTTTGCACAATACATGACTGCAGAATTTGCAATACATACAACTCCAGTAAAATCAGAACGTTCATCGTCATTTAAAGAAGTTGTTAATAGCGCTGCATCCAGATCCAAAAAAGCAGTATCAAATTTAGTAAAACGAGCAGCTTCGTCGAAAAGCAAGAAGGAAACGAACCAAAAAAACCCACCTTCAGCAAAGTATGAAGACCTAACAATAGAAGAATTAGAAGCAAAAATACTAAAACTTTTACCATCGGAAGAATTTACTAGTGCTCATTTCGGAGACGAAACTTGGGATAATTTTATAAAAGAAAACGGAGAAAGTTGGGATAAAATAGCCGAGTTACAAAAAATACTTGATAAAAAAATACTTGAAAAAAAAACAAAAGAAACAAAAAAACCATCTTTTTTCAGTAGGGTAAGTAGGGTTTTCAGAAAAGAAAAAAAAGGCGGCAAAACCCGCAAACATAAAAAAACCAACAAAAGACGCACTTATCGTCGTAAATAAACCTATTTCTTGCGAGCACCGCCCGCTTTTTTGATTGTTTTTGTGGATTGAGCGCCACCTGCCTGTATTTGCGCACGACGGGTTTTATAACCAGTATACTCACGTTCTAAAGAATCGAGTTCCGTCAACCATATTGTTTCTAACGATGTTCCGCGCAATGTTGCCAGTTCTTTTTCGCATATATCACGCTCCTGCATGATATGTTCCGCATTTTCAAGAGTCACCGAATCCATCGGCATTTTTATCAAGTATTTGTAGTCACCGTCGATTTTGTCGAATTTACGCGTCTCCATCAGCGCAACAACATCTATTGCACTTTTACGACGCAAATCGACGACGCCATCCAGATTCTCCTTGATATACCTAGCGCGATTCGATAATTTGGCCAGTTTGTTTTCCATGTCTTTGATTTGGTGCGCTTTTCGTTTACCATAAACGCTCATGCGGACTTGAAAGAAATCTTCGATGATTTCTTCTACGGATCCATATTTGTGTAATTTCGATTCATGGTTGAACATATGCATATTTGTCGTGCTGACGGTCGTGGTTAGCTTCAACATTTTTTCAACGCCGTTGATTCCATTTGCACGTTCAGCCTCTAACTCGACCAGTTTGCCTTTCGGTAAAGTTACGGTGATATCGACTGCCACTTCGGTGCTCATGTTGACCATGTCTTTGATGGTAGGCGCGACCTTTTTACCGGCCTTGTCAACACCCCCGTCCATGAGACCTTCGAGCATCGAGATATAGGGCATTGTCCAGGTTCCTACTGGTAATTCGGTGATGCGAATCTTGTCTTCCCCTATTTTTTCGTAGCAACCCTTGATTAGATATTTTTGAGAATCGATAGGTGCAACCGAGCCTTTGAACCCCTCATAATAAGGAACAAAGGATACCCCGTCATTCGATAATCCGCGCAATTTGTTTTTCAAATACCCCACGATAGTCTGAGGATTATATGCGGGAATAGAACATGAGAATCCGGTACCGATACCTGAAATACCATTCACAAGGGCAAATGGAATAATAGGAACATAATAATCAGGTTCGACCATAGTTCCATCATCGTCTAAATAATTCAACACGGCGTCATCCATTTCTGGGAAAATCGCGCGAGTCAATGTATTCAATTGTGTGAAAATGTATCTCTCGGATGCACTGTCGTCACCACCTTGAAGTCTGGTGCCGAATTGGCCATTCGGTTCTAATAGATTGATATTGTTCGAACCGACAAAGGTCTGTGCCATATTGACTATAGCACCATTTAGACTGGCTTCGCCGTGGTGATACGAACTGTGTTCCGATACATATCCTGAAAACTGAGCGACCTTGATTTCCGATGTGAGTTTGCGTTTGAATGCGGAATACAGAATTTTGCGCAGAGAGATTTTCATACCATCGACCATGCAAGGAATCGACCTTGCGCAATCGTATGTGCTGAAATGGATGAGCTCGCGATTGATGAAATCTTCGTATTTCACGTCTTTGTGAGAAGTATCTAAATAAGCAGCCTTGTCATAATTTTCCAGCCAGGTTTTACGGTCGTCCGCGCGTTTTTTGTTGAATATCTTGTCGATGGAATCGTCACTGGATGGACCGTTGTATATAAAATCCACGAATTTTTTGTCTTCGAAGTACGACTTGAATTCGGCTGCAGTCGATGTGCCTAACCCTTTAAAATATTTGATGGTCCATCCATTGATGTTACCGCCATTTGATTGCTTCCATGTCTGATATTCGCCGTCATTGTAAAACAATTTCGTTTGCGTTCCTTTTCTGGCACGTAGAATAGGTGTATTCATGAACGATAGAAATCCAGGTATTTTGATGAGGGATGACCATTCACTATGAAACAAATTGATACACAACCCTTTGATATGTGACCCATCAGTATTGTGTACAATCATTTGTCCAACTCCTGCCTGAAAGTGATGATTTTCAGTTTCTAAATCATATACATATTGCTCTGTTATTCCTAAATCTACAATTTTTTTCACTCGATTTGGATTGTCTTGTTGATAACCTTTTGTTAATGTCAACGTGTATACTTTCGGTTTTTTAGGATTAATATTGATAGAGACACTGAATCCAATGCTTCTACATAGCAAGAACATTCCATGTGCTCCTATTTTTCCATCAATATCAAAATATCTAGATCCATTTTTACAAAGTGATGACTTACATCCATCTCCGTCATAATATCCTTCGAAAAACTCTTCTCGAATGTCTTTATCTGAATTCAATATTTCTACTGGAATTTTTTTTTTACTATGTTCGTCGTAAAACAGTGAGCGATATTTATCTATTATAGGTTGTGTAGATTTTCCTCCGTTGATGATTAGTTTATAAACATCGTTTTTCGAGAATTGTATGTTTGATGTATCACATTTTATAATTTTAAATTCATAGTCGTATATTTTTTCAATATATGATTTTGCTTTGTTCAAATAGTCTAAATTAGTATTACATATTGCCCAAGAATAGGAAGTGCGATTGAACGTATACTCATTAGGTCGATTTGACGGTTTATGACTGTATTGCCAATTATATATTTTGCAGGTACCATCTGCCCAGAACAGCCCCATAACATATGCTTCTTCTGGTGAAATACCATAATCTTTTGTTTGTATTTCTATGTTCGGTTTGTTCATACAGATTGCAATTTCGTCCAATAATTGTTCGCGCGATTTTGTGCAATAGTATGATATTTTCAAGTTTTGTGCTATTTTTTTTATTTCCGTGCTTGTCATTTTTGAAACATCGGAAATCGTATAATTATTTTCTAAAAATGATGGAAAACTGTGTAATAGTTTATCATCGAGTTGTATTGATTTAGGAGATATTTCTTCATTGTTCTCTGTGATGAGAGAATGATCTTCAGTTACATCGACGACTCCAGTATGGGTTAATACTCTGAAAATGCGTTTGTTGACTAAATGTCTGATGACACGCGCAATCTTTGTCCATCCGCGTTCTGTCCATACTTCATATTCGGTGCTTGATTCTTGTTTCTCATTTGGCATGATTTTCCAGTCATTTGAAATAGTATCGATTGTTTTGATCTCGATTTCACCGTTTGTATTTTTGAGAAACAATGGGGTATCACTTGTTACGGAATCCTGGTCACACATAAACATAATCTTACCATATCTCAAGTATTGATGAACATCGTCAATCGTTTTGTATTCGCGCCCTGATTCTAATCCCAGGATTTTTTTGATATCCGTGATTTCTTTGTTTTCCGCTATTTTTTTTAACTGTTCTCCGCGAACATTCAGGAGTTTTCCTTTCAGAGGATAAATACCTATTGTATTTCGGTCGTCCGAAGACAATCCCGAAACAATACCAGACATGGCACTTAATCCCTCGCACAAAATCAAAACGCAATCTTTGGACGAGGTCGTTCCGCTATGATTTGCATCGATGAAATTCGCAATGCCGCGGATGGTTTTTGTTTTCGAACCATCGGTGGATTTTTTTGCTAAACGGTTTTCTTTTGCTTCTGTCAACGAGCACGCGACATCCATGACCCCCATTTTAGCCACTTTTTCTATGAAAGAATCGGACACAGAACAAGACGAACCGAATTTAGCAGATGGCGTATTCATGAAATCTTTGGTTTGACTGTCGAACGACGGATTTTCTATATCACATCGTAAAAACAGAATTAGTTGTTCTTTGATGGCATTTCCATTGACCTTGATTTTCTTCTTTTTCTCAATGTAGTCACATAGTTTGCGAACAATTTGCCCCATGATATATTCAACGTGTTTACCGCCTTTGAATGTACAAATACCGTTGACGAACGAAACTTGTATAAATTCATGGGTAGGAGAAAGCGCAACTGCATATTCCCAGCGTTCTTCGGGGGATTCATATACACGTTTAGCACCGCTACCATCCGCACCAGAACTTACACTGGCATCGTCGGCGACCACGCCCTTCGCAGCAACTTTCGGCCCGATATACAAATCAACATATTGCTGGAAATTCTTCACAGGAATGACATCGCCATTATAAGTGATTTTTACTTTTTTGATAGAATGGTCGGTAACGGCACCGATATCATAAACACGTTTTTGCAATAGACTGAACATATCGGACGTCAAACCCTCGACGCCTAAACGACGGTAATCAGGTTTGAACGACACTTTCGTATAAGGTTTTCCAGAGCATTTTGTAATGACGGGCTCGCCGATCACGTCTAAATTGTTGCGGAATTCCTGGACGTATTTGAGACCACGGATATGGTCAACGGTTTCGATGCGACCATAGGTAGACCATATCAAAACAAGTTTGAATCCGAAACCATTTTTACCGCCGACGATTTTTTTCTCCGTTTTGTCATAGTTGGTGGAGGTTCTCAAATGACCGAAAATCATTTCCGGAATCCACAAATTGTGTTCAGGATGTTTAGCAATATCAATACCGTTTCCGTCGTTCGTCAAGGTAATCATACCATCCTCGCTGATTTCACTACTAATAAATGTGACGAATTTTTTTTCGACATTTCCGGAATGAATCATACGGAGAACATGGTCGCGACAATTGACAATGCCTTCATCGAAAAGTTTGTATAACCCTGGAATGTATTCAATGTGTTTTAGCGCGATTTTTTTAGTGACATCATCATAGACCCACATTTCGGCGTCCACATTTTCGACAGAACCGATATACGTATCCGGATTGTCTAAAATATGTTGCTTGTCGGTTTTACGTTGATATTGTTTAGCAAGAGCGTCATTTTCAGTAGAAGCGGTTTTTGATAGAGACATGATTATTCAACAATTCGAGTAACAGATATTATTCGATTGATTTAGGCAAAACATATTCAATTTTGTATCAAAAAATCCCCACAAAAATATCAATATCTAGCACTTTGAATGGGACGAGTCACGACGCCATTTTGACCAGGACAATAATACCCGGAAGGAGTATATGGACCCTGCTTGATGGGTACCCCAGAAGAACATCTATAACACTGTTTGTCGAGACCTAGGTCATATCCATTTCCACAAGATGATTTTATTGTTGCAGATTCATCCGTGGGGAGAACATAGGTTGTCGGATAACTAGTTGAAATCTGCGATGGATTCACGAAAGGTTCTCTGTTCATCACAACAGATACTATTATACTAATGGTCAAAACCAACAACAATCCGATAATTATTATTTTTTTCATATAAATAACAATTAGATATTTTTCAAGATTTATTTTTGACAGGACTAATATATACATATGACGACTGTAATAACTCCGTCATCTGGTGGGACGCTAACATATGATACCGTAAGTTTGAATGGTAATTTATTAACATCATTTACATATGGGAGTAGTAATAGTATTACATTTGATAATGACATAACCATATATAGTTATTTAGTTGTCAGTGGTGGTAATGGTGGTACGACTGCAATTAACAATACAAAAAGTGTTAATAATCCATACGTTGGAGGTAATGGTGGTGCTGGAGGAACGGTAATTGTAAATACTCCATCAATACCTATCGCTCTTCCGGCAAATTCGGCATTTTCAGTGTCTGTGGGTGCAGGAGGAACTAATAACAGTGGACTTGGTGGAACTTCAAGTATAAACTTTTACAATATTGTATCGACTACTGCGAATGCGAGCACATCAGCAGGAACGCTTGCCGATAATGCGACTAGAAATGTGACTAGTGGTGAACTAACTTATCCGGTTATGATTAATGCCAAATCAACGACAGGTGCGACTGGAGCAGTGTATTCCGTTACCGGTGTATATTATGGCGGCGCAGGTGGTGCAGGTGGCGTTTACGTTGGAGGGTATTCTGGGGCAGGTAATGAGGGTGGTATCGGCGGTATTGGTGGTGGTGGTGGCGGCGGCGGTTCCCAAGATGCAGTGGCTAGAGCAGGTAGCGCAGGTTCAGGACAATTGACATCTGGTAGCGGTGGTGCAGGAGGCACTGCACAGGGTTCGAACACCCCTAGTTCTACAGCTTCAAATGGAGGAAACGGTTCATCTTATACCGGTGGAGGTAAGGGTGGTTCTGGCGGTGGTGGTGGTGGTGGTGTGCGAAATTTACTAGGCAATACTCTAGTACCAGGTGGAAGAGGTGGTAACGGTGGAACATCGTTAGGAGCAACCTCTGGGGGAACTTCTGTGTATGGTGCTCAGGTTAGCTATGTTGGGGGGGCAGGTGGAGGAGGTGCAGGTGGTGTAAACACTGGTGGCGGTGGAGGAGGTGCAGGTGGTTCTCCTAGTAATGCAAGCGGTGTTTACGCGAGCGGTGGTGCAGGTGGTAGTGGCATCGTAATTATATATTACAGAGTATCAAATATATTAAATGCATCCAATAAAGATGCAAATGGATTTACTTACAGTTTGAATTCATCGAATAATACTAATACTGCCACTCTTACAGCTTCCCCTGCGAATTTTACAAATGTGAACGTTTTATCAACCGTAGTATCAAATAATATTACCTATACTGTAACTGCTATAGGAGTCAATGCTTTTAATAATAAAAATACAATTACCTCAGTAACAATACCGTCGTCAATTGTTAGTATAGGTGCATCTGCTTTTCAAGGTTGCTCGGCTTTGAATGCTATTACAATACAATCATCATCCATTACTTCAGTAGGCACAAATGCATTTTCAGGGTTACCTGCATCCATAACTGTTTCAGGGAACATACCAGCATCCGCATTCACTGGAGTAACAAGTTTAACAAATATAACGATAGGGGCAAATACAACCAGTATAGGTGCATCTGCTTTTCAAGGTTGCACAGGGTTAACAACAATAATTATACCAGTAACTATCACCAGTATAGGTGCATCTGCCTTTCAAGGATGCACAAATTTATTGTACATGTCATTACCCGCAACAGTTACAAATGCCGTTTCTAGTTTTCTTTCTACAGAGACAACCGGTTCAATTGTATTAACCAATAATTCGGCAAATAACATAACATATACAATCGCAAACAACCAAGCAATTGTCTCTAATTATAGTGCTGGTGCTAATGTATTGATTCCAATTAATGTTACAACAGGCAATACAAAATATCCAGTAACCAGAATTGCAGATGGTGTTTTCAGTGGAAAATCATTAAATAGCGTGCTATTTTCTCCATTTATAACATTCATCGGAAATTCAGCATTCAAGAATAATGCATTAACATCTGTCAATCTACCACCAGGATTAACATCGATCGGAACAAATTGTTTTGAAAACAACCTGATAACAACCGCATCTTTACCATCAGGATTAACGAGTATATCAGCCAGTGCATTCCAAAATAATAGATTAGTGTCTATCAATATATCACCATCTATAGTGAGTATCGGAAATTATGCATTTGCATATAATTTTATTAATTCCATCAATAATGCAACTAGTATTGTTTTTCCATCCACTATGACAACATTAGGTCAATATGCATTTTATTCAAATCAAATATCAAATCTAACCATACCGACTACTATCAATACATTGTCAGATTATGTATTTGCATATAATTTGTTGCAAACGATTAGCGTTCCAAGTAACATAACAACCATCGGAACAGGAGTATTCCAGAATAACAGTTTAACATCGTTTACGTTACCCAATAATATTACAGCTATACCAAGTTCTACTTTTATGGCAAACAAATTCACTACTATTACAATTCCTGCACAAATAACATCCATTGGTTACGCCGCATTTTTTGATTGTAATCCTAGAACATTAACATTTGCATCTACTAGCAATGTAAAAACCATCGAAGAAGCTGCATTTCGGAATCATCAATTGCAAACAGTGAGTTTACCTACAAGTATTACTTTTATAGGTCAATATGCATTTTCAGTAGGAACATTAACAACTATAACAATACCATCGAGCGTTACAATTCTGGACAATGGTGCCTTTTACGGTAATCAGATAACGTCCGTGACATTCACTAGTCCATGTAATATTACCTATTTATCAAGTAGTCTATTTGAGAACAATCGATTACCGTCTCTGAATATTCCATCCAGTGTGACTAGTATATCACAATTTGCATGTAATAATAACTTATTGACATCAGTTTCGATTCCATCCAGTGTGACTAGTATTGGTCAATATGCATTTGCAAACAATAATTTAACACCAGCTTCAGTCCCTTCACAAACAACAATCGCGTCTATCGGATATGCTGCATTTTATAATAATGCAGCAGTCACTGTTACTGGAACAACCACTATTGTAGATAGTAGTGGAATTAACTATTCTTTATTGGGTCCAGAAAATAATGGTCAATATGGTAGTGAAAATCAATATATCGCGCGAATATCAGCATATACAGGTTCTTGGACATCGTTAATTATACCCTTTACAATTATATATGCAACTACTAATCAAAAATACAATGTTACATCCATTGCAAATAGTGCGTTTTCACAAAAAAATTTGACATCGGTAATTCTTAATATGAATATCAATTCTATCGGGCAATCTGCATTTACGAATAACAATTTGACAAGCATATCCATTCCAAATAGTGTTACTAGTCTAGGCGATTCAGCATTTTTTAATAATAGATTAAACTCGGTAAATATATCCACAAATGTTTCATCTTTGAATACTAGTTTGTTTCAACAGAATCGATTGACTACTATTACCATTCCACAATCCATAAATTCGCTAGGAAGCAACGTTTTTGCAGATAACAGTTTAAATAGTATTATTATACCAGCAGCAATAACAGCTATACCGCAACATGCATTTAGAAACAACCGATTAACGTCAATTGATTTATCGAATACACCAACGAACCAAATTGCAAATAATGCGTTTCAAAACAATGCTATAGCACAATTGTCCATACCTTCGCGAATTACGTCTATTGGTAACTCCGCGTTTCAAAATAACCGACTATCTTCAGTTACTTTCGCAGGAACATCTTCTATAACCACATTCAACGATTATGTATTTGCAGATAATTCGTTGAACAGTATCAGCATACCATCTAGTGTAACAACAATAGGAAACAATGCTTTGCAAAACAATTTATTGACTAGTATACAGTTACCTGCAAATTTAGTATATATAGGTCAATCTGCATTTCAAACCAATCAATTACAATCCACAATCAACATACCAGCTACTGTAAATTATATAGGTACTAATGCATTTACCACAAATCTATTATCAAATACAGTATCATCTACTGCACTTATAACATTTTTAGGTAATAATCAAACTGGTATAACAACATTAGGTGCAAACATATTCAATAATAATGTTCCATCAAGTTCATCGTCTAATAGGAAAGTATATATTACATACATATATGGAAAAAAATGGGCATCGTCAATATCTACATTAACAAATACCCTAATTCCACCTTCATTTGCTAGTGTTGCAAATAATATACAAATTATCATTCAACAACTCACAATATCACCTTCCATATCCATTCAAAATAAAGTATACGACGGAACTATAAATGCAACCGGTAGCTATATTTTGATAGGAGCCATTCAAAATGATAACGTTACTGTAAGTGCAAATGCCACATTTATAGATAAAAATGCTGGACAAAATAAAGTGGTGAACGTCATTTTATCATTATCCGGAGATTCATCCTCCAATTATATATTATCTACCACAACTGCTTCAACTTTTGCATCGATTACACCAAAAACGATTGCACCATCTATAACTGCAATTAATAAAACATATGATGCATCAACAAATGCAAATTTTTCATATAATTTACCTGGTGTCATATCACCAGATAATCCTACATTAAATGGCACTGCTGTTTTTTTAAATAGTTCAGCTGGCACAAACAAACAAGTTACTATTACGGGATTATCATTATCCGGAGATTCATCCTCCAATTATGTATTATCTAGTACAACTGCATCATCCAGTGCAACCATTTTTAGAAAATACGTCTATTTTACTATTCCTAATAAAATATATGATGCAAGCAGTACAATTACTAGTTATGATTTGAGTGGGCTCTATGCATCGGATGCGTCTAATGTTATAGTATCTGGATTACTTTCTTTTTCAGGCGTAACAGTAGGACAGGACATATCTGTAAACGCAAGTAATATTGCATTAAATGGGTCAAAATCTTCGAATTATGATGCTTCGTATCTAGGAGGATTGAATAACCCACCACAGAATTCAAATTCAACACGATTGACTGGTAATATTGTGCAAAAAACATTAGGCCTTTCATCTACGTTTACAAAAACATATGATGGAACAGTTGCATACACGAATCCAATTGTTTTAAGTGGTGTTATGCAATCAGACATAGGTTTAGTTGATTTATCATATACAGTACTCGCAAATTATGACGTAAGTGCAGTAACTGCGAACAACATAACAATTTCAAATATATATTTGAAGGGAACAAAATCACTAAATTATTCAATCAATCCATCCATAGACGTATCCGGTAGAATATTTCCAAAACCAATTGATATTTCAGCAACCATCGTAAAAACATATGATAAAACAGCAAATACATACAATAATCAAATTGATTTAAGTGGAATTATTTCAGTTGATAATGGTAGTGTAGGTATATCTTATTCAAGTGCAACTTATAACTCTATATATGTAGGACGCAATTCAGTAACCATTGCGGGTATTAGTTTAACAGGAACAAAATCGCCAAATTATACAATAAATTCCATTATTACAGTAAATGGAATTATAAAGAAAAAAATTCTCGATATATCCGCTTCTCCAATTACAAAAATATATGATACAAGTACCACTTTTAATTTTATTGTTGATTTAAGCGGTGTTTTATCTGGAGATAATGTTTCTGCGACAGGTACAGGTGATGCAAGTGGTGTAAATGTAGCAACATATAATTCTTCTAATATTTCCACTAATTATACTCGATTTGTATTATCCGGCCCCCAATCGGATAATTATGATATATCGAGTAATTCTATAATACAAATTAAAAACAATGCAACTATTACACGTAAATTTTTGACCGCATCTGCCAATGTTATAGATAAAACATACAATGGTGACGTTTCTGCAAATGTCACTTTCGTTTTGAATGGTATACTATCAAATGACATTGTTGATGTCTCAACTAATTATATAGCAAAATATATAAATGCAAATGCCGGACAAAATAAACAAGTAGATGTATCAAATATTACTTTATACGGTAATTCTTCTGGTAATTATTATATTGATTCCAGTTTATTGTTATATGGAAGTATTTTACAAAAAACAATTGATTTATCATATATTCCAATAACAAAAACATACGATCGTTCTAGCGATGCATCCAATGCCATTAATTTTTCTTTGATTGGTACAATGGATGCTTCGACAAATGTTAGATTTACGTCTGCAAATTTCGATACTATTCAAGTTGGAACAAATAAACAAGTAACTATAAATGGCATATCAATATATGGAGACACTTCATACAATTATACTTTACCATATACCATATTAACCGCAAATGGAAATATAACGCCAAAAAATTTGGCACTATCTGTCACCAGTGGAACCACCAAAATATATGATTCAAATAATAATGCATATCTTAATATATCATTGACTGGAGTAGTCAACCCAGATATTGTAAATGTAACTTATGAGAGTGCTTTATTTAATAATTCACATGTAGGACAAAATAAAACAATAACAATATCAGGTATCGCACTCACTGGAAGTTCTGCTTTAAATTATAACATATATAGCTCAACAACTACTACCGGTTCGATAACTGCATACCCATTAACTCAGTCAAATGTCACTGGAATTGTTACTACTAAACTTTTTGATCCGAATAAGCCAACTGATATGTCTGCAGTTGTTCAATTTTATTTGAATAATATTTTATCATCGGATCAGAACAATTTATACATCATTTATAGCGATGCTTATTTTATAAAAAATCAAAGTGTTACTACTGTTTATGATAATTTAAACAATTTGAATGTTCATGTTTATGGATTAGATTTATCAGGCACTGCAAAAAATGACTATAATTTGAATATAACAACGTTCGATTTGTCCGGAAGATATATTAGTATAACCCCCTCTACATTATCTATCGTTTTAAATAGTGCGTCTATTACCAAAATATACGATGGAACCCCGCAGATTGATGTAAGTTTATCTTTGTATAATGATGCGTCCAATATAATACCATCCGACGTTAGTATTAATTATGTATCATCTATTTTTGATAATAAAAACGTAGGAACGAATAAAAATATAAACATAACAGGTATTTTTTTGACTGGAACACAATCATATAAATATATAACCGATTCATCGTTATCAACTGCATCCCGTTCAGCATTAACCGGGAGTATTTCAAAAAAACTAATCGATATAAGCAGAAACGTAATTACAAAACAATACGATGGTAATCAAAATTTGACCAATATTTTATTAGATTTATCTGGTGTAATTAGCGGCGATTCTATTACATGTAATGGAGATGCTAGTTTTAATAACTCCTCTATAGGTCAAAAAACAGTAACTGTAAGAAATATTCGACTAATTGGTGATTCAAGTATGAATTACGAACTATCGTCCACAACAATTGATTTATCTGGTCAAATTAATCCTAAACTATTAACAGTATTTGCATCAAAAATATATGATGCATCAAATACTGTATTTCAACATGATTTATCCTTATCTGGTATTGTTCAAAATCAAATAGTTACAATAAATGCAAGTGGTGAATATTATCGTACAACCCCTGGAAATACAACTGCAAATTTAATAAACATATCATTAACTGGCGATAATTCTTCAAATTATACACTACCATCAACCTTAGATAATATAAATGCTAGTATTTACAAAAAAGAATTAATACTTGTTATATCAAAAGTGTACAATGGTTCAAATAATATTATTAGTACAAATGTATCCTTAAATGGTATATTAAATAATGAAATCACTAGTTTTTCAGGAACTGGTTTATTTGTAGATGCAAGTGCTGGAAATAATATCCAAACAACCGATTTAAGTGGTTCTCTAATCGGAAATAATAAAGATAATTACACAATTGATGTTTCAGGCGTAAGGGGAAATATATTACCTAAACAAGTAAATGTAATTGTCGATGCAATTACATACAAACAAAATAATATAGCGGACTTAGGTAGTTTTTCTATATTGACTAGTTTGATATCGAATGATAGATTTAATAATAAAGTTTATCTCACAAAACCAGCCGAAGTTATTTTATATTACGATAGTTCTCAAGCAGGAAATCGTATTATACAAAATGCTTCTGGTAATTTATTTCTTACAGGCGACCTTTCTAAAAATTATTATTTAAACAATTCCTTAACGATTAATGCTGTTATAAATAAAAAAGGTATAGATTTGTCTACAAATAGCAAAGTATACGACGGTTCTACAAATCTATCTAATTCAAATATTGTTTTAAAAAACATAATATCAGGCGATGATGTAAGTTTGTCAGCAACGCAAATATATTCGGATATTAGTAACGTTGGTAGTGGATATGCGTATATTAGAGACGCTTCATTAAATGGTACATCTTCAAATAATTATATAATAACTGGAATTTTATTTAATAATATGTATAGAACACCTATAACAGTTATAAAAAGACCAATAACTGTAGGAGTATATCCTAGAACGTACGATGGAACAACTACCGTATACAATCAGAATTTATATTTAAATAATGTAATAGCAAGTGATAATATAAGTGTTACAGCAACTGGTTCTTACAATAGTATTCACGTAGGAACTAATAAATCAGTGGATTTATTGAACATACAATTATCCGGTACATCTAGATTAAATTATTCAACATCACTGAATGCTACTGCATCCGGAGAAATTTATCGCCGAATCGTAGGAATAACTATACTTCCTAGAACATATGATGGTTCATCTACTGTTTATTTGAGTGATTTTTCATTGAATAATATTGTTAATATAGACAAAGGAAAAATATTTATAAACGGTAGTGGAACATATAACTCAAAAAATGTGGGAACGCGAACTGTTGATTTAGATGATTTATCTTTGTATGGAGATGTCAGTTCGAATTATGATATATCTTCAAATATACTAACAACTGGTACTATTAATCAATTGAATGCAAGTTTATCAATACTTCCTAAAAAATATGATACAACTACAAATATAAATATAGAGTATGTTTATGTTAAAAATAAAATAACAAATGATATAGTAGATGTATCCGGAAATGGTTCATATGATTCTTCATTTGTTGGAAACCGAACTATTAATTTAAGTAATTTAACTCTTACTGGATTTGATAATGCTAATTATTATATACCACAATCAACGTCAATTGATGGAAGTATAATACCCCATCCTTTGCGTATAATTATCAATGATAGAGAATATAATGGAGATAATATAATACTGGACATGTCATTAACTAATATATTTACAAATACTATTGGTATTTATCCAGTAGATGTCGGTAGGGTATTTATAAATGGATTTTTGTTATACGTTAACAACATAGCTGAAATGGATAAACTCATTGATATTTCAAATAATTTAAAAAATGTATATTTAACTGGTGATTGTAGTAACAATTACTATATTTATAATAATATATTTGAAACCGGAAATATTTTACCAAAACAAATTACGATAACTCCAAATGCCACAGCAAAAGTATATGACACATTTACGGATGCAAATGTTCAATTGGAAATAAGTGGATTAGTAGCTATTGACAATGGTAAATATTTTGCACATTATGAATATTCGAACTATTATGATGCACTAAAAGGAAATGAAAAGCCAATTATGATTCAATTTATTTATATAACAGGACCCTATGTACAAAATTATATTTATGATACGTCTGCAACATCCTATGGCGATATATTACCGGCACCTTTAACTATAACTGCTATACCCAGTTCAAAAATATATGATAATACTATTTCTACAACTGCTATTTATAGTTTAAATGGTGTTTTTGAAAAGGACATTGTAAACATAAAAGGCGATGCATCATTTAATGATAAAAATAGAGGTAATAACAAACAGGTGATTATGAAGAATTTTGTTTTAAGTGGAGATTCATCGTCCAATTATTATATAGTAAATACAGACATTATCAAATATGGAACTGCGAATATATATCCTGCAAAATTAATACCATCCATAGGAAGTATTTCAAATAAAACATATGATGGCTCAATAAATACAACTGGAACTATTAATTTATCTGGAAAAATATCCGACAATCAAGTAACTGCGGATGGCACATTTACTTTCACCGAACCCAGAGTTTCAAATAACATACCAGTAAATGTAAACAATATTTATTTAATAGGTGATGATGCATTCAATTATGAATTATCGTTTAATTATTTATCAGGCACATCAAATATAATTCCTTTACAATTAAATATACTCCCATATACAAAAACTTACGATGGTACTACAAATGTTTCATTAAGTGAAATACGTGTGGATGGTATGCTTAATGGTGAAAATATAGGTCTAGCCGGTAGTGCAGTATTTGATAGTCCATTAATAGGGACTAGAACGATTTCAATAAATGGCGCTTATTTAACCGGTTTATTAGCTAGTAATTATACAATACAATCGCAACAAATTATTTCAGCTACAATTACAAAACGTAATTTAACCATAACAGTGAATAACAAAACATATGATGGTTCAAATGGCGTTTCTATTTTAAATGTATCTTTGAATGGAATACAAAGTAATGATAATGTTTCAATATCGAGTATTACTGCAAACTATGCAAATAATGGAAGCGTCCAAAATAATATTCACATTAATGTATCGAACGTTGTATTAACCGGTGATTTATCATCACAATATGATATTTATGGCACATCTAACGTATCGGGTAATATCATACCTAAGACATTGACTGCATCGGCAAGTGCAAATAATAAATATTATGATGGATTGACTCGTGCTGATGCAAATATTGTAATAACCGATGGACTAAACCCAGGGGATAATGTATATATAATTTCATCTGATGCTAATTTTGATACGCCTGATATAGGAGATGATAAACCTGTATCTGTTTCAAATATTCAACTGGGAGGTCCATCTAGTAATAATTATAATGTTTTACCTATTACAACCAATGCAAATATAGTATATAATCCATATATCACAACATTTAGTAATCAAACGTATACTAAACCAGAAGAATCCTATCAAACAACTACAAACACTTCCGCTAGAATAAGATATTCAATGTTTGTTACTAGAAATTCATAATGTTTGCGTTATAATTATTTAGGCGATTATTGTATTTTTTTATATAGATATACTATATAATGAAAAGACCAGTTCGTGGCGAAAATGGCATGTACATGATTTCAGGTAAATCATACAAAGAATTGTTCGGTTCTCGTGCTCAAGTTTATAACGGAACTGCATACAAAACAACTGGCGGTCTTACTAAGAAAGATTTAGTCATGAATAAATGGGGACGCGTTGTTTCCGAAAAAAAACACAAAACCGCAAAAAAAGAAAAACGTCTACAAAAATATGGATTTTTCGCCAAAAAAGGAAAATTCGGTTATGTCAAACGCAGTACCAGAAAATCACGTTCCATGAAAGGTGGTGATGATTCAGCCACAACAGCTTCTCCTGAACATGACCGTACTGCGTTATCACCAGCCCCAGCCCCATAAAAAATGTAATAATTATATAATAAATTATATAATTATGCACAAGATTTCTGCCGTATTTTATTGAAAACTATTCAATAAATAATACTATAACACCCCCGGAGAATAGTTTTCGACAAAATATTTTTCAAAATAGGATTTACTAACAATCAATTGCGTCTTTTTTTCATTGCAATCTGCCCAATACAACAAATATGCTTCATAGGAAGAAACATGTGAAATCGATATGGATTCTATAAACGCCTGAACCGATTCTTGTTTGTTCCACATCGTGGACCGCATTTTGAAAACATATTTTTCGGATTCGATTTCCACTTCGGGATAAAAATACGTTATTAAATCAAGCAATTGTTTGTGATTGAAATTAGCAACGGATTCGCCGCGGTCTTCGCACCACAATCGAAATAACAACAGTATTTCACTAATTTCGAAATCGTTTTCATATTCATTCTCATCGATGACCACGGTCTCCTCCCAGAAACAAATGAATTTTTGTATGGCAGGTAAAAATTTACTGCATATTCCTACAAAGGTGTCTGTGTCTTCCTTGTAATAGTTCTCTAATTTTTGCATCAACATGGTTTTCAATGTTTGCTGGAAAATTACGGTAGGTAAATTGCGTGATTCTAAAAAATGCTTCCATAAATATTGCATATTTTTCCAAGTGATTTGTGTTTCACTGCTAATCGCACGATTCGATTCCATTCCCAGGTATTCTGTTATGAATGAATTCATCATGGATTCGGGTGTATTGTTTTTCAAATAACATACGTCGTGCATTAATCCAGAATTCATAGTGTTGTATAAAAACTCGTCGGAATTGTTGAAGCGAATAGAATAATGGCAGGCCACACACAAAATATCCAATGCATAATTATTTAGCATCGATTTCCAAAGGGATTCATTTTTGATTCCATCCGATACAGTTATAATACGACACTGCTGATAATTATGCTCGTGGTATTTATGTTTGATGGTCTGACAAGCGTTTGTTCCGAAAAACCCTTGACACATGGTGTTCAATTCGCGTATGAAATGTTTTGAATTCACATTCATAAAATGTGTTATATCATTGTTTTTCTTGAAGATATTGTCGCCCAAAACAGTTAAAAAATACTTCGCTTCGTCTTTTGTGGAAAACACGTGGGGATATAACTGATTTAAAACGGTTTGAATCGTATAGGATTCAGGGACGGATTTCAACAGCGAATTTTCTTTGATACGTTTCATGATATAGACCTTTGTTCTCTGTTTCCATGACATGAGATGTTTATCCATCGTAATAGTGGACAATATTTGATACAAAATATCGTCTTCATTGTATAGTTTATAGTGTTTACCGTCATAATAGAAAAAATGTTCCGTCGAATTCACATAGAAATATTGATTATTACTCAAAAATGAGTGAATAAACGAATTTTGTTCGAACGTTAATTCGTCGATGCGCTGTTGCCGTTGCGTGCGATTTTTGTATGCATTTTCGAGAACCATTGGTAATTGCTGGATATGATTTTGCATTTTAGTTATCATATATGAGTTGCCTGAATACTTGGAATACATATCATTTATAATATCGATGACTGATTCTTTAGAGAGGTCATGCGAAACATCTCGCGACATCATTATTATTAGATGGATTCGTAAAAAATTTCTATATTGTTTATGAATCTATTATATATGAGACACATAGAAAACGGGTATTGGGTTGCTCTTTATGCAAGTTATAATTTGTGCTTAATGTTTCATAGAAACTCGAAATTGTCGAAACGAACCGAGCGAGCGAATATACCGAAAACTATTTATGACACTACTCTTCACAAATAATTTTTTGCCGTGGTGCTGCGTTTGTATGGGGTTTTCATACGTCTTGTGCTGTTTTTGTTATTGAATTTTTTTCGAATCATGGGTTCCTTTTTCAAAATGTCGTCAATGATTTCTCTGTAAAATGGCCTAAATTCGTTGCGACGCTCGCGCATCATTTTCGGCGTGAACCATTCAATTTCGATTTTTTCGAATAATTTTGAATCGTTGAGAACTTTTGTGTTCATCTGTTTCCATAGGAATCGATGGTTGTTGTTGTAATAGGTTGGCAAGTTCTCGTCATAGTCCATCAAAAAGATATGGACGTGGTATTGGTCCTTGTGGTTGATTTTGAATAGTTTATCGCGTTTGTGCATGAGACTTTGCAATTGTTTACCATCTCCTAGAAACCCGGTTAATTCTTCAGCGCCCTCGCGAACCGCTGTTTCGTATAATGATTCGCCTGGTTCATTTCCGCCTCCGAAATCGGAAAACCCTTTAGCACTGTCTTCGAGGGGATTTTCTTTGCCAAATAAAAAATACAACTTCCGGTTGCGAATGGCGACGGGTAAAATACTCGAACCGACCATTGTGTATATATACATATTTATAAATTATTTCGGGAAACATTGGTCATATTACGCACATCATCCGACCCACATGGACCACAATGGTCTACGTTTGCATAATCCACTTTTATAGCGGTTTTTTTGAAATCATTGTGCGGTTTCCATCTGCCTAAAATTTTATCGTTTTCCTTTTCAGGGTTTACAACAGCTGTTGCTTCTGGATGATGCGGACATGGTGAAGGGAAATTGATGAGACAGACTTCCGGATATTTCACTGGACAGTTTTCGTGAGAACAACGAATAATAGTTTTTGAGATGAGTTTTTTCATGATATAGTTCATATTATTTTTATGTATATATTTGTATATATATAAAGTTTTATACTGTTTATACGTATATATGAGTATTTTGTATTATAGATTATTGCTGATGATTGTCTTCGTATCGTATTATCATTCCCAGATTATGCATCGGGTTCTGTATTCGTCGGCGCTGCATTTTATGCCATGTATCAAACAACATCATATTTTTGTTTTGACGGATAAACCCCAGTATTATGTATACACGCTGGATTTCTCCCCATTCAATCAAAAGAATGTATCGACCCTTCTAAGAATGTTGTCTGCACGCAATGTTCCCGGTGAAATTCGTTTGCGAAAGGTCATGACAAACATAGAAAACGATGATGTTATTATCAAACAATGGAGTCAAATGAACCAGGTGGACCCAATTGCATCATGGCAATTATCAAACAACCTATATCACAAAATCAACAACCCGCAAATAAAAGCCATAGTGTATAAATCATTGCAGTGGCAACCCTATATGAATTTGTATAATCATAATTGTCAACACTTTAGTCGTTTTGTGAAAAATATAACACATTTAGAGAAATAAGAATATCCAAAAAATCACTAAATACTAATCACACTGCGAGTTTCTTTCGGTTTTGTGAATTCACTGGTGCTGTCAACCATGGACGCTTTTAAATATTTTGCAATAATGGCATTTACGTTGAAAATTTCTTCTGACGGAACCATTGCAAACCATTGATATTTTGTGCGTTTCAATATTTCGCAGGCAGGAATGTAAATACCACAGGTATTTACGTCTAAATCTAAATAATCTTCTTCCATCAAATTATCCAATAAAATAGGTTTACCTCCAGTAGTTTTGATTCCAATGATTCTACCATCCACCAAATTCATCTTTCCGATTTTGACAGCAGTATTGAGCCATTGAGAAGTATCTCCATTGAAATCGACTTCTTCTGTGAAATGTGGATTCATATTGCGCATCTTCAAATATTCTACGAGTTCCTTAATCGTTTCATCGTTCTTTTTTGCACCCATGAAACAAATCGAGGGCAAGAAAATCGATGGCATCTTGAGTTGATTTACAGTATTGTTTAGACGTTCACATGAAAATGGCATCGATTTACCATAACAAGACTGCGTATTTTCGTCATACATGGATTTCAAGTTTTTCATGCACAAAAATGAATTCGGGACAAGCAATCCACCATAATAATACAATAGCTGTAACATACCTATTTCACGGTAATGGGATTTCATCGGTTCGGCAACAGATGCTAAATCAATATCCCAGGAAGGAATTAATCGACTAAATGAATTATCGTCAATCAAACAGATATTGAAATCATTGCTGCAATGGTTAATAATGGTTCGTATTGTCATATGCAAATAGGGTTGATTCAAATCAGCGGACGTTCTCGATTGAAATGATTGCCATTGACGGGAATTCACCTCATATTTTGAATGAATCCATAACTTCGGTTTATTGAATCCATAAAGAGGAGACTCATTCAGCAAGTATTTTTTTATCAGTGTATATTCATCGTTCGAAGAACTAAACGGCTGTTTTGAATGCATTCCCATAAATCCAGCTATAACAATTATTCCAAATGCAAATAAATAATATTGCGTATATTTTGAGCTAAACATGATTATATACTACACTTTTATTTTATTGTCTATTATTTTCGGGATTGCCGTTATATAAATGTAATAATCAATATTGTATTGGGATTTTTCGAATTTTATTTTCGATGAATACATAACAGCATTGCTTTTACATATTTGACGAACAATGTTTGTAAACGACTTATATGTGAATTCGCGTGTTATATAATGCGTTTTTGAACTGTGATAATAATTCATCAATTGCTGGCAAAATTCGTCTTCGAAATGATTGTATTTCAAAATTTTGAAAGCATTCATGTCAATCAAGTAATATTTGTCGGTTTTCAAACATATTTTTTCTAGTAATTGCATCAAAAGTTCAATCGGAACTTGTTTTCGGAAAATTTGATATAACATATGCGGGTTATATAGGTTATATTTACTTTATAAAATAAATCCTCATGTTTCTATATCGCTTTTGAGAACATTGCATAAATCATTAATAAACAAGGATAATTCAATCGCATCTTCGTGCACATTATGAAAAATAGTAATATATTTACAAATCACCGGGATGGTTTTGTATTTTTCATCTTCAGTCATTGTTCTGGTTTGTTTGACAAATGTGAAAAAATAATCAAGAATATCGATAACAGAATAGCCATAATCATGAATCGAAAACAACACACCGATGGCTTCGGATAGGTTTTGTTCTCGCACGTGAACAATTGTTTCTTCGAATTTGTCAAAGGATATATGAGAACATAGTTTTTTGCATAGCCCTATATCAACAGGTTCCCCGTAAATATAGATTCTTTCTAAATGATTAATAATAGACCGGACTGAATGTTTCGATATTTTCAGTAAAAACTCGCGAGATTCGGTATCGATAACAATGTTCTCTACATCAATGATTTTATTCATGACGGATTGACAATGTTCGCGTGACAATTGTTCTATTTTGATAATATGCAATCTGGATTGAATGCTTTCAATTACTTTCTGGATACTCGTGCATACAGATATGAAATTGATATTGTTTTGATATTTATCAATATAATTACGAAACACTTGCTGACTCTGTTCATTAATCATGTCTAAATCATCCACAATAATCAGCTTTTTTTTGCCGAATATATTGCTACTGGACCTGCAAAATGTTTTCATTTCATTGCGGTAGTAATTGATGCCCTGTTCCTTGAGATTATTGATATACATGATATTGTTCTCTGGAAACGGCGCATTTTTTGCTAAACCATAATATTCTCGGATGAGGGCATATAATATGGTCGTTTTTCCAGAACTCGTGCTTCCTACAAAGAGAACGTTTAGATTGTCGATTTCTAATAGGGTTCTCAATACTTTATAAAAACGGTCTTCTGCGAAAAAATCGGAAATATAATAGGGTTTGTATTTTTCGATAAATGTGATATTATTCATATTTATAAATACGCCATCATTATTTATATTTTTCCTAAATTAAAATATAAATATTATTGGCGTATTGTTATTATCATGCAATCTTTCTACGAAATTTTAGGCGTTAAAAATGACGCCACCGAAACCGAAATCAAAAAAGCATACCGTTCACTTTCGCTAAAGTATCACCCCGATAGAAATCCATCCGAAGAAGCCCGGACATTGTTTCCCAAAATAAACGAGGCCTATGAAATATTGAGCGATTCCTCCAAGAGAAAACAACACGACATGGAGTTGAATGGAGGGGGTGGCGGAATGTTCATGCAAGGCGATTTCAACAATATGGATGACATTAATAATATTTTCAACATGATGTTCGGACATGGAATGCAAGGAATGCCTGGACAAGGTATTCACGGATTTCCTGGAATACACATTTTTCATGGCGGTAATCCTCAACATTTTCACAACGTGTTTCAATCCATGCAAAAACCACATCCTATTATAAAAACCCTGAAAATAGACATAGAATCCGCATACAACGGATGTTCTCTACCCATCGAAATAGAAAGATGGGTAATACAAGGAGACTTGAAAGTCAATGAAATCGAAACTGTATATTTACCGATTCATCAAGGCATCGATGACAATGAAATGATTGTTCTACAAGACAAAGGAAATGTTGTGAACGACAATTTGAAAGGGGATGTGAAAATCGTGATACAAATTGAAAACAATTCAAAATTCAGACGACATGGACTCGATTTGATTTATACTCATAAACTCTCATTAAAAGAATCGCTCTGTGGATTTTCGTTTGAAATAAAACATTTGAACGGCCAGACGATGACTCTGACAAATTCGGCAAACCGCGCCGTCATAGCACCGAATTCGAAGAAAATGATACCGAACTTAGGTATGATACGTGAAAATTCAAAGGGGGGTATGGTCATTGAATTCGATGTGGTATTTCCAACCAATATAACACAAGAACAATGCGATGCATTATCGGCGATTTTATAATAAATCCACGTAAAAAATACACACCATATATGACGTGTATTTTTACACCTTTTCTCATTCAAAACGCCCACATTGTGGGAGTAAATAAAAAAAGAGGTTTCCCTCCATTTTTATTTGCTTTTTATTCATCATCATCAATAATATAATCATCACATATAAGAGAAGTATCTATTTCTTCTAAATTTTCAGAATTTCCTACTGCAATTTCAACAACAGCATATTTAGTTGTATAATGATATATTTTTTTTAATTTGTTTTTACACTTTTTTACTTTGATAATTCTATAAGATATTATTTCTTTATTTATTGGTTGGAAATATTCGGTTTCAATATCTGTTTCTATTTTATAAAGTTCATCGTCATTTTTACATTCAGGCATGTTTTGTATGTTTTCTTTGATTTTATTAAATGCTATTTTTTTAGCATATTCTACATCAGTAGTAGTTGCAATGATTTCAAAATCTTGTTCTTTACGATAATCGTTATATCTAACAACGGCATACATTTTACAGATAAATAGTGTTTTGTATAATAAAATAATATAATATAATAAAAGTGTTTCAATTTTCTTTACACTATTTCTCATTGAAAATATGAAATGGTGTAAATGTGTATGGACAGTTTCAATGAGAAAAGGTGTAAAAAACATGAAAATCATCCGTCTAAGAAATTCTCTTCGTAGGAATGCAAACGTCGACTAAATAAATCGAATTTTCGGTAATAATAATATATTCTGTTCCAACTTTGTAAATTTTGGCAATAGGACTGGTATATTCCTCTGCGCTCTTTACTAATAGTTTCTCTTGATTTTCTTTAACACCAATCAATACGGATTTTTCTAAAGAACTAGTCCAGTAATCGAACATGATTGGTTTATCTTCAACAATGGACAATTTTGCTGCATGTTGAAGTGTGGTATTTTCAGGAAGACGATATCCAGTTGTGGATTCAGTAGTAGCGGTGTCAGTTGCTTTTGTGGAGGCTTGTGAACTCATTATTATGAAAATATAAAATATTTAATGCATTTTACTTTAAATACTTATTTCACAACATTTTTTATACAAATCATCGCCCATAAAAATCGCCTAAAGTATTTCATTCTCAACGAATAAAATTCTACCAATAATATAAATCCATCCATCCCCCAATGTTATCCAAAAAAGACATTATTGAAATTCATGGAAAGATTATGACTGATTTATTAGTAATGATTCACAAATCAGAAAAAATAACCCATCTGCCAAATATCAAAATCATCGTATACAATGGAATGAATATGCTAAATCATATTTTTAATATGAATGTAATTTATGATACACCTCGCGATATTCTATTTCACAATTGTCAAAAAGGAAGCTTCTGTTATTTAGAATACATTGAACAGGCAGTCGATAAACAAATAGTGCAAAACCTGGATTTCACGACCATTTATTCCTTTGTTTATCGACAAACAATCAATTTCCTAAATACTTCGAATACCATCAAAAATCCAACCATTTGCAATTTGCTAAATCTTTTGCAAAAAAACCTGGAAGTTCTCATTTGGATGAATATGGAGGTATCCATGGAAACATTGATAAGTCTATGTGATTGTTATTTGATTAATTTTGCTAAATTGTTTTATAAACTAAATAACAACATAGATATCTATTACACTTTGTTGAGCAGCGGTTTAACAAATATCGCAAAAACTTCCAATAACGAACAATATTATTTTGTTTTCCTGGACGCATTTTATACAAATATATACAAATTAAAAACGAAAAACTTGCTTCCGACCCCATCCCAATTAAAAGACGCAGTAATGCTTGCATCAACTCAAGATGTATCCATCGCGGAAGAGAAAGACGTGAAAAAAATGGTGAAAGAGTTTTTTACAATAACAATAAAACAATAGGATTTATCGAGTAACTTTGATGATTCGTTTACGCAATTTTGTTTTTTTTTGTTTTACAACGGTTTCATCATTCGTCACGTGAATCAAATAATACTCACTTTGCAGCATTTGTTTGATGAAATCAAATATAAACAACAATATCTTTTCCGAGCAATTGCCCACGATCAAACAACTACCCGTTCGAAAAATCATAAAAGATACTTCCGTGTATTTTTTGTTGTCGTTCAATTCACTCATTTTCATACCACGTTCACATTCAATAATTTTACCATTTTGCAAAATAGGGTCAAATCCTAGGTCATGATTGAAATAGAATTTACATTTGACACCGGGATACGAGCACGGGTCATAGGCGGTTTCTATGCCATATTTATCGCTACGTAAAATCGAATACAATTTTTCGCGATTAATGAAAAACCCGCAATTGAAATTCGAATTAATGAGAACATTGTCTTCTTGATTGTTGTCTAAGAATCCGAGCTCACTGTATTGAACGTGCGGTTGCAAATATTCGAGAATCATTCTTTTTACAATATCAAACAGCTCTGTATTCAAAACGCCTGGGATTTCTAATTTCCCAGTATTGAATACTTTGACATGAATTTCGCGAAACGCTCCGTCATATTTGAATCGTAAAATCATCGCAAAGCAATTGTAAAAAGCGTTTTTGATTTTGCATCGACAATTCATGATATCTTTTTTAGAGATGCCTATTGTAATTTTGCGCTCATCTTTGAATTTGATGCGCCGGGCTTGTGGGTTGTTAATTTGTTTGATGACGCGTTCAGTGTAATAGTATGCATTGTCTAGTTTTGTTTTGTATTCGTTGTATTCTTCCTCAGTTTTATTGACGATTTTAATCTGTTTTTTGATGATTCCTTCTAAAGGTTTCCAATATTCAATGACCGGAAGTTCCCAGAAAATTGTTTGAATAGTAATGGGTTGATTCAGAAAGAGAACTTTCGTTTTTGTAGAGATATATAGGTCCTGACATTTAGGAATATCTTTTTCGGGTTCAGGGGCGTCATTATCCGGGATTGGGTTCTCCGTCATTTTAAAATCATCGAAATAATTTTCATTATTTTGATTTTTCAAAAAATTCATCCATTCATCATCAATCGAATTCATTTTTTCAATAAGTGTAAATGGCTATCGGTCTTTATATTATTTTCAATTTTGTAATTTATTTTGTAGATATAATAGTATAGAATGTCGTTGATTTGCCACTATTACAATGATTGTAATCAATTTCCACAATTGAAAAATAAAAAAATAGAATTACCTAGAAAAAACGAATTAACCAAACCGATTTCGTCATGCCCGGTGGCAATCCAACCAAACGACATATCATTCGAAGTACATAATCGTCCAGCGTGTTTTGACCCAAACACAATGCATTCTCCTTCGAATGTTTTCATCCATAATTTGACAAGTCGCATGACCGAATATTATTCAGAGCTATCGATTGCACAAGAATATGCTAGACGAGAACGCGCAAACTCGATGGAAATGTTCATACGCAAACATAAATAATCTATTGCATGTCCCCATCAGGAATAGATTATTTTCTACAATAAATGAAATAATAACGCAATATGTGTTCCATGTTTGCATCATTGTGGATACATTCTTCGACAACAGACAAATATTCCGAGGTGATGATTTCGGGATAATTTCGCAACAAATAATTGAAATAACATCGCAACAATATTTTCGTATCCATGTTGTATTGTATGCTGTTATTGTGGACAAATTCAATGAGTTCATCGAACCCAATGTTTCGGTCATGAATCATTGTTTTCATTTCTTCCCACACACCCGAATGAATAATATGTCCACTCCATTGTTGCAGGTTCTGATTCAATTGTATGAAATTTATCATACTGCGGATATCGGATTGATACATGGTTTGTATAGCATCAATTTCACTCGATGTTATAGGAATGTTCTCCGCCGTTGCAATTTTTTGAATGAAATTGTCGATTTCGGGTTTAGGCAATTGGTTGAATCGAATATTGATGAATTCTTGTTGCAATGATTCGTCGATTTTGCTTATGTAATTGCAAATAAGACAAAACCGGACGTTGTTATTGCACGTTTGCAATAATGTTTTCAAGGCTTGTTGTGCGGATTTTGTCATATAATCCACTTCGTCTAAAATCACGAATTTGAACCCGACTTCGAACAAATTTTTCGACCGCACAAATTGATATATTTGATTTCGTATAATATCAATACCGCGCTCATCGGATGCATTCAGATGAATGACGGTCCCTTTGCTTTTCCCGAAATACCGGGTCTGGTATTCATCGATTAAATTCATAATGGTCGTCGTTTTTCCGGTTCCGGGCGGCCCATAAAAAAGCAAATTCGGGAAATAGGCATTGTCGATAATTTTCCTAAATATTCTGCGATTGTAGGGGTCGAGAACAATGTTCTCGAAATCATTTGGCCTGTATTTTTCAACCCATGGTTTTGATTCGGATTCAAAGGATGACATGGTGATTTGGTATACAAAAACAATGTTTAAATCTTTATATTCATAAATTACGAATATTCTTATCGAGATATCGCTAAATAATCGGGAGGCCTCCCATAAAATTGATAAGTTTATCACACAACAACAAAATATAAACCTATTATACAAAATGTCGGACGCGGGTTATTTAGAAATTATATTGGGCCCTATGTTTTCTGGAAAAACGACGCAATTGATTCAACATTATAAAAAAAATAATTATATAGGGAAAACAGTTTGCGTTATCAATTATTCAGAAGATACCCGATATCATGATTCCATGTTGTCAACCCATGATAAAATAATGATACCTTGTATATTTTCTAGTAAATTAGGTGAAGTGGACAAAGACCTACTGCAAAAAGCGGATGTTATAATTATAAACGAAGGGCAATTTTTCGACGATTTGTTTGAGTTCGTTCTCGAGAAGGTAGAAACAAACCACAAATCGGTTTATGTATGTGGATTAGACGGCGATTTCAAACGTAATCGTTTCGGAAAAATACTGGATTTAATTCCCTATTGCAACAAAGTAACCAAACTGAATTCCCTATGCTCCATTTGCAAAGACGGCACTCCAGGTATATTTTCACATCGAATCACGAAAGAAACATCTCAGGTGGTTATCGGTTCAGATAATTATCAACCACTTTGCCGGCAGTGCTACAGCACTCAAAACAAGGGAGAATGAAAATACAGGGCAGTAACCATTCAGAGGGTAACAAAACTATCCAGAGGGTAAATTATTTTTTAAACGAATATAAAGCTATAACACTATTTTTGCATAAGGTAGAGATATGAATACAGAACACTTATCCAACGATGATACAATCAAAAAAAAATTGAAAAAAACAGACGTTGAAAATATTCAAATAACCATGGAAGAACGCGAAACGACTGTTAAAAAACGGGGGAGAAAACCAAAGGGGGGTAAATTAATCGTAAAAGAACCCGACGATAATGCGAAACCGGCATCCATTGTAAATGTTATATTACATTTGAAGTGTTCGCTAAATGATTTGCACGAATACAACGATAAACTCAACAAAATATTCATTGATCCATTGTCATATAATCCAGATATACCACCTACGATTATGAGTTATGACGACGTGTCTGATTTAAAATACGATACTATTACACAAAACGTGGATAACAATGCATATAAAGCTACTATCGAACCCATTGTAGCTCAAACACTATGTTCAAAATGTGCATGTGAAAATATTCATGAAAATAATGACAAACGTGACGACAACGCAGTAATGATGAAAGATATAAATTCAAAATTAAAGAGATTAAAAATAGACTTATACAAAAATAATTTACATGATAAAAAATCAGCATGTTTCTGGTGCACATATGACTATGACAATCCGTCTTGTTATATTCCTAAATATGAAATGGATGGAACAATTTATGGTTATGGTTCATTTTGTCGCCCAGAATGTGCCGTTGCCTATTTAATGAAAGAAAATATTGACGATTCTATTAAATTTGAGAGATATCACCTGCTAAACAACATTTATAGCAAAGTCTATCAATACAAGAAAAACATAAAACCCGCACCAAATCCATATTATTTATTAGATAAGTTTTATGGTAATCTTAGTATTCAAGAATATAGAAAAATGTTGAAAACTGAACATATGTTATTAGTAATTGACAAACCCCTTACCCGAATTTTACCGGAATTACATGAAGACAATGAAGACACCGTATTAAATATTTACGGAGATTCAAACACAAATACCGCAAACACAAACAACGGGGTATACAAAGTGAAAAGACAAAGCGAAAAACAACAGGGGCCGAGTAAATCCGTTATCATGCGGGATAAATTCGGATTTTCTGCGCAGTAAATTGACTGGCGCCAGACCAACAAAAACAATAAAAATACAAAAAACATAAAAACGTTTTTATATTTTAGGGTATACACGAATGATAACAATTCATTTGAAAGGAGGTTTAGGAAACCAATTATTCCAAATATTTGCCACGATTGCATATGCCTTAGAGCACAACCATGAATTTATTTTTCCCTATTCCGATAAATTGCATACGGGTATGATACGTCCAACCTATTGGTCAAATTTATTACAATCATTGATAGTCTACACCGCTGCAAATCCATCGTGTATGTTTTTGAATTCTCAGATACATCAATTGCCGGTATATAGAGAACCTCATTTTGATTATGCTAAAATACCCAAGATAGACCCCTCTAAAAGCGTTGCGCTGGATGGATATTATCAATCATTCAAATATTTCGAAAAATACGAGTCACAAATTTATCACATGATCAATTTAGAAAATCAGCAAACCCAAACCAAACGCGATTTTGAACATTATTTAGGAAATGTTTTCACCATCAATATGCATTTTCGCCTAGGAGATTACAAATACAAACAAGAACATCATCCAGTGATGCCAAAGGAATATTATGAAAAATCATTGACCGCGATTTTATCAAATGCGAAAACAACTGCACCCACAATAAGAGTTCTCTATTTTTGCGAAGCAGAAGATAATGCCTATGTAAACGAAGTAATCGAATATTTGAAAAAAACCATCAACAATGACGCTCTTGAATTTGTCAAAGTGGATGACACTATAGCAGACTGGAAGCAATTGCTACTAATGAGTTGCTGCAATAGTCATATTATTGCAAATAGTTCCTATAGCTGGTGGGGTGCATATTTATGTCCAGAAAAAAACAAACAAGTATGTTATCCAAGCAAATGGTTTGGTCCTGCAATGGGAAATGTAATAGTGCACGATTTGTTCCCATCGAATTGGACAAAAATAATTATTTAACAGGAAAAACAATAAAAAGATTTATGTATACAAATACTATCAAAGATGTTTACAAACGCGGTTTGTTCTGGAAAACATTTGATATGCGACATCAAAAATATAAAAAACAAAACGCTCATGAACAATTTAGAACAATTGCAAACAGTCATGAATACTATTTGCATTCAAAACAATTATTCCGTTTTGAAAACAGCTTACCATCAATTTGAACCAGAAGGATTTAGTATTTTGTATTTACTTTCTGAGTCGCATATGTCGATTCATACTTTCCCAGAACAAAACTACATAGCATTTGATTTGTATACATGTCGTACATATCCAGACAATAATACCTATAACACAATATACAATGACCTTGTTAGAGTATTTGATGCAGACAAAGAATCGCCATTGATCGTTGACCGTTCTTTTTGATATGGTTTTCAAAAAAACTATATCAAAATCTGACCCCATGATTCATAAAATTGATTTGAGCCATACCTATTGTTGTATGTTTATAAATTGTCAACTCTCATTATTACAATGAATTCTATTCAATCTTTGAATCGCGACCTTAAAAAAAAAATCAACAAATCGATGGAAAAACTGAAAAGACAGATGGTTGATTATGAAAAATACCGTGATAACTATGAATACATGAAATTTTCCCCAGTAGTTCAATCGGTATTACAAGAAAACAATGAATTAAAAATGGTGAATGCGAAATTAAAAGAAAAACTAAAAAAATACAAAAAAATGTGCAAACCATTAAGAACAGGATTGTATGATAATATAACTGTAAAAACCGAACCAGGAACTATTATAGATTTAACACATGAAAATGAACCATCTCCAAATATTGTGTATGAATTAATAGAAGAAGAAGCCGAAGAAGAAGAAGCCGAAGAACTAGAAGAAGAGGAAGCCGAAGAAGAGGAAGCCGAAGAACTAGAGGAAGCCGAAGCCGAAGAAGAGGAAGCCGAAGAAGAGGAAGCCGAAGAAGAGGAAGAGGAAGAGGAAGCCGAAGAAGAGGAAGGCGAAGAAGAGGAAGAGGAAGCCGAAGAAGAGGAAGGCGAAGAAGAGGAAGGCGAAGAAGAGGAAGGCGAAGAAGAGGAAGGCGAAGAACTAGAAGAGGAAGTCGAAGAAGCCGAAGAAGAGGAAGCCGAAGAACTAGAAGAAGAGGAAGAACTCGAAGAAGCCGAAGAACTCGAAGAAGAGGAAGTCGAAGAAGAGGAAGTCGAAGAAGAGGAAGTATATGAAGTAAAAATAAAAAACAAAAAATACTATACGACCAATGAAACAAATGGAGTCATATATTCTATTACACAAGATGGTGATATAGGAGATGAAGTAGGTAATTACGTCAATGGAACACCAGTATTCAACTAGTGACTAATTCAACTATCTAATACGATAACGTTTTGTTTTTCGCATTTTTTTATTCCGCTTGTTTTTTCGAGTTTCGCGACGTTTACCGCCAGTTTTCGGTTCAGATGGTTGTGGATTTTCAGGAGATGGTTCAGTGGCAGGCGGTGAAGAGTTGTCTTTAGTAGGTTGTTCTTGAGATACTTCGGGTTTAAGAATCTCAGAAATATTGAAAACTTTCTTGGATTTCGGAACATTATAATTATTACCTTGACTCGATGTTAATGTTTTCAACATTTCAGTCAATCTTTCGTCTAAAAATGAACACGTAACCGAACTAGTATTATTGGCATTTAATACACCGTCTATTACTTCCATGTAAACGAATATTTCAGCAGTTTTTATAGTTGGATTTTTTTCATCATGATATTGCGTTACTGAAACGTCCCAAACATTATCATCACTGTTACTAAAGCTATCATATTTTTTTTCAACAATTTTGTCAAGTATTTCTGTTTTAAAATTCGAATTATTATAATTAAAATACTCATCCATTAATGTTTGCAATTTTGCATTCATACTTTTTCGATTATTATTGAAATAAAAATCATTTATCGTTTTGACAATATCATTGAATGGTTCATATTTTGTTTTTTGTATTTCTTCTGTAAAAATATTTCTTTCTTTTTCATTTGTAATTATCTTGTCATATTTAACTGCAATACCTTGCATCACTAGTTTATTTTTATCTTTTTCGTCAGGTTGTTTCGGTAGTATATACTTATACGCTAGTATAAGTGCTTTTAATTCTTTCGATAATTTTATCATTTCTTTCAGCTTATTCACTATTGTTTTGATTTCATTTGAATTATAAAATTTCATTTTTTCAAATAATATTTCTATATTATCAATTGCGTCAACGATATCTTCTGGGTTTTTTTTGATTGTTTCTTTGGATTTAGTATTGAGGATTTTTATACTATTAATCAATTTCTGAATATTATCATCATATTCTTTAATTGAATCAAATGAACTAGAACGCTTCAATTTATAATTTGAATTAATGTATTTTTTTGAAGGTATAAATAAAAAATTTTTGAATGCTTTTATTTTTTCTTCTTTTTCTTTTGATGCTGATGCTGATGCTGATGCTGGTGCTGGTGCTGGTGCTGATGCTGATGCTGATGCTGGTGCTGGTGCTGGTGCTGGTGCTGGTGCTGGTGCATTATTGATATTGTCAATGATTGATTCGATATTTTTTTCATTTAGTTTTTCTGTGTTTTTCCATGTGATTGTATTAAAACTCATATCAAATTTTTTATTAAAGTCGGATTTAGTAATATCATATGATTCTCTTCCATTAACTAATGTATTTAATTTATCTACGCATTCTCCCAACATACCAGGATTAGATTCAATAAAATAGTTAAAAATATTAGTTATTTCTTCTTCAAAATCCTCTCTTGAAAATATTTGCTTCTGTTTTTTTAGAATATAAATTTCTTCTTCTGTAATACGGATTGTCTTATTGTTAGAACTGTCTGTAAACTCATCTATAAATTTTCCATTTAGTTCTGTTTTTTCCTTTTCAAAATCATTTATCACATCAATCAACCATTCATTGTATTTAATTAATTTATCTATGCATTTTTTATATTCAGGTTCATTCAATAGGTCATTTAGCCACAATATTTCCGTAATCGTATACGTTTTACTACCTATGTTTAAATAGGAATATTCCGCGATTGCATTATTTGTAAAACCGGGTATTACTTGCATCACTTCACCTAAATCAAATTTCAATTCATATGCGGATTTCAATAAATATTTATTATACGATGTATTAATATTATTCGAAGACGGATAACTCGTGGGAAAAAGCAAATTTAACATGAGCATAATGTTTTCCTCACTAATTTTTTCGGGTGGTTTGAGTTGTTTAACATTTAACTTCGGTTTTACTAGTGTCTTGTAAAATAAATTGGGATTGAAGAAAATTTGCAAGATTTCAGGATAAGGCTTATTCTTCAAAAGTTCTGCATCATATTCTATAGATTCAATGAAATATGGATATTCGAATTTATCACTACCATCTATACCAGATTCGCCAATAATTGGATTGAAAATTTGCGAAAAAACGAGTGGAATAGGGTTGTCCGATGCATTTGTCTCCACCATAATTTTTATTTGTTTCACATCTCTTTTAGACATAATATATTTATCTTATATTATGTCCATATTATTTTTTACGTAGTTGAAATAGAAGCAAATTCTTGATACTGTTTTTCGGTTTTTTGTTGTTTTGCTTTTTCTAAAACTTCTTCCGCTTGTTTTATTTGTTCAGGGGTTACTGCATCGTCGCTATTAATCAATGACACATGATAATCCGTGAAATTTGCAGGCAAGCAGCAAAAAGAACTTTCCTCATTAAAAAAATAATCCATGCACAACATGAAAACTCCAGTGACAATGAGTGCTATGTATATATCACGTGTACCCATCCACGCAATTGCAAAAACTAATATATCACGGCTAAATGTATATTTAAGATACGCTTCCATGGTTTTACTTAATTTGATATTTACAAATTTAGAGGCAACGTTCAATACGATAATCATCAATCCAGCGAATAATTTACTATTGTTGATTGTCATTACATGATTATGTAAATAATTTAGTAGTATATTCCACTTTTTGGTTGAAGCCGATTTAGCCATATATATCTATAGCACATTTTGTTGTAGAATATTTCACACCGCACATTACAAAGATACAAGGGTGGAAAAGGGCTCGCTCTTTACTCGAAATGCCGGCACTGGATTCGCTGACACGCCCCATAATTTCGACCATCTTTCATGAAACCAATCGTTCGAATTTTTAGGTGCAACTAAATCTTCTTCGTGGGACAGTTTTTCTTCAATAATGGAAATATCACATGTCACCGAGCATGGATTGCAAGGCTTTGATTTGAATTCTAACTCTGGAAATACATGCTTTGCCATTTCGATTTTTACGGGAAGATTTTTATGCATCAATTCCCCATTTTTGCAATTTTGTTCTCTAAATGATTGTTTAGCATCGGAGAATCCTTCCATTGAAATAGACATATAATACAATATGACTAAAACACATGCTATAATACCATAGAACACCCGAATGGATGAAAAAAATACAATCATGCCAACGATGAAAAGTTTTCCTAAAATAGTCTGAGCAAACGCTGCCACGTTCTCTGGATACATTATAATAATAGTTATCAGAATCACGGGTATAATATTAAGGATGATTTCCATGAATTATCTTATATAATCCTTAGACAATAATGTGATAGTTTGTATATTTTTATCTACTGATTTTTTAAGTAAAACAAATATATTTATGTCATTATTATATTCGGCATCACCATGGACGAATGATGAAACTGTTAAAAAACGTATTCCTTCTATGAAAAAACCTAGCATAAATGAAGTGGTTGCTGCAAGCGAACCTTCGTCAAAACAAACACCGTTAACAATGGAAGACGCAGCTGCTATACAAGAAGACCGAAGTTCTCGAGTAAATGATATTATTAATAAAATAACAGCTATAAGCGCGGAAAACGATGGAGCACATTTAGGCGATTTTAAACCGATGGATCCCCCACAACTAAATCAACGAAAATCGCTACCGGATAATTTAGGAAAACATATGGAGCCACACCAACTATTACCAGAAAACCCTTTGCAACAAAAACCGCCAGCAATAAATCGTCCAGGAGGAAATACCAGCTACGGTGCAAACGATATGAATTCAGGCAATTTGAGTAATTATCAGGAAAGCTATTCAACACAGAGTATGTTCGCAAAACCACCGCAAAATCAACCCTATTATGCTAAATATGGCAGCGTGGGGTCTGACGATAAATTGATGGAACGAATCAACTATATGATTCATTTATTAGAACAACAACAACAAGAGAAAACGGCGAATGTAACCGAAGAATTCCTATTATACACCTTTTTAGGAGTTTTTGTAATATATGTTGTTGATTCCTTTTCGAGAACAGGGAAATATACACGATAACATGGGTGTTGGGGTGGGGTGGGGCGTAAAATAAAAATACAAAACGCGATTTTGTATTTTTACAACGTTTAGGCGATTATATTATTTTTTCTAAAACGTAAATAAATTGATGCGAGTCTCCATTGTATTCGGTCATGTTCATTTGCGCGTGAATGATAAATCCACACATTTTAGCAATAGTTAATATTTTTTCACGTTTTTCCATAAACAAGGTTTGTTCATTTTGTCTTATTTTACCACTGACAATGTCTGTGAATGTTTCTTTCATGACGACTTTTTCATTCGAGAAATCATATTCACTTTTGTAGTTGACGTTTCCAATATCAATGTTTGAATTTGTTATGCGAACATGTGCATTCATATATTTTTGTGGATTTTCGATGCTACTTGGTTTAGCAGATACAACAGTCGAATCATATTTATCTGGGTCGACTAAATGCAATATCAAATAGCCGTTTGACATCAACCAATGATAACAATTCTTGAAAAACAAGGATTTGTTCTCGAAATTATAAATCGTGAATCCCATACAGAGAACATGAGTGAATGTATTATGTTCAAATTCCATCGGATTTGATACATCGCCACATTTCGTTTCACATTTAGGAAACTGGGATGATTGAATGTCTATCATGGATGGCGATTTATCAATACCATAGATTCGGTATCCTTTTTTTCTAAATATTTCGACTAAATGTCCGGTTCCACTTCCGACGTCTAATATAACACTGTTTTCTTTGGATGGTTGTGTTATATCTGTTACACTATTCATTTCAAATTCCGCTCTATTTTCGCAATCCATAATATCAGAATACATTTTGGCATAAAAATCATCATATATTTCGCTATTGTTTTTTAAAACGAAATACCCAGATTGTTCAAATCCTTCGGAGGATGGGGCCATTTTTTTAGATAGCATTGATACAATAACAACAATTCCTATGGCAATCAATAGTCGCAACCATTTTTTATTCGGTGTTTTTGCGAAAATAATGGACTTCACATATTCAAATATTCCACTCATGTTTTTGTATTATATTATATTATATACATATAGTTTTATCACCATTTATTCTCGTAATTGTGTTCGAGTATGATTGAAAAAAACGTTTTTGCCGATATTGGTGCCTTCGACTGGATTTTCAGTGACTGCGAATTGCGATTTTGAAAAAAGACTAGGAAAAGGTTGCGGTTCACCCGGAGTAGATACAATCGTTGTTTTGTATAAATCACTATTGGATGATGGGACATATATGGCCTGGTCAGCTCCATGTTGCAATGCGAATACCTGATTTCTTAAAATAGTTTCTTTGTCAATATTGTTCAAAAACCCTTGCGGAGGTGCGCGACTACTTCCTGGGTTGAAATTAAGTTCAACTACATGGTCAACATTTCTTTGAATGCGCACAGTAGGTTTTGAATAGGATGGGTTAAATGTGTATTTTGTAGACAAAGGACGAGGGTCAAAATTAGGTTGCAGAGCTATATCGGGAAATTGACGACTACCTAGGCGAGTATTTAGTTCATTAACGCGGTCGAATTGCCCATAATAAATTCCTTCTGGTATTCCCATTATTTTTTCTGATTCTTGCAGGTTCATAATAATAATGCTAAATATATAGTGTTATGATAAAATAAATAGATATACAACCGAAGAATTCCTAAAAAAATGTTTGTTTCAAAAACCGGTCATTGTAGTTTGTGATGCGATTTTCAATACTTGACCATCCTGGTAACTGTCCTGCGAAAATATCCTGATAATAATAAAACCGATGTTTGGTTTGAAGACGCTTCCAATATTGGTCAATTGAATATTTATTTTTATCTCCACCTTTTGTCAAATTTACGACGGCATCCTTCAAATTTTCTTGTAAATCATCTATAAATGATTTTTTTATAATATATGCCGTTGTAGTTTGACTATTTATAATACGCTTGAATCCATGGGTTTTCATGTATTCAGATCCCTCATTATGCTGAGTATCACCTCGCGGCGTTAATAGAATACAATCCCAATCATCAGATTCTGCAATATTTGTAAATGCATTGATAAAATTTGCGCACGATTCATCATTTAAAATGCAAAAATCATCTTCGAATATTCCCACATAAGACACGTCGGTATTTTTAGCAAGAACCAGGGATTTGATATGCGATAATCCACATCCGATTGCTCCGTCTGCATTTTTGATAGCAGGCATTCTTTGTAAATTCGAGAAAAATGCTCGCATTCTGATATTGTTTTCAAAATGGATTTTTCGGTCAACACGTTCATCTAAATTTATATAATACCCTTGTATCATTATGTATAAACAAATATAAAACCATGTTTTTATATAATAATATCATAATGATTAAATCCGACGTTGTTCTTTTAATAATGAATTGTGCAAAATATGCTCATAAAGCAAAGTATCAGAAAGATACATGGCTAAAAAAATTACCAGAAACAATTCCCTATTTTCATGTTTTAGGTGACCCATCTTTACAAACCAATTATAACATAGACCATTCAAATCATATACTATGGGTAAACACAAAGGATGACTATGTTTCTCTTCCACATAAAGTAATTTCTGCATACGAAGCAATTCAACAAACATACGACTTCAAATATATTTTTAAAACAGATGATGATCAAAATCTCGTTTTTGATAATTTTTTTATATCTTTGACCAAGATTTTACAAGAAAAAACCCCCAAACCACATTATGGTGGAAATATTATATCCATTCGGGAACATATATCGGCATATTGGACAATCCATCCAGAATTACCGCGTGATTTATTAATGAAAGCAACCACCTATTCAAGTGGACGATTTTACTTTTTGTCACGCGATGCAATCGAATCATTGCTTCAAAAAATATCAGATATCGCAAAGGAATATTTTGAAGATTATGCTATAGGTTTGTATTTAGAAGCATCTTTCAAAGAAAATGCTTTGTATATTAAAACCGATAATATATTTAAAGATATAATTATGTGAATATTTTCATTGAAATAATTCGTTGCGATTAGAATGGAGTGGGTTTTCATATCATCTGCATTGGAAAATTGATTTTTTGACTTTCCTAAATTATGTATAATACTAAGTATCATACATAATCGAACATCATGGTAAAAATCTGTAATTACAATTATCCACCAGAAAATGACGCCATATACGGAGAACATTTCGCGCGGTTTTCCTATGAACTGAGTGATTTTCAAAAACATGCCATTGAAGCCATTGTAGATGGTCATCACTCATTGATTACTGCAAATACCGGAAGTGGAAAAACACTCCCGGCTGAATTTGCGATTCAATATTTCACGCAAATAGGTAAAAAAGTGATATATTGCTCTCCCATCAAAGCGCTGTCAAATCAAAAATACTATGATTTTACACAAAAATACCCGCATATTTCGTTTGGAATTTTGACGGGTGATATAAAAACGAATCCAGACGCGAGTGTTTTGATTATGACAACCGAAATATTGATGAATTATTTGTTCAAAAATGATGGAACAGAATCTAACAAACAGACACTCGATTTCAACATCGATATCAATACCGAATTAGCATGTGTGGTATTCGACGAGGTTCACTATATCAATGACCCCGACCGAGGTAAAACATGGGAATCTTGTCTGATTATGCTCCCTTCGCATGTGCAACTTGTAATGCTTTCTGCAACCATTGATAATCCGACTGGATTTGCGAAATGGGTTGAAAGTGGAAGACATGCGAATTCGCCAGCCGATGCAAAAACAGTGTATTTGTCTTCTACGACCCATCGCATTGTTCCTCTTACCCATTATGCGTTTTTGACAACGGTCGAAGGCATTTTCAAAGGAATGAAAGACAAAGAACTTGAAAAGGAAATCCGGGATAACACTAATACCACGTTGTTGTTACAAGACGCCCATAATAATTTCAACGAACCTACTTTCAAAAAAATAATGAAACTACGTAAAATCATGGACGACAAAAAAATTCACATGAAAAGACAACATGTTCTCAATAGTGTAGCACTCCATCTGCGAGACCGTGATATGTTACCTGCAATTGCATTTGTATTTTCTAGAAAAAAGGTGGAACAATGTGCCTCGGAGATTACCGTCCCCCTATTAGAAGACGACAGCAAAGTCTCCTATATTGTTCGAAGAGAATGTGAACAAATCGTCCGAAAACTACCTAACCATCACGAATATTTACAATTGCCCGAATACAATTTCGTGGTTTCTCTTTTAGAAAAAGGCATTGGTATTCATCATTCCGGTATGTTACCTATATTACGTGAAATAGTAGAATTCATGATTTCGAAAAAATACATCAAACTCCTTTTTGCGACAGAATCATTTGCAATTGGCCTGGATTGTCCTATTCGAACCGCTGTCTTCACAAGTCTGGTCAAATTTGACGGAGAAAACGAACGATACCTCCATTCACATGAATATAGTCAAATGGCGGGCAGAGCTGGACGCCGTTCGATTGATACGCTCGGATATGTGATTCATTTGAATAATCTATTTGATACACCGATTTTGTCGGATTACAAAAAAGTGTTATGTGGTAAACCGCAAAAACTAACGTCGAAATTCCATATTTCATACCAGATGATTTTGAACTTGATTAAAAATGGACAAACTAGCGACTTCCATAAATTTGCAGAAAAATCGATGATTTACGATGAAATCAACAGCACAATCGATTCTCAAAAAACCAGTCTAAGCGAATTATCCGAAAAGATTCAACAAAAACAAGCCATAGTTCATAGTTTGAGAACACCCTATGAAACATGCGTCCATTACGCACAACTACAAGATACCGTTAAACTACTCGCCAATAAAAAACGCCGCGAAATGGAACGCGAAATTAGCGAACTCGAAGATGAGTATTCCACCATCAAATCCGATGTTCAAAAAGTGCGCGAATATTTGCAAATGGAACATCAAAAACACACAGAACAGGCCGAAATCGATTTTTCAGAAATGTTCATACTAGAACAAACCCATAAAATCATCACCGCATTGCTGGACGATGGATTTGTCTGCATACAAAATGAGAACACCATCATCGAATATCATTTCACCGAGATGGGAATAGCAGCATCCTGTATAGCAGAAATACATCCCCTTATTATGGCAAAATTTATCATACAAAATAATTATTTAGCAGAATTTTCTGCGAAAGAATTGGTCGGGTTGTTTTCGTGCTTTACTGACGTAAATGTAGCAACAGATAGAGCCGTTAGCGTTCCCTGCACGCAGAATTCGTTTTTGCGGAACAAAATCAATGAATTGAGATCATCGTATACATTCTATGAAGAAAAAGAAATCGACGCCGATGTTCGCACTGGAATAAAATACGAAGATGCCCTTATGTATGACATTATTGATTATGCAATGGAATGGTGTCATTGCAATACCGAATCAGACTGCAAAGAACTAATCGAAAAACTACAATGCAATCTGGACGTTTCTATCGGGGATTTCACGAAAGCCATGTTGAAAATCGCGACCATTTCCCGAGAACTAATGTGCGTATCCGAAACCATGAATCAAATAAACCTATTACACAAATTGAGCGAAATTGAAGGAATGATTTTGAAATACATTACTACTTGTCAAAGTTTGTATGTATAGACATGTGAATATAGTCTATTCATCTTCGTCACTGTCTATGTCCATATCACTGTCTTCGTCGGAGTCTTCTTGAATAATAATTTCATCGGATTCGGATTCGGATTCGGATTCTTCCGTTTCAATGATTCGATTCGTATATTGTTGTGAAATAGGTTGTTGATTTTCGTCAGCTAACATCATATGTGTTAATATTTGTTGATATTCAGTTTCATCATCATCTATTACGAATTCTTCATGGGGCCTACGTATATTTTCAAATTCGGAACTTGTGTCCGATTCTGAATCATACACAGTTCCACCGTCGTGATTGTTGATGACATTGTTAGAAGATAATGTATTTATATCACTGTTTACTATGGTTTGAAATAATAACCTTTGAAACGATTCTTCAATTCGGTCATTTGTATCATTTGAAATTATGTTTGAATTTTCGTTTGCGGAAGCATCGTATTCATCATCAGATGAATCATCCGAATTATGTTCATTGCATTCTTCATGAGTTTTCATAAATTCTTCCGTGGAAACTTGTTTGCAATAATCTATATGTTTTTTGTTATACACGACATTATTGATGAGTTTAAAATTACTATTACATACACGTCGCAGTGTTTTTCTCCCGAATTTAGGATTATATCTATAAAACTTGTGCAATTTTTTATGCAATTCGGAAAAGGCAGTTATTTTTTTATACTCATCTAATGAATACATTGACACATAATACAATCGTAAATAGGGTCTCATTATATTCACTAAATCTTCTTTCGGAAAATCTGGGTGAATAGTCAGCCTGGGTTTATGTTCTTTTAACATAGCAAACACTTTATCATATAATAGACTGTAATCTGTGTTTTTAATATAATTGTCGATTGATATCTCGCGAATAATGCCTTCATGCTGTTCTCGAAATCGAGCAATATTGAAATTTGTTAAAAAATAATAATGAAACAACGCTGGCATGATAAATGTCGATTTTTTTATGGCAAAATACAAATTGTATAAATCCGATTTATTAAAAATACCGTTATTATATGGATTTTTTAAAATCAAAGGCGATGCAAAAAAATGACATGTGTTTGACAGTGCACTATTCGTCATATTAATCAAGTTTGCAATTGAAAATATGTATTTTTTTCGATTTTGCACAATGACGAAAATGTTTTTCCCAGTTGCATCTAATGGATTCAAATACAAATCATCTGAAACCATCACCTCTGCATGTTTGTGTTTCCATGCATTCAATAACCGCGCAAATGCAAAATAATGTTTTTGTATCTTGCAAAAATAATCGAGAAACTTGTCTTTGTCCTCTTGCTGGAAAAAGACGTTTTCTATGTTTCGTTTCAAAAAATTATATTTATTAATTCGGTCATTTGCATTCGTTTTAATAATCATACTGCAAAAAGGTGAATTCATTGTTTGATTTGAAATATAATGATGGACAATCATGAATTTATATACCGAACGAATAAAATCGTATTCCCCTTTATTGAATATATTTACATACATATCAAACTCGCTATTATCCGCCGAAATATCCATTTCCGGAAATATTATTTTTTTTGACAACAATACAAATAAATTCATAATATCGATTCTATTTTTATTTGTACTATACCCTTGATTATTTAGGCGATATATTTTTATTTCATTTTATAAAGTAATAATTTTAGAATAGTATGCCCACAATCCTAATCCGATTAAGCATTTTGCAGTGCAGTCTAAAATATTCATCGCAATGTTTTTGTATTCTTCGTTGAACATATATACGACTCCATAGAGGGACCATATAACTACATACATAGTAAACAAGATATTGTTTGAAAAGGATTTACCTGGACTTACGTATTGATAATAAATAATATAAAACATGATTCCAAAAGGAATAAATCCCAGAATAGTTCCTATGTATCGGTCCAATGTTTTGTTTTCACCTAAATAACCGATGTATAACATTGCATAATTGAGTAATACAATAATTACTATAACACCTAATGAAACCGTTTTTCCAGCGTTGTGGGACAATACCAAACATAGGGCTAACAACATCATAGGTGTAGTAATCGACCAATCAATGTAACGCGTTTTTGTTATATCTGCCCAATCGATTTCCACTCCTTCGTCGCTAAATTTTTCAATTTGACTTACGAAAACGGAATAAAAATACCCGGCGACAATGGAAATTGCGGTTTCTAAATTGAGAATATGCCGGACATACGGCGACTTTGTTCTCAATGCTTCTATTATTGTAATCGTCGCGGTGGTCAACAATAGTATATATGTCAGGGCAAAAGAGAACTTGACGTAATATTTTACTGGATTTATCTTTTTCTGGGCTGAATCTTCTAATACAATGGATTTCCCCTTTGTGCTACCATCTGGTAAGATGGTAGGAGGAGGGGTGTTCGGTAATTTTGATACATTGCTTGAATATTCGGACATGGTATATAGTATGATGATAAAAAAACGTCCTTATATTGAGGTTTATTTTGTTCTGGTAATTATTATGGACATTTCATTTAAAATTTTGACTACATATATGCAGTGGTATTTCACGCTATATAATTGAATACTCACCTCATTATTTAAGAATATTTTTTTCGAAAATATTTATGAAAATGTATAATGAATCCGTCTCTGTCATCCTGACTTAATCTTGCAATGTATAATAAAAACAACAAAAATGCGGATTCAAAGTCATTTTCACCTAGGTTTTTTTCAATGGTTTTTATTATTGTTTTGATTTCGTTTGAATCTTTGTTTTCAATACAGTTCATGGATACTATACAGATAGTATTCTATTTTATATTTTTCCATTTGACGATTTTTCTGGTATGTATTTTACCTCATCCGTTGAACGAGAACTCATAGCACACCCTATACATGCAGCCGTAGCTGATACAACCAAACAAGTACATAATCCCACACAAGCGCATAATCCGACCATTTTATAGTAGTATACCTATTATACTATAAGATGATATAAAAAACCGAAAAAAAAACGAAAAAAATGGAAACAATTATAGAAAATATGGATATCTATATCCGTATGGATTCAAATAAGGAGTTGCATATGGATATAAATATGGATTCAAATAAGGCGATGTGTATGGTGGATAGACGTATGGATAGGCGTAAGGGGTGCTATATAAACTATAGAGGGATGGTCGAGGACGGTCATAATCGTTATCATGTCGTTTGCGATAATTGTCCGCAACACTATTTGCATAGATGTAATTGTTTTTGTTTGCTACGTCATTTAATTCGGCGTATTCGTTCAATGTTCCGTATAGACGGTTATCAAGTAGCGGATAGCTTCGGTAAAATCCTCGATAACTCATTCTATATTTTATTGCTATATAATTATTTTTTCCTAAATATTTTGACACCATATATGGTACCATTTTGTTTTACAATTCCGATGTTTCTGATTACAAGTGTGGATTCGAAATGGTCTCATTTGAATTTCCATTATTTTTTCATTTTTGTAAAGTTTTACGTTTTTGATAGTCTCTATAGCTTTTACGTATGTGATACTCAAAATCATGACGACACCATTCTCCACAAAAGTTGTATTTATGCCATAATATATAGTTTGAATAGTGTTCGTCTGCATCACATCCGCAATTATTGCAATCTTTATCTTTTTCATTTCGCCAAATCCAATAGCGGTTCAATTCATCCATTACTACTCGCATTGATGGTCGATGTTCTACATTGAACTCGCCTATCAAATCTTGTAATTGTTTCGGCAATAAAAGTAAATTCATTTTTTTGTATTGACGATAAAAATTACATGAAACAACTATTCAATTTTATCTCTTTTTTTCCTATTTTCTTGTTTTGAATGTCAACCTGGACGTTTTGAAATGTAAAATATGAAAATAGGAAAGAGATAAAATTGAATCCAGCAGCCCCCTACCCATAGTGTGCATAAACAAATACAACTATGTCACCTTTTGCACAAGAACCCGTTGCAATATCTCCATACAACAGAGTGGAGCAAATATTTGAAACGATTGATACAATCGACGGCCCTTTTCAAGACGTGGAAAAAACCGACCGCGCATACTACATCGGAAATGCATTGTATATGTCTGCCGAAAACCATTATTTGTTAATGGCTACGATTTCTCCAAAAATATTCTTCCGATATGATTCCCCCATTATTCGTGGATATTTGTATCAAATGTCTCTTGTGAGAACTCACCAGATTCCTGCAATCGACATTATTCAGTTGTCCATCAAACAAGACTATTACACGTGTATAATAAAAACCTTCTGGATTCGTATTATACAAAGACGCTGGAAAAAAGTGTATGCACAACGTGGAGAGGTTCTTCGCATGATGGGGTCTATACCGTCTCAACGTCATTTTGAAATATGCGGAAAATATCCGGAGAACGTTCCACCGATGCCGCGATTGCAAGGAATGCTGTCAGATTATTTGTCAAACGACAACAAATACAAGAATTGATTGATGTTAGCCAACATTTCATCGCGAATATTTAGCAAATCACTGTCCGTTTTTTTGTTTAATACTTTGTTCATATCTATCAAGGTAGTGCGATAGTGATGTATTTTTTCAATGAAATCTCGCTCACCGGTGGAATCCATCATTTTCATGTGTTTTTCAACCATCGTGATTCGGCTTTTATGTGAGGATTTTGATGCCGACTGTTCCTTTCCGAGGAGAACTTCGACAAATTGGTCGACCAGTTCGCTCAGTTTTTCGTGAAGTTCATCGGTTGCTTGATGTTGTGAATAGGATTCGGTTTTCCAGTGATATAGTTTGATTGCATTCAGTATTTCTAAAAAAGAACGCACGATGTTTGCTTTTATGGGTTTTGTTCGGACATTTTTCACCGTTTTTCGACTTTTTGTATTGTATTTCCTGGATTTAGGCATATTATATTCTATTATAATTTAGTTAGAGATTAATTATTATTATTAAAATATATAGATTCTACCATGAATTTCAGATACATTTTGTTATGTTTGATTCCTTTTGCCCATGGTTTTTTATTTAACAAAATTGCCCGGTCATTGAATCGATTCGCAAATGAATACAATGCGGATAATATGTTGATTGATCCGATTATTGAAATGGAGCATCATGCCTATAATAATATTGTTGCATCCGATGCACCGAGTTCGTCGAATCCATCGCTATCGCCAGTAAACCCATTATCAGAACAAGAACAATACGATTTACAATGGTATGTTATAGGAACTCCTTCGGATATTTCCTATAGAAAAGCGTTCAAAGCTACTGTATGGGGTAATAATTATGCTATATGGAGAAATAGCACAACTGGCGAATATTACGGAATTGATGATGTATGTCCACATAAAGGTGCATCTTTATCCAATGGTAAATTAATCCGGGGATGTTTAGCATGTCCTTATCATGGATATGAATACAATGGTGATGGCAAATTAGTAAACGTCCCAGGGATTCCGTTTCAACAATATCATAATTCCACTCCAAATACTTTACCAGCATATGATTCGTCTAAATATACTGTAGTCGAAAAAAACGGATGGGTGTATCTGAATACGTTTCCTACTTATTTGCACACTCAACCTTTGCAGGTAAATATATTCGATGAACCGGAAGCCAATAATGGGTTCTCATGTGTATTTTTAGAAATGGATTTCGATTGTTATGCGCGCATTTTGAGTGAAAATTCGCTCGATGTTATGCACATCGGATTTGTTCACACATTTGGAAATAGACAGAATCCAGCGCCTACACAAGAATTACCTCCGAAACAAATATCACCCTATCATTTCAAAACTTCTTATTTGTATGAATCTGGGAAAGACTCCATGGTCAAAAAAATATTCAATATTCGCAATTTGAAAATCGAAAATGAATTTGTATTACCCCATACTACCGTGGCTCGTGTTATTTTTGAAAATTATGTAAGCACAGTTATTACATTTGCACTTCCAGTAAGCGAAACAAAAAGCAAACTTTTCGTGAAAACATATCGTAATTTCTGGCAAAATTCGGCGGGGGATGCTCTCACCGAAAAAATGATGAAGACCACCATGTTGCAAGACAAACTTGTGGTTGAAAATATCGATATGCGTTTCATGGATGGGAAATTCAACATGAAATACGATAAATTACAAAACACCTACAAGACATTTTACAAAAGATTCGTGAAACAAAATCCGCAACTATAAAAATAAATATGCAACTATTATATAGAATGAATTTTACATCCGCGAATATTATTCATTATGCATCTCTTATATTGCCTTTTGCACATGAAATTGCTGTGATTCCTAAAGAATCAAAATTTCCATTGTTTGCTGGGTTTTATCGCGATTGCATTGACGCGGATATCATTCAACAAAAGAATATTTTTAAAAATAAAATATGCACAATAAAAGACAAAACAACGGAAATGATTATTGATTTGTTAGCATATATTGGTATATTACTTTTGGTTTCGAAAAATACGTTATATTATGGTTATGTAACAGGTATATCAACTGGTTTAGTTATGCTTTTTTGTTCCGTTACCTTAGCGCGCATGTATTTAGGAAAAATTGTATCATTCATCAATGATTTTATTGGATTCAAAAATCCATATATATTGTTGATTATCAGTATTTTCGTCGTTTGTATGTATATTGCTTTAGCCAGTATTTTGGAAACACTCGCTCAAAAACTCACAAAAAATATTACCATTGACCCTGAAGCAGAAAAAAATACCGAGTAATCATCATAAATTCAGGAAAAAATTGATTTATTTTTGTCCCGATTGATGATGACAAAAATAAACTATGACACAAAATATCGAAATTGAACTTATCGAAAAGACATACGCATATACTGAATTACATATTGGATTCACCCGGTATTTGTATTTGATTGAGGATGTGAAATCGTCTCTAATGCTTTCTATAATGGAGCATCAACGCGAAGAATCCTTGTACTGGGTATATGAATTGTATTTTTCGGGACTAGAGGTCGAAACATTTTGTTTATTGCAAAATATGGCCTGTACAAAATACAATGAAAAATGTGCCCGGTTTGTGGAGACGCAAAAACAAAAATGGGATAACAATCACGACCATTATTGGACAGTAGGAACCATTGTATGGTATTTATGTGAACGTCCATATACAATAGGACCTTTCATACAAGCATATTGCAAAGAACCAGACCTAATTGCGAAAATTTCGTCAGCGACGACACTCAACGCTGACGAAATTTTAACCAACATAACTGTCATTTTAGAGGAAAAAGATGTGATGAAATATGTCAATCTAGAAACGACAACTCCTCGATATTTGCTCACACATCCGAGTCTTACAAAATATCACATTCGCAATCAGTGCGCAACCATTTTTGAAAATGACCACGCCGAAATTGACCGAGACACCCTGTTGCGATTATACAGAGAACAATGGATGTATTTTGCATGCGCATCTCCTTTGTGGTGGAAACGCATTCGAAAACATGGGGGGAAAATGGACCATGACAATGAGACCGTGGTATTTGATGAGGACGATACCAGAACGGACGCCTTCTATGAAAAATACTACTATGACACAGATGAACAACCTGCTTATGTGTTAGATTTACGTTTCCCGGAAACTAAACAATGGACGTGGAATGACTTTTATGAAAATTATTCAAAAATATAATTGTAAATGAAGCGGTAGATACATATCCTATGAGGAAATCATCACAAACCTATAACACCATAATTTATACACTTAGCACATACTAACTATCAACGCATGAGTTTATAAACTGCAATAGTAGTCATCGCAAAAACCGCGCCTCCCCATAAAGTATCCATCACCGCAATTTTCCAGTCCCATTTTTTGAACATGGCATAATTTGTGGAGTCAAAAACGCCATAAACCAACAATCCCAATAAAAATGCGTCAAAAGGACTACGACGTGTTCTCAAAATGAAATAATACAATCCTAGAATCAACAACGTATAACATACTATTGCACCGAGAACGCGTATTTGCATTGATACACGCTGTATACTTGCTATTTGAACCCCCCACAATGATTTAGTTAGTGTTATATAAGCTGCATCTAATAATAACAACACAACTCCGGATAACGCAATTTCTTTGTATCCTTGCATAGTATATATATAATCATCGAAAAGAAAATATCATGCTAAAGGATTGATCTTATCTATAATGGTTCTTAGGCAATTTTTTTATGCTTGAGAATCGTTTTGTTATTTTTGTAACTGTAAAAACATATTTCAAAAATGTCGGATTGCGACCAGTTACAATCATAATACAATCCCATCCAGGGTTCATTTTCAAAGGTGACTTCATAAAAACATGTCCCACCATCCACTTGTGCGTTTTCAAGGAAGTCTGCTTTTTTTATTAGAATCGCGTCTATCATATTGCGTCGACCGTCAGTCTTCGGTATTGCATTGATGTATTTACCGGTTCGATGTCGGATTTGTCCGTCATATTCTAATATTATATGGATTATGTCTCTGGGTATATCAATATCTGTAATCATATGGATTATCAATCACTATATATTCTCGAAGACATAAAAAATTGATTACGATACCGTAACTTCGATTTCATCATTCTCAGGGACGGATTCTTCGCTGTCGCGTATTTCCGCACTAATATCCAGCGTTTTTGCTAGTTTTTTACGAATGTTTCGCTGCTGTATAAAATAACGACCCCACTCGGGACTATGTGTAATTATATTCATAATCGTAGTATAGGTGGTTGTCGCTACGCAAGTATTTTCAGTCAATTGAATACTATAATACCAATAAGGAGGAACATACAAAACGTGGTTGGTGAGAACATCGAATTCTAAAAACCGCAGTTTTTCAAAATCTTGCTCGTATTTTTTTTGATGTTTCCATACGTTGATGGGAGAACGAAATTCGTATTTCTCAAAATCGTGGATAGTATGCACATATTTACGAGCTTTCCATGGAGTCATTTTGACTCGAATACGCCCACTCGTGGGAATCAAAAAAACTCGGTCATTTGTATGATATCGTAGCGGCAGCGCAGTCTCGGTTGAACCACATATCAAATCGTATTTCGTTTGCATGCAAAACTTCGGTTTCAAAAAATCGTCGACTTCTTGTATGTTTTTTATCAATCCCGATTCTTCTATAAAGGTTTGATTGTTCTCTGTGTAATAGTGTGCTTTTGCATCTCGCATGAATAGTTTGTGAGCGGTTTGAAACGGGAACACAACATAATCAATCGATGTGTTGGAAGCGGTCGAATCGCCATAATAATCATTTGTATCTTTTATTTTACAATCATGAGAACCTGCCATTTTCGCGATTTTTTCAGGCGTCAAGTTCTCTAATTCATCAAATTTAAATTGAAATAACAATGGTTGCTTTACATTGCATATCTCTTGAATATGCGCATTCGTGGTATAATCCGCTTCATATATTTCTAAATCTTCACTTTTTTTTAATTGATAATTGATGTGAATATAAAAAAATACTATTATACAAAAAATAATGATACTTATTAGGGATTGCATTTTTATGTAAAATAGATAGATGAATAAAGAAATCAATAAACGCAATGTGTGGGCATGTGTGGGCGCGCGCGATTATTCGTCGTCTTTTATTTTCGGTGCTAAAAAGAATTTGATTTTTCCGTTATGTCCATGTTCTCCTCCTAAATCATATACAATTTGAATCGGATAAGAATCACTCAATTTGATTTCAATTTCTTTTGCCAGTTTGTTATACAAACAAATATTGTGTAAATATTGTAAACTAAATGACACGTTGATGTTTTTATTTTCATCGATAGCGAAGGCGTTCAAATCATCGATTTTAATTTCGACGTGCATTTTACCGCTGTCTAAACTGTTTGCACATAACATGATTTTGTCTTCATTGCATTCAATGTCCATTGTATCTCCGAACATTTGTAATTGATTTATAACACTCGAGAAATGAGGAGATGACAGAGCGAATTCCGCTTGATATTCGATTTCTGGTATACCCATGATATCAGTGTCTAAATCAATCAAAGGTATATCGAAAAATTTGTCGAATTCCGATTTGTTGTCACTCGTGAAATGAATATTTAATCGGTCAGTGCACCCATTTTCGCCATAAAGAATACGAATGGATTGCGTTTTTTCACGGGAATTCAAAACACGAAACAATATGGTTGCATTGATTCCTAATGTAATCGTACTAGGTGAATTATGTTCATAACTATCAAACCACTCTGACGGCAATTCCATTTCAATAATGGACACTCGAGCACCGTCCATGGTTTGCACATACATGCGGTCTTTTTCAAACAGAATGTTCACCTGTTCGGTAAATACCTTGATGTGCTGGAAAATACCGGCGAATATGTCGGCTTTGTGGATTTGTTGAATTGTGATGTTCATTGTATAAATATATTCCCGTGATTTGTTTAATTGATTTGTTTGACAAACAATAATAATACATTTATAAAATGGGTATTATTATTTTTCAATTTTATTACACAAATCGTATAATTGTCCGATAACAATTTCCGATTCTTCTTTTGTGTATTTTTTGATTTTTGACTTTATCACTGGATTGATGAATCTATCTAATAATTTTGATATGTTATCAAATACATTCGGAACGTGATACATATGCATGTATGTTATTTTTTTGTAATACTCTTTTTTATTTTTGAGACACTCTTCGCAAAACATACGTATAGCATTATAATATCTTTCTGCGGCAGAAATAGAAAACGTATTTAAATTTATGTGCATTTCAAATGTTCCATAGGTTTCTATGCACTGATTAAGTACACTCAATGCATGACTTATTATCGTGGTATACATTTCAATGTTTGCATAAGTTTTGAAAAGCGGATAATTGAAATAAATATGATTCGTATTTGGAAAAACAAAAATAGTAGAATTCATTAATTGTTGTAGGTCAAAATTTTGTGATATTACATTTGCACATTCCATTTTCTGTTTTTTCTTGAAAAATATGTTTTTCTCGTTTTCATTGTAATATTGTTTTTTTAATTTGTCGATTTTATTTAAAATATCATCGGATTCTTCCATTATTTATATATTTTTTGAAATATTTTTATATATTTTATCGTATTTATTTTTGTATTATATGGATTTGCTGTTATGTTCACTATAATTTTCGAATTCTTTCGACATGGAAAATTCTCCATTTTGTTCTAAATAATCTAGTTTAGATCCAAATTCCTTGACGTTTTCTAAATTTTCAAAATCGATATTTCTTTTCATATCTAAATTGGAATTAATATTGTCCACATCTGAAAAGATTCGAACACGCTCTTCTAATAGATTTTTATTTACATCCATCGTGAATGCTTGCAATTTCATCAAAATATTCTTTATAGAGTCTATTTCTTCTGCTAGAATAGTAAATCTTGTGTTAAATTCATCGACTATTGCATTGATATTTGATGGAATATTATTTCCACTTGCAGAAGTTGTTTGTTGCTTCATAAATTGTTCTAAAGTAATTAAACGCTTATCAACTAAAGTGATTACTTGAGGTAATGTCAATCCTACATTTTGAGAAGGCATATTATTTTGAAATCCGGATTGTGTGTTTTGCGCAAAATTAGGTCCTTGTTGTCCAGCATTTTGACCATACATAGGTGGTTGTTGTGAATTATTTTGACCATACATAGGTGGTTGCGGTACCATATTTGGTTCACTTTGCGATACATTTATTCTACGTTTTCTTGCGGCGGCTAAAGCAGTACTCATTGATTTGTATATTATAATAGAATCAATTGTCTAAATAGTTATAACGCAAAAAATAAATGTTTTTCCTAAATATTGTTGTATTGAAAAAAATATAAATGTATTCGGTATAAATAATATAATAATGCATCCTATTGCAAAAGTAGTGAGTTATTCAAAATCCCCCGATGATACCGAGCAATCTCTCCAGGATATGATTGCATATTGTGCTAGAGTATCCAATCCAGCAAATCAATCCCATACGGAAACAAATGAAAAATTGATAAAATATCTGATTCATCACCAGCACTGGTCACCGCTTGAAATGGCAAATGTGTGCTTAGAAATCAATACCACTCGAGACATCGCTCGACAAATATTACGTCATCGCTCTTTTTCTTTTCAAGAATTTTCACAACGGTATGCAGTTGCCGATTTAGGATTCGAATGCAAAGAAGCGCGCATTCAGGACACGAAAAATCGTCAAAATAGTATCATAACCAATAACACAGAATTACATAATCAATGGGAAGCCCAACAAAAACAGGTCATACAAGCTGCAGAACACGCATATCAATGGGCTATATCAAATGGTATTGCAAAAGAACAAGCCCGCGCGGTTTTACCAGAAGGAATGACATTATCTCGATTATACATGAACGGAACATTGCGGTCATGGGTTCATTACATTCAATTACGTAGTGGTAATGGAACACAAAAAGAACACCGGGATGTAGCCATCGCTTGCGCCGACGCGATTTCTGGGGTTTTTCCTATGATAATGGAATTTGTTGCAAAATAATATTTTTCTATGGATACTATAACATGGAAATTTTACACGAAACCAAAGAATCTCATCCCAGAACATTTTTCAATCACGTTTTTTCCACGACAGAAGACGGAAAAGCCGAAATCCTGAACGTCGTGCAATATTCTACTTTAGGCGTTGTTCCAGTAGTTGTCCTTAATAAATTAATCAATCGATTCATACCAGACGCTGACCCTGATAAATCATCTATAGCACTTTTAGCCGAAATTTTTATTCAGTTGGTTGTCATGTTTTGTGGAATAGTAATTATTCATCGTATTATCACCTATATTCCTACCTATAGTGGTTTCAAATATGATAATTTAGCATTAACTAATATTATTCTAGCATTTTTAGTCATTGTCTTGAGTATTCAAACCAAGCTAGGATTAAAAGTCAATATATTGATTGACCGCTTAGATGAATTATGGAATGGTTCTGAGAACTCAAAGAATAATATAAAAGATAACGTTCGCGTAAAGCAACCTATGGCACAAAGACATGCACCAAGTCAAGCAGATTATTTAGACAATGCTCCACAAACCGGGTTTCCTCCAGCACCTGTATCAACAAATCATGCACATGGTGATAACTATGATTTCATGATGAGAAACGGAAATGGTGTTCAAGATTTTGCTCCACCTGCGCCAGTTGCTGCAAATGGTGTTTTAGGAGGTTCATTCGGTTCCTTTTTTTAGATTATTACCAGGTAACGGAAACAACATAATTGTTGTAATAGAGTAACATTGATTGTTCAAAAACGCTCTTATAGCTCAGCTGGTTAGAGCATTGGTCTTATGAGCCGAACGTCTGCGGTTCGAACCCGCATAGCAGCATGATATTTTGAACAATAATTGTTCAAAATAACAATATAAAAATAATTGTGTATTTATAAACACAGTATAATGGCCAATAATATCGATAAAATCATCTATATCAATTTAGACAAACATGTTGAAAAAAAAACAGTCATAGAAAATCAATTACGCTATTTTGATTTACCATTTGAACGATTTTCTGGAATAAACAATCCATATGATGGAATAGGATGCGCTCAATCTCATTTAGCCGTTTTAAAAATGGCTCGAGATAACAGATACAAAAATGTATTGATATTAGAAGACGATTTTGTATTTACAGTAACTAAAGATGAATTTGAAAACGCAATGCAAAAATTGTTTACACATGTTCCTGATTTCGATGTTTGTATGTTATCCTATAATTTACAGAAAGGTGATATTCATGAAGAATATCCATTTTTACTTAAAAATATAGAAGCACAAACAGCATCCGCTTATTTAGTAAATCATACCATATATGATGATTTGATAAATTTATATGAAGAATCAACCATTGCACTACAATACACTAGACATCATTGGATATATATGAATGACATGATATGGAAACCGATGCAACTAGTTAAAAAATGGTATTGTTTAGACCCACGATTAGGAAAACAAAGTATCATTTTAGATTGGTAGATAAAAATACAAAATCTTAGTTGTATTTTTATATATTTTTAAAAATTCGTCTGTCTATATCTTTACACAACGTTTTGTAATATTATTTCGAATTTTACCTTTCGGACATTTTTTATGACATTTTTTTGTTTTGTTGTCAAACTCATTTCCAGGTAAGCATATTGTTTCTTTTTGAATAACCTCATCACTACTTCGTTCTTGTTTAGATAAAATAATTGTTTTTAAATTCATGATTTTTTTATTGTCAATCTTTCTTTTTATTAATTTGTTATTTTCAAAATTAACATTATGTTTTTGCGTGATATTATGCGTTTTTAATATTTCTTCAAATCGTTGTATAGATTGTTCTACTGTATATCTGTTTAATAAATTTGAATTCATCATTTGAAATGCTAGCTCATCTAACTCCTTTGAAAAATTCTCATCGATTAAATGTCTTGTCATATTATTGACATATGCGATTGCAATTCCAGTGCCATAGACGTCGACAGTTTTTAAAGATGTTTTTAAAAATGTTTTGTATTCATGTATTTGCGTTGTAATACAATTTAAGAATCCATCCATATATTTTCGAATCATTTTGGATTGTATTTCAGAATCATCATATTGATTAATTACAAATGAAAAGAAATTACGAAATGAGGAGACATTTTCGTCTTTTTTATTTAATTTGTTTATTATTTTCAAGTGATATTTTGTTTTTTCTGCGTTTGATAATTTTGCGAATTCATCGAATTCATTTTTGTTGTGAAAATTAAATTCAAAAGGGTATGACCAATGATATATTCCTAAAAAATTGTCAGAATTGATTGATTTGTTTATTACATCGTCTATTTTACGCATCAACCCAAAATCAATTATATTAATGCGATTTTTTGCTTCATTGTATACAATATTTTGCGGTTTCATGTCAAAATGCAATATTCCATTTTTTAAAAACAATTGAATTCCCATGAGAACTCTATGAAATTCTATCCAGAATAATTCCATTGTTTTTGTGGTTTCGGGTGAATTTGTGCGTTCATGCATTTTGTCTGCAAATTCTTCTAAATTAATACCACCATCATTCATTATTATCAAATCATTATCATTTATATCAATACCATCTTCTTTGAACGTTTGACATTTTTCAATTGATTTCAAATTATATTCATTTTCGGCAGGTTCGCATAATACTGGATTTCCTAAATAATAATTATGCTTTTTGTCAATTTTTGATAACATATCATATTCATTCATTTCTTTTTTTGCATTTGTTTTAAGCAATAGTTTTGAAATTTTTTTGTTATACTTGAGTTTGTTATTTTTACATTTCAAACTTGGTTTATGGATACATCCATAGGTTCCTTCTCCAATGACATCTGCTGTTTTTGAGGGTTCATTGTTGATATTAAATAAATCCATCATTGTAGTGTTTTATATTATGCACATATATTATTTAGAGAAAAATTCTCTATGCAGATTCGTTTCGAGGTATTACGCTCATCGACTGCAATAACTCTAATTTTTTCACCGATTTTTCGAAATTGTTGTTTTGTTGGACGTTTGAGAACAAATACTCCATATTCGGACTCTCCTCGTTTTTCTTAATTTGTTTGTATATTTCGTCTATTTTTTCGACCACGTTTTGAACAATTTGTTTATTTGTAATTAGCTCGATATTTGTGGGAACAGGTTCTGTCAATAGCGCCACTGCAAAATAGAGCAAATACCTGCGGCGTTTGCATGCGGCGGTCGTATATTTTATGCAAAACAGATTCAAGAGGGCTCTCGATATTTTTTCAATGAAAGAATTGCCGATTTCGTCCACCCTTTTCAAAATGGCATCCCATAATATCCATATGATATCACATTGAAATTTGTTTTCCACTGGGATTTTTGCGCGACGCTCGGCAAATACAGGTGCTTTTCTTTTTTTACAAATATTGTCGAATTCTATCATCCATTCAATCCAATAGCATGCAATGGTCATGTTGCAACGGTCTTTCGAAATGTTATAGCCGAATTCATTGATGGCAATCAATAGTTCTCGCGGGTCATCTTTTTGCATGATTGCTTCGGAATATTTCGTAGAGGGGGCTTTCAGGCGTTCGGTCATTTGTGTCATATCGAATTCTTCTACACGGTTGATTTTGATGGGTTCGAAGCTGTGTTTTTTGTTTGAAAGCGTAATCGTTGAAATGACTTCGGCAAAAAGACGGCGCATATGTGAATTGTTACGGAGCTGCAACTCATTGAGATACAAGCCTTGTATCATAATATTGCGGAAAGTTTCGTATCGCATTTCTAAATATATCATGATTTTCGGATTTCCTAAATGTATATGTTTCCCGACGTAATTCAGGAGAATTTCCCATAAATCCGTATAATGTCCCGCGCAAATGAGTTCGGCTGCCCAATGGCACGCTGGCTCTATTTTTCCCTTGAGAATTGAATCTTGCAATGCCGTTTTCACTTCTGTTTTTTTGTATTTTGAGAACGTGATTCCTTTGAAATCAGCGGGTGAACGTATATCGTTTATTTCGGAGCGTTCGTCTACTTTTGCTTTATTTTCCATTTAATCATATTTAGAAAGAAATATAATTAATTTAGCACATATAGTAGTAAATATACAAAAATAATATGTAGCGTTACTATATACAACATGTTTAATATGTTTTCACGACCATCAGCGCCAGTATCAACCTCAAAAAACATATTGCTTATAATTGACCCGCAAAATGATTTTACAGATCACCCAGGTGAAAAAAGGGGGTCTTTAGCAGTTGATGGTGCATTAGAAGATTATACAAAAATAGTAAATATGCTTGAATCATATCCCACTTTTTTTGATGAGATACATGTGTCTCTTGATACACATACATCACAACATATAGGTCATCCTGGGTTTTGGAAAGTAATATCTATGGACTCTCAAGATACTTCTCCAACCGAAATAACTGAAGTTCCAGATTCTATATATAGATTATCAATTGACAAAACAAATAATATTATAACCGGTGAAAATATAGTTCCAGAGATTTATTCACCGGGAACAGCTAGAAATATTAAAGTTGTTCCACGTGAAGCTCATTTAACCGAATATGTATACGAATATTTAAAGTGGTTTGATACAGCTGAAAACACACACGGTCAACGATGTTATATTTGGAAACAACATTGTATTGAAGGTACATTCGGCCACCAAGTATCTGAACCTTTGAAATCCAAATTAGATGGTATGAGTAATAAAGTAACTTACCACATTAAAGGTCAAAATAATTTAGCAGAAATGTATAGTATTTTCAAGGCTGAAAAACCACTTACAAATGCACAAATGATAGATGAAAATCTTAAAAAATATATATACACTGGTTCATTAACTAATGCCGGTGAAAGTTCAAAAACATATACAAAAACATATACAGAAGTAATAACACTAAAAAATTTAGATACCCAACTAAATGAAACATTATTAAAAGCTTTACTTGGTAATAGAGGTGCAAACCAAAATAGAGTATATATTTGCGGAGAAGCGAGAACCCATTGTGTAAAAAGTTCCGTTATTGACTTATTAGAATATGCTACAAACAATGGTTATGATACTACAAAAATATTTTTGCTAAAAGATGCAACTTCACCTATACCAGGGACTCCAAATGATATTTTACGGATAATGACTGGTGCAACCGTAGATGATAAAACAGAATTTGAACAAGATGAGGCTAAAACTGGCTTTGTCTATAGTAATCATAATTACGGAAAACTATATAATGCTCAAGCAATTAATACAATCGATATAGCAGTTAAAGCAAATCGAATTGAAGGTGGTTCCATAAAAAAAGGAAAAACCACAAAATCACGCACACGCAAGAACAAAAAATCATCCAGAAATAAACGCTCAAATAACAAAAAACCACTTTCAAAAAAAATACGTTAATTACAACCACTTTTCGCACATAATATACATACTATATACGAAAAACGTCCTCGACAAACAATCTATTCCGTAATCAACCGAGGAACTACATTGATTGTTTGTAGCTCTTGTGCCATCAATTTATAAGCATAGGGAATATCCACCTTTGCGAAATCCGTCATGTTATTACAAGTATTACACAAATGAATACTGAAATCCGCGCCAGTTTCTCTTCCTGCTGTATTTTTGATATTATTTGCAAGACCGTCATTGAAGGATGCTATCATTCCACATTTGCGACATACATGTGCGCTGTATTTGTCTGAAACGTCATACAACCTTTCGCGACAAAATTTCGACATACCGTGAGCAATCATGACATCACGTTCCATTTCACCGATACGGAATCCACCATCCCGCGACCTACCTTCTGCAGGTTGTCGGGTTAAATTAACCATAGGACCTATTGCACGACTATGTTGTTTGTCTGCAACCATATGTTTCAATCGCTGATAGAACACCGGTCCTATGAAAATACTGGTTTCCATTTGTTCGCCGGTTAAACCATTATACATGACTTCGTTACCGTGACTTTCGTATCCTAATTTTTGTAATTCATTGATAATGGTTTTTATGTCTAAATTACCGAAACTCGTTCCATCGCCGAACATTCCTAGTTCCAATAAGACCTTTCCGAGCAAGGTTTCTTTCAATTGAGCAATCGTCATACGGGATGGAATGGCATGGGGATTGATGATAATATCGGGTCGCAATCCATTTTTCGTAAATGGCATATCGCACTCTGGAATTATATTACCGCAAGTTCCTTTTTGCCCGTGGCGACTGGAGAATTTATCACCATACCCTGGTTTTCTGTGGACGCGGACACGGACTTTCGCGAAATTGTATCCATCGCCATTTCGGCCGGTATAGTTCTTGTCGATATAGGTTTCTTCGGTTGTTCTGAATGTTTTGCTCTGGTCTTCGTATTTGATGGTTTTTGTAGGGTCGTTGCGGTTTTCTTTGATGGGGATGATCTTCGCAATAATGACATCGCGGTTTTCCACTAAACTGTTTTCTTGAATGAACCCCTGGTTGTTGACCTTTTCGTAATTACCGAACTTGATTCCTTTTGTCTTGGTTTTGTCAGGTTTGCATCGGATAATCTCGTCTCTAATAATATTTTTGTCCTCGTCTTTTTCAGTGTGATAGATTGTTGCTGTAAATAATCCGCGGTCAATCGACCCTTTGTTGACGAGGACACTATCTTCTTGATTGTAGCCGGTGTGTGTCATGATGGCGACATGAATTTGACAACCCGATGGAATTTTGTTGAGGTGGATGAAGTTCATCAGCCGGGTGTCGACGAGAGGTCTGGATGGATATGTCAAGACATAGGCGGTTTTGTCCATACGCTGGTCGTAATTTAGGGCATATACGCCGATGGCTTGCTTTGCCATGGCGCATTGATAGGTATTTCTGGGCGCTTGATTATGTTCCGGAAATGGAATGCAGGAAGCTAACACCCCGAATATTGTGCTGGGGTGGATTTCGCAATGACTGTAGTTGTAAGTTCCTTCGCCTAAATATCCGTGCTTTGTTTTCATCGCAACCATCGAAAAGTTTTGCTCTTCCGGGTCGATGTATTCAATCACGGATTCATCGATATGACAACTCGTGAGTAAATCGTTCCATGATAATTCGTGAGACTCTACTCGTGATATTATTTCACTGGTTATGATGGCTTTGTTATCGCGAACTTTTAACAATGGTCGTGTTAATCTTCCACCGTCATTGCAAATACGTATTTCCATGAGTTTGTAATCGAACACGATTGCAGTATATATGTTGATAATGCCCTTGTATTTCTTCGATTTCATTTCTTCGTAGAGTTCGAATGCTTGGTCAGTTACACCGAGCCATGTTCCATTGACGAATACTTTCACTTTGTTGTATAGGAGTTCGGATGGGGTGTTGTCTACTTTTTGAATAAATGGTTCGACATATTCATACAGGGATGAGCTGTTGGTAGGTATGGTAATATGTGACATATAACTTATGTTCTTGACTACACCGATGGACTGGCCCTCTGGAGTTTCCGCTGGACAATTATGGCACACAAAAGAAGATGCAACAAATGAATGATTATCACTGCGTGTTGTAAAGTCATATACTAATTCTGGTTCGATTTCATTTATTGATAAAATAGGAACACTGATACATCCATTGTCGATGATGTTTTCTTTTATGAAATTTTCGTATATATCATTGTTAGTTTCGGGTATGTTTCTGGTTTTGTTGAATTCTTTTATTTTCAAGTGTTCTATGATAGCAGCTGATGTTCTTCGTTTTTCTTCACAATAAGTATAATTAATTATATCAACATATTTAGCTAGATTTTCTGATGTATTTTCAAAATTAATATACACACGACTTTTGTCGTCATCTGCATCTTGTATTTTTATGCTAGATTGAATATCGAATTCGCTAAACATATTCACGATTTGTGTCATATATTTTACCGTATCATTCAAACAGTCATTTGATGTTGTTTGACATGTTATACTAATTCTAGGAGTAAATCTATTATCTTTAGATTCATACGAAAGCCGAGACCCATCACCGCCTTGAAACGCTGATAAGAATTCGCGTTTTATTGATAATTCTGCATTTGTCAACCATTCGGGAACAACTCGTTGCAGATTTGTTTTTTTACCTATAAACCCACCTAACAACATAATCAAATATGCAAACGCACCATTCTTGGATACTTCCCATGTTCTATACGTAGTAGTTCTACCTGATAATTTGTCTTCAAAATTCGTTGTTTTTTGACGAATCGATGCATTACCAAATCCTAGTTTATTAATATCGGTTGCAATCTGGAATACATCATAATCTTCTCCCACGTAAAACGAAGCGTTGTAATATTTTTTGTCTTCGTCGATTGTTTCGCATAAATGTCCGTCAGTGTTAATAGCACCAATCAATCGAGCGATTATTTTCAATTTGTAGACGGGAATATTTTTATTGAGAAGATTTAGTTCTAATAACTCCATTTTGTAATGTTCCAATACATCGGTATCATTTATTTTGACACAAGTAGTATTATCATCTACTATATTTTTTACTGCGTGTCGAATAATGATCTTATCGTCAGGTTTCAAATCTTCTACATTTTTCCATTCATATTTACCGTCATTATTTACAAGGAATGGATGATTTGCCGTGGCTTTTATTTTTCTACCACTGATTGTGGTTATTTCAAACAATTTATCAGACATTTTACAAAAGAATGAATGAATATCGGACGGTTCATCCATCAATGTTTCAGGATTCACAGTAGTAACTCTGTCTCCGTCTTTCATATCTTTTATTTTTTTGATCGTCAAACGGTCTGACATCAAAACTTCAGTGTCTCCAGTTAAACATAAGAAGCCGAATGTCGTGTTATGCAGCTTACGTGGTGCAATCAATTCACCGCTTTTTTCGAGAGGCGTATTCACACGACGCAAATGACTCAAACTAGCAACATAGGTCAACCTGTTCAAAACCTGTGCAACACCTACTTTGCTGCTATTTGCCTGTTTGATGCTGAAATCACCCGTTGCAAGGGCACGTGAAATACCATTTTCAATCGTAGTGGATTTCATGATTTTGTAAATATTTGTCATATTGATGATATTCTCATAATCTTCCGTCGAACGCCATGAACCGCCATTGATTTCGCGAACAACCTGTTTCTGCATTTCTTTGACGAGTTTGTTGAAATAATTTCGGAACAAGTTGTTCAACAACGTTCCTGTCAAATCAATACGTTTATTCAAATACGAATCACGGTCATCACATGGCAACCAGCCTAGACTCGTTTGTATGAGTTTTTTTGCCATATAACCCAGTATATATAACTTTTGAGGCAAGGTTTGACAATGTGGAAACAAATCATTATTCAAAACTTCCAATGCAAATTCGCGCTTTTTGATTTGACCCGTCTCACGGTCCATATTAATGGGAGTATATGCAACATATGCGGTTATATGGCGCAATGCATCTTCTTGTGTCAAATATTTGTTTGCTTCGACGATTGAGCCTTGCAAAGATTCTAATAACTCGCTGTTGTTTTGTTCTTCCACGCTCAATAGTATATATTTACATATGTCACGGTCACCTATAACACCTAATGCGCGAAACAGCACAAACAATTCAATAGGTTGTTTGATACGGGGAACATTTACATAAATACCATTGCCGAATCCATTGTTTTTCGATGAAATCATCATTTCAATTTGTTTAGGCGAAATGCATTTGAAATCGGGGATGGATTTGATTTCAGCAATCCAGTTCCATTTCGTTGTATTAGAACCATCGAAACAATAGATACGATTCTCTGCAGCACGTTCTTGACCTAAAACGGTTTTTTCAGAACCTTTAATGATAAAATATCCGCCACAATCCATAGGACATTCTCCAGTAAATTGCGAGTGAATATGTTTGTTCTGTGTTAATACGCAAATGGACGATTTCAACATAATAGGCATTTTACCAATGTTGATTTTAGGTAGGTTTTTGATAACAATTTTAGGCGCATCCATTGCCTCAGTGTTGCGAATAATATACTTGATTTGTAAATCAACGGTCATGGTAGAGGCATAGGTAAAATTTCGCACTTTCGCCTCTTGCGGTAACATGATTTTCGTTGCGCCATTGTTTTCATGGATTTGAGGCGGATATAATTTGAAATTATCGAAATTCACATGAGCTTCTAAGAAATATTGTCCCTTGTCTTCAATGAAATCATTTTCGGAGCGAATAATTACCGGATTGAACATTTGAATGGTTCGTTGAATCTGGTAATTGATGAAATGATTGTATGACTCGATTTGATGCCTTACTAAACGTTCTAAATGTTTACCGCGAAAATAGGAATCAATCAATGTATATGGTTCTTCGATATATTCGCCTAAATGTTCCAGAATCGCTTTTTCTAAGTCCATCCCTACCTTTTGTGTAATAGATTCCTCCATTTGTTGAATCATTTTTTCGTGAGAACTGTCTAAATCGGGAATCATATTTTCTATCACAGGCGTTTTTTCTACAGCCTTTTCTAGAGCCTTTTCTGTTTTTTTCGATTTTTTTAGCGTTGCCGTCTTGCTTCCACTTGCATACATAGCAGACACCGAACTGGGAGCACTATCACACATCATGGATTGTTTTTTCATTGTAGGAATGTATGGTTGTTATTATAAACATCGACCGTTTGATTCAATTTTTTACGTGTTTTACAAAAAAAACGTAAAATAACGCTAAAATCCAGATAAAGAATTTATATCCCCATTATAATTAGAAAAATATAATGGAAGGCGGAAAAGTAATCAAAATTAATCCAGAATTATTTAGCTTATCCAATATTACCCGGAAAAAACGTCCAACCAAACCGAAAGAATTGAAGGTAAAAGAACCGAAAAAACAATCGACGAAAACAATGAGAAATAAACTATTGCACTACATTCGAAGGACTCAAGAAGATAACTATCGAAAATTTCATGGAAGAGAACCTGAAATAAAAGCACCGCAAACTTACAAAACCGACGACATTCATTTTACAAACGATTTTGAAGAGTCGCTGAAATATTTGAACGAAGTTGCTGATAATGTTAAAAACGCCATTCCTAAAAATTACACGTTGAAATCCACTGTACCAGTAAATACTATTGCACGAATGCCTGCTACCTTTGTCAATGATATAGCGCCCTTACCACTTCATAATGTTTTACCGCCGCCGCCACCGCTGATGAACGAAACGTTTCGTATAAAACAACCTGCATGGGGATGTTTGAAAGGCGGTGCATTACCGACCTATCGTTCATGGATGCAATCTACCCAGAAAAATCAACCACAAATAACAATCGCAAATCCATCAACAAATATACCCAAACAAAATGAACGCGAACCTATCATTACAGATATGCAGCGAGAAATAATAAAAAAAACACAAGAAAAAATACAACAACACGAGATACCCAAGCAAAAAATGCGCTATGCAAAACGAAAAAAAACGATTCGGAGAACCTATCGAGTAGGGAAATCAAAAACCATACCAAAAATAGGCGTGCTCGTTAGTAATAAAACGATTCGAAATACCATTTCAACAAAAAAACAACATTTGAAACAAATACCAATGGAACAAATTCGCAAAACATTGATTACCAAGGGATTTATCAAAGTGGGGTCGATTGCTCCAAATGATGTTTTACGACAAATGTATGAAAGTATGTCCTTAATTTGTGGAGAAGTGCAAAATCATAATCCAGATAATTTAGTATATAATTTTTTCAACGCATCGTCATAATAATCACTACAGCAGATACGAAAATCGAAAATACACACATTTGTGTCAGCATGATAAATATTTTATCGCGCGCCCCTTTTTTGTTATTATCATCATCATCATCATCATTTTTATGATGATTATTATTGCTATACGGTTTTGACATTTGAATCATTTCATTTTTCAAATTTTCCAATTTTACAGGTATGGTAACACAAAGAGAATCATCATAATAGTAATCAACATGGTATAATGATGGTTTATCGTAATTGTGCATTATAATATACCTATTATTTTGTATATACACCCGTTGAACATAGTTGTTCACATGCGTATTTTCTTCTAAAACACAAAAATGCCCATAATCGTCCTCGCAGTGATGCTCAGTGTTTGTTTTATCAAAATTCATTTCAAAAATTTCAAATCAATATAATAAAACAAATTTATAATAAACAATAGAAACAAATATATTTTTGATTATAATTTTTCCTAAATAATCTGCCATGACAGAATCAATTTTTTACAAATTCACAAAATTTGTAAAAAACATATACAAATGGACATAAATGTAAACATATACTATATACAACAATAACAATAATGACTGTATCTATAACCGACGAATATTTTCAATTAACCAACACTTATAAGCAAAAATACGGAACCAGAACCATTGTTCTCTTGCAAGTAGGTGCATTTTTCGAAGTATATGGTTTGAAAAACCCGAAAACACAAACTATAACACATAGTCAAATCGAGGAATTCGCGCAAATTTGTCAACTGGCCATTTCCGAAAAAAATGCTTGCGTAGAGACTAATCATGTAGTCATGGCAGGGTTTCGCGATTATACTCTTGAAAAATACATTCAAAAACTGACCGAAAATGATTACACTGCGGTTGTCTACATTCAAGAAAAAGACGGAAAAACGGTTTCCCGAAAATTTCATGCCGTCTATTCCGCAGGAACATATATCACGTATGATACCGATTCTTCTCAACAAATCACGAACAACATCATGTGTATATGGATAGAAAAATATCAGAACTTGACAACTACTAAAAACGCATCCCTCGTTTTCGGGGTAGCCGTTGCGAATATATTCACCGGTAAATCCGAAATATTCGAATATCAGGCACCCTATTACATGAATCCAACGACATTTGATGAATTAGAGCGATGTATATCGACCTATTCACCTAGTGAAATCATGGTGAATTCAACCACCTTAACCGAGAACATTATCAATACCATTATTCAATATATAGGTGTTAAACAAATTACTATACATAGAAGCTGTTCAGACACCATTCCATTATCCGATATATTACACCGATGCAGTCAACAACAATACATTCATCATATTTTGAAAACATTTTTCGGAGAAGAAAGTGTCAACATATGCACCGAATTCACGAACAATATTATAGCTACACAGGCGTATTGCTATTTGCTCCATTTTGTTCAAGAACATAATCCCGATTTAGTGAGAAAAATAGAACTCCCCCATTTTTACGCTAGCACAGACACCATGCTTCTAGGAAATCATACACTGAAACAACTGAATATTATTAATGATTCATCGCTCGATGTAAAAACGCAATATTCATCCGTGCTACATTTTTTGAACAAATGCCGTTCTCCAATGGGTAAACGATTGTTTGAAAAACAACTCATGTATCCGACGTTTGATACGAAATGGCTAAATAAACAATACGATATCATAGAATTTATGACACTCCCCGAAAATTCGGAATTGCTAAATATCCTTCGAACCAGATTAACCAGCATTCGCGATATAGAAAAAATAGGACGTCAAATTGTTTTGAAAAAAATCTACCCATCCTCCATTTATCATTTGTATACTTCGGTTTCGCAAATTCGTGATATAGATTCCCAGTTTTGTACAATACCAGAATTAGCCCATTATTTAGGAGAAGAATATCAAGATATTGTGAAAATCACGACTGAAATGATTGCCACTATCAATTCCCATTTGATGATCGAGAAATGCAAAAGTGTCCACACTGTAAATACATTCGAAGAATCTATTATACAACTCGGAACATCTCTTGCATTAGATGTTCTCCTAAATAACTACGAAGAGAACCAAAAAAGTTTTGATGAAATCCACAAATATTTTAATGGAATCATGAGAACAAAACAAAATGACGACACTGAATATGTCAAAATACATACTACGGATAAATCGGGGATTTCCCTACAAATCACGAAAAAACGCGCCACCCTTTTGAAAACTTCGCTAAATAATTTGCCTAACAAAAAGATACAACTGTCCACCGGGATATTCTTTTCAGCGGACGATATAAAGTTCACCAATGCCTCTTCCACAATGTGTGAAATTGAACTCCCAGTATTGAACAATATATGCAAAACATTATTGTATTCGGGAGAACAAATTGACCGTGAAATTGCAAAAGCTTTCTCCGAATTTTTGACCACATTCGAGAATATGCATCTGAAAAACATCGAAAAATGCGTTAAATACATTGCCATCATGGATGTACTCCATTGCAAATCACATATAGCAATCACATACAATTATTGCAAACCGAAAATTGTCGAGCATCCAGAATCATACGTGGATGCGAAACAACTCCGTCATGTTCTCATTGAACATATTCAAACAAATGAAATTTATGTTGCGAACGACATTTCTCTAAATAACAACCATCAAACCGGAATATTGTTGTATGGCACAAACGCCGTAGGAAAGACGTCGCTCATACGCGCGCTAGGAATCGCCGTTATTATGGCACAAGCTGGGTTATACGTCCCTTGTTCTCAATTCGAATATTCTCCCTACAAATCGATTTTCTCGCGCATTTTAGGAAATGATAATTTGTTCAAGGGCTTGTCTACATTTGCAGTAGAAATGTCGGAATTGCGTATGATACTCAGAACCGCGGATAATCATTCTCTCGTCCTGGGCGATGAATTGTGTTCAGGAACGGAAACGGAGTCCGCCCTCAGTATTTTTATGGCAGGGTTGCTCGACCTCCATGCAAAAAAGTCGAGTTTTATATTCGCCACACATTTCCACGAAATCATTCGATTCGAAGAAATGAATACTATGACACGAATGACGCTAAAACATATGGCGGTGCATTATGACAGAGAACTGGATTGTTTAGTATATGACCGTGTTTTAAGGGATGGACCAGGGAATCGAATGTATGGTTTAGAAGTATGTAAATCACTCTATTTACCGGAAGATTTTTTGACCACTGCAATGGAAATAAGAACGAAATATTTCCCAGAAACACGCGGAGAACTTGCGAATGAAAAATCCACCTATAATTCTAGAAAAATACGAGGACAATGTGAATTGTGCAAAACGAACATAGGCGAAGAAATTCATCATTTGCAACCACAAAAAGCCGCAAATGATAAAGGATTTATAGGGACCACGCATAAAAATCATCCGGCGAATCTCATGTCGCTATGCGAAGCCTGTCATAAAAATATACATATAACACAACCCGCTCCGATAAAAACAAAACGTACAAAAACTACAAAAGGATATCTCATTACAACCGCTTAAGAAGATTTTCCAATACCTATAACAGGTAAATTAGGAGTAGGACAATTACCATAACATTTTCCTTGGTAATAATAAAAATCTTTGTTTTTGATTAGAAAATCACTATAATTTGCTTTCATAGTGGGTCCAGACTGTTTACCTGCAACGCATTTTTGCCCCCCTAATAATACACAACAGCTGGTTGCTGCACAACTCGCGGAATCGATTGTATTGCATTTTTGTTCTAATAAAACTGGTTGAGTGCCATAATAACTACAGAATCCACCTTTGGATGAAGTGTCAATATAAGTAGGCGCATTGACAATGGTTTTGTTTGTTCTACTTAAAAACACACTGTCTTCATAATAAGGTACATAAGAGGATGCACCATAGGTGAATGACCCTGGTTGATAATACACTGCGCTACCAGGTACTGTTGAGTTTTTATCGGGAGGTAGTGTTGAATCTTGACTTTCAAATTCTGCATGAAAAACAGTGTCGTAGTTATTCGGGTCATATCGAATATTTGGTGTTGAATCATATGTAATATTTCCGGGTTGATTAGTTACAGTATTTCCGTATATAGTTCCTGAAATGTCTCCGGATAATCTACCACCTACCCATATATATCTTTTTCCTTTATATTCATAGACTTCAATACCTTCTTGATAATCATTCAACCAAATTCCATAGCCTAAACATGCAATAATAATCAATACTAACACTGATATATAATAATGCGAAATCATACTGATATATATTTAGAAACTATTTGACCATGAATTTGCTAAATTATATGCTCGCATTTGTAAAAAATTGATTTGATTTTAAATAAAATAAAAATGAATTATTATAATATACATCAAAAATGATAATCCCCGTTAAATGCTTTACTTGTGGCAACGTATTAGCCGATAAATATCGATTTTATTTGCAAGAATCGCGCAAACGAAAAATACAAAATGGTTTGCAAATTGACAAAGTGATATATCTTACGCAAAAAAATATTGAAAAAACGCACGAAGGAACCGTTCTCGACGAACTCGGTATTAAAAACGTATGCTGTCGCAGACATATGCTTACTCATGTAGATATTGAATAATCACGTCATCAACCACCATGCTTCTATTTTTTTATACCATGCTTCTATTTTTTTATACCATGCTTCTATTTTTTTATACCATGCTTCTATTTTTTTATACCATTATTATATAGATGAAATCGTATAAAAAAAGAAATAATAGAAAACATCATGCTAAAAAAGGGGGGTCATCCCTGAATTACACCGAAATAAATGCAACCAATAATGTTGCAAATACGCCTAGTTTTCAAGGCATCCCATTGCGCTATTTTTATGATATGAATGACTATAACACGGATCCAAATAATCCATCAGCAATTACTAACGCTAGATTTTCTGGCGGCAAATCACGCAGAACCAAAAAATCCAAAAAAACAGCAAAATCGAGGAAAAATGGTCGACGACAACGCGGAGGATTCAATATATTTAGCTATACTCCATTTTTAGGGACGGCTTCTTATAACATACCAGCATCTTTCGGTAGTACTCCGTTTGCTTTCATTGCAAAAGATTTTGTAGCAGGGCATATAACGCAATCAAATCCACAAAATCCATCCACGATACAACAACCATCCGAATTTAAATACAATGTACATCACCCCCCTTTAGCATAAAAATATATATAGCTTTTATATACAAATGAACATACCTGGTTTAAAAAATTTGTGCACACCTGCTTATGTGTATTTAGTAATTTCGACCATTGCGTTAATAATTATGGCTTATCAAAATTTAGGCAATGTCAATATGTATTGCATTGGTTCTTATAATTGTAATGTATCGAGCGTTTTTATGATATTCATATTGAAAGCCCTATACGTATTGTTCTGGACCTGGGTTCTCAATGTTATCTGCCGGGGCGGAGCTCCTGGTTTAGCATGGTTCTTTGTCCTAATGCCTTATATTCTTATGTTTATATTAATAGGTATGCTTTTCATATACAAATGAGCATAGCCCTCCAAAAAGTAACCACCGCCATGATACAAATATATAATAAATAACTACTTATTATATAATACCATGTCCTTGAAAAATACTGTAAAATCAAATAATCAAAAAACGCAAAAAAACCGGTCGCGAAAATCGCACAAAAATGGCTGGATTCATATAACCATTCAAGGTTCTCCTTATGAACGCGGATATTCGCATGGAAAACAATTGAAACATCTTTTTCCACGAATCAAAACTATTCTGCCGTTTCTGATAGAAACCCAATTAGAAATGGACGTAGCAACATACTATCGTATTGTTCTCACGAAAATCAAACCGCAAATAAAACGTCACTATCCCGAATTTTTCCGTGAAATGCATGGTATAGCAGATGGTTCTAACACAAAACTCGATTTCATCATTGTATGGAATGCTCTGATGTCGATGTATTCTTATCATAAAGCAACAAACGACCAGACCACAGACGCATCAAGATGCAGTGCATTCATTGCTTGTGGAAAACACACCAAAACAGGAAAAATTGTCATGGCGCACAATACGCATTCGGAATACGTGTCGTCCGATTTGTGCAATATCGTATTGACTATTATACCCGAAAAAGGAAACACAATAAAAATGCAAACTTATCCGGGGTTTATCGCCAGTGGAACCGACTGGTTTTTGTGCAATAATGGTATTATAGGATGCGAAACCACTATATCGCAAACGAATTACACACCCGAATTCGGAGCCCCCTATTTTTGTAGAGTTCGACAAGCCATGCAATATGCGAATACATTAGATGAATTCTCAACAATACTATTACACAATAATGCGGGAGATTATGCATGTTCATGGCTTTTAGGTGATACAAACAACAATACTATTATGTTGTGTGAAATCGGTCTTCATCATAAAAACATAGAAACAAAAACAGACGGGGTATTTTACGGCGCAAATTCTGCGATGGATTTTGAATTACGTTCCATGGAGACCACTGACAATACTTTTGAAGATTTGTCGAAATCTTCGGGTGCACGAAATGCACGCCTGGATTTTTTGCTAAACCGAGAATACTATGGCAAACTTGACGTCCATAGTGCGAAAAAAATCTTAGCGGACCATTACGATGTTTATACCAGTTCTGATAGTCCAGGAATACGAACAATATGTAAACATAGCGAATTGTCGGAGGAATCGAAAAAAATGCCGTTTTTTCCACATGGTTGTGTTGACGGAAAAGTAATAGATACATCTATGGCACAAAAAATGCAGTTTACAGGAAGAATGGGCAGTTCATGTGGGCGGGTTTTCAATGTGAAAGAATATTTGCGAGAACATCCAGAACCAGAATACAAAAAATGGGGGAAATATTTGACGAATATACCGAAAAAATCATGGGTGAAATTGTGACACACCTAATGTATATTATCCTTTGAAGATTTGAAATGGGATAATTGTCCCATTCAGTTCTTCAGGTATTGCCCACGAAATTGCAAATAGACGCCTAATGGCGTCCCATTTGAAATCTTCGCTGGTCTAAATTATCAATAACCGTTTCAATCATCGTCTTTTCAAATACATCAATTACACCGACCGAAAAGAAAAATGAGACAAAATCGCATTAAAAAATAAAATTAAATCTCTTAATTCATTTCTTTCGGTATTTATAACTTTCGTGCACGCCAGTCGTCAAACGGCAGGAATACTACAAGTAGTTCTGCTTAATATAGCAGGTCTTTTTCGGTTGTTTATCCACTCTTTCATTAGATACAAAATGTTTCTACTCCCATTATAATCTCGGTTTGTTAAATGTGAATGCGATGACTTACTACACTTTTCGCAAGTTAGTAATCCATGAACATTCACAATACCAGATTTGTATGGTCGTGGGTTTTCCCGTTGTTTATAATAACAAGTTTCTCCTTCTAAACAAAAACTACATATTTTAGAAGTTCTAAACTCATCAACAATATATAATTTGAAATGTTTTGATAATAAACGCTTCATTCCTTTTGTAGGAGTAGGCATACAATTTTTCATTTGCTGTGTTTGATTAAATGAACCATATCCTAATACAATTTTTTTACCAAATGTTCTTTTCATTTTATTTATCAAAATGCTTTCGCTTTTTTGTGTATAAGTATGACTTCTCCATTTGAGTTTCCTAAATAATTCTTGTCTATAATATTCTTGTAATTGATGATTTATTCTATTTCTTACTATCAAATAATCTATAAATTTATTATAATTACAACTCATAGAACAAGTATCATTCAATGGTTCTTCAATTTGTTTTATATTATTTTCTTCCATAGATTTCATAATAATTTGTCGTTTCTTTTTTGCGTATGTATCTATTCTTCGTTGTAATTTAGTATATTTCATCGTTTTCCCTTTTTCATCAATCATAAACATTAACGTATTCTTTCCAGGGTCTATTGCTACTTTATTATAATCTTTCAAATTGTTTAGTTCATTATTAGACAATTCTGTAATGTAATCAAATTCACAATTTTCATTTTTATTTTTCGTATCAGGTATATTTTCAACATTTTTCAAATCACTTCTAATAAATGTAATAGAACAACCAATACCATCAGTTGAAACCATATTGTGAAATACATATCTTTCAGGGTTCATCAATTTATTTATTTTATTCAAATCAAATAACGAACTCCATATAAGTTGTTTATTTTCATTTAGATTTGATAATAAATTACCTTGTGTAGTTTTTAATTCTTTTGTATTTACAAGCATGGTAATAAGAGTTTTTGTATCAATCGTCATATAATGAGGAATTAATGATTTTCGTAAAGGACAGAATTGAAATAATTTCTTTTCTTTTTCTTCAAGTTTCAAACACATAAAAATCATAGGATACAAGTAATTTTGTGGTGAGCATTCTAAATCATAATGAATATTTTTCTTAACTTTATTAGGAACTAAAAACGATTTATTTTCATTTTTCCATATTTTGTATTCGCCAACGCTTGTATCTGTATTATAAATTAAATCATCAAATACTAATTTTGTATTATCATAAATATTTTTCTTTTCTTCTTTTGATAAAGTTTTCCAATTTTCTTTTTCAAAATTTATATTGATAAATCTTCTCAAATGATTTGTAAAATGTAGTTTGATATTATTTTCTAAACAAGTTAGAACCATAGTAGCACTATAACCAATTGTATTACCATAATTAGAATAGGAAGGTTTATTGTCTTGCAGTGTTTGTTTATACTTTGTTTCATAAAAAATAGTTAATTCATCTTTTTCTATTTTCTTACCACAACTTTTAGCAGTTGATATGGTCTTGATTACATGTTCTATAAATTTGTTTGTAATTTTAGGTAATATTTGTTTATTATGATATTTTTCTAAAATATATAATCGTAAGAATTGATAAGTGCGAATAACTATATTATTCAAATTATAACAATAATTGTTGATAGTAATCATGGTTTCAGGTTTCAAACAAATAGATTTAAGTGAAGTTTTAATCACTTTTATAGGTTCGTCTGGTTTCTTTCGTTTTTTCATTCCTATATAATTACTAAATATTTTATTTTTAAATATTTTCACGCATATATCTTTATTTTTCCTAAATAATAAAAAATTGAAATTATAATAAAAAAATATTATTATTATAATTAAATCAATTAAATATGGAAGATACAAATATCGGTAAAAAATGGTCGCAGGAAGAAGATGAACAACTATTACGATTATATAACGATGAGCGATTAGATATTATAGAAATTGCTAAACAACATCGTAGATTGCCACGAGCAATTGCTGTAAGATTAGTTAGTCAAGGAATAATTACAAATGAATTTGAAGCAAATGGATATTCAAATTATAAAAATAGCGAATATTATAAGGAAATTGTAGAGCAGAAAAAATTAGTAAAAAAAGAAAAATCAATTTCTCCTATTATCAAAGAAAAACAAGAAAATATTATGATTACTATAAACAAAAATGATTATTTACAATTGAAAGAAGAAATTACTGAAATAAAAAAAGATATAAAAATGCTTTCAACAAATATGGTTGAATTGATTAGTATGATAAAATCAGTTTATGAATTTGAAGATGTTTGAATATTATTTTCAATATTTTTCAATTTGTTTTTCCTATTCAAATAAGCAGTTCTTCTATATTCTTTTAATTTTTCGGGATTTTCTTCTTTTATTTTTTGTATATAATTTGTTCCTAATTCTTTTACCTTTTCTTTATTTTTTTGATAATATCGTTTATGATTTTCACCATTTGTATACTTTTTTAATCTTTCTTCTAAATCAATAACTTTATGTTTTAATTCTTGATTTTCTTTTTTCATAATATCAATTTCTTCCATTTGATATTATAGTATATAAATAATTTTTAAATATTTTTTGTGTATATTTATTATGAAGCATCATACAGAAGATTATAAAATAACTGCTGTGAAATACTATTTAGAAAATAATGAAGATATGCGTGATACATGTGAAATATTCAAATGTAAGTTTCAGTCATTATCACGATGGATTGAACGATATAAAAAGCATGGAAATATAATTAGAAAAACTCGTAAAAATCATAATCTCAAAATAACACCTGAAATTGAAAAATTTGTAAAAGAATATATAAGAAAATATCCAACAACTACATTATGGGAATTTTCTAAACTTATAAATGAAAAATATAATATTCATCTTACAGATAGAAGTGTTTATAATATTTTGAATAAACATAAAATTACACGAAAGCGATTACGAAATAAGTATTATCCTGAAAAAAGAGAAGGACACGAAAAAGAAGATTTAGAAAAGTTTTATAAAACATTAAACGCATATGATTATAAACGAACCATTTGTTTAGATGAAACATCAATTTATTTGAATATGACGCTTACTTATGGGCGAAGTAAAAGTGGAACACGAGTAATTAAGAAAACCAATAAATATCCATATAAAAGATACAATTTATTATGTGCTATTTGTGCGGATAAAGTAGTAGGGTGGATATTATATGAAAATATGAAAGGTGGTATAAAAACGAATAATATAATAGAATTTTATGATGAGTTTATAAAAGATAAATATAAAAATCATCTTATTATTATGGATAATGCTGTAATACATCGGTCTAAAATAATAAAAGAACATATTGAAGATACTAAAAATGAATTATTATATAGCGTCCCTTATCACCCCGAAACCAATGCAATTGAAGAGTTTTTTAATCAATTAAAACATTATATAAAAAAAGAAAGTCCAAATACATACAAAGATATTGATACTACAATAAAAGAAATAATAAAAAATAAAATTAAAAAGGAACATTTAACAAATTACTTGAAACATAGTTATAAAATATACAAATCATAACTATATTTTGTCTCATTTTTCTTTTCGGTCGGTGTAATGCCTTCGGTTTCATATAACTTTCTTTTGCAAAATGTTCTCCTTTCCGACCCATTGGAATAATAATATTCATGATATCAATATTATTAGCAAGTATTTCTATTTTAAATTTCAACGCAAATATTCTTGTAAATAAAACCATTGGTCAGGACAACCTGGTTTCCAATTCACTAATTCGCACATATCTTTATTCAATAAATAAACGGAATTCATTATACTCTGGTCTTTACCAATAAATCGATTGATTGATATAAAATATTCTAACATTTCATAATATTTTGTATGCCATTTTGATAATATTTCATTTCTGCCTCCAAATATTGTACCTCCAATACGATTTGAAAATTGGAATGAAGGAAGTGTTTCTTTACTATTACATTGTTGTTCTTCTGGTGTAAATGACTCAACTAATAAAAGTAGTATTTTGTCCTTATCCATTTTTTTTATTTTTGCAGGATTTGGCCAATGAATATAATTTGCATTTGGTACGCGGAAACATCCAATGTCACACCATAAGAAATATTCTGTATTAAATGGGTTCATTTCAATAGCCCTTTTCATAAAATTAGATTTTTCATTCCATATCATATACAAAAATAGATTGTGTCCTACGTGATGTTCTTTATCCATTTTGAAATGTTCTGAAAAATGATTTGCGTATTTATATGTATAAAATTCTTCGAAATTGGTAACAATAATTCGTGTTTTATCATGTTTTCCATAGCGCAAATCATATATAATTTTTTCCGATTTTTCATCACAAAAAATAACCATTGGATTATCAATTATTAGCATATTTTTCATCCATTCAATATATTTTGAATGCGATGCTTTTGATTGATTTAATTGAAAATAGGATGTAACAATTGTTGTCATAATAAATAGTTATTGCACCCTTGCACAATTAAAATGCGACAACTTTAAGTTCTTTCAAAAAAAAAATATTCAAACTTGGGTATTTCATATACATATAAAAATCTGATTATAAAAATGTATATGAATTACTTCATTTATCATAACATTATTGAATATTTACACCCATGTTCATTATCAGGCGAAACGGTTCATATAATATACAAAAATTGTAAAGACTGTAATAAATATCATGAAAACCCATGTTATTTACGTAGATAAATAGTAAAAGTATAATAAAAATGTAAATTATATATTTATAAATAATTCATTGTATTTATACAATGAGGAATAATAATTTTGTCAAATAGGTCTGGTCTTTGATATGCCATTATAGTAAAATATGTTTCTTCGGTACCTAAATACTTTTCATCTAATGTTTTATCAATAATATTATGATATAAATTCATTATTTCAACAAAATTATTTACTCTACCCCCAAAGAAAAATCCTTTCATTATTCTTTCTACAAATGGGACATTACAATGTCTATGCACGCCTTCTCTTAAAAATCCATGTATTTCAGTATTATCTCTGTATAAATGTGACATAAATAAGAATTTATCATGTTTTAATAGATTTGGAATCATTTGTTGTATTAATTTTGGCGCATGTGTTTTGGTAATTCCTGCATCTATCCAGTAATACCGGTTTGAATTGAATGGATTTTCTTTAATAGCCTCTTCTATGAAAATAATTTTATTCAATGTTATTGGAACATACAAAGGTAAAGTTGCTTGAGGACTATTTTTTAACCATTGTGCAGTAGGCTGGTCGTACCATTCTGGTGATGTTCTAATTTTATCAATTCTATCAAAATAAGGCGATTTATAAAAATTTTCTTGCGAAAAATGAACAAAATGACAATTTGAATATTTATCGACAGTTATTTTCAATTCAGCGTCACCAAAAACAATAATAGGTATTCCAGTTGATAACAATTCTTCTAAACGATTCAAATACGTTTCGAAACTCCTTTTCCAGTCATGATTCGCTGAAGTATTGTCTAAATTGCCTCTTCCTATATCCCAACAACCTGTAACAAAAGAAACCTCAGACATGATATATAAATAATATATATTATATGATTATATTGTTTTATGGATAAATATTCTAATCCCATTCTCGATTGATGTGTTGCCCCCAACCAATGTGATTTACATGTCCTTTTGGATCATCTAAAATGACTGCAAAAAATCCAGAATCTGCATGTTTTTTGTTTAATGTATATTCACCTACATACTCTTTTCCATTTTTAATGGATTTTTCACATTTTATGGAATATGGATGAAATAATAAACAATTTGCGGTTTTTCTTAACCCCGGATTAAATGTAAATCCACACCATGTGTATATATGACCTTTATCCATATATGAAAAATCGGGTTTCATTTTATAATATCCTTTTTTTTGGTCATCAAATAATATTGGATGACCACTTGTGCAGTGATGAGGACGTAACCATACTGTATATACTTGTTTGTTTTCTGGTTCATTCAAAATACACAATGATTTTTCAATAAATCCAGGCTGTAAAAACTCCCAATCTTCTTCACAATGAAAAATATATTTTGTTGTTACATAAGAATATACTTTATCAATTGATTGTATTTGCCCCATGTTTTTTTTGTTATAAATCATTTTTATATTCAATATACCTTTAAATTTATCGAACACTTTTTCGTTGCATCCTTGAATACCAGAATCATCTATTATAAAAGTTTCTTTAATAGGATACGTATTGTATTTGACAAAAGAGTCTAATGTTTTTTCTAACAATTCTGCGCGATTACATGATGTAATAACCATAGTTACTTCATCAGTATTCATTAGTTTATTATTTTTTACAGTATTAACTATATGTTGATTTTGATTATAAAGTCTGTCATCGTGTATATCATTGATATCATACCCTTTGAAAAGATCTAAATTACGTTGCAAATTTTGATGGTCAAACCAGTTATCACAATCTCCACGGGTTCCCTTTATGTTAATATAGAATTCTTGCGATTGAATGCAATAATGATTTATAATTAAATCAGGTATATTATTTTCTTCATATTTTAAATATATTTCTGCACCATTTACAGTATTTGCATGGACAGCAAAGTTTATCAAAGAATTTCCTTGAAAAATAGTCTTATATGAATAATATGTTTTTGTACTATCGATTTTTGCTCTCTTCATGAATCCTTCTACTACTGATTGTGGCTGGTATAAATGTTCACTGCTACCAAAATGTAACCAGTTGACACGAAGCAGTGTATAATTGTTATATTTTTCAATAATAGTAGGTAAGTGTGTATCGCCTGGGCTATATAAAAATTCATCCAGGTCTAATATAGCGAACCATTTCGATTCATTTAGAATAGGGCGAAAGTATTTATCGTATATCATTGTTTGCCTACCAACATTTTTAGTTTGAATATCATTATGAAATAACGTAATGTATTTTGAATATTTATTAAGTATAGATTCAAAATGGTCATTACTATTATCATTTACTAAGTAAAAATGTTCTACACCATGATAAATATAATGCAATAACCATTCTTCTAATATATGACTTTCGTTTTTGAAGACTGCACATATACAAAATGTATACATTATTCAAAATAATGCCGTAAAATCTTTAAGTTTTTTATGTTAATAATATACAATAATGTCTTCCCCAGTTTGCGCCATAGCTGTATTTGATTCAAAAATAAAAGGAACAGTTCGATTTACGGAAACCGCTGACAACCGCGTCGAAATCGAACTCCATTTAACTGGACTAAAGAAAAATCACCCCCATGGATTTCATGTGCATGAATGCGGGGATATGAGCGAACAATGTGAATCCATGTGTGCTCATTTCAATCCTTATAACAGAACCCACGGAGGACCGGATTCGAAAATCCGACACGTGGGTGATTTAGGCAATATACAATCCGACCAACATGGCAACGTAAACCATATATTCACAGACCACATGATAAAATTACGTGGAACAAAATGCAATATTATCGGGAGGGGACTTATTATTCATGCCGACGAGGATGATTTAGGATTAGGCAGTTTTCCAGATAGTTTGACTACGGGTCATGCAGGCAAGCGCATCGGATGTGCAGTCATAGGATATGCAAAACCCATTGTAAAATCAAAAATCGCAAAAAATTGATTTTTACAATAACCTCTTAAACAAATGATATTACTATATATATACTATACAATCTTATCGCATTATCACAATGAATCCGATAATTTCGAATGTTTCTGAAGATGGGGATATTTATCAATTTACTATTGCAAATATCAACGTGAGTTTAGCAAATGGATTGCGTCGCATAATTTTGTCTGAAATTCCTACTTATGCCTTTATAACAGAAACCTATCAAGACAACCAATGCACCATTCACGCAAATACTTCTCGTCTTCATAACGAAATCATCAAACAGCGATTAAGTTGCATTCCGATCCACGAAACTGATTTAGATATTCTAACCGACAAATATGTCCTAGAAGTCGACAAAGCCAACGATACCGATAACGTCATTTATGTCACTACCGAAGATTTTAAAATCCGCAACAAGACCAACGGCAACTATCTCACAAAAGAAGAAACAAAACGCATTTTCCCAGCAAATCCGCGTACTGGATATTATATTGATTTTGTTCGATTGAAACCGAAAATCAGTGATACCATTCCCGGTGAAAAAATCAAATTAGAGGCGGAGTTTTCCGTTAGCACCGCGCGCCAAAATAGTATGTATAACGTGGTATCAAAATGCACCTATGCAAACACACCGGATTTGACTCAAATCGAAACACGATGGGACGAACTTCAATCAAAACTCGTCAGCGAAGAATCCACACGGGATGAAATCGAATTTCAAAAACGCAATTTCTATATGCTAGATGCTCAACGATTCTTCAAACCCGATTCATTTGATTTCACTATACAAACTGTGGGCGTTTATGATAACAAAACCATCGTAAAAAAGGGATGCCTAGTATTGCAAAACAAATTTGTCGATATGATTGAGGCAATTGATTCTGATGTTGTCCCAATTTTCAGAAGCGAAACTACCATGGATAATTGCTATGATATTATTCTGGAAAATGAAGATTATACGATGGGAAAAATTCTGGAATATTTGTTGTATACTAGTTATTACGAGGGAGACAAATCCCTGACATTTTGCGGATTCAAAAAATTCCACCCGCACAATCCAGATAGCACGATTCGATTAGCATTTTCCGAAGCTGCTGACAAAAATACGGTCCGACAATATTTACGCGATGCAGCAAACCAAGCGCAAGAATTTTATTCACGCCTCCATAAAATGTTTTAGGTTATACCCCTGGAAATACATTTTTGTATGCAAAAATGTATGAAAATTATTCTGAACAAGATAATGTTATTTTTTTTCGGTAGTTGTTTGCCCATACTGACATCGTTATATCACTAAACTGCGATGTAGGTTGTCCTGATATTTTTCCAGAACGAGGATTCAACACAATACCGTCTGGCATTTTTTTTGTAGCATGATAATGAATCGAGTCTTCTGGGGTTTTGTTGTATTCTCTGGGTTTGAATAAATTCGATTTTTTTGTAGAAAATTCCATAAGACGAGGATAACTAAATGATAAATTGGATATTTGTGATTCCTGATACATTGCTACCTGATACTTTGCTAAAAAGGCGTCAGGACTACCGGCGTTTGTTTGTCCATTGACTCCGGTGATTGTTGATGAATAAGTATATCCCCCCCCATAAATGGAACCGTCTGAACCAGTTGTCATTGCATTGATAGTATCAGCATTATTTCCTCCAATGAGTTTTGTCCATTGTAGAGTTCCGTCTGGAGAATATTTTGCTAAAAAGGCGTCAGCACTACCGGCATTTGTTTGTCCATTGACTCCATTGATTGTTGATGAATTAGTACGTCCCCCCACATAAATGGAACCGTCTGAACCAGTTGTCATTGCATAGATAGTATCAACACCAGTTCCTCCAATGAGTTTTGTCCATTGTAGAGTTCCGTCTGGAGAATATTTTGCTAAAAAGGCGTCAGCACTACCGGCATTTGTTTGTCCATTGACTCCGGTGATTGTTGATGAATTAGTACGTCCCCCCACATAAATGGAACCGTCTGAACCAGTTGTCATTGCAAGGATATAATCAACACCAGTTCCTCCAATGAGTTTTGTCCATTGTAGAGTTCCGTCTGGAGAATATTTTGCTATAAACCCGTCATAGTCACCGGCATTTGTTTGTCCATTGACTCCGGTGATTGTTGATGAATTTGTTCCTCCCCCCACATAAATGGAACCGTCTGAACCAGTTGTCATTGCATTGATAGTATCAGCATTATTTCCTCCAATGAGTTTTGTCCATTGTAGAGTTCCGTCTGGAGAATATTTTGCTAAAAAGGCGTCAGCACTACCGGCATTTGTTTGTCCATTGACTCCGGTGATTGTTGATGAATTAGTACGTCCCCCCACATAAATGGAACCGTCTAAACCAGTTGTCATTGCCCTGATATAATCAACATCAGTTCCTCCAATGAGTTTTGTCCATTGTAGAGTTCCGTCTGGAGAATATTTTGCTATAAACCCGTCATAGACACCGGCATTTGTTTGTCCATTGACTCCGGGGATTGTTGATGAATTTGTTACTCCCCCCATATAAATGGAACCGTCTAAACCAGTTGTCATTGCAGTGATATACTCAGAATTATTTCCTCCAATGAGTTTTGTCCATTGTAGAGTTCCGTCTGGAGAATATTTTGCTATAAACCCGTCATAGCCACCGGCATTTGTTTGTCCATTGACTCCGGGGATTGTTGATGAATTTGTTTCTCCCCCCACATAAATGGAACCGTCTAAACCAGTTGTCATTGCATTGATATAATCAGCATTATTTCCTCCAATGAGTTTTGTCCATTCTAAAGTTCCGTCCGCTGGCATTTATATATTACCCTCAGATATTTTTAGAATCCTCAAAAATAAACGCAGTTATTTTTATTATAACCCTTTTTGAAATATAAAATTGAACAATCGCGACAATCCATTGTGATATAAGATTCTATAACACAAATGCTCCGTTATTTTTGCAATTGTATTCCGAAACGTTCCAAAACAACAACCACAGCCGAAAAATATCTGGAAATAATAACTTACCAAGACACCATTCCCTTTGTTCCACCAATCACATCAGGAAAAGTCATCAAAGTATACGACGGGGATACAATTACTATAGCATCGAAATTGCCTTACAAGGATTCGCCCATTTATCGATTTTCTATAAGACTATTAGGCATCGATTCTCCCGAAATGAAATCGAAAACAAATACAGAAAAACAGTTAGCCATAGTAGCAAGGGATGCTCTCTCTAATCTAATAATGGACAAAACAATTCACCTCAAAAACATTTCCACGGAAAAATACGGAAGAGTTTTAGCAAATGTTTATTTAGATGATTTGCATGTGAACCAGTGGATGTTAGATAATAACCACGCAGTTCTCTATGATGGCGGAACAAAAAATCGTCCACCCGAATGGGATAACGTTATTTAGAAAATCACACATTACAATTACATCGTTAGTTTTGTTTTGTATAAAAATCAATATAAAAATACCTTGATGTATTTATATAAATTAATTTTTTATGACTGTTATCAATGGAATCGAAATCGACTGTATTCATTATGAAACCAATCCTATACGCGATGCTATCAAAAACAACGAGCCTTTAGAAGATAAACTACATGTAATTGCAGTTATATCGAATCCATGTTTATATACTAGGCGATACATATTGATGAATGAATTTATTACACGAATGGAATTAGAGGAGCCAAATGTTATCCTATATGTTGTTGAAATGGCCTATAAAGACCAGAAATTCGTAATCACCAATGCCAAAAACAAACGACATTTGCAAATCAGAACAGAAACACCCCTATGGCACAAAGAAAATATGATTAATTTAGCTGTCAAAAATCTACTTCCTAAAAAATGGAAAGCAATGGCATGGATTGATGGAGATTTAGAATTTGAAAGCGATTCCTGGGCAATGGATACATTGAAAATACTGAACGGAACAAAAGACATCGTGCAATTATTTAGTCACTGTGATGATATGGATAAGAATGGTTTAGCGATGAGAACATTCAATAGTTTCGGATACCAATACACCAAAAAAAACAAATATTCTAGTTCGGGTCCTAATTTCTGGCATCCTGGGTATGCATGGGCATGCACAAGAAAAGCCTATGAAAAAATGGGAGGGATATATGATTTAGCAGTATTAGGTTCAGGTGATAATGTAATGGCAATGTCATATATACAAAATGTGATGAAATCCGCAACTCAACAGTATACTGATTCATATTTTGATTCTATATTAGAAGTTCAAGACCGCGTAAAAGGATTGCGCATCGGATATGTTCCAGGTGTAATACGTCATCATTTTCATGGGTCAAAAATTAACCGCAAATACAGAGAACGATGGGAAATATTGATAAAACATAAATATGACCCGTTCCTGCATGTAAAAAAAAACAAAGAAGGAGTTATAGTTCCAACTGAAGAATGTCCCACTGAATTTTTAGAAGATATTATGAATTATTTTAGAGACCGTAAAGAAGATGACTAAACCTAACGGATGGATGCCCACGCCCGCCACCTAATCACCCCGAATGATTTGTTTTTGTTGTTATCAGTTTTTGCATAATCCATGTTCCAAATACAACCCACATCGCAATGATAGTATTCCCTCCATTATAAATCGCCCATCTCAATGCTTGACAATGAGGAGACGGTGCGATAAATGGCGACATAATAAATCCTCGCAACGTGAGCGGAACACAAAAATGTACATACAAATGTGGAGTCGTATAATGCAACAATATCCATATAACATAAATACCTACCGAGCTTTTTATCATCCAACTTATGTTTTCTACTATTCCGCGCATTTTCAAATACTATTGTTTTCATAAACAATATTATTGCTATTAATATATTCAATTTTGTATACTTGACAAATACAAAATTGAATTGAAATGAAACATAATTCTATATACAGCATTTACAGACATCATCGCTACTATGGAAAAAAATATCAACAAACGTATCGATTCTTATATCGCACAGTTCAAAAATGATATGTGGCAAAAAATATCTTCTACCGGGTTTTCTGAAAAAGACAAAGTGAATGACCTCCTCGAATACATGTATGAATATGAAAAAATGGCGCTCACAAAGGAAGATTTTAGCAAACGTAAACGTGTAAAAAATTGCATACCAGAATTGAATAGATGCAATGCATTACGTGGAAATGGAGAACAATGCACACGACAAAGAAAAGAAAATTGCGACTATTGTGGAACTCATTCGAAGGGAGTAATTACTGGAGTCGTTCCAGAAAATAATAAAAATGAATTACAAAAAAAAGTGGAAGTATTTGCAGAAGATATAGGCGGAATTGTTTATTACATCGATAATGCAAATAATGTGTATAAAACGGAAGATGTTCTAGAAGAAAAAACGAATCCAGATATTATCGCCACTTATGTAAAAACAGAATCCGGATATTCTATTCCAGAATTTGGAATTTAGACCCACTCCCGTGACATCCCATCCCATCCGCTATTAGTCTATTTTTTTCCATGAACAAACATTGTTTTTGTTTGGTTTTGATATATACATATTTCCATCGTTTCCTTTCATCTTTTTGTTGCAATTTTCATTTGCAGGATATGGAGGTGATTTTCTGTTTTTGTATTTTTTCAAGGTTTTACTATGTTCATTCACTGCATTTTTTCCAGAAACACTTTTTATTTTTTCCGTCAAATTTTTACGCTGTTTTTCGTCCAACTTTAGTGGATTTGTTTTTGTTTTCAATGCATATTTTAAATTTCGAATCCACGTGGATTTACATGACCCTTTACATGTTCCAGTGCCGATTTCGGATAATATTTTCATAGCTCCATTATAGCTACTAATAAATGGCATACTATATATTCGCATTAGAAAAAATGGCATCCATCATCTTATTCTTCTACACTACATGATTTTTTTATTTTTCGCACGATTTCTTCTTTGACCACTTGTTCGCGACTGTCTAATATAAAATTATTTATTTCATTTGCCTTCTCTATGTCCCCTTTGCAATAGTTTGCTAAAATTCCTAATAAATTCTTTTGTGTAATAGGTTTCTTGACGTTTTTCTTTGAATACATAATTTGCCCATCTTTTATATCGAAACAGTCGATTTCGTTTTTCACCATGACCTCCATCAAATCTTTTGATATCTTTTTCTTTTCGGCTTGTTTTTTTCGCACTTCTTTTTGAAAAGCACGAATTTCATTATCTATTTTTACCCATTCTTTGATAGTCTTTATTAATTGTTCTTTCGTTTCCATTATAATTTAGTAATATATATTTTCTAATTTGTTTTTCTACGTTTTTTGTTTGTATTAGACAATTATTATATTCATATTATATAATTACATAATGAATATGATTTTCTCGAAACCGCGGGCAAATACTAGGAACAATCAACAAATACAAAATATGAATTTTATCACCAACCGAACAAAAATATACAATACACCAAGTTCGATTATCACTAATTATCCTACATCAACCATCGCAATAAATAACTCTGAAAAACCGAAAAAAATGAAATGGGGAGAACCAACATGGTTTTTCATGCATACTATGGCACAAAAAGTAAAACCAGAACATTTTCAACAAATTCGCCAAGGGTTTTTATCGCAGATTAACAACATATGCAGAAATTTACCTTGCCCTGATTGCGCTGCCCATGCTTCGCAATATTTAGACAAATCAAATTTTAATCGAATACAAACAAAAGACGAATTGATATTGTTTTTGTATGATTTTCATAATTCAGTGAATGTTCGCAAAGGAATACCTAATTTTCCTAAAGAAGAGTTATATGATAAATATTCAAAAGCAAACACGACGAACATAATCAATTATTTTTTATTCCATTTTGCAGATAAATCAAAAAGCATTCGTATGATATCCAATGATATGTATAGAATGCGTATTATAAATTTATTAAAAGAATGGCTTAATAGCAATCTGCAATATTTTGATTCATAAATTATTACAACCCATCGATTGTAATAATCAAATATTATTTATATTTCTTGCGTTGTACATTTGAATTTCTGAGTGGACGAACGAGTGCATACATTTGAATTAGTTATACCGTTGAAATATTGCAATTTAACTGCACCATTTTTAGCTATAATCATTGACCACATTACTCCAATGAGTCCTCCAATAATACCTGCGCATATAACACCAACCATAGATGCGCACCCATAAAATGAGTTCCATGCGAATTCACCTATGATAATAAGTGGGAAAATAATGAGCGTCGGTATGTTTTGCACTGCTAATTTTTTATCGGCAATAATATACACTAAAAAGAAAAATGTATAGGTAAATGTAACCATACTTAACGGTATATTTGAGAAACGACCAGTATCGGTAAGTGTTAATACATTGCATATCATTTCATTATCTTTATTCATATTTTCGGTTTTTAATCGGAAAGTCTCTAAGCTACCAACGATTGATGCAACAAAGCATGCAAATAATAATCCTGCCAAATATACTATACCTTTAACATCTTGATTTAATATAGAAGATAATGAAAAATAACTCACCAATATAAAAGGGGCTAATCGAAATGCCGTATATAATAAGAATGAAATGTTAATCATTATATACTCTACATATAGAAAAGTTATTCAAATATATTTTCAAAAACGTCGCTGATATCGGATATTTCAACAAAACGAATACCTTCTAAAATCGGGTTTTCGCTGTATTTTTCCATGAATTTTTCATAGTCAATCGTGTTCGCACTCGGATACAAAAATGTGGTGACTCCTGCACGAATTCCCCCTAGTATTTTCACGTCCAATCCTCCGATTGCTGTGATTTGACCTTGCAAATTTATTTCGCCAGTAATAGCGATGTTGTTTTTTATTTTCAAGTTATTCAATAAGCTATATATAGCACAAGTAATGGCAGTTCCTGCCGAAGGCCCATCTTTCGATACAGCGCCTTGTGGACAATGAATATGTAACCCTTGACATTTCGTTTCTTCGAAAACTTTTATCAACATTCGCTTTCGTTCATCCGGCGTTAATGACCATGCCAAACTTTTTGCCACATTCATACTTTCTTTCATTACATCACCCTGTAATCCAGTAAGACGCAATTCTAAAAAGGAAGAACATGGATAAAACATGGTCTCAATGGGTATAATACCTCCTTTTCCTAAACTATTTGCCCATAATCCATTGATAATTCCTATTGCACTATTTGCGTTGATTTTTGTATCCTGGATTTTGTGGTATTTTTTCAAATATTTTGTTTCTAAATCATGTATGCCAACGACTATTGGGATTTCGATGATATCCGAACAACAAGATAATAACTCAAGGTTTATTTCACCAAACAAATCAAAAATAATCTCTTTTAATTTTCGAATACCTGGTTCTATGGTATATGTTTCAATAATGTATTCTATTGTATTATCATCGAGAACAACAGTATCACTGAATCCCATTTTTTCGTTTATTTCCGGCAGTAAATATTCCTTTACGATAATTATTTTTTCATCCATCGATAAATTGTCAAACTGGATTCTATGAATGCGGTCCAATAAAATACGGTCAATGTTATCCGGGTCATTGTATGAAAAAATGAAAAGAGCTTTTGATAAATCGAGGTTGATTCCGCTGTAGTATTTGTCTTGAAAACAATCATTTTGCGTGGTGTCAATAAGGTGCGTCAAAATTCCTATGATTTCTTTGCCATGCTCAGTTTTACTTACTTTGTCCAGTTCATCAATATATATAATAGGATTCATGCATTTTGTTTCCATTAAAATATCCACGATTCTTCCCCATAGTGAATTGACATATGTATAACTATGACCTTCGAGTGTAGAACCATTTGAAGAGCCACCCAATGCGATAAAGGCAAATGGTCTTGATTTTCCATCAACATCAACCAAACAATTCGACAATCCTTTTTTTGCTAACGATGTTTTTCCGATACCTGGAGAACCTTCAAATCCGAAACAATAACCAGATTGTGTTCCATTCATCCATTGTCCTATTATTTTCAAAATTTGATTTTTTGCGTATGTATGACCATGGATCGATTTGTCTAATGTTTTTCGGATTGACGCCATTTCACTATCGACGTTTTGTATTTTTGATTTTATTGCAAGCATATCACTTCGAAATTTTTGAGCCTTTGTAGTGCTTATCCCTGAGGTTCTTATCCCTGTGGCGTAAATATCATACACGAAATCATGGGTTTTGATTGATTCTATAAATCGCGTCATTTCTTGTATATTTGATTTTTTGCATTGTTGTTTTGTAATGGTATAAATGGTGTTTTTTGCGACGGTTTGAATGGCACTGATCATTTGCATTAATTCTTTGTTTTTCTTTTTTTTTATTTCTATCAATAGGTCCTTTGCGATGTTTGATTTTACATGGTCATTGATATGATTCAAATGGTTTATGATTTCATTGTTTGTGTATTTTTCTTTTTTTACCATCGTATACTCTGTTATATTATTGGAGACCTTCAAAAAATCGGAATTGATTTCTTTGATTATCTTCAAAATGGGTTCTTTTTTATATATTCCGAACGGTATTTTCAACAATCCCTCTAAATATTGCTTTGCCTTTGAACTCGATTCGTCCGTTCGACCTTTGATTTCTTTTAATTTTATGATGGCTTTTTCTTTTATGTTTTCCGGAACATTGAGAACATAGATTTGTTGCTCCAATGACACACGATTTATGTCATATTTTTGTATCATATCTTGTGTATATTTGATTGTAAATTTCATTATATCTTTGAAAAATTGTTTCACGTTCCATGGAAAACTGTCGTAAATGAGGGCTTGCTCTTTTGAATCCGTATATCCTGGTTTTTGCTCATGATTGTTTGACGTAATCAAATCATATAACAAATATGTTATATATTTCACCGAATCATCATTATAACACAATAAATTAATAAGCATATTACGCTGCATAATTGCATCCATTTCCGTGAATTTTTTGATGATGGTTTCTAGGTTGTTTGTTTTTATAAACGCAACGTCCGTGAAAATATTCATATATTTTTTGAAAATATCTTCGTCGCCAAACACAAGCAAGTCTTTCAATGTTAATGTATTAATAAATTTTTTCATTATTTCGGTGTCAATATTGCGCGCATTTTCAAAAATGGTTCTTTTTCGATGCTCTATATATGGATTTGTAATATAATTTAAATCAATCGCATTTATTATACCATGAACAACCAATGTCCTTCGTGTGCTTGCATTTTGTACTATTACACGAATACCATTTATTTTGCTTGAGAATGTTTTATACAACGCACTATCATTGTCATAGCATTCATAATTTTCGGATTTTTCGATTTGTATGATTTCAGATGAAAGTTTATTGGAACAAAGTTGAGAATTACTGAGCTCAAAATCATTTTTCCAATATGTGTTTTTGTAATTAATCGGATGCACGAACTTTCGAATCAATTCTATTTTACTCTGTAAATATTCGTTTTCATTCTTTTGATGGATATATTGAGAACCAAAACAAATGAACAATAAATCGTCCATTTTTTTCGTTCCATATTTTCCTATGATTACCGATAATTTATCGATTATATTTTGCAATAATTCGATGATATTCTCCATGTTGATTTCGGTATGCAATAGTCCCGGTATTTCAACCGTTTTTTTATATAACTCGGATAAATTTGTCATACATATATTTGTATCACTATTACTAAATAATTCCATGGATTTATATTCTTGAATAGATATTGTTGTGTTTTGTATTATTTCTTGAAAATATTTTATTTTTTCTAAAATGAACTGTTTTACATCGGGCTGATTATTTTCCGTTTTTATTTTGACAGCCATTTTATCATATATTTTTTTCATATTATATAAAAATAATTATATATGTAATACGTTCATATAATTTATATGACTAAAATAACGTTATTTTACAAAAGTATTTTAATAAACCACTTAAACATGTGATTTTATTAATTAGTAATAACACAGTTATGGGTATTCCTAGTTATTTTTCGTATATTATTAAAAATCATTCTAATATTATACGTTCTCTTCAATATCATCAAGATATTGCACATACAGCTTTTGAATCTTTGTATATGGATTGCAATTCTATTATCTATGATTCTTTTCGCGATATTGAGAAAACAGCGAATCCAGAAAACGTGGAAAAACTTATTATCGATGCTGTCATATACAATATCAAAAAATACATCAGCTTTATAAAACCACGCCAACGATTATATATTGCTTTTGATGGAGTAGCCCCTTTTGCAAAAATGGAACAACAGAGAACCCGTCGTCATAAATCGAATTTCATGAGTAAAATTAACATGGATGATTTGTCCATATCGACCACAGATGTCTATTCTATATGGAATACGTCCGCTATTACTCCTGGAACAAATTTTATGAATGAATTGACAACCAAGATAGAACAAGAGTTTTTGAACAAAGAACATGTCTATGGTATTAAACAAATAGTGGTTTCAGGGTCTACTGAACCCGGGGAGGGAGAACATAAAATGTGTGAATATATTCGCAGTGATTCCCGTGCAGGTGACATTGCTATTTATGGCTTAGATTCGGATTTAATCATGCTTTCTATTTTTCACTTAGAATATTGTAACAATATTTACATTTTTAGAGAAGCACCGGTATTCGGAGAACTCGCAAACAACTCTAAAAAAAACCCCATTTCAAATACAAAATTACCATTGTTTCTCGATATTCAACAATTGTGTCAATCGATTTTACAAGAAATGTATTGCAAATATACCACCATGCAGCGTATTCATGATTATGTTTTCTTGTGTTTTTTCTTAGGGAATGATTTTTTGCCTCATTTTCCGGCATTGAATATTCGCACGAGTGGAATACAAATATTATTAGATACGTATCGGAATATTTTAGGAAAACATGAAAACAAGTATTTCATTGAAAACAAAAAGATAATATGGAAAAATGTCAATGCTTTCCTGAAAGATTTAGCGAAAAATGAACACTCTTTTTTGTTGTCGGAATATTCGCAACGAAACAAGATGGATGGGAGAAAATGGGCGAACGAAAATAACAAAGACCGCGAAAACATGCTAACAAATGTTCCCACGATGTTTCGAGCAGAAGAAAAATATATATGTCCACAAGAACCTTACTGGGAAGACAGGTATTATCAATGCTTGTTTCATACCAACATTACCAACGCTTTTGTAAAATCCGTCGTCACAAATTATTTAGAAGGTCTTGAATGGGTATACAAATACTATACGCAGGGATGTCCTCATTGGAAATGGAAATACAATTATCATTATCCCCCATTGTTAGTGGATATTATTAACTATTTTCCGACGACAGACCATCACGAATTTATAGCACAATCCGACGAGTCAAACCCATTTTCTCCATATGCACAGCTGTCGTATGTTTTACCGCAAGACCAATTATGTTTGTTACCCAAAAACGTGCAAAACCATTTGCTCAAAAATTATTCTGACATGTATCAGACGAATCCTCAATTTCAATGGGCATTTTGTAAATATTTATGGGAAGCACATATAGTTACAAAAACAATGGATGCAACTGCACTTGAAAAAATAGAAAAAGAGATAGAAAACCTATGAAAATAGCATGAAAATAGCATAAAATTGATTTTAATGAATATCACTAAAATCAATGTAAATTAACAACAATACTGTAACACGAATCAACAATACTATAACAACAATACTATAGCAAAAGACCTATAACAATACTCTTTGACAAAACACCTATAACAATATGACACTTACTACTATTCTTGAATTCCATACCGCAAGTGACTTAAACATTGGATTCACTGAGAATTTTGGTAAATTAGAAATCACCGTAGACGATTGCGCAATGCAAGTGAATACGTGGGATGTAAAATTCGATATCGATTGTTCTGGATCTATGGAAGATATTTGCAAAGATTCAAAAACAAAAATGCAACATATTCAGCATACTATGATAAATATTTTACGCATGTTTTCTGAATGCACAACTTGCAAATATAATGTTAGTGTATCAACATTTGACAATGTATACAATTTGCTGTTTGATTTTTCAGAAATCAATGCAACTAATGTAGACGAATTTATCGAAAAAATCAAACAAATTTATTCTAAAAATTCAACGAATCTTATTTTACCTATACAGCAAACAAACGCCGAAATGCAAAATCGCAAAACTGCATTCCCATCTAACAAACAATTGCATATTCTATTAACAGATGGATGCGATACATGCAATCGTAATGTTTATCCCGAATTAGAAAAAATAATCACTACCGAATATGATTTTATTGCATTCGGTTTCGGTAAAGAACACGACGTGAAAGCATTAACCATCATGGGTAAAAACGCAAATTGTCAATACGGGTTTATCGATGAATTGGAAAATGCCGGGTTAGTTTATGGAGAATATTTACATACCGTTTTGTATAGATTAATAAACAACATTACTATTACACTTAAAGACGGAGAAATTTACGATTGGAAAACAAATACATGGTCATCGAGTTTGTCTATTCCTGGATTAGATAGCGGCGTTTCAAAAACCTTCTACGTTCGAACTAACGACAAAGAAACAATTACTGGCATTATATCGGGATGTCTCGAATCCGATGAAACAAATACTATTAAAACAATCGATGATTTTGAGCCAGTTCCTGATTTGCTTGTTTATGAAGGTGACACATATTATCCAGAGATTGTCGATTTGACAACTCATGCATACCGCTATAAAACATTAGATTTAATGTTTCGCTCACAACAGAATCAATCGAATTGCGAGGCCATTGCAATGAAAACCGAAATTCGCAATTTATTTGAAGAAATCAAAAAATATATAGAACAAAACAATTTACAAGATGATTTGTTCTTGAAAAAAATACAAGACGATTTGTATATTTTGTATAAAACCTATGGAACACAATATTTTGAATTATATTCATCTGCTAGACAACGTTCACAGGGAAATCAAAATGTATGCACTGCAACTCAAATGGATGATATAAATGTCCATAACCACCCGATTATGATGCGCAGCACACACGCGTTTGCATTTCCTAATATTACACAATATGACGACGCCCCAGATGATGATTTGAATTATACTATAGCAGATAATAGTCAATTTGAACGCTCATGTTCTGAAACTGTATCAAAAATGATGCGCTCTATTAGTAAAAAATAAAAAACACAAAAACTTATAAAAAATTATTGATTTCACTCTTTTTTATGCTTTTTGCTCTATATACAAAGAAACAAAAAGCATAAAAAAAATACCCATAGTAAGAATTTTTATACGTTTTTGTGTGTGTATGTGTGTTTTTTATGTTTTGTATGTTTTATGGTATAGAAACTATAACCAGTGTTGTTTAAGGTATCTTGGGAAATTGAACTGTGTAAGTTCATCATTTTTGTTTGTTTTGAGAAGTTTCGCAAGTTTTTTGTCAGGGTTTATAATACGACCATTCGTTGGGTTCGCTAGGTTATTGGTATTTATGTAGTTGCGAATATATGATACCAGTTCGAGGTAACCCATTTCACTTCCAGCAGGCTTTCCCATGAATCTGGCAAGTTCATTCGAGATTATCCTTCGTTTTGGTTGTAATCCGCAAGTACATGTATTGTTTGCACGATTATTTATTTCCACTTTTGCCTTGTTCTTTTCTGAAGAAGAGCTAGTATATGTTTTCCCGGATCTTGTTTGCATTTTGTATGATAAGTTGCTACTAATATGGTATCTATTAGTTTGTTACCATATCATTTCAATTTTCTGGTATGTTTTTTATAAAAAATATAATTTTTATGAAAAATAATTTAGCAATAATTATATTTATTCATTATAACATGAACTGCGACAATGAATTGATAGTGTGCATAGACAAAACTCCGAATAACCCTCCTAAAACGAACAAAACGAACAAAATATATGAAAATATGTTGAAAAACATAAAAGAAAAAATAAAAAACAATAAAAGTATCACGAAAGAAGATATAGATTTTATAGAATCATTATCCAGTGAAAAGAAAATGGAAATAATATTAGAATATAACAAGAGAACAATAGAAAATGAAAGAATACAGGAAGTAATGAGAACATCAGCATTGCGATAGTCCCATCCGGTCGGTGATTCTCCCATCCGGGTGATGGGCATGCCAAAGAAAAACCAAAAGAAAACCAAAAGAAAACCAAAAGAAAAACCAAAAAAAAATCGGAAAATAATGCGAAAAACAAAATCCA
>Ga0214923_10000018_pt1 | contig 210321 bp, 184 predicted proteins | sample LL1510_MetaG_FD_177993 | JGI IMG/M metagenome (GOLD analysis project Ga0214923, IMG submission 177993) | Freshwater microbial communities from Lake Lanier, Atlanta, Georgia, United States - LL-1510 | ecosystem: Environmental > Aquatic > Freshwater > Lake | place: USA: Georgia | collected... | reverse complement strand
TTTGTGCTGCCATCAACATTAATCGGCAAATTCTGCGCAACAGCAGACGTCACCAAAAATTGATTACAGCACAAAAATAACAGCGAAAAATGGGAAATGAGTTTCTTGAACATGTGGTGTGTGGGGGTTTTGGATGTGTTTGGGTTTTTGTGGTTAACGGGTTAAATGTAAATTAAATGCGCAGCTTTAAATCGCAACTTACCAAAACAACACCTCAAAAAGCGGTGTGGGTTTCTTACCATTTTTTGCCACAACTTCATCCGCAATTTTTTTGTAGCTTGGATCAACAATGCTCGCCAGTGTTAGCGCCTTGGTGTTTCTTACCGGATCATATTTTCCGGAATAGCCAGGCAGGCCGGCGTCTTTTCTGGTTTTGTCGAACTTCACTTTTGTATTCACAAATTCTTCATGCGCCATGGTTCCTTGTGCATAAGGTAGCAACCAATCCACCGCAGATTTTAGTGAAGTGCCGGAGAGGTTTTTTTCTTCGAACCAGTTTTCGCCGTGCATTTTGCCGGCGATTGCGGCGGTGAGTAAGGGTTCGAGATTGTAATTTACATAATCAATTGCGTCGCGTTCTTGGAAATCGAGAGTTGATCCGTCGGATAAAATATTGTCGGCGATTTGTTGTGTGAAGGCTTTGTGCGCGCTTTGAATTAATGCGGCGTCGTTGGCGGCGTAAGCGGCAAGTGTTGCTAATTTTACGCGATGAGATTGCCAATTATTTTTGCTGCGGCGTTTGGGATCACTCATCGCGCTGATATAACCTTTCGCCATTTCGCGTAAGAAATTATTCAGCTCATTTTGCGTGGTAGGCGGAAGCTTGTCGCGTGTCAAATCATAAGCGATGATGACTTGATCGAAATTTGTTTCATCAATGGGGTTGAAACTCGGCTGATAATTTATCGTCCAGGTTAGGAAAAAATTTTCGGCGGCGGTGAGATATTTGGCATCACCGGTGAGGCGATAAGCAACGGCAAGATTTAGCACGTGACGCCAATCCTGCGTTGCTTCGATGCTTTGATCCCAAATTCCTTCATGGGGTAAAGTGCCTTCAGTGTGAATATAGGAAATGGCGTGCGGTTTTGCGGTGAGGCTGCTATTGGCATAATTAATCATCGACTTAGCATATTGGTCTTTTTTTTGCGCGATGATTTCAATGCGCTGTGGTGAGATGAGGGCGAAGGAAAAAGCAGGTGAGGTGATGAAGAAAAAACTTACGATGAGCAGAAATTTTTTCATAAATTTAAATAATTTTTTTGCGCCCCAATCTCACATTTAAAATGAAGCTGAGTAAAATTATCGCGATGCAAAAAAAGCTGTAATAAGAATGTTTCAGCAAATCGAGAATATTCACTTTGCAAATGCTTGCCGCCAAAATTAATTGCGGCGCATAGAACACGAGAGAGTGCACATAGCATGAAGTCATGTCGATGAAAGTGGCCATTTTATTGCGATCAATTTTCAATTTTTCCGCCATGCCTTTGGCAATATCGCCGCACATGATGATGGAAATTGTATTGTTGGCGGTGATGAAATTGGCGAGGGTGACGAAGAAAAATAAAACCGCGTAAGATGCACCAATTCCGAATTTTTGCGAAGTATGTTTTAAGCTGTTTTCGAGATGATCCATCCAGCCGTGATATTTAAATGCTGAATTAATTACCGAGACCAAAACCACGAAAGATGAAATTTCAAACATGCTGGACATGCCCGCTACCATTGCTTTTGTCATATCAAGCAGTGACACTGAGATAAGCGCACCAATGAGGAAAGAAATCAAAATGCTGAACATCAAAACAAACAAAACATGATAGCGCATGCAGCCTAAAATTATCACCAGAATGTAGGGCGAGATAATTAGAAAATCGCGCAGACTTGGTGCATAATCGCTTTCAATTTCGGGAATCTGAAATTCTTTAAAGGCGTAAAGAATGCAGGTTAAAATTATGGGCAAAATTATGAGCTTTAAGTTGAGGAAGAATTTTTTGTCATTTTGCGCGTCCTGTGTTTTTACGGCAGCAATTGTGGTGTCGGAAATCATTGATAAATTATCGCCTAAATAAGCGCCCGCGATTGCGGATGATGCGGCGAGCGCGGCGTTAGCGGAATTATCTCCAGAAATCGCCAGGCAAATCGGTGCCATGGTTGCAACTGTTCCAACTGAAGTGCCAATCGCAGTTGCGATCAAACCCGAAACTATAAAAATTCCGGGCAAAATTAATTCACTTGGAATGGCGTAAAAAATCAGCGATTTCAAAACTTCAATTGATCCCATGCCAGCCAAAGTGTTGGAGAAAGCGCCGGCCAAAATGAAGATGATGATCATTTGCGTGATGCCGGAATTTAGCGAATTTTCGATGATGAAATCGATGCGATGCGTCAGCGTGACTTCCTTCTTTTTGATGAGGAATAAAACGAAGATTATTGGAATAGTATAAAAAATTATCGGGATCGAATTCATATTAATTGCTTTTGACAAAGATTAGTTTCGCGCCAAGTGCGACAAGGATTCCACCGGTTATGCGTTCAATGATGTGAGCGAATTTGCTGAAATATTTTTGGCTTTTTTTGGAGGATAAACAAAAAGCCACGAAGGTGAACCAGGCTAACGTGGTGAAGAAAATTATAATTGCATAGATGAATAAAATCACAGCTGGCGCGGCTGGATCGATGAGAGAAGAAAATAAGCTGACAAAAAATAGCATCGCTTTCGGATTTAAAATATTGGTGAGAAGGCCGTTATTAAAAGCATAAAATGAGGAAATTTCTTTTTTGTTTTTGCTTTCGGCAAAATGAAATTCCTGCTTTTTTGCTTTAAGTGATTTGACGCCAATATAGATGAGATAAGCCGCGCCGGCATATTTGAAAATTGTGAAAAGCCAGATGCTTTTGGAAATTATCAAACCAAATCCAAGCAAAGTGTAAGTGACGTGGAACAAAATTCCGCAAGCGATTCCAAGTGCGGTGAGCAGTGCTTTTTTGCGTGAATAAAGTAGGCTGTTTTTTACCACGACTGCGAAATCAGGGCCAGGGCTGACTAGGGCGACAATCATCAAGCCGGTGATGGCGAGGATTGAGGGTAGGTAATTTAGAATGAGAGTCATGTTGAGTTAGGGGGTAGGTTTGAAAATGCGGTAATTTGGCGGGTGGAAAAAAATAAGCAAAAAATTTATGTGCGGTGTTTGTTTAGGCGGAGTTACAACCTCCGCCCAAACACAGAGGGAATTATTTTTTCTCTTCTTTAATCTGCTCCATAATCCAAGCACGATGACGTCGTTCATCATCCAAATTTTGCTCCAAAATTTTGCGGATTTCTGTTGTTACTTTTTTGTGATTAATGGCTTTTTCGTAAGACATATTTGTCACATCTTCATTGGCTTTCATGGCTTTTAGAATTCCCTCATCGCCAAAAATATTGCCAATCACCACTTTGCCTTGAGTTAGAAGCTGCATGGCGTCAGGGCCTTTAGGAATATTTTTGCCCATGTCGCGCAAAATCTCGCCGAGATTTTTGGTGTGATGCAAATGATCTTTACGAAATTCAGAAAGCTGCTTTTTAAATTTGGTATTTTCCAAACGGTTGATTGCTGCTTCATAAGCTTCGGCAGCATCGAAATCCAACTTGATTAAATCGGATAACAAACCTTCAAGAGTATCTTCATTACCAATCATAATTTTCTCCATTGTTGTTATTGTTAAGGACGCATGACTACTTTTATGCAGCCATCTTTTTTATCGCGGAAAGTTGAGCGCGGTGAAGATAAATTATCGATTGGAGATCAGTGCAGAGTTATTAAAATTTCGTAACTGCAATTGAGAACATCACACAAAAAAAAGCCCGGCGCAGCAAGTGCTGTCCGGACTAAAGGCAGGTTATTGGTTAGAAGAAGAGTTATATGAAGAAGAGCTGTTGCCAGATGATCTTCTGTGGTGGCCACCTTTGCTTCTTTTGCTAGAGCTGCTATTGCCCATATTGCTCATTGAAGTGCCGTCTTGATTCGCACTGCGATTTGCATTGCTGCTGGTATTGCCCATGTTGTCAGAGCGGCCGTTATTCGCGCCACCATTAACACCACTGCTATTGCCGCTAGTATTACCACTAACGCCCGCACCGCCGGCTTCAGAACCGGTGTTTGATGCGGCAATTGCTGAGCCGGTGAACATTGTTAAAGTTAAGATTAAAAATAATTTTTTCATAATTCCTCCAATTGAGATTTTAATAGGGTGAATCAGCTAATTTTTTGCTAAATAATTTTTCTAGGTGGGAAAGTGGTGAGAATATAATTTGTTGCTAAGCACCTTGGTAATTTCATATTCACCTTTAGTGCAATTGGAAATCCCAATCCTAACCTTTATGGATCACCTGCGCAGTAATTTGATCAAAAATTTTTAAACATTGATCAATATCACTTTTTTGTGTTTTGAAAGATGAGACGCTGATGCGAAATGCATTTCGATTTTTCCAATTAGTTTTGCCAAACCAGCATATTCCGGAGTTTTGAATATTTTTAACAATTTCATCTAATTGTTCATCGTTGCCAATTCTTGCGACTACTTGGTTAAAGGCAATTTCGTTTAATATTTCATAACCAATTTTTCTAAGCCCATCAGAAAAATATTTGGCATTTTCACACATCTCTTGAACCATATCCGAAATTCCATCTTTTCCCATAGAACGAATCACCGCCCACATATCAATTGCTCGAGTTCTTTTAGAAAAATCCAAAGTAATATCTTTTGATTGAACTTTTGTATCTTGTGCGAGATATGAAGCATAACAACTCATCACTGATTTTAAAGCATTTAAATGCTCGGCTTTACTGAGAACAATCGCAGAATCATAAGAGCTATTTAAAGTTTTGTGACCATCAGTTACCAAAAAATCAGCATATTCTATTCCCGAGGTTAAATGTTTTTTACTCTCGCAAGCTGCTGCCCATAAACCAAAAGCACCATCAATATGCATCAAGGCACCAGCTGCTTTAGCTTTTTTGCCGATTTTCTCAAAAGGATCGAAATCTCCGGAATTAATATTTCCAGCCTGAGCACAAATAATTGAATAAGAATCAAGCTCTGGAATTTTATCCGCAATCATTCTGCCTTGAGAATCGGTTTGAACCGTTTCTATATTATCAGTACCAATTCCAATTATTGAGATAGCTTTGAGTAAGGTTATATGGGCTTCAGCAGAAATTATAATTTTGATTTTCGGAGCAGAAAATAAGCCTCTTTTTTTGACATCAAAATTATTGTTTTGATAAATTTTATTTCTAGCAGCAGATAAAGATACAACATGTCCGGAAGTGGTTCCGCTAACAAAACTTGAGATGTAATTACCCGATAATCCAAACAAATCAATTATCCAACTCTGTACAACCTCTTCAATTTTGGCACCAATGGGTGATGAAATTTCACTAGGAGTATTTTGATTCCATGCATCAGTCAAGATGCGCACACCTAGCGCAGCAGGTAGAACTGCTCCATTAACAAATCCGAAATATCTGGACCCATTATTTGCAGCAGTTGCAGGCGATCCAAATTTATTCAAAAATTTGATAGTTTGAATTGGATCGGATGATTTTTGTGGTAGCACTTCATCGAATTTGGAGAGATTTTCTAGTTCTTGAGGGGAAGGAAAAACATTTTTGTCAGTAATGTTTTCTAAATATTGCCCACTATATTCGATCGCTATTTTTAAGAGTTGTTCATAATCATAGCGAGAATGGTTTGGCATGATTCTATTTAGTTTAGTTTAAAAGTTTTTTTTTATTTTATAGTTTAATTGCAGATTAATGTAACGAAAAAGTTGAAGATGGAAAAATAATCTCAAAATTTCCGTTTCACGTACACCGAATTTTGATTAGCAGCCTCAAGGCTTTGTGCAATATCATATACAAAAAAATTCTCCGATTCTCCCTTTCTAAAGAATTCAACTATACCTTCGTGCAACAAAAGTTCGCAAACTGTATCAACTGCCTAAGCGGATAATTTTTGGTTTTATTTTGATTAAATTTATTTTCGTTACGCTTCGTGCTAGAGCGGTGGGGAGGTACGCGTGCTGAGAGTTCGAATCTCAACCGGTCAAAATCTGAAAATCGTCTGGAGCCTTATGGTTGTAGACTCGGAGAGGTATGGCGGAGGGAATGACTCCATCTGCTAACTTTTCTCCTGTTTTGGCGATGTAGACAAATAAAGCCTTGAGATGGTATTTCAATTGCACCTTCGAGTTAGAGGATTAGGCATTGTTTGAAGTGTGAATCCCTTTTTGCCAACCGAACCCTCACTGATTCAAATCACTACAAAACGGATAAAATTGGATATTTATATGGACATTTGTTTATTTGTTTGGTAGAATGATGGCTTAAAATTTTGGCAATTTAAGCAAGAGAAAAAATGAGCGACTATCAAGTCACGATTACAAACGATATTCTTAATTTTATCAGCGAGCTTGATGAATTTAAAGGTAGATGGCAGGCAATTAACACTTTGTCGCTTGATCGCTTGAGCTTGCTTAAAAAATCTGCAACCATTGAATCAATTGCATCAAGCACTAGAATTGAAGGTGTTAAATTAACTGATGAACAAGTTGAAACCCTTTTATCTAAGATAAAAAGAAAATCATTTAAAAGCCGCGATGAAGAGGAAGTTGTTGGATATTCGGATGCGATGGATTTGATTTTGGAAAATTTTGAAGATTTTAAACTTACCGAAAATCACATAAAGCATCTTCACGCAATTCTTCTCAAACACAGTTCAAAAGACATTCGCCACCGCGGAGAATATAAAAAGCTCGATAACCACGTGGTGGCAATTGATGCAAATGGCAAAGAAATTGGTATAGTTTTTAAAACGGCTACGCCTTTTGAAACCCCAATGAAAATGGCTGATTTGGTTGAATGGACTAACAAGGCTTTTGAATTAAGAACAAGTCACCCACTAATCATCACCGGAATTTTTATTGTAATTTTCTTGGCAATTCATCCGTTCCAAGATGGTAATGGTAGATTGTCGCGCATTTTAACAAATTTACTTCTTCTAAAGCTTGGCTACAGCTACATTCAATATAGTTCGCTGGAAAGTGTGATTGAGCACAACAAAGACCTCTACTACAAAAATTTACGCGACTGCCAAATCACTTTAGATTCAAAAAAGCCAAAATTCGAAAACTGGATTTTATTCTTCCTTAAGTCACTCAAAAAACAAAAGGATAATCTCGAGAAGAAAGTTAAAGCCGAAAAAATCCTACAGGAAAATTTCGATGATCTGCATTTGGAAGTTTTAAAGACTCTTAAAAGCCACAAGAAGCTGGCAGTATCTGATATTCAAAAATTAACGGGGGCAAATCGTAGCACTCTAAAAGTTAAACTGCGTGACTTGGTTGAAATGAAGAAAATTAAAACGTTCGGTAAAGGACGTGGTGTGGTTTATGAAATTTTTTAAAAATGACTATGAAAAAATCACTTAAACATCTGCCGACAAAAAAACAGGAAAAATTGCAAAAGATTGTTACTGCAATTCAGAAAAGCTGCAAAGATGTTGAAAAAATTATCCTTTTTGGTTCTTATGCCCGCGGTGATTATAAGGAAGCTAAGGACTGAAAAGATGATAGAAGAACCGGCCACATTTCTGATTACGATATTTTGGTGGTGACCGAAAAAAAGAAATCCACAGACAAATTTGCCTCATGGAATAGAACAGAAAAATTAAAGATTAACCGCACCCGTCAGAGTAATTGCTCACGATATTGAAAGCCTCAACATAAATCTTTCTGAAGGTCAGTATTTTTTTACAGATATAAAAAAAGAAGGTATAACACTCTTCGATTCTAAAAAATACAAACTGGCAAATAAGAGAAAGCTAAAACCGAAAGAGAAGCAAAGAATTGCACGAGATCATTTTAACGAGTGGTTTAAAAGTGCCGTTAATTTTTTCGATGCCTTCGAATTAATGATGTCAAAGAAGCAGCATAAAAATGCTGCATTTCAGTTGCACCAAGTTGCGGAATCCTGCTACAAAACAATTCTTTTAGTTTTTACCAACTATAATCCCAATGAGCATTTTCTTTGGATGCTAGGACAAAGAACCGCTAAATATCATGCCAACCTTAAAACTCTATTTCCTAAAAAAAGTCAGAAAGATAAAGATAGATTTAAGTTGTTGGATGATGCCTATATTGGCGGCAGGTACGATCCTGATTTCCGAATTTCTAAGCAAGATTTAGTAATTTTGGCAAAAGATGTGCAAAAGCTCCTCAATCTTACTGAAGAGATTTGTGAGGAAAAAATACAAAGCTTAATCGAGGAAAAATAATGCCAATTTTGCACTGGTTAGAAAGAGATAAGACGATAAAGCAAACAAGCCGAGCCCCATATCGCTTGCTTGAGATTGATCCGAACCTTTCTTACAGAGATCAAAATTCGCAAAATCTTTTAATTCAGGGTGACAATTTAGAAGCTCTAAAAGCTCTCCTTCCTTACTACGCGGGAAAAGTAAAATGCATTTTTATTGACCCGCCATATAACACAAAAAGTGCTTTTGAACATTACGATGACAACTTAGAACATACCAAATGGCTTGAGATGATGTATCCAAGACTTGAAGGGGATTTAAAGAGATTTTTTTGTGATTCTTTTGAAATTCGAGAGATCTGATCTGTTGTCTATATGCACCTAAAAAAGCGATTATCTGATTTTTACTATTTACGATCTAATCTTTTTTCTAACTCTTTTTTAACATTTGTCATGTTGTCGCGGATGTAATCGCAAAAGAAAAACTATGGCATAAAGCTGCTCATCAGAAAAATTCTGAGCTTCTTTGGCAAAATGATTTAAATCCGAAGAAAACCTTTCAGCGGAGCTGCGTAAAAAATAAAACTCGATTATGTTTTGGGGATTATTTTTATCTGACATAAGCCTTCTTAAAATTTGATAATAAAAACAGTGTAAAGCCTCTACTAACAAGGCTTTACAGGTTTATTATTTTGCCTAAAAGAAGGTGTCTATCAAGTTAATAAGCGACAATTTTACGGGATTTATTGTGAAAATTATTACAACATTCTTCTTCTGAAAAACCAAACCGTGAAAATTAAGGTCAAGCAAGACATAACAAGAAGCATTAAAAAATTATATTTTAACAATTCAAAGCTGGAATTTTTGGTAAAAATCATTTGGGTTATTTCAACAAAATGATGAATTGGGTTGATTATATCAGATATAATTTGCATCCACTGCGGCATATTGTGAAAAGGTGATGCAAAGCCGGAAGTTAAAGTTATTGGCATTAAAAAGAAAAAAGAGATTAGGGTTGCTTGTTGCTGGTTGCTAGAAATTGAAGAGATAAAAAGTCCAACACAGACCAGTGAAATCATGTATAATAAAATTCCTAAAAACATAAAAAATAAATTGCCAACGAAAGGAACAATTGATGCAACAATAGAAAATATGACAATGCTTTGTGCAATTCCAATCACCATGCTGGCAAAGATTTTTCCAAGAATAATTTCAACGGAATTTAATGGAGAAACCAGAAGTTGATCAAAAGTTCCAAGCTCTCTTTCTCTGGCAATTGAAAGCGATGCGGCGGCAAGTATTGAAGTTGAAAAAATTAATCCCATCAAAGATGGAATGATAAACCATTTATAATTTAAGTTCGGGTTGAAATAATTTCTTATATTTACTTCGCTTCTGATGATATTTGGATTTAGGTTTTTGATTTTAAATTCGGTTTTTTGAGCAACTGAATCATTAATTATTTTTTGAAGATATCCTGAAACTATGCTTGCTGAATTAAGTTTTCTTCCGTCGAACAAAATTTGAACTTGCGCGGTTTCATTAGCGCTGATTTTTCTTGAAAAATCAGCAGCAAAAACAACAGCGCCAATCACTTTTTGTTTATCGATGACTTCTTGCACTTCATCATAATTTTGCAAATAGGTGATTTTGGTAAAATATTCTTTTGATGCAGAAATATCTCTTATGATTTCTTTGCTGTAGGAGCCTTGATCATAATTAAGAACCGCAAGTTTTATGTTAAAAACATCCAGCGTTGCAACTGAAGAAAAAAGTATCAGCTGAATTATTGGCGGCATCATCAAAGCAAAACGCGATTTTGGATCTTTCAAAAGCACTATAATTTCTTTGATGATTAACGCTTTTATTTTGATAAAGCTTAATTTTATCATTTTTAATCAATTGATTTTTTAGTTTTGTGTGAAATTCCAAAATAAATTAACGCAATCAGGGCTAGTATTCCAAAAATATTAGGCAGTAAGATTGTCCATTCATTTCCTACCATAAAAATTGTTTGCGTGGCTTTAATAAGATATTTTGCCGGAACAATATTGGTTATTATTTGCATAATCTTGGGCATGGTTTGAATATCATAAATAAGCCCAGAAAGCATTATCGTTGGAACCATTGAAACTAAAATTGCGCCTTGTGATGCAACAAACTGACTTTTGGCAGCGCTTGAAATTAAAAGGCCGAGGCCGGTTGTTAAAATCAAGTAAATAAACCCTATAAAGAAAAAAATTATTATTGATCCTTTAAAGGGTGGAGCAAAAAAAATAACAATTGAAAGAAATGTTACCAAAAAAGAACCCAAACCTAAAGCGATGTATGGAATTACTTTTCCTAAGATTATTTCATATTTTGAAACCGGAGAGGCAATTAAATATTCCATCGAACCTCTTTCCCATTCTCTTGCAACGACAAGAGCGGTAAGCAAAGTTCCCGCAATTGATAAAACAAATCCGATTGAGCCGATATTTAAAAGATGATCTGCTTTGAGAGATTCGTTATACCAAAATCTTGTTTCTATATCAATTTGGGTCTTAGTTTTTATTCCTTTTTTAGAATTCAGATAATCGGAATAAAGATTAAGAATTGATCTAACATAATTTCCGCAAAAGCTTGCAGTGTTTGGGTCTGAGCCATCTGTCGCTAAAAAAACTTCGGCAATTTTTTCTTTTGCAATTTTAAGATTGAAATCATTTGGAATTATTAAAATTGCGCTGATTTTTTGAGATAATATTTTTTCTTCAGCTTCTTTGCGTGACTGTGTAATAAGTTTTATATCAACAAATTTAGAATTATTAAAAAAACTTATAAGTTCACCAACGGAAGAATTTTTAGAGCTTTCATCGACTATTGCGATCCTGATTTTGTTGGTATCAACTGAAATCGCATAACCAAAAATAAGCGTTAAAAATATTGGCAAAATAAATGCTATAATAAGAGCGCTTTTATCTCGCTTGATCTGTAAAAATTCTTTTTTTATCAAAGAAAAAATTCGAATTTTTGATAAAATAATTTTCATAATTTTTTCTCCTCATCATGTTTTTTTATCAAAAACGAAAAAACATCTTCAAATGTTGGGTTTGGGATTTCATCGCTTTTAATTGAGTCTTTGAGTTTCTGTGGATCATCTTCGGCAATTTTAGAACCCTTGTAAATTATGGCGACCAAGTCGCAATATTCTGCCTCATCCATAAAGTGAGTAGTTACCATTATAGTTACACCCTTGCTTGCCAGTGCATTGATGTGAAACCAAAATTCTCTTCTTGTTGCAGGATCAACCCCGCTTGTTGGTTCATCAAGAAACAAAACTTCTGGCTTGTGTAAAACTGAGCATCCCAAAGCAAGGCGCTGTTTTATTCCAAGAGGAAGTTCAGAGGCATTAACGTTTAGAAATTCATTAAGATCTAAACTTTGAATAATTTCATTTATTGCGGGTTTTGCCAATTTCTCATCTAATCCATAGACTCCACAAAAAAAATTCAGATTTTGCAAAACACTTAATTCTCCATATAGTGAAAATTTCTGCGCCATATAGCCAATTTTTTGACGCGCCTCATCACCAGAGCTAAGCAAGCTTATTCCTGAAACTTGGGCAACTCCCGAAGTCGGCTTCAAAAGACCACACAGCATTTTAAAAGTGGTTGATTTTCCAGCGCCGTTGGGCCCAAGAAAGCCAAAAATCTTTCCTGATTTAATCTGAAAGTTAACCTGATTAGTGGCAGTGAAATCACCAAATTTTTTAGTTAGATCTTTTGCTTCAATAACAACTCTTTCTGCGCTTTTATCATTTTCGTAGCGCTGCGCTAACCTTGAGTAAGAGGGCAATTTTTTATGTAAAATTTCTAAAAAAGAATCTTCAATTGAAGACTTAATCGGATGTACTTCATAATCTTTTGCTAAACTCTCTGTATCGCCTGATTCACTAAGAATCTTGATATCTTCACCTCTCAGAAAAGCATCTTTTATTCCATCAATTTGCAAAATCTTTTTCAGATTATCTCGGCGATTTGAATCTTTATTTTGTGGTGATATTAAAAAACTTTTGCCTTCACTTTTAGCGGCAAAATCTTTTGGATTGCCAAAGAAAATTTGTTTTCCTTCATTTATTAGTAAAATTTTATCTGCATATTTTTCTGCTTCATCAAGATATGTTGTAGACCAAACAATTGCAGTTCCATCCGTTGCAAGATTTTTGATTATTGCAATTAGTTCATGCCTTGAAATTGGGTCAACGCCAACACTTACCTCATCAAGCAATAATACTTTAGGCTTAGCAACCAAAGTGCAGGCAAGAGCTAACTTTTGTTTCATGCCTCCAGAAAGATTTCCGGCAAGTCGCGAGGTAAAATTTACTAGATTAGTTGCTTCAAGTAATTTTTGAATTTGCCTTTTTCTTTCCTGATCAAAAACTCCACGTAAATCACAATTTAGCTCAAGATTTTCTAAAACCGACAAATCTTCATATAAGCCGAATTTTTGCGGCATATAACCAATTTCATGCTGAATCTTACTAATTTCAGATGGAATTTTTCTATCTAAAATTTTTACCTCTCCGCTATCATAACTTAAGATAGAAGCGATTATTCTAAGCAAAGTTGTTTTTCCTGCCGCATCTGGTCCAATTACACAAAAAAAATCTCCAGCGCTAACTTTGAAATTTATATCCTCAAGAGCTTTTGAATTAGAGCCTTTATATTGTTTATTGAGATTGGAAACTTGTATCAGCTCAGTCATTTTGGCTAAAAGTTAGATTTTTACCAAAATTGTTACCGGCATTCCTTGTTTTAAATTTGTGTCGGGATTTTTTACTGTGATTCGCAAGCGATAAACTAAATCAGTTCTTAAATTTTCGGTTTCTACGGTTTTTGGCGTAAATTCAGCTTTTGGGGAAATATAGCCAATGTTTCCTTCATATTCCTTTCCACTATCGGTAATGATTTTTACATTTTGACCATTAGTAATTTTTCCCAAATTGCTTTCATCAATGTAAGTATTGATATAAGATTGATTAACCAGCGATAACTCATAAACAGTTTGATTTGCTGTAATCATAGAACCTTTCTCAAAAGTGCGCGTCATAACATATGAATCAGATGGCGCATAAAGATTTGTATCTGCAAGAGAAGTCAGGGCGATTTTTAATTTTGCTTTTTGGGCTTCAAATTCAGCTTTTAACTTTTCAAAAGTGAATTTGTCATCATCATATTCCTGCTTTGAGGCTGAATCATTATTAAATAATTTTTTAGTACGCCCAAATTTTGTTTCAGCGTTTTCGAGCAAAGATTTAGAGGAAGAAAGAAGTGCTTTATTATATTCCACTTCATTATTAAAAGTATCGTTCTCGAGTGTCGCTAAAAGCTGACCTTCTTTTACAAAGTCGCCTTCGTCAAAATAAAGTTCTTTTAGCCTTCCCGAAACTCTAAAAGAGGTACTTACTTCTTTTATATCGACATTGCCAAAAAGCTTTATTTCGTGCTGCTTTAACTGATAATCACGGAAAAAATAAGCTAAATAGCTTAGCAAAAAAATTGTGGCAAATGTGATAATAATTTTAATATTTTTCGTTTTCATAGTTTTTATAGATAAGGTCTAAGCAAATTATCGATCATTTGAGAAATATGCTTATTTATGTGCTTGGCGTTGTTTTTGTCATAGCTTTTCCATCCGCTTAAATAAAATAAACTCGATTGGTTGTGTAAAAATGATGTTAAAATTCCATGTAATGAATGAGTGATCAAAATAGCCTCAATTTCATTTGTTCTTTTTTCAGTAATTTTAGCAATTGCGGTTAAAAATGGTTCGCAAACTCTTTTCATTACAGTTTCAAAAAGATTTTTAAAATGCTTGCTTTGCTCGATTTGTTCGTGAGCAATTATTTTGGCAAATCTTTTATTTTCTGGATTGATAATCATCGCAACGAAAGCTTCTGCCATTATTTTTAAAGCTTGAATAAGTTCTTTTTTGTCTTTGCTTTTTTCAATAGTTTGCCTTTGCTCTATCATCACAGCCATTATCTGTTCTCCTGAAACTTTGTGAATTTCGTCAATAACGCTTCCGTAAATATTATCCTTACTTTTGAAGTGATAATGAAGAGTAGCAATATTAACTCCCGCTAAATCAGCAATATCTCTAGTTCTAGCACCATCAAATCCATGTTTTGAAAAAATGGTGAGAGCGGCGTCTAAAATTTGATCTTTTGAATTGTGATGGCTTTTTATCTTTTTTTTCATTTTGAAGTTTTGTTTATCTCAACAAATTGCATCTGATCTTTCTCAAACTTGATTTCATAACCCTCAAATCCTCCTCCTATTGCTTTGTGAAGCGCAATTAAATGGCTTAAGCTTTCTGATTTTTTCTGAGCCAGCGATATTTCGTTATTCAGATTATTAATTTTGCTATTCAATAAATCTTCCTTTGACGATGCTCCGATTAATTTTTTATTTTCTGTAATTTGTAAAATTTTATCGCTTGCCAATTTTACATCTTCAGCATTTTTTTCGATTGCTATTGCATCTATATATCTAGAGAGCTGTGATTCACAATCTGCAATGGCATCAATCACTGTTTTTTCATAATTAATTAAAGCAGTTTTTGCCTTTGCTTTACTGATTTTATATTGAGCGATCAATTCCGGGAATGAAAAGATTGGTAGAGAAAATCCTCCGCGAATATCCTTAACATTTGCGCCATTTTTAAATACATCGCCAATATCTTTTGCGCCTCCACCAATTCTGGCAGTTAAACTAAAGCTCGGAAAAAATTCTTTGAACTGTGAGCTTTTTTCATAAAGTGTTGCGTCTATCTCGTATTCAGCAGCAATAATATCGGGACGGCGTTTTAAAATATCTGATTTTAGACCAAGTGGAACAACGCCAGAATAATAATCCAGAATTTGTTTTTTGTTATTTTCAGCCTGCAAAAGCTCTAAAATTTTCTCCGGAGTAACTCCAAGCAAAACAGCAAGACGATAAGTGATAATTTTTTCATCGGTTTTTGCCGAAGTTAGATTTGAAGAAGCTATATTATAATCAATTCGACTCTGATAAATTTGTGTTTTGAAGGCTGATCCCAAAGCTTCTTTTTTCTGAATTATTTTGCTTAATTCTTCTTGGATTTTAAGGATTTCTTCGAGATTTTTTATCTGCTTTTGCTTTGATTTAAGAGAGATATAATTTTGTGCAATTTCGCTAGCAACTCTTATAGAATATGCCTTATATATTTGAATCTCTTCTAAAAAACGTAGTTTTCCAGCTTTATAGCGATCAAGATTTTTTCCAAGAAAATCCAATTCCCAACTCGCATCAAGAACTGATTGATAAATATCGTATTTGACTCCGTTTGGACCAAAAGCAGGCGAGGCGAATCTTTGTCTTCCAATTTCAATTTTTCCAGAAGGAAGTAGCGCTGTTGCATCAATATTATTAATCTGTCTGGCGGTGATAATTGATATGTTGGCTAATTGAATATCTTTATTATTTTTTAAACCAATCTCAATAATTTGGTTTAGAAATTCATCGTTAAATTCTTCCCACCATTTATCATTAGGCTTATTATTATTTATCTGAGAAGAGTTGCTAAGAAATTTAGCTTTAACATCATTTTTTATATCACTTTTTAAATCCTTATCACCAGCACAGCTTGTTACTAGAATTAGAAAACAAATAGATAAAACAATTTTTAATTTCATTTCTAATTAAAAAAATTAATCAATCAGTTGATTAGTAAAATTATTTTTTGTTAGAAAGTCAATTGATGTTTTTAAAAGATTTAATTTTCTTTATAGCTTCATTCTGCTCAATTATTAATAAACTTATACCGCTCTTGTTATAATCAGTTTTGCTATTTCTTTAGCAATTATTGCTGACCTATAATTCTGCTTAGATTGCGCGTAAACAGTAGTGCCTTGCAATATAATAACAATTTGTTGTGCTAGTTTTTTGGGGTTTTTGCATCCAGCTGCTCTGCAATTTTTAAAAATAAATTCTTCTAAAGCGCTACCGACTTTTAAACATTCGGATTCGATTTTCTTATTTCTGCCATCAAATTCTAAAGCTGCATTGATGGCAAAGCATCCTGAGTAATCATTATTTTTTAACTTCTCATTTTTAGCATCAAAAATAGCAAGAATTCTATTAATGGGATTTTTGTGCTTAGCTTCGATTCTTTTGATCATTTGATCAAAAGAATTTTGTCCATAAAACAGAATAGTTTCCCGAATTAGATCATCTTTTGTTGGAAAATATTTATACAAAGTGCGCTTAGAAATTCCTGACTTTAGAAGTAATTTATCGATCGCAGTTACTTGAAAACCATTTTTATAAAATCCTTCAAAAGCTAGTCTAATTATTTGGTCTTTTTTGTTCATGAGTTAAAAAATTTTCAAAAATAATTTTGACAAAGGTAAACTAATTAGTTTAGTTTATAAAAAAGTAAACTATATTGTTTACCATAAATCAATTTAAAATATCTAATATGAAAATAGAAAATAAAATTTTGTTTATAAGTGGTGCCAATCGCGGGATTGGTAAAGCTTTGGTAGAGCAAGCTTTAAAACACAATGCTAAAAAAATTTATGCAGCAGCACGCGATATTTCAAAGATTCCGCAATTTAATGACGCAAGAGTTGTAGCTGTTGAACTCGACATTAGTAACGCAAAACAAATTGAAAATGCTGCTAAAATTGCTTCTGATACCGAGATTTTAATCAACAATGCCGGAGTCGCTTCTTTTGGCTCTGTTCTTACTGGTCAAGTTGAGGCGATGAAGTTTGATATGGATGTAAATTATTATGGCACATTAAATCTTACTCGTGCTTTCTTGCCAAATTTGCAAAATAAAAGTCAGGCGGCAATTGCTTCGATTTCGTCAGTTGTTGGATTAGCTAGCATGTCTGGAATTGGCGGATATTCAGCTTCCAAAGCAGCTTTGTTTTCTGCGATTCAAGCAATGCGAGCTGAACTAAAAGGTAAAATTGAAGTTTACGGAATTTTCCCCGGTCCAATTGATACTGACATGGCGCGCGATTTTCCAATGGAAAAAACCAATGTTAATGTTGCAGCAGAAAATATCTTGCAAGGCATTATCAAAGGCGAAGAAGATATTTTTCCTGATGCAATGTCTAAGCAAGTTTCACAAATTTGGAAAACTAATCCCAAAGCTTTAGAACAACAATTTTCTTCAATGTAACTTAACTTAATTTTAAAATTTTATGACTATTTCAATGTATAAATCTTCAGTGCCAGTTTTTTTGCACAACCTAGAAAATCTTTCCAACATTCTCAAAAAAGCTGAGCAATATGCTAAAGATAAAAAAATTGACGAAAGCGTGTTGATAAATGCACGTTTGTTTCCGGATATGTTTGCACTTGCTCGTCAAGTTCAAATTGTTAGTGATGTTGTGAAAGGTGGCGTTGCAAGACTATCAGGGGTAGAAAATCCTAGTTTTGCAGATACGGAAACTAGTTTTGCTGATTTGCAAGATCGTATTTCTAAAACTGCTAAATTTGTTAGCAATTTTAAGCCAGAACAGATTGATGGATGCGAAGAAAAAACAATTACTCTAAAAATTGGTGGTAATGAAATGGAATTTAATGGACAAAACTATCTATTAAACTTTGTGTTACCAAACCTCTATTTCCATATTGCAGTAACTTATTCCATTTTACGTCATAATGGCGTGGAAATTGGCAAAGGCGATTTTTTAGGAAAAATTCAATAAGCAATAATTAATTTTTAGGGTTAAAAATCATGTCTAAAACAATCTCGATTCTTTATCACAGCGGTTACGGTCACACAACAAAGGTTGCAAATGCAATTTCTGAAGGCGCAAAAACTAAAGATGTGAATGTGCAAGTTCACGCAATTGATGCTGAAGGAAATTTAAGCGAAGCGGCCTGGAATTCACTTGATGCTTCTGACGCTATAATCATGGGTTCACCAACTTATATGGGCGGACCATCTTGGCAGTTTAAAAAATTTGTTGACGCTTCCTCAAAACGCTGGATGTCTCAAGCTTGGAAAAATAAGATTGCCGCAGGTTTTACTAATTCAGCTTCTTACTCAGGAGACAAACTTGCAACTTTACAACAAATTTGGATTTTAGCTATGCAACAAGGCATGATTTGGGTTGGTCAAGCTGAAATGGCACCATCTTTCGATGGCACTGAAGTTCCTAGCGTTGAAGCAATAAACCGTCTTGGCAGCTTTAGTGGTTTAATGACTCAGTCTAATCACAAATCTGGCCCTGATATTGTGCCTCCAAAAGGTGATTTACAAACCGCTCATTCATTTGGTAAAAGAATAGCAGAAATCGTTAATGGATTCGAAATATAATAAAACCAGTATATTGCATGGAACGGGTTGAACAATTTCACATTCAAAGCAGCACAGCAATATCGATAAGCACTCTAAACAAAACTTACGACAACGGATTCGTTGCTCTTTCCGACATTAATCTTCAAATAAAGCGCGGTGAAATTTTTGCTTTGCTAGGGCCAAATGGCGCTGGTAAAACCACTTTAATCAATGCGATTTGTGGAATTGTACAGCCCACCAGCGGCAGTATAACTGTTTGCGGATTTGATAACATTAAACAATATCGTCAAGCTCGTTCTGCCTTGGGATTAGTGCCACAGGAATTGACTACCGATGCCTTTGAATCGGTATGGAATACTGTAACTTTTAGTCGCGGTTTATTTGGAAGGCCGCGCAACCCAGCTTATATTGAAGATATTCTAAAGCGCTTGTCACTGTGGGATAAAAAAGACGAACAAATTCGCAAACTTTCGGGAGGTATGAAGCGTCGTGTTATGATTGCAAAGGCGCTATCACACGAGCCAGAAATTTTGTTTCTCGACGAGCCATCGGCAGGAGTGGATGTTGAGTTGCGAAAATCAATGTGGGCGGAAGTACAAGCGTTGCGCAAAACTGGCGTAACGGTTATTCTAACTACGCATTACATCGAAGAAGCTCAAGAAATGGCTGATCGCGTTGGGGTTATAAATAAAGGTAAATTAATCCTTACAGAGGACAAAAATACCCTGATGCACAAAATGGGCAGGCGTCAGATGATATTTATGCTGCGTGAACCTCTTGCCTCTGTACCAGAGGCTTTGAAGTCGCAACCGCTTACACTGGAAGATGGTGGTAAAAAATTGATTCTAAACTATGATACAGAAGGCAAAAACGATATTTCGGAGATGCTGGACAAACTAAGAGCAAACGGCATTCGCCCAAAAGATATCTATAGTCGTGAAAGTAGTCTTGAAGAAATTTTTATTAAATTGGTGGAGGCCTTATGAATCTTCGTGGAATCAGCGCAATTTATAAATTTGAAATGGGGCGCACTTGGCGCACGATTGGACAAAGTATTGCTTCGCCCGTTCTTTCTACTGTGCTTTATTTTATTGTCTTTGGTTCAGCCATCGGTTCTCGTATGCAGGCCATTGATGGAGTACCATATGGCGCATTTATCGTTCCTGGCCTTATTATGTTAACAGTTCTTGGGCAAAGCGTTTCTAACGCATCATTTGGAATTTATTTTCCGCGTTTTACCGGTACAATTTATGAAATTCTCTCGGCTCCGTTATCCTTTATTGAAATCGTAATTGGTTATGTTGGTGCCGCTGCAACAAAATCCATTCTTATTGGCTCAATAGTACTCATCACCGCAACATTCTTTGTGCCGCTGCATGTGGCACATCCATTCTGGATGATATTTTTTTTGGTAATGACCAGCATCACCTTCAGCTTACTTGGTTTCATCATTGGCATATGGGCGGATGGTTTTGAGAAGTTGCAACTTATTCCGTTATTGGTGATAACCCCACTAACTTTTCTTGGTGGTAGCTTTTATTCAATCAACATGTTGCCATCGTTTTGGCACAATATTTCTCTGATAAACCCCGTTGTATATTTAGTTAGTGGTTTTCGTTGGAGTTTTTATGAGCAAGGCGATGTCAGCCTCACCACTAGCATTATCATGATTATAACATTTACAATAACCTGTCTTACCATCATCAGTTGGATTTTTAAGACCGGCTATCGCTTGCGGAAATAACGGACAAGTAAGTTTAGAACTTATTTTTGCAAAAATCAGAAAAAGTATAATCGCATGAATCACGCATTACTTTTAGAAGTTTTTATTTTTTTGATCGCATCTTGCATCGTTGTACCCTTGGTAAGAAAACTTAAACTCAGTGCTGTTATCGGTTATTTATTGGTTGGCGTTGTAATTGGTCCGATGTTTTTAAATTTAACCACTGATTCAGAAGGCGCCATGCATCTTGCCGAACTTGGCATTATTATGATGCTTTTTATTATTGGACTTGAACTTGAGCCGGCAAATTTATGGCAATTGCGCAAAGCAATTATTGGAATTGGTGGATTACAGGTAGCAATTACAACTATTCTTTTTAGCGGTATCGGAATTATTTTTGGCTTGAAGTATCAAAGTAGTTTGGCGATTGCTTTAGCTCTATCCTTATCTTCGACGGCTTTAGTACTTAACTTGTTGCAAGAAAAAAATTTGCTTAATAGTAAAATCGGCGAAACCTCTTTTGCAGTTTTGCTATTTCAAGATTTAGTGGTAATTCCGATTTTATTTTTCTTGCCGTTTTTAGCCAAAAACGGTTTGGATAAAATTTCTTCTGGCCAAACCTTGATTTCAGATATGTCGGCGCTGAATCAGGCTATTATTGTCTTTGCAGTGATTCTGACTTTAATTTTTATTGGCAAGTTTTTATCTCGTCATTTTTTTCGCCTTATCGCCAAATCAAATCTGCGTGAACTTTTCACCGCTTTATCGCTGGCGTTAATTATTGGTATTACTTTGTTGGCGCATCAGGTTGGAATTTCTCCAGCACTTGGAGCGTTCATTGCTGGTGTGGTTTTAGCAAATTCTGAATATCGCAAAAATTTAGAAACTGACATAAGTCCATTTAAAGGTTTATTGCTTGGATTATTTTTTATTTCCGTTGGAATGAAAATGGATTTGACATTGCTGCAAGTTGAGCCCTTTAAAGTTTTAGGAATCGTAGCCTCGTTGATGTCGCTAAAAACCTTAATTATGTGGGCTTTAGGACGAGTTTTTAAAATTTCAAATTGTGATAGCTTGGGATATGCTATGACACTTTGTCAAGGCAGCGAATTTGCTTTTGTGCTTTTTGGCTTTAGCGAAAAATTGCAATTAATCGACAACAAAACATCTGATTTTTTAGTCTTAATCGTAGCCCTTTCAATGGCTTTAACGCCTTTTTTGATTTCAATTTTCAATAAAATTGTCCAAAAATATTTCAGCGTTCCAAATAAAAATAATCTTGAATTTGATAATATCGAAATAAAGCGACCAATAATTTTGGCAGGTTTCGGTCGCTTTGGTCAGATTGTTGGACGTTTTTTGATGTCGCAAGGTTTTAAAATTACGGTTTTAGAAAAAGATCCTGATCAAATTGATTTGCTGCGCAGCTTTGGTTTTAAAGCTTATTATGGCGATGCAACTCAAAGTGATTTTTTAAGAAGCGCTCATGCTAATCAAGCTGCAGTTTTGATTATTGCGGTTGATAATATCCAAAGCTCTTTAGAAATTGCGCGTGTTGCTAAAAAAGACTTCCCCAATTTAAAAATTTTTGCCCGAGCTCACAATCGTCAACATGCTTATGATTTAAATAAAATTGGCGTTAATTATTTTAAACGCGAAACTTTTGATTCTTCTCTAGCCCTTGGAATTGAGGTGGCAAGCGCTCTAGGAAAAGAAAAAAGTGAAATGAAATATAAAGCAGAAAAATTTAGAGCTCACGATGAAGAAACTTTGCAAGAATCTTTTGAATTTTTTGAAGATAGACCGGCTTTGATTAACTTTTCTAGAACTCGACGTGCTGAACTTGAAAGAATTTTAGAAAAAGATAGCACAACAAAGTAATCAAAAAGGACATTCGCATAACCACTTAACCAAGTTAGAAGAAAATCCTGCGAAGCCAGTATTTATCGAACTGCATCTTTTTCGCAAAAGTGCAGTTGAAACGGAGAAACTTAAGAAAAAATTACCAGAAATGATGTAAAATTAGCCTATCACAGAGAGCGAAAAGTGCAGATCAAAATAAAAAGTGGGAACCCACGAGAAGCCGCTAACACTGGGCTGATAAGGGGATAATAAAAATTGCAAAAACCTACGGGAGACTTGGTTTGCAATAAGAATTTTGGCGGTTCGCATGACCCCTTTTGCCAACCGTTCTCGCAATTTGGTGAACTCTTTATTTATATGGCTACAGAGGCACTTTTCATATCAACCGAAAAATTCGAAAGTGATTCAAGCGAAGATGCGGATGATACCTTTTGCGAACTAACTTTTAGGACGCGTGAAAATTGATCACTGAATGCTCACCAAGAAAAATTAATTTATTGTTTCTTCCTTCCCATCCAAACCGTATGTCCCTGACAATCAGGATCTTCTTCTTTATACCTAACTACTTCAAATCCAAATTTTTCAAATAATTCCTGATATTCTTTTTTTGAAAGTGATGCGTGATAAAGATTTTCTCCATTATTATCGCTCCAAATTTCTCCTGCTTCTGGACCGCTAGTAAAAAGGAGGATTCCGCTCAGTTTGATCTGAGATTCAAAAATTTCAAACATCTTTCTTTGATCATCTTGCGTCAAATGAAAGAAACTGTCCCAGGCAATGATCGCATCAAATTTTTGGCGCAATTTTATTTTTCTCATATCGGCGAAAATAAAATTTGCATTTGGGAATTTTGCAGGAGGAAATTTCTTTAAAAAAAGATCCATCATTTTTTTGCTACCATCAATGCCAGTTAAATCATAACCTTTTTCAATAAAAAATTTAGCAATCGGATCTCCTGCACCGCAGCCTAAATCAAGTATTGAAGAGCTTGCAGGAATTGCCTTTACAATTAAATCTAAATATTCTTTTTCTATCAAATTCTTCGATCGATTTTGATCAAACCATTCCCCGATTTTATTGTAAGATTCGCAGATTTTTGTCATATTTTTTTGTGAGCTATTTTTTAATCAAACTTGCGGATTTAGTGTTATCAAATTGGGCTCCTTCAGTAGATTTCTAACATAATCTTTTTGATCAATTTTGCAGTAAATTTGATGATATTTTACTAACTTCTGATCGTAAAAACCAGCTATCAATTTATTTATATCAGAAACCAAAGACTCTTCATCTGAGCATAATTTTCTTAGATCTTCAATATGATGACTGGTTAACAAAAATATGCAGATAGTAGGTGATATTGGTAAAATGTGTGAAGTGCCTTCGCGGTTTTTGTCTTTAAAACTAATGACTGGGCTATTTGAAGTGATGAATCGTGCTTTGGTTATATTCAGCTTAATTGATGAAATGTTTGTTAACTTATCTCGCTCTATCAGTTTAGAAATTTGATCAGATATTTCTTTTGGATTGGTATACATATCAACCAAAATTTCTGACGCTATATCTGAGCCAGCAACTATGGCTTGCCTAAAAACTCCTTGTTTTAAAGCACTGTTTAGAAATTCTTTTTTAGATTGAATAATTGAGTCTCTTAATACTTCGGGCTGCATTTTTCTTAAATGTAAAATGAGTCTGACGAGAACATATTTTTCTTCTGTAGATAAACCTTGAGTTCCATGGTAATCAATTTTCTTAAAAACATCATCTGGAATTATTTCGATCTCAGCACTTTTTTGTTCAAGCTTTAGTTTACTATCGCCAATGATGTTCGGAAGCCAAGTCAACTTATCTTCAACAGCACAATTTTTGATGTTACTGGAATAATCTTTATTTTCTGTCAGATTAAAAACATGAATCTGATCTCTTTCGTCAACCCATCTTTTGAGATAAGATCTAAAAACATAATGAGGTTTTTTAACTTTTGTTGTCATGTTAAAATTATAATTTCTCCAAATCTCCGCTTCACGTTAACCGAGTTTTGATCAATAATATCAAAGCTCTACAAACTTCATTCACAAAAAACCTCTCCGATTTTCTCCGTTTCCAAAGAAATTCAACTAAACCTTCTTCATCAAAAGTTCGCAAAAGGGTTCACTTGCCTGTGCGGGTGAATTTCAATTTATTTCAATGAGAAAAATTTTTCGGTTAACTTCGATCTACAGCGGTCAGAGGGGATACAAAATGTGTGTGGAGACGAGTTCGAAATAAAAAGTTAAAAAATCTAAAATTCTCTGAAGCCTTATGGCTGTAAGTCTCGCGAGGTATGGCGGTTCATACGCTACAACTTGCTAAATTTTCTCCAAAGTGCCGTGGAGGTGCTATTTTAGTAGCTGAATCAAGTTCACCGAAAAGTTAGTAATTTTTTTATGCTAGTGCGGATATTTTACCACGAACTCACGGTGAATATTCTGGGTTGTTGATGCGTACCGTTTTTTTATAGAGTTTATTGGGTCGGGTTATACAAGTCTGCGAACATAATCACAATTTTGGGGAGTGGTTTGTAGTGTCGATTTAGAAGCTATTTCAATTACACCGAAAAGTTCGCAATCTCAACTAGTGGCCAGGTGCAAGAAGAAGTTAGAAATATCCGAACAATTGGTTACGCCGTGAGTTCGAGAATCGGAAGTCATGTTGCTCCAGCTTTTTATAACCAGATCACATTAAAATTGTCCGACAGTCTTTTTTTAATCTTTATTAGGCCGTCAAAAATTAAATCCAGATCGGTTCCAAAAACAGCCGCAGTATTTCCTGTATGCGCCAATCTGCCAATCATATTAGCAAATGGTTTTCGATCTAAAATTATTCCGATTTCCAGACTTGATTCGACATCAAGAGATTCGAGTTGAGTAGCTGCAGCAACTCTATCGAGGTGGGTTATTTTTCCTTTTAGCCTTTCATATTCACTGCCTAATACTTCTCCCAAATTGCAATAATTAAATTGGATCGGAACGGTGTTAGTTGTACTTTTTATTCTGCGTAAACTGTTTGATGTAGGCATGTATTGAGATGTTTGCGTCTGCAACATTTGAAAAAACCTTTGATCAGCATTCATGTCCACCACAACATTGGGCCATTCACTTTTTATTTGCGTGAAGATGTGGGAAGTGTACTCTAAACACTTTTGTAATTCAGATGAAAATGTCAGTAATCTCCTTTTTTTCTCAGAGGATTTTGGCAAAAAATCTATAAAGAAGTAAAAGACAAAGCTTGAAACTATCCCTCCGCACAAAGCTTTTTCTAGCTCAGACAGGCAATCTCCTCTTAAGTATAAAATGGCTAGCGATATCGCAGCCGAAACAAAAATTATTGCCGGCCAATCAACGAGAAAGCATCTTAGCTCTCTGAAGAAGAATTTGAGCGAATTGATTCTTGTCGGTTGCAACATGCTGGTCTTATTTACGCTTTTTGATTTTTTTACTTTGTTGGACATGCGCTATTCTAGGTTTTAAAATAAGTTCATTTGAAGGTCATCGTCTCTTACGTCATTAAACTTTTCAAGTACACCGCTTGTGATTCTTGAAATACTTTTCTCATTCAATGGTGAATCGATTTCCTTTCCGTTATAACTTAATACCCTTATAACACGATACAGCGGCTTGTTATTTGTCCGTTTAATTAGCTGAACAATCATCACGTCATTTCCTGCGGTAGGAATTATCTCATTTAATTTAATTTTTTCCCAAAACTTGCCGGTCAAATCCTTATCAAAATCAAACGCCGTTTCATTGCCTTCAACAGTATCAATTTTTCCTTTCCAAGATCTTCTACTTCCTTTCCAAACCGGGCTGTGAACGGTAATTTTTGCCTCGCCGCAATCTAGAGGATTTTCATCAAGCAGCTCTTTGATGTAGAGATTAAAATTGTTGCGTGGAATTGTCGGAATGTCATCTAAATCAAAAGCGGTTACACAACCATCTTTTTGAAATTGTTGATAAATTTTATTTTTTTGTTCGAGGCATTTTCTTGGATATTCTTCCGAAGTGTTTCTAGCTTCCTGGGTGATAAAATGATTGATGAATTTGATAATTTTTTGATGCCCGTTTTTCCCCAAATCTTCAATTGAATAACCAGTTAGAAGAGGTATGCCAGCAGAAAGAATTAAAGCTGGTAGAATGCTGTCCTTTATACTCAGTTTTAAGGAAGATTTCCAACCACCTTCCTCTGGAAGACCAATTTGTATTTCGATTTTTGTTTCAAAAAATCCTTCAAAAATCTCCTTATAAGATTCGATAAAAGTATTTAAAGTAACCGAATTTACTTCATGTTTTCCGTCTAAAATTTCAAAATGAATTGGTAATAAGTATGAATTCATATCACTAGATTACTTTAAATTTTCTTTGATTTCCTCAAGCGTCATTCTCTTCTCCTTCATCTCCTGAATCTTTTCTACTCTCTCAATCATTTCTTCGCTAAACATCTGATAACCAGATTCTGTTACTTCTGCAATCTGTAATAAACCTTCTTTTGTCCAGTGACGAATCGTCGGAACGGTTTGATTTGTTGCTTTGGCAAGTTCACCAATTTTTAGAAGTTTTTCGCTTTCAGGTTTTTCAACTTCGCCATCAATTGCTTTGAGATAAATATTTAGTGAACGATCAACAGCGGCAGCGATTAATTTGAAGTAATCATTTTTCGAATCACCTTCGCCATTCACTAGCTGAGGTTTTTCTAGGGATTTGATGTAAGCCAAACGATCATTTTTTCTGATGATTGCAGGTGGATATCCGCGCATCATCAAAATCATATTCATCAACAAACGCGCGGTGCGACCATTGCCATCAATGAAAGGGTGAATAGTCACGAAGCGATAATGCGCTTCGGCAGCTAGTTCAACTGCGTGCATTTTAGTTTCGTTTTCAATCCAAGAAAGAAACTCATCCATTAAAGTTTGAACCTTTCTTGGATTAGGTAAAACAACAGCAGAACCAGAAATGCGAACTGGAACGCGGCGATAGATTCCTGCATTTTCTTTGTCAATTCGGTCTAAAATAATTTCGTGAATTCTTAGGATATCTCTTTCTCTTAAGTCAGATGGTTTTCGTTTGATTTGCTCTTTAACAAAATCCAAAGCAGCTGCGTGATTTGTTGCTTCAAGATGCTCGGTAATTGATTTTCCTCCGATGGTTAAACCTTTTTCTACAACCAAAGCAGTTTCAGCGCGCGACAAAGTATTTCCTTCGATTGCGTTACTTGTGTAGGTCAATTCAATTCGAAACCATTCTTCCAAGTTCTTTACCAGAGCGGCATCGAAAGGTCTGTGCTTGTCTAATATTTTCTTTTTTTCAGTCAGTTTTTTGTAATTTATTTCGTTTGGCATTTTTTAGTATTTTGCTACTTTACGGTTTTAAAAACTCATAAACCATAAAGTATAACCTTATACTTTTCAACAAATAAATTTTAGCTTTTTAACAAACGCAGAGAAAAGTTCGTAAAAATCAAAAAAATTGCGTGCATAAGCGTGTGGAAATTTCGAAATCGTTTCTAAGAAATATGGTCTGAAATCAGCATTTATCGATATACACCTTTTTTCAAAACGGTGAACATGAAACGGAGAAACAGAGAAAATAAAACCCAAAAAAGCAGCAAAAATTGATGGTTTTTAGCGATTTTTTGAAAGAATGGTGAATATAAAAATCGGCAGGACGCTTGAACGGGGCGTTGAAAATGCGATGTTTACCGCGATGGAGAAAAGTTCGAAAAAATGATGGCGGTTCGCATGACCCCTTTTGCCAACCGTTCTCGTAATTTGGTTAACTCTTTATTTATATGGCTTCAGAGGCACTTTTCATATCAACCGAAAAGTTCGAAAGTGATTCAAGTGAACATGCGGATGATACCTTTTGCGAACCAATTTTTAGGACGCGTGAAATTTTTTTGTGAGTTGTTTTTTGTGAAATTTTTTGTAATCTTAAGAGTTTATAAACAAATAAAATTATCATGCCAAATTTGCCAAATATTTCTGCGATAGATGCTTCTCCTTATCAGTTGAATAATCTTAATAAAATTAACATCATTCTTGGAAAAAATGGCTGTGGAAAAAGCACGACTCTCCGTAGAGCAGAAGAAGTGATATTTAATCAAACCAGTAAATATGGTAAGGTAAAATACATAAGCCCAGAAAGAGGAGGAGCACTAATTTATAACTCTGGTATAGAACAAAATTTTACCAGTGACCAAAACTGGATTGTTACTGATAGAAGACGAAATCAAGTAGAAAATTTTAGGCAGCAAAGCTTTATCCAATGTAAAAATCTAGAAACTACAGTTTTACGAGATTTGGAATATATGGTAATGCAAGGAGAAAATTCTGCAACTCTGCAAGAAAACGTATTTGATGTCTTTATAACAAAAATAAATTCTTTGTTAGAAAACATTTTTATAAAAAGAGTTGGAGGTGCTTCAGCTTTTGACATATATAGCAAATCTAACCCTACTCAAAAACTAGATTCAAATTCTGTTAGCAGTGGAGAGAAGGAGTTAATTTCTTTGGGAATTGAATGTTTGGTTTTTAGCAAAGGATGCGTTGAAGACAAAGAAAATTATCTGTTTTTAGATGAACCAGATGTGCATTTACATCCAGATTTACAGGTGCGATTAATGCATTTTTTAAGAGATTTAGTTTCTAACAATAATTTTCAGGTTGTCATTTCTACCCATAGTACCGCTATTTTGGGGGCGTTAGAATCCTATCAAGGCACTCATTTAGCATTTATGACCGCAGGTCAGAAGGAATTGGACTTTAAGGCAGTTTCAGAAATTTATAGAAGAGTTTTGCCAGTATTTGGTGCGCATCCATTATCAAATATTTTTAATGAGGCTCCAATTTTATTAGTTGAAGGAGAAGATGATGAAAGAATATGGCAACAAGCTGTTCGATCATCAAACGGTAAAATTAAAATTTATCCATGTGCCGTTGATACCATCACCAAATTACAAGAATTTGAGCCAGAAGTGCAAAAAATTATTCAGACAGTTTATAACGATGCCAAAGGCTATTCGTTAAGAGATTTGGATGAAAGCACCGATGAAATTACCGACTTACTTCCTCTTATAAGAATGAAATTATCGTGCAGGAATGCAGAGAATCTTCTTTTAACAGATGAAGTATTGGCAGATCTTGGAATCAATTGGGATGAGTTAAAAAACCGAATAGAATCTTGGTTAAGCACAAATTCAGCACACAATCATTTTGCTGTTATGAATGGTTTTAAAAATAGCGGATATGATAGAAAAAAATATGATGTTAAAGAAGTAAGAAATGATCTGATGGGCATCATCGGAAAAAACAAACCATGGGAAGTTGCAGTTGGTCAGACCATAGCAAAACAGGTTCGGAATGATAATGCAAGCTATGAAGAGGATGGAAAAATATTGTCGTATCTTGGTAAAAAAGTTGTTGAAAATCTGATTCCTAAAAAAATTTAAAAGTACAAATAATCCGTAAAATGAATGATGTAAAAAATGTTAGATCAGAAATAGAGAAACTTTATCCTGATCTAGTAAAATTTACTAAGAAAAATGACTTAGAATTCTTTTCAATTTTTTTTACCACAAAATTAAACAGCATAGAGAAAAAACCCAGAAGCGTAGAGATATCTACCGAATTAAAATTGCACAGAAGTTATAGTTTATTTCAGAAAGAAATATCGATCATCAAAGATAAGTTTGAGCAAGGAAAATCTTTATTGATGCATCTTAGTAAAAATATATCCGATCGAGATTTTCTTCTTAGAGACTTAGCAATACATCATTTGCATCTATCAGATTTTCTTAAAAATAATCATAAAACCAAAAGAACAGATGAGCTTCTTTTAATTCATATTTCTGATCATTGTGTTTATTTCATTGATATAGCAACGCATGATGAGTTGTTCAAAAAAGGCCATAGAAAGAGGACGGTTTTTTTAGAAATCATTGATATGAATTGGCCGCATATTTTAAAGCCATACATTATGAATAATTTGCCAGTACCAGATAAAGGGCACGATTTTACCGACGATGAAAAGGCTGAGTTGCTGGCTAATGGCGGATGTGTGATGTTTAGCGTTAATGGCAAAGTGCTATCTCCTCCTGGAGGATCGTCAACAACAAGTGGTGCCTATCTAAGAGCTCTTGATCTGGCAAGTAATTTAAGAGCAAAACTTTTTGGTGTTAGATAATTTAAAATAGCGAGAAACAATCTCCAAATCTCCGTTTCACGTACACCGAATTTTGGTCAGTAATATCAAGGCTTTACAAACTTCAGTTAAAGAAAAATCTCCAAATTTCTCCGTTTTCATCAGCGAAAACACAAATTTCTCAGCAATAAAAAATTCTCCAAGAGGTTTGCAAAAAGGTTCACCCGCTATGCAGTTATGTTTTCGAACTTTTTTGAGTGAAAGTAACCTGAAGCCAGTATTTATCGATGCGTACCGTTTTTAGAAAGGTGAACGTGAAGCAAAAAAATATGGCTAAAAAATGCTAAAATTGAGGGTATTTTTAGCGAAAAATTTAATTTTTCTAACTCACGGTAAACATCGATGGAGCGTTGATTTGCAAGGGTTTATGAGGCTAAAATAGATGAAAAAAGGTGATGGCGGAAGGGGTGAGATTCGAACTCACGGTAGACTTGCATCTACGACAGTTTTCAAGACTGTTGCCTTAAACCACTCGGCCACCCTTCCTTGGAATTTTAGATGAAATGTTCAGAATTTTTTTTGGAAAATTTTGAAGAGATCTAAATTTTTCTGACTTGTGAATTGTGTGAGAAACCAGTGTTTTCAATGCTGAAAACGATTTCTCTTTTCACAAAAGAGCGCCGCAAATTATTTGTGGAATTTTTAATTGCAAGTTAGGTTGCGCGAAAATATTTATGCGCGCATGTTAGTTGTGTGCAAGCAAGTGCCGCAAATTTTTAGCAATTATTTTTTGTCGAATGATTCATCAAATTTTTCCTGCCGGCGATAATTGTGGTTTGGGTAATTCGGATTTAGAGGTGGGAGATGAGTAGGAAGAATAAAGGTTTTTTTAAAAAATTATTCTCTAGAAATAAGGGTAAACCCGCTGTAGCTGCAGAAGTACATGAGTTGACTGATCTTCTGTATGAAACAGCTCTAGGTTTTTCAGAAAAAGAAAGTGGAGGAGGAAAAAATTACGGATATCTTGAGTTGCAGGGATCTGGTGATGACGATCCAGAAAATACTGCACAAATGGAGACTAGACTCTTACAACGGACAGATGATGAAATTATAGAACAGTTACATGGAGGTGGAGATAGAAGTGAATATGAGAGTATTCCCGATACTCCTGGTTATGGTGAGTATGATGATGTTAGAGATGCAGCGGGAAAGGATGCTCCTCCTCCTCAACATAAAGCTAAGCTGAAAGAACCTCCACCCGTGCCTTCTAGCGCAAGACCAATGCTAGGTCCTGGTTCGGTTGGAGCAGCTGAAACTCATGACCCTGAAGAAGAGGATGAAACTTCGGAGCAAAGAGAAGCAAGAGAAGCGGCAGAAAGAGAAGGGAGAGAGTCATATTCATATTCAGCAGTTAAAAGAACTAAAGTGACACTGGCTCCTACTAAAAGAACTAAAGCGACACTGGCTCCTACTCTGCCTCCAAAAGCACCTCGATCTTTAGCAAAAGAAACTGAGTTGAAAAAATTCCTTACTGGCGACCGCGGAGCAACGTCGGATCAGGTAGATCGAACAGTAATTGCTGAAACTTCATTTTATGTTCCTCTTTCTGACAGTTCAACGCCGCGGGGCGCGCAAAGAGACTATTTGGTATTTCCGCAATTTGGTGTACAAGATGGCGTTCTTTCTCCGGGTGTTGTTAGTGTTGACTCGAGTCGTTTACCAACTTCTCCGGCGTCTGAGTCAGAACAACATCTTCTTGCAATTAATGAGGCTGATGAGCAAGCAGCAGCCTTAGATCAAGAAGAGGAAAGAAAACGAGCATTAGAAAGACAAACCCTTGAAGCCTTCCAAAGTGCAGTTCATCCAGTTTCACGCCAAGCTAGCCAACCGGTTAATCGTCAATTTATTGAAGAAAGAGTTGCAAGTTTAACTCCTTTCCAAAAACAAAAAGTCGCAGAACTTTATAGAGTTTTTAGTGAACCAACTATTGATAATGCGCCTGCAAGAGAAGCTATATATAAATGGGTTGAGGCCTATCTTAATAAAGCATTAGGAAAATCAGACGCGCAAAAATTAGATGTGATAGATGCTTTAGTGCAAATGCAGGCAGAGGATAAAGAGATTCCGGAAAATGAGATTGAGGCCGCGGTTAATATGTATGAATTTAAGGATGAGACCGGTGTGGAAGGTAAAACTCTTCAGACAGCAACCAGATTAATTGCGTATTTTTTAGTTCTGGGAAAAGCTCATACCGGAAGACGTTTTACATATGAAGATGTATTCAAAGAGGCTATAGATCTTTACAATGAATTAAAATTGACTGACCAGACTCGCGATCAAGCTAAAGTCGGCGGAAAGTTCAATTTTAAGCAAGTTGCGCAGCAAGTTTCAGAAAAATTGACACCGGCTGTTAATCCGGTAGTTGATCCTAATGAGCCAAGAAAAGGTGCAGTAGAAGAGGCCCGCCGTCGTCTTTTATCAAGAGGTGGGGAACAGGAGTTAGAATTTAAGGTCGTCAAACTACCACCTAAAGGAGGACCTTCAAGAAGCACCTCTGTTCCCTCTGACCCATCGCAAGGTCACATCAAGCAATTAAGTGAGTTTCAACGTAATGCCATCGCTAAATTAGCATTTTGGTCAAAGGATCAAAAAGAAGTCATACCATTCTTCTTGCTTACAGAAGAATCTAGGAAAGATGATATTGAAAGCCTAATAAGGAGTGAGTGGTCATATAGTAATGGTCTTGCGAGAGCCATTATAAGCAGTGCGGGTGAAGTGGTTGGAAATACCCTTGATATAGCAGGTGGTTTGGAAACAGCATTTACTTTGGTTAACAATAGACCAGACATCCAGGAAAAGGCGCAAAGAAAGCTAGAATATGCTGAACAATTAATTGGAACCGAAAGAAATCCCGGAGTTTTATTGCAAGTAGCTAATTATGATCCCGAGCAAAAGAAAAGGGTGTTGAGATATAAGGGAGATAAACATACTCAGGAATATATTATAGATGACCCCCAGATAGCGCAAAAAACTGATATTGCACAAGTGAGAATTCTGGTTCCAAAAAATAATGAACATAAATTTATCACTGATTCAGCTACGGGAAAAAGAAAGCTCACGAGTTATGATTATGAGGTTAAAACTGTAGGTGATGTATTTCCTTTCGCTAGAGGATATAGTCCTAATAAAGATGGATTAGAGCGTGATATTGTTGATTGTATGGCTCTTTCTTTGCTTACGGATGCAAAAAAACATTATGAAGCTTTTGAGAAATTTCATAATGAATTAAGGCAATATCGTGGTCCAAGACCCCTTAAAAAAGCTGCTTCTGTTCCTCAAACTGGGAGTGAGAAAAGAAAACCTAGGACTTCAATAGCTGAGCAGGCTACAGCATTAGGGAAACTTCCATTCAAACGAACATTGAGTTCTTTATCAGCAGATGAAGCATCATTAAATGCTGAGCTTTTAGAATTGGAAGCTAAAGATGAATATGAGATATTGAAGGAAGTTGGGGAATTATTAAAACGTAGCCAAACAGGTCCTTTAAGTGCTGACGAAATTCTAGAGGCAAGAAAAAGTTCTCGAATTCCTGCTGGTAAGGTTGAGGATCTGATAAAACAGTTTGAAAGAGAAAAAGATCAGCCGCAGCAAGCCTTTGCAACCGCAAGAAAATTGTTAGCTCGTATGATTTTGGAGCCAATTTTCGATCATGAAAAATACAAGATCTACAAAGCCCAACTTCCTGCTCTCAAAGCTGCAGCACAAGCTGCAACCCCGCTGCAACCGGCGATGACTCCTGCAACCCCCACTCCGGCCGCAGCAGCTCTGAATTGGCGCGATGAAGAATTACGGAGATTGCGTGAAAAAGATATCTTTGGGATTTTGTCTGAGATTAGGGAGATTATTGGTAATAAAAAGGATGAAGATGAAGATATAGATGAAGATATAGATGAAGATATAGATGAAGATATAGATGAAGATATAGATGAAGATATAGATGAAGATATAGATAAAGATATAAAAGTTTACAGAAGTGAACAAGAAAAAGAATTGAAATATGTATCGCTGGAATTAAGAAATCCAAGAATCGAACCTCTTGTTAAGGAGATAGAAGAGGGGGCATCAAGTACAGCAACAAAATTTGCAACCGCAAAACGCTTATTAGCGACAATGCTGGTTTTGCCTGAATCTGATTTGGAGATTTCTCAAGCTACTTACAATCGGATTAATGCTCAATTACCGGCATTAGCAGAAGCAGTAGAACAACAAAGAGAGTGGTGGAAAAAAGCTGTTGATGAAATTCCTGAAGGTGATGCGTTAAGAACTAATATTTCTAAGGCGATAAGAAGTCTTGTTAATTTAAAGGCTAAATATCCAGAGATTGCCAGAATTCTTCCTAGTAATCATTCAACGGATATTGGTTTAGTTGACCAATTAAGAGCAGCATTTACTGATCCCACTAAAAAAGAAGATAGGGAAAGTCTAAAAGAGAAATTACTTGCGGTTAAAGGGAATAAATTAAAAGAAGCAAAAGAGTCTGATGGAAAACAAAAACTAACAAAGCTAACTGCGGCTTTGGTCGCTTCCTTATTAGTTGATGACGAAAGAGTAGGAACGAATAATTATGATGAGATAAAAGGACAAATAGAAGCTTTAATAGCGCTTCAAGCCTCAGAAGTAGCTCCGCCCCTCGCGCCAGCCCAAGATGCACCATTATTTCCAGAAATTCCTATGGAAAAGTTTCCTGTACTGGAAGGATTACAAATGGACCTTCAAAAATTAAGTGAACTAGTTGCATCTTTAAAGGAGGAGGGAAAAGAGGAAACAGAGGCTCAAAAAAAGGCTGCCCAAATACTGCTTCAAGTTAAGGGGTTTGAGGAGAGAAGAAAAGCAATTGATGACCAAATTAGTGCATTCAATCTTAGTCTTAATACGACCGAAAAACGAAAAGATGGTGAGTTACCTATAACTTCTAGTAACATAAGGCTGCTAGATGCTGCACATAAGGATCGCGAAGATTTAGAAAATAGTGTAATAAAATTCAGACAAGAAGATAAATCTGTTAGAGATTTACCACTTATAATTGATGCGCTTGAACGGCAAAGCCGAGTAAAGAATTTGCGCGAATTGCTGGATTTGTGGAAGGACAAAGCAGAAAAAGACTTACCTGAGGATGAAGTTTCTCCGTTAAGTCGCGCAAAAGGTGTTTTAAAGAAAGCTGAGGAAAGAGCGCAAAAACTAGCTCTAGCTACCGTAGTGCATGATGAAGCAGCAGATGAAGATGAAAATTTAGATAAAGAAGTGAGGGATGCAATTAAAGAATTAGAGGATCTACGTAAAGAATCCGATGTTGCAGATATTAGAGATATGCTTGATAGTGTAGAAAGACAGAAAGGTGAGTCACCCGATCTGGATGTAGTTGCTATAGCGAATAAATTTAAACCAAAAGGACGTGATGGTGAAAGATATTTTGATGAAGAGGCATTTAAAAGAGCATCTTCATTTGAGTTAGAGGATGCTAACAAAACCTTAAAAAGAAAAAAAATAAAGGTTGTTGAAGAGCAGGCAACTACAGCTGTAACACATACAATGACCCGTATACCACTTGCGGAACAAGAAATAGCTTTACTTGGAGCGATCCCGGCAAAGATAGCGCGGGTTAAAGAGTTGATAGAGCAATATGAAGAAGAGAGACAAAAATATGAGGTTTATTCTAACACTTCTGTTCCTTGGCAGAGGATTCAGCAAACCACTAGTGGTGGCCCGATTGAAGCAGGTAAACCAGCGGCAAAGATTTGCGAGGAGATAGACGGTCGATTAAAAGATTTAAATTACGCCAAAGAAAAAATTGGTGCAAAAATTAGTAAAGCGAACGCTCTTATTGATCAACATCTTAAAGAACTTCCGTCTGACATTGCAAGGCATACGCGCTCCGAAGAAGAAGCGAGAAAAGATTATGAAGAATTAAAGAGGAAAGCCCAGGCTTTTGCTGATGAGCTAGATCATAATATCACTAATTTAGAGCGAGAACAGGCTAAACTTGTAGAGTCACATAGAAATTCGCCGGAACCGAAACAAAAAAATGATTTTAGAGATAGAGCAGCTACTCAAGAAAGGATTGCCCTTCTTCGCGATAATTATGAAAAAAGATCTCAATGGTGGGCTAAAGAGATAAAAATATTAACTGACGAAGTGGGATCAGAAAGGGGTGCAGCCCAAGCCACACCGGTGAAAAAAGCGCAACCTTTTTCCGTGCTTTTAAGGGATAGTTTGGTTACGGCGATAGCAGAAAAGGTGCCGGAAGTAACTGGTATTGATAATGTATTCTGGCCGACTGGTAGAAGATTTACACCGGAAGGACATTTAAGAAAATCAACGATTGCTCTCTCTCCGACGATTCCTGCTATGATAAGAGAAAAAGGTAAGGGAGATTCGGACGAGATAAGACAAAAGGCCTATACTGCATTCCAGGCTGCTGCACAAAACCCTCAGCTTCATCCCGGATATTTAGATGCAATCAAAGCTTATGAGAAAAATCAAAATGATGATACTGCCCTAGCTGTCGTGCAGCAACTCGGAAGAATGGCGGCAGTGGATATTTTAGGTGCTGAAAGTGAAATTCTCGGTGGAGATACTTTTACCGTGGTCGGTGAAGTTTTAGTGTTAGACGGAAGCTACTCATATGCTAAAGCAAAAGCTTACGAGATGTTTGAAAGACATCCTCTATTAGCTAAAAAATTTAAGTATGTAGCACCTTCCAGAGCAGTAGAAGAGCATGTGTCGCGTGGTATTCAAACATCGCAAAAACCAAAACCGACACCAGCCTGGTTGGAGCCAGCACAAGGATGGTGGGAAGATGCAGTAAAAGCTCTGAAACCACAAGCTCTAGGAAAAGCAGCGGATCCTTTGCTAGAAACAATTGAGAGGGCTTTAGGTTCAATCGCGAGCGATGAGCAATTGAAGGTAGCAGGCGAATTTCCTGCCATACCTGCAAAATTGAATTTAGATTTACTTAAGCCTTTTAGAACAGCCGTTGACGCAGCCTCGCAAGACCATCCAACCAAAAACGGCTTACAGCTTATAATTGCCAATCATTTAGCATTGGCAGAAAGAGAAGCCTCGCCGGCTAGGAAAAAAGGACATTATCTTGTAGTGGCGGCAGCTTGCCTGGCGGTTGATGATACAAAAGATGAATATGAAAAAGCTCTTGGCGTAATAAGAGACATCAGCGCGGCTGAGATATTGCCAGAAAAAATCCAGATCCTTCCATGGTGGATGGAGGAAATGCATCAATTGCAATACCCAGAAACCCTTATTGCTCTTGGAAACGTGGACACAGAAAAACCTGCTCTTGGTCTTTCTAAGAAAGATGATAAACCTCTTGATGAGCCACTTGTTAGGAAAAATAGGGATTTTCTTAAGGAAAATGATGAACTTCTTAAGAAAAATATGGCTTACCGTATTGCTCTTGGAAAAGGAGCGGCAGATCTTTTGCTTGATGCCAGAGATAAGGTTGGAGCGGCGGAATTATTTGAAGATAGTGAGATTAAGGCTAAGGATCAGACCCTCCCTATTACCGCTGATATGGTTGGAATTCTGCGTTATGATGATGAGCCTGCTAAAACAGAGATTCGAGGAGCCGCAGTTAGAAATTTAAAAGAAAAATTAGAAGTTACTTGCAGTGCTTATGTTATGGCTAAACAGGCTTATACACATCATCAAAAAATGCGCGCTGCTAAGGATTCGAATCAATCAACTTTCAAAGCAGGTGATGGAGATGATGAGCTAGTTTATGATATGCCAAAAAAGCAGTCTACGGAGCCTGATGATGGTGCTATTAAAGCAGATATTCCGGCAGGATTTTTAGCCGCCGCCTCACGCTTGGCGGCAATGCGTTTGTTTTTGGCGGACGGTCCTGATGAGGCAAGTGAAAATGCTCCATCTTATAAAAAGCTCAAAGAAGAGATATTCGAGGTACTTAAAGAACACGATCACTTGCGTGATGAGCCTATATATGCGAAAGCCGATCCTAGTGCAGATGAGCTGGTTGAAGAAGATAGATGGTATCGCGCTGCATTAGATGAATTGGCCAATCCGGCTAATTCTTCACGTGCACGTCAGATAGGCGTGGCGCTCACTCAAGTCGCCAAAGACGCAGCACAAGATCAATTTAATTTATGGGCAGGAGATTTTGCACCACTGTTTGAAACAAAAAAGCCATTAGAAATTGTTAAACAAGTTCGTGATCAGGTAATTCCGCCAGAAAAAGTTGATAGAATTGAGGCCAAGACACAAGTGATGAAAAAAATGGTGGATGATGTAAGCAAATATCTTAAGATGATAGCAGAAGAAGGTGAGAATGCTATTACGGAAAACAAAAAAAGTGAAGCATATGCAATGGCCGCTGCATCTTGTCTGATGGGCGCTCCGGATAGGGTGCTCTACGATGAAGTAATGAGTCAATGGCAAGCTTTTGAGAAATCCAAGGCAGCACCTCTTCCTCCGCCACCACCTCCACCACCTGCTTATGAACAGCTTGATAATAGTTGGTATGAAAATAAAATAAAAGAATTAAAAAAAGAAGATCAGCAGATCGCAGAGGTTCTTGGTGCCATACTTCCGGCATTACTTAAGGAGACTGCTGAATATAAGCCTTTGAAAGATGTGATACTCGGTGATGGGCCGGTTGCAGCTGATATCGCAATTATAGTTCCATTGCGTAAAGCTAATTGGAAAGATACGGATCCACAGAAGGAGGCAAAAAAAGAACTTGGCAGAACTCATCCTCAGTTAGTTATAGATTTAGAAGACATTGCGAAGGATACAAAAAACCCAATTGCCGATAGAATCCAAGCTAGGGAAAAAGCACTATTGCATTCTTTAATCATTGATAAAACTGACCGTCATTTTGAAAAACATCTTAAAAACCTAAAAGAATTATATAGCGAAAGAGATAAGCCGGAAACACCACCGGCAACACCTTTTGATTGGTATAGCGATGCGATTCAAAGAGTGAAAGATGCTGGGTTTGAAGTTCCGATGAATGCTGCTGTTGCCTGGATTATGAAGTATACCTCATATTTAACTTATTATAGAGCTGGTGAAACTCCCGCTACTATTGATAGCATAATTGAATTGCGTGCCGCTGCACAGCCAAGAAAAGCGAAAATCTTATCAGAAAATGCTAACATTGATGTAATAGACGTAACAAAGTATGCCAATGAAAAAAGAGATGAAGGAAATTTAGCCTTAGAAATGAATGCATTACAATTTTTGATGGCTTATTGTTTGATCGGCGATGCTGATCAAACACGTTTCGAAGAAGCTTTTGAAAGATGTCGACAAATCAAACATAAGCAAGATCTTGCGGCATTACGACCGGATGATGCACCTGGTTGGTGGGAACATGCTGCAGAAGAACTTATAGAAGATGATAGTCTTGGCAAAGCAGACAGAGTAAAAGGTGCTTTCAGACATTTGTCGCAAGCTTCCACAATAACAGAATTGATAGTAGATAAAGATCCTCTAAGCGTCATAACCGTTCTAAGATCTCCTCTCAAATTAATAACAGCAAAAGAAGTAAACGAAATTAAAGTTGAAGCCGAAGATGAGACAAAACCATTAAAGGAACAAATTAAAAATACCGCCAAGCTAATGGCTGCGCTTTTACTCTACGATGATGATGAGGAAGAGTTTTATAAAGCATCAGAAAAGCTAGATGACTTAATAATCCAAGAACAAGAGGAAAAAAAGGCCCTCGTACGACGTAAAACGATTCCCATAACTTTTGTAGCCCAACCTGCAGCTGCTCCAGCGCAAACAGATATTGGAGCAGTATTGCGTCGCCGCTATGCTAATTCTGTCGGCACTACAGCAAGCATTGGTGGATTGCGTGAAGATAAGACGATATTCCTGCATGAGGTCCAGAAATCTGCTCTAAAATCAAGCAGCAGTGGAGTTGGTGTCAATGAAGTGATAAAAACACTTTATAAAATCCATAAAAAACAAGACATCACGCCTAGCGAATTTGACCGCTGCAAAGAATGGCTGAAAGAAAGAGGTGGTTCGACTGTTTTGAAAAATTTAAAAGATGAAAATGAAGCAGAATGGCGCCATCAGTTAGAATTTGTTGCTGGTAATGTCGCAAGAGTTTCGAATTTCTTCAGCAAAGTTCATCAAAAACCAAACGGACAGTTAAGTTTCGAGTCGTCAGTGGATGATAATGAAGTGGCGAAAGTGCTGCGGCAGGCGGTATCGCCTAAGTCGGCAGCTACAGCTGCTCATGCCCAACCGTTTGTTGACGCCGGCAAACGGTTTATCCCGGTTGCTCATGGAGGCAAAAGCGGATAGTCATCAGCATTATTTAGAACTAGTTTTTTTGCTCTCAATTTCACTCAGCGCTTTCTGAAAATCTTTTCTAAATTCCGCGCTTTGCGTCAAGCCGCCAACAATCAAAAAAGACAAAGTTTTTCCCGCAGCAATATCACGCGGATAATGCATTCCAATCGTCACGCGATGCGCGCCGATCTTGTCGGCATAAGCAAAATATTTGTCGCGATTTTGCGGAAATAATAATCCAAGAATATTTGCATAAATATAACTTCCGGTGGCATGCCCGCTTGGATAAGAGCCGCCGCGGCTTGGTGTGATCAGCATTTTAACGCGGCTATCGGCCAGATAAGGACGCGTCTGGTTCCAATAATCTTTCACCGCATCAGTTTCGCAGCGCGAAGTGTCGCCAACGCGATCCATCAAATAATAAAGTTGCGGATAAGCAGCGCGCGTAATTGTTGGATCAATTGCTTGCGCAATTGTTTCTGGCTGCAAATGTTTTTCGGCAATTGCTTCATCCAATTCATCCATATCATAATTTTTTTGCGCTTTTACAACTTGAGCAATTTCATTTTGCCATTCCGCACTTCCAATTACGAGGGCAGGTGAGATCAGGTTTGGCGAGATAGAATTTTTGGGAAAATATGACTTGGCTGTTGCAAAATCAGTTGCCGCAAAAAATAAAAAAGCAGCGACGAAAAACTTAAAATTCATAATTATTTAGAATGCAGAAGTGCAGAAATAAAAAAATAAAAGCGGATTTGAAAAGTCGAAAAAGCCTTTCACGTCTGATGGCGGTGCAGATTTTTTACCAGCATAATTTCTTTAATGACAATGAGGATTTGGAAAAAATCAAAAATGATTTGATCGAAAATTATGCGCTGCAAGAGCATGAAGCAATTTCATCTTACCGCGAGAAAATTGATGAGGATCTGCTAGCGGCGCTGGTTCAAGGCTTATCGCTTTATGGAAAAAAAATTGATGATGAGATAAAAAATTTTCTAGGCGAAAAACAAATTGATGATCTAACTACGCAAATTCTGCGCCTCGCGGCTTTTGAATTAAAATTCATGGAACAAATCCCGACAAATGTCGTAATCGATGAATATGTGGGAATCGCCGCCAGTTTTTTTGATAAACAAAAAGTAACTTTCGTAAATGCGCTGCTTGATGCGATGAGTAAAAAACTCCGCATTTGAGTGTTTGGGCGGGATTTGCAATCCCGCCCTTGCTATTCATGCAAATCAACAAGGCATGAACGTCAAGGGCGGAGTTACAAACTCCGCCCAAACTCCATCTAAAACCCTTTCTTCCAAATTGACTTTTGGAGGTGCAGCAATAATTTCTCGCTTCAAATTCCGCTTCCAATTTTTCCCCTAAAATTCATGCCAAAAAGAACAGATCTTAAATCCATCCTCATCATCGGGGCTGGACCAATCGTTATCGGACAAGCTTGCGAGTTTGATTATTCCGGAACACAAGCCTGCAAAGCGCTTCGCGAAGAAGGCTATAAAGTTATTTTGATCAACTCAAATCCGGCAACAATCATGACTGATCCAAATGTTGCCGACCGCACTTATATTGAGCCCATCACCCCTGAAGTTGTTGAAGAAATTATCAAAAAAGAAAAACCCGATGCGATTTTGCCAACCGTGGGCGGCCAGACTGCGCTTAACTGCGCCATCAATTTGGCAAAAATGGGAATTTTGGAAAAATATAATGTTGAGCTAATTGGCGCGCAAATTGATGCGATCAAAAAAGCTGAAGACCGCAAACTTTTCCAACAGGCGATGGATAAAATCGGCCTCGAAACTCCACGCAACGGCATTGTGCAAAGCATGACTGAGGCAGAGAAAGTTTTGAAAAAAGTCGGACTTCCGGCAATCATCCGTCCTTCATTTACCATGGGCGGCGCTGGTGGCGGTGTGGCTTACACCGAACAAGAATTTCGCGAAATTGTTGAATATGGTCTGGCAATTTCTCCAACCAACGAAGTGCTCATCGATGAATCAATCATTGGCTGGAAAGAATATGAAATGGAAGTGGTGCGCGACAAAAATGACAATGCCATCATCATCTGCTCCATTGAAAATATTGATCCGATGGGTGTTCACACTGGTGACTCAATCACCGTTGCACCCGCTTTAACTTTGACCGACAAAGAATATCAACGCATGCGCAACGCATCAATTGCGGTGCTGCGCGAAATTGGTGTTGAAACGGGCGGCTCGAACGTGCAATTCGCGGTGAATCCAAAAGATGGCCGTTTGGTGGTAATTGAAATGAACCCGCGCGTTTCGCGCTCTTCAGCGCTGGCGTCGAAAGCTACAGGTTTTCCAATTGCCAAAGTTGCGGCGAAACTTGCAGTTGGTTTTACGCTTGATGAAATCAAAAACGACATTACCGGCGGTGCTACTCCTGCATCGTTCGAACCAACTATCGATTATGTCATCACCAAAATTCCTAAATTCACTTTTGAAAAATTCCGCGGTTCTGACAATGCACTTTCAAGCTCAATGAAATCAGTTGGTGAAGTCATGGGAATCGGACGCTCATTCATTGAAAGTTTCCAAAAAGCTTTGCGATCATTAGAGGGAAATTTGAGCGGATTTGAAGATGTTGTTCTGGAAGAAACTGATGCAAATCAACGCCGCGAAATTTTGAAAACGCGCATGAAATCAACTGCCCCAAACCGCATCATGCTTGTGGCGCAAGCAATTCGTGAAGGAATTTCGTTGGATGAAATTCACGCAATTACTTTTTACGATCACTGGTTTTTGGAACAAATTAAAAGCGTGATCGTGGTTGAAGAAGAAGTGAGAAAAAATGGTTTGCCAAAAGAGGCGCATGATTTTCTTCACCTAAAAAATATGGGTTTTTCTGATAAGCGTTTAGGCAAATTGGTTGGCAAAAATGAAAAAGAAGTGCGCGAAATTCGCCAGGCTTTGAATGTTCGTCCATCTTACAAACGCGTCGATTCCTGCGCTGCGGAATTTGATTCGGTTACTTCTTATATGTATTCGACTTACGAGATTTAATTTTTTTCGGTGTCATCCACGCCTGCTCGGGGATGACAATCTTAAGGACCATAAAAATATTCATGAAATATCTTTCTTACAAACTCCAAAAAACCCACGATGAAGCGTTCGTTGAAAATGTGGCAATCGCCGAAATTGCCAAAAAAGTCGGCACGCCATTTTATTGTTATTCAAAAAAATCTTTAGTCGAAAATTACCAAAATTTCGCCGATGCTTTTGCGGCAGAAAAAATTTCTGATTTCAAAATCTGCTACGCCATCAAAGCCAATTTCAATCTTCATTTAGTAAAAATTCTCGCAGGCCTTGGAGCCGGAATTGACGCGGTTTCAGCCGGTGAAGTTTTTCGCGCCATTAAAGCCGGAATCAGCCCGAAAAAAATTGTTTTTGCGGGGGTAGGCAAAACGCGCGATGAAATTGAATTTGCGTTGCGCAATGGTGTTGAAGAATTTTCCGTTGAGTCGATTGCGGAAATGTTTTTGCTTGCAGAAGTTGCAGTTTCGCTAAATAAAAAAGCGAAATTTTCTCTTCGCGTAAATCCCAATGTTGATGCCAAAACTCACGACAAAATTTCAACTGGCAGAAAGGGTGACAAATTCGGTGTTGATATTGAATTAGCCGAAGAAATTTATGCCAAGGCTGCAAAGTTACCAGGCCTTGAGGTTTATGGCGTGGCGATGCATATCGGTTCGCAAATTACTTCGCTTGAACCTTTCGAAACTGCTTTCAAAAAATTGCGCGATTTATGCTTAAAACTTCGTGCGCAAGGCCACAAAATTTCCGCTTTGGATTTCGGCGGTGGCATCGGAATTTTATATAAAAATGAAAGCACTTTGATGATTGATGCTTACGTCAAATTGCTCAAAGAAATCACAGCAGATCTAAATGTAAAAATCACCATCGCGCCAGGGAGAGCAATGGTTGGCAATGTTGGAATTTTGGTTACTTCCACCGTATTTTTAAAAGAAACGGCGACAAAAAATTTCATTATCATTGACGCCGCGATGAATGACTTGATGCGCCCCGGCCTTTATGGCTCTTATCACGAAGTGCTGCCGGCAAAAATAAAATTCGGTGCGAAAAAAATTTATGATCTCGCCGGACCGGTTTGCGAAAGCACCGATATTTTAGCGAAAGAACGTGAATTAGTTGAGCCGCAAGCGGGAGATTTATTTATTTTGGCCGGCGCTGGAGCTTACGGCTCATCAATGTCCAATGAATATAATTGCCGCCCGATGATTCCCGAAATTTTGGTTGATGGCGATAAATTTGAAGTGATTCGCCGCCGCCCATCATTTGAAGAAATGCTGCATTTGGAAGTATGAAAAAAAATTCTAAAAAAATTTTAATCGGAAAAATTACCACCGTTTTTGGCATTAAAGGCGAAGTGAAAATTGTCGTTTATTCGCAAGACCCAACCCAGATCGAAACCTACAGCGTCAACGATGCGCAAGATAATGAATATAAAATCACCATCAGCAATAAAAACAAAACCGTGATTGGCACTTCAAATGGTGATCCAATTGTCATCGCAAAAATTGAGGGTGTAAATGATCGCAACGCTTCGGAAAAATTGCGCGGCCTTGAGCTTTACGCCAACCGCGAAGATTTCGCCGACACTAACGAAGATGAATTTTATTATGTAGATTTGATTGGCCTTGAAGTGATCGACATGAATTCCAAAAAAATCGGCAAGGTCATCGCAGTTTACGAACACGGGGCCGGTGGCATCATCGAAATAAAATTCGCCAACCAAACCATCGAAAATTTCCCTTTCAAAAACGCCATTTTTCCCGAAGTAAATTTAGCAAAAAATTTCATCCGCTTTGATGCGCCAGAAGTTGTGGATCTCAAAAAAGAAGGTGCGGATTTGGAAGAGTAATTATTGGTTTAAATTAGCTGTAATTTTTGGAACCTGATCCAGAAGATTGCACAGGAAATTGCCTTGTTTGGATAAAGTTTTTCAACCAGGTTTTTATAGTTTGAAAGCTGGTTTAAATAATCTTGTGGAGCTTCAATTGGCAAGACTTCGTCGGATTTATAATCGATCAGCAGCAAACTGTTTCCTTTCTCAACTAGAAGATCAATTCGTCCGAAATTTCCATTTCCGGCAATTTCAAGTTCGCATTTTACATCGCCGCAAAATATTTCTTCAAAAAGCGGCGAATCAAGGAAATTAAAGGCGAGGGCGGTAATTTCATTTTTGTCTTTTTCATCAAGCAGTTCTGATTTTTGCACGATTTTTTGTGCCAGATTTTTCAGCCAATTTTTTTCCTCGCGATGATTTTTGCCGAAAACTTCGAAAATTTTGTGGAGAATTTCCCCTTTGATTTGTCCGAGATTTATTGGGGTTGATGTTGCTTCAATCTTTCTACCACTGTCATTTTCGCGCATGCTCGCATCCAGTTTCGTCACTATATTCTCGATTTTTTTTGTCGGTGCGATATCAAGCGAAACATTCTCCACAACATTTTGTGGCAGCGAATTTTTAATAATTTCATACCAACAATCCGGTGTCGATTCTTTGCCGCCGCCAATATAAAGCTCATCGGCTGCACGTGTCATTGCTACATAAAGCAAGCGCAAATATTCTTGCGACACATCATCAAAGCGCGAATTTTTTGCCTCGCGAATCAGCGCCGTCTCGCAATTAGAGCGTGCGCACCAAATCGGCAAATCATTAATCCAGAAAATTTTTCCCTGATTGGAAGGCGAGCGACGCAAATTATGTGCGCAATCCGGCATAAAAACCACCGGAGCCTGTAAGCCTTTTGACGAATGCACTGTCGTGATCTTCACGCAATTTTTATCTTCGCCGGAAAGCGAAATTTGCGGATCGATTTTCTCAATAATTTCGAGGAATTTCTGTAAATTTGGTGAGAAGTTTTTCTGAAATTCAAAAACATAGCTGAGGAATTTATCCAATATTTCCGTGCTCTCAACACCGAAATAAGATAAAAAGTTCTGACGGAAATTTTTTTGATGCAGCAGGAAATAAAAAAATTCGAAGCAATTTAATTCACCTCCTTTCTGTTGAATTTCGCTAAGATGTTTTTTTATTGCTTCATTTTCAATTGCGGCAAAAAGTGGACAATTTTGTGAATTTTTTTTCAGACAAATTTCAAGCAATGTTTCTTCCGAAATCAAAAAAAACGGCGATTTCAAAAGTGCAGCAAGATTCAAATCATCAGCAGGCAGAAGCGCGAATTTAGCGGCGGAAAGCAAATCCTGAATCAGCAAATTTTCGCTGAAATTTATTTTTGAAATTGAAGTGAAAGGAATTTGATATTGGTGAAAGATTTTAATTAATTGCGGCAAAAATTTATTGGTGCGAATGCGCAGCAAAATCATTACATCGCCATATTTTCTGTCATTTGCGCAGAGAGTTTGAATTTTTGCGGCAACCATTTTTGCCAGGATAGCAGCTTCTTTTTCTTCTTCATCAGCGCTGAAATCTAACTTCCATTCAAAATCATTTTTATCGCGCGCTGCTTTTTCTAATTTGACTTGCGGCCAGATTTCGACAAGTCCAGTGCCACTTCTAATTGCCTGATGATTTTGAAATTTTCCGATTTTTGTGATCGCTTTTTGTCTTACCTCATCGGAAAAAACTTTATCCACCGCATCTAAAATTTCTTTTTTGGAGCGGAAGGAATTTGTCAGTTCAATTTTCTTCAAATTTTTGCCGAGCTTCTCTTCAAAATAAGAAAAAATTTCAGCACTGATATTGGCATCCGAGCCTTGAAAGGAGAAGATCGACTGCTTTTCATCACCAACAATAAAAATGCTGCGCTCTTTTGTGGAAGCGCTAAAGCCCGAAAAAAAATCTTCGCTCAAAGCTTTGATAATGTTCCATTGTTGGTGATTGGTGTCTTGCGATTCATCAACCAAAATATGGTCGAAGCCGCTATCCATTTTCATTTTTATCCATTCGCGATAATCGGAATTTTGTAGCAACCGATTGGATTCGATGATGAGATCATTGTAATCAAGCAGTGCGCGCTGCTGTTTTAATTGCGTGTAAATTTCAAGAATCGCATCGGTTAAGCGCAAAAGATTGGCGCTGTCGCGCGCGATTTTTAGTGAATTTAATTTCTCTCCAAACTCGCTGATATTTTGTGCCAGCCTGGCAAATTCTGCTTTGGTGGTGTCAGTTATCTGTTTGCCGAAAAGTTTTTTTATCGTTCCTTCCTGTGTGAAAAATCCTGAATTGTAAGTGGAGAATTTTTTGAGAGTCGGATTAGCAAAAAATTCGCGCAGCTTTTTTGTGATTTTTAAGTTGTTTGTCAGCCCAGTTTCCTCAAGGGTTTGGATGATCTCGAAATTTTTCTCTTTATCGATTTTCCCCAAAAACTGGGCAAAGATTTTTTCCTCATCATCATTTTTTTGAAACCCAAAACGCGAAAAAATTTCATCGATAATTCCTTCAATTCCAAAAAAGCGTTCTTTTAATAAAACCAGTTTTTCTTTTTTATCCAAAAGCTGCGAAGTCAATTCCACCAAGCTTTCTTCGTGAAGTGTCGCAGTGATTTTGGTGATGAGACTTTTTAGATTTTCGTGCGTTTGCGCTTTTTTTCGTAATTGCTGCTGCGCTTGTTTGAGGAGCAATTTTTCCTGATTATCTTCAAGTACTTCAAAATTGGGTTTTACTCCGGCTTCGAAAGGAAAAATTTTTATCAAAGTCTGGCAGAAAGCATGAATGGTTTGGGCGCGAATCTTGTTATCAGAATCGAGAATTTTTACAAAAAGGCGGCGCGCATTCTTTATTTCCTCAGCGCTTGGAGATTTTCCGCTTAATTCAAAAAGTTGTTTTTCTAATTCATCATCATCGCAAATCACCCAATTACCAAGTGCGGCATTGATGCGCTTCTCCATCTCGCTGGCCGCCGCATTGGTGAAAGTTAAACATAATATTTTCCCGGGAGAAACTCCCGCGAGCAACAACCTTAAAACGCGATCAGTAAGGATTTTAGTTTTGCCAGAACCGGCCGACGCAAAAACCCAGGCAGAATTTTTCGGATTGGAAGCTTCTTGTTGGAGAGATAGTGACATGAAATATGATTTACGAATTAGCCGCTATTTCTAAATCGTAATTCGTAAATCGTAAATCGTAAATTAACTACTGTGCTTGCTGTTCTTTTGCTTTAAGAAGGCTGCGATAGCGCATCACATTGGCGCTATGTTCCTGCAAAGTTGAGGAGAAAACGTGATCGCCGCGGCCACTTGCCACGAAATAAAGCAGAGTGCTTGGCATCGGGTTCAACACTGCTTTGATTGACGCAACTCCAGGATTGCAAATTGGTGCAGGCGGCAAGCCGTAAACGTGATAAGTGTTGAAAGGCGAATTATTTTGGATGTCGCTCATGCGAATCGGACGTTCCAATTTTTTATTTCCGTAAGTGAAGGAATAAATGATTGTGGGGTCAGATTGCAATTTCATGCCTTTGCGCAAACGGTTAATGAAAACTGATGCAACTTTGGCGCGCTCTGCGCTGATGCCGGTTTCTTTTTCAACGATTGAAGCAAGGATTATTGCCTGATCTTTGGTGTAGATCGGAATAGTGCGATCACGCGTTTCCCACAATTCATCGATGGTTTTTTTCATCGCATCTTGCATGCGTTTGATCATCCCGATTTTATTGTCATTGTAAGAATAGAAATAAGTTTCCGGCAGCAATGAACCTTCTTTGATGTGCTCCGGCATTTGGCCAATCAAGCCCGGAGAAGAATCAACAATTGAAATTGCCGAATAAGTTGAAAGACCTTCGGCGATCGTGACTTTGCGGAAGAAAATATTACCGCGGATCATTTTGTGGAGGATCTTGTAATAAGAAGTGTTCTTCTCGAAAAAATATTCGCCGTAGCGCACTTTTGGATCAATGCCTTTGATCATCTGGCCGATATATAAAAAGGCGGAAGGGCTTTTGATGATTTTTTCATCATACAGTTTGTTCACCACTTGGCGCAGAGTCATGCCGCTTTCAATGACGAAAATTTTATCTTCGCGATGATAAGAATTTGGTGCGTTGAAATACATGATGATGCCAAGCATGAACACCAGATAGGCGATAACTACTACTGAGAAACCTGCGCAGACTTTTAGGATTTTATCTTTCATTCTAATTCTAAACGCGTTTTAAAACTACACAGGCATTGGTTCCGCCAAATCCAAATGAATTTGACATCACCACGTCGATTTTTCTCTGTTTAGCTTTGTGGGGTACTAAATCAATATCACAACCTTCAGAAGGATCATCTAAATTTAATGTTGGCGGAGCAACATTGTCGCGAATGGCCAATAGTGAGAAAATTGCTTCAACCGCGCCAGCTGCACCAAGCAAGTGACCGATCGATGATTTTGTTGAAGACATTGAAAGTTTGTAAGCATGTTCGCCAAAAACTTTTTTCACCGCATTAACTTCAATTTCATCGCCAAGCGGAGTTGAAGTGCCATGCGCATTAATGTAATCAACGGCATCAACATTTAAGCCTGCATGTTTAAGTGCGAGATTCATTGCATAAGTTGAACCGCGTCCGGAAGTTTCTGGAGCAGTGATGTGATAAGCGTCGCCCGACAAACCATAACCAACAACTTCAGCATAAATTTTTGCGCCGCGTTTTTTGGCATGTTCATATTCTTCAAGCACCACAACACCAGCACCTTCACCCATCACGAAACCGTCGCGACGTTTGTCCCACGGGCGTGAGCCGGCAGATGGATTATCATTGAAAGAAGTTGAAAGAGCGCGAAGAGCGCAGAAACCGCCGATTCCGGCTTCGCAAATTGCAGATTCAGCACCGCCGGCAATCATCACATCAACATCGCCATATTCGATCATGCGTGCAGAATCGCCAATGGCGTGAGTGCCGGTTGCACAAGCTGTCACCACCGCGTGGTTTGGTCCCATGTAACCATGTTTAATTGAAACTTGTCCGGAAACTAAATTGATCAAACTTTGCGGAATGAAAAATGGCGTGATTTTTTTTACACCTTTTTCTCTGATTTGGATAACAGTTTTTTCAATTGCCGGAAGACCGCCAATGCCAGAGCCAATCATCACACCGGTGCGATATTTTTGTTCTTCAGTTTCAGCTTTCCAGCCTGAATCAGCAATTGCCTGTTCAGCAGCTGCAACGCCGAAATGGATGAAACGATCCATTTTTCTTTGCTCTTTTGGATCAATATATTTGTCAGGATTAAAAAGATCTGCGCCGTCGCCATATTTAACTTCGCCGGCGATTTTGCATGGAGCTTCACCAGTTTCATAAATGGTGATTTGTCCAAGACCGGATTCGCCGTTAATTAATTTTTTCCAGCTGCTTTCGATATTCTCAGATAAAGGCGTAACAGCACCGATGCCGGTTACGACAACTCGTCTTTTTTGTGTCATTGTTTGGATTGTTTAATTTGAAAACTGCGCTTTTTCTAAAATAGAAAAACTATTTTGGAAGATGCTTAGTTTTATGAAAGTGTGCAGCAGGTTTTTCCTCTTGGATCGGCAAGTTGTTGTGCTGTAGAAGGTTGTACTTCTGTGGCATCGGCTTCTCTTTGTGGATGATGAACTTCAAATTTTGTTATTTGACCAGTTGTATCACGACGTAAGTCCAACTCGCAATCAGGAGGCACAACAATATCTTTTGCGACCATTGTTTGTATTTCATGAACCTCCTTTCTCACACCATCGACCATTTTTGATCCGGATACCAAAGCATGAATTGTTAAATTCGGATTAGTTGTTTTTAACATCCACAGACAATTGGCGAGTTCAACGCTGGCTGGCATGCATAGTGAGACAGAAGTTAGTTGCGGATAATGCGCCAACAATTCGGCTAATTTTATTCCATGCTTTTCGCTTTTTACTTCATAATCGCCAAAATCTAGAGCAGTAAGTGATTTATGGCGCGCTAAAATATTATGCACTTCTGTAGGATCTGTGGGATCTTTAGTAAAAACTGATTGATGCAATTGCAAACCTGCTAAATCCAAATGTGGCGACGTCTCGATTATCTCGAGCATTTTTTGAAAATGCGCATAATCAATTTTATCATCCTGATTACCTTGGAGAGCAAAAGAAAGTGTGAGATTGATGTGACGTTTTTTCTGCGCCAGGAAGTTGGCAAATCTTTGTAAACTTTCATTAATTTTTACAGGATCTCCTCCACCTTCTTGATGGCTTAAATCAACTTTTACGGTGATGGATTCCAGATTTGGATAATTTCCCTCCAGCATCACAGGGAAATGGTCGAAAACTATATTGCTGCCGGGTCCATATGCGGTTGGAACAAAGTTGATCATTTTTAATTCTGCCGTGGAGTTGCTCTGTCTTTTAAGTCTAGGAGATTCGCCCTCATAATTAAACTGATTAGCATTAGCAGATGTTCTCCTCTCTTTTGGGAGGAGTAGGATGAGACATAAAATTAATTTTAGCGTTAAAATTAAGATTTCGTGGCAAACCTTGTCAGCATTACGATCAGCCGCCAAAAATTACGCATGATACGTAATTTGCTGGCACCGATTTTTTTGCCATATTCATAGGAAATAGCGATCTCATCAACACGGATTTTCAGGCGGGACAGCTTGATAAGAAATTCACAAGTGTAAGTAAATTCGGGCTCACTAATGAAGTTGGTTTTTTCTTTTGCAAATAATTTTTTGATTACGGCGCTGCGGTAAACGCGATAGCCGCTGGTGTAATCCTGCAAATTTTTGCCGTTAATTTTTTTGATTGGAAAAAATGTCTGAAGTAACAGCGAAATTGATTTGCTGATCAATTTGCGATGCAGCGGAAATTCCTCCATCACGCTGTTGCCGCAAAAGCGTGAGGCCACCAAAAAATCGAGATTATTTTTCTCAAAATGTTCAAGCATTAGCGGAATTTGCGCAGGATTATGGCTGTTGTCGGCATCAAGTGAAATGATCAAATCTTCATTGGAAAAATTTTTCACCGCTTCGAAAAATAATCTTTTATAAGCCAGTCCAAGCCCACGCTGGTTGATTTGCGGCAGGATAACAGTTTTTAAATTTGAAAATGTTTTTATAACCTCAACCGAATCATCCGACGTGCCATCCAAACAAAACCACACCTCAAAATCACGCTTCACTAATTGCATTTCGCGTTCAAGATCAGACAGCAATTTTTTCAAGTTTTGCGCTTCGTTATAACAACAAAGAAATATTTTTAGCATTTACGATTTACGAATTACGATTTACGAAATTTTTCCTTTTCTAAATCGTAATTCGTAAATCGTAATTCGTAAATTTACTTAATGAATTTTCCGACCTCCCACAAACATTTCGATATTTTGATCATCGGCGCCGGTGGAGCCGGTTTGACGGCCGCTGTCGCGGCGCTGCAAAATGGCGCCAAAAATATTGCGGTGGTGAGCAAAGTAATTCCAACCAACAGCCACACGGTTGCAGCAAAAGGCGGAATTAACGCCGCGCTTGGAAATGTTATCGAAGATGATTGGAAATGGCATGCTTACGACACGCTTAAAGGCTCGGATTATTTGGCCGATGCGGATGCCGTCGAAGTTTTATGCCGCGAAGCAAAATCAGCAATTCTGGATTTAGAAAAAATCGGTGTCGTTTTTTCGCGGCAAGAAAACGGCAAAATTTCGCAACGCCCTTATGGCGGCCAAACCACAAATTTCGGGCAAGGCAGCATTGCTTATCGCGCTTGTTATTCCAAGGACAAAACCGGCCACACCATTCTTCATACTTTGCATGAACAAGCGCTGAAAAATGATGTGAAATTTTTCTCGGAATTTTTTGTCACTGACTTGCTGATTGAAGATAAAAAGAAATGTCACGGCTGCATCGCAATTGATTTAAACGAAGGCGAAATAGTGACCTTCACCGCTGCAACCGTGATCCTGGCAACCGGCGGCTATAGCCAGATTTTCAGCAACACCACATCATCATTAATTTGCACCGGAGACGGTTCAGCGCTTGTCTTGAAAGAAGGTTTGGAATTGCAGGATATGGAATTTATCCAATTCCATCCCTCCGGAATTTATCGTCACGGATTTTTAATCACCGAAGCGGCGCGCGGCGAGGGCGCTTATTTGCTAAATTCTCAAGGCGAGCGCTTCATGAAAAAATATGCGCCAAAAATGATGGAGCTCGCATCGCGCGACGTGATCTCGCAAGCAATCGCCACCGAAATTCATGAAGGCAGAGGTTGCGGAAAAAACGGTGATTATATTCATTTAGACATTCGCCATATCAGCGACGAAGTGTTGAAAAATAAGCTTCCCGGCGTTGTTGAAGTTGTAAAAAATTTCGAGCGTTTAGATGTAAAAAAAGACTTAATTCCAATCGCCCCATCCGCGCATTACGGCATGGGTGGCGTGCCTTGCGATTTAAATTGCGAAGTAATTGAAGGTTTATTGGTGATTGGCGAAGCCGCCTGCATCTCGGTTCACGGCGCGAATCGCCTGGGCTGCAACTCACTTCTCGATCTTATAGTTTTTGGCAAAATCGCCGGAAAATATGCGGCGAAAAAAATCAATTCCAAACCAACCGCAATCGCCAAAAAACTCGCCGCCGAAAAAATCAACTTCCTTACAGCCGTCATCCTTGAGCCGCAGGCGGGAGCTCAGGAGCTAAGCCTCTACGGCCTAAAAAAAGAACTCCAAGAAAATAACGAAAAAAATCTCGGCGTTTTCCGCGATAAAAATCTCCTCGAAAACGGCTTAGAAAAAACCAAAGAATTAATCGAAAAACTGCGCCATTACCGCATCAAAAACCAAAATTTAATGTGGAATGACGAGCTAATTTCCTACTTCGAATTGCAGCATTTATTACTCAATTCCCTAGCCGCAAATTTCTCTGCCCTAAACCGTGAGGAAAGCCGCGGTGCGCACTACCGCAACGATTTCACAGCGCGCGATGACCAAAAATTTTTAGCCCATAGTTTAGTGAAATTTTCCAACCCGCAAAAAAATGAGCTGGAATTTTCATTGAAAGCTGTGCGTAAAGATTCAACAATAGCGCAGCTCAATCTTACTCCAAGTGAGAGGAAATATTAAAATTCATTAGGGTGCGGGGCGGGATTACAAATTCCGCCCAGCACCGAGACCGCATTTAAAAAATAAAAAAATGAGAAGTTCGAATATCAACATCATGATCAAATCTATCGAGAAAGCTACAGCACACATGTCGCGTGACTTTATCGAATTAGAAAATCTGCAATCAAATCCGGCTACTGCGGGCAAATTTGCGCAGGCTTGTTATCAACGCGTGAAGCAGGTTTTAATTGAGGATTTGGCGAAATTCCGTCCCGACCATAATTTATATTTTTCCGACGGTCAAAAAGTGATTCGCAAAGAAAATGCTGAATATTCTTTCAACATCATGGCAGTTGACGGTTTCGAAAACATGATGCGCTCAAGCCCTGATTTTACTATCTGCATGGCACTTGAACATAATTCTGCGGGCAAAAAAGAAGTAATCGCCGTGGTGATTCTAAAAGTTGTTGGTGGTGAACTTTATTATTGCGAAAAAGGTTTCGGCGCATTTTTAAACAATCGCCGCATCCGCGTTTCTAAAAGAACGGTGGGTGATTTTGTGATTGCGGCAGAAGATGCCTCTTTAGTTGAAGGCAAAAATTTCTCGCTGCGCAATTATGGATGCAGCAGCTTGTCGGTTGCTTATGTAGCATCTTCGCGTTTGGAGAAAGCGGTTTTTAAAAATCAAAATACCGAATTTTTAAAACCTTTAATGCTTCTGGTTCGCGAAGCCGGCGGAAAAATTTCCGAAAATGAAAAAGCAATTATTGTGAGCAATTAATCCGCTTACGCTTTGCTACAGCGCGATTTGGAGCCTGTGGTGGGGATTTTTTAGGAAAAAATATGCAATTCATCGATGAAGTAAAAATACATTTAAAAGCAGGGCGCGGTGGCAGTGGGTCATCAAGTTTCCGTCGCGAAAAATTCGTGCCGCGCGGTGGTCCAGATGGTGGAGATGGTGGACGCGGCGGTAGTGTTGTTTTGCGCTGCACTCGCGATTTAAATACTTTGATCGATTTTCGTTTCCAGCAACATTTCGCTGCCGCAAATGGTGTGGCTGGACGCGGTGGAAATAAAAGCGGTTTGTCGGGGGATGATTTAGTTTTGCGCGTTCCACTCGGCACGCAGGTTTTCAACAATGATGAAAGCGAATTGCTTTTCGATTTGATGGAAGACGGTCAGGAAGTTGTAGTTGCCAAAGGTGGCCGCGGCGGTCTTGGCAATACACATTTCAAAAGCTCGGTAAATCAAGCCCCAACTTATTCGCAGCCCGGCGAAGAAGGGGAAGAATTATGGGTGCGCTTAAAATTAAAATTGCTCTCCGATGCTGGTTTGCTTGGCATGCCAAATGCAGGAAAATCAACATTTCTTGCCGCCACAACGCGCGCAAAACCAAAAATCGCCGATTATCCTTTTACCACTTTGAAGCCACAACTTGGGGTGGTTTATGTTGATGAACATGAATTTGTTTTGGCCGATATTCCGGGTTTGATCGAAGGGGCGTCTGAAGGTCGAGGACTTGGCGATCGCTTTTTAAAACATGTTGAGCGCTGCGGAGTTTTGCTGCATTTGCTTGATGTTTCTTCCGATGATGTGGTTGAAAATTATCGTGTGATTCGTGAGGAATTGGCTAATTACAGCCCCGAACTTTCTGAGAAAAAAGAAGTGGTTGCGCTCAATAAAATCGATGCTGTAGGCGAAGATGAACTCAAGGAAAAGGTTAAAAAATTAAAAGCTTACTTAAAAAAATCGGGTCAAAAAAATCCAAAAATTTTCACGATTTCTGCTGCTGCCAATAAAGGTTTGACGGAAGTTTTAAGGGCCCTTTATGAAGAGATAGTTATTAGTCGAAAATCATAATTATGAGCCAAAAAAATTCTACCGCATTAGTCACTGGAGGAGCGAAGAGGATAGGGCGTGAGATCGCGATTAATCTGGCAAGAATGGGATATGATTTGGTCATCACTTACAATAAATCAAAAGCAGAAGCACAAAAATTAGCGCAGGAAATTTCCGGCGATTTTCGCGTCAGATGCGAAATTTTTTCCTGCGATCTTGCCAAAATTGACGAGACCAAAAAGCTCTGCGCTTACATGAAAAAAAATTTCTCCAACTGGAATTTACTTGTAAATAATGCCTCAATTTTCAACAAAACAAAGTTCCTCGCCGATTCAGATTCTGCGCTGTTTGACAATCTCAATATTCATTTGATTTCACCGCTTTTTTTATCACAGCAATTTGCCAAGATCGCGCCGAAAAATTCGCAGATCATCAATATGGTTGATAAAAATATTGTGCGCTATGAAACGCGTTATTTTTATTATCTTTTAACCAAAAAATTTCTCGCTGAATTTACCAAAATGCTGGCACTGCAATTGGCTCCGGAAATCAGAGTTAACGCGGTTGCACCAGGTTTTATTTTAAATCCGATTGATGATGAAAATTCGCAGGAAGAAATGCGAAATATCATCAAGAAAATTCCGCTAAAAACCAAAGGCTCTGTCGAAAATATTTGTCAGGCGGTGGAATTTTTAATCAAAAATAAATTCGTAAACGGTCAGATAATTTTTGTCGATGGAGGTGCTTCGCTAAATCATGCAGGATAATTTACAAAAGCTGGGAATCTTTGCCGGACGCGGCTCGCTGCCGATGATGTTAATTGAAGATTGCCGCAAAAAAAATCGACCATTCAAAGTTTTTTTGCTTAAAGGCGAGGAATATGAAATTGATTATTCGGCTTTTAATCCATCAATTTTGGCTTATGGTGAAGTGGAAAAATTCCTAAAAATTCTGCGCGAAGAAAATGTCAAAAACCTTGTCTTTATTGGTGGCGTGACCAAGCCAAATTTTTCTGCAATTTCAGTTGATAAAACTGGTGCCATCTTGCTTGCCAAAATTTTGGCCAATAAAATTTTAGGTGATGATGCGGTGCTTCGAACCGTGATTAATTTTTTTGAAAAACAGGGTTTCAAAATTTTGCGCATCGATGAATTGCTTGATTGCATGGTGTCGCAAAAAACTACTTTGACTAAAGTGAAACCAAGCGATGACAATCTTTTCGACATTATGCTTGGCATTAAAGCGGTAAGATATTTTTCGAAATTTGATGTTGGCCAATCGGTTGTGGTGGCACAAAAACAATTGATCGCCGTTGAGGCTCTAGAGGGAACTGATGCCATGATTTCACGCTGCAAAAATTTGCGCCAAAATTCGGTTCTGGTAAAAATGAAAAAATCCAAGCAAAGCATGAAAGCCGATTTGCCCACAATTGGTGTTGAAACTATCCGCAATTGCGCGGCTTCGGGAATTGACGGAATTGCCATTCAAGCCAACTCCACGCTGGTTTTGCAAAAAGATGAAGTTATCAAAATAGCAGATGAATTAGGATTATTTTTAACCGTGATTTAATGCAGGCAAAAAATTTTTCTTATCCACAAATTGCGGCAAAACTTCCAAGTGAGGTAAAAAAACTTTTCGAGATTTTTGGTGATGAGATCCGCCTGGTTGGTGGCTCGGTGCGTGATTTACTGCTGCAAAAAAATGTTAAGGATTTCGATTTTGCGATTCGAATTTTGCCTGATGAAGTTATAAAAATTTTACAAAAAAATAAAATTACTGCGATTCCAACCGGCATAAAATATGGCACGGTGACGGCTGTTCTTAATGGAAAAAATTTCGAGATCACAACTTTGCGCAAAGATCAAAACCAAAAAGGCCGCGATACTGATGTGGAATTTGTTGATGATTTTTATGAAGATGCCGCACGCCGCGACTTCACGATTAACGCGTTTTATATGGATGAAGATGGTGAGGTGACAGATTATTTTGACGGAATTTCTGATCTACAAAAAGCAAAAGTCAGATTTATCGGCGATGCTAATAAAAGAATCGAAGAAGATTTCTTGCGCATTTTACGCTTCTTCCGCTTTTCTTGTGAATATGGCGTGAGTCTTGATAAATCTGGTTTAAAAGCCTGCATCTCACAGAAAAAAAATCTCAAAAAACTTTCAGTTGAACGCATCCGTCAGGAATTTTTGAAATTGCTTGCGAGCTCAAAAAAAGCTAATCTGCTAAAAATTTTAGAGATTTTAAACAGCAAAAAAATCGCCGCAGAAATTTTCTCAAACAGCCTTGATATTAAAGCTTTTAAACGGCTTTCAAAAATTGAAAAAAATGCTTCTGCAAAACTCAAACTTGCGGTTTTATTCCTCAATAAAAAAACAAATTTCGAAAAATTATTCGCCGAAATTTGCGCCACTAATGATGAAAAAAAATTTCTGCGCTTTGTTGAAACAAATGCGCCCGCTCTTGATTTATCTAGGTTAAAACAACTTCTGGCATTTTACGAAAAAGATTTAGTGCTCGAAATTTATATTTTTTCCCTAACCAAAAAAATCTTTTCCCGACCAACCCACATCGAATTTCTCAAAAATTTTTTACTGCCGAAATTTCCTATTACTTCGCAAGATTTAATTGCGCTTGGATTCAAAGATAAAGCCCTTGGTGAGGCTATGATAAAAGCAAAAAAAACCTGGGCTGAAAGTAATTTTTCGCTAACAAAAGATTTGTTAATTGCCAATGTCACCAGCAAAGGAAGTTCGTCTTAAGCTAAGTATAGAGTTGCTAATCTCCGCCCCGCTACATCACCCAAAGCGAGCAAATGGTAGTCCAACAGTTCGACATGAAATCGCTTCAAGGGCAATAAGTGTGACGGTATAATTGACTTATATTTACTCAAAAATACTTTCCGCTGCGCATTTCCAAAAATCTTTCAAACTGAAATCTAATAATGGCAACAGCAAAGCAAGAGCAGCTCTATAATGAAATTGTCGAGTATTATGCCTATGCCGACCGCCTGGTTCGAGCAATTGAAGACAGCAATCACGAGCTTTCGCAAGAGCAATTCAACATTGTGGAAGAAGTGGTTGAACGCCTTGAAAGCTGCGCCGATAAGCTTGCCAATCAATATATCGAATTTGTCAAAGGCGGCGAATCAAAAGAAGTGATTGAACTGGTGCGCGGCGCGCTCAACGATATTTCCGCCAAGATCGAAGAATGTCGCAACAAGACATTAATGCTTTATCACCACGCATAGTTATGAAACAGGAGTTTCATGATCTCATCGCCGATCTCTCATCTGACTTAAAAAAAATTGACGAAATAATTTTAAGCTTCGCGCAAGGCAAAGCGCCGCTGATTGAAGAAATGTCGCAGCATTTGATTGGCTCGGGCGGCAAAAGAATTCGTCCGATTTTGCTTATCTTGGCAGCGAAAATGTGTGGCACGAAATCGGGAAATGATCATCACAATTTAGCCGCCGCAGTTGAGTTAATTCACAGCGCAACTTTGCTGCATGATGATGTCGTAGACACAAGCGAGGTGCGGCGCGGCAAAAAAACCGCCAATGCAATTTGGGATAATAAAGCGAGCATTTTGGTTGGTGATTATCTCTTTTCTGTGTCATTCCAATTAATGGTTTTAACCAAAAATTTAGCGACTCTTGATTTGCTCTCCAAAGCCTCGTCGATCATGGCGGATGGCGAAGTGATGCAATTGCAAAGCTCAAATGATATTGAACTTACAATCGACAAATATTTAGAAATTATTTTTGGCAAAACTGCGGTACTTTTTTCAGCAGCTTGTGAAGTTGGTGCTTTAATCAATAATCGTCCCGAGCCAGAAGTGATGGCGCTTCGTGAGTTTGGCAGGAATCTAGGAATTATTTTCCAGATCGTTGATGATATGCTCGATTATTCATCAAAAGAAGAAGTGCTTGGCAAAGATCTCGGCAATGATTTTTATGAAGGCAAGGTGACGTTGCCAATCATTCTAACTTATCAAAAAGCGGATTTAGCGGATAAAAAAATCATCGCCGATTTATTTGCCAAAAATTTTATGACAGCAGATAAAAACTCTGATGACTTTAAAAAAATCCTGCGGCTAATTGAAAAATATAATGGTCTTGGGGCAGCGAAAAATCTGGCTTTGCAACGTCAGGAAATGGCGATAAAAAATCTCGAAATTTTTCCCAATTCCAAAGCTAAACAGGATTTAATTTTAATTTTAAAATATTCCTCAGTGCGAATTTTTTAGGTCCGTGAAAAAAATTTTTCTTCTAACAACATTATTGATGATAAGCGCCAAAGCAGCAATGGCGCAGGTGATCGACAGTTCTTTTTATCGCTGGAGTGTTTATGAAATTCAGGAAAATGAGCTTGAACATAAAAAATGTTACATCGTTTCTTTTCCGGTAAATATTGACAGCAACCACAATTCGCGTGAGCGCCCGTGGATCATGATCACGCGTTTTCAAAAAGACCGCTCCGAAGAAGTCAGCATTTACGGCGGCTATGAATATAAATTAAACAGCGAAGTTTTGCTGATGGCCGATAAAAGATTGCTGCGCCTCAAAGCCAAACGTGACATCGCCTGGGCCGCGACAAAATTTGACGACATCAACATCATTCAAACCCTGCTAAATAGCGGCGTGTTGCGTGTGCGCAGCAACTCATCAGTTGGCACTTATGCTGTTGACGAATATTCACTCAAAGGAATCACCCGCGCCTACGCCCGAATGAAGGAAATTTGTAAATAAATATGCCAATAGATCAGAATTTGAAAAACGCTCTTCTTGCTAATCCGGAAATGGTTTATCAGTTTTTTTTGGAGCGTCCTGATCTTGCTTTGCATCTGGAAAAGCTAACTAAATCTTACGCAAGTTTTGTTCCAAGGTGGGGAGTTGCAGATCCGGCGGAGCAAGGATTTTATGCACAATTGATGTGCAAACAAATCATAAAAATTTTCCAATCGGTAGAAGATCCCGATCTTCCTAAAGGCGGATTGCATGAACAAAAAGAAGCTGAGTTGCTGCAAAATGCTTTATTGCCCTTGGCTCAGGAGCTTTTGGAAGCTCAGGTGCTGTTATCGCAAAATGAGGTTTCGTGGCGTAGAGCGGAAATAGATAAACTTAATAAGGATGATCCGGATTCTATAAAAGCAGAAATCGCCGCTCTTTTATCGCGTGAGGAGTGTGTGGATTTGGTAAGGGAATTAACCGGTGGAACCGGAAGAGTTCTAGAATCAGAAATCACGGCAGATTTTTTGGAAAAAATTTCTGATTCCACCACTGAGGCTCACGCACAATTAATGCGTATTTTTGATGAGGAGATGGAAAAAATTATAAGTGCAGAGGAAGATGATGAAGAGCAAGATGATCCGGAAATCAAAAAGGCGCTTTGCCTGCTGGGTGAAGATGGAATTGATGCCAAATATGACTGGAAAAAAATTTATGAACAAAAAGAGGCAGCGTTTTTAGAAGAAGATTCGACGATTGATAAAGAGTCAGTGCAAAGTGATATTACAGATAATGAAGGAGAGAATGAGGATATATCACATACTTCCTCAGAAACGGCGAAAAAACAAAATGCAAGAAAAGCGCGTGCTGTTGATTCTGAGACAAGTTCATCTTATTCAAAGCAACCTTCTTCTTCAGTCTCTTCTTCATCTAGCGAATCGCTGACTTTCTTCCAAAAACTTATCTCATGTTTTAAATAAATATTATGGCAAAAAACAAACTCACGACCTGGCAATTAATGCTCATCTCAACTGGAGGCATGATTGGCGCGGGTTGGTTGTTTTCGCCATATTATGGTTTTCAGATGGCAGGTGTGGGAGTGCTGCTGTCATGGGCGCTCATCGCGGTTTTGATTTTAATTGTGGGTGTTTCTTTTGCGGAAGTGATCACGATTGCGCCAATTGTTGGCGGGCTGTCGCGCTTTATTGGCATCACGCATAATCGCGCAATTTCTTTTGTTTTTTTGGGGCTGGGCTGGCTTAGCTATGTGGTTTATCTGCCGCTCGAAGCACAATCGGCGATTCAATATTTAAGTTTTTGGTTTAAGGGTTTGGTCGTCAGCCACGACAGCGGCGCGACTCTCAGCCATTCCGGATTGCTGCTCGCTTTCGTCATTATCGCAATTCTCACCTGGTTCAACACTTTGCTTTTGAAAAATGTCGCGCGCGTAAATTCCGGCGTGAGCATTTGGAAAATTGTCGTGCCAATTGCGATTGCCTGGCTGCTCATCATCTGCTTTGGCGAATTTGAAAATGTAAAAACCGCCACTGAAGCGCATCCCTTTTCGCTGGAAAATGTTTTGCTCGCAATCACCGGAAGCGGCATCGCTTTTGCTTTCACGGGTTTTCAAAATGGTTTGATTTTAGCCAACAGCGCGCGCGATCCACACAAGGCGCTGCCTTACTCGCTCTTCGCGCCAATCATTATCGGATTTATTTTATATAGCTCGCTTTCAGTGATTTATATCACTTGCCTTGGTGATAAACATTTAGAGCTCGGCAGCGCCGCGCCATTGCTTGCCATCGTTTCGCTTTTTGGTGTGCATTGGATCATCACGATTTTATTTATTGATGCCGTGATCGCCCCGCTTGGCACTGCCAATGTTTACACCGCTTCAACCTCGCGCATTTTGCTTGGTCTAGCCAAAGAATTTTTCCCGCGCTCTTTGCTCAACAAATTAAATAAATTTTCCTCGCCCGCTTATTGCTTATGGCTCAACGCAATAATCGGCGCCTGCTTTTTAATGCCTTTTCCAACCTGGCAGCAATTAGTTGATTTCCTGTCATCGATTGTAGTTTTTTCTTACATCGCCGGCCCAGTTACCATGATGATTTTGCGCGAAGAATTTCCGAATTTAGCGCGTCCCTTCAAAGTGATGAATTATAAATTGGTTGGTTACCTTGGCTTTACTTGCTGCACTTTGATGATTTACTGGTCAAGCATCAATAACCTGATATACCTTGCGCTTCTAAGCGTGGTGATGATTGCGATTTACAATATTTTCGTGCAAAAAAAGCCGCAGGAATTTTGGAAAAGTTTTGTCGATAATTTTTTCATCACCGCATTTTTGCTGATGCTGGTGGTGATAAAATATTTGCATCAGCAACATCTGGTGGCTTTCCCTTACGATAATTTGCTCATCATAATTTTCTCGCTGCTTGCCTGCAAAACTTTCCTAAACAAAAAAGTCTCACGCCGCGAGATTGATGATAATTTGCAGCGGGTGAAGTTTGAAGATGATAATGATTAGTTTTAGCGCTTGAATATTCGCTTTTTGCTTAAATAATTTCTCGCGGTGAGAGTGGACGATTTGTCTATTCCAGCGGGTCAGATTCGAAAGAAAGCAGCCCAGAAGATTCAGGTCGGGTCGCTCTCACTTCCTCCCCAATTTCCCCAAAAAAATCATGTCATCATACCTTGTCCTAGCCAGAAAATATCGTCCGCAAAATTTTGACGAACTTGTGGGGCAAGAGGTTTTGGTGACAACTCTGAGCAATGCGATAAAAAATAATCGCCTGCATCATGCTTATATTTTAACCGGCATTCGTGGTGTTGGAAAAACTACGACGGCGCGAATTATCGCTAAAACCATCAATTGTACTGATGCGTCTGCAATCACAACTGCCAAGGCTTGCGGGCTTTGCGATAATTGCCGTTTGATCTCAGCTTCCAAACATCAGGACGTTATTGAAATTGACGCCGCAAGCAAAACCGGTGTTGATGACATCCGCGAAATTATTGATTCAATTGCTTACGCGCCGGTATCAGCAAAATATAAAATCTATATCATCGACGAAGTTCACATGCTCAGCAACAATGCCTTCAACGCGTTGCTCAAAACGTTGGAAGAGCCGCCGGCGCACGTGAAATTTATTTTTGCGACAACTGAAATTCGCAAAGTGCCAATCACAATTTTATCGCGCTGTCAGCGTTTTGACCTACGCCGCCTTGATGAAAATGAAATTGCATCGCATCTAAAAAATGTTTTGGCCAAAGAAGATTTACAGGCAGAAGAAGCCGCGCTGCAAACAATTGCCAAAATGTCGGAAGGCTCGGTGCGCGATTCGCTTTCACTGCTCGATCAGGCTTTGGCGAGCAATAATCACCAAAAAAATCTGCCGCTTGATGTGGTAGAAAAAATGCTCGGTCTTTCAAATCGCGATCAAGTTATTGAGCTTTTTGAAAAAATTTTAAATGGCGATTTTGCCTCTGCCTGCGCGGTGTTTAACGAATTTTATTCTTATTCTTCAGATTGCTCGCAGCTTCTTTCCGACTTGCTCGAACTGGTGCACAAAACAATGTCAGCCAAGCTCATCAAAGAATATCGTCTTGATGGCTATTCAACTTCGCAGCAAGAAAAATTGCGTGAAATCGCGGCAAAAATTTCGCTAAATTCTTTGCTGCGAATCTGGCAAATTTTGGTGAAATCAACTTCTGAAATTAATTCTTTTGCTTCGCCAAAAATGGCTTTTGAAGTGCTGCTGGCCAAGCTTTGTCACATTGTGGCTTTGCCGAATTTGAGAAATATTTTGGTTGATTTGCACCAAAAACAAAATTCATCCCAAAATCCTGTTGCTCAAAAAACTGGCGAAAATAATGATGACCTCATTCATGAGATCCTTCGCAATTTTGAAGGCGCCAAGATCAATTCAAATTAGTTAAATATGGCTGAGGAAAAAAAAGTAAAAATTCTCTGCGTTGAAGATGAGTCGGAAATCCGCGAAAATATCGCCGAAATTTTGCGCGATGAAGGTTTCGAAGTTTTAGAAGCAGCCAATGGCAAACAGGGTTTTGAAGTTTTTATGCAGCAAAAACCTGATTTAATTATCTCAGATATTATGATGCCAGAGCTTGATGGCTATGGCTTGCTCAAGATGATTCGCGAAAGCAAAAATGTGCGAAACAACACTGTTCCATTTATTTTTCTAACCGCGCTTGGACAAAAAGATGACATCATCAAAGGCGTGAATTTGTCAGCAAATGATTATTTGGTGAAGCCAATCGATTTCGACATGATGATTGCCAAAGTGCGCGAAAAAACCGGCAATTTCATTAAAGTTCAGGAAGTGCATGAGCGTAATGTTAAAAACCTCAAAAGCCAGGTGGCGATGGTGTTGCCTTCTGACTTATTTGCCTATCTCGACATCATCACTCAAGCCGCATCAAATTTAAAAAATGAGCCATATGGCCCGATGCCGCACCGCCGTTATCTCGAGGAGTTTGATAAAATTTATTTAAATGCGCTAAAACTTCGTTCATCAATTACTAATGCACTTGATGAATCAGTGATCGACCACAAATTAAATGCCGATGAAGAAGTGGTTTCGCTTTATGAATTTTTGCATGAATTTATTTCCGGATTAAGCGACAAATTCAAAAGCCGCATTCAACTCGAAAAACCTTTTGAAGTTGAAGCGATGGCGCATATCAAAATTGACCGCTTAGTTTTTCTTGATGCTTTGCGCAAAATTTTTGCCGGCATGTTTAAATCTGATCCCGAAGCAATTCTCAAAATCAGCATGATAACCGATCACCTAAATCAGATCGTGATAATTTTTCATCTCGCTTCATCAGGCAAAGTAAACTTGGGTCAAAATATTGACGAGAAACAAGTGAGCAAAATTTTAGATAAACAAAATTGCCGTTTTGAAATCGTCGAAATCAAAGACAACACCGCGATCCTTACAATTCCTTCATACCGTTTGATCAATGCCAACTAATCGCGACCTTCGAATTTTCGGTTTAATTTGGGCTGCGATTTTTGCATTCCTCTCTTATAAATCAGAGCATCTTGCCAAAATTTTTGCCGCTTTTTCGGGCGGATTTTTTGTTGCTTCAATTCTGAATCCGCAAATTTTTTACCAAATAAAATTTTATCAAAATTGGGTAAAATTCGGAAATGTTTTGGGCAAAATTAACGGCTTTATTATCAGCTTTATTTTGTTCTACGCAATTTTTACTCCCGCCGCAATTGTGATGAGATGGTGCAAAAAAGACTTACTACGCAAAAAACTCGACAAGTCCGCAAGCAGCTATTTTATTGATCGAAAAGAGCAGCCCGGTGATATGAAAAATCAATTCTAAATAAATGTCGAAAAACTTTTTTGAAAAACACCCGAAGTTAGTTCTGCTTGCGATAAATATAATTTTCCTTGCTTTGGTAATTTTTATTTTGCGCCTCGAAATTTTTCAGGACAATCTAAGTGAAGCAAAATACAGCCTCTATGACCGCGCGGAATATAATTTAAGATGCATGGGAAAACGTCATATTGTGCTTCGTGAAAATAGACCAAATTCGGATGTGATAAAAATTCCCCCTTACGACAAATCAGCCAAATATCGTTTTCGCACTGATGAAAATGGTTTTGTTAAGCCAACCAAGATCCATGAAAATGCTGATGTAAATATTTTTTTCCTCGGCGGATCGACAACAGAATGTGAATATGTTGATGAGCCTTATCGCTTTCCTTATGTGGTTGGACGCATTCTCGAAGAAAAAACCGGCAAGAAAATTAATTCCTATAATGCCGGAAAAAGCGGCAATAATTCGATTCATTCCATCAATAATTTGCTAAATAAAATTGCGCCACTTCATCCCGACATCGTGGTGCGCATGGAAACTATCAATGATCTTTCAACTTTGCTTTATGAAGCAACTTATTGGAACCGCAATATCAGCCGCTCTAACCTTGGTTGCTTCACTAAAAATAGTGTGAGCTATCGTAATTTTAAAAATGAGTGGGAGCAATCGCCATATCCATCAATGATCTATGATGAAGGCCACAGAGCGCGCATCAAAGAAGAATATCACAAAATTCTTACTTTGTTTGTGGCAATTACTAAAGCAGTTGGAGCCACGCCTGTCTTGATGACGCAAGCTAATACTATCAGCGACAATCCAGATTTTGTCGCTCATGAAGGTGATGCAAAATTCAATGAATCTTATCGTCATCTTTATTCCGAATTTCAGGATGTAACACGCCAAGTGGCAAAAGAAAATAACATTATGCTCATCGATCTTGATGAAGATTTACCGATGCCAAAGCAATATCTCTATGATGCTGTGCATCTTAATAATGAGGGATCAAAACTAGTGGCAAAATTAATTGCCGACCAATTGCTGCCATTAGTTAATAAAACTAAACCAAACAAAAAATAATATGTCTCTGATCAAGGAATTATGGGCCTTTTTGAAAGTTAGAAAAAAATTCTGGCTGTTGCCTTTCATCGCAATCATGTTATTGCTTGGCCTGTTGCTCGTTGTGGCTCAAGGCTCCGCCGTGGCTCCTTTCATTTACACACTTTTTTAGAAAATGTATATTCTTGGCATTTCCGCTTTTTTTCATGATTCCGCGGCCTGTTTAATTAAAGATGAAGAAATCATCGCCGCGGCGCAGGAAGAGCGCTTTACACGCAAAAAACATGACGAAGCTTTTCCGCTAAATGCCATAAAATATGTTTTGGAAGAGGCCGGAATTTCAATTGATCAAGTTGATCATATTGGTTTTTTCGAAAAGCCTTTTTTGAAATTTGAACGCCTCATAGAAACTTATTTGGCTGAAGCGCCGCGCGGCTTCCAATCATTCGTAACTTCAATGCCGGTTTGGCTAAAACATAAATTGTTTTTGAAAGATACGATGATGAAAGAATTGGTCGCGCTAAGTCCGTCAAAAGACAAAGCTGCAATTGAGAAAAAGCTTCTTTTCGCCGAGCATCATCAATCGCACGCTGCGAGCTGTTTTTTTCCATCACCTTTTCGTGACGCCGCAATTCTAACTATGGATGGAGTAGGCGAGTGGACTACAACCTCAATTGCTCACGGCGTTGAAAATAAAATTACTTTCCTCAAAGAAATTCATTTTCCGCATTCTCTTGGCCTGCTTTATTCGGCGCTGACTTATTACACCGGGTTTAAAGTAAATTCCGGCGAATATAAAGTGATGGGCCTCGCCCCTTACGGCGAGCCGAAATATGTTGATCTCATCAAAAATAATTTAATCGACATCAAGGAAGACGGCTCTTTCAAGCTCAACATGGATTATTTTAATTACACTGTTGGCTTGACGATGACTAATGAAAAATTCGATGCGCTTTTCGGCCGCGGCCCGCGTAAATCGGAATCGCAGCTCACTCAATTTGAAATGGATCTGGCGCGCTCGCTGCAAGAAGTCACCCAAGAAGTGATGATAAAATTAGCGCGCACGGCACGAAAAATCACCGGCAGCAAAAATCTCGTAATGGCCGGTGGCGTTGCGCTCAACTGTGTTGGCAATGGCAAAATTTTGCGCGAGAAAATTTTTGAAAATATCTGGATCCAGCCAGCCGCGGGAGACGCCGGTGGTGCGATGGGTGCGGCGCAAAATATTTATTACCAATATTTAAACCAGCCGCGCAACTGCTACAAAACGGGGCGCGACAATATCAAAGGAAGTTATCTGGGCAAAAAATCTTCGGATGAAGAAATCAAAACTTATCTCGATTCAGTTGGCGCAAAATATATTCACGCTGCAAGCGCAGAAGAAATGATCGCTTTAGTTTGCAAAGCTTTGTGCGAAGAAAAAGTAATCGGCTGGCATCAGGGCCGCATGGAATTTGGCCCGCGGGCTCTGGGTGCACGAAGCATTATTGGCGATGCCAGAAGTGCGAAAATGCAATCAGTGATGAATTTAAAAATAAAATATCGCGAAAGTTTTCGTCCTTTTGCTCCGGCAGTTTTGCGTGAAAAACTCGGCGACTATTTTGATATTTACTGCGATTCGCCTTACATGCTGTTGGTTGCGCAAGTTACAGAAGATTTGATCAGACCAATGACGCCAGAGCAGCAAAAACTTTTCGGCATCGAAAAATTAAATGTGCAGCGCTCGGAAATTCCGGCGGTGACTCACGTTGATTATTCGGCGCGCATTCAAACAATTCACAAAGAAACCAATCCGCGTTTTTACGATCTGGTGAAAAAATTCGAGGAAAAAACCGGCTGTGCAACTGTCATCAACACTTCATTTAACGTGCGCGGTGAGCCGATCGTTTGCAACGCCTCAGATTCATACAAATGTTTTATGCGAACTGAAATGGATGTTTTGGCAATTGAGAATTTCGTTCTTTTCAAAGAAAACCAACCGGACTTTTCCGACAAACAAGATTGGCAAAAAACCTACGAGCTTGATTAAGAAATGCATGAAAAGCAGAAGCATCCAAAGAAGAAAAGGAAACTAGGTCTCTTCTATGGGATCAGCATTTCATTGCTTCTGATTGCTTTCATGGCGTTGTTCTATTTTTTGGTTTTGGTGTCATCTGAACCAAAATCAATTTCCTTCATCACCCATAAAATTCAGGAAAATTTAAAAAATAATTTTGGCAGCGATTCAAATATCGATGATAGTTTTGTAAGCTTCACGCGTTACGGAACCTTGAAAATAGCGGCGACAAACTTGCGCATTTATTATGTTGCCGATTTAGGAAGCGATAAAAAAACTTTTTTAGTGCCGCGTGTTGAAGCGGAATTTTCTCTGCTCAATTTGCTGATGTTTAGATTTCATCCGCAAAAACTTCGTTTGGTGAGCCCGGATATTGTGATTGCCGATCTCGAAAAATTTAAACCCACAAAAGAAGAAGAGGAAAAAAAGCAAAGCCAGATCGCGATTTTGCTAAATTTCGTTTCGTCAATTCGTGCCAATAACAATAATTTGGAATTTATCGAAATTGATGATGCTTCGCTGACCCTTAGAACCGAAGTGCTTGATCAAAAAATTTTGCTAAAAAAATCGCAGATCAATCTCGCCAAAAAAAATGATGTTTTAACGATTTCTGGTCAAAACCAGATTAATTTTGATGCAGAAAAATCTGATGTGATTTTTTCTTTTGAATGCCAGATGCCACAAAATTCCGATCCGCGCTGTGATGCGTCTTTGACTAATTTTTCTCCGGATTCAATTTCTGATCTGCATCCGATTTTGCATGATCTGGCAAAAGTTTCGGCATTTTTTGAAGCCAGCGCCTCGCTTAATTTAAAGGAGGGAGAGCTTGATCGCATCAATTTCAAATTAAAATCTGACAAAGGAAGTTTTGAATTTCTCGAATATTTTGCCGGCAAAATCGATTTCACAAATTTCAGCTTAAATGGTGTTTATGATTACAAAGCCAAAACGCTAAATCTCTCAAATATCGAAAGCGATTTTGTGCGTAGCGCCAATGGCATCGCACCGCATCTGAGCATGTCTTTCAATGCTTCGTCGCTTGGACAATCCATCGAAGAATTCGACATGGAAATAAAATTAAATGATTTTTTGGGCGATGAATTGGCGAAATATTGGCCGGTAAATTTGAACCATCACGACATCAGAAATTGGGTAGTGCAGCACATCAAAGGCGGAGTCATCAAAACTGCGCAAACCAAATTTTCTTTGAGCAAACTTGACGAAACACTCAATCTTGATGACATCACGGCGCAGGTGAATTTTAGCGGCATTAACCTCAATTATGATGAAAATTTTCCGGCAATTTCAAATGCGGTGGGCACTGCGCAATTCAGCAAAAAAGGCATGAATATCGCAATCAATGACGCCAATGTTTTGGAAAGCAAAATTGCCAATGCTGCGGTCGTAATCGATGATTTTCACGCGCAAAATATTCTGCTAAAAATTAACGGCAAAGTGAATGGTAATGCCGCCGACACGCTCAAACACGCGCATTACAGCAAAGAATTCCACGCTGCAGTTGAAAAATATTTAAACGGCAAAGCGCAATCAAGTGTTGAGGTGCAATTATCGCTGAGCAAAAAAATGACTTTGAAAAACAGCTATATTGCGGTGAGTTCGGTGGTGAGTGAAATGAATAATGATTATCTGCGCGGCAGCACGCTGATCAACACGCGCAAAGATTTTCACAGCAATTATTTTGTCACTTCAATTGACTTAACTGCGGCGGAAATTTCGGCGAAAAGTTTTGACATCAACAAGAAACCACTAGTTGAATCGAGCCTTGATTTTGCTTTGCTGGTGGATGATGAAAATAATTTATGGTTTAAAAATATTTTGCTGATGGCCAAAGAGCCGGTGCCGGAAAAAAACAATCAATTTAACATCTCAAAAATCAGCGGCAATTTATTTATTAAAACCTCGCCATTCCTGGTTTCGCAGATCAATTTGAAAAACCAGAATTTCGGGCGTAATAATTATAATTTCACCTATCGCCAAAAAACTCAAAATGCGCTGCGCAATATTTCTCTCAATGGCGATGCCATAAATTTAGGCGCTTTGCTTGAAAATAAATTTTTCCAAAATCTGCCAAAATCAGATTCAGTGCCGTTGAAATTCCAGGTTTTTTCCAAACGTATTGAGTTGATGAGAAATAAATCTCTGCGCAATTTCTCTCTCTCTGTTGAATGCGACGACATCTGCCTAAACGGCGTGGCGCGCGCAACTTATGCCAATAAACAACTCTTAAATTTCATCATCGTCAAAGCGCCAAAAAATGATTTTACCACCATTGAAGGTCGCATCAGCGATGTTGGTTATATTGCCGAAGGTTTAGGAATTTCCAATTTGGTGCAAGGCGGTGATTTTAAAGTGAAAATGAAAAATAAACTGCTGAACGATAAATCAGTTTTCGAGGGCAATGCGCGTTTGGATGATAAAATCACGATCTATGAGAGCGCTACAGTGAAGGGGCTTGCCAAAGATACATTATTTTCCCAGATTAAGGATAAAATTTTTTCGAGTGAGAAAACAATTTTCGACACCGTAAAAATTGAATTCGATTTTGACGGATCCGCTCTCAACATCAAATCCCTCATCGCCAATAATTATAAAATCGGCGTCACCGCAAAAGGCACAATCGATCTCAAAAATGACAGCTATAATTTGAAAGGCATGATCATCCCTGGTTTCATCATTAATAATCTTTTTGGCCTGGGAAATATTCCGGTGCTTGGCAGCCTGTTAACCGGCGGCGAGGGCGGTGGCGTGTTTGGTTTACGCTATGAATATGTCAAAAATAAAAATGATAAAGAAGGGCAGTTTAGCACCAATAAAGTGACGTCATTTGTGCCAAGCACGATTCAGAATTTGTTTGATTTTTAAGCAGTTAGAAAAGCCTGCTTGCCTTTTTTAGAACCAAAACCACTTTCCTTTTAAGTCCTCAAATTACAGGGCGATCTAAGTTTTTCTTAAAATCAAAATCGAAAAATATGAAAAAAACTTTAGCTTCTTTGCTTATTCTTGGCCTACTTGCTTCATGCGCTCAAACTTCTAACGGTGTGACTTCAGGCCTGTATACTTCATAAAAAGACCGTGATCCAATGACTCGCGTTGATAACAATGCCGGTTCATCTAAAAAAGGTGTGTCTTGCGTAACTAACATTCTAAGCATCGCAGTAACTGGTGACTCATCAGTTGAAGCTGCCAAAAAAGCCGGAGGAATTAAAAATGTATCTTACGTAGATCGCACTTTTGATGCGGTAACTCTTTGGTTCCCAATCTACCAAAAAGGTTGCACTATTGTTAACGGAAATTAATCAATTTTTAGCTTTCAAAGCCGGCGATTATCAATGAATAGTCGCCGGTTTTTTTGAGGTCTTTTTTACAAAACATAACAAATAAATTATGAAAAAGATCTTACTTTCACTAGCGTTGCTAACTTTAATTTCATCATGTGCCCAAAACCCGTAGTGGTGTAAATTCAGGGCTTTTGTTCAGCACTTGGGATGATACAATTTCCGGCGCAGTGAACAATTCAGTTGAGCTCAAGAAACAAGGTAAATCCTGCGCAGTAAATGTGCTTGGAATGGTCGCCGTTGGTGATTCTTCAGTTGAAAGCGCAAAAAAAGTCGGATCGATTACAAAAGTTGCAGTAGCTGATACAACTTATCTCAACGTTTTGGGCATCTTTGTGCAAAGATGTACAGTTGTTAAAGGTGAGTAATTTTTATGAGAAAAATTTTACTAATTATTTTTCCGCTCCTTCTTACATCTTGCATTCACTATGCTGATGTGAAAGAAACCATGAAAGGCAATGTGAATAATTCTGTGGAATATTCAAAAGTCGGAACTGCTTGTGCATACAGCGTTCTTGGCTTGGTTGCCTTCGGTGATTCTTCAGTTGAGACGGCAAAAAAAATGGGGGAAATCAAGAAAATAGCTGTTGTTGATACCTCATACAATGATTTCAGGTTTTATCTTCCCTTCTATCAGAAAGGATGCACTATCGTGAAAGGAGAATAATTTCTTAAATCTTGTAAAAACCGGCGATTGTCAAAAGATGGTCGCCGGTTTTTTTCGTTCAAAATTTTTTCTAAATGACAAAGAAAGTTAATATTATCGGCGCCGGACTTGCTGGTTGCGAAGCGGCTTGGCAATTGGCATCGCGTGGTTTTGAAGTTGAAGTTTTTGAAATGCGTGATGAGGTGCGTAAAACTTTTGCGCATCGCACCTCTGATTGCGCGGAATTGGTTTGTTCAAATTCTCTGCGCTCTGATGATGTAACAACTGCGATTGGCTTGCTTCACGAAGAAATGCGTCGATTAAATTCACTAATTATGCGCGCCGGTGATGAAAATAAAATTCCGGCTGGATCAGCTCTTGCTGTGGATCGCGAAGGATTTTCAAATTTTATTGAAACAGAGCTGCGCAAAAAAAATGTAAAAATTACGCGCAAAGAAATTTCCGAGCTGCCGCAAAATTCTGATGAGAAATGGCTTGTCGCAACTGGTCCGCTGACTTCGGATCTTTTAAGCAAATCGATTTTGCAACATAGCGGCGAAGAGCATCTGGCTTTTTTTGATGCGATTGCGCCCATTGTTTTCAAGGACTCAATTGATATGAACATTGCCTGGTTTCAATCGCGCTACGATAAAGGAACAGGTTTTGATTACATAAATTGCCCGCTCACTCAGGAGCAATATCTCGATTTCATAAAAGACCTAAATGAAGCCGAAAAAACCGAATTTAAAGATTGGGAAAAAGACACGCCATATTTCGACGGCTGTTTGCCCATAGAAGTCATGGCTTCACGCGGTGAAGATGTTTTGCGTTACGGCCCGATGAAACCGGTCGGCCTCACCAATCCGCATTTCCCGAAATCGCCGGAAGGCACGAAATTAAAGGATCGCAAGGAGAAGCCTTATGCGGTGGTGCAACTGCGTCAGGATAATAAAAGCGGCACGCTTTACAATCTTGTTGGTTTTCAAACCAAAATGAAATATGGTGAGCAGCAACGAATTTTTAAAAAAATTCCTGGCCTTGAAAATGCAGAATTTGCGCGCCTCGGCGGCATTCATCGTAATACATTTTTAAACTCGCCGAAACTTCTCGATCAATTTTTACGCTTCAAAAATTTGCCGCATATTTCTTTTGCCGGCCAAGTTACCGGCGTTGAAGGCTATGTTGAGTCGGCAGCGATGGGATTGCTTGGCGGAATTTTTATTGCGGCGGAATTGAGTAATAAAAAAATTTCTGCACCAAGCTCTAAAACTGCGCTTGGCGCGCTTTTGAATCATATTACGCTTGGCCATGAAGGAATTGATTTTCAGCCGATGAATGTCAATTTTGGTTTGTTTGATCCGCTGGAAGAAAAAACTAAAAAGGCTGATCGCAAAAGTGCTTATTCGCAGCGCGCGCTTGAGGAATTACAAATTTTTTTGAATCAAAATTTATGAAAAAATTTCTGCTCTCTTTATTATTTTTAACTTGTTCGTGCAAAGCCACCTGGAATTATGAGGGCAGAGGTGGGCCGCAAAATTGGGCGAAGTTGGATGAGAAAAATAAATTCTGCAAAATCGGTTTCAATCAATCACCAATTGACATCAAACAAAATTTTGCAGTGTCGGAATTGAGTTTTGATTATAAAATTTCTGCTGTCGAAAAAGAGAAAAAAGATCACGCGCTTTTTATAAATTTTGATGACAAAAATTATGTGCTGCGCGGCAAGAAAAAATATCTGCTGCGTTCAATTTTATTTCATCATCCAAGCGAGCATTTAGTAAGAGGGAAGGCGCATTCGATGGAAATGCAAATCGCGCATAAAAGTGATGATGAGCAATGGTTGATTTTGGGAATTTTCTTAGAAGTTGGAAAAGAAAATCCAAATTTCAAAACGCTGATAAATTTTTTAAATTCCAAAGACAAAGAAGGAAAAATTGATTTGTCAAAAATCGTCAAAACTACTGATGAAGTTTTTTTCTATGATGGCTCTTTCACTACTCCACCATGCAAGGAAGGTGTTAAATGGTTTGTGATGAAAACACCGATTCAGGTTTCAAAAGAGCAGATGAATCAAATTATCAAGTCAGCGATTTTTGTGAAAACAAATGCCAGACCGGTGCAGAAATTTAATCCGGAGAAATATTAAAATTCATGTTACAAAATTTAAATTCACCACAATCCCAAGCCGTTCAAACAACCGGCGGACCTTTGCTGGTTCTAGCCGGAGCGGGAACGGGAAAAACTAAAGTTCTAACTTCGCGCATCATCCACATTCTAAATTCTGGTCTGGCATCACCTTATCAAATTCTTGCCGTAACCTTTACCAACAAGGCTGCAGCGGAAATGAAAAAACGAATTGGCGAGGTAATTGGTGATGCAGTGAACAATATTTGGGTTGGAACTTTTCACTCAATTGCGGCAAAAATTTTGCGCCGTCATCCTGAAATTGTCGGATTAAAATCTGACTTCACGATCATTGATGATGATGATCAAACACGTTTGCTTAAACAGATCCTTACTGATTTCAACATTGATGTAAAACAATATGCGCCGAAAGCTTATCTTGCGCGTATTTCGCGTTTTAAAGATATGGCGCAAAAAACTGTGACCGCCACGGACCTAGGATTGCCTAAGCTCAAGGAAGTTTACGAAACTTATCAATTCCGTTTAAAATCAATGAATGCCGCCGATTTCGGCGATCTGCTTTTATATAATCTGGAAATTTTTGCTGCTGCTCCGCAAGTGCTCGAATCATATCAAGAAAGGTTTCGCTACATTTTGGTTGATGAATATCAAGATACTAACGATTCGCAATATCGCTGGTTGCGCATGCTTGCCGCAAAATATTCTAACATTTGCTGCGTTGGTGATGATGACCAATCGATCTATAGCTGGCGCGGTGCCAACATCGCAAACATTTTGCGATTTGAGAAAGATTTTGCTGACGCAAAAGTAATTCGTCTTGAACAAAATTATCGCTCAACTGCGCGAATTTTGCGCGCCGCAGATTCAGTAATTTCAAAAAATAAAGAACGTCACGGCAAAACTTTATGGACCGATTTTGGCGAAGGAGAAAAAGTAAAATTATTTTCTTACGTTGATGATCGCGCGGAAGCCACATCAATTTCGGCAAAAATTTATAGCGCAATTTCGTCAAAAAGATTCGTGCCAAATGAAATTGCTATTCTGGTTCGCGCCGGCTACCAGACTCGTCCTTTTGAGGAAGCATTCATTCAAAATTCAATTCCATATCGCGTGATTGGCGGCATGAAATTTTATGAGCGCATGGAGATTCGTGACGCGATTGCTTATATGCGAGTTTGTGCGAATTTTTCGGATAATTTGGCTTTGAGCAGAATTATAAATGTTCCGAAGCGCGGTGTTGGCGAAGCAGCAGTTTCAAGCCTTTACGAGCTTTCAAAAGCAGAAAATATTTCAATTTTTGCAGCGATAAAGAAATCTTTGGATGATGGCAGTTTAAAAGGAAAATCACGTGAGGCGCTCAAAAATTTCACTGACATGTTTGAAAAATATAATGCGCAGCTTGGCACGGCAAACCTCGCAGAACTAGCAAAATCGCTGCTTGAGGAATCAGGTTATGTTCAAATGTGGAAAGCGGAAAACACTTTGGAAGCGCAAGGCAGAGTTGAAAATATTGAAGAATTTATCAATTCACTCGCTGATTTTTCAAACATTACGGAATTTTTAGAATATGTTTCGCTCATCGAAGCACGTGATGATAAAAATGTTAAAGATGCCGTGAGCGTAATGACAGTGCACGCTGCCAAAGGTTTGGAATTTGACATGGTTTTTGTTCCGGGCTTAGAAGATGGAATTTTTCCAAGCAATAAATCAATTGATGAGCGCAACGGACTCGAAGAAGAACGCCGTTTGATGTATGTTGCAATTACGCGCGCCAAACGTGAATTAATTTTATCTTGCGCCAAAAGTCGCTGGGTTTTTGGTGATGTGCAAATGCAGATGCCGTCCCGTTTCCTGAAAGAATTGCCAGAAGATGAAGTGAAATATGAAGATGTGTTTTTCGGCTCCGAATCGCAGCAAAGTTTTTCTGGAGGATTTGCGCAGCGAAATAATTTTCCAAAATATGCGACGCAAATTCCATCGCATAATGCAGCCAAAAAATCTGAATCAAAAATTGAAGATGCGCTTTCCGGCAAACGCGTTTTTCACCAAAAATTCGGTTACGGAAAAGTTATAAATGCTGACGGCAACAAGCTCGAAATCGCTTTTGAAAAAGCAGGCACAAAAACCGTGATGAAGGATTTTGTTAGCGCGGCCTAGTACATTATGCTGTTTATGCTGTCGGTTTGCGATGGGCCACCAAAATTGGCGGCTGTAGCTCCCTGAACAGGGTAAGATTTTGTGGGATCAGGTTGTTCTTTATTAGCCGATGATGAGATTTTTTCTTTTCTTGGCTGGTTAGCAGCTTCTTTTAAGTCATCCAAACCTTTTTGCCCAAATTTTTCTAAGATAGTTTTTTTGTGGTCTTCAATTAATTTAGCCAATTCTGTTGTTGGTTGTAGTAAGTTTTTAAAAACCTCTACAACCTCATGCAATGGCCACCCTTTTTTTGCAGGATCTACTTTACCATATTGATTTGTTCCCTTCAGGTCTGTTTGGGTTTGCTGCAAAATATTTGCGAAAGCAACATCACTCAAAGGAATTCCTATTTCGGATAAAAATCTCACAAGATTAATTTTGGTATCCATTTTTCTTTGCTCTCCGGGTGTACAGGCAAATTCCATCATTGTCACGTTGCGTAGTGTCACATTGGCATAAGGTTTGAGATCTGGAGCTTCCTGCGCTTTCTGCCCTTTACGAGCTTCCAGAGCTTGGTTTTTAGCATGGTGATATGGCTCAATTGCGTGGAATTGGCTTGTGGCATTTTCTACGCCAAAAGCAAAAATTTGTGGTGTCATGGTGACATCTGCACGCACGAAGGTCATGAAAACTTTTAATTCATCGTTAGTTGGAATTTCTTCTGCTATAATTGCTTCATTGAAAACTTGGCTAAATTTTTTAACTGACGGGGAAAAATCAATTTTGCGGTTTGAGTTTATGATTTCTGCGGCGCCAGTAAAATCATGCGCTTCTATTTTTTTTTCTAATTCTTCTTTCAATTTATCTTCTTTGCTTCTGAAAAAATTTATTTGAATGCCGAATATTTTCATAAAAATTAATTAGTGTTAACGATGAAGATGTTTAAGCCATAAAAGCACATTTAAGCTAATGTAGCGGAAGTTACATTACTAGTTACAGTTGGAGCCGCATTAAAATTTACCACTTTTGATTTTGGAGTTCTGGTTTTTCCTAATTCATTGATTACTTGAGTGATATAGTGTTTTGCGACCGCTCCGTAGGTGCCACTTTCTATTTTGGATTTCGTTGCTGCAGCAATTCCTTTTATTTCATCATCAACTTTTGCACCAGCATTTAAAAGTTTTTTAACAATATCTGGCGGGGTTAAGGGTTTTTCACAGGCACGATATAAGGCGGTTTTTCCTTGGTTATCTTTTTCATCAACTTGCACTGATTCTGCGCCAAGAATTAGTGCAATTGTTTGTGAATTTGATTTTTCTACGGCCAAATGCAGAGCGGTTTTACCAGTATCATCTTTCTCATTAACTATGTCTGGTCGTGCCTGCATAATTTTTTTTATGATTTCAGAATTTCCGCGCTGCAATACTGCTAAATGCAACGCAGTCCGACCTTTGGAATCTTTAAGGGAAGGATCAGCTCCATATTCCAAAAGAATATCTATAACTTGCGGTGTAGCATTTGTTTTTATTGCGAAGTGCAGCAATTAAGTATAGCGGTCACTATGCTGGCTTGGAGATTGCGGCAGTAAAAAATTGTGCTCAGGAGTGGTTTGATAAAATTTGCTTTCATCAACTTCAGCATTGGCATCACCACCATTGCTGAGAAATAAGTATAGTTTAGTGATGTCCTTACTTTTTTTGCTAACATCATTAGCAAGAAGTACCTGACGATTTGTCCGCATTGGTGAAAATGGTGTGGGAGCTAGTCGGCCACCAGAATCTGACATTGTGGGAGAAGTGGGTGTGGGTTCATCTGATGTTGGCGTTGCTGTGCTTTCAGATGACGATTCACGGCTTCTTTGCGCATCAGTTAACAGGTCTAAAATTTTAGTATAATTTGTAATAAAATCGGGGTTAGGTATTGCGCCAGTTTCTGCAAATCTTTGCGGGTTAATTTCGTCATCTAGATATTGTTGAGCTACTTCGAGAGCGTTCATATTATTATGATTTTTTAGCGCTAAATCTGCTTCATGATCCAATAAAAGTTTTACCATATCAAAATTGCCTTTCATTACACCAATAATGAGGGCGCTATTTCCAGAAGCATCAACTTCATCAAGCAGACCATACTCGAGTAAAATTCTTGCGGCATCAATATGATTTTCCTGCGCTGTGAGATGTAATAAACTATTTCCATTTTTCGTGGGTGCTAAACTTGCGCCATTTTGCAAAAGTAAGTTCATTGCTGCAACATCACCACGCGCTGCAACTATATGAAGAGCGGTTCTGCCGAGTTCATCACGAGCTTCTAAATCCACTCCATATTTTAAAAATATCTCTACAAATTCTTCGGCATTTTCTTGAGCGGCAGCTAAAGTAAAAAGATTTGTACCACGAAAAGAAGCATTGGCTAATTCCGTGACAGTTTCTTGAGGACATGAGCGAAACAATTCTACTACACGTGCTGCATTCCCTTCAGTTATTGCTGTAACAATATCATTAACTCTTTTTGCAAAAAGTGGATCGTTGGTTGGCATATTGGTTTAATTTATAGAGAGTTCGCGAATGTGGAATTTGAGAAGTTCGGTGGCTGAGGGAGTAATTTATTTGTCAGGTTATTTTAAAAAATGAACGAAGAAAAAATTCATAATTTTAATTTTTTATTATTGCTTTCATTTTTTTAATTACTTGCGCGAGGCCGTCAAATATGGCTTCACCAATTATAAAATGTCCGATGTTGAGTTCGCAGATTTGCGGGATTTTAGAAATTTCTTTGGCCGTATCATAATTTAATCCATGTCCGGCGTGACATTCCAAATCAAGTTCTTCGCAGAGCAGGGCGCATTTTTTTATTTTTAGAAATTCAGTTTTTTGTGCGGCATTTTTTTTGTGACAAAATTCACCGGTGTGAATTTCAACAATATCAGCGCCCACTGATTTTGCAGCGCGGATTTGTTGTTCATTAGCATCAACAAAAAGCGAGACGCGGATTTTTTTGGCGTGAATTTTTTTGATCATTGCGCGCAAAGTTTTTTCATTTTTTATCACATCAAGTCCGCCTTCGGTTGTAACTTCCTGACGTTTTTCGGGCACGATGCAAACGGCGTTTGGCTTTGTTTTAAGCGCAATTGCAAGCATCTCTTGCGTTGCTGCCATCTCTAAATTTATCGGCAATTTTATTTCTTTTTTTAGGCGTTTTAAATCTTCATCGCGAATGTGGCGGCGATCTTCGCGCAAGTGAATTGTGATTCCATCAGCACCAGATTTTTGTGCTAAAATTGCCGCATCAACCGGATCAGGATGAGTGCCGCCGCGAGCATTTCTGATGGTTGCAACGTGATCGATGTTTACACCAAGTCTGATTTTTTTACGAAATTTTGCGGTCATAAATATGAGATAAAATTATATAAAGTGCACAGGCTGAGATTATGACGATTGGAAAACCATCAGCGCCAATTGCATCAATTAAAAATCCGCCAAGTAAACTACCGCATAGTGAGCCAATTGAGCCAATCATTTGGAATGTTGAATTGGCTGCAACGAGATGGTGTTTTTTGTAATCGTTATTGGTGATGTGGAAAACTGAAACGTAAATTGCGGCAACAAAGCAGCCGTAAAAAAAGAAAACGGCAAAGAGAAAAATATAAGACTCATGAAACAGCCAAACCAGCGCGAAGCAGCCCAAACAGCCGATATAGCCCAGCAGAATCATTTTATAAGGATTGATTTTTTTTAGTGCGAAACCAACCCAAACATCAACGAAACCGCTGATCATATAAGCGGTGATAAAAAGTCCGGCTTGCTCAAAAGTGAAACCGATATGAGTGCCAAACACCACGGTGAGAGTAAAGGTGATGTAAGTTTGTAGATCGAGAAAAAACCGTGCCAAAAAACAGCGCGGATTATTTTTAAAAAATTGCAAAAGCGGAATGCGCATTGATCCAACACGTACGCGGCTTGAAGCTTTCATCGGAATCAGGGCAAAAAAAGATAGAAGCGTAAAAAATCCGGACAGCAAAATTGAGTTATAATTGCCAGCACCTATTAGACGCACAACCATCGGCCCAACAGCCAAGCCGCTCGCCAATACCATGCTGAAAATTCCCAGAGCTACTGATCGGCGATGGCTTTCAAGCAAAATATTCATCCAGGCTTGGCGTGTAATGTTGTAGGCAAAAAAGCAATTGCCCATGACGAAGGCAAATAAAAGCCAGAGCGGAAAGGATTGATAAAAATAAATCATGGCGGTGACCAGCGCATAGAGTAGCGCCGAAAAAAATAGTGCGCGCATGATGCCGAGTTTTTTTACGATATTATGCAGGAAAAATGACATGCAGATTCCGCCAAAAACATCAGTGGAAAAAGCCAGACCGATGCTAGTGGCACTAACGCCGTGAACACTGAGGATTGTAGGCAGCACAACCGCATTGATGCTAGCTGAAATAGCAAAAAGAAAGATGCTTAAAAAAAGCAAATTCAATCTTTTTGGAAAGATGATTTGTTTTAAAAATTTTTTCCCGGAAGTCATTTGCGTTGTTGAAAAGATTAGGTTTGCGATTAATGTGGCTGCAGAATTTTTTTGCAAATTTTTTTACAGAAATGTCGAAAACTCCACTCCTTGATCGCGTAAAATTTCCATCAGATTTAAAAAATTTTTCTCTGGAAGAAATAAAACAACTAGCCGATGAGCTGCGTTTTGCAACCGTTGATGCTGTCTCGCAAACCGGTGGCCACTTGGGCGCTGGGCTTGGTGTGGTTGAGCTTACTTGCGCGCTGCATTATGTTTTTGATACGCCGCATGATAAATTAATTTGGGATGTCGGGCATCAGGCCTATCCGCATAAAATTTTGACGGGGCGCAGAGAGCGCATGAAGACTATTCGCCAGCCGGGTGGAATTTCGGGATTCACGAAAAGATCGGAAAGTGAATATGATCCATTTGGGGCAGGACACAGCTCCACATCTATCTCCGCAGCACTGGGAATTTCGGTTGCCAAAAAATTCAAAAAAGAAAAATCGCATGTGATTGCGGTGATTGGTGACGGCGCGATGTCAGCGGGAATGGCCTTTGAAGCTATGAATAATGCGGGTGCACTCGAAGAAGAATTTTTTGCCGATAATCGCTTAATTGTGATTTTGAATGATAATGACATGTCAATTGCGCCACCAACTGGTGCGATGTCGCATTATTTTTCGCGCATTGCTTCGTCAAAATCTTATTTAAAAATTCGCGATGTTGCCAAAAAAATTACCGAAAAACTTCCTGAAAGTTTAGCGCATTTGCCGCGCAAATTAGAGAAGGCAACCAAGGAATGGTGGATGGGCGGCAATATTTTTGAAGAGCTTGGTTTTTATTATGTTGGTCCAATTGATGGCCATAATTTGGATGTGCTGGTGCCGATTTTGAAAAATATTTGCGCTGATAAATCAACCGATCCGATCCTCATTCACTGCATCACCGAGAAAGGCCGCGGCTATAATGATGTGATGAAAAGCTGTGATAAACTTCACGCGGTGGCGAAATTTAATCGTGAAACCGGTGAGCAACAAAAAGCTGCTTCGCAATTTCCGAGCTATTCAAAAATTTTCGGACAACGTCTTTCTGAATTAGCAAAAAAAGATGAAAAGATTTTGGCGATCACCGCCGCGATGCCTGGTGGAACTGGCTTGGACGTGTTTGCAAAAAATCATCCGCAAAGAATTTTTGATGTGGGAATTGCTGAGCAACATGCTGTAACTTTTGCGGCAGGCCTTGCGACTGAAGGCATGAAGCCATATGCCGCGATTTATTCAACTTTCTTGCAACGCGCTTACGATCAAGTTGTTCACGATGTGGCGATTCAAAAATTGCCGGTGCGTTTTGCAATTGATCGCGCCGGATTTGTTGGCGCTGACGGCCCGACTCATGCGGGTTCTTACGATCTGGCTTTTTTGGGAAATCTTCCTGATTTTGTGGTGATGGCGCCATCTGATGGCCAGGAATTGGTGAAGGCAATCAACACTGCCAATGCAATTGATGATCGCCCAAGCGCATTTCGTTTTCCGCGCGGTGAAGCAAATTGTGAAATTAATTTTTTGGATAATGAAGTTTGGCAAATCGGTAAAGGTCGTGTGATTCAGCGTGGCTCAAGAGTTGCGGTGATTTCATGCGGCACGATTTTGAACAATGTTTTGGATGCGGCAAAAAATCTCGAAGAAAAATTTAATCTAAAAATCACCATTGCTGATGCGCGTTTTGCTAAACCTTTTGATGAGGAATTATTGCGCGATCTGGCAAAAAATCATGAATTATTAATTTCGATAGAAGAGGGCGCGCTTGGAGGATTTGGCTCGATGGTGGCGCAATTTTTATTGTCATCAAACTTGCTTGATGCAAAAAATTTCAAATTCCGTTCGCTTTTCATGAAAGATGAATTCATCGAGCAAAATTCGCAAAGCAAGATGCAGCAGGAAGCTGGAATTGGCGCGGATGCGCTTGTTGCGCAAGTTAGCGAATTGCTGGGATTATAATATATTGCAGGTTGCCGCCGCCGGGCGAGCCGGAGCAGCGGCGCCGGCAGGGTGTACCGAGCCGCTTGGTATAGTTACCTTTACATCATCAACTCTAAATTTGCTATTAAGAATTTCTTTCATGTCGGTAATGTTATGCCCATCTGGGGAAAGTTTTTTTGCCAAATCATAAGCTAAACCTCGGGTGCCCAATAGATTAGTCTTATCTCCCAGACTGCGGGCAATATTGTCCGCCAAGACATTGCCGGCACTACCGGTGCGCCTTGGATCATCAACCACCGTAGTAGTTGATAATTCGCGCCAAGCCATAGCCAAAGCCTGCAGGGCGATGATATTTCTTGTTAAGCGCATAATATTATTTTGTGTTTCTGTATCAGGATAACTCTCCTCTTTTTCTACTTTTAATTGTATGGCGCCTGGATCGGTGCGTGTATATAAGCTATCAGATAGTGCTCTTTCTGATTTGTTAAGCGCTAAAGCGGCAATTTGTTCTGCTTTTTTTAATTTGGCTAAAACAGGATCTGCAGGATTTCCAGGCAATCTATTTTCAATTTCTTTATTTAATTCTATTAGGGTAAAAACTCCATCTTCAGTAGCCAAAGCAAAATTTGGCAAAGCAATTCCTTTACTATCATAAGCTGCAAGCAATTCATCAATTCCACTTTGCAATGGCGTCAATTCTATAGGATGTTCTGGTACAGCTCCAACTCTGCCTTCGTTTCGGTTATACCATAGAGCACCAAGTCCGGCCAATGCTGCCAGACTTAAAACACCAACGAGAATAAATTTTCCGTCTTCGCCGATTTCATACCATTGAGGAGCTTCAGCAGGTTGTCCCGGTTCCGGAGCCAGAGTGACGTTTGTGTGGTTTTGAGTGCCTGGAGCCCCTGTGACATTTACTAAAGGAGCGGATGCATTTGTGGCAGGAAATGATGCATTTGCAGTAGGAGGTTGAGGAGTAAATGTTACATTTGTCCCCGCGGTCGCATTTGTCGGAACAACTGGTTGCGGAGTTTTAACTACTACTGTTGCATTCGATGTTGGTCCTCTTCCCATAAATTTGAAATTGGTTAATTGAATAAATTTCGCTTCACGCTAAATTTCAAACTACAAAAATCAAACATAGATGGCTGTTTTATGACAAAAAATTTTAATCGACCGCTGGCAGATTTGGTGCGCCCGCAGAGCCTTGAGGAAATCATCGGGCAAGATCATCTTTTTGGTGAAAGCGGATTTTTAACTGCTGTTTCGCATTCAAAAACAATTCCCTCAATGATTTTGTGGGGTCCAACCGGAGTAGGAAAAACAACGATCGCCAAGGCATTAGCAAAAGTTTGTGATGCCAATTTCGTCATAATGTCGGCGATAAATTCCGGTGCCGCCGAAATTAGAAAAGTTGTTGAAGAAGCCGAAAAATTAGCGCGTCGATCGCAGCCAAAAGGTGAAGGAGGTTTATTTGCGGATGAAGAAAAACCGGCGAAAAAAACAATTTTGATGGTTGATGAAATTCACCATTTCAACAAAACGCAGCAGGATCTTTTTTTGCCTTTCACCGAAAATGGCGTTATCACTTTAATTGGCACGACAACTGAGAATCCGTCATTTCATATTAATTCTGCGCTGCTTTCACGCTGCCGTGTGGTAACGTTAAATGCACTTGATGAAAATGCGCTCGAAAAAATTCTGCAAACAGTTGAAAAAAAGTTAGATAAAAAATTACCGCTAACAAGTGATGCCCGCGAAGGCTTGATAGCTCTGGCTAGCGGCGATGCGCGTTATTTGCTAAATGCTGCGGAAGAAATCTGGAATTTGCGCCTCAAAAAAAATCTCAGCCTTGATGCGCTGCATAAATTAATTTCAAAACGCGCGGCGGTGTTTGATAAAAAAGGCGAGGCGCATTATAATTTGATCAGTGCGTTGCACAAAACTTTGCGCGGTTCAGATGTTGATGCATCACTTTACTATCTAGCGCGCATGCTGGTTGCCGGGCAAGATCCATATTATATTTTGCGCCGACTTGCGCGCTTTGCCACCGAAGATGTTGGCATTGCTGATCCAAACGCGCTTTTGCAAGTGATGGCCTGTAAAGAAAATTACGATTTTTTAGGAAGTCCGGAAGGCGATTATGCTCTTAGTCACGCCGTAATTTATCTGGCAACCGCACCAAAATCTAATGCAAGCTACCGTGCGCACGATGCAGCAATTGCGGCGGCGCAGCAAACAACACAAGTGATGCCGCCAAAATCAATTTTAAATGCGCCAACCAAAATGATGCGCGAACTTGGTTATCACGAAGGATATATTTATGATCACGACACACCAAATTGTTTTTCCGGACAGGAATATTTTCCCGACGAAATTTTGAAAAAAAACGGCCGCCCGAAATTTTACGAACCTAATGAACGCGGCTTTGAACGCGATGTGAAAAAGCGTATGGAATATTGGGCTGATTTGCGCAAAAAAATTCGTCGTGAAAAATAATTTTTGAAAATTTTATTGCTGTTGTTGATGTTCTGATAGTGTCGGAGATACACGAGATACTGCTGTAACTTGTGGGCTCGTGAAAGATGATTCTGCTACAGTTGCTTTATCTGCTTCGTGATGTGATTCTTCATCATTATCCAATTCGAGGTAATCTGCAGCAGCTGCTGCTTCTTGTAATTCTGCTGCTAAATGATGAATACCATCAAGGTGATCTCCTGCAGCAGCTTGATCTATAATAATATTATCAGGAGCTAACGCAGCTACCTCATGTCTTCTACCTTCTTCATTTACTGCAGCTCTAGGTCTATTTTCACCTAAATTCCAAATAGCCTGGATAATACGACGAAATTCTGGAAATAATTGATGTCCGCCAGCTTCATTAATGTTACCTTGTTGAGCTGGTCTCTGTGCTTCTACTCCTTCATTTTCTTGAGCCCTTTCCCGATCACCTCTTCCAAATAGTTCATTGAGTTCCATCCTTATCAATGGCCAGTTGGTGGTACGTCTTATAAAATTTATAGATAAAGTTGACCATGCAGCTGTTCCAGCAGCAGCTACTGCTTCTAATATATTTTCTGTTTGATATCCATGCACTAGTAGATAAGCAGTGCATCCTAAACCGCCCAAAGTCATTACAGATTTTGCAGATAAGTCCAGAAGTCCATGCATAAAATTAATGTAGTTAAGAGTTTTTCATTAACTTATAGGTAATACTATCACGAAGCGCCACGAGAGAAGCTTCAACAATGTTTTGCGAAACACCAATTGTCGTCCATTTATTTCCTTTATCATCAGAAGTTTCAACTTGCACGCGCGTCACTGCTTGTGTTCCGGCGTTTGGATTGAGGATGCGAACTTTATAATCTGTTAATTTTACATTTTTTAAAACCGGATATTTTTTCGACAAAGCCTTGCGCATCGCTTTATCAAGCGCATTAACCGGACCATTTCCTTCGGCTACTGTCATTACGGTTTTGTCGCCAACTTTTAATTTTACTGTTACTTCAGCAATCATCGAAACTTTTCCCTTGGCGTCATATTTGATTTCATCGAGCACACGAAAACTTTGCACTTCAAAAAAATTCGGAACTGAGGCGAGGGATTTTTTTGCTAAAATTTCAAAAGATGCATCGGCCGCGTCATAAGCATAGCCTTGTGCTTCGAGCTCTTTTACTTTATTGACCAAATCAGAAACCTGCGAAGTTTTTATATCATCACGAAGTTCAATGCCGATTTCTTTTAAGCGCGAAATGATGTTGGAACGACCAGCTTGGTTTGAAACCATAATCTGGCGTTCATTGCCAACTTTTTCTGGTTCAATATGTTCGTAAGATTTTGAATTTTTTACAACAGCTGAAACATGCAGTCCGCCTTTATGGGCAAAGGCATATTTGCCAACATATGGTGCGAATTTGTCGCGTTCTTTGTTGAGTAAATCGTCGAGGAAATGCGAAACTTTTGTTAAATTTTTTAAATGTTTTTCATCGATTCCTACATCAAAACCCATTTTCAGAATCAGTGTTGGAATGATCGAAATTAAATTCGCATTACCGCAGCGCTCACCAAGCCCGTTCAATGTTCCCTGCACCTGACGTACTCCGGCTTCAACTGCCGCAATTGAATTTGCCACCGCATTTCCGGTGTCGTTGTGACAGTGAATTCCAAGATTTTCGCCAGGAATTTCTTTCGTAACTTTTGCAACAATTTTAGAAATTTCTGAAGGCAGAGTTCCGCCGTTAGTGTCGCAAAGCACAATCCATCTCGCTCCGGCGTCATATGCAGTTTTGATCGCAGTCATCGCAAATTTCGGATTTGCTTTGAAACCATCGAAAAAATGTTCGGCATCAAACATCGCCTCGCAGCCTTTTTTGACGATATGTTTGATTGAAGAAGAAATCATTTTCAGATTCTCTTCCTCAGAAATATGCAATGCGTGTTCGAGATGGAAATCCCAGGTTTTTCCAACAATGCAAACTGATTTGGCTGGCGAATTTATTAAAGCATTCAAACTCACGTCATTTGCGGCTGAAATGCCATTTCGCGCTGTCATGCCAAAAGCGGTGAAATGCGATTTTTTTAATTTCGGTAAGTTAGCAAAAAATTCATCATCAAGGGGATTTGCACCCGGCCAGCCACCTTCAATATAATCAATTCCAAGCTCATCAATTTTTTTGGCGATTTCAATTTTATCGCGCAGCCCGAAATTTACGGTGCTAGTCTGCGCGCCGTCGCGTAACGTTGAATCGTAAAGATAAACTCGAGTTTTTTTTGTCATTTAGAGCAAAAATAAAGTGATGCCAAGAACGGCAAAATAAAATGAAGCGCACCAGAAGGCTTTAACCACGCGGCTTTCCGGCCATCCTAATTTTTCAAAATGATGATGAAGCGGAGCCATCAAGAAAATTCTTTTTTTGCGCAATTTATAAGAACCCACTTGCAAAATCACCGAAACCGCTTCGGCCACAAAAAGCAAAGCGATGACAAAAAATATGATTTCCTGTTTTACGATGATTGCAAGCAAACCTAGAACTGAGCCGATCCCGAGACTTCCAACATCACCCATAAAAATTTTCGCCGGCTTTAAATTGAAAGTTAAAAAAGCCAAAATCGCGCCAATCAAAGCGATGCAAAAGAAAATTAATTCTCCGGAATATTTTATGTGCGGCACATTAAAAGATTCAGCAGCTTGAGGCGTTGAAGCGGCGTAAATTAAAAAGATCAAACAACATAAAGTGATGATGGCAGGAACTGAGGCGAGACCGTCTAAACCGTCGGTTAAATTGAAAGCGTTGGAAGTTCCAACAATCACGAAATTCACGAATAAAATATAAAGCACCACGCCAAGGCTGATGTAAAAACCTTCTTTGTAAGGAATGAAAATTTTGTTATTGGTGTGGATTTCATTAATTGAGCCAAGCCAGACAAATGCTACGCAGATAATGAAAAATTGGATCACTAATTTGTAACTTCCGCGAAAGCCTTTTGAGTTTTTGAAAAAAAGTTTCATCAAATCGTCAGTTAATCCAATTAGCGCGAAAGTGACAAAAATTGTGCAGGCAACTAAAATATAACGGTTCGAAATATCGATGAAGAGCAGTGTAGTTACAAGGGTCGCAAGCACAATAAAAATGCCGCCCATTGTTGGAGTTTTCTTTTTTGTTTCTAAGTGAGTTTGCGGACCGTCATCGCGAATTGGCTGAAAAAATTTCGGATTTTCATGCGCGAAATTTATATATTTTTTAATGGAAAAAAATCCGATGACATAAGATGAAGCCAGGCAAATCAAGGCTTTAAGCCATAGATTTGATGCGATGAGACTAGTGAACACTTTTTTGCGCGATTAAATTTTTGATTAGATTTTCCATTTTTGTTCCCCTCGATCCTTTGAGATAGAGAATGTCTCCATCATGCAAGAGAGCTTGAATTTGCTCGCTTGCTTCAAGTGAAGTCAAAAAAGTTTTATAGGAATTTGCGGGTAATTTTTGTGCGGCATTTTTCATTTTTTCGCCAACTAAAATAGCGAAATCAATGTTGTATTCGCGCAGATAATTCGTTACCTCTTCATGCAATTCAACTGATTTTTCGCCCAGTTCCAGCATATCACCAAGTGCTGCGACCACGCGTTTTTTGCCAAGAATCTTTTTCAATTTCGCCAAATGTTCAATTCCGGCATGCATTGAAAGCACGCTGGCATTGTAGCTGTCATCGATGATGGTTATAGTTTTGCCATCGGTTTTCACTTCATAAACTTTGCCGCGGCCTTCCGGCGTAGTTAAATTTTTTAGCTGATTTAATCCTTTTTCCAAATCATTTCCAAGCAGATCCAGCGCGGCTAAAACGATGATTGAGTTAAAAATTATCGCCGGATTTGAAGTGGCGATTTCATAAGAGATTTCCTCAGAATTTTTTAGTTTAGCTTTTACTTGCGCTTTGTTGGCACCAAGAATTTTAAATTCTAAAATCTGATAATTTGCCGGATTAATTTCGCCGAAAGTTAAAAGGTGTGAATCCTCGATTTTGTGAGATTCAGCGCGTTTTTCCAAAAAGCGCAAATGTTTGTTATCGGCATTGATCAAGGCAATTCCACTTGGCAGCAAACCGGAAAAAATTTCTGATTTAGCGAGCGCGATTTCTTCTTCATTTTTGAAAAATTCAATATGCACCGGCCCAACATTGGTGATGATTGCGAGGTGAGGGCGAGCCAAGCGAGAAAGTGGTTCAATCTCATTTAAATGATTCATTCCCATCTCAAAAATTCCGTAAGCGCAATCACCCGCGAAGTTGCACAGAGTAAGCGGCACGCCATAGTGATTGTTGAGATTACCAATGGTTGCGAAAGTTTTTCCCTGACTGTCAAAAGCAAGTTTCAACATTTCTTTAGTGCCGGTTTTGCCTACAGAACCGGTGATGGCGATGATTTTTGCTTTGCTTCTTTTACGCGAAAATTCGGCTAATTTGTAAAGTGCGGCGAAAGTATCGCGCACTAAAATTTGTGAAATTCCTGCAACTTCGCGACTGACTATAGCCACTTTGCAGCCATTATCCGCAGCCTGTTTAACGAAATCATGCGCATCATTTTTTTCACCTTTTAGTGCAATGAACAAACCGCTTTTCGGTGTTTTTCTGCTGTCGATCACAACTTCATCAATTGCGATATTGCCAGTTAAATTATGGCTTAAAAGCTCGCCATCTAAGGCAGAAAGGAGTTCATCTTTGGTCCAAAGAGTCATAATATTTTATTTTATTTCGTCATGTTCAAATCGTGCGCCGAATTTTTGGATGATTTTTCCGGCTAAACTATTTCCAAGAAGTGCGCATTTTTCTAAATCATAACCATTGCTCAAACCATGTAAAAAGCCGGCAGCGAAGGCATCTCCTGCGCCGGTGGTGTCGGTTATGTCTTCAATAATTTGCGTTTCCACTTCAAGCGCTTTTTCATTTTGAAAAATAACGCAGCCCTTTTGGCCTCTGGTTACAACGGCGATCAATTTTTTATTTTTGCTGAAGAAATTGCTCAAAAATTCGAGTGAAAATCTTTCTTTGGAAATTAATTCTAGCACTTCATTTTCATTGGCGAAAAGAATGTCGAGATCTTTGGCGATGAGCTCAAGGAAATCGCGGCGATGGCGCGAAACGCAAAAGGCATCAGAAAGTGAAAAAGCAATTTTGAGATGATGTTTTTTGGCCACTTCAATTGCTTTTTTTAGTGCCGAAATTGTTTCTTCACGATCCCACAAATAGCCTTCAAGGTAGAGATATGAGGCGTTGGCGAAATGTTTTTCATCAATAAAGCTCGCATCAATTTCAGAAGCACAACCAAGAAAAGTGCACATTGTGCGCTCGGCGTCAGGCGTGACGAGAACGAAAGATTTGGCTGAAAGTTTGTCGTAAGAATTTTTGCCGATAAATTCGACGCCGCTTTTTTCGATTTCTGAAATGAATTGATGACCGAAATCATCATGGCCAACTTTACCGATAAAGGCAGTCTTTCCGCCCATCTGTGCTATTGTTGCAATCGTGTTGCCAACCGAGCCGCCGGAGGTGATTTTTTCTGGCGTTAATTGGGATAATTTTTGCGCGGTATCTTCGTCAATCAACGACATCGAGCCCTTGATAAGATTGTGGTCGAGCAAAAATTTGTCCTCGACTTTGCAGAGAATATCAACGATGGCATTGCCGATGCCGATGATTTTTTTGGTCATTTTGATGAGATTAAAAGGAATTTTTTACGATTAATTTAAAGAATTTTTTCTTGCCAACCGACAAATTAAATTCGCCAGCTTTGTCGATAATGTGATGGATGCTTTTAACCGCTTCGCCGTTGATTTTAACGCCTTTGCCTTCAATCAATCTTTTGGCTTCGGAAAGAGTCTCAACCGCGCCGATTTCTTTCATGATTTCGGATAATTTTTGTCCGGCGACAACTTCGCGTTCTTCAAATGCGGCGGAATTTTTGGAGACGAAAATTTCGTGCGCTTTTTGCAAAGCATCTTGTGCGGCTTTTTCGCCGTGGCAAATTCTGGTGGTTTCAAAAGCCAAAATTTCCTTGGCTTTGTTGATTTCAGCTCCTTGCGATTTTTCGAGCGACGCGATTTCTTCCAAATCCAAATCAGTGAATAAACGCAAAAATTTTCCCACATCCGCGTCGTGAGTGTTGCGGAAATATTGGAAATAATCGAAAGGTGAAAGCATTGATTCATCCAGCCAAACCGCACCTTCAGCGGTTTTGCCCATTTTTTTGCCATCTGCTGTGGTGAGAAGTGGAGAAGTTAATCCGAAAGCTTCACGATTTTCATTTTTATCATTTTTTGCAGCGGCAATTCTGCGGGTTAATTCAACGCCGTTAACAATATTTCCCCATTGATCAGAACCTCCGATTTGTAAGCGGCAAGCATGTTTTTGATTTAGCTCGAAAAAGTCGTAAGCCTGCAAAATCATGTAATTAAATTCGAGGAAAGAGAGCGGCTGTTCGCGATCCAGACGTGCTTTGACTGAATCGAAAGTCAGCATACGGTTGATTGAAAAATGGCGGCCGACTTCGCGCAAAAAATCGATATAATTTAAATGGCGCAACCAATCATCATTATTCACCAAAAGTGCACTGGCAGCGCCGCCGCCGAAGGTGATAAATTTTTCTAAAGTTTTGCGAATTCCTAAAAGATTTTCTTTGATTTTTTCTTCCGACAACATTTGGCGCGCTTCATCTTTGCCGCTTGGATCGCCGATTCGCGTGGTTCCGCCACCAAGCAAAACAATAGGTTTGTGTCCGTGTTTTTGCAGCAAGCGCAAAATCATGATTTGGATTAAACTTCCGGCATGCAGCGATTTGGCGGTGCAATCAAATCCGATATAAGCGGTGATTTTTTCCGAGCTTAGAAGATCATCAAGCTCTTGTGGATGAGTGCTTTGAGCGAAAAATCCGCGCTTGGAAAATTCCCGCAAAAAATCTGATTTAAAATTCATTTTAAGAAGATTAAGTTGCGGTTCCAGGCCGCTTGTGACAATTATGATAAGTTTTTTCCAATGAATCTCCAAGAAAAACAAGATTTAACTTCCGCATGGTTTCGAAATCTGCGCGACAAAATTTGCGCTGAATTTGAAAAAATCGAGATGGAATTTGATGCAAAAAACGCAGGAAAATTTCTGCGCAAAAATTGGGATAGAGCAGGCGGCGGAAGCGGCGAGATGTCTTTGATGAAGGGAAATGTTTTTGAAAAAGTTGGTGTAAATTTCTCAAAAGTTTTTGGCGAATTTTCGCCGGAATTTCGCAAAGAAATTCCAGGTGCCGAGCAAAATCCAAATTTTTGGGCGAGCGGAATTTCACTGGTTGCCCATATGAAATCACCGCTAGTTCCGGCGGTTCACATGAATACGCGTTTTATTTGCACTGAAAAAAATTGGTTTGGTGGTGGGGCAGATTTGAATCCGATGTTTGAAAATGAGGAAGATACCAAAGATTTTCATCATGCTTTTAAAGCCGCGTGCGACAAGGCTTCTCCCGATTATTACGAAAAATATAAAAAATGGTGTGATGAATATTTTTTCATCAAACATCGCGGCGTTTCGCGTGGAGTTGGTGGAATTTTTTATGATTATTTAAACAGCGAAAATTTTGAAAAAGATTTTCAATTTACCAAAAATGTTGGGCTGGCTTTTTTAGAAATCTTTCCGAAATTGGTGCGCCGTCACATGCATGAAAAATGGAGCGAATCACAGCGCGAACATCAACTTAAAAAACGCGGATTATATGCGGAATTTAATTTGGTTTATGATCGCGGAACGCGCTTCGGACTTATGACGGGCGGAAATACTGAAGCGATTTTAATGTCGCTTCCGCCGGTGGCGAAATGGGATTAAATTGCTTGCCCTATATCCTCCCCTTGAGGGAGGATCGACGAAGCTTTAGCTGAGTCGAGGAGGGGTCAGAATATTTCATGTAGATTTCTGACCCCTCCCCGAATCGCTTCGCTCTTCGACCCTCCCTCAAGGGGAGGGTAATAGACCGAGAAAACTTTTTAAAAAATTATTAAAATGCAGAAGTTAGAAAAAATTTACGAAGGAAAAGCCAAACAACTTTTCACAACTGATGATCCAAATCTTTTAATCCAATATTTTAAAGACGACGCCACAGCCTTCAACGCGCAGAAAAAAGCGGTGATTGAGCGTAAAGGCGTTTTGAATAATGTGATTTCAGAGCATATGATGCTTGAGCTGGCAAAAATTGGTGTGCCAACACATTTTGTAAAAAGATTAAATGAGCGCGAGCAATTGGTGCGCAAAATGAAAATTATTCCGCTCGAAGTTATCATCAGAAATATCGCCGCCGGTTCAATGGCGAAGCGTCTTGGCATGGAAGAAGGCGCGCAGCTTTTGTCGCCGGTTTTTGAAATTTGCTATAAAGATGATGCGCTTGGCGATCCGCTAATTAACGATGATCATGCAATTAATGTTTTGAAAGTTGTGACAAAAGAGCAGCTTGCGGAAGTGAAAAATTACGCGCTTAAAATCAACAAAATGCTGTCAAAAATGTTTGCCGATATCGGAATTAAGTTGGTTGATTTTAAGATTGAGTTTGGTTTCGATGCGCAAGGAAAAGTCACGCTGGCCGATGAAATCAGCCCGGATAGCTGCCGACTTTGGGATTCAAAAACTTTAGAAAAACTTGACAAAGACCGTTTTAGAAGAGATCTCGGCGGACTTGTTGAAGCTTATGAAGAAGTGGCAAAAAGATTAAACATCAAACTTAACTAATTTCATGAAAATCAGAATTCTTATCTCGCTAAAAAAAGGTGTTTTGGACACACAAGGAAAAGCAATTGAAGCTTCACTTCAAAAAAATTTAGGTTTCCCGCAAATCTCGCAAGTTAGACAAGGAAAGGTTGTAGAACTTGAAATCGCGGAAACTGATTCAGACAAAATCAAATTCATCGTTGATGAAATTTGCGACAAGCTTTTGGTCAATAAAATTATCGAAGACTACAATTACGAGGTTATCTAAATGAAAGCAGGTGTAATCACTTTTCCCGGCTCAAACTGCGACCGCGACGCGCTCACAACTTTGCAAAAAATCGGCGCCAAAACTCAAAATATCTGGCATCAGGAAAGTAAAATTGATGACAATTTCGATTTAATTATTGTTCCCGGTGGATTTTCCTACGGCGATTATTTGCGCTCCGGCGCCATGGCGGCAATTTCGCCGGTGATGATGGAAGTTAAAAGATTGGCTGATAAAGGCGTGCGCGTTCTTGGCATCTGCAATGGTTTTCAAATTTTGACTGAAGCCGGTTTGCTTCCGGGCGTTTTGACCAGAAATAAAAAAATGAAATTCATCTGCCGCACCGTGAATTTGCGCGTGGAAAATACTGAATCTCCCTTCACCAGAAAATATAAAAAGAACCAAGTGATCCGTGTTCCAATCGCTCACATGGATGGAAATTATTTTGCTGATTCTTCAGTGATTAAAAAATTGGAAGATGATGGCAATATCGCTTTTCGCTATGTTGATGCGGAAGGAAATATGACAGATGAGTCAAATCCGAACGGCTCGATGTTTAATATTGCAGGAATTTTTAACGATAAGAGAAACGTGCTGGGAATGATGCCGCATCCAGAGCGAGCTTCTGACGAAGATAATGGCTCGAAGGATGGATTGGCATTGTTTGAAAGTTTAATTAAGTAAGAAATTTTTTCGTCTTTTAACAACTAAATTAGTTAATATGAGCAGACCTTCATTTTCTAAGCAGGAAATTTTAACAGCGATTAGAGAGTTCAATTATGGGAAAGTGGAAGCAAAAATTAATGAGCTGCGGGGGAGTGAAGGTTTAAAAAAATTGGCAGAATTTTTAAGTGATGCAGATGGTAATCTGATAGATGAAGTGCAAAGTGCGGTTGATAGACAACTAGAAATTGATCAAGCAAAAATTGAAGATGCTAAAAACATCGTTCTGCTTTTAGTAAGAAATGGAGCAGAAGTAATGGAAGGTACAGAAGGCAGATTTTCAGCACATACCAAATTAACAATATCTCCTCAGGAAATTGAGGACGCAAAAGCAGAGTTTAAGAGAAATAAGAGAGCTGAAACAACACTTAAAAGAAAGAGCAAAGAGGAGAGAGTACGGGAAGAACAGGCTCTAGTTGATGCAGAATTTGGTTTCTTAGGAGGTTTTGATAACGATACTTCACCTACCGCTAATAGCTCTGACAGTGCAGCATCAGCCCCAGTAAAAACAGCCAAACCTTCAAAAGGCAGAGCAGTTCAATTTATTTTGATCGATAGCTCTATTGCTTTTGGTCAAAAAGGTAAAATGTCGGCTCCTCTTGAAAAGCAAGCTCCTTATAATGCAGCGGTTATAAAATTGCTTAGAGAAGCAAATGCTCAAGGCGTTAGACATTATACAGTTACCACCGATGATCACGCGCCGTCTCACAGAAATTTTATAAAATCTCTTTGCCAGGATGATGATTTTTTATGGTTGTTCCTCGATTATTTTTTGAAAATTGACAGCAATCTCGCGGAGGAAAATAGGGCCAGATTAAATGCTCTTGCGAAAAATATTGGCGGAACAAATGCAGAAGAAAAGGCGGCGCTAATTGATGAGCTTGATAATTTATTTCCTTTCGGCGTGGGAATTGCTTTGCCGCAATTGCTGCAAACTCGTGATGCAAATGGTGCGGTTAAAACTTTGGGAGTTCAGATCGGGGAAAACTATTTTCCTGCCAAAGATCAAGACGGAAAAATTAAGATTACCAGCACAACGCCGGTAAGAAAAGGGGAAATCGTTGGAAAAGTAACATCAAAAGTTACCGAAGTTTTTTCATGGCCGTCGCATAGCTTTGATGAAACCAAGGAATATAGCGATGAATTGAATGCATTTTTTGCTTCAATTGGTGTCGATCTTAATGATGAAATTAGGAAAAATCACAATTTGCGAATAGGAGAGGCCGCCACCACCCAAAACGTGGTGCAGGCTGGTGATTATCGCGTCTCTGTTTCCAACAAAGGACAAAATCCGGCAGTGGAAAATTATTCTTCACTTTTTAGCGAAGGCATCGGCATCAACAAACCGGCGATGCTTGATGCGCTTAAAGAATCTTGGATGTTGGCGGAAAATGTCGATGAGTTGGATATGGTTTTCGCCGGGATCGCTTATGACTTCTGCGTAAAAAATCGTTTTCTTGATAGCGTAAATTTTATTGCTCCGGCCTTGAAAGCCTTGAAGCTAGCACAAGCGCAAGGAAAGCAAGTTTCAATTAACGCAGTGGTAGAGGCTATTGATAGCATAGTTACCAAGAGAATTTCCCAAAATGCTCAAGATATTAAAGCCGGAATTTCTCTCGTGGAAATATGTAAGGAAATCGGAATAGTAGCAGGGGAAGTAGATTTTAAAATCAGAGCCTTCGTTCCAAAAGAAGCGACAATTTTTATCCTTGGTGAAGACGGTGCCAGAAAAGAAATGAAAGCTTCTGCGGAAGCTCAAGGCGTAGGTTTTTTTGAGCCCGAGATTTCAGAAATGCCTCAAATGCTCGGAGCGAAAGCAGATAAAACTATGCTCGAAATAGCTAGTGAACTTAGCGGCATCGCCATTACGGATAAAGCTCTCGAAGCAGCTTTATTAAAACTCCCATCGCGTGGATCATTGCTAAATGGAGTGCTGGATGGGGATAGAATTCTGGCGCGCTTTGAGGAATTTTATAGAGCGCAAACCGGCAAAAGCGAAAGCAAACATGAGGAGTTAAGACTCGCCAAAAGGGATGCCCTTTATTTACGTTTCATTGTGCAGGAAATGGCAGAACGTAGTGCTGCATCCCAAAGTGATGAAGCGGGTGCGGATAAATTAATTGCTAAAGGAAAAGAAATTGGAATTGAAGAATGGCGCCTGGTTTGTCAGGAAGTTTTAGGTGATGCGGGAAATAATATCAGTATTTCAAAAGTAGTGGGTAAACGCCTGCCGGAAAAGGATGTGCAAAAATTCGGCGCGCTTGGTGGCGGTTTGGGTGATAAAATTACCAAAAGAGAATTTGATATTATCTCTGCATTGCTGGCGAAAGAAGAAGATGCCACAAAAAGAAAAGAATATGAAGACATGTTGACCGACGCCGACAATGTGGAGTTTGATGGAAAAAATTGGCGTTTCCTAAGAGTCGGATCGCAAGAGGAAAAAATGAAAACCCGCGCTCAAACAATTACAAGAGAAGCTGTAGAAGAATTGGGTGAATGGATATTGGCGCGTTTTATCGATGAGTTGCACAATGGAAAAAAACCAAATCTGGCTGATTTGTTTAAGGAATATTTAGGAGTTGATTCTTTATCTCCAGTGGCAACAGAAGTTTTTGAAGCGCAGGCGGCAGTTATGACTAACCACCTGTCTGAAATTACCAGTAAGGAGATACCAGTTAGAGAAAAATATCGCCGCACAGTATATAAGAAAGAAATTGAGCCGCTGTTTAAGAAATTCTTAAAAAGATCACCGGAAGGAAAACAGATGGTTGAAGAGGTTCTTGCTGTAATGACTCGCAATCCTCACGGCGTTGAAACATGCGATTACACTTTCCCGGAAGACAGGATTAAAGAAGCTGCTGCTGATTATGAAAAAATGTTGGCACATGAAAATGAAATAAATATAAACACCAAATTACCATTTGGCCGCCCTAATATTTTATTTCCGGTAGCATCCTCATATTTTGTTGAGCTGCAATCCGGCACCATGATCGATAAATTTGTTTCGGGAATCATAAGACTTTCCCAAGAAAAGAAAAATTTGGAAGAGCATTGCGTTGAAAGCCGTGGTTTTGAATCTTCAGAAACTGCGTTACGTCATGCCCAGTATTTGATCCAATTATTTGTTAAAGGTCAATTCGGCTATCCTCATGAAGGATATAGCCAGATTCAAGCTGCTATTAGAGAAGCAGAAGCCGATGTTCAACTTATGGATATTGTTGATTCTGAAGTAGATTTAGAAAATTTCAAAAAAGGTTTTGACGAAGGTGTTGCAAAGCTAGTTCGTTTCCGTGCGCGCGATTTGTCAAACCGTGATAGAGTTTTGGAAACTAAATATGATGTTGCGGTGGCAATGATAGGAGAGGAACTAACCAGAAATCTCTTACCGGAATTATATCGGGAAGCTGACCAAACTCGAGTTACTTTTACTATTCCTGGTTCTCATATTGAAGCAAGTAGCGATCAGCAACCTGCAGCTGCAGCGCCCGTAGTTAAGGAAACTTTAACTACAAGTCTTGAGAAAGCTTTTGTAAATACTCTTGAGCTCGCTAAAGATAAAGCTCGTTACCAAAGTCCGAAACAAGCTTTAGCATCTTTTGGGCAGGAAAATTTAGAGCAATATCTTATCTATCTTAAAGATAGGAGAATAGTTGATTCTAATTTTATATTGGATTTCATAAGAATAGCAAATTTCTCAATTGACCAAAAAAGCAAAGAGCAAAAAAAGTTTTTAACTGATCCGAAATTTTTCCATTATTTCCTTCTTGAATTTAACAAGTTTGAAGCCGCGCGCGATCTTGCCGCCAATCTTAAAGAAGAAGTAGAAGAAAGAAAAGAAAAAATGAATGCTGTTTTGTTGGATAGCAAACAGCTTCTTTCACAAGATCCATCACGGCAATTCCTTGCCGCAGATCTTTTCGGAACCCTCGCAGCATCAGACTTAACTTATTGTGAAGCACAAGGGTGGCGCACTGAAAATGAAGATAGTTTTGTATGTGGTGAAGCTTCAGGAATTGATGATAAAAACGCGCTAAAAGTTTTAGGAAAACAATTCAGAAGCTTGTCATCCAAGCTTGATAGAATGGCATCAGGTTCAACTGCGATAATGGCATATGCTTCACCAAAACAAATCACAGTGGCTTCAGTTGGTGATTCGCGTGCCGTTGTATATTTACGAAAAGAAAATGGCGAAATTAAACCGGTAAGACTCAATTTTGATCATGGATTAAAACGTGATTTTGAAGCAGCTTATATTAGAGCGCATGGTGGCCAAATTCAAGATGGTTTCCTAAACCAATCCCTTGGAATGTCGCGCTCAATTGGAGATGTTGATGTTGCTCGCGTAAAAACTTCTGAGCCGGATTTTTATCAATATGACATTGCTGCGCTTCTTGCGGAACATGATGCCACAGAAGCTTTCCTCTGCGTTGCCTGCGACGGCCTTTATGAAAGAATAACCGAACAGGAACATAGCATATTGCTTCAAGAATGGTTCGCTAGTGATGAATTGCGCGCTTCTTATGACAATAATACGGCGCGTTATTTGCAGGAATGTGCGGTTAAATCAGGCAGCACTGACAATGTAACAGTTTTATTTAGCGAAGTCGGCGCCAAGAAAAAACCGGCATTTATGGCAGTCGCGGATGGTCATGGTGGCACAAAAGTTTCCAGCGAAATCATCGAAAGCGTTTCCGAATTTGCTAAAGCGAAAACCCGCGTGATGCATAAGGCAAATGACCTGGATTTGGTTGGTTATCGCGCTGACAAAGATATGGCAAAACAGCTGGCCAAAAAAGCAAAGCTTGCGCCGCATGAAATTCTTGGAGTCAAAGCTGACGCCACGCCAAAGGAAGTGATAAACGCATTTTCGAAACTGCGTAAAATAATTCCAAATCAGCTTCAACAGAATCAATTGCCGAAAGATTTAGCAAAAATTTTGGGTGAGGCGTTCTTAAGAAAATTTATTGAAGTTAGTGAAGGTTATGCTTCGGGTAGTGTTTTGAATGCTTATCAGCATAATGATGAATTTACTACTTTATGGAAAGCTGTTCAAGAAGCGATGGAAGATGCGGATGATGTACTAAAAAGAAGGGCAACTTTCGTTTTCCAAACCGCAAGACAAGTGTTAGAGGATTCAGAAACGGCAAAATCGGAAGTTGTTCTCTTTAAAAAGAAAGAGCCTGCAGAGGTTGTTAACGCAATTATTAAATATTCTGCAGCAGCTAAATTTGATCCAAATAAAAAAGTTGCCGGTACAACTCCTTTAGTGGTTTATCTAGCGCAGCAAGGAGAAACTGCGCAACTGGAAGAATTTCTGGATCGCGCTGTTAAGCTTGGTGAAAATTTTAATGTTGATGCCTTAGAAAAAGGAAAAACTGCCCTGCAAAATGCTTATGAAAAAGGAAATTTAGAAAGCTTTGCCGCACTTCTGCGCGCAGGTGCTGATGTTTCGCGATTTGATTTCAAAACTGTTGTAGAATCTTTTGATGACAAAACCGCTGCGGCAAAACTTTATGTTCAGGCTGTTGGTGTTGAACATTTCAGGCAAATCGGTTTAAAAGATAAAAAACTGGCGCGCAAATTTGAGGGAAGAACTGCCGAATTGGCAAATGAAGTTTTGCGAGAAAATCTGGCCAAAATTTCCGGAGTAAATTCAAAGGAAGTTTTTGAAGAGCTAAACGGATATAATCTTGTTGGTCTGTCTGCAGATAAAGTTCCTGCTGCATTGGCAAAACAAATTCTGCAAAGAAAAAAAGCCAAATCTGAAGATGCGCGAGTTATTGGCCTAACAACCATTGCGACTCAAGACAGTGCGGCAAGATCACAAATTCCGTTTGAAGTTGTCTTATCTTACAAAAAACTTGTGAAAGAACTCAAAAAAGATAACTCTGAATTAGTAGAGCAAGCCAAGTCACAATTGGCTTTTACAATGCTGACTCGTTTTTATGATGTTTCTCATTCAATTAATGGAGATACGGCTTCAAGAACTTTGCCTGATAGTGTGTCGAACCAAACTCCTTTAGCTTTATTAAATTATTATACTGAATTCGTTGCGCTTGTTAAAGAAGCAAACCAATTTAGTGCCAAAGATTCTGCAATTGTTGCGAATGCTTTAGCCAAAGAAGCTGATATTCTTGAAAGATTGAAAACTGATTTTATGGCAAAAGTAAAAACAGTTAATACTACAAATGATTTTCCTGCACTGCTGGAAGGCGTAAAAGCTAGTAGGGGTTTGTTGGGTGAAGGGGATAAATCTATTTTTGTAGTTTTCGCCAAGCTTTCTGCTGATAAGAAATACGATATTTCATTCAAAGATTTTTCTTATGTAATAAATAATATTCCTTCCGGTTCTGAATTTAAAGAAGCCCGTCAAGCTATGTTGGGGGCCTATTTCTCACAATTTTTTGGCAGTACTGTTGCTGAGATTGTTGCAAATCCTAAATTTAAAGAAGCCCAAAATTTCTTTAAATTTATTAGAGAAGATGGTTTTGGTGCCGGTTTTAACGAATCTCTTGCTAAAGATGGTGATCTAAGTTTACGAAATATTGATTATGCTATTTCACAAACCGAACTTCTGGCTGCTATGCAAAAAGAAGAAGATGTGGAAAAGATAAAAAAATTAATCAGAGATTATTTTGAAATTAAGGGTGATGCATCTTTTATTCCTCAAAAAATAAAAGATCATTCAAATGAGGAAGTAAGGAAGTTATGCGACTTATCTAAAGAAAAAGAAAAATATGAAAAAGGTGTTTCTGATACTGAAAATGCCTGGCTAAGTCATCCGGAATTAAAAATTACTTATGATATATTGGGTTTAAAAGCTCCGAATCTTCTGCTGCTTCAAACTTTGGAACTTGCTGCGGACTCTCAGCAGAGGTTAGATACTACTGCAAAAGAAATTGAAAAGCTTCTTACAACCTACAAAGAAAAAATTGTTCGTGCGCAAGGGGATGAACAAACTAAGTTAAAAGCAGCTTTAATAAGCGCTATAGTGGCCTGGGGAGTTGTGATTCCTTCTCAAGAAGAAAGAAATGAGAAGAAATCTGCTTCAGCTGTTTCGAATGTAAAAGATCGTCAACAAGAAGCACTTAAAGAAAAATATTCTCAAAAGCAAAGAGTGGAACTTGATAAGTTAGAGAATGTTTCTCGTGTAAAACATGAAAAAGAACTAGATGAAGCTATTAAAGCACTAGAATCACTAGATTCTTTGTTAGAAGATTCTGCATCTTCTTCTATACATAAACATGAGAAAGAGGTTCGAGATAGATTAGTCCTCTCTTCTGATGAGATTTCTGAAATCCGTACTATTTCAAAATCCTTATCCTTAAAAGGTGCGATTGTTACTCTGGAAAGCGTGAATCTTCTAAACGGAGGAATAGAGATAGTAAGAGGGCGAGTTTAAAGTTATTTTTGGGGTCTGATTTATATTTGAATGAAGCAAACCCCAAGAAATTTAATTTTCTTAAAGCGGACAAACAAACCCTTCCTCCACTTTCACACTACCATCACACTTCTTCCTCACCTCAATAAAATCATTCACCAGCGAATTCCTAATCTCCTGCGCTGCAACTTTAGTTAAATTCGCTGCCACTGTTTCGTCGGAAACGGAAGTAGCATAGCGGTTTGTTGAAACGTCGTAGCTGTCATTAACCATGCTTCGGCCGCTTGAAATTACTGCGCCGGTTTCGAGACTTTTTAATTGATAACCGACATTGAGAATTACTTTGTTACGGCCTGAGGCACCGGTTAAGGTGATGAAAGTTGGAACGACGGATTTATCGACCTTTAGCGATAAAAAATATTTTGGCTCAACATTCAGCGCATCGGGATTTAGGAAATCATAGAGATTATTTTTGAGTAATTGGCTGGTGCGGTCGCGATCTTTTTTAATGCGAATTGCGGCCAAATCTTCGGTGTGAGTGAAAGTATCTTGCGTGTCGTAAATCACGTGGAAGCCGCATGAGCTCAGGGTTAGAAGAATTGTGATGCAAAAGATTCTAAGCATTTTTTTCCTAAGAATTTTTCTTATGAGCTAGTGCGCTTTTAACAAAAGCCACAAAAAGCGGATGCGCCGCAAAAGGTTTCGATTTCAATTCCGGATGAAATTGCACACCGACAAAAAACGGATGATTTTTCGCTTCAACAATTTCTGGCAATTTACCATCTGGCGACATGCCCGAGAAGATCAAACCGGCTTTTTCCAATTTGTCTTTGTAGTTAATATTTACCTCATAGCGATGGCGATGGCGCTCAGAAATTTTGGTGCTGCCATAAATTTTTTCGGCGAGAGAACCTTTGGAAATTTTGCAAGGATAAGCGCCAAGCCTCATGGTTCCGCCCATGTCGGATCCGGCTTTTTTCTTGCCTTTGCCTGATTTATCTATCCATTCGCTCATCATGCCAATCAACAAACTGCCTTTTTTTGCAAATTCGCTGGAAGTGGCATCCTTGATGCCAAGCACGTTGCGGGCATATTCGATTACTGCCATTTGCATGCCGTAGCAAATTCCCAGGTAAGGAATTTTTTTGGTGCGCGCATTTTCAACCATAGCGATTTTTCCTTCCGTACCATCAGCGCCAAAGCCGCCTGGAACAAGGATCGCATCAACATTTTTTGGCAGATCATTTTTGCTGTTTCGCGCATTTACCCAAATCACATTGGCTTTAACTTTCAGCGAAAAAGCTGCGTGGTCGATGGCTTCGAGCAGCGATTTATATGAATCGCGGTAATCTGTATATTTACCAACAATTGCGATATTTACTTCATCTTTGGGATGTTCGATTGCATCTTTAATGGCGAGCCACTTAGAAAGATCAGGCTTCTTCTTATGATCAAGTTTGAAAACTTTCAGAATTTCCTTATCCAAACCATTATTGTGGTAAACGATTGGAACTTCATAAATGCTTTTGGCATTAGGCGCTGCAATCACGCAAGAAGTTGGTACTGAACACATGGTGGCGATTTTTTCCAAATGTGATTTTGTCACCGGACGTTCAGCACGGCATAGCAAAATATTTGGCTGAATACCAATTGAGCGCAGCTCTTTCACCGAGTGTTGCGTTGGTTTGGTTTTCAATTCATTAGCGCTTTCGATGTATGGCAAAAGTGTGAGATGCAAGAAGGCGCAACGATTTGGCATTTCATAACCGATTTGACGAATCGCTTCAAAAAATGGTAGTGCTTCAATGTCACCAACGGTTCCGCCGATTTCGCACAAAGCGAAATCAACATCTTCAACACCGTTTAAAATAAATTCTTTGATGAGATCGGTAACGTGCGGAATCACTTGCACTGTGCCGCCAAGATAATCGCCTTTACGCTCTTTGGCCAAAAGTTTTGAATAAATTTGTCCGGCAGTAACATTGTCCGATTTTTTTGCATCCACGCCGGTAAAGCGTTCGTAATGTCCCAAATCCAAATCAGTTTCTGCGCCATCTTCAGTTACAAAAACTTCGCCATGTTGCGTCGGGCTCATCGTGCCTGGATCAACGTTTAAATATGGATCAAGTTTGCGAAGTTTTACGCTATAGCCGCGAGCTTGCAACAAAGCGGCAAGGGAGGCGGAAGCGAGGCCTTTTCCAAGCGAAGAAACAACACCGCCGGTAATGAAAATGAATTTAGTGTTAGAATTTTTTACCATTTCTACTTGCCTTGCATAATGCGGTCAACCAACTGCTGAATGGTTGGAATGTGACCATTGTCATAGAATGAATCGGTTGCGAAGCGGTAAGCGCTGTGGCCGGAGAACATTAATTGGTTTTCAATATCCACGCCAAAACGAATATCCTGCAAAGTTTTTTGAATGCAGAAGCTGCGCGGGTCGGTTTTGCGATCTGTAGTGTAATTCATTTCTGCTTTATCTGACCAATTGCTGAAACGGCATTGGCTCAAGCAGCCCATGCAATTAATTTGGTCGGTGACGATTTGTGCGGCTTTTGATTTATCGACAAACATCAAAGTTTCGTCCGGCGTTTTCATGCCTTCAACATGTCCGGCAGCAATCCATGAATCAACTTTTGCTTTATCTTCAGGTTTGATGAAAACAGTGCGACCGCGTTGTCCGAAAGGAATTTCGCAGGTGAAATTATCTGCAGCTTTGGCGCGATATTCAACTTGTCGGATTTCGCGACCTTTTAATTCGCGAATGAAATCATTTTCAACGGCAGAAGAATAGAAGCCTGTAGGGCTGAAGCGATTCAAATAAACATCGCCTTTTTTCAAAGTGAGCAATTTTTTCTTCCAGGCATCAGGCACCGGATATTCCTGCGTAACGATTGGGCGCGTTCCGAATTGGAAAACAATTGGTCCGATTTCCGGATTATCTAACCAATGTTCAAATTCTTCGAGATTCCACACGCCGCCAGCCATGATGATTGGAACATCATTCAAGCCAACGGAATTCATGAAACTGCGAATTTCCACAACGCGCGGATATGGATCTTCATAAGCATTAGGATCTTCCGCATTTGACAAACCGTTATGGCCACCAGCGCGCCACGGACATTCATAAACCACGCCACCAAGAAGATGCACTGCTTTGTGATAACTTCTTTTCCACAAAGCACGAAAGGCGCGCATTGAGGAAACGATTGGGTAATAATAAACTTTATATTTTTCGGCGATTTCCGACAAGCGATAAGGCATGCCAGCACCGCAAGTGATGCCGTGGATCAGGCCTTTGGCGCCATCTAAAATTCCATGTAAAACTCTTTCTGCGCCGCCCATTTCCCACAACACATTCATGTGGATGCGGCCATTGCCACCCGCGATTTCATGAGCAATTTGCGCCTGCGAAATTCCGCCTTTAATGCTGTAAGCGACCAATTCTTCATGCTTTTCGCGGCGCGTATGTGTTTTATATTCAAGCGGAATCAATTTGCCGTTCGCGTCAACCCAATCGGCATTAACGCCAGAAAAAGTTCCAACCGCACCGGCTTTGGCGAAATGGCCTGCAGTATTGCCGGTGGTGATTCCAACGCCTTTGCCACCTTCAACGATTGGCAAGGTTTCGACGCCGGAAATTTTGTATGATTTAATTTTGTGCAACAAGTTATAACTCCTAAAGTTTAAGGGGAGAAATCTGGGGAAAAATGAAGGCCGAAAAAGTAAATTAGCAATTATCAATTAGCAATTATGAATTAATGACGCCAAATTGTTAATTCCCAATTGCTAATTTATAACTGCATGAACATTCCTGAATTCAGTGTTTCCGAGTTTTCACGAACCATCAAGAACCTTGTTGAAGATGCTTTTGGCTATGTGAAAATTTCCGGCGAAATCAGCGGTTTCAAGCGCGCTGCTTCGGGGCATCTTTATTTTAATTTGAAAGATGAAACTGCTGTTTTATCCGCCGTTTGTTTTCGCAGTGCCGCGAGCCTGATAAATATTGAGCTGGCGGATGGTTTGCAAATTTGCGCTTATGGCCGCATCACCACTTTTGAAGGCAGATCAAATTACCAGATCATTGTTGATAAAGTTGAGATCGCCGGCCTTGGAGCAATTTTGGCGATGCTTGAAAAACGCCGCCAGAAGTTGCTTGCGGAAGGTTTGTTTGATGAGCGTCACAAAAAACCGCTGCCATTTTTTCCAAAAATTATCGGTGTGATAACTTCGCCAACCGGTGCGGTTATTGAAGATATTAAACATCGCGTGGCGCAGCGTTGTCCAAGTCATTTGATGCTTTATCCGGTTGTGGTGCAAGGCGAAAAAGCGGCGGGCGAAATTGTGGCGGCGATAAAATATTTTAATGCACTGAAAAAAAATCGTCCTGACATTTTGATTATCGCGCGCGGCGGCGGAAGCTTTGAAGATCTTTTGCCTTTTAGCGATGAAGCAGTGATTCGCGAAGTTTTTAATTGCGAAATTCCGGTGATCTCAGCCGTTGGCCACGAAACCGACACCACTTTAATTGATTATGTTTCTGACATCCGCGCACCAACGCCGACAGCCGCTGCGGAATTTGCGACGCCGGTTATTTCTGATTTGAAAGCGACGCTAAATTATCTTTTTGATCGCCTGAATTTTCTGCCGCGAAATTACATCAGTGAAAATTTTTCGCTTTTGCAAAAACTGCAAAAATATATCATCGAGCCAAAAGTTATTTTGGAAAAAATGCAGGAAAGATTTTTTCTCTTCGGCAAAAAATTCGAGATAATTTTTGCACGAAATTTAAGCGAGAAAACTTATCAATTGCAGAATTTGCAAATTTCAAAAAATGATTTGCGCAATGTGGTAAATATTTCTGCGAAAAATCTCGAGCATATATCGCAGCGCTTGGAATCATTGATTAAAATCCGAATCAAAGAAGACCAAACTGCGCTGCAAAATTTAGCAAAAAATCTGCAATCAAATAATTATCGCGAAATTTTGAAGCGTGGTTTTGCATTGGTAAAAAATGAAAAAGGCGATTTGATTTCATCGAGCGCAGTTTTAAAAAACCAAAAAGAAATTCTTGTTGAAATGAGTGATGGAGAAACTGATCTTCATTTATGTCATCCCCGCGAAGGCGGCGATTCAGAGCAACAAGTTCTGTGCTAATTGAAAGTTGGATTCTCGCCTGTGCAGGGAATGACAAATAATTTTATCTTTAATGATCAAAACTCCCAATTTTTGGATTAAAAAAAACCTGCTGTCTTACGCGCTTTTGCCACTCAGCATGCTTTATTTCATCGGCTTTTCGCTGCGTAAATTTTTCTCCAGAAAACAAAAAATTTCTAAACCCGTAATCTGCGTCGGAAACGTTATCGCCGGCGGCTCAGGAAAAACGCCAACCGCAATTGCGATTGGAAAAATTTTGCAGGAAATGAAGGTGAATTTCGCCTTTTTAAGCCGCGGTTATATGGGAAATGCGGTGAAGTTTTTGATGATTCGCAAAGTCGATCATCCCAAAGCCAGTGAGGTTGGCGACGAGCCATTATTACTTGCAGAATTTGCACCGACTTTTGTTGCCAAAGATCGTTTTTTCGGTGCGCAGCAAATTGAATCGATGAAAAATTTCTCGGCAATTTTGCTTGATGATGGCATGCAAAATAATGCGCTGCAGGCGGATTTTACGGTGATGGTAATTGACGCAACTATTGGTTTTGGCAATGAATTTTTAATCCCCGCTGGCCCAATGCGTGAGCCGCTCCATCACGGTTTGAAAAAAGCGGACATCGCAGTGGTGATTGGGGAAATGAATGATGATTTGCGTCAAAAATTGCAGGGCAAAAAAATCGTCATGGCAAAAATTATGCCGCTGAATTTGGAAAAATTTTTCGGTAAAAAATTCATCGCTTTTTGCGGCTTGGCTTATCCGGAAAAATTCTTTTCTTTTCTGCGCAAAAATAATTTGGAAATTTTGCGCCAATTCGAATTTCGTGATCATCATCCTTATAAAATTGAAGAATTGGAAAATTTGTTAAAGCATGCAGCAGAGCAGGGTGCGGGGCTTATCACCACTAAAAAAGACTGGGTGAAATTTCCGGCAGAATATAAAGAAAAAATTTCTTATCTCGACATCGAGTTGAAATTTGATGATGAAAAATTGATCAAAGCTGAATTGCAAAAAATCTTATGAAGAAAATTTTAAAACAAATTCGCTATATCGCGGAAGCAGCAATTACACGCCTTGCAATGTGGTTACTTTCTTTGCCTGCGCCCAGAAAAGCGGGTGATATTGCTTCAAAAATCGCGCGCTTTGTGGGCGAAAAACTTTCGGTGCAAAAACTTGCTTACAACAATTTGAGCCAGGCAATTCCGGCTTTGAGCGCAGATGAAAAAGAAAAAATCCTCGATGATATGTGGGATAATTTAGGGCGCATTATCGGAGAATTTCCGCATGTTTGCGCTTATTCGCCGCAAGAAATTTTACAATTTGTGGAAGTTCCTGATGAGGTAAAAGCAAATATCGAAGCGCTAAAAAAACTCGGCAAAGGCGGCATAATTTTTTCCGGCCATATCGGCAATTGGGAAATCGGGCCGAAATTTTTGCTTTCGCAGGGAATCAATGTCAGCACGGTTTATCGCCCGCTTAACAATCCTTATGTTGAAGAAATGACGGGGAAATTGCGCGGTGTTGAAATGATCGGAAAAAATTCGGCGGGAAATCGCCGCATCATTGAAGTGATAAAAAATGGCGGCTTTGTGATTATTCTTGCTGATCAAAAAATTTCCGAAGGCGAGAAAGTAAAATTTTTCCATGATGAGGCGGTGACTACAACTTCAATTGCGCGCATGGTTTTGAAATATGGCGTGCCGCTGATTCCGGCGCGCATCATCAGGCTTGGTCATGATTTTCAATTTAAAATCGATCTTGAAAAACCGCTTGTAATTCAAAAGACCGCAGACATTAATTCAGACATTCTTCAACTTACTCGTGAAATTAATCGCAAACTTGAAGAATGGATTTCACAATATCCGGCTCAGTGGTTTTGGGTTCACAACCGCTGGAAAAAATAAATCAAAAATTATGAAAACGCTCCGTCAGCTTTCGCTTCTCTCGCTTTTGTCTTTGCTTGCTTCATGCGCTTTTTTCAACGGCAAAACCGTTGATCTGGCAGTTAACAGCAATCCGCCGGGAGCTGATGTTTTTATTGAAGGCAGAAATTACGGCAAAACGCCAACTGTGATCAATGTTGAGCCGAAAAAATATATGGTGACCTTGACGAAAGAAGGTTACGGATCAGCTGTTTTCAACACTGAAACTTGGGGCACGATTCGAACTGACGTGAATGGCAACACTACGGGCGACGGCCAGCGCTGCTTGCTTGATTCAATTAGCGTGCTTTTCTTCTTCAATGTCTTCACCGATAAATGCGCTGATTTCAAACAAAAAGAATATTTCATCAACATCCCACGCACCGGCGCTGCGACTGGTCAAATGGATAGCCCGTCGGCTTCAATGCTTGGCATGGGAAACAATCCGAGCAATATGGTAAATTATTATTATGGTCAGGATATGATGGGGGGGATGAATGGTACTGCGCCGGCTGGTGATGCAGGAAATGGTAATGCCGGAATGCCTAATCCTTATCGTGCTCAATAAAATATGCCTTTAGTCAAAATTACAAAGACAGCTCCAAATGCAGCAGCTGGAAAAAAATATGTATCCGGACTTTCAGGTGTGGCTTCGCCAAAGGAATTACAGGAGTTAGGCACAGGTAAATATTCATTGCTCGAAAGCCTTATGATTTCAGGAACTGATCTTTCTAAAGGATCATCGATGAAATCTTAAATTCATTTCTTCATGCGCATGCTTATGCTCTTAAGGAGTTAGATCTTTCGGCATGTAATCTTGCTGAATGTTCTGATGCAGATTTTCGCCAGATGATGCAAAACTTGCAGGGTTGTAAAAATCTCCACAAATTAAATTTTTCCGAAAATTTGATGGAATCATCAGATGATATGCAAAATCTGGATTGGAGAGTAGATGCTATAACAAATCTGGTTAAAAAGATAAATGAAGAGCGTGAGCAAGAATGGAAAGCAAGAATGTCTGGGGCATCTTTTCCAAAAGATCATAGATTAGAAGTTGAAATGCAGGATTGTGGTTTGTTGTTAACAACTCAACGCACCATAAGAGAACAGGTTTTTTCTGCTGCACAGTTGGCACCAATGGCATCTTCAACTGAAACTAGAAAACCGTCTGCCTCAGTTAAGGGCAAACAAGGTAAGCCGGTTACTGGTGGCTACACAGGTTGTGAAATTTTATAAAATTTTCTAAGAAATCTTCCCGTCCTTAATCGACAAAATCCGATCTGCTTTTTTTGCCAGCACCAAATTATGCGTCACCACCAAGCAAGCGATTTCATGCTTCTTCACCATTTCCAGCAACAGCGAAAAAACTTTTTCTGATAATTCTGAATCCAAATTTCCTGTCGGCTCATCAGCCAAAATAATTGAGGGATTAGCAACCACCGCGCGCGCAATTGCCACGCGTTGTTGCTGGCCGCCGGATAATTCTGCGGGTTTGTGATTGAGGCGATTTTCCATCTCAATTTCAGTTAAGATTTTTTTCGCCTGCGCAAAAGCTTCATCATGATTTTTTCCCTGAATCAAAAGCGGCATCGCCACATTTTCGAGCGCCGAAAATTCCGGCAATAAATGGTGAAATTGATAGATGAATCCGATATTGGTTTTTCTGATTTCGGTGCGCGTTTTATCATCAGCTTTTGTGGCATCAATTTCATTTACCAAAACCTGTCCCGAGCTTGCAGAATCAAGCAATCCGGCAATTTGCAACAAAGTGGTTTTGCCAGAACCCGAAGGGCCGATTAAAGCAACCATCTCGCCTTTTTTTAATTCGAGATCAATTGCTTTAAGTGCCTCAACGCGCAAGTCGCCTTGCGCGAAATTTTTGGTGATATTGATGAGTTTTAAAACTGACGACATGAGGAATTATTTTTTCCTCTTTTTGCGTGGTGCGTCATCATCATCTTCGTCATCATAATCGAAATCATCATCTTCGTCTTCTTCCTCCTCATCTTCATCCTCGCTTTCTTCATCTTCTTCATCGCCATCTGCACCTTTTTCATCAAGATCAAATTCATCGAATTCGTCTTTTTGCGTAGCGCGCGGTTCAGAGCCTAATTTATCTTTGGCGATGGTGATGATTTTGTCTTTCGCTTCTTCGAATGGAATGCCGTAGATTGCGGCATATTCGCTGGCAAGGCGATAGATTGCAGTTTCGTAAATGATGCGCTCAGAATAAGATCTTTCAGAATCTTCAATATCACGCGTCAAATCACGCAAAACTTCGGCAAGCAAAATGATGTCGCCGGAATTGATTTTAGTTTCATATTCTTGGGCACGACGTGACCACATGCCTTTTAATTTTTTTACACCGCTGCGCAAAATCGAAAAAACTTCATCCATTTGATCTTTTGAAATCAAAGAACGTAAACCGATTTTTTCGGCGCTGTTCATCGGAATTTTGATCGTCAATTTTTCTTTTTCGAAAAACATCAAATAGCATTTGAACTCTTGGTTTAAGATGATGGTTTTTTCAATATCCACGATTTTGCCGATACCGTGCGAAGGATACACCGCGTAGTCGCCAACCTTGAAAGTGATTTTATTTTTGCCATCGCTTTTGCGCACAATAATGCCTTTTTGCATCATGTCTTTTTTGACTTCGGCTTTTGGCGCTTCAGCTTCTTTTTCGGCTTTATTTTTTCTGGTTGAATGCTTGGCGAGAATTGTTTTGGCGAGCGATTTTTTTTCTTCAGTTTTTTTCGCTTCGATTTTTTTCGGCGCTTCTTTTTTCGCGATTTCTTTTTTTGGGGTTTCTTTTTTTACTGGCGCAACTTTTTTAATTTCTTTTTTTGGTGCGATTTTTTTCACCGCTTTTTTTACGGCTTTAACCGGCTGTTTTACTGCTTTCTTAGCGATGGGTTTTTTCTTATTATCTTTTTTAACCGCAGTTTTTTTCACCATTTTTGGTGCCGGTTTTTTCACCGCTTTTTTCACAATTTTTTTTGCAGGAACTTTTTTAGCGGAAGTTTTTTTAGCTGCTTTTTTAGGCATGGTTGGATTGATTTAGTTAAAAATTAGATTTCGAAAAATGTTTACTTCTCATTCTCAAGCAAGAAAAAATATTCTCATTTAAAAATGAGTTGCCTAAAAGTTTTTTTAAGCATGATTTATAAAGCTTTGTAGTATCAAACAATTTCTCGTCCTTTTGAAAAATCTCGTCAAAAAAATCATAAAGATCGATCAGCAGAAAGCAATGCGTTTGCTTGATCGCGCCATGAATCACCGTCATTTTCAGCCAATTGCACTTACAATAATTGTGAGTTTTGTGTTGTTTCAAGGTTTTGTTACAATGCAAAATATGTTTGCAACATCAGGCGGCAGATCTTTGAAGCAGGCAACGCGTCCTATTAAAATCAATATTTCAACGCTTGGTTTGGATGTTAGCGAAGATCAGGTGATCGATTATCGCATCAAAGCTGGCGACACTTTGTTAAAAGTTTTGATGGAGCTTGGTGCGCCGGAACAAGATGTTTTTGCGATTTTGAGTGCGATGAAAAAAAATTTCGCGCCGCAATTTTTAGTTGCCAACAGCCAGGTGGCAATAAAATTCCGCACAAAAATCAGCTATGATCCACAAAATCCGCAGCTTGGAGTAGATCGTAAAGTCATCATAAATTCCGTTACGGTTTTTCCGACATTTGAAGATCAAGTCATCGTTTCGCGCAAGAATGACGGCACTTACGACTCTCGTGAAGTGAAAGTAAAATTGCTGCGCTACATCTCAAAATTCAGCGGCGTGATAAAAGAAGGTTTGTTCGTTGATGGCGTGAAATCAGGGGTTTCGGCAAATTCTATGATGAATATGATCAATCTTTATGGCTATGATGTCGACTTCCAGCGCGACATTCACGACGGAGATAAATTTGAAATTTTGGTTGAAAGTTTTTACGACGAAGCCGGCAAAAAAGTGAAAGACGGCAATGTGTTATTCTCCTCACTAACGCTGCAAAATCGCGCTATCGACATCTATATGTTTAAAACCGATGGCAGAAATGAATATTTCGACGGCAAAGGAAATTCAGTTCGTAAATCATTGCTTCGAACTCCAATCAATGGTGCGCGTGTTTCATCAGGCTTTGGTTTGCGTCGTCACCCGATTCTTGGCTATTCTAAAATGCATAAAGGCACCGATTTTGCAGCGCCAACAGGCACGCCAATCATGGCTGCGGGGGCTGGAACAATTGTTTATATGGCGGTGAAAGGTGGTTATGGAAATTATGTGCAAATCAAGCATAATGCTGATTATGCTACAGCCTACGGACATGCCAGTCGTTTCAATAAAAAATTTCACGTTGGTTCAAAAGTTAAACAAGGCGATATCGTCGCTTATGTTGGCACAACTGGGCGCTCAACTGGTCCGCATTTGCACTTTGAAGTGATCTATAAAGGTTCGCAAATTAATCCGGCGAAAGTGAAAGCAACTTCAGGCATCAGACTTGCCGGCAAAGAATTGGCGCGTTTCCAAAATGCTAAAGGTGAGATTGATCGCTATCGCAAAAGCTCTGCTAATAAAATCGAACTCCATTAATGAAAATCGCCAACATACTTTTTAATCATAAAAAAACTGCGCACGATAATAAAATTTTAGGCGTTGAGCGTTGTTTCATTGATTATGCTAAATACTTGACACTCAAGGGCGCAAGCTTGTTGTCGGTGACAAAAAATGGTGTGAGTTATATTAAAGATTTGCGCGAAACCGGCTCGCAGGTTTTGCAATTGCCAGGCATAAATCGCGTTGATATTTTTTCGATTTTGCCGCTGGCTTTTTCTTTCATAAAATTCAGACCAGACGTTGCAATTTGTCATTCCGGACGTGCTTTATCTTATGCCAGAGCGGCGCGTTTTTTAACTTTCCAAAAATTTCCAATCATTGCAATTGATCACGGCGTTAATCCAAAAAAATTCATGAAGGCCGATTATGTTTTGGCAGTGAATAATTTTTTCAGCCAGGAATTGGTGAGAGCCGGAAAGCCCGCAGATCGTGCTTTGACAATTCCAAACATGATTGAGGTTCCAAAAAATTTTTCGCCACTTGCGAAGAAAAATTTCCGCAAGCCTTTAAAACTCGGATCGCTTGGCCGTCTTTATCCAGAAAAAAATTTCGATAAAGTTATTCGCGCCATAAAAATTTTGCGTGACGAAGGAATTGAATGTGAATATGTTATTGGCGGAGTAGGGCCGCAAGAACAGCCGCTAAATGATTTAGCGCGCGAAATGGGTGTTGAAAAAAATTTCAAAATTCTTGGTTGGACAACGGATAAAAGAAAATTTTTCGATGAAATTGATATCTTCATTTTGCCATCTTGGGGTGAAACCTTTGGAATAGTTTTGCTGGAAGCAATGCTTTACTCAACCCCGATTATAACCAGCAATAGCTGGGGTCCGGACGAAGTTATTCAAGATGGAATTAATGGCTTAAAAGTTTCAAAAGATGATGCGGATTCGATGCCAGAATTGCTTGCTGAAGCGATTTTGAAATTAGTGAAAGATGAAGAATTTGCTAAAAAAATTGCGCAAAAAGCCCATGAGGAATTTTTTCTCAAATATACTACAGAAGTTGTGACAACAAGGCTTCACAATATTTGTAAACAAGCCTACGAAGAATATAAAAAATAATTTTTCTGCTATTTATTTTATCGCTCCAGTAGTTTTGTGTTGTTCAAATTTTCCTACCATTTGTGCAACCAATCCCAATCCTTTATCGGCTTTAGATCCGCCAACTCTTTCTGCCCAAGTTTCCTCTGTTTTGTCTGATATTTTTTCTAGCGGCTTTAAAAGTGCTTTGCTTTTTTCAATTGCCGTTGCCAGAGCTGGCTTAACTGCTGAATCAATTTCTGCGTTGGATGGAAAGGCTGCTATAACTTTTTTCTCGTCAATTACGCCATCTTCATTCAAATAAGCTTCTAAAAATTTCGGATAGAAAATTTCTTCAATTTGCGCTCTAATTTCTGAGAAATTTTGTGGTAATCTGCCATTAGCAACTAGCAGATCCTGCTTGGCTTGAAGGCATTGCTCCCTTTTTTCATAAGAATAATTTTCGGAAATTTCTCTCTTTTCTTCTTCGGTTAAATGCGAATCAAAAAGATTAGTTAACATCTCATCTTTTTTCTCTGAAAATTTCCAACAAATGTAGTTTGCGGTAGTGAACTCAACTTGTTGCAAAAATATAGTTCCGGTTCTTATTTCATCATCTCTGAGTGGTTTTGTATCATCGGTAAGATCTTCGTAAGAGCGTGATACGTTAAAAGCCATCATAGTGCGATTGGTTTGAAACGCTCCGCCGTGACCAATAACAACTTCATTTTCTCCTCTAAGCACAATATCAAGCCCAGGTGCTGCTCCAGCTCTAAATCCTCGTTCATTTAGTGGCATCGGCACTTGATAGATTTGCTTTATTGCTGCGCATTTTCTTGTATCATCTTCAAAAGCGCTGGGTTTTCCGGCGATAAATTTCATCAGCTCTTTGCCATATTTATCCAAATCATTAATGCTTGAACAAATTCCGCCGGCAGAGAGAGGAACTTTTCCAGTAGGGCTAGCTTGATCAGAGCGAGCTGGCTCTGTAGGAATATCAACTATTTTTCCCTGAAATGTTGTTCCTTTAATCTTGCGCCAATTTCCGACTTTGTTTCTACCTTCCTGAGTTTCTTCGATTGGATGTGTATGTTGTAAATTGGCTTTATCAAAAACTCTATTTTGCAATTCTTGGCGATAAGATTGATGCGCAGAAGCAAGATTTATTATTTCTTCCATCAAGATGAATCCGTTGTTGGAATAATGTGTTTCACCAGTTGGAAATCCGCGTTCAAATGTATTCAGAAAATTTATTATCGGTTGTCCGGCAAATTTTCCAACTTCTATATCGTAATCATCTTTAAGACCGCTGCTGTGTGTTAGAAGTTGTGATAAAGTGATGTTGCTCAACTTTCTTGCATCGAGCATTTGTAAAAATTTATTAATCTCTTCCCAGCGTTTTGGATTAGCTTCTCTTGCATGCTCAAGAGCTTCTTTAACTGTTGAATTTAAGCCTTTTTCACCAAATTCTCCATCAGCAGCCATCAATGCAGAAACCACGCCGCAAAAGCTTTTTGACATGCTGCAAATTGGAAAAATCTCATCACCTTTGGGTGTGCCAAGGTGAGATTGATCAACACGATTTACGATTGAAAGATCGTTGGGATATTTAGGAGGCATGTTTTTTTGGATAAAACTCGGATAAGAGAAGTGATTTTGAGATTATGAGATTCTCAAATATTTCGAGTTCAATGATGTTGGTAAAGTTTTACCATTTTAAAACAACAGATCCCCAAGTCAGTCCGCCGCCCAAAGCTTCGAGGACTAGCACATCACCTTTTTTAACTTTTCCATTTCTGTTAGCATAATCCAAAGCTAGTGGAATCGAAGCGGCTGAAGTGTTGGCGTGGTCTTGCACGGTGATGATTACTTTTTGCGGTGGCAATTCTAGGCGTGTGGCAACGGCGTTTAAAATACGCAAATTTGCTTGATGTGGAATTAGAAGATCGATGTTTTTTGTAGTCATTCCGGCCTTAGCCAGAGCGGATAAAACTGATTTTGCCATTTTATCTACAGCATGTTTAAAAACTTCTTTTCCGGCCATTTCAATAACACCGGCTTTTTGGTTTAAGGCTGGGCCGCCACTGGTTTTTAGGATGTCATTTAGAGTTCCGTCCGAATGCAGATCGCAGGCAATTATGCCGCTATTTTCATCAGTAGTTGCTTCAAGCAAAACTGCGCCGGCACCGTCGCCAAAAAGCACGCAAGTGTTGCGGTCAGTCCAATCCACAATTCTTGAAAGACTTTCGGCGCCTACAACCAAAGCGTTTTTTACTTGTCCGCTGCGGATGAAATTATCGGCGCAATTTAGTGCAAAAACAAATCCCGAACAAACTGCCTGAATGTCAAAAGCGAAAGCTTTGCTCGCGCCAAGTTTGGCTTGCAGCGTTGTGGCAGTTGAAGGGAAGGTGAGGTCGGGAGTTGTGGTTGCAACTATAATCATCTCAATTTCTGCGGCAGAAATTTTAGAATTTTCTAAAGTTTTTTTGGCAGCGTTAAAAGCAAGATCAGAAGTTAATTCATTTTCTGCAATGATATGACGCTCAGAAATTCCTGTGCGCTCAACGATCCAATCATTGGTAGTTTCAACAAGTTTTTCGAGATCGGTGTTAGTGAGAATTTTATTTGGTAGATAAGAACCGGTGGCGGTGATTTTGCTTTTTATTTTCATGGACTCGCTGCTATGCTGCTTCCGGAGATTTTTCGGAAGTCCCCTTTTCGGAGGAAGGTTGTGAAGTTGTTACGCGAATAGATTCTGCCGCCAATTGAACTTCTCTAGTGATTTTTTCATTAATCTTATTTTCGACCAAAGAGATTGCCACTTTGATCGCATTTGAGAAGCTGACTGAATCGGCACTGCCGTGGCTCTTGACTACAACGCCATTGAGACCAACTAACATTGCACCATTATAGAGGCGCGGATCGATTCTTTTCTTAGCGCGATCAAGTGAAGCACTGGCAAAAACATAGCCGATCTTTGACCAGATTGAGCCGGCGAAGCCTTCACGTAAAACTCCGGAAATTAATTTTGCTGTTCCTTCAATTGCTTTGAGAGCGATATTGCCGGTGAAGCCATCAGTGACAACAACGTCAACAATGCCTTTGGTTAGATCATCGCCTTCAACATAGCCGTGAAATTGATCGGCATAAGCGCTGTTTTTAAGCATTACGGCGGCGTTTTTTACGGCGTCATTTCCTTTTAATTCTTCGCTGCCGACATTGAGAATGCCAATTGTAGGTTGAGAAACTTTTAAAACCGCGCGGGCAAAGGCTGAACCCATTACGGCGAATTGGAATAAAACATCTGCCGGGCATTCAATATTAGCGCCCATATCAAGGAAAACGGTGGCGGTATTTTTGGTGTTTGGCATGTAAGTGACAATCGCTGGGCGGTCAATTGAGGGCAGCGAGCGCAATACAATTTTGGAAATTGCCATTAAAGCGCCGGTATTTCCGGCTGAAACTACAACATCGGCGCGGCCGTCTTTGACGGAATCTATCGCCAAACGCATGCTGGATTTGGTGCCGCGACGCACGGCAGTTGACGGTTTTTCGTCGCCGGAAATAAAATCAGGAGTGTCGATGATGGTGTAGCGGCCACGTAGATAGCGCGCGTGATTGAGGATTTTGGTGATTTTTTTGCTATCGCCAAAAAGCAGGAAATGCACGCGTAAATTGGTTTCGGCAATACGGTCTGCGCCCTCAATTACAATTTGAGGGGCCCGGTCGCCGCCCATGCAGTCAAGTGCTACCGTGATTTTATTAGCCACGAACTACTCTTCGGTCGAAGTTTTTTTCTTCTTATCAGCTACAACTTTTCTGCCGTTGTAGTATCCGTCTTTAGAAATGTGGTGCGAAAGTTTATATTCGCCGCTGGTTTTATCAGCGATTACATTTGGAAAATTTGCATCGAGAGAGCCGTTGCTGCCTTTTCTCATGCCGCTTTTTGATTTTGATGTTTTCTTTTTAGGAACTGCCATAGGAGTTGTTAATTAGTTACCGACTTGATTTTTGATTTGATTTTCAGTTGAGTTGGAACTTCAAACGAAATGAGGGGCGCAAATTATTTTCCAACCTAAATAATGCAACTCAGAAATTCTATTATTTTTCCTGCAAAAAAATGACGAAAAAAATTTTTCTTACAATTTTACTGTTGGCGCTTAGCTCTTGTATTTCAAGGGTTGAGAAGCATGGTTATATGTTTGACCTCACCGAAATCGAAGCATTACAAGAAGGAATCACCAGCAAAGAAAGAGTGCTAAAAATTATGGGCTCGCCCACTTTAGTTTCAGAATTGGGTAATGATGAAAGCTGGATCTATTATTCCGAAGATGTGAAACATGTGCTATTTTTTAAGCCTACAACACAGGAGCGCCAAGTGTTGGTTTTGACTTTTGGCGATAATGGTGTGATTCGCAATTTGAACAAAGTGAATTTGAGCGATGAAGATGAGAAAATCGTTTTTGCGACAAATTTCACTTCAACCGACGATCATGAAACCAGTTTGTTTAAATCATTCTTCAGCAATGTCGGACAAGTTAAAGCGGCACAATAAGCTTTTAATTCTGCTATTTTTGCTTACTTCCTGCGGCAGGATGACTAATTCGCCAAAAGAGTTTTATCACACTGAATTAAATTGCCCGACACGCGGCGTGATTCTGATTCGCTATGCCTCGATGCAAGAAGTGCAAACGGCCATCACTAATTTTTACAATCAGAAAAAAGCTAATAACGGTAAGGAAAATTATACGATAATCAGTTTGCCGGGAAACCGTTCATTCAAAATTGATCGCACTCCGGTTGAAGAAGTGATGGATTGCCAATTACGCCAGATCCCTGCGCCTAAGCCAAATCCCAAGGCTTTGAAAAATATGTTTACGCCGAGTTACGATTTTGTTGCGTGGTGAAAGCAAGTAAGAATTAACAATTGATCAATTGCTAATTCTTAATTCAAACAAGTCTCCAGCTGCTAGTTTCCGCAAAAAGTTTCCGCAAAAACGCATTATTAATTCCATGTCCTGATTTCGAAGCACGGAAATGGCCGATGATGAAATGACCGGCTAAAAACATATCGCCGATGAAATCTAAAGTTTTGTGGCGCACAAATTCATCAGAGTAGCGCAAGCCGCCTTCATTCACAATTTTATCGTCATCAATCACGATGGCATTATCCAACGTACCGCCACGCGCTAAGCCCAGCTTGTGCATTTGATCAATTTCATGTTTGAAACAAAAAGTGCGGGCGCGGCAAATATCATTTTTAAAAGAGGTGAAAGTTGAATGATAATCAAAGCGCTGCTGCTTGATGTGTTTGTTGTTGAAATCAATTGTGAGGTCGATTGAAAAATCTTTTGCCGGTTCGATCTCGACAAATTTATCGCCATCTTCAACGCGGATTTTTTGTAAAATTTCAATCACGCGGCGTTGTTCTTCCTGAATGTTGATGCCGGCGCATTCGATCAAAAACACGAAAGGTTCCGACGAACCATCCATGATTGGAATTTCCGGGCCATCCAGCTCAATAATTAAATTATCAATTCCGCAGCCCCAAATCGCTGCCATCAAATGTTCAATTGTTGCAACTTTGGCGCCATGTTCGTTGGAAATTGTGGTGCCAAGATTGGTGGTTGTGACATTGGCAAAAAGCGCTTTGATCTCGTTTTTTCCGGCTTCCAAATCAGTGCGACGAAAAATTATGCCGCTATTGCAAGGTGCTGGCAGCAGGGACATCTTCACTTGCGCGCCGCTATGCAATCCAACTGAATTGCAGCTAACTTTGCTGTTAATGGTTTTTTGCGAGATATTAAGCATTTGAATTTAGTTTTTTGACCACGGCCATTTGAAAGAAGTTTTGCCGTTGATGATTAAAGTGTTGCAGATCAAGTCGTAAGCCGTGGTGCGCTTTTTAGTGAAGAGATGAATTTGCACCCACATCACAAACAAAACTCCAAGCAAAATATTTATTTGTGACGACATGATCGCCTGATAAAAAGTTAATTCATTTCTAATTTGGTAACTCAGCAGATAAAGCAAAAATACGAAAGGCAACAGCGAGAGGAAATAATGCAGCAAGCCGCGCTTGAAGGTGATTGGCATGCCATTTTCTTTCACCATAATAATTTTCATCAAACGCTTGCCAATGGTGCCTTGCCAGGCCGAAGAGTTGAGATAAGCGTGATAAAGCGCGCCAATCATCAGTACGATAAAATAAAAAATTATTGCCTGAATAAAGATAGAATGATGAAGCAGAAAATTCAGATGTTCCGGTGTGTCTTTGATGCTTTCAGTGCCGAAAGTTTGCTGAAATTCGGTAAAAAATTTGATCAATTGCGGTTCCATCCACAATTTTCCCAAAATTTGCATCACCATTATGCGCATCATCAAAACGATCCACACATCAATTGAAACAGCAGCGCCGCGACGCACCGCGCCAACATATTTTTCATCAGGATTTTTTTTGCTAAAAATGTTCATAACCGAATTTTTTGATTGGGATTTTTTTATTGTCAGAGCCGCGCAAGCTAATCTCGGCTTTTTTATTTGCAGGCTTTTTGAAGATGCCGATGCAAGTTAATTTTATTTTTAGGGATTTTGCTAATTGCAGAATTTTTTTCTCATCATGTGGATTTGCGCAAAAAAGCAATTCGTAATCATCGCCGCCGCTAAGCAAATCAAGCTTTTGCGCTGTGGTTAAATTTTTTTGATAAAATGGAATTTGGGCGAGATTAATTTCGGCGGAAAGTTTTGAAGCTTCACAAACATGGCGTAAATCGGCGAGCAAGCCGTCGGAAATATCGATAGCGCAAGTTGAGAGATTTTTTTGCAGCAATTTTATTGCCAAATCAATTTGCGGATTTGGAAAAAAATGGCGCTGCAAAAAATATGTTTTTTCATTTTTACTTAATTTTTGTATTTGCTTTGCGAGCTTAATTTGCAAGCCTTGATAAGCATCACCGATATTTCCTGAAACGAAAATTAAATCACCATTTTTTGCGCTATCGCGCGATAAAATTTTATCTTTTTTTATGAGGCCGAAAATCGTCACTGACAAAAATATTTTTTCAGAATTTGTCGTATCGCCGCCAATCAAAGTGAGGCCGAATTTTTTTTGCACATCTTTTAATCCGCGCACAAATTCGGCGAAAAATTTCTCATCACATTTTTTTGTTTTGCCAAAACCAAGCATATAATAAAGTGGCTTAGCACCCGATGCGGCGAGGTCAGAGAGATTTCTAAGTAAAAGTTTTGAGGCAATTTTATAAGCACCGTCAGTGGCTAAAAAATGCACATCTTCGATGAACATATCTTTGCTTATAACAAGCTCTTCACCAGCTTTAAGCGCAAATTTTGCGGCATCATCATTAAGCCCGCGCGCAGCTTTATGGCCGGAGGTAAGGGGCTTAAAATATTTTTCGATGAGAGAAAATTCCGGCATAATTTGGACAAAAAAAATCTGGCTTAAGCCTTAGCCTAAGCCAGATTAAAGAAAATTTTCAAAGAAAAATTAGTTTTTCTTTTCTTCTTTTTTAACTACTTTTTTGTCTTTAGAAGAGCATTTGTTAGCTTCTTTTTTAGTAGAGCATTTGTGAGACTCTTTTTTCATTTCTTTAGAAGAGCATTTGTTGCCTTCTTCTTTTTTCTTAGAAGCGCAAGAATTTGAATTGCAAGAATGCGATTCAGTTTTCATGCCGCCTTTAGAGCAAGAAGCAACTAGAGTTAAGCCAAGAAGACCAGCTGTAACTGATTGTAAGAATTTTTTGTTCATAATTTTTGTAAAAAGTTGGAGTAGTTTTTGGAGCTATGCAGTGTTTTGCAGCGCGGCAAATTATTTGGCGTTTTTGACTTGTCAATTGGGTCACTTGAATTTTAATTTGGCTCAAAAATCTGTATTAATTTAATGTTAAAAAAATGATCAAAGAGCAATTTTTAAATGATATAAAAGCCGAATTACAAACCCTCAAAGAGACCGGTCTTTACAAGGCTGAATATCAAATTGTCAGCGATCAATTTTCTGACATCGAAATTCTGCAAAATGGTGGCAAAAAACAGGTACTGAATTTCTGCGCCAATAATTATTTGGGACTCGCAAATAATAAAAATCTTATCGAAAGCGCCAAAAAATCTTTGGATGAATATGGACTTGGAACTGCTTCGGTTCGCTTCATTTGTGGCACTTTTGATTTGCATAAAAAATTTGAAAAAAAGCTCGCCGATTTTCTGCATTTTGAAGATGTTATAACTTTTTCTTCATGCTTTGCAGCCAATGGTGGCGTGTTTTCAGCGCTTCTTGATGAAAATGATGCAATAGTTTCTGCCGATCTAAATCACGCCAGTTTGATTGACGGAATCAGGCTTTGCAAAGCGGCGCGTTTTTTCTATAAATTTGATGATATGAAAGCGCTTGAAGAAAAATTGATCGAAGCGCAAAAATATAAAAACCGTTTAGTGGTCACCGACGGTGTGTTTTCAATGGATGGCGATATTGCAAAATTGAAAGAAATTTGCGATTTAGCCGAAAAATATGATGCCATGGTTTTGGTGGATGATTCGCACGCCACCGGTTTTATCGGTGAAAATGGCCGCGGAACACTAGAGCTTTGCGGCGTTGAGGGCAGGATTGATATTTTAACTTCAACTTTAGGAAAAGCTTTGGGCGGCTCGGGCGGTGGCTTCATCGCTTCAAAAAAAGAAATCATCGAAAAATTGCGCAACAAAGCGCGTCCTTATCTTTTTTCCAACAACGTGCTGCCAATGGTTGCGGCGACAGGAATTGAGATCATCGACATGATTTCAAAATCAAAAACTTTGATCAAAAAAGTTGCGCAAAATACCGCTTATTTCAGACAAAAAATGCTGGAAGCTGGCTTCGATTTGCGTGATAAAAACGCCATTCACCCCGTTGTTCCGGTGATGCTTCACGATGCAATTTTAGCTAGCAAATTTGCCAAAATGATGGTTGAGGAAGAAGCAATTTATGTGATCGCATTTTCATTTCCGGTAGTGCCAAAAGGTGAGGCGAGAATCCGTGTACAAATTTCTGCGGCGCATGAAAAAGATCAATTAGATCGCGCCATTGCGGCTTTCATAAAAGTTGGAAAAAAACTCGATGTAATCAAATGAAGAAAAACCGCGAAAACCATCCGGCGTTAAACATCAACTTCAAACGCATTATGATTAAAGCTACGATTCTGGCGCTTGGAATCGTAGCCACCACAATTGTGATTATTTTTCTAGTTTTTCAGTTCTAGATGGTGCTAATCTTTGGCTAGTTGCACGTTCTAGAGTAGTGGTCTCATTAACATGCTCAAAATAAACTCCCGCCTTGTTTGAAATTTTAAATGCCGCATCCAGCAATTTGCTGCTTCCTTGACTTGGATTAAGAGCAGTGGTTAATGCTGTTTCCAACTTTTCCTTTTTTTTCTTAAAGTCGTCTTTATCCAATTTCGGTTTTTTTGCAGCTTCCTTAACTTCCTTAAATGCATTTCTTATTGCTTCTTTTTCTTCAGCAGTTGGTTTTTTTGTTTTATTTTTTTTAGCAAAATCTTCCAACTCTTTCTCAAGATTGTTACCTGAAATCAAAAGTTCAAATTCATCGCAGGATTTTTCTAACTCTTCTTTTTCTACGCTTTTTTTAAAATTTTCTTCCAAGCGTGAAAGCATGGTAGACGCGACTTTAGAAAAGTGACGGAAGAAAAAATCTATTGGCTCAAAATCAGTTGGCTCAGATTCTTTTATCTTTAATAATCGGGCCATTCGCGCAATTTTATCAGCGATTAAATCACCTTGTTCAGCATGGAAAGATTGAGAAGAATGCATTTTTTCCATGAGTTGGAATATATTGTCGATATCACTCAGAATCTCTTTCTGTAGAGTCGCTAAATGCAATTCGGCTTTTGAAGGAATTGCATCGGAAACTCGAATAATAATATCTTTTTGCGATGCGTTCTTGCTGGATAATCCATATCTTTCGAGCATGAATTTTGCGAAATCTTCATAATTTGAAAGCGAGTCGCCAAATTCTGCTCTTTCAAAGGTGAATCTTTCCCTAGCTTCATCAAGAGATTCTGTTTGAGGTTCGGTTTCATGAGTTCTCAAAAAAGCAGTGGTGAAGCCTTCAATGCTTTCAAGCAGTTCAGAGACCGCAATGTCGGTATCGCTTTCTTTACCATCTGGATAGGGTTGAAAAATTTCTCGGATTTTTGTTGCAGCATCTCTAATCCTCTTGATTGCCTTTAAATCAAGTAGTGAACATGCTTTACGTTGTGCTAAGATATCACTGGTTTCAGAAATTACTTTGATACTTTCTCTAACTTCCGCAACTAATGCGTCTATTTCAGGATTATGTTCTTCTTCAAAATTTTTTTTAACTTCTTCAGCCAATGGGTTTATTTCAGAATGATTTTTATCTACAAACACACCTATGATTTTTACTTTCTGCGGATATCTCAGCATGAGATCTTGCATTAAGTCTTTTTGTGAAAGAGTCTCTAGATCAATGCGCAATTCTCTTATAGTTGAAATTACAGGTATAGCAGGTTCTATATATTGCGACGAATATTGCGACGAGACATTAAATTCTTCAAATACTTGCAAATAGGTTTCTGATGGTGCTACATCATCATTTTCTGAAGAAAATTGCACGTAGTGAGGTTGTGAAACCCAAGAAGCAGACTCGACATAAGCAAGATCTGAATAAAGTTCAGAAACATTGGCAGGAGAATCATTAACCGAATTTGAAGTTGGGGTTGAACCTTTTCCACTGTCTGTTTGTTTTGTTGATTCAATTAATTCTTTATTTGCTGCTTCAATGGTTTGGCGCAAATCTCTGGCTGCATCAGAAACAGTTTTGCTACGTGCTAAGATTGCTTCAGCTTCAAGATCGGCCAATAAATCCAAAACATTTAATAATCTTTGTGCTTCATTTTCTGCAGCAACTCCCTCGCTTATTTCAAGAGAAAATAATGAGGCGGCTTTTCCATCGAGCGGGTTTTTAGGATTTATAGTTTTTTTACCAAGAGTTTTACCAGTGCTTGGTGTAGCGAAAGAAGCAATATTTTTTAAATCTTGACGTAGCTTTGTCCTGCGTTCTTGTGCATTACCAAAAAAACCGCCTTTTGTATTAAAGGCGACGATACTGAGATTCTCTGAATCAATATCGGCAAGTTTTTTCAATTTTTCCTTTACTACGCTATCTGCACTTTTGACTGCGTCAGTAACTTCATTTTCACCATTGAAATCTGCTACTACTTCTTGGTTTACAACTTGTTTGAAAGTTTCAATTGCACTTGCGAAGGTCAGAGTTTGTTTTGGAAGAGACATATTTGCTTAAATAGAATTAAATCTTTGATGAAGATTCTTAAATAACTAATTTTTTAATTAGTTGATAAAAGGGATTTTAGGTTTTTTAAAATAAAATATAAGCCATGATAAATTTTCAACTCGCAACTTTCGCCGTTGATGAAGAAAAATCGCGTGGGCGCTTATATCGTGAAAGTTATGACGATTCAAAATATCGCTCGGTTTTTGGACGTGATCGTGATCGCATTATAAATTCCTCAGCCTTCCGCCGCCTGCAATATAAGACGCAAGTGTTTGTAAATCATAGTGGTGACCATTATCGCACGCGTTTAACACATTCGCTCGAAGTGGCACAAATTGCGCGATGGATTGCTGGTGCGCTGAAAGTTAATAAAGATTTGGCGGAGATTGTTTCACTGGCTCACGATTTAGGACATCCGCCTTTCGGCCATGCTGGGGAAGATGCGTTGCATGAAAAAATGAAAGAATTCGGCGGATTTTCGCACAATGCGCACACGCTAAAAATCATCACAAAAATCGAGACGCGTTTTATTGAATTTCCGGGTTTGAATTTATCGTGGGAAATGTTGGAAGGCGTAGTGAAACATAACGGTCCGCTTGAGGAAAATGAAATGTGTGACTACATTGTTGAATATAACCGCAAGCATGATTTGGATCTCAAAAATTTCGCTTCAATTGAAGCGCAAATTTCAGCAATTGCCGATGACATCGCTTATAATAATCATGATATTGAAGATGGCCTGCGCGCCGGACTTTTTGCAATTGAAGATTTATTTTTGCTTCCGCTGGTTGGCGAAATTTATCAAAAAATCCGCGAAGAATATCCGGAATTAAAAAGAGAAATGTGGGTCGGTGAAGCCAAGAAATGCCTGACTTTAGCGATGGTGGTTGATGTGATTGAAAATACTAAAAAAAATATCACTGCAGAAAAAATCAAAAGTGAAAATGATGTGCGTCAGAGCAAAAAAACTTTGGTAAATTTTTCACCTGAAATGGAAATTGCGCATCAAAGCATCAAAAAATTTCTCATGAAAAATATGTATCGTCATCCAACCGTAAATCAAATGACGGATGATGCGAAAAAAATCATCAGCAGTTTGTTTGACCATTATATAAAAAACCCGCAAAGCTTGCCCGATCGTGAGTTTGAACTGGCAAAAGTTTCGAGCAAAAAAGATTTGGCGATCGTAATTTCTGATTATATTGCCGGCATGACGGATCGTTATGCGATTAAGGAATTTCAAAAAATTAATTCTTAATTCGGTGTTGGGCGGAGTTTGTAACTCCGCCCTTAACGTTCATGCAATCAACAAGGAATGAATTTTAAGGGCGGATTACAAATCCCGCCCAAACACTGAGAAAAATTAACTAACAAAATATCATGAAAAAAAATATTTTATCTTACCGCGGTATCAAACCAACCGTTGATCCATCTGCCTTCGTCGCCTCAACTGCAATTTTATCCGGCGATGTGAAAATCGGAAAAAACTCCGGCATTTGGTATGGCTGCGTGATTCGTGGGGACGTTACAAAAATCGTGATTGGCGAAAATACCAACATTCAAGACAACACCGTTTTGCATGGCACACGTCCCAATCACGCGCAAAACAAAACAGGCTCCGAAGGCGCGCCAGTTAACATCGGAAACAATGTGACGATCGGACATAACGCCATCATTCACGCTTGCACAATCAAAGATAACGCCTTCATTGGCATGGGTTCAATCATCATGGATTTAGCGGTTGTAGAAGAATATGGCATGCTTGCCGCCGGCGCAGTTTTAACTCCGGGAAAAGTTGTGAAATCAGGCCAAATCTGGGCCGGCAATCCGGCAAAATATTTCCGCGACATGAATGAAGCAGAAAAAAATTACATCAAAATTTCTGCGGATAATTATGCTGAATTGGCGCGGGAATATAGAGAAGAAGAGAAATAATTTATTCTCTTCCTTTTTGTTTTGAGATCTCAAGCCTTGTAGCTCGGGCTCCGCCTTTTAAGGCTTTTGATGTTTCATCTGCAGCAGGATCGCTTTCTTTTTTTCTTTTCAAACCCAAACCTCTGTCGCGGCTTTTTTCAGTTATCGCTTTATCTCTGACTAAAATGTCCAGTTGCTCTTTTTTGATTGAGTTTGCTGCGATTCTCTCTCTAACAATTGGGGCAATTTCGAGCAATCTGAAAATTGGAGTGGGAGCAGTTGTGCAAAAATTCCCGGTCTTGCAAAAGTCTACAAGCAGGGCATTTATCCAGGTATCTCTATATCTTCCCAATTCTATGGCATCAGAGTCTGAAAAGGGTTGACCATCCAAAGTTAATAGAGGGGGAGGCGGATTTTTTTTCGCGACATAAATTTAAAATTAATGGATAAATAAATGATTAATCTAAGTTTTCGTGTATGTCTAATTCTTCAAAATTTTTAATTGTAAATAGCGGTGCAGAATTTTTTTACTAAAGCAGAAATCGACAAAATAATTGCCATTGCTTTTGAGGCGGGAGAGATGGCAGCGCGCGCTTTCAAGGCTAAAAATTTTTCGGTGTCGCTAAAAAAAGATTCATCGAAAGTCAGCACTGCCGACATCGCAATTAGCGAATTTGTGCGTGAGAATTTGGCGCAAAATTTTTCCAAACCAATCATTTGCGAAGAAGGAATTTTGCGCGACACCGGCAATAGCGATTTTTTTCTCATCGATCCAATTGACGGCACGTCCAGCTTCGTTTCCGGCTCTGATCAATTTTGTGTCAACATTGCTTATGTGCAAAATAACAAAGTGGTTTTTGGCGTGATTTATGCGCCGCTTTTTGAAGGTGGAAAAATGATTTTTTGTGATGAGCAAAATCGCGTAATTTTACGAAAATCAAACGGCGCAGAAAAAATTTTAAGCGCACAAAATTTTTCCAATAAAAATCTGCGCATCGTTACCAGCGCTAGATCAAAAGATCGTGATGTTGAAAATTATGTGAAGCAGATGTTGCCGCAATTTGCGCAAAATTATTCGGTGGAAAAACTCTCTTCCGCAGTAAAATTTTTTCGACTTTTAGAAGGCGATGCCAATCTTTATTTGCACTTCCGCCCCTCAATGGAATGGGACATTGCACCAGGACAAATCTTGGTTGAACTTATGGGTGGAAAAGTAAAAAACTTATCTTTTAATTCCGCGAAATTTCTCATTGAAGGTGATTTGCTTTATCGTAAAGCAGCCTTTGAAAATCATGCCTTCATCGCTTATCTAAAATCATAAAATATGGTTAAAAAATTTACCGCTAATTGCGATTTCGGTGGCAGAAAAGTGCCGGTGACTTTGTATGTTGGAAACCCGGCCGTTGGTTCGCATCCACTGAACTTTCAGAACAAATGGCTTTCTGATACTAAGGGCGGCATGGTTCCACTCAATATCATGCAATCATTTTCCAAATTGGTGGAAATTTCCCAAAAAAATCGCGTTTCATTTGAAGATCTCTGCGCTTACGTAATCGAAGAATTACGCGCCAGCGAATCAATCGTTGAAGATGCCAAGCAGGCAAATGAACTTGCCGGAAAAAAAGAGGATAAAAAATAATGGATAAAAATAAGCATATCGCCGTTTTGATGGGCGGCTGGAATTCTGAGCGTGAAGTTTCTCTGCGTTCAGGCGAGGCGGTCTTCCAAGCCCTGACAAATCTTGGTTACAAAGCGAGCAAAATCGATTTCTCACGAAAAATTTTCGAGCAATTACAGCAAGTAAAACCAGATATTATTTTCAATGCGCTGCATGGCCAATATGGCGAAGATGGCTCAATTCAAGGCGTGCTCGATATTCTTGAAATTCCTTACACTCACTCTGGAATCATGGCTTCATCAGTTTGCATGGACAAAGTTTTGACGCGAAAAATTTGCGCGCTTGCCGGAGTAAAATCTCCATCTTACGAAATTTTGAAAAAAGGTGAGGGTGAAGAAAATAAACGCAAACTTTTTGCCATCGGAAAACCTTTCGTAATCAAGCCAATCAATGAAGGATCAAGTGTTGGTGTTGAAGTGATTTTATCCAATATGCCTTTCGATTTGGAAAAATATGAATGGAAATATGGCGATGAAATGATCATCGAAAAATATATCGCCGGCCAGGAAATCCAGGTCGCAGTGCTTGATAATAAAGCGCTTGGCGCAATTGAAGTTCGCCCACACGGATTATTTTACGATTACAAATGCAAATATACTGCAGGTATGACGGATTACATTATGCCGGCAGAAATCAGCAAAGAAAAATATGCCGAAGTTTTGAAATTAGCCGAGGCTTGCCACAAAGCCACATCTTGCCGCGGAGTGAGTCGTGTTGATTTTATTTTGAACAATAAAGATGGCGGCGATAACGAATTTTACTTGCTTGAAGTCAACACCCATCCGGGTTTCACCGCTACTTCTCTCGTGCCAAAAATTGCCAAACATGTGGGAATTTCTTTCGAGGAAATTGTCGAATATTTGGTAAAAACTGCGCAATGCCGATGAGCAATATCCGCGAAAAAATCAGAGGTTTTTTCATCACTAATAGTTTTTTGCGCAAAGTAAAAGGCCTTTTTCGCTATAAAATAATTCCCTTTGTCATCAAGGCGCTGTTGCTTTTGGTGACTTTGCTGCTTTTGACTTTTGCCACATTAAAACTTTTCAAACCAAAAATTTTGGAATCAGTTTATACCAAATCGACTTTCTATTTTTTTCATTATCTCAATCTCGATAATTACGATTTCGACCAGATAAATATTAGCGGCAACAGCCGTGTTAGCAGCGAACAAATTTTGTTGGTGGTGAACTCGGCGAAGAAAAATTTCTTAAAAAATCCGAACAGCGATTACCGTCCATTAATTCAAAATATCATTGATGAAATGAAAGCGAAACTGCCGTGGATCAACACGGTTGTAGTGTCGCGCAGCATGCCAAATATTTTGAATATTTCGGTTAGCGAATATCAACCTTTCGCAATTTGGCAAAATGATGGCAAAAAATATATCATCGATAAAGACGGCAATACCGTGCCATTCCACGCGGAGGAGGAATTTGAGAAAATGATTATTTTGTCGGGCAATTCGGCCAATATTCACGCGCGATCTTTGTTTAATATTTTTGCGGTAAATTCTGATTTGAGCGTCAATGTTTATTCCGCCACCTGGGTTGGCAACCGACGTTGGGACATTCGTCTCGAAAACGGTTTGCTGATAAAATTGCCGGAAAACAATATTTCCGATGCTTGGGCAAGCCTGATAAAAATCTATAAAATGCCTGGCTCAATTGCCGGTCTCAAAATGATCGATCTTCGTATAAAAGATAAAATTTATCTCGAATATGATGATTCAGTAATGAAAGAACTCAAAAAAATTTAACAGTTAACAATTATCAATTAGCAGTTGCCGAAGTAAAATTTGCGAATTGATAATTGTTACCTCGTAACTGCTACTTTTTAATTCTTCTAAATGGCCAAGGTTCTACAAAAAGGAAAAATCGTTGCCTGCCTAGATATGGGCTCGTCGAAATTGGTTTGTATAATTGCTTCAATCAGCAATGACGAAATCAAGATTCTTGGCTATGCCCATAAAGAATCCAAAGGCATTTCGGCGAGCGCAATTTCTGATATGCGTTTGGCGCAAAAATCAATCACCAATGTTGTTTCAGAAGCTGAGAGAATGGCGGGTTTTAACATTGATCAACTTTTGGTTGGTATCTCAGGAAGCCAGGTAAATTCAGTGCGCCGCGAGGTTGAAGTGAAGATCGCTTCTGACATCGTAAAAAATTCCGACATCATAAATTTGGCCGGACGCATTCGCTCGGATTTCAAAAAAAATAATCGCGAAATTCTGCATTTGATTCCGCTGCAATATCGCATTGATGATTCTGCGCCGGTGGTTAATCCGCGCTATATGTCGGGCGAAAAACTTCATGCTAAATTCCACGCTGTTTCCACATCACAAACTACAGTTCGCAATATCGAAAATTGCTTCAAACGCTGTCAATTATCCGTCAACAGCTATATCGTTGAGCCTTACGCCTCAGCACTCGCATGTTTCACTGAAAATGAAATGAATTTCGGTAGCATGTTAATTGATATTGGCGGCAGCTCCACTTCATTTTGTGTGATGCTTGAAGGAAAAATGATTTATCTCGGCTCATCACCAATTGGCGGAAACCACGTCACTAAAGACATTTCAACGATTTTGGAAATTGACATCGACACCGCAGAAAAAATCAAAAGCCTCAACAGCTCACTTTTAATTTCGCCAATTGAAGAGCGCGAAATCATCAAATTCAAACATGTGGAAAATGAAGATGGCAACATCATCCGAATTACGCGCTCCGAGCTTCGCGACATTATCCATTCGCGCCTCGAAGAATTATTTGAATCAGTAAAAGTTGTTTTGAATAAATCAGGAATTCCGCTTTATATGCTAAACAACATCGTGCTCACTGGCGGTGTTGCCTCAACAGTTGGCATTGATAAATTAGCGTCAGAAATTTTTGATAAAAACGTGCGCATTGGCTATCCAAGCAAGTTCGATCTTGCGCCATCAGAAATGTTGAACCCAACGCATTCCTGCTCGCTTGGCATGTTAGTTTTTCTGCGAAATCTTTATCTCAAAGAAAAAATCAAAGATGGTTTTGAGAGCAAAAATAGTTGGTTTAGAAGATTGATCGAGAAGCTCGCTGCGGTTTAATTATAGTTTAAATGTGGTGATTAATGTTCTTATGCTATACTGTGGCTTTGTTGTTGATGTAGTGCCGCAGCTGATCCAACCGGTATTACAGTATTTGGGGATCGTGCTTCTTTGTAATCTGTTTCTTCTTCCTCATCTAACTGAATCTCATCATCTGCTGCAGCTTCTTTTTTAGTTCCTTTCTTCGCAGCTTTATATTCAGCATCAAGTTTTTCATAAATTTCTCCCGTTAAACTTCCTTGCGCCTCCTGAATTGTTAACGCGGTTATATATCGTCGAAGAGCAGAATCAGGTTCTTCTTGAGCTGCATCAGCATTTAATATTTTTGCAACTTCCGCATTTCTTTCAAAAATGTAAAATAATTTTGCCACACCATGTGGAAGACTACTATGATTGAATGCGCGAAAATATTTCGAAACTCCTTCATTTATTTTTTTGAGTTCGTCGCAAAAATTTCCTAAGCGAGTTTGGGGTTTTAATTTAACTGATAAATCTTCTCTATATGCCTCTACAGGCAATAAAGCCGCGCCTTTGATTGAAAAACAATCCTGCATCAAATCAGTAATTTCTTCCGCCATTTTCGCGCTTAATTTATTTTTGCTGAGATCAAAAATTTCCAAGCTTTTTGCCTGCGGTAGAATTTCTTTAAATGCCTGAAATGCTTCATCATCAAAAGGAAAAGTTCCAAATTCTAGCTGCGTAACTTTATCAATTTCCGCGTTTGTGCGAAAAGCCAAAAGTTCGGCTTTAGTTTTTATCATTAATTTCATTGTGAATTATTTAGAATTTATAAGCCGCGTCCACCGCTCTGATGGTCGGTTCTGGCTTTTATCATTGTCATGAAACCCGCCTGGTTGCTGCGACTGTCATAATCGGTGCCGGTGCCTTCGTGTTGATGATGTTTTCCTGTTTTTTTGTCGTGTTTGGCGTGATCTAATTTTGTTTTTTTAATGCGCCAGATCATTGATTCTTTATCATCGCCGCCAAGTTGGTTGATTGCGCCCACGCGATCCACTTCTTCTGATCTGTCGTCCCACACATCTTTTTGTTTGGTTTCTTCTTTTTTCTCTTCTTGGTTTTCTTCAAGCCCGCCGGTTTCACGATCAAGATTGCGTTGCTGATTTCCTTGCGGCCGAATTTCCGTCTTATTTAGATTATTGATTAAGTCAGAAACTTCTTTTTCAACATGCGCGCGCTCTTGCGGAGTTTTTGGCTGAGTTGCGGTTTTTTTCGCGACAGCTTCATCATTTTTTTCAGTGATGATTTTTATTTTTGGTAATTTTTTGCGCAAAAGCAAAAACACCACCACGCCAATAATAACAACGCTTGTGGTGATGAAGATCAGATTCATAAGATCGCTTCAAGTTTTTTGATTACGGCAAAAGCGCTGTGAATTTTACTTTCTTCTGTGTTGAATTTTTCAGTAAATAAAACGCGCTGACCCGCTTGTAGCTTGATCTTATTGGTGCTGGCAAAAATCATTGCAAGCAGTTTGTCTGGATTAGCAAATTGATTGTTTTTAAAGCCAACTAAAATTCCGTCTTTGGTGGCTTCAAGCCTTTCAATTCCTACCCTCTGACATTGATGTTTCAGATTGGCGACTTTGATTAAATTCAAAACTTCCGGCGGAATTTTTCCGAAACGATTGGCCATCATATTGATCAATTCATCCTCATCTTCCTTGCTGTCAAGCGCAGCAATTTTTTTGTAGAAGCTCATGCGTAGCCCCAAATCGGCCATGTAATCTTGTGGAATCAAAAGCGAAATTCCGAGTTTGATTGAAATTGATGAATCAATGTCATCTTCAACTTCTGCTGAAATGCTTTGTCCATTTTTCAATTTCTCAATTGTCTCAAGAAGCATCTGTTGATATAGCTCAACACCGGTTTCTCTGATGTGACCAGATTGTTCATCGCCAAGCAAATTGCCGCTGCCGCGAATATCCATATCGTGTGAAGCAACTGAAAATCCAACGCCAAGCGTATCAAGATTTTGCATCACTTCCAATTTTTTCTTGGTGTCTTGCGAAATTTTCTTGCGGTTATCAAGCATGAAATAGCAATAAGCGCGCACCTTGCCGCGACCGACTCTTCCGCGAAGTTGATAAAGCTGTGAAAGACCAAACATATCAGCGCGATAAATTATCATGCTATTGGCATGGGTTATATCGATGCCCGACTCAATAATTGTGGTTGAAAGTAGCATATCGATTTTGCCATCAACGAAATCATTCATAATATCTTCCAGCACAGTTGGCGTCATTTGGCCATGCGCGCTTTTGATTTTTATTTCAGGCAGCAAAATTTTTAAGCGCGGTTCCATTTCTTCAATATCGCGAACGCGTGGCACCACAAAAAACACGCGGCCACCGCGATTATATTCGCGCATTACGGCTTCGCGAACAATCACCGAATCATATGGCATCACGAAATTGCGCACCGCCAGGCGATCAAGCGGCGGTGTTGAAATCAAACTCAAATCTTTCACGCCGGTGAGCGACATTTGCAGCGTGCGCGGAATCGGCGTTGCCGAAAGTGTGAGCATGTGAACTTCATTTCGCAGTTCTTTCAAACGCTCTTTTTGCGCCACCCCGAAATGTTGTTCTTCATCGACAATCGCCAAAGCGAGATTTTTAAATTTAATAGTTTTTTGCAAAAGCGCATGAGTGCCAATCACGATTTGCGCTTCGCCAGATTCAATTTGAGCGCGCACTTCCTTGGCTTTTGCGGCAGTAATTAAACGCGAAAGTTGCACAACTTTCACATCTGTTGCAGCAAAACGCTGCGTGAAATTTTTATAATGTTGGCGGCACAGCAAAGTTGTTGGCGCAATAATGGCGATTTGATTTTTTGATGAACCTGCAACCACAGCGGCCGCGCGCATTGCAACTTCAGTTTTGCCAAATCCGACATCGCCGCAAACCAGACGATCCATTGGTGAACCGCGCCTTAAATCTTCTTCAACTTCATTGATTGCGCGCATTTGATCTTCGGTTTCGACGTAACCGAAACGGGCACAAAATTCGTCATAAAAATGTTGATCGGGAGAATAAATCGGCGCTTTTTTCAAATGGCGCGCGGCGGCGATTTTCAATAATTCTTCGGCGGCAACTTTAATTCTTTTTCTAACTTTTTCGCGGCGATTTCTCCATGCGGCAACGCCGAGTCGATCCAAGTGAATCAACGGATTTTCCGCGCCGTAACGTGTAATTAAATTTATATCATCAACTGGCACAAACAGCACATCATTGCCGCCGTAGAGAATTTTGAGCATATCAGTTTTGATATTGCCCGCGGTGATTGTTTGGATCGAGTCAAATTTTCCGATGCCGTGATCGCGATGCACCACAAGCTCGCCGGGATTGATGCTCAAACCTTCTTCAATAATGCGCTGCGCTGCAACTTTGCTGGTTTGTTTTTTGCGAATGATTTTTTCGCCAAAAAGCGCTTGCTCGCCAACTAAAATAAAATCGGAAGAGTAAAATCCGAAATGCGTCGGCATTAGGAAAATAGCGGCTTTGCCCACTTTTACTTTTTTGGCATGGTCAAAATTTTCAACTTCCTCGCAAGTAATTCCGTAATCGAGAAAAATTTTTCTGATGCGCTCCATGAAATTTTGTGACAGGCAGGCAATCGCCAAATGTGGCAGCGGATTTTTTTCACTGATGAAATTTTTCATTAATTCCACCGGATCTTTTTGATTGGTGCGACCGGCGAGGGCGAAGTCGGGAGTCGGCTTCAATTCAAGATCAATCAAGCGTTGGCCTGACGCTTCAATGTCAAAACTATTAAATTCGATGTTAGTTTTTTCGCGTAGATTTTTTTCAAATTCACTTTGCGAAAAATATAAAAGTTCAGTTGCAATTGGGTGATAAATTTGCGCATCGCGATTTTTCAAATCGCTCACGCGAGCCTGATAATATTCACTGATTAGCTCGCAGCGATTTTTTGATTTAGCAAAAATTTCTTCGCTAAAAAACAAAACCGCACTTTTGGTGTAATCAAAAAAACTCACCAAATTTTCAGAATAAAAAAACGGTAACCAATGCTCCATGCCAATATAACTGCGGCCTTCGGAGATTGCGGCGTAAAATTGATCATCAACAGAAGCGCCAAAAGTTTGGCGATAATTTTGACGGAAAGTCTCGATAGTTTTTTTGTTGAGCACCACTTCGCTCGCTGGCAAAATTTCAAGCGCGCGAACTTCCTCGCTGCTGATTTGCGAGACAGGATCAAAAATTTTTATCGACTCAACTTCGTCACCAAAAAAATCGATACGATAACCAACAACTTCCATCATTTGCTGCATCACAATGTCGATAATTCCGCCGCGCACCGCAAACTCGCCAGCATCGTTGGCTGTAGCTTCACGATGATAACCTTTCGTCACCAAAAAATCGGCGATTTCTTCAATTGAGCCTTTGCTTTTTGCTTTCAAAAATAGCCCGGAATTTTTCACCTGACTTGGCGGAATTATTTTTTGGAGTAGGGCGTTGACGGAAGTGATGATGAAAAAATTTTGTCCCTCTTTTCTGCTTAAAAGTTGATGCAGAGTTTTGATTCTGTTTGAGAGAATTAGTGGTTTCGGAGATGCGCGATCAAAGGGCAAACAATCCCAGGCATAAAAATTCAAAATCTCCAAATGCGGCGCGAAAAATTTTACCTGACGATAAATTTCCTCCATCTCGCCATCATTACTGGCGATGAAAACAAAATCATTTTGCGAAAAATTTTTAGAAATTTCTGCCGCAAGAAAACTTTGTGCATCCTTGGGCGTCTTGGTTAGAACGCATGATTCGTGGATGTGTTTAAGTTTGATGCGATAATCCATTTTAATTTATTCTCTCAATCGAAAATTCTGCTTCGCTTTTATTGATATCCGGCGGGAGCACTGGAATTTTGTGGCTTTTGGCAACTTGTAAGAAGATGTTGATTTTATCGGTGTTGTCGATTTCGAGATTGATCGAGGCGGTTAAAAATTCCGGCAGAAAATGCGCTTTTAAATATGCGGTTTGATAGGAGATCAAAGCATAAGCTGCGGCGTGGGATTTGTTGAAACCATAGCCCGCGAACTTATCAACCAAGTCAAAAATTTCTCCCGCTTGTCTTTCATCAACACCATTTTTTACTGCGCCTTCGACGAAAATTTTTCGCTGTGCATCCATCTCTTCCTTAATTTTTTTACCCATAGCGCGACGCAGTAAATCTGCACTGCCAAGGCTATATCCTGCAAGAACGCGTGCGATTTCCATCACTTGTTCCTGATAAACAATTACGCCGTAAGTTTCCTTGAGTGTATTTTCCAAAAGCGGATGCGGATAAGCGATTTTTTCCTCGCCATGTTTGCGGCGGATGTAAGTTGGAATATTGTCCATCGGGCCCGGGCGATAAAGCGAAATCAGCGCGATAATATCTTCAATTTTATCGGCCTTCATTTGCCGAAGCACCGAGCGCATTCCCGAAGACTCGATTTGGAAAACCCCGATCGAATCGCCGGTAGCAAGCATTTGGAAGGTTTCTTTATCATCAAGTTTGAGATTGGCGATGTCAATTTTTATGCCGCGCGTTTTTTCAACCAGCTTCACGGTTTCAAAAATCACGGTTAAAGTTTTGAGGCCCAGGAAGTCGAACTTCACTAGTCCGGCGCCTTCGGCATATTTCATCGAATAGCCAACCGCAGGCATTTGCGAGCCTTCATCATTATAAAGCGCACAAATTTCGCGCAGTGGTTTATCGCCAATCACCACACCGGCAGCATGCGTTGAAGCGTGGCGGTTCAAGCCTTCAAGCTTCAAGCCAATATCAACTAATTTTGTGATTTGCGGATCTTCTTTAATTGCCTGCTGTAAATCTTTATCCATTTGGATCGCTTTTTCGAGTGTCACCGCTTCGATGGCGTTAAATGGAATCAATTTGCAAATTCGATCAACCTGATTGTAAGGCATTTGCAACACACGGCCGACGTCTTTGAGCACTGCGCGCGCCTGCAATTTTCCGAAAGTGATGATTTGTGCAACATAATCGGTGCCGTATTTTTTTTGCACATAATCGATCACTTCATCGCGGCGCGATTGACAGAAATCGACGTCGAAATCGGGCATTGAAACACGTTCAGGATTTAGGAAACGCTCGAAAAGCAGGCCGAAACGAATTGGATCTAGGTCAGTAATTTCAAGAGCCCAAGCTACAACCGAGCCAGCACCAGAGCCGCGTCCCGGGCCAACCGGAATATCATTATTTTTTGCCCATTTGATGAAATCAGATACGATCAAAAAATAGCCCGGAAAATCCATTTTGATGATCACGGAAATTTCGTAATCAAGGCGATCGAAATATTCTTTTTTGATTTGCTCACGTTTTTCTGCGGCAGTTTCTTCAATTTCAAATTTGCGATTTAGCCTCATTTCAAGGCCGGCGCGCGCGGCTTTTTTTAATTCTTCCGCTTCATCAAAAGTTTTTTCATTGCTGAATTTTGGCAAAGTGGGTTTGCGCTCAAAAGCCATGATATGGCATTTTTTTGCGATGTTGATGGAATTTTCTAAAGCTTCGGGAATATCGGCAAATAAAGCCTTCATCTCATCTGCCGATTTAAAATATTGCTGCTCGGAATTTCGTTTGCGATTTTCGGCGTGAAAAATTTCGCCTTCACCGATGCAATTTAAAATGTCCTGCGCCTCGTGCATTTGCGGCGTGAGGAAGTAAGTGTCGTTGGTTGCAAGTAGCGGTAAATTATATTTGTAAGCGATTTCGATAAATTTTTCTTCAAGCTTCTGTTCAATTTCTGTGCCGTGTCGCGTGATTTCGATATAAAAATTATTTGGAAAAGTGGCGCTTAATTCTGCGATCATTTCGCCTAAAGTTTTTTCCTGATCTTCCAAAATCAATTTTGCCAAAATGCCTTCCGACGCGCCGGAGAGGGCAATCAGGCTGCGTGATTTTTCTTTCAATAAATTGAAATCAATGTGGGGCGAAATTCCGCTTTGGCGATTTAGAAATGAATGGCTAACCAAAAACATCAGGTTTTTGTAGCCTTCATCGTCTTTCGCAATCAAAGGCAGTTTCACCAAAGATTTTTGGACATCGAGATTAGAGGCGTTTTGCTTAGTTTGATTAGAAAAACGCACCAGCATTTCGCAGCCGATGATTGGCTGAATGCCGGATTTTTTGCAATAAGTTGAAAATTCCAAAGCGCCAAAAAGATTCTGGCAATCCATGATGCCAAGAGCGGGCATGTTATTTTTTTTCGCCGCTTCAATGAGCTCAGGAATGCGAATCGCGCCTTTGCAAAGCGAGTAAGTTGTATGGTTTCTTAAAGAGATAAACATGAAATTAAATTTGAACTGGGTTCAAATTTAGGTTATATCGAATTGCTATGCGCGAAGTAAATTCGCGTATCCGCAATAGACTTTGTTTTTTAAGGGAAAAATTAAGAAGACAGCAAAGTAAAATCCGGGCAATAAAAAAGCTCCTTAAAAAATTTGAAAATTTTAAGGAGCCTTAAACCATTTTAAATGTCGGGAGCCACCACCACGCAAACCCGGCGTGTGTGCCTATTCACTCTTGCGAGCTGTTTTATTTGGCACACTCCCGACAAAAATTATCTTTTCTATAAAAATTATTTTGACAAGTTTTTTTTCAATAGGGTCATGAAAATTTTTTATAATCATTTTCTTAGAGGTCATTATGTCTAGACGAGGTATGTATAAACCGGTACACAAGGTTGAGGATTTAAGAACAAGAATATTACGGAAAGGGGCAGAAGTAGAAGAAGCTTTCAGTGATTTGGATAATGCGGCTGCGCGATTAAGCTCGCCGGATTTGTCGAAAACTGCACAATAATTTATTTCGGAATCACCAAATAACCGCGATAAGCATCGCCATCTTTTGTGTTCATCGCGCCATAAATTTGCGCCACATCAACCCAGAACCACGGCATTTTATGAACTGCGGGATCAAGTGCTAAAACCGAATCACTTTCTGCGTCATAAGCAACGATTGGCATGAAATGGCCTGAGCCTTTTTGGTTCAAGGCTTTGCGATCAAAATTAACGATTAAGAAACGATTTTTATCTTGAGTGATTTCTTTGACTAATTCGCGGAATTTATTGCGCGATTTTTCGTCATTGCTTTTGACATAAAAAAGTTTGGCTTTGACGCTGTAAACTTTGGTGAGCATTTTATATAAATCGCCAATTTGTATGCCGGCATCGTAATTTCCTTTATCATTTTTTTCCTTAAATTGGATGACAGAAATTTTTTTAATTTTGTCGGTATTTTCGTTGAAGAAATGGCTTTGTAGATAAAGCGAATAAGGGATTACCTGATTATTTTCCGGATTGATAATTTCAGAATGTTTTTGGCTTTCGATCTTGCCATAATTCAATGCATTTAAAACCATCACGCTGCTTGCCGCTGCACAAAAAACCGGGCTGATTTGTGGCTGAAAAAAATTCACTAATTGATAAAAATCATTTTTAAATTGACTTCTCTCCAAGCGTTTCAGACCTTCTTCGCTATTCCAGACTTCGCTGGCCAAGGCAAAATCTGTCCAGGCTAAATTTGTAAAGAGAAAAAATATTGCGACTGATTTTTTAAACATATGACGAAGCCGATTTTTTTAAAAATTGATGAAATTTGCGATGAGTCGCTGCGCGCCTTGATAGAAAAATTTATGCGCTATATTGCGGCGGAAAAAGGTTATTCCGCCCACACAATTAATTCCTACCGCACTGATATTCTATATTTCACTGATTTCATCTTTAGGTCGAAAGCCAAAATTGCAAGCGTGCAGGCGTTTGAGAATCTAACAGTTTATGATTTTCGCGGTTGGCTTGCTGAGCGTGTTGAAAATCACAATAATGCATCCAACGCCAGAGCGCTTGCGGCGCTGCGCTCGTTTTTTCGTTTTTTGAATCAAAATAAATTACTGCAAAATCGCGAAATTGAAAAAATTAAAACGCCGAAATTGCCAAAGCCGGTGCCAAAAGCGGTTGATGTTATTGATATTGAAAAAATTTTTGCCGCGATTCCCGAGTTTCGAAAAATTGAGTGGGAAGCTAAGCGCGACGTTGCTTTGTTAACTTTAATTTATGGTTGTGGTTTGCGCATTTCCGAAGCTTTGTCGGTGACCAAAAACAGTTTGGAAAATTCGCAAAGCTTAACTGTAACAGGGAAGGGCAAGAAGCAGCGCATGGTGCCGCTGTTGCCACAAATCACCAAAAAAATTTCTGATTATTTGGCACTTTGTCCGCATAAACTTTCCGCCGACACCCCGATTTTTTTCGCTAAATCCGGCAAGCCTTATAACCGTTTTGATTTCGATAAATTAATTGAGGCGATCCGCAAAAATCTTGGTTTGCCCGAAACAATCACGCCGCATTCTTTCCGTCATTCTTTTGCCACGCATTTGCTAGAAGCGGGCGGGGATTTGAGATCGATTCAGGAATTGCTTGGGCATGAAAGTTTGTCAACGACGCAACGTTATACGAAGGTGGATAAGGTGAGGTTGCTTAGTGTTTATGAGAAGTTTCAGAAAAGGTAGGGATTTACGATTTACGAATTACGATTTACGAGTGGGAAATTTCGTAAATCGTAATTCGTAAATCGTAAATAAAAAACCCGGCTGAGATTTCTCCCAACCGGGTTCAAAGTCGCGCTGTAGCGAAGCGCAAGCGGATTACTCAAATTTCACATCAACTTTAGTAATCTTCTTATTAAGTCTTTTCAAAACTTCATCAGTCACATCCAAATCATCTTTGAAATAAAGAGTTTGTGCGGCTGGCATGATCACATCCAATTCTTTTTCTTTAGAAATTTCGGCGATGATGTCTTTGATTTTGTCGTTAACTTTGCTCATTGAATCAAGCGAAGCTTTTTTCAGGCTGTTTTGTTTGCGATCAACGAAGGTTTTCAAATCATCAACTTTTTTCTCGAAGCCATGAGATTCTTTTTCGAAAGCTTCTTTTGAAAGCACGTTTCTTTTGCCTTCGATACGTTTTTGTTCAGCTTCCAATTCATTTTGTTTTTTGGTCACTTCTTTTTGATATTCATCCTGCTTTTTGCTGACTTTAGCTTGGATGTCACGCATTGCAGAAGATTCTTTAACGATTTTTTCGACATCTAAAATACCGATTCCGCCGGCATTAGCGTTGAAAGAGAAAAGTGCAACGACTGCTGCGGCAAGGAAAATTTTTTTCATAAGATATTTGATATTGATTGTTCGAGTAGTGGTGTCGTTGAGAATTCACGATCGCAAAAAAACCTATTTAGCGAAGTTTACTTTTCAACAGCCAGTTTTGATGCTTGTCTTTTTAAGACTACAGCCCTAGGTTACGCGCCCCTTTTTAAAATTTTTCTCACATGCAAAAAATCAATCGTCCGACTACTGCGCAAGCCGAAGAAGCTGTAAAAACTTTAATCGCCTGGGCTGGAGATAATCCTGAACGTGAAGGCTTGCGCGACACGCCAAAGCGTGTGGTTAACGCTTATCGCGAATTTTTCTCAGGCTATGATGCCGATCCGGAAAAAATTCTAGGCAAAACTTTTGAAGAAATCGGTGATTATGAAGAAATGGTGCTGCTAAAAGACATGCGCTTAGAGTCGCATTGCGAACATCATATGGTTCCCTTCATCGGTAAGGCTCATATCGCTTATATTCCCGATAAAAAAGTGGTTGGAATCAGCAAAATCGCGCGCTTGCTTGATGTTTACGGCAAACGTTTGCAAACCCAGGAAGTGATGACAATCCAAATCGCCGAGACAATTAATAAAGTGTTAAAACCAAAAGGAGTTGCAGTTTTAATTGATGCCAAACATCAATGTATGACCACGCGCGGCATCCACAAAATCAACACTTCAACCATCACCACCAGCATGCTTGGCTTGTTCAAAACTGATCCGCAAATGGAAGGCAGATTTTTGTCGATGATCAAACTTAATTCGAGCGAATGTTAGTTAAGATGCGCGCGCCCATCATTTTGGCTTCAAGTTCCAAGATCCGCCAAAGAATTTTGCAGGAAGTTGGACTTGAGTTCAAAGTAATGGCGCCGCTTTATGATGAAGATGAAGAAAAGAAAAATTTAAAAAAAATGGCGCCAAAAAAACTGGCGCTTTTTTTAGCAAAAGAAAAAGCTCTCTCAATTAGCAGAAAATTTCCTGCCGCTTATGTGATTGGCTCGGATCAAGTTTGCGAATTTGAAAAAAACGAAATTTCCAAATCAAAAAATGCCGCCGAAGCCTTAGCGCAATTAAAAAAATTCAACGGCAAAAAACATTTTCAAAATAATGCCGTTGTGGTTGCAAAAAATGGCAAAATAATTTTCGAAAATTTTTCGCGTGTCGAATTAAAAATGCGCAAAATGTCGTTGTCAGAAATAAAAAAATATGTCGAATTCGACCAGCCTTGGGGCTGCGCTGGAAGTTATAAATATGAATCTTTAGGCAAGCATCTTTTTGAAAAAATTAAGGGCGATTATTACTCAGTTTTAGGTCTTGCAATTCAGCCTCTATTAGGTTTTTTTCATCACAAAAAATTAATCAGTTTCTAAATTTATGGATATTCTTCTTAGCATTATCACGCTGACTTTTCTCGAAATTGTTTTGGGTATCGACAACCTGATTTTCATCGCACTTGCCGTTGCTAAACTTCCAGCGAAAGACCGTAAAGTCGCGCGGGCGTTTGGTTTGTCGCTTGCGCTCATTATCAGAATTTTGATGTTGCTCACGCTTTCTTGGGTGATGAGTTTGACCGATCCGCTATTTTATGTTGGCTCACTTGGCTTCTCGTTTAAAAATTTCCTGCTGATTTTTGGCGGCTTGTTTTTGATTGTGAAAAGCGGTTTGGAAATAGGCAATGATGTGCTTGGGATTCACGACAGCAAAGAAGAGAAAAAAGTTAATGCCGCCAAAAATATGATCGCAGCGATTTTGCAAATCACGCTTATCGATTTCATTTTCTCTTTCGATTCAATCATCACCGCAGTTGGTATGACAAATAATATTCCAATCATTGTCACCGCTATTATCATTTCGATGATTTTGATGCTTGTTGCATCTGAACGTTTGAGTTATTTTTTACACACTTATCCATCACTAAAAATTGTGGCGCTTGCTTTCATTTTTATGATCGGAGTCATATTGCTGGCGGATGGAATGCATATGGTAATTTCCAAAGCCTATCTTTATTTCGCGTTATTTTTCACGATCTCGGTGGAATCACTTAACATCATTGCACGCAAGCGGCACTAAATTTGTTGCTTACTTGCTTTTAACTTTTTTAATTTTCTCAAAATAAATCTCTAAAAAAAAATATGAAAAAAATTTCCCTCGTAATTTTGGCGCTGTCTTTGCTTTCTTCTTGCGCAGCATTGAAAAGCTTCCAAAAGCCGTCGCAGCTTGATTCACTTGATCGCTCAACCAAGTTTGACTGGAAAAGATTTTTCAATGGTGATGTTGAAGGTTTTGCTGTAATTCAAGATGGCAGCGGAAAAATTATCGAAACTGAAACTTTCAAAATTAACGGAAAATGGGATGATAATAAAGGCGTGATCCAGCAAAATTTCACTTATGGTAGTGGTGATAAAGATAGCAGAACCTGGTTGATCACTCTTGAAAATGACGGAACTTTCACCGCGATTGGCCACGACATTACTGCTCCGGCGCAAGGCAAACAACAAGGCAATGCGATGCAAATGAATTACACTTTGCTTCTTGGTGGCAAAGATAAGCAAAAAGTTAAAGTAACTTTCGAAGATAAAATTTATCTCGTTGATGACAAATCTGCGATCATGATTTCTGAATCAACTGCCGGTTTTTCTGACTCAAAAAAATCAATTATCTCTCTTAAAAAACTTGGTAAAGATTAATGACAAAGCACAGCCATATTCTTTTTTCCTACATCTTTGATGCTGACGGAAGAGCCAGCAAGCTTGAAAATCAGCGCGTTTCCGAAGAATTGAAAAATGAAGGGCTGACATGGGTTCATCTCGATGCCAATAGCCATTTCACGCAGAAATGGATCAAAAAAGAAGTTAGCTATCTTGATCATTTAATCATCGATGCTTTGACAGCCGAAGAAACCCGCCCAAGGGTGACGGAATTTGCTGAGGGTTTGTTAGTGATTTTGCGCGGTATTAATCTCAATCAAAATGCCGAGCCTGATGACATGGTGTCACTGCGTATCTGGGTTGATAAAGATCGCATCATCACTTTGCAGCGCCGCGACATGAAAGCGGTTTTCGATTTACGCAATCAAATTGAAGAAGGCAAAACGCTCAAAACTTCTGGCGAATTTTTATATAATTTAATTTATCAGATTTTGAATGTGACTTCGCCATTTCTTTATGCGCTTGGCGACAAGCTTGATGTGCTCGAAGAAAAAGTTATCAAAGAACAAGATATTGATTTCCGTGGCGAAGTGCGCCAGATCAGAACCCAATCCACAGTTTTCAAACGCTATCTCTCTCCGCAGCGCGAAGCCATCGCCAAGCTGCGCATTTGTGATCATGCCTGGATCGATGATTGGTCGAAAAGACATTTTCAGGAAAATCTTGATCACATCACCATGATGATTGAGGAAATTGACGAAGTGCGCGACCGCGCGCAAATCCTGCAGGAAGAGATGTTTCATGGGCTGACGGAAAAATTGAACAAAAGCATGTATAGCTTGTCGCTGGTTGCTTCTGTCTTCATTCCACTGACTTTTTTCACCAGCATTTTTAGCGTCAATATTGGCGGGTTGCCTGGTGTTGGCATGGAACATTCCTTTTTGTGGATGATGCTTTCAATGGTGGTGATGGCGGTGGTTCAAATTATTTTCTTCAAAAAGAAAAACCTCTTTTAGGTGAAAAAAATCCTCTTCATTTGCACCGGAAATATTTGTCGCTCGCCAACGGCAGAAGCAATTGCGCGTCACAAAGCGCAGCAAAAAAATTTAGCTGATAAATTTATTTTCGATTCCGCCGGAATTGAAGGATTCCACAGCGGCGAAGCTCCAGACGCGCGTTCAATTGCAGTTGGAAAAAAAAGAGGCGTATCATTTTCGCAAATTGCAGCGCGCAAAATAAAAAATTCTGATTTCGTGAATTTTGATTTGCTTTTGGCGATGGACCGTTCTCATTATTCGCGCTTATTGCAAATTGCACCAACTCAATTCAAAGAAAAAATAAAATTGTTCTTACCTTTCTGTGAGCCGTCCAACTTTATGGGAGAAGAAGTCATCGACCCTTACTACAAGGATGAAGATGCTTTTGAAAAAGTCTTTTCTGCCATAGACTCTGCCCTCGATAATTTTTTTAAAAATTTAGCTAAGTGAAAAAAATTTTTATCACCATTTCATTATTTTTTCTTGCCGCTTGTGGTGGCGGCGGTGGAGGCGGCGGCGGTGCTGCTCCGACAGTGAGCGGTGGAGGTGGCGGCGGCAGCGGTGGTGGTGGAACTACCTGGATTTCAGGCGTTACAACTGCCGAAGCCAATGTTTATCGCACGGCGGAATATAACGTCCAAACCGGCCTTGAAGAAATACATGCTGCCGAAGCTTATGCCTCACTTGCCAAAAACGGCAAAAGCACTTTTGGTAGTGGGGTGATTGTTGGTGTTACTGATACGGGCATTCAGACTAATCATCCCGAATTTTCCGGTGCAATTGATCCCCACACTGCAAATAGCGGTTGGAGTTTTAGTTCTAGCGAAATGGGTCACGGAACCCACGTTTCTGGAATCATCGCGGCAAATAAAGATGGTGTTGGAATGCAAGGTGTGGCGCCGGATGCGACAATCCTTGGCGTCTTTATGTTAAATGGTGGCAGTTCACCGGATGGATTATATGGCATAAAATATGCCGCCGATAATGGTGCAAAAGTTGTCAATGCAAGCTGGGGCTATGCCAATCCTGATCACAGCACTTTTGAGGTTGGTATCGGAACGCCGACTTATAATAGTTATAAAGCCGCGTTTCTTGCTGATTTCACGGCGCTTAAAAATGATGATGCTTTATTTGTTGCGGCAACCGGAAATTCGGCATATACTGATTATGTGGGCATACCCGCACTTTATGCGCAAGACCCGGATTTTCAGGGATATATTATCGCCGTTGGCTCAGTGAACAGCGCGGGAGTTATTTCTAATTTCAGCAATCGCTGCAAAGAGGCGAAAGATTATTGTATGGTGGCACCAGGCGGCGACACTGATGCGGGCATTACCGTTCTTACTGAAACAATCACCAGCACTTTTCCAAATAGCACTTATGCCGGAGAAGCCGGAACCTCAATGGCCGCGCCGCAAGTTAGCGGTGCTGCGGCAGTGATTCGTGGCGCGTGGAATTTTTTAACGGCGCCGCAAGTGATGCGGATTTTATTTCAAACTGCCACCGATCTTGGCGCGCCAGGAGTTGATGATGTTTACGGCAATGGCTTGCTAAATCTTTACGCCGCGGTGCAGGCGCAAGGACAAAATCTCATCGTTTTTGGTTCATCAGTTTCAACTACAGGTTATGATGCAAAAAATTCTTCGATGATGACCAGCGCAATTTTTGGTGATGCCTTCACTCATAATGTGGCACCGCAACTTGCCAATGTGGTTTTCTTTGATGATTTCGGGCGTGATTATAAAGCCAATCTCGCTGGCCACATCAATAGTTATAAACCAACGCATCAAACTGATCTTTCTTATTTGATGGCTAACAACATCAACAGCCGCGTGGTGCCAATAAATTTTGGCGAAGGTGCCAAAGCGACGATGAAATTCAATCTCTCCAATTTTAAAAACCCTGATGCGCCAAATATGATGGGATTAAAACATTTGGTGATGGATCCAACCCGCGATCCGCAATTGATGAACATCCAAAATAGTGGTTTTTCTTTCGCGCAAAAAGATTTGCTGACAAAAAATTCTGCGCTGGGTTTTGCTTTTAATTATGACGAAATTTCGTCGCGCCAGCAAAAAGATTTCGGCACTTCCGGATTTATTTTGAAAAATAATTTTGGCGCCAGTCCTTATCAGGACTTCATGCGCCAAGGTTCAGGAAATTTTTGGTATAATAGCCGTAAATTTAATCAGCTCTTTGTTGATCAGAATTTTTTCGACCAAAAATTTGCGTTGAAATTTTCTTATCAAAATTCTTACGAGAGCCCGCAGCTTGGTTTGAAAGGCCAAAAACAAAATGAGATGGTTGATTTGGGAATGATGTTGCGCAGCAAAAATGATCTGAGTTTTTTGCTTTCAAGCGGCAGTTTGACCGAGTTTAATAATAATATGCTAAACTCGCGAAGCGTTGGGGCATTTGCATCCGCAGGTGATGTAAAAACAACTTATGTGAAACTCACCGCGGCAAAAAAATTCCTCGAACATTTCCAACTCATCGCCAGTTTTTCGGAAGGCATTTCTAAAATTAACGGCAATCAAATTGGAATTTTCCGCTCATTTAATGATGTGCGCAGCCGCAGCACTTCTGTGGCTTTGGTTCACGATAATTTCATGAATGGCGAAATCGGTTTATCTTATTTAGAGCCGCTTCGCGTTTATCGTGGCTCGGTAAATTTTGACGTGCCGGTGGCGCGCGATTTTTACGGAAATGTTACGCGCTATCAAGGCTCGGCATCCCTTGCGCCAAATGGCCGCGAGCAGGATTTTGAAATTTTTTATTCGCGATTATTGCAAGATTCCGCAAGCTTGCGCATGAATTTTTTGGTGCAAAAAGAAATGGCCAACATCAAAAATTTTCCCACCAATTATTTAGGTTTTGTTAGTTACGGCAAAAAATTTTAGTTAATTTCAAAGAGAGTAAAAATTGATTCATCACGCCTGGCAGAAATTAAAGATATTTTTCGGCGCGGCATAAAAGCGGAAATTATCGAACTATTTGAGAAAGTTGTAGAAACTCCGGCTTTGATGAGCGCAATTGCACAAGCAGTTAATGAGCTGGGAGAATTTCAATGTGCCTCGGATCGTTCAATTAAAGGTGCGGATTTTATTTTCCGCACTGCTTTGAGCAAACCGGAATATATCGAAATCGTTAAATTTTTTATCACCGGTGGGGAAGTTGATCTGGATCAGGTTGATGGCAATGATAAAACGCCGCTGACTATTGCGATGCTAAATAATAACCGCGCGGCGTATGATCTCTTGCTGGAAAATAATGCCGATATCGAGGCTTTTGGTGAAGATGGCTGGTCACGTAATTGCTGTTGGAAATTATGATTATGCCACGCCGCTTTTTGAGCGCGGTATGTCAATTGATGGCAAGGATCCAAACGGCAGCACCGCTCTGCAATATGTTGCGGTGTTGTCGGTTGCGCAGCATGATAGAGCAGAGCGCGAGCGAGCTGATGTTTTTTTTAGAGAGCAATTGCGCAAAAAAAATCCGCAAATTTCCGAGCCGCAAATTGAGCAAATGAGAAAATTTCTGCTGGCGAAAAGTTTTTTGACGATGACTTATACCAATAAAGCTTTTCCTTTTCCGGTTACATGCGAAGTGCCTTTTATCTTTAAATATTTGATGCCGCAATTGGGTGAAAAACTTCCTAAATTTCGCGAATTTTCTGACCTTATTGATAAGCTAATTAACCGTGAAGATGTGGCGTTGCCCCATGGTAAAAATTTAACCGTGATGGTATCAAATATTGATTGTCACGCCTCTTATTTTGCCATTGAATCTGCTGCATTAGATGTCGTGCCAACAGCGGTTTATTATATTGACGGTGCCAATGTTTTTCCGATTCCAGATGTGGATGGATTATGTTTTGGTGCGGCAAAATATCAGCTTGAGAAAGGTTTATATTCAGATGTGAATGGAGTTAGAGGATTTCTAAGTCAAATTACCACATCTGATTACGATGAGCTGAAAGGAGAATTAGAAGTAATCACTATGGAAGATGAAGAGCCGGCAACATTCATTCCACTACCAAAGCAAACGCGTGACACTTGCGAGATGAAATCTTTTACAACCTTGCTGCGTTTGCTAAATATGCTGGCCAATAATCGTGAACTGCGCTTGGATCAAGGTGTTGTAAGCGGAGAAGGTTATGATGCTTACAAAGAATTTAAATATGAGATGATTAAGTTATGCACTGATATTGTTGTTACAGAAGCGCTTGATGAGAAATCGCCTTCATGTCTTAAAGCGCAGAAATTTTTATCCGAACAAATTGCTCCTAATGTTGAAAGAAAGGTTGAAGAACAGGAGCGCGAGGAAACGCTGCAATTAGCGCAATATGTTATAGAGAAGGTGAATTTAGTTTTGCCAAAAAGCAGCCCGAAAAAAGTTTCGAGCGATCATTTGGATCATGATTCGAGAGGGTCGGGAGTTTCAGCTTAATTTTTTACTTCCGCATCGGGAAGAACTTTATTGGCGATGGCCTGGCGTGTAATCGCATAACACAGCAAATTCGCAATCAGCAAATTCAGCGCAATTAACACCAAAGTTTTCGCAAAAGACAACCAGGAAAAACGCATCAATTCAACAGCAATAAGGAGCAGGGGAATGATATAGCAATTGCTGATCATCATGATGTGGCTCATCACAAAAACATCTTTGGCTTTTAGAAAGGCAATTGAAGCAAGAAGCAGTAGGCCGCAGCAAATTATGGTTAAGATGATCGAGAGATAAATCATATTTTTTTGCGGTTGAATAAGAGGAATAAAACCGCCACCAACTGCACTAAAAATAAAATGATGATGATGTCGAGGATCGCGTCAAAATCGGCGATCGAATTAAGCAAGATCAGCAAAATAATATTGGTGAAGATGAAATAAAAACTGCTGATCTTTTCATAAACATTATGCGAAAAAAAGCCGCGAATCGCGATGATGACAATTGCCAGAATTAAACAAATTGAGACGATTGCTGCCATAAATTTTAATAAATTCCTGCGGGGCTTTCTTCCTCTTTTGATTGGCCTTCTTCGTCATTCTCATCATCCTTCGCAGAATTATCAGAATTATTATCAAGCAAATCAGTCATTTTATAAGCCTCGAAAAATATTTTATCGCGCGGCGTTGCCGGAGTTGGGAACTTGCCAGTGGTGCGATCAATCTTCACAAACTTCACGGTGTTTGGCACGCGGAAAGGTGTTGAAGGTTTATCCTTCAAAGCTTCTTTCATGAAATTTACGAAAACCGGAAGTGCCACTGACGCGCCGGTTTCTTCAGCGCCGAGCGATTTTGGGGTGTCGAATCCGATATAAACCGCAGCCACCAAATCAGGCGAGAAGCCAACAAACCATGAATCGTAAGAATTATTTGTGGTGCCGGTTTTACCGCCGATAATTTTGCCAACAGCTTTGGCACGTGCCGCGGTGCCACGTTCTACAACGCCTTGCAACATTGAAGTGATTTGATAAGCAGTGGCAGAATCAGTAATTTCTTCGCGACTTTCATCAAGCACCGGCAATGGCAATTGGCCTTTGAAATCAATGATCTCATCGCTTTTTACCGCGCATTCATGACATTCGCGTTTGTCGCGGCGATAAATTGTTTTGCCATCACGATCCTGAATTTTTTCAATCATTGATGGTGTGATTTTTTTGCCGCCATTGACCATCATTGCATAAGCAGTAGCAAGGCGTAACACCGTTGTTTCGGTTGAACCAAGAACGAGAGAATAAATTTTTTGCGGATTATCATTAACGCCGAATTTTTTCACTACATCAACCACTTTATCCAAGCCAATTTGATCAGCCATGCGCACGGTTGTAACGTTGCGCGATTGCTCAAGGCCGATGCGCAAAGTGGTCGGACCATAAAATTGTCCGGAATAATTGCTTGGTTTGTAAGGCGGTAAGCCAAAGCCCTGATTGAGCGAAATTTCTTCATCCATGATTATAGTGCTTGGCGTCATACCGTTTTCAAGCGCGGCGATATAGCCAAAAGTTTTCATGGTTGAACCAGGCTGGCGTTGTGCTTGTGTTGCGCGATTGAATTGATTTGGTGCGTCAACATAGCCACCACTCATCGCCAAAACTCGGCCGCTATGCGGATCAAGTGCGATGAAACCACCATTAACTTCGGGAATCTGGCGCAAAATATAAACGCCGTTTTTGGCAGTTTGCTCAACCAAAATTACATCGCCCACATTCAAAACATCGGTAACTTTTTTTGGTGTGGCGCCGCGCCCGTCAATGCTGATATATTTGCGCGCCCATTTCATCGAGTTAAATTCAATTGAACCCAAAGCACCATTTTCAACGCCGATGCTGACGAGATCTTTGGAAGTTGAGAGCACAACTGCGCGATACCAGGAATCTTTGTAAAGTTTTTTCACATCGAATTTCTGCAATTCTTCCTGCCATTTTCCGGTGGCATCAATTTTGCCCAGCGCGCCGCGATAGCCATGCTTTTGGTCATATTCTTCAATGCCGCTTTCAAGAGCTTTTACGGCGATATTTTGCAAAGTCGGATTTAGCGTAGTGCGAATCACATAACCATTTTCAAACACGCTGTTTGAGCCATAAAGTTCGCTTAATTCTTTTTTCACGCTGTCAGAGAAAAAGCTGGCGCGAATAACATCATCATCAGCTTTGCTGTGAAGAGTGATTGGTTTTTCCATCGCTTCTTCGCCTTCTTTTTCCTCAATGAAATTTTCATCGATCATGCGCTGCAACACCCAATTTCTGCGGTCTTTCGCCTTTTCGATATTTTTGCGCGGATCAAGTTTTGACGGAGCTTTGGGCAAAGTTGCGAGAAGCGCATCTTCTTCAAGCGTTAATTCATCAATTGATTTATTGAAATAAACCTGCGCCGCGGCAGCAACACCATAAGCGCCGGAGCCTAGATAGATCTGGTTTAAATAGAGTTCTAAAATTTTATCTTTTGGAAAAGCTTCCGACATTCTGAAAGCCAAAATCGCTTCTTTAATTTTGCGCTGGAAAGTTTTTTCACGCGTCAGCAAAAAGTTTTTTACAACTTGCTGCGTGATCGTCGAAGCGCCGCCCATGCTGCCTTCGCCTTTCATCATGCCGATAAAATTGTTGATTGATGTTCTAAAAATCGCCAGCGGATCAATGCCGGAATGTTTATAAAAATTGGCATCTTCGGCAGCCAAAAATGCGTTGATCAAATGTTTTGGGATGCGATCAATTGGCACGAAAATTCTTTTTTCTTTGGAAAATTCACTGATGAGAGAACCATCTGCGGCGTAGAGGCGAGAGGTGATGATGGGATTATAATTTTTTAACTGCTCATAATCCGGAAGATTTTCGCTATAGCGTTTAAACATGAAAAATCCAAATGCGATAAGCAGCAGGACAAAGAAAAGCGAAATAGTGACTAAGGCACCGAAAGTTTTTTTCATATTTTGTTTTTTGCGAAATATTCATCGATTGCCGCAACCAATCCCGCGGCAACTTTGCGTTTATAAGAAATGCTGTTTAGCAATTTTTCTTCATTCTTGTTCGAAAGATAGCCAAGCTCGATCAAAACCGAAGCCATATCCGGCGCGGTTAAAACAGCAAAACCGGCATAGCGGTGCGAATTTTGTAGAATTTCTACGTCGGATTTTTTGACTGATTTGATGACGGCATTAGCGAAATAAGATGAGCTGTTTTTAGATTGGCGCTGCGACAAATCAATTAGAGTTTTCATGATGTCGTGGCTGGCGCCGGAGAAGTCTACGCCGTTGATAATGTCCGCCTGGTTTTCTTTTTGTGCGAGCAATTCGGCGCGTTTATCGGAAGCTTTTTCAGATAAAGTATAAATCGAAAATCCTGAAACATCGGAATCAGAAATTGCGTTGGCGTGAAGCGAAATAAAAAGATCAGCTTTTTTCTTACGCGCTTTTTCGACGCGTTGGAAAAGCGGAATAAAAAAATCATCATCGCGCGTTAAATAAACTTTGTAGCGCCCCGTGTTTACGAGCTGTTTGCCGAGTTCTTTGGCATAAGAAAGCGTAATATTTTTTTCCTTAGTGCGCGCGAAATTTCCAATCGTTCCCGGATCTTTCCCGCCATGCCCCGCATCAATCACAATCACCGGCATACGGCCTTTTGGCGTGGCTTTGAAAGTTTTTTTAACAATATATTTCGCTGAGCCGTCCGGATTTACAACGCGCCTGGTTTCAACTTCAAATTCTTCAACTTTTGCAGTGATAAAATCCTGCGATTTCTCATTGGTAATTCCGGTAATTTCAGAGGTGATAAGATTTTTTTTGAGATCAAGTTTGGTGTTTTTGACATTTAATTTTTGCGTCAAATCAAAAACCACGCGCAAATTATTTTCGTCATTTCGCACGCGAAAAGATTTTATAAAAAAAGGCAGAACCGGCGCGTAATCTGCTTTCTCAAGCTGGGCATTTGCAACATCAATGACGAGACGATCAGGATTTGTCAGCGTAAAAATTTTAAAGGAAGCTTTTTGCGAGAGCGCAATTTCGAGTTTATTTGTGCCGGTGAAGAGTATTTTTTTTACCAAAATTTTTTGTGGCGCGGCAAAAACCACCAAAGAAAAAAAACAGCAAAAAAGGCTCGCGATCAAGGCTATTCCTGCTGTCTTTGTTTTTGTCATTATTGCTGAAATAAATTTTTTAGAATTTCTATTTCGCAAAAATTTTAGCTGCAAGAAATCACTTAATGTTGTTGCACTAGTGAATTTACAACTCTGAAAGTGGAAAACTTACGCCAAAATATTGTCTAGTGACTTTGTGCTTCAGCTACAGAGATTTTTGCTCGATCTGCTGTGACTTGAATAACTCTTGGGGAAGGACGATTTTCAAAAGGAGTATAATCTTCTATAGAATCGTCATCCTCTACTGCATATGAAATACTGTAACCTGGATTTTGAGTTTGGCTTGGTTTTTTCTTGTAAGAACGTCCTCCCATCAAGGTAGCAGCAATTTTCCCGCTTTCTTCTACAGCCTTCATTGATTTTTCAACCAATCCATTATTTAGAAAAGGTAGATGAACGTGAGTTGGGTTTGGTAAGATGCTGGCATTTTGATCAGCAACAACATCAACGCTGCACAATTTGCCAAATTCGAAACTTTCTTCAGAGATTTTTTCATCCAGATGGTGCGAACAATTTTGTCCAAAATAACGATCATCAATGTGATGATGATGGTGATGGTGGTGTTCATGCTGATGTTCATGCTGATGTTCAGGGTGTTGTTCATGATGATGTTCAGGGTGTTGTTCATGATGATGTTCAGGTTGTTGTTCATGATGATGTTCATGCTGGTGTTTATGATGATGTTTTGCATGATGAGCTTTTGCCTTCTCAACCAGCCTTTTTTCTTTTTCTGGAAGAGATTCAAAATCTTTTCCTCCTATTTGTTCTTTGTGATTACGATAAAGAAATTTCACATAATCCTCTCTCTTAAAGTCGATCATGGCTTTGCTTAAATTCTTTTTTGCTTTTTTGGGTGAAATCATCATTCTCGACTCTAAAGCTTGTAAAGATGTAATTTGTTCTTGTTTTTCATAGTGCGCAAAAATTTCTTGTAATCCTTGATCAAGATTTGCTGCACAAGATAGTGCTGACTCGTTACGCATTTGATGTGATTTGCGGTAAAGTGCTGTAAATACAAGGTCTGAAGCTAGTAAAGTTCCGGCAAGTACCAATGCGCCAACATTTGAGAAAAAAGCAGTTACAGCAGTGGCAACTGATAATCCAAAACGGGCAATGCCGCTTAATGAACCAATTGAGCGAAATGTCATCGCTGCCCACTTGTAGTAAAAAGGTATTTTTTGGTAGTGAGTTTTGTTAAAATTACAAAGTTGATCGAGCGATTTTTTTATAGTATCTTCAAGGTCTTTTAACGACTTTTCTAAATTTTCAAGATTCTCATCTGTTTCCAAAGATTGCGCACCTAATTTAATATTTTTTATTCTTTCTTTCAGAATTTCCCTTTTTTCATAAAGGTCGCCAATCATCAATATTGCGGTGTTCTCTAGATACTTCAGTAAATATCCGCGCCCCTCGAGATCACGATTTAATTGCCAACCTTTGTTCATCGCGCCATAAACTAAGTTGATGGTTGCTGGAATTGTTGAAATTATCGGAATAGCAACAGTGGCAGCTCTTGATGCGGTGTCTAAAATTGATAAAGTTGCGCTGGCAACACCGGTTGAAACTGAAGAAGAGGTAGAAAACCAGCCCGAAAATAAGCGTTTTTTCGAATTTGATTTAATATCTTCATTAAGATTTGAAATGACTTCAGATATTGATAAATCTGATCGATCGCCATATTCTGCTTTTACTTTTTCTGCAAATGCAGAAAGGTAAGGAAATTTTTTATCGTGAGGAATTTTTTCGGAATTTCTTAAAACTTTTGCGAAAAATTGAGAGAAGAGATTTGGCATAATAAAGCTTAAGTTATGTTATAATATAACATCCCTAAGCTTTGATAATTAAAGGACAATAAAAATGAAAGCGAAGCATAATCACAAAGACTGCCAACTGAGAATAAAAGAAAAGATCGACAAAATTTGTGAGCAAAAAAATCTTAACTTAACCCCAATTAGAAAAAGAGTTTTGGAAATAATTGCTGCAAGTCATAAGGCTTTAAAAGCCTACGATATACTTTCAAAATTGAAGGAAGAGGGTTTTTCCGATAAGCCACCAACGGTTTATCGTGCTCTTGATTTTTTAATTGAGCAAAAAGCAATTTATAAACTCAGCAAAGTTAACGCTTACGCCGCCTCATTTAACGAAAAAAGCCAAGATTTTACCTGCTTTTTGATTTGTGATAAATGTCTTTCTGCCGAAGAATGTTATGATGTGGCGTTGCTTGAAGCTGTAAGAAAATTGGCAGAAAAAAGAAAAATAAAAAATCTAGAAGTTGAACTAGAATTTAGATGTGCCAATTGCTGAGAAGTTAAGTTGTTTGACGGGAACTTAGGTTAACCAAACTTCAGGCTACCTATAAAATATATCCAATTTGTTTTAATCGGTTTGGTGTTGCCTAAGTATTTTTGAGCTGCTGCAGGTCTTAAACCTTAATTTTTCAAAAGATTACAATTTACTTTGCGCCGCTAATTCATAAGTTACGCGCCTTCCTCAAGTATTTCTCAATCAAAAATTTATAAAAAATGTGCGGAATTGTTGGCGTTGTTGGCAGTGAAAAATCTGTCGCAATCATTCTTGATGGCCTAAAAAAATTGGAATATCGCGGCTATGATTCAGCCGGCGTTGCCGTGCTTGAAAAAGGCAAATTTCAAACCGTGAAAGAAGAGGGCAAAATCTCGCGCCTTGAAGCAGCGCTAAAAAAGAAAAAGTTGCAATCGGTGATTGGAATTGGCCACACACGCTGGGCAACTCATGGTCGTCCAAGCAAGGAAAACGCGCATCCGCATGCTTCATCAAAAGTTTGTGTGGTTCACAATGGCATCATCGAAAATCACCAAGAGCTGAAAAAAAAGTTAGAAAACGTCGGCTCAAAATTTTTAAGCCAAACTGACACTGAAGTCGCGCCGCATTTGATTGAATATTATTATTCGCGCAGCGACGGCGATGTGAAAAAATCCCTGCTTGAAGCCACCAAAGAAATTAACGGAACTTTCGCGCTCGCCGTAATGTTTGCCGGAAATGATGATTTAATTGCCGTTGCCAAACGTGGCTCGCCGCTTGTGATTGGCGTTGGTGAAAATGAAAATTATGTCGCCTCCGATTATTACGCTTTGTCAGCTTACACCAATAAAATCATCGTTTTGGAAGATAATGAATTTGCCCTAATTTCAAAAAGTGAAATTGAAATTTTCGATGCTCGCGGTCGCAGCGTGAAAAAAGAAATCCAGACAATGGAAGTTGAAAATAACAAAGTTTCGAAAGAAGGCTTCGACCATTTCATGCTCAAAGAAATTTACGAACAGCCACGCGTGATTGAAGAAACCATGCAGGCCTATGCTGATTTGAGCAATGCTTCGATTCACTTGCCGAACTTCGCTTTCGACATTAAAAAAGTTGATAAAATTACCATCGTTGCTTGCGGCACTTCTTATTATGCCGGCTTGGTGGCGAAATATTTAATTGAAAAAATCGCGCAAATTGAAGTGGAAGTTGATATTGCATCTGAGTTTCGCTACCGCGCCCATCCTTTCCGCGATGACAATTTGATGTTGTTCATTTCGCAATCGGGAGAAACTGCCGATACTTTGGCGGCGCTAAAATATGCCAAAGCCAATAAGCAAAAAATTCTCTCAATTGTAAACGTTGCGCACAGCACGATGGCGCAATTATCTGATTCAATTATTAGAACAGTTGCTGGTCCAGAAATTGGTGTTGCTTCCACAAAAGCTTATACCGCGCAAGTTTCAACAATCGCACTTTTGGCAATTCATTTGGGTTTTAGCCGCGGAAAAATTTCGCCAAAAAACAAAGCTAAACTTTTGCAGGAACTCGCAGAAAGCGGCGCCAAAATGTCGCATATTTTTGAAAAAGACGAAATCAAAAAAATCAAAAAAGTGGCGCAAAGCCTTGTTGGATCTAAGTCGTTGCTTTATATCGGCCGCGGCGTTTCGCAAATTACTGCTTTTGAAGCGGCACTTAAACTTCGCGAACTTTCTTATATCAACGCGCAAGGAATTGCTGCCGGTGAATTAAAACACGGAACGATTGCTTTGATTGATAAAAAAATGCCGGTGATTGTTGTGGCGCCGCACAATGTTGAAAATGATTTATTCGAAAAAACTTTGTCAAATGCGCAGGAAGTCAACGCCCGCGGCGGTAAAATCATTTTCATCTCGGATAAAGCCGGACTTTCTAAAATTGGCAAACTCGCCGAAAAACAAATAGAAATTCCAGAAGTTGAGGGCATGATTCAGGAATCCTTATTGCCAATAATTCCAACCCAACTTTTAGCTTATTACGTTTCTCTATTTATGGGAAATGATGTTGATCAGCCAAGGAATTTAGCGAAATCAGTTACAGTGGAATAATTCTCGGTCTATAACCCTCCCCTTGAGGGAGGGTCGAAGCATGAAATGCTTCGGGGAGGGGTCCCCTCCTCGGATCGCTACGCTCTCCGATCCTCCCTCAAGGGGAGGATGATTGCACCGAGTTTGTATAAAATTTAATTCAGATGTCTAAACAACAAGAAATCCGCAAAGAATTATTCAACATCGAAGCCGAGCAGGCGGTGCTCGGTACGATTATTTTGAACAACGAATATTTAAATCGCGTTGTCGAGTTTTTGCGCCCCGAGCATTTTTATGACCTAGCGCATGGCAAAATTTTTGCGCAGATTTTGCATAATGTTGATCAGGTTCACATCATCGCCAACCAAGTTACGCTCAAACAATTTTTTGAAAATACGCCCGAAACCAAAGCACTTGGCGGCGCGGCTTATCTGGCAAATCTATTATCTGTTGCCTCAGCAATTATCGACATCGCCGATTATGGCCGCGTGATTCAGGATTTGGCCTTGAAGCGTGAATTATCAATGGTTGGCGAAGATATCGTAAATCGTATTTATTCGCCGGAAGAAAAAAAATCCGCGGTTGAATTAATTGAAACCGCCGAAGCTGAACTTTTCCAATTGGCCGATCACGGCAACAACAAATCTGATTTTCGCAATATCGGATTTTCGGTAAAAGAAACTCTCGACAAAACTTTAATTGCCAAACAGCGCGACAGCCACATTAGCGGCGTTTCAACCGGGCTTGCCGATCTTGATAAAATATTAAGCGGCTTGCAGCCATCTGATTTGCTGATTTTGGCGGGACGACCTTCAATGGGTAAAACAGCGCTTGCCATCAACATCGCTTTCAACTCGTGCAAAATTTTAAACAAAGAAAAAGAAAAAAAAGCGGTGGGATTTTTCTCACTCGAGATGTCGGCCGATCAATTAGCAGCGCGTATTTTGTCGATGGAATGCAGCATCAATGCCACAAAATTTAGAACCGGACAATTAAGCGAAAGTGAATGGGAAGTAATCGCCATGCGCTCTGCGGAAGTTTCAAAAATGCCGTTTTTTATTGATGATACGCCGGCGCTCACAATCTCGGCGATTCGCACCCGGGCTCGCCGCATGAAGCGTAAAAATAATTTGGGATTATTGGTGATTGATTATCTGCAATTAATTCGCGGTGTGTCATCACGCGGCGCGGATAGCCGGGTGCAGGAAGTTTCGGAAATCACGCAAGGCTTGAAAGCAATTGCCAAAGAATTGCAAATTCCGGTGGTGGCTTTGTCACAATTATCACGTGCCGTGGAGCAGCGCCCCGACAAGCGTCCGCAACTTGCTGATTTGCGTGAATCAGGTTCGATCGAGCAAGATGCTGACGTTGTGGCCTTCATTTTCCGCGAAAGTTATTACAAAGAACGCGAGCGTCCAACTGAAGATAAAGTGGCCGAATTCCAAAAATGGAAAGCCGATATGCAACAATTGGCGCATAAAGCTGAGGTGATTATTGCCAAGCAGCGTAACGGTCCGGTTGGTTCTGTAGATTTGTTTTTTGACGCGGAATTTACGCGCTTCGGGAATTTAGATACTCATCACAGTTAAACATATTCAGTGTTGGGCGGAGTTTGTAACTCCGCCCTTATAATTCATGCCTTGTTGATTGCATGAACGTTAAGGGCGGGATTGCAAATCCCGCCCAACAGCACAATATAATTATGAAAATTTTAGGAATCGAAACCTCCTGCGACGAGACAGCTGTAGCGATTGTTGATGATGCGAAAAATATTCTCTCTCACGTTTTACGTTCACAAATTGATCTGCACAAAAAATATGGCGGTGTTGTACCGGAGCTTGCAGCGCGCTCGCACTCTGAGATTTTGGATGAATTAATTTTACTCGCACTCAAAGAAGCCAATTTAAAATTCGAAGAAATTGACGCTTTCGCTGCCACTTCCGGCCCCGGTTTGATTGGCGGCGTGATTGTTGGCATGATGGCGGCAAAAACTCTGGCATCGATTTATCAAAAACCGTTTTTGGCAATTAATCATCTTGAAGGTCATGCGCTTACAGCACGTCTTACAGGCGAAATTGAATTTCCATATTTACTGCTTTTGATCTCCGGCGGACATTGCCAAATTTTATTTGCGAATGGTGTTTCAAATTACGAAAAAATCGGCGAAACAATTGATGATGCACTGGGCGAAGCTTTTGACAAAGTGGCGCAAATGCTTGATTTGCCTTATCCGGGCGGGCCTTCAGTTGAGAAGATGGCTAAAACTGGCGATGAAAAAAGATTCAAATTTTCGCGCCCGCTAATTGGTGATAAAAATCATCTTTTTAATTTTTCATTTTCGGGTTTGAAAACTTCCGTGCGTCGCGAAATCGAAAATTTATGCAATGAGGAATTTTCACATTTCACCACGCCAAAAAAAGTTAATGAAAAAGATAAAGCTGATATTTGCGCCTCCTTTCAGCGCGTGGTTTGCGAAATTTTAATAAATCGTCTGGAAAATGTTTTAGCACATAAAAAATTTTCCAAACTCGTCATCGCCGGTGGTGTTGCAGCCAATCAATATATTTTTTCTGCGCTGCAAAATTTCGCCAAAAAAAATAAAATTGAAATCATCGCCCCGCCAATAAAATTCTGCACCGATAATGCCGCGATGATCGCCTGGAGCGGCGTTGAAAAATTGCGTCACGGAAAAATTGATGAGTTAAATTTCAAGCCCCGCGCGCGTTGGGAATTAGATGAATTAAGTTGAAGCTGTGCGCGCTCTTTTTGCTTGTTGTGCGGAATCAAGAGGTGTGGCCGAAGCAGACCTAATTCCTGCTGCATGCCTATCGCAAATTTCTTTAACATCACGGGCAAATTTCTCATCAACTTTGTCACCTGGAAGAAGAAGTTCTGCGCATAAAATTAATTTTAATATTTCAAAAACATTTCAATTGGTTTTTCCGCAGTTTCAAATTTGCCGTTGCTAACTTGCAGCACCGCTAAATTGCGTTGTACGATGCCGTTTGGCAAAAAGCGGAAAAGGCCGTCGATTCCTTCAAAGCCGTTTTTGGGCGGATTTTCGTAAGTGGTGAAATCATTGATGGTAATTTCTTTGCTGCCTTTGCGCGCAGCAATTTCGGCAATTGCGGAAGTTAAGTCATAAGCAATTGATGAAATTCGCGGCGGAAATTTGTTGAAGCTGCGATAATAAGCGCGTTCGAAATTGCGGAATTTTTCATTTTCCGGTGCGACGAACCAACTGCCGATCATGTGGAAATCATTGATGGTGGAAATATCGTCCCACTGATTTGTGCCAATCAATTGGAAGTCGCGCTCATCTTTGTTGAGGCGCTTCATTGCTGAAACGATCTTGAATAAATTTTTGCCGCCTTCGGGAATCATGATGACCTGCGGATAGATTTTATCTGCTTCGGTAACCACTGTATCTTTTTTCTTTTTGCCTTCAAAACGAGCCGAAAGCGCAAAAGAATTTATCACATTTTCAACAGCGCGATCAATATCTTTGCCGTCAGTTGCGTAAAATTCGGCCGTAATAAAATTGCCGTCGCGATTGCGTGTGATGCGTTTCATCAAATCGGTGATGGTTTTTCCGTAAGAATTATTTGGTGCGATTGTTGCAAAACTATATTTGCCATGCGCCAAAGCATAGCCCACGATCTTGTCAATTTGCGGCTCGGGCAACATTCCTGCCAAAAAAACTCCGCCCTCAGTATTAACTTTTCCCATCAATTCCTGATTGTTTGAAAGCGAAATTACGGTGATGCCGTTTTGCTTGGCGTCTTTTTCAATTGCGGCCACGGAAGTGCTGAAAACGGGGCCAATCACCACTTTGATTTTGCGATTTACGATTTCGCCAAAAGCTTTTCTGGTTTCTTCGGGTGTGTCTTTGGAATCGATCAATACCAGCTCGATATTTTTTCCTAAATCATTATCGAAAAGTGACAAAGTTGCAGCATTATAAAGGCTCCAGCCTAGATCTTTGTTTTTTCCCGAAAACGGCAAGAGCAGGGCGACTTGCACTTTGCGTTCATCTTTTTTTAGAGCATCCAAATTGCGCGATTCAAATTGGGTGTGGGTTTCTGGCTCTTGCTGCAAAAGTTCAACCGGCTTTGGCGGCGCGTTGCGATCGACTTTTTGCGGCAGATGGCAGCTGAAAATAAAAAATGCCAAAATGAGTGAAATCTTTTTCATGAGATGTAAAAAATTGGGGAATGAATTTTTAAACTATGCAAAACTTCGAAGCAAAAACTCAAGAAATAAAACCGCAAAATGCGCTTTATGTTGTAGCTACTCCAATTGGAAATCTGGCTGACATAACTTTGCGCGCGCTACAAATTTTGAAAAAAGTCGATTTCATAATTTGTGAAGATACTCGCGTCTCAATCAGGCTGCTCAATGCTTATGAAATCGGGGAGAAAAAGCTGCTTACTTATAATGATCATAATGACGAAAAATCGCGCGATAAAATTTTGCGCTTGCTGCTGGAAGGAAAATCGCTGGCTTTAATTTCGGACGCCGGAACGCCGCTGATTTCGGATCCGGGATATAAATTAATAAATTTTCTGCGTGAATTTAATCAAAAAATAATTCCGCTTCCCGGAGCGTCAGCACTGGTTTCAGCGATTTGTGCTTCGGGAATTGCCTGTGATAATTTTTTGTTTCTAGGGTTTTTACCGGCATCAGAAATTCAAAAAGAAAAACAGCTAAAAAATTTGCCCAAAAATTATAGTTTTGCGTTTTTTGAATCGCCGAATCGGGTTTTGGAAAGTTTAAAATTGATAGAAAAAAATCTCGGAAATCGCCGAGTTTGCGCCGCGCGCGAGCTAACAAAAATTCATGAAGAAATTAAAAGTGATGAAGTTGCGAAGGTGATAAATTTCTTTGCGGAGAATGAAGATAAGTTGCGCGGTGAGTTTGTGATTATCGTTGAGAAAGCAGCGAAAGATGAAAAAAATTTTAACGAGGAAGAATTGAAAAAAGAAATAAAAGCGGCGATTAAGCGCGGAGAAAGTTTGAAAGATTTATCACAAAATTTAGCGGCGATTTTTGGTTCGAACAAAAAAGAAGTTTACCAATTGGCGCTAAATATAACCCGTCATCCTTGAATCGTGTAATGCGATTTCGAGGATGAAATTTTTTTACACACCACACATGAAAAAAACCTACCAATTCGGTATTCTTGCCGAAACCGTCGCCACAATTTTCCTGCGCCTCAAATTTTATAAAATCCTCTACCGCCGCCATCGCAATCATTTCGGTGAAATTGACATCATCGCCAAAAAAGGCCGCTGCATAATTTTCGTTGAAGTCAAAGCACGAAAAAGCAAAGTGACGATCGAAGAAATGCTCACCAACGCCCAAATCGCGCGTATTTTTAGCTGCGCAGAATTTTTCATTGCCAAAAATCCACAATTTCAACAACTCGATTGGCGCTTTGATTTTATTGAGGTAAACCGCTTTTTGGCGTTAAAACATCATCGCAATTTCGTAAGTTGAAAATTACTTCTTCGCACCTAATTTCCCCGCTTCCTAAAACTTCCTATTAACAACTTAATTATCTTGTGAAACCAACAAAACCGCAGCAGCAACAGCAATCTTCATCCAATAATAATTTTTTTAAATTTAACGAACAGATCAAATCAAAAGAAGTTCGACTGATTGATCAGGATGGAAAAATGGTTGGTGTGGTGCCGACAGCGGAAGGCATCCGCATGGCTCAGGAAGTGGGCTTGGATCTCATCGAAGTTTCGCCAAATGCTAATCCTCCGGTTTGTAAAATTTCCAATTTCGGCAAGATGAAATATGAGATGCAGAAAAAAGCGGCGGACGCCAAGAAAAAACAAAAAGTTGTCGAAGTAAAAGAAATCAAAATGACGATCAATATTGGTAAGAGCGACTACGAAACCAAGATCCGTCACACTAAAGAATTCATCGAAAAAGGTCACAAAGTTAAAGTCAGCATCAGAATGAAAGGCCGCGAAATCACGCATCGCGACATCGCCGAAAAAATGATGGCCGACATTGTTCGTGATACTGAGAGTTTTGCCAAACCCGAAGTCAACCCAAGGCTGGAAGGCATGCAGATGATCGCTACATTCATTAAAAAATAATTTTTAAAAATTTAAAAAATGAAAAATCTAATCGAGCAATTGCTAAAACTTTCGCAAAAAGATGCGAAGAATTCCGGCGAAAATTTTGCGAATTTTCTAAAAAGTTTTTATTCGCAGAATCAAGCTTCAGACTTTGCAAATTACGATGCCGATGCGCTTTATAACCTGGCGCAATTAAGTTTTGATTTTTTTCAGAATCGCAAAAATAGCGAAACCAAAATCAGAATTTCCAATCCCACAAATTCATTTTTTACCATCATCGACATCACAACAATTGATGCGCCGTTTTTGATTGATTCAATTGTTGGGCACCTAGACAGCCAAGGCATCAAGATTAGAAATATCATTCACCCGATTTATTCAGTAACACGCGATAAAAGTGGTAAGCTCGAAAAAATTTCTGCGGGAGCCGCGGAATCAGTGATCCAATTGCATGTTGAGAAAATCACTTCTGCTGCTTTGATCGAAAAATTAGAAAAAAATATCCGCAAAATTATCGCCGCAATTGATTTGATAGTTGCTGATTGGAAACCAATGATGGCGCTTGCTGGTGAAGCTGCGAAGCAAGTTGAGAATGCCAAAAAAATCAAAACTTCTGCGGAAGAAATTTCTGAAGTGCAAAAATTTATTTCCTGGATCAATGACGGAAATTTCATTTTTTTGGGCGCCGAAGAATTTAATTTAAAAGAAGTTAAGAAAGGCCAATTTGCACTAGAGCCTGTTGATAAAGGCCTTGGCGTGTTTCGTTCAGATTGCAGCGATTTTATTCCAAAAGTTGCTAATTCGTCAGTTGAAGAAGTTGATGATTCTCTGAAAAATCCTTACGTGATCGAAATTTTGAAATCGCGTTATCGTTCGCAAATCCACAGAATTGCTAATGCCGAGCGCATCCGTGTGCAAAAAATTTCTGCTGAGGGAAAAATTATTGGCGAATTCCGTTTCATCGGTTTGTTCACATCCGCGGCTTATCACTGCAGCATCAGCGACATTCCACTGATTCGCAGTAAAGTTGAAAAAGTTATTGCTGAATCCGGCTACACCAAAGGTTCGCACAACTACAAAGATTTGGTTTCAACTCTCGAATCTTATCCGCGCGACGAATTATTCCAAATTTCTGCTGAAGATTTACTGCGCACCGCAACTGGCATCGTGTCAATCTGCGGCCGCTCGCAAGTGAAGTTTTTTGTGCGTAATGATAAATTTAATCGTTTCGTAAGTTGCTTGGTGTTTGTGCCCAGAAATCGCAGCGATTCTAACTTGCGCGAAAAAATTAAATCTTATCTCGCAAAAGTTTATGACGGTGTGATCACCGACACTTTTGTGCAAATCACCGAATCAAATCTGGTGCGCCTTCATGCTGTTATTCGCACGGAAAATGGCATCCCGCAAATCGATCCGCTAACTGTTGAAAAAGAGTTAGATAAAATGAGCCGCATCTGGAGCGACGAGTTGGCTGAAGCAGTGAAAGCGAAATTTGAAAATGATGAAAAAAGCGTTGAGCTAAATGGGAAATATAAAAACGCCTTTTCGGTGAGCTATATTAATCGCTTCGATGCAAAACGTGGGGCAATAGATATTGCGCGCCTTGAAGAGGCTTTGAGCAGCGACAAAACTTTGTTCAATCTTTATAAATCTTCTGATTCTGCGGAAGAAAATATCACTGAGTTAAAAATTTATTCGCCAAACAAAGAATTGCTTTTGTCAGATGTGATGCCGGTACTTGAAAGCTTCGGTTTCAACGTGATTCAGGAACATAATTATAAAGTAGAAGCGGGCGATAAAAAAGTTTGGATCCATTATTTCCGCTTAAATCTTGATAAATCTGGTGCGGTTTTTTCAGAAAAAATCAAAATCAATTTTGAAAAAGCGATTTCATTAATTTGGAGCGGCGAGGCGCAAGTTGGTTTCCTCAACAAATTGCTCGTTGCGGCCGACTTAAACTGGAAGCAAATTTACATGCTTTCGGCTTACACAAAATATTTATACCAAACCGGATTTAGATATAATCAAACTTACATCGCCGATGTTTTGGTAAAATATTCATCACTTGCAAAATTGCTGGTTGAGCTGTTCGAAGCAAAATTTGACACCGCTTTGAAGCTTGATATGCCTAAGCGCAAAAAATTGGTCGATGAAATTTCGGAAAAAATTAAAGAAGGTTTGAATGCAGTAAAAGATGTTACTGATGATGCAGTGATTCGCAGATTTTACGGCACGCTTTTGGCAACTTTGCGCACTAATTATTATCAAAGCGCAAAAAGTGGCGGTTTCAAAGGCTATATGTCTTTCAAATTTGATTGTGCAAAAGTTCCGGGTTTGCCATTGCCTGTTCCTTTCGCCGAAATTTTTGTATGCTCGCCACGTGTTGAAGCAGTGCATTTGCGTGGCGGAAAAGTTGCGCGCGGCGGACTTCGTTGGTCTGATCGTCAGGAAGATTTCCGCACCGAAATTCTTGGTTTGGTGAAAGCACAAATGACGAAAAATGCCGTGATCGTTCCGGTTGGCTCAAAAGGCGGTTTCGTTTTGAAGCGCTCAACGGCAGGCATGAGCCGTGATGAATTGCAGCAAGAAGGCATTGAATGCTATAAAACTTTCCTGCGCGGTTTGCTTGATATTACTGATAATGTGGTCAATGGCCAAATCGAACATCCCAAAGATGTCATCATGCATGATGCAACTGATCCTTATCTCGTGGTTGCGGCAGATAAAGGCACCGCGACTTTCTCCGACATCGCAAATTCTGTTTCAGCGGAATATAATTTCTGGCTTGGTGATGCTTTCGCCTCAGGCGGATCGGTTGGTTATGACCACAAAAAAATGGGTATCACTGCAAAAGGTGGATGGATTTCGGTTATGCGCCACTTCCGCGAAATGGGTCGCGATTCACAAACGCAAGATTTCACCTGCGTTGGCATTGGCGATTTAGCCGGCGACGTTTTCGGCAATGGTATGTTGCTTTCAAAACATATTCGTTTGGTTGCCGCCTTTAACCACATGCATATTTTCCTCGATCCAAATCCGGATGCGGCAAAATCTTTTGTTGAGCGCGAAAGAATGTTCAACTTGCCGCGTTCAAGCTGGATGGATTATGACAAAGCTTTGATTTCAAAAGGCGGCGGCGTTTTTGAACGCAGCGCTAAATCAATTAAAATTTCTCCGGAAGTTAAAGAAGTTTTGAAAATTGAAGAAGACGAACTTGCACCAAATGATTTAATCCGCGCCATTTTAAAAGCGCCGGTTGATTTGTTGTGGAATGGTGGAATTGGAACTTACGTAAAATCAACTGATGAATCGCATCAAGAAGTTGGCGATCGTGCTTGCGATGCGCTTCGCATCAACGGCAATGAACTTCGCTGCAAAGTTGTAGGCGAGGGTGGCAATTTGGGCTGCACGCAAAAAGGTCGTATCGAAGCGGCTTTGAACGGTGTTCGACTAAACACTGACGCGATGGATAACTCAGCGGGTGTTGATTGCTCGGATCACGAAGTGAACATCAAAATCGCCATGACGCAGGCTCTGCGCTCAGGAAAAGTAAACTTGGATGAACGTAATAAAATTTTGGAAAGCATGACTGACAATGTTTCCAATCTCGTTCTTGCGGATAACCGCCTGCAAACTCAGGCGATTTCAATTGCGCATTTCCAAGGCGTTGCGGCTCTTGGCGAACAAGCGCAATTTTTGGATACGCTGGAAAAATCAGGTTTCTTAAATCGTGCTATCGAATTTTTGCCATCAAAAAAAGACATCGAAAAAAGACAAATGGATCGTGTTGGCCTTACTCGCCCAGAACTTTGCGTGATGATGGCTTATGCGAAAATGGACATCTATAACAAGCTTTTGGCATCTGACCTAATCGATGATGAATATTTCAAAAGTGAGTTGTTTAGCTACTTCCCGAAATTAATGCAGGAAAAATTTGTGCATGAAATCGAGACGCATCAATTGCGCCGCGAAATCATCGCAACGCAAATCACCAATTTCGTGGTGAACCGCATGGGCATTAGCTTCATCAACCAAATTTCGTTGGATAGCGGTTTTTCAATTCCGGATGTGGTGAGAAGTTTCATCATCGCGTGCGATTCATTTTCGATTCGCCAAATCTGGGAAGAAGTTGAAAAATTGGATGGCAAAATCGACTTCCAGGTGCAGATGAAAATGTTTTTAAGTGCCAATAAATTGATCGAGCGTTCAGTAAATTGGTTATTGCGAAATCAGCCGAAAGGTCAAATCCGGCCAATTGTGACGCGCTTCAAAAAAATCGCTGACGAACTTTACGGAATTTTCCCAGAAATTTTGGCCCAAGCATCAAGAGAATCTTTTGAACGCAAAGTTGAGCGTTATTGCTTGAGCAAAGTTGAACGCAAACTGGCGGAACGCGTCTCAGCAATGGATCCTGTGGCATCCGCTTTTGACATTGCTGAAATTTCTGCTGAATCAAATTTCGATCTCAAAACAATCGCTAAAATTTATTTCGCAGTTGGCACAAGATTCTCTCTAAAATGGATGAGAAGCAGAGTGTCCGGCCTCGCAATTGACAGCTATTGGCAGCGCTTGTCAGCTAAAACAATTTTGGAAGATTTATATTCTTATCAAATGAAATTGGCGCGCGCAATTGTGTCGCTAAGTTGCGATGACAAAAAAGTTTGCGAAACAGATTCTATTGCAAAATGGATTAAGAAAAATGAGTTTAGCGTTGAACGTTTCGATAATTTCATCGCTGATTTGAAATCACAGCCGAGCCCTGATTTGGCGGTGTTTATCGTGGCTTTGAATCGTTTGAAGCCGTTGGTGAATTAAGAATTACCAATTAACAATTGATCAATTCCTAATTGAAAAATTGTTAATTGAATATGCGGTCGTGGCGGAATTGGTATACGCGCAACGTTGAGGTCGTTGTGGGGTAAAACCCGTGGAAGTTCAAATCTTCTCGACCGCACCACCCGCTTTCGCTTACGCTACAGCGCGGCGGGCCCGCAGGGCACGTTGTGATGGAGTGTTAGCGAAACGTGGTGCCGCGCTGTAGCTCGAAGAGCGTAAGCGGGCTAGTACAACAAACTCCATCTCTCATGAAACTATTAGTTTTAAAAGAAACTCATCCATCAGAAAACCGCGTAGCTCTTACTCCCGACCTAATCGCAAAATATCAAAAATCCGGTCTCGAAATTTTTATCGAAAAAAATGCCGGCGTAAAATCGGGAATTGCTGACGAAGTTTACGAAAAAAATGGTGCCAAAATTGTTGGTGATATTTCACAAATTTTGCCGGAAGTTCATGTAATAATTTCTGTGCAGCGCACCGATGTCGATTTCACAAAAGCTAAGTCCGGCGTGGCTTTCATTGCTCTTCTAAATCCACATTTCCAACAAGAAAAAATCGCCGAACTTGCACAAAAAAACGTCACTGCTTTTGCGCTCGAATTTTTGCCGCGCATCACTCGCGCACAATCAATGGATACTTTGTCATCACAAAGCAACTTGGCCGGATACCGCGCCGTTATTGATGCCGTCTATGAAATGCAAAAAGCAGTTCCGATGATGATGACTGCTGCAGGCACAGTTTCTGCGGCGAAATTCCTGATTCTTGGTGCTGGCGTTGCAGGCTTGCAAGCCATCGCAACTGCAAAAAGATTAGGCGCAATTGTCTGTGCATTTGACGTTCGCGCCGCAGCAAAAGAGCAGGTGCAAAGCTTGGGCGCAAAATTTATCGAAGTGAAATCAGAAGAAAAAAATGACGGCGTTTATGCCAAAGAAATGTCGGAAGAATATAAAAAACTTCAGGAAAAATTACTCGCCGATACCATCAAAAATCAGGATGTCGTAATTTCAACTGCATTAATTCCGGGAAAAAAAGCACCGATTTTAATCACCAAAGAAATGGTTGCCTCAATGAAGTCAGGCAGCGTCATTATTGACCTCGCAGCAGTTAATGGCGGTAATTGCGAATTGACTCAAGTGGGAAAAATTGTTGAAGAAAATAATGTAAAAATCATCGGCTATGAAAATTTTCCAAGCCGGGTTGCTTTTGACGCGAGTAAACTTTTTGCCAAAAATATTTTCAATTTTCTTGAGCTGCTGATCAACAAAGAAAATAAATCGCTCACAATTGATGAAAATGATGAGATCGTCAAAGCTACTCTCGTCACGAAGGATGGTGCTTCGCTAAAAAATCTTTAGCTGATTTCTCATCTTAAAATTTCTGCAATTAGTTTCTTTTAAAATATTTTTGCGCCTATAAAAAAATTGAAAAATTCCTCTCAATTTTTTCTCAAAAGTCATGACAAGAAGAACAAAAAATTCTGAAGGCCTTTCCCTTAAAATTGATATTCCTGAACCGGATTTGCTAAAGCCAAGAATTGTAATTTTCGGCGCTGGTGGCGCGGGCGGAAACGCTATCAACAATATGATCCGCTCTAATTTGGAAGGTGTGGAATTCGTTGCAGCAAACACTGATGCGCAAGCTTTGATGAGTTCACTTGCGCCAACGAAAATTCAACTGGGATTAAAAACAACCAAAGGTCTTGGAGCCGGCTCTTTTCCTGATCGCGGACGTGCTGCGGCAGAAGAAAATCTTGATGAAATTGAGCGGTGTTTGGAAGGCGCAAATATGGTTTTCATCGCTGCTGGTATGGGTGGCGGAACCGGCACTGGTGCTGCTCCGGTGATTGCGAAGCTTGCGCGTGAGCGTGACATTTTGACCGTTGGTGTTGTCACAAAACCATTTCATTTCGAAGGAAAATATCGCATGCAAACTGCGGAAACCGGCATCGAAGATTTGAAAAAATATGTCGACACTTTGATCGTAATTCCGAATCAAAATCTTTTCCGCATCGCCAATGAACATACAACTTTTGAATCAGCTTTCAAAATGGCTGATGATGTTTTGCATGCCGGCGTGCGCGGGGTGACTGATCTCATCACCATGCCGGGTTTGGTTAATTTGGATTTCGCCGATATCAGAACCATCATGACAAAAATGGGCAAAGCGATGATGGGAACAGGTGAGGCCGAAGGCGAAAACCGCGCTATTCTTGCTTGCGAAGCGGCAATTTCAAATCCGCTGCTTGATGATATTTCAATCAAAGGCGCCAAAGGCGTGTTGGTGAATATGACCGGCGGCCCAGATATGACGCTATTCGAAGCTGATATGGCGGTGAACTCGATCAAGAAAGAAGTTGATCCAAATGCCAATATTATTTTCGGTTCGGCCTTTAATGAAAATATGAAAGGCAAAATTCGCATTTCGGTGGTTGCAACCGGAATTGATGTTGAAGAATTCCGCCGCGAATCGCTGCAAAATATGCAAACTTATGAACCAAGCCGCTTCCGTGTTCCAGCCGCTGCTGCTGCCGCTCCAAAGCCTGTTATAGTTGAAGAAGAGGAAGAAGAAATTCGCGATAATTTTGCTTCAGAAAATCAAAGTTTTTTTGATCCGGGAATTTCGGCAAAACCTGAAGAACAAGATGTGGAAGAAATTGCGGATGTAAATTTCAAACCAAAAAAATCTTACGCTAAGGAAGAAAATTTAAATTACGGCAAAACTACAGCCGAGCCGAAGAAGCCGTCCTCAATCGTTGATGAAAATGGTTTTACGCAAATCAGTTTTTTTAATCGTGAACTTGATGAAGCAGAAGAAGAAGCTCCGGTAATTTCTAAAAAAACAATCGTAAAAGAAGAAGTTGTCGAAGTTAAAAAAGCGGCGCCAGTTAAGGCGGCGAAGGCTAAAAAAGAATCTTCAGGTTTCAGCCTTTTCAGCTTTATGAATTCTTCAAATTCTGCTTCGAAAGATGAGGAAGAAGAAGTGGAAAAAGTTGAAGAAGAAGCCAAAGAATTTACCAAAATGTTCTCTGAAGCCAAGAAGCCAAAACTTGCAGAACCACAAGCTAATCAAGAAAAAAATCAGGAAGCCGACAAAAAACGCCGCCAATTTTTTGCCGCAACAATTCTTGATGAAGAGCAAGAACAGCAAGATGCCAAGTTCGAGGATGATATCCTCAACGTTCCTGCCTTCTTTCGCAGGAAGAAGTAATGACTGGAATTTATCTCATTTCACCGCCAAGTTTTGAGATAAAAAATTTTGCACCACGTCTCGAGTCCGCTTTAAAAACTGGCCTCGTTCCAGTGTTTCAGCTGCGTCTCAAAGATTATCCAAAAGATGAAATTATAAAAATTGCGCGCGAGATCAAAAAAATCTGCGAGCAAAATAATTGTCTTTTTATCATTAACGATTCTTATGAAATCGCACTGGAAGTGGGCGCAGGTGGTGTGCATTTAGGGGAAGGTGATGGAATAATTTCGGAAGTGCGAAAAAAATCGCCGCAAAATTTTGTTATTGGTGCCAGTTGCTATAACTCGCGTCATCTCGCTATGGAAGCCGGCGAACAAGGTGCAGATTATATCGCCTTCGGCGCATTTTTTCCAACTTCAACCAAAATTGCTAAAGCCAAAGCGGAAATAGAATTGCTCGAATGGGGCAGCGAAATTTTAAATTTGCCGATCATAGCAATTGGTGGAATCAACGATAAAAATGCCGGCTTATTGGCAAAAGCCGGAGCCGACTTCGTAGCAGTAATATCAAGCATCTGGGATGATAAAGATGGTGAAGTGGCAGCATTAAAAAAATTGCATCAGGCAATTCAAATTTAAGTTTTTTAAAACTTCTTCTTGTGAAAATAATTTTTCGTGGAATTTTGATCCCCGTCGGGAGTCGTGCCGAATAAAATACCTCTTGCAGGAAATAGGACACGATACGCTGGGTTTGCGTAGTGGTGGCTCCTGACACTTCAAAACCTCTCTCAAAATTTTGAGAGAGGTTTTTTTATTGTCGGAAGGTAAACCCTTTGAGCTTAATGCCATTCAGCACTAAGCCCAAAGGATGATACAAACGCTGATTAAATGTTTGCGTAGTGGTGGAGCTGAATTATTTATGCAGCAGATTTTTTGTAATCTGCCAGAAAGCAAATTAGAAGTAATCAAAACATCATAAAAAAAACTTATATGTCTCTGAAACAATTTTATTATAAGAAAAACCGCATTCAGCAATTGCGCGGATTTTATTATGCGGCGCAAAGCAATAGTATTTCAGGTGCAGCGCGGATGATGAAGTTGAGTCAGGCGGCGATAACTTTGCAGATTCAATCGCTTGAAAGAGATTTAGGAGTCCAGCTTTTTAGCAGAGAAAAGAAGAAGATAAAACTTACTGAGGCCGGTAAATCACTGTTCGTAGAGGCTTCTTATTATGTTCACGGAATTGATGATTTATTCGAAAGATTCGTAAAAAATACCAAAAACAAAGCCAGAAATATTGTTGATATAGCCAGTAATCACGCGGGCATTTCCTATATCTTGCCCAAATATATAAAAAAATTCCGTGAAGAAAATCCGCAGGTGAAATTTAAGATCAGGAATTTGTCGAAGAATGAATGCATCAAACGTTTGCTCAGTGATGAAATTAATATGTTTATCTATCCGATGAATAATGGCGATATTCCCGATGAGTTGGAATTTATTCCGATAGTGAAATATCAGCCGATTCTTCTGCTCAAAAAAAATCATGCTTTGGTTAAGAAAAATAATTTTAAATTAAGTGATGTGGCGAAGTTTGATTTAGTCAGGATCGACCCGCATCTTATAACGCTTCCCGCCTTTGAAGAAATTATTAAATCGCACGGCATAACCAGCGCCATCGAATTTGAAATGTCGGATTGGGAGATCCTAAAGAAATTTGTAAAAGCTGATGTGGGTGTGGCGATAATCTCCAATATTATTTTGGAAGGTGAGAGCGACGGTGAGTTGATTGGAAGAAATTTAACTAATTATTTTCCGGAAATGACTTATGGAATTTTGGTAAAAAAAGGCCGCGCACTAAGCGGGCTGGCAAAAGATTTTGCCGATTTAATCTCCACACAACCAATGTTGCAGGCGCAATATGCAAAGTAATTTCTTCTCTAACCCCGACCTAATCGCCTCACTCGCTGCCTTCTTCACCATGATTGGCTACATCCCTCAGGCAATCAAAACCATCAAAACGCGCGATACTTCCGGTATCTCATTTTGGATGTATTTATTCACCATCATCGGCGTGGTTTTTTGGCTGATTTTTGGGTTGATGATCAACAATGTGCCGATGATTTTTAAAAATATTACCGTGATAATTTTGGGTGGGATCGTGCTTTATATCAAATGCGGTAACATTCTCAAAACTTCGGAAGAAAAAAATTTCCTCACCCGCTTTCTTAAAAAAATCTCACGTTAAAAAACCATCGTGTTGTGAATTGACTCAGTTTTAGTCCGCTTAAAAAACTTGGATCAGAATAGTTGAGTAGATAGATAAAGAGCTTAGACATCAGCCCTTTCAATCACTATATTTACAAGACCAATCAATGAAAGAAAAAGTCCGCAATTTTCTTTATAAGAAAAATCGTCAGCAGCAAATCAAAGGATTTTATTATGCAGCGCGCCATCGCTCTATTTCTGAGGCGGCGCGGGTGATGAATCTTACGCAATCCACCGTTACTTTGCAAATTCAATCGCTGGAGCGCGATTTGGGGCGTAAGCTTTTTGCGCGTGATTCCAAGCCCTTAACCCTCACGGCGGAAGGGGAAGATTTTTATCAGCTCGCTTGTCCGCTGATTCACGAATTTGAATCGGTGGTGGAAAAATTTCTCAGCAATAAAAAAGAAAAAGAGCAGAAAAAAATCGACATTGCGATGCATCACGTCGCCATTTCCTATTTGATGCCAAAAGTTGTGCAAAATTTGCGCCGTTCACATCCGGGATTAAAAATCATGATCCGCAATATCGCGCCAGCCGATGCGCTGCGCCGTTTGAAGGATGGTGAAGTTGACATGGCTTTTTATCCGAATTTGCCGCATGAACCTGAAATCGAGCAAATTGAAATCATTTCTTATGATCCGGTTTTGATCATGAATAAACATCATCCGCTCGCTAAAAAACCGATTCATGCGCTGCGTGATTTGAAAAATTTTGATTTGATCCGCATCGACAGCAAATTGATTACTCTGCCGTTTTTTGAAGAAGTGGTGAAAGTAAATAAAATCGAAGGCAGCATCGAATTTGAAAACGGTAACTGGGAAATGTTAAAACATTTTGTGAAGGAAAATCCGGTGGTGGCCGTGGTTTCACAGATCTGTCTTGATAAAAATGACAATGATCTGGTGGTGAAAAATCTGAGCAATTTTTTCCCTAAAATGGATTATACGGTGGCAGTTAAAAAAGGTATGATCTTAAAGCCCGCTACAGAGGCAATACTGGGCGCGATTTTAGGAGTTGCCAAAAATTGGAAAACCCATTCTAAATTATCTTCATCTTAAGCAGGAATTTTTCGACATCTTCGGACTTCGGATAAGTAAAATAGCGGGCGCCGCCCAGATCTTTTTGTTTGGTGACCGGAATTTTTTCGCCGCGCTCAATTTTTTTGATAGCATCTAAAAGCAGCAAACAAGCATCGTCATAAAGATTTTCGACATTTTGTGAAAGCGAGAGATCATACTGAAATTTTTTTCGCGTAATGCTGATAATGTCACCAGTGTCAATTGTGTGATCCTGAATATAATGCAGAGTTGCACCCAGCTCATTTTCACCATTTAAAATTTTCCAAAAACTCGCCATCACGCCGCGATAAGCCGGCAAAATTCCGGAATGCAAATTCAAAACACCAAAGCGCGCGCAATCAATTGCTTCCTGGCGCAAGATTTTTTCGAAGCGAATTGAAATTATCAAATCCGGTGCGAATTTTTTTATTTCTGAAATTGTTTCTGGTGAATTTATGTCATCACAAAATTGTGCAGGAATCGAAAATTTTTCTAGCCAATTGGAATTATATTTTTCATGTGCTGCTAATTCCTGAATCTCTTTTGGTAGGCGGGATTTTTTTGCCAGGTTTTGCGATAGAAAAATCTTTAAATGATGTTGCGAAATTTCAGGTAGAAGCAGGGCGAAGGCTTTTGCGGCATATTTATCATTATTGAGAAGGAATAGTAGTCTCATCGCCATCTAACAATTATTGGACATTGATTCGCTTCTACCAGATTGAACAGGCTGGCCAAGTGTTAGGTTTATAGAAGTGCGGGGCTTTGGCGGAGTGCTAACTTGCGAAATACTTTGCATCATTAATTCGCAGGCTTTTGTGATGGTTGAAGGTTTATGATTAGTGGTAAGTCTAACTGACATTTCTGAAGGCTCTAATCCAAAGCATTCTCCCGGCACAACAGCCAGGCCTACATCCAAAAACATCTCAGCAATTTGCAAACCGCTTTTTAGCGACTTGCCTTTATATTCATGTCCTTCCAACCCTTTAAATTGCAGGTTATACATGCAAGGCACTGGCGGATTTCTGTCGAGTGGCTCAACGAAAATTTTACCCGGTTCTTCAAAAACTTCCTGCAATAATTGATTCATCGCATCTACGCAGGAATTGATCATGGCAATATGTTTACGCATGATTGCATCGGCCTTATTCAAATATTCTGTAACTGCCGGATATTCGTTGAGGATTGCAGTTATAGTGTCTTTTGGCACATCATTATGTCCGCCAAGACGTTCCAATGGTTTAATTACTGCAGGCGTTCCAAAGGCAATAGCGTAGCGTTGCGGCGAGGGATAAAATTTTGCAAAGCTAAATATCTGGCATAAGTTTTTTATACCGACTTGTGCGAGAGGAAATTGGAATGTTTGCGGATGAGCAAAAGCGGAATCTACAATGGCAAGAATACCTTCTTCACCATGAGAATTGAGGACTGTAGCAATATCTTGTGCTCTAGGTATGGGGAGACCGGTTGGAGTCTGAGGATCGCTGATAAGAACTGAAGCAACATAACGATGTTTTTTTAGCAATTTGTCGAGCTCTTCAGGGTCGTTGCTTCTCATCAGAATTGGCCTGATTTTTAACGATCTAAGTAATTCATTATAATAGCCGAAATATGGATTCATCAAAATCACCTCTGAGCCAAGCAAGTCTTTGCGGCCCATATCTTCTATAGTCGAAATAATGCTGGGTTGGACGGTAACTTCCATAGCTGTGCAATCGACTTTTTTCTCTGTAAGATACACGCGAATGAGTGCACGAAGATGCTCATCCCCAAGTGAAACTCCACGCGCTTCTTCATAATCATCACGAGGAACATCATCATGTGCAGCTTCCGAAACAAGAGGCTTGAGTAATGGAGCTGGTAATACACGGTACGGCAGAACACCGGCAGCAGTTAAATTGACTGGTGCAGATTTTTGTTTTTTTAGAAGAGCAAAATGTGCTTCATCAATTTCTGAGATTAAAGGAATAGTTGTTGCTGCGAACCGCCTAGTCTTCGAAGAAGCTTTCCGTAAGTTGACCCTGAAGAGAGTCTCTAAAACGCTCTTAGTCATGATTTGCTGATTTTAGCAACATAAAACTGCGCATTTATTTTATTGGATTTCGGGCTTTTTGCAAAAGTAGAAAATCTGCAATCACACAAGCCATCATTGCCTCGCCGATAGGAACGGCGCGAATTCCAACACATGGGTCATGACGGCCTTTGGTGATTATTTGGCAGTTATTTCCCTTAATGTCGATAGTTTTTCGCGGAATTAAAATCGAGCTCGTTGGCTTGACCGCAAAGCGCACAACAATATCTTGGCCGGAAGAAATTCCGCCTAAAATTCCGCCGGAATGATTTGAAGAAAATTTCAGTGCATTATTTTCCATCCACATTTCATCGGCAAGCTCGGAGCCCCTCATGCGCGCTGCTTCCATGCCAAATCCGATTTCCACACCTTTCACGGCGTTGATTGACATCATGGCTGATGCAAGTTTGGCATCGAGTTTATTGTAAATAGGTTCGCCCAAACCAACCGGAACATTTTTGGCAACAACTTCAATCACCGCACCAACAGAATCGCCGCTTTTGCGAATTTCTAAAAGATAATCTTCAAAATTTTTTGCGGCATTTTTGTCGGGACAGAAGAAATCATTTTTTTCGATCTCAGAAAAATCAATTGCGCTGCGATCAATTTTTTTCTCGCCGATTTGCGTTAAATAGCCGGTGATTTCGATATTATTTTTCTCAATAATTTTTCTCGCAACCGCGCCAGCCGCAACGCGCATTGCAGTTTCGCGCGCCGAAGATCTGCCGCCGCCGCGATAATCACGAATACCATATTTTTTGAAATAAGTGTAATCAGCATGAGAGGGGCGGAATTTATCTTTGATGTCGCCGTAATCGCCGGATTTTTGATCCTGATTAAAAATTATCATGCTAATTGGAGTGCCTGTAGTCTTGCCTTCAAAGACTCCGGAAAAAATTTTCACCGCATCAGGTTCCTGGCGTTGAGTTGTAAATTTCGATTGTCCGGGCCGGCGTTTATCTAAATGTTTTTGAATGTCGCCTTCATTTAAATCAAGCATTGAAGGACAGCCATCAACCACACAGCCAATTGCTTCGCCATGGCTTTCGCCCCAGGTTGTGAATGAAAAAATTTCGCCGAATTTATTGCTCATTATTTATTGTTTTTGGTTGGGAAGTTTTAGTTTTTTTCTCAGTTTGATTGAGGATCAAAATCGGATTTTTTGTAAAAACCAAATGATCACCTTCCTGATCAATTTTCAATTCGCCGGCCGTGATTTTGCCGATATCTCCTTCAGCAAAAACATCATATAAAAGCGCTTCATTTTCATCTTTGTGAAAAGCTTTTTTGGCGCGGATATTGTAAACTTGCGTATCATTATATTGAAATTTGATGCGCGGATTAGTCATGATTTTTTCGGTTTTATATTCCTTAATTCCCTTCGCATAATCAGTGACAATTTTGATGGTGCGGCTTTGGTTGAAAGCGTAAAAAACATAAATAAACAAACCAAGCACAATCGAGGCGTAGCAAAGCTTGGTCAAGGCATTTCTGATGCGCAAGTGTGAGTTAAAAACTTCCAATGTTTTTTGAAGATGCGGATCCATTATTTGCGAATTTTTTCTAAAATTATTCCCACCGAATCAGCTTCTTTCACAGCTTTCACTTTATCAATTTCAATTTTGCAGCGGCTGATTTTGCGGTTGCTCATGATTTTTTTGATAATTTCGCCGGCGAGTTTTTCCACCAGTTTAAAATAATTTTTCTCAATAATTTCTTTTATTTGCGCGGTGATGATGTCATAATCAACAGTGTCGCCAAGCTTGTCGCTGTTGATAGATTTGCTATTTTTAACTTCAATTTCGGCATTGATTATAATTTCGCGATTGAAGTTTTTTTCCCAATCATAAACACCGATTTTGGTTTTGAGTCTGAGGTTTTTTATTTTAATTATCATTGGTTTGCTAATAAAATAGGTCAATTCTAGCTTGATCTTGAGCGCAAACTAAAAGTTAAATGATAATGATAAACGACAAAGTTATTGATCTCAAAAATTACAAAAAACCTAAAAAAATTAATAAAATGTTCTTTCTGGCAATTTTTATTGGAGGCTTTGTAGGCTTGGCTTCATGGCATTATTTTGTGGAAAATATGGCGGCATCTGACATCAATATTCCGCAATCAAAAAATTTAACTTTTAATGATAAAGAGCCAATTGCGATGACCACAGCGCAAATCGCCAATGAATTTGAGAATGCCGATGGCAAGCCGATTCTGCTCTATATTTATACAACTTGGTGCAAAATCTGCACAAAAAATTTTGCCGTAATCAATGAAGTGGCGCGCGAATTTCAGGCAAGTGACGTGCAAGTTTTGGCAATTGCAATTGACCGCAACATGGACAGCGCAACGCTGCAGGCCTATCTAAACAAATTTGGCAATCTTTATTTCCAGCCAAGATTTTTAACTTTCAAAGAAGGTTTCATAGAATTTCTTGAGAAGAAAAATATCAATTACAACAACCGCATTCCCTTCACGGTTTTGCTTGCGCGCGATGGAGAAATCGCCGCCAAATTTACTGGCAGCAAAAGCAAAAATTATCTACGCAATAAAATAGCTAAAACTTTATAATGATTAGAGCCTTTAACACCTTATCCCGCAAAGAAGAAACACTAACGCCGCTTGATTTGAAGCATCTAAAAATGTATGTTTGCGGCCCTACAGTTTATGATCGCCCGCATCTTGGCAATGCCAGATCGGTTGTGGTTTATGACATGTTTTTTCGTTTTTTTAAAATGGTGTTTCCGCAAGTTACTTATGTGCGAAATATTACTGATGTTGATGATAAGATAAATGCTGCAGCCAAAGAGCAGGGTGTCTCGATTCAGGAACTCACCAAAAAAATCACGCAATTTTTTTACGACGACATTAACGCGCTAAACGTGCTGCCGCCAACAATTGAGCCGCGTGCCACCGCGCATATTCCGGAAATGATTGCGATGATTGAACAATTGATCGCAAGTAATCATGCTTATGAAGCCAAGGGTCACGTGCTTTTCGACGTTTCATCTTATAAAAATTATGGCATGCTTTCTAATCGCAATCTTGACGAAATGATTGCCGGTGCGCGCGTCGAAGTTGCGGCTTACAAAAAAAACCCGCTCGATTTCGTTTTGTGGAAACCAGCTGACAAAGAAGATGATATTTCCAGCGTCTTTGAAAGCCCGTGGGGCAAGGGCCGCCCGGGTTGGCATATTGAATGTTCGGCGATGAGCTCAAAATATTTAGGTGCAGATTTTGATGTGCATGGTGGTGGTGCAGATTTGCAATTCCCTCATCACGAAAATGAAATTGCGCAAAGTTGCTGTGCTAATCCTGGTTCGCATTTTGCAAAATTCTGGATCCATAACGGATTTTTAACCGTGAATGGTGAAAAAATGAGCAAGTCGCTGAAAAACTTTATCACGGTGCGCGACTTGTTGGATCAAGGGATTTCAGGCATTGTAATTCGTTATATGTTGCTCTCAACTCATTATCGCAAGCCTTTCGATTTTAACCAAAAAGCCTTGGATGATGCGCAAAAATCAATTGAAAAATTTTACGCAGTTTTGGATGTGAATTTGCTAAAAGCGGCAAAAAACAAAAAACCCTCAGATGAGATTCTGCAATGCTTAAGCGATGATCTAAATATTTCCAAAGCCACCGCCTTGCTTCACGAAATGGTGAAAAAAATCAAAAGTGAAAATGCACAAAAAGATAAAGAAGAACTTGCCGCAGCGCTTGATTTTTTTGGCTTAGCGGATGAAAGATTTTTTGAGAAAAAATCTGCTCTTGATGAAAATTATATTCAATTGCAAGTGGATTTGCGCTTGAAAATGAAAGCAGAAAAAAATTTCGCTAAAGCTGATGAGATCAGGAAAGAGTTGCTTGCACAAGGTGTGGTGCTCGAGGATATTTCAAAAGAAAAAACAATTTGGAAATTATCTTAAAGCTTCATGCGTAAAATGATCGGATAGCCCATAACCGTGCTTTTGTAGAAGCGGCGCTCATTTTTTTCAAACTTGCCATCGATTTCAAATTCAAATTCCAAAGTAACTTCCTCCGCGGCTTTAAGGCGAATTTGCTGGCCGCACGGGCATTGATAATATTTTACATATTGTTCGACATCTTCAGGATCTACCAGTAATTTCGGGCGCAAAATTATGAATCTTTTGGACATATTTTTGAGGTGAAAAACAACTTTCTGCTTGCGGTTGGTTACTGTTCTTACCTCTTTAATTTCGGGATAAAATTCGACATTTTCAAAAAAATTTTGTGCCTCAATCTCAATATCAAATTCTTTCTTTCCCTCACTTTTTGGAAAATAATAAGAGAAGCTAAAGCTGCGGCATTTCTGGGTGAAAGCGCAATACCAATTATAAGGCTGTGAGATCAGAGTGACAGCCGCGATTACAACAATTATCTGTATTGCCAGGCGAAGATATGGAGGCATGAAGAATGTTAATTGAATGAAGAAATTTCTTATCTTAAAATTATCTTCCTCAACTAAATAAAATTCCAAAAAAAATGTCAGCAACAAAAACTGCTTTGGCTGAGCCGTTTAAAAAATTTGGCGAATGGTTTGATAAAGCTCAGGCAACAAAAGAGATTGTCGAGCCAACAGCCATGTGCCTTGCCACTGTGGGTGAAAATTCTGCACCATCGGCGCGTATGGTTTTGCTAAAAAAATTTGATGAGCGCGGTTTTTGTTTTTACACCAATTTAACCAGCCGCAAAGGCAAGGAATTGAACGCTAATAAAAATGTCGCTTTGTGTTTTTACTGGGGAATTTTGGGCCGCCAGGTCAGGATTGAAGGCGCTGTAGAAAGAGTTACGATGGATGAAGCTGATGAATATTTTGCCTCGCGACGCCGCGGCAGTCAAATTGGTGCCTGGGCTTCAAAACAATCTCACGAAATGGCTGATTGGAGCGAATTTGACGAGAGAATAAAAACAATCTCCAAAGATTTTGAAGGACAAGAAATTCCGCGCCCGCCTTTCTGGTCGGGGTTTCGCGTTGCGCCAAAAAAAATCGAATTTTGGGAAGAGGGCGAATTTCGCATTCATACCCGTTTACTTTATGAGCGCCAGTTAGATTGCTGGCTGCTTAAAAAATTATATCCTTAAAAAATGCGTCGAGCTTTCTCCTTAATTGAACTATCAATAGTTATCCTCATCATCGGTATTCTTATTGCCGGCGTGACACAAGGCACGCGTTTGGTTCGCGAGATGCAACTGGCAACAGCTCGCACGCAAACCAACAGTGCTCCGGTTCTTTCAATCAATGATATTTTAATGTGGGTAGAAACCACTTCGACTGCGAGTTTTATTGACACGGAAGCAAGTGATGGTGCAACTGTTTCGAACTGGTATGACATAAATCAAGGTTCAGTTACAAAAAATAATCCAACCCAAGCCTCATCAGGAAATCGTCCAACTTATATTTTAAGCTGTATGAATTCATTGCCGTGTCTGCGTTTTGATGGTGCACATTCTTATTTTACTTTTGATGGAACAGTGCTTGCCGGAACAGATTTTACTGTGATCGTAGTTGAGCGAAGAAGAAGTAATGTAGCGAATAATTACTTTATTGGTGGCACCAATGAAGCCCAAAACTCCTTGCTGGTTTTGGGCTATCGCGATGATACACACATAACTTTTGCGCAATATTTGAATGATATAGATATAGTTGTGCCTGCTTATTCAAGCCCAACTCCAAAGATTCATGTTTTTACTCATAGCTCAAAGGTAGGAAAAAATTATTATTCCAATGGTGTACAAATGATGACAAATTCTGGCGCCACTACTGGCCTTTCGAGTTTTATAAATGCGCGCATTGGCTATTACGGAAATTTTCCGCCAGTACTTTTCAACGGCGATTTGGTTGAAATTATAATGTTTCGTAAAGCTTTGAAAAATGAAGAAAGAAGATCGATTGAATCTTATCTGGGCAAGAAATGGAATATTAAAGTTAGTTAAATATGCTTGAAAAAGATTTTTATAAATTGTGTGAAGACGCGCTATCAGAGCTTTCCGACGAACTCGAAAAAAGAGATGCCAACTCAAAACTTGATTTCGATTATTCCGATGGAATTTTGAAAATTGTAATTCTTTCAAACAAAAAAACTTACGTCATCAATCGCAATTCCGGAAATCAAAAAATCTGGTATTCTTCGCCGCTCACCGGCGCGGATTATTTTGCGTTTGATGAAAATTCTAAATCATGGCTAAACGCCAAAGGAGAAGAGTTAGCGCCGAAATTTTTCTCTGAAATTCAATCTTTTATTTAATTCTCTCATGAAAAAAATTCTCTTAATCGATGGTGATGGTATTGGTCCGGAAGTGGTTGCACAGGCGAAAAAAATTATCGATTTTTTTAGCAAAAATACCGACAAAAAATTTGAAACTGAAAATGCACTTTTAGGCGGAATCGCTTATGACAAGGCCGGAACGCCTTTTCCAATCGAAACATTAAATTTAGCAAAACAATCTGACGCCGTTTTACTTGGCGCAGTTGGCGGACCGAAATGGGAAGTTTTGGAATATCAACATCGTCCGGAACGCGGACTTCTGGGCATCCGCAAAGAGTTAGAACTTTTTGCAAATTTACGTCCGGCAAAAGTTTTCAACGCTTTGACTGACAGCTCAACTCTAAAACGCGAAGTAGTTTTGGGACTTGATATTATGATTGTGCGCGAACTTACCGGCGATCTTTATTTCGGACAACCGCGCGGTGTTACAACTCTGCCGGATGGCTCACGTCAAGGCGTCAACACTATGACTTATAATTCAAAAGAAGTTGAACGCATTGCGCGCATCGCTTTTGATTTAGCAAAAGTACGTGGCAAAAGATTGTGCTCAGTTGACAAAGCTAATGTGATCGAAACTACAGAAATGTGGCGCGAAGTGGTTACTGAAATTGGTCAAAAAGAATATCCTGAAATTCAACTTTCTCACATGTATGTTGACAACGCTTCAATGCAATTGGTGCGCAATCCCAAGCAATTTGACGTGATGGTCACTGGCAATATGTTTGGTGATATTTTATCTGACACCGCATCAATGCTCACCGGCTCTCTTGGCATGTTACCTTCTGCTTCACTTGGTGCAAAACAGACAAATGGCAAACAATTTGCACTTTATGAACCGGTTCACGGATCGGCGCCAGACATTGCTGGACGCAATATCGCCAATCCGCTTGCTACAATTTTGAGCTTGGGGATGATGTTTAAATATTCTTTTGGTTATACGAAGGAAGCCGACTTGATCGAAAAAGCAGTTGAAAATGTTTTGAATAAAGGCTGGCGCACTTCTGACATTGCGAAAGTTGCTGAAGCCCGTATTTCCTGCTCTGACATGGGTGACAAAATCGTTGAAGAACTCAAAAGCTTATTGATGTTTTCATGAAAAAAATCTGGGCGGTCTTAATTTTATTGCTGTTTTGCGGTACTTCAGCCTTAGCGCAAGAAGCTACCACAACCAGCTTTGACGATCGTCCGGCTTGTGAAGCGCAAAAAGGTGTATGGCGTGAATTTGGCAATGGTTGCGTTGATGAATGTTATCCGAAATTCGATAAATTTACCATTTGCACCAGCGCCATAACTTTTGGCTGCGACTGTGGCAAAGGACGCTGCTGGGATAATAAATCTTGCGTTCCTGTTGCTCAGTATAAAAAAACTTTCGATAAAAATTTTGAAGAAGAGCAAAAAGTTCTGCAGGAAGCCAAGAAGAAGAGACAGGAGCAATATCAGGCCAATTCTGATGCCATCGTTAGTGACCTGATCAGCAAAAAAAAGGCTAGCGACAGCACCGCTGCGCAAGTTGCCGGTGCGATTAAAAATAATTATAACGATTTTTATCAAAACAGCGTAACGCCGGCAGTAAATGATGCCAAAAATGCGGCGGATAATGCGATCACGGCGGCAAATAAAAATCTCGATAAAGCGGGAATGGATCAATTGCCGCAAATCAACTTGCCGCAAGAAGAAGTTAAAGTGCCAACCGCGCCGCCAATCGTAATTGAAAAAGGTGATGCTCCGGTTCCGGCATTATTTTTAGAACAACAGCAGGGAAAAAAATCAACCGCGCCACAAACAAGTGGCAATTCACAAAATCCATTGCTGAATAATTCGCCAAATCAGCAGGGCAACGCTGCCGCTTTGCCAATAATCCCTTTGCCGTAATAAAATGTTGAACGAAAAAATTTATTTTCTGGTTTTTCGCCTAATCGGCCGGCTTTTCGGTTTGGTTTTGATCGGTTTTTCGCTGATCTTCACTTTATCACTTTTTAGTTTTGATGCCGCCGACCCTTCATTTAACACGGTTTCAACTGATGATCATATCAGCAATTGGGCGGGTTCATTTGGTTCACATATTTCTGATTTGTCATTTCAATTAGTTGGCCTGGCATCTTTTTTATTGGCTTTGGTGATTTTTAGCATCGGCTCTAAAATGAGTAGCCGCATGGGTGCGCGCAATTTATTACCGAAAATGATTTTAACGCCTTTCGCAATTTTATGTTTTGCAGTTTTCTTTGCCGCCTTGCCGCAACCAAGCTGGTGGGAATTTAATTCGCTCGGCGGTTATGACGGTCGTTTTATTTTAGCAAAAATTCCTTATTTGCCAAAAGCTGTGAAAGGAATAATGGCGCTGCTTTGTGGGTTAGTGTTGCTCTCGATAATTATTGAAGTGACGCTGCGCGATTGGATTTATTTTTTCCGCTATAGCTATGTCACCGCGCGTTTCTTTTTCGAAAAATTAATGAAAGCCATCAAAGAAGAGCAGCCGCAATTGCAGGCGCGCTCTGAAGTGGTGGAAGAAGAAAAACCGCAGCTACAAATCAGCATTGCCCAAGAAGAAGATGAAGATGATGAAGAAGAGGAAAATGACGAAGAAGAAGTCAAAAAAACTCTCAAAGAAAAATTGAAAGCCACCAAAACCAAAAAGCCGATACGCCCTAGAAAATCAACTTATCAACTGCCTTCCACTGATTTGCTGGCGGATCGTTCAAATGAAAATAAAGATAAAAAAATCAGCAAAGAGGTGATTGATAATCAGTCGAAAATGTTGCTTCGAACTTTGGATGATTTTGGTGTGCAAGGTGTTTCAAACGGCGCGCGCGTTGGGCCTGTGGTCACTCTTCATGAATTTGAACCGGCGGCAGGAACCAAAGCTTCGCGCGTGATTGGTTTGTCAGATGACATTGCGAGATCGATGAGCTCAGTATCAGCGCGCATCGCGGTGATTCCTGGAAAAACTGCGATTGGTATCGAATTGCCGAATCCGAAACGCGAAATGATTTTCCTGCGCGAAATGCTTGAGAGCAAAGAATATAAATTTTCGCAACATTCGCTGCCAATGATTTTGGGTAAAGATATTGCTGGTGAAACGATCATTGCTGATCTTGCCAAAATGCCGCATTTATTGATTGCGGGAACTACAGGTTCAGGAAAATCTGTTGGCTTGAACGTGATGATTTTGTCTCTGCTCTACAAGCTGCGTCCGGATGAATGTAAGTTCATTATGATTGATCCAAAAATGTTGGAGCTGTCAGTTTATGACGGAATTCCGCATCTTTTAGCTCCGGTTGTAACAGAGCCGGGCAAGGCAGTGATTGCGCTGAAATGGGTGGTTGCAGAAATGGAAGAGCGTTATCGTTTGATGTCGAATTTCGGTGTGAGAAATATTTTGGGCTATAATGAAAAAGCCGAAAAAGCGATAATCACCGGCGAAAAATTTTCGCGTAAAGTGCAGACCGGCTTTGATCCGACAAACGGTTCAGCGATCATCGAAGAGATTGAATTTGAGCCGAAAAAACTTCCTTTCATCGTGGTGATTGTTGATGAAATGGCGGATCTGATGTTGGTGGCTGGAAAAGAAATTGAAAATTCGGTGCAGCGTTTGGCGCAGATGGCCCGTGCTGCTGGCATCCATATCATCATGGCAACACAACGTCCCTCAGTTGACGTGATCACCGGTGTTATCAAAGCGAATTTTCCGACACGAATTTCTTTCCAAGTAACGTCACGAATTGACAGTCGCACAATTTTGGGAACGCAAGGAGCCGAACAGCTTCTGGGGCAGGGCGATATGATTTATATGTCGGGCGGCAGCAAATTAACGCGCGCGCATGGTCCGTTTTGTTCGGATACGGAAATTGAAAATATCGTGAATTTTATCAAATCGCAGGATTGCAGCGACTTTGAAAGTGAAGAAAAAATTTCTTTCGAAGTGCCTATTCCAACTGCCGGCGGAGCAGGAGGGGATGATTTTGCCGGAGGTGAAGCCGGTTCAGATGAAGATCTTTACAACCGCGCGGTGATGATTGTGCGCCGTGATAAGAAAGCTTCGATCAGTTATGTGCAAAGACAGCTCAGAATTGGTTATAACCGCGCTGCGACTTTGATTGAGAAGATGGAAGAAAATGGTGTGGTGACGCCGCCGAATATTTCTGGGAAAAGGGAGTTGATTGAGGAATAAACCCTCTGTCATTTCCCGCCCTTGCTATTCATGCCTTGTCGATTGCATGAACGTTAAGGGAGTTACAACTCCGTCCAACACCGAGAAATTTTTTTCCATTGAGAAATAGCTTACGCCGCTTTTAAATTCGCTTTCACAAAGCAATTTTTCTCCCCAACAATTTAAATTAATCTCAAATGCTAAAAAATCTTTTTGTCTCTGACGCCTTTGCTCAAGCCACTGAAACCGCTGCTGCTGCCGCTCCACAAAGCGAAATGTCTTTCTCAAGTTTCGTGCCGTTGATCGTAATTTTTGCGATTTTTTATGTTTTATTAGTGCGTCCGCAAACCAAGAAAATGAAGGCGCATCAGGAGATGGTGAACAATCTAAAAAAAGGTGATAAAGTTGTAACTAATGGCGGAATCGTTGGCACTGTAAAAAGCGTGCTGGAAACTGAAGGACAAGTTGAAGTGGAAATTGCGGATAATGTTTCAGTGAAAATCCTCAAACAATATGTCAGCGAATTAGTTCAAGACAAAAAATAAGCCTTAAACAAAAAGCGCCAATTATGCTTAATTTCTCCAAAACAAAAATTTTCTTCATTCTTGCTGCCTGCTTGATTTCACTGGCTTTAGCGGCTCCGTCATTAATTCCGGAAAATAATCAATCGCCGGTTCTAAAAAAATTGGCGGAAATTTTGCCCCAGCAAAAAGTTAATCTCGGCCTTGATTTGCGCGGCGGCTCGCAATTGATGCTTGAAGTTGATTTTGATTATTACATCAAAGAGCAGCTCAATAATTTGCGTGAAGAAATTAAAAATTCTTTCCGCGATCAGGAAGTGCGTGTGATCCCGGAAATTACCGGTAGCAAGATCACTTATGTTTTGGCGGATGAGGAACAAAGAAAATTGGCGAAAAAATTAATCAAAAAATTGGCGAAAAATGTTGAGATCAATGAATCAGGCTCGCAAGTCGAAATTTATTTCTCGCGCGATGAAGTTGAATTGATTCGCCAAAACTTGATCAAGCAATCAATTGAAATCGTACGTCGCCGCGTGGATGAAAGCGGCACCAAAGAGCCGACCATTCAAGCGCAAGGCGAGAGCAGAATTTTGTTACAGGTTCCGGGCGTAAAAAATTCCGAAGAATTAAAATCGGTTCTTGGCAAAACTGCTAAAATGACTTTCCACTTTTTGTCGGATGAGGCGGGCGCTGATGTTATGCAAATCCCTGATTCGCAAGGCCGCATTTATCCAATCAAAAAAGAAGTTATTTTAAGCGGTGATCTTTTGGTTGATGCCAACACCACTTATCACGAAGGTCAGCCTGCGGTAGGATTCCGTTTCAATGCACTTGGTACCAGAAAATTTGCGGAAATTACCAAAGAAAATATCGGCAGAATTTTTGCCATCGTGCTTGATGGCAAAGTTGTGACTGCGCCGCGTATTAACACTGCAATCAATCAAGGTTCGGGTGTGATTTCAGGAAGTTTCACCACGCAAGAAGCAAATGAAGTGGCGCTTCTGCTTAGAGCTGGTGCGCTTCCAGCGCCACTTAAAGTTATTGAAGAACGCACAGTTGGTCCATCTCTTGGGGCAGATTCAATCAAGAATGGCGCGATCTCATCAATTGCTGGCTTGGTTTTCGTTGCGATCTTCATGGTGATTTTCTACGGATTTTTCGGCTTCATCGCCAATATCGCGATGCTGGTAAACATCTTCATCATCCTCGCAGTTTTATCGCTGATTGGCGCAACACTAACTCTTCCAGGTATCGCCGGTATCGTGCTTACAATTGGTATGGCTGTTGACTCCAACGTGCTAATTTTTGAGCGCATCAAAGAAGAATTGCGCGAGAAAAAATCAGTTTTTGCATCCGTTGAACAAGGTTTCGACCAAGCTTATCGCACGATCACCGACTCGAATTTAACCACATTGATCATCGCCTTTTTCCTTTATGCTTTTGGAAATGGTCCGGTTAAAGGTTTTGCGGTTACGCTTTCGATTGGTATCATCGCCTCAATGTTTTCCGCGATCGTGCTTACGCGCATGATGATCGCAATTTGGTTGAAAAAACGTCGTCCGCAAAAACTCTCACTGATTTAATGGATGAGAAAAACGCAAAAATTTTTAATATTTACCGCGGCGTTTCTCTTTGCGCAAAATTCTTTTGCGATTCCCTCATTTAAACAAAGCAAATCTTCCGGTGTGGCTTCAGTGTTGAAGGCAGACCAGATCGATGCTGATAAAGAATCCAATGTTTTAGTTGCCAAAGGTAATGCCGAATTGCGCAAAGATAATAGCGTGATTTATGCGGAGCGCATGACTTACAGCAAAGATAAAAAAACCATTCGCGCCATCGGCCACGTGGTGGTAAAGGATCTTGAGATCGGCAATATGTGGGCCACAGAAGGTGAGATTCGTGATGATTTCAGCAGCGGAAAATTCATCGATAGCAAAATAGTTTTCAAAGACGGCTCTTATTTAACTTCTCCAGAAATTGATCGCGAAACACCCACATCCACCACGCTTTATGATTCAGTTTATGCGATTTGTCCGGATGATGATATTGCGGAAGATAACGAACTGGCGGGAAAAAAATTCGACATGGCGACGATCTCGGCAAGCAAGAATACGATCGACCGCCAAAACGGCATGATGAAGATCAATCATGGCGTTTTCAAACTTTACAGCGTGCCGATTTTTTATTCGCCTTACATGAAAATTCCGCTGCCTTCAAAAGGCCGCCAGTCGGGTTTCTTGACACCGAGTTATGCCAAAAACAGTAACTTCGGTTTGTCGCTAAAAATTCCTTATTATTTCAACATCGCGCCGAACCTTGATTTGACTACGACGACGCAAATCGGTGTTACCACCAGTCAAATTTTAGTGATCAATGAATTGCGCCATTTAACCACTTACGGCAAATATAATCTCAATATTGAAGCGGCGAATAACGAGTTAAAACATAGCGCGGTTAATCCGGCTTTGCTTGATTCCACAAACTCAGCGCTGCTTAACAAAACCGACAAGAAATTCCGCTGGCAGGTTGCAGGTAAAGGTAATTTTGATTTCACGCAAAATACCGGTTTGGATTTTTCGCTTAACACACTTTCCGACGTAAATTATCTGCGCGATTATCACTTCTCTTATCTGGCTTACACTGAGTCGAAAGTGAATCTCGATTACATCAAAGGACGCGATTATTATTCGATAAAATCCGTGCGCTTTCAGGAATTGCAGAATCAGGATCAGGCGGAAGAAGCGCCTTTTGTTTTGCCATCAATCACCACTTATAATGAGAGCAAAAAATCGCTTTTCTTCAAAGAAAAATATATGCTCACTACCAATCTTACCAGCATCAATCCGAGCCAGGGCATGCAATATCACCGCGCCAGCCTTATGCCGGAAGTGAAATTGCCCTATAATTTAAAAGGAAATTTATTTGAAGTTGGCGCGAAAGTGCAGGGCGATTTTTATTGGATCGACAATAATTTCAGCGGCGCGGCGCCATCTCCCAACAATAATTATCAATCGCTTGAAACCAATTACCGCCCCGAAGTTTCCGCCAGCTGGAAATTGCCGCTGATCCAAAAAACCAAATCCAACACTTTCATCATCGAGCCAATGGTGACGCTTGTTTCAAGCAGTTACAAAAAAAATGTCAGCCAGATCGCCAATGCTGATTCGAATAATTCAGAATTGACGGTGAGCAATTTATTCGTTTCCGACCGCATTTACGGCTATGACCGCAACGAGTCGGGAGAGCGCGTCAGCTATGGCTTCAAATCATCTTTATTTAGCAAGATTGGGGAATTTGGTTTAACTTTAGGTCAAAGTTATCGCATCAGCAATCCTACACAAGATGTGACGATCAGCGGTTTCGCCGACAATAATAAATCAAATTTAGTTGGTCAGGCGCTTTATAAAGCAAAAAAATATTTCTCGATCTTTTATACTTTCCAACTTAATGAATCCAGCTATCGCAACGATATCAACCAGGTTATCGTTAATTTGAATTTCAACCGCATAAAAATTAACACCGATTATATCTGGCTGAAAAAAACTCCGCAAAATCCGACAGAAAAAGAGCAAATGACGATCACTGCCGATGCGCAGCTCACCGATCGCTGGCACCTTGCCTTACTGCGAAGCCAGGATTTGATTTTAGGTAGAACACTTTTGCAAACTATCGCACTAAATCGCGAAGGCTGCTGCACAATTTTTGGAATCTCGGTGACAGAAACCAATCCGAGCGCTCTTGTTAAAGCGCAGAGAAGTATTAGTTTTAGTTTAGTATTTAAGAATTTATAAATTTTCCAACCCTCAACAAATTTAATTTTATGACTAAAGAAACCTCAGATAATAATTTCCAAAAAGATGTCATCGAATCAGCAAAACCGGTTCTGGTTGATTTCTGGGCACCTTGGTGCGGGCCTTGCCGCCAGCTTTCTCCAATCGTTGATGAAGTGGCCAAAGAATTCGAAGGCAAGCTTGAAGTTTTCAAATGCAATATCGATGAAAATCCGGAAGTTCCTTCAAAATTTATGGTGCGCGGCATTCCGACTTTGATGCTTTTCAAAGATGGAAAATTGCTTGATACAAAAGTCGGCGCGCTTCCAAAATCAGCATTGATTGAATGGGTTAAAAACAATTCGTAATGCTGCAAAAATTTTATCTAAACAAAGAGAAAATTTTAAAAAAATCGCAGGAATTTTTTTCCAACTCCAATTCGCAAATTATAAAAATAGGATGCGAGTTGGAGTTTTTTTTGCTTGATGAAAATTCACGAAAGCCTGCTGCGCCTGAATTGGTGGATGAATTTATTTTAGAGTTAAAAAATTTTTACGAAACTGAAAAAGAGCGCGGTGATGCGCAAATCGAAATCAAAACTAATTTCACTTCAGATTTATCAGCGCTTTGCGAGGAAATTGAAAATTGCAAAAATCACATCGAAAAATTAGCGCCGCAAAAAAATCTTCACGCCTCTTTTGCAGCGCAGCCTTTTGTGGATGATTGCGGCAGCGCCTTGCAATTCAACATCTCGTTACATGATAAAAATGATCAAAATCTTTTTTCGTGTGATGAAAATTTACTCAAAAAATGCGCCGTACTTTTGCTTGATGCAACAGATTCAATTATGATTTTTCTTGCGCCAAAAGCCGAAGATTATCAGCGCTTTGATGTTGAGCTAAACAAAAAACTTTTCCAAAAAGGAAAATTTCCCGCACCAATAAATTTAAGTTTCGGCGCTGATAATCGCACTTGCGCCATTCGTATTCCAGCACCAAAGAAAGAAAGATTAGAATATCGTATTGCTGCTGCAGGAGCTGATCCTTGGCTTTGTATTGCGGCTATTTTGCTTTGTTTAAGCGATGAAAATTGCGCAAATTTTGAACAAATTTTCGGTAATGCTTTTGACACGCAATATCAGATCAAAAATTTCTGCAAAAATTTAGACCAGGCAAAAGAAAACTTTAATAATTCTAAAAAATTGATCAGAGAAAAGTTCAATCAATTTAGTGAAATTTTATGATGAGTTGAGGCAAGCCAAGCATTAAACATAGATCGTTTTGGTAAAATTTTTTTGAATCTGTGGCAATTAAAAATTTAATAAAGACAACAAAAAAACCGAAGAATCATATTCAATTTTTATGCCAACTATTCAGGAATTCCAAAACAAAGCTGCAGATTGTAGAGAGAGTTTGCGCCAATTATTTGAATTGCGCCGCAAAGCAGCGAAAGAAAATGTACCAAAGCAGAATTTTGATATCGAGGCCGGAAAAAAACTTTATGAAGAAACGGTAGAAAATATCGGCGATATATTGGTTTTTCTTCACAAAGAATATGGAGATAGATTTAGCAACTGTCCTTTATTTTCAGCGCTCCAAACTCCTCAGCATTTGAAAGAATTTAAACTTAATTTCCATAAATTATTTATTGATCGCATCTCTTGCTTAGAAGTTGAGAATCCTGAATTGCAGTTCAACCGTTACAATCTTAAGGGAAACACCTATGGTGCTGATTTGTGTTATGCTGAAAGTTTCGCCGTAGCTTTTTATACCATGCTAGTTGAAGTTGCAGAAAAGATGGGTTTTGGGGCTAGGTTTGATGATGAATATAGGTTGCCTGATGATGATTTGATTGAGATGTTTGAATTATTTAACCTTATTGCCACGAATCATTATGCAGAAGAAAAACAGCGATGCTTTGGAACATTTGCTACTTATGAAAAAGCACAGAAGAGAAAAGAAATACAAGATAAATACGGAGATAATCATCTGCTATATAGTTTTGAAAACTGTCTTTCTATGCTAACCATGAATGAGAATTTTTGCCATGATAGAGCGATTACTTCTTATTATAAGGATTATCTTGAGCAAATTGATGAAGCAGACTCAGATAAAGCAGCAGTTATTTATCGCTTTATAGATAATATTTCAGGTGCAGCACATTTATGTTTAGACGGTAACAGCAGATCAGCGATAATTTTAGGATGGATGCTGAGTATTTTACACAATCACGATTTTACCATCGCTTGTTACGCCAATTTTGCTGATGATAGTATCATTGAAGCTGGCAAAGTTTGGACGAAAAATTTTTTCCGTGCTCCAATAATTCCCGCAATGAGCCCGGAGGAAAAGGATCTTTACAAAAAAGCTATAAAACAAAATTCGGTTAAAACGGATGTCGAATCTATCTGTTTTAGCTTTCTGAATCATAGTTTTTTTGCATCATCTAAAATTGATGTTTTTTTTGAAATACCAATCGATTTAACAAGAGTTTTGTTTTGTGGAGTTAGTGCACAAATTAGTAGTGCCTTTGTTGTAGGTAGTGATTTTCATCAATATCAACAAGCTCAAGAAATTGAATTAGAAGGTTTGATGAAAGTTGTTGAGGAGCATCATCAAGAATTAATTTCTGAGCCGGATATCACTCAAAAATATGCTAAACTTGCGCTATATTTTATGCTTGATCTTGAAAAGAGTTTTAAAACTAAAGGTGTGCGTTTAGCCGCAGTTAATGCTATAGAACATTTGTGTCGCGCATATCCGCAGGAAGTTTTTCAAGGAACCAACATGGAAGAAGATTATCGCAGAATCTCTGAAATTTATAATGAAATTAAAGAGGGAAGGAACCCATTTGATGCTTCTGAGGATGAAGAGAAGAAAATTCCAGCACCGCGATTAGGAATTGATGTGGTACTAGCCGTTGCAGGAAATTCAGATCTAGAGCAGCAAGGAAAATAATTCTAGCGCTTCATCATTTTATCAACCACATTGATTGGCAGTAGCAGATAATATTTTCCCTGAGATGCCATATAAAATGCTTTTTCTTCGGCATCATGTCCATTGCCGAAAAATATGTCGCCGCGCACGGTTCCTTTGATTGCAGAGCCGGTATCTTGAGTGACGAGAAGATGCGAATATTTTTCTTTTGCGCCATCGTGTTTTTTCAAATTTGTTTCAACCCAAATTGGAAATCCGTAAGGCATGATTTCAGAATCAATGGCCAGAGAACGCTCAGGAGTAAGCGGAACGCCTTGTCCGCCAACAACATATTCACCGTCAGTTAATTTGAAGAAAGTGAATGCGGCGTTGAGATTCATCACTTCATCAGCTTTGTCGGGATTATTTTTTAGCCACTCGCGAACTGAAGAAGCATTCATATTGCTGCGGCTCAAATAACCGCGATCCACCATCGGATTAGAAATTGCGGTGAAAGGTTGATTATTGCGTCCGGCAAAACCAACGCGAATTTCCGCACCACTTGGAAGCTTCACGCGGCCTGATCCTTGAATGTGCATGAAGAATAAATCGACTTTATCATCAACATAAAGCAGCTCGAGATTTTTATCTTTCAGCGCTCCGCCTTCAATATCGGCGCGGCTTAAATAGGCTTCGGAATTTAAATCTTTTGGTCGTGCGTAAAGCGGATAGCGGAATTTATCAGTTTTAACTTTGCTGCCATTTAGAGTTGCTTCATAATATCCGGTGAAGAGTCCTTTGCTATTGCCCCATCTGCTTTCAACCTCAAAAGGCTTGAACCAATTTTCGAAAAAATTCTTCGCCTGTTTGTTGCTCATGGTTTTTACAACTTGGGCGATTTCGCAAACATCGCGAAAATCTTCCGCAACAATATTGCCAATTTGTCCGCCAATCAAGCGGCTTGGAGCTGACGAAGAAAATTTGCTGCATGAATGCAAAAAAGAGAGCAGGGCTTTTTTGTGATCGTCATTTTCCCAATTATCCAAATCAGAAAATTCAACTTGCTGCAGCTTGATATCGCCTTTGCCGGTGATCGTAATCTTTTTTGAAAAAAGACATGAGGATAGCAGGAATAAGGAAATTATGAGTAAAAAACGGATCATGAAATTTACGATTTACGAATTACGAATTATGATTTAATGTTTTTTTCACCAAAAAATAAAATTCCAATTCCTAATTCGTAAATTGTAATTCGTAAATTCAATGTCTCTTCAATGCGGAATCGTCGGTCTTCCTAATGTCGGCAAATCTACTCTTTTTAATGCGCTAACTCAAACTGCTGCAGCGCAAGCGGCGAATTATCCGTTTTGCACCATTGAGCCCAATGTCGGCAAAGTGAATGTGCCTGATGAACGCTGCGAGGTTCTTTCAAAAATCGCCGGCTCAGCACAAATTATTCCGGTGCAAATTGAGTTTGTTGATATTGCCGGATTAGTTCGCGGAGCCAGCAAAGGCGAGGGTTTGGGCAATCAATTTTTATCTCACATTCGCGAAGTTGATGCAATTATTAATGTGGTTCGATGTTTCGAAGATGAAAATATTACTCACGTTGAAGGCGCCGTTGATCCACTGCGCGATATTGATTTGATCCAGTTGGAGCTTGCTATTGCTGACCTCGAAAGTTTGGAAAAAAGAATTCCGGCGATGGAGAAAAAAATCAAAACTGAAAAAGAAGCTGTGGCACAAGTTGAAATGGCAAAACGCGTTTTAGAAGTTTTAAAAGAAGGCAAAGCCGCGCGTTTGGTGAAAATAAATTCACCTGAAGAAGAAAAAATCTTGAAAGGCTTGCAGCTAATCACCTCTAAGCCACAACTCTTTGTTTGTAATTTGAAAGAACATGAACTTGCCGGAAATAAATATTCAGCTTTGGTTGAAGAATTCGGCAAAAAAAACGGTTTCAAAGTTTTAAAAATCTGTGCCCAAATTGAAGCCGAAGTTGCGGGTTTAGAATCTGATGAAGAGAAAAAAGAATTTTTAGATTCTGTTGGACTCAAAGAAACCGGCCTTTCGCAGATCATTCGAAATTCTTACGCACTTTTAGATTTAATAACTTTTTTCACAGTTGGACCAAAAGAATGTCACGCCTGGATGCTAAAAAAAGGCTCAAGCGCACCAAAAGCTGCGGGCGTAATTCACACTGATTTTGAAAAAGGTTTCATCCGCGCCGAAACAATTTCTTACAATGATTATGCTACACTTGGTGGCGAAGAAGGTGCTAAGAATGCTGGTAAATTAAGGCTTGAGGGCAAGGATTATATCGTAAATGACGGCGATGTTTTTCACTTTAGGTTCAATGTTTAGTGAGGGATTGTGAATAACTTAGAAAAGTATAAGAAAGACCTAAGTGAATTAATAAGAAACGGAGAAGAGTTGCTTACAGTAATGCACTTCGAATGTTTTTCTGATAACGAAAAAAAACGTCTTAGGGAGAAAGTACCGACAATTGATCAACTCCCTAATTTTAGTAATAGCTTTCAAGCTTGGTACTCAGAATCGTTGGCGGTAATAAGGCTATTATTACCAGATAGATTGGGTGATTTTGTTAAGCTTTATGAAAAACCAAGTGGTAGAAAGCTTATCGGAAATGACAATTATGTAATTGAGGACTACCTTCAAGGTTTAACCTTAAGTCGCGGTAGCCAAATAATTGTTAATTTATCAGCAGCAATATCAAGATTTTCTCAGCAGCTGAATATATTAAAATCTTGCCAAAAAAGATTTGAAAGCTCTCTCTTTGATATAAAGCAATTACTCCAAGCAGATTTATTTGACTCTGAAATCGAAGCAGCAAAACAGCTTAATAAAAAAGGATATAAACGTGCTGCTGGAGCGGTAGCTGGCGTGGTTTTAGAGCACCATCTTTTACAAATTTGCAATAACCATAAAATTACAATTTTGAAAAAAAATTCATCGATCAATGACTATAATGAATTATTAAAATCTAATGGTGTGATCGAAGTGCCTAAGTGGCGTTATATCCAGCTTTTGGGAGATTTAAGAAACTTATGTGACCACAAAAAGGATAGAGAACCAACTAAGGAAGAAATTGAGAAGTTGTTAAAAGGCGTAAATGAAATAATGAAAACTGTTTTTTAATTTTTATGACTAATTTCCAAAAAAAACTTCACGAAATAATCCGCGTCGATCACGCTGGCGAAATGGGCGCCAAGGTTATTTATGATGGGCAGATTGCGGCGCTGAAATTGAAGAAAGATTTCGCCACGCTAAAAATTGTTGAAGAAATGAAACAGCAGGAAGTTGTGCATTTTGATTATTTTGATGGCGAAATTAAACGCCAAAAAGTGCGTCCAACAATCATGCAGCCAGTTTGGAAAGCAGGTGGTTTCGCGCTTGGCTTTATTACCGGCATGATGGATAAAAAAGCGGCGATGGCATGTACCACGGCAGTTGAGGAGACAATTGACGATCATTATTTGGATCAACTTGCATCACTTGAAAAAGAAGAGGAAAAATTGAGCGGCGCGGAAAAAGAAAAAATCACTGAGCTAAAAAATAAAATCGAAAAATTCCGCGAAGAAGAAATTGAGCATCGCGACATTGGTTATGAAAACCATGCGGCCGATTTAAAATATTTTAAACCGCTTTCCGCTTTTATTAAAGTGACGGCAAAGATTGCGATTGCGGTGTCTAAAAAAATTTAATTTTCTCGGTCTATTACCCTCCCCTTGAGGGAGGGTCGACGAACCGCAGGTGAGTCGGGGAGGGGTCAGAAATCTAAATTAAATATTCTGACCCCTCCCCGGATCGCTTACGCTCTCCGACCCTCCCTCAAGGGGAGGGTAATAGACCGAGAAATATTCTAATATTATAATGAGAATAATTTCCGGCGAATTTCGTGGTAGAAAATTAGTTGATTCGCTTCATCTAAAAAAAACTCTGCGCCCAACAACTGACATGGGGCGGGAAGCTTTATTTAATATTTTATTTTCAGCGCGCAGTTTAAAAGAAATCGGATTTGATTTACATGGCGCAAATATTTTGGATGTATGTTGCGGCTCTGGCGCGGTTGCTTTTGAAGCTTTGTCGCGTGGTGCAAAATCTGCGGTTTTGATTGATAATAATCGCGCGCATCTTGAAGTGGCGAGGCAAAATGCTGCTCATTTGAAAGTTGAAGATCGTGTAAAAATTCTGCAGCAAGATGCTAAAAAATTAGGAAAAAATTCTGAGGTTTTTGATCTGGTTTTTATCGATCCGCCTTATAGTGAAGATTATAATTCAATTGTTTCAAGCCTTGTTGCTCAAGGTTGGATCCAAAAAAAATCACTGGTTGTCATTGAATATGACAAAACCAGCGATTTAGAAAATATTTCGCAGTTTTTAAAAGAAGTTGAGACGAGAGATTATGGAAAAACTTCCTTCAAATTTTTGCAGCTTAAAAATTAGTTCGGTGCTGGGCGTGATTTGTAATCGCGCCCACAGATTTCATGCAAATTCAAAGGCATGAATATTTCAGCGGGGTTGCAAACCCCGCCGAGCATTGAGCTATAATTTAGAAATCAACGTCGCCACATCGAGCATTCTAAGCGAGAAAGCCCATTCATTATCATACCAAGAGCAAACTTTAACCATATTGCCGCCAAGCACTTTTGTTTGTGTGGCATCAAAGCATGAGCTGTGAGTTGAGTGGTTGAAATCAATTGAAACCAAAGGCACTTCAACGATGCGCAAAACGCCTTTCATTTTTTCGGCAGCCTTTTTCATCACTTCATTAACTTCTTCTTTTGTAGTATCTCTTTTTGCCAAGAAGTTCAAATCAACCATCGAAACGTTTGGTGTTGGAACGCGAATCGCGCCGCCATCCAATTTTCCTTTTAATTCCGGCAGAACCAAACCAATCGCTTTCGCAGCGCCGGTTGAAGTTGGAATCATCGACATAGCGCAAGCTCTGGCGCGACGCAGATCTTTGTGCGGATTATCTACGATGTTTTGATCGTTGGTGTAGGCGTGAATTGTAGTCATGAAACCTTTTTCAATTCCAATTGCATCATTCAAAGCTTTAACAACCGGAGCCAGGCAGTTTGTGGTGCAAGAGCCAACTGAAAGAACGTGATCATCTTTTGTTAGTTTATCATGATTTACACCATAAACGATTGTTTTAACTGAATCTTCTTTTGCTGGAGCGGAGATGATAACTTTTTTTGCACCCGCTTCAATGTGCTGCGCGGCGTCTGCCTGCTTGGTGAAAGCGCCGGTGCATTCAAACACCACATCAACTTTCAAATCTTTCCACGGAAGTTTTTTTGGATCGCGCTCACTAACAACTTTAATTTTTTTGCCGTTGATTGTGAGTTCATCACCTTGTCCTGAAACCTCGAAATTAAAGGTGCCGTGCACTGAATCATATTTTAAAATGTGAACCATAGTTTCCATTGGCGCTGAAGCGTTTACCGCCACCAATTCAATATCAGAATAATTTTGTTCAAAAATTGCGCGAGTTACGCAGCGGCCGATGCGGCCCATACCATTGATTGCAATGCGGATAGTCATTTTGTTAGAAATTTAATTATTTGGATGCCTGGCTGTTGTAATAACTTAAGGCATTTCTGAAATCTTTGAGGTCTAGCCTGGCGGTTAGCTCTTTGTCAGAGCCGTGAACACTAAAACGCAAGAACATAAAATCACCATTTTTCATTTGCGAAAATAAAAGATTTTTCTGCTCATCGCTTAAGCCAACTAGTCCGAAATCCTTGGCGGATAAGCTTTTGGAGAGAATCACATCATTTTGATCAACACGAATTTTTACAAAACTTCCGGTTTGAATTTGCGGGATGATGATAAAAAATTGATTGGCAAATTTGGAGGTCGGCTGAATTGTGATGACGGAACTGCTGTCGAAAAATTTGCTGGCAATTTTGCAGTGTGCGATATTCATCATATCATCACTTTCGCAAAAAACTTTCCATTCGCCGAATTTTTTTTCTTCGTTGCGAATGTCGATGAGCTCAGCGTGGGCAAAGGTTGCCGGCAAAAGCATCATCAAAAAAACGAAACATAAAATTTTTTTCATGGTTAACTCTTTTATTTACGCATTGTTGATTTTGCTGTGTTTGAGCGCCTTGCTCGGACTTTTTTTTACGCGCCAATATATCAAAAAAATTTCCTGCCTCTCAATTGCTTATAGCAGTTTTGTGATTTTGATTGTTTTTATTGCACTAAAAAATCCGCATTTAAACGAGGTTTTACCGATATTGGTGAGTGTGATGATTGTTTTCTCCGTCAGCCTTTTGATGGGCATTGGCATCATCAAAAATATCGCCAAGGTCGAAGCGCAAAAAAAACTTTAACTATTCAACTTCGTCAAGTTTCAAGCTAACTTTCAGCGCGTTGGCTTTTTTGATTTCTTCCATCAATTTTTTTCTCAGCTCAGCAGTGTGAACTTCGATTTGATCAAGAATTTCGAGCAAATGCATAGCTTCTTGCGGGATGTCGTGAAGGTCGATTTGATCTTTTTTAACTGATTGTTGTTGGCCGCTCATAAATTGATAAATGTAGTTGAAAGGATAGGGTGTAGAGACTCGAAGGAGAGGGGAAAGAGTCAACTTTTTTTACATCATAACTCGTCATCATTGAATAGCTTCGATTTACTGCGTAAATCTGGGATGATGATTTTTTTAATTCTCCTCATCAAACTGCAACAAAACTTCCTTCCAAATATAATATTTATCCAGCGGCAAATTGCGCAGCGGGCTGCACAGATCAATAGCGCGGCGCGCATTATCGATGGTGATTTTATAAGCAGGTTCAGATGGATCATTATAGCGTTTCATATCAACAATCTCATCGAGATTTGAATCAATATAACCGCCTTCATTAATGCGCGCTTTGACGGCGATTTTCATGCCGCTTTTCATTTTGCTTTCATCAATGGCTTTTTTATAGCAGCGGCGCAGTTGCAGCTGGATGTTATATCTTTCGCGTGCTGACAAATCCAAATTATCGATGCTGCTTGCCAATTCATCCGGCGCTGGCTGATTGATCGATTTTTTATCCGTAGTCACTTCCTGCTTTTGCGGCGCTTCTTCTTTGGCGCCGAGATCTTTTTCTTTTTTCTGTTTTTCATCTTCTTTTTCTACTTTGCCGTCATTTTTTATTTCATCTTTTTTGATTTCCGCGGGCTTTTCTTTTTCTGCGACTTTTTCCTCTTTTTTAAATTCCTGAATTTTGCTCTCAATTGGCGGCTTCTTTACAGCTTCAGGCTCTTTAGGCTTTTCGTGTTTTTTTAATTCCTGATTAACTTTATTTTTTATTGATGCTTTCGGCGCTTTATTTTCCTTCACCGGTGCTTTTTTCTCCGCCGGTTTTTTTTCCTCTTTTTTCTCTTCTTTTTTTTCAACAACAGGTTGCGGTTCAACTGGTTTTGCTTCAGGATTTTTTTCGCTGCCAACAAACGGCGTCAAGGTTACTGTGATTTCCGTGGCTTTTCCTTCATCTTCATTTTTTAAATTGAAACTGGTGTAAATGGCGAGAAGCAACAGCGAGTGCAGAAACAGCGAATAGAGCAGGTTTTTGATCATTGCGCCAGTTCAGTTACTAAAACAATTTGGTTGAAGCCGGCAATGCTGACAGTTTTTACAACTTCCATCACGCGGCCATAATCGAGTTTTTTATCGGCGCGAACCAGGATTTTAGTGTTTAAATTGCCGTTGGTGATTTCGTTTAATTTATTTGGGATCAATGAAAGTTTGATCGAATCATCCTGCAAAAAAATGCTGCCGTCATCTTTAACCGAAATCACGATTGGCTGCGATTTTTCTGAAGTTGCAACTGTTGTTCCTTTCGGCAATTCGAGATTGACCGAGCTTGTCATCATTGGTGCCGCGATCATGAAGATCACGAGCAAAACCAACAATACGTCAACAAAAGGCGTGATGTTGATGTCGCTGACAATGCGGCGCTTTTTGGAATTTTTTTGGTCGAAAGAAAAAGCCATAATTACGATTTACGAATTACGATTTACGAATTTAGGAGTTACAAGAATTTCGTAAATCGTAATTCGTAAATCGTAAATTAATTCAACCCTTCTTTCTTTTTGATAACAAAAAGTTTATCGCTGATAGGTCTATTGAAATCAATGTCTGACAAGCTTACCGAAATAACCTGGTCGAGATCATTTTTTACTTCCATCTTGGCAAAGCGAAGCGGATTTGTTTTGAAAATTAAACTAAATTCTCCGGCTTCTTTGCGATTTTTTTTCATTACGGAGATTTTGATCTGGTCAGAAGTTTTTTTGACATTGGTGATTTCCACATCTTTTGCGGCAAAGGAAATGTTGGGGCGAGTGAGAAAAGACGCTGGCGTTGTGTTGGTGCTCAAATGCGAAACTTCATCAAGCTCAACATCATAATAAGATAAAACCGCGCCATTAACCACGATTAAAATTTTTGGATCAGCCAAATATTCCACGCGCATTTTTCCCGAACTTTCTTTGCTGCGCGAGAGATAGAATTTTCCTTCCACAAAATGTCCGTCCGATTCTTGCGTAAACTTGGCGGAAAGCGTGCTGATATTGTTTAAATAATTTTCAACTTCGCTTAATTCGCTGCGATATTTTTCTAAAAAATTTTCGGCAGCAAAAGCGCTGAAGGTATAAAAAAAAGCTACGCAAGCAATCAAACCTGCGTAGCTTTTTTTGACCTTTTGTAAGACAGGTCGATTTTTCATAAATTTTTTATGCGTCTTTTGAATAATAAAGTTTTTCGTCGAGCGCGCCTTCAGTTTTATCAACGATCAAAGTGATGGCGCTGTCTCCCGTGATATTAACGGTAGTTCTCACCATATCCAAAACGCGGTCAACACCAAGAATGATGCCGATGCCTTCAATTGGCAAGCCAACTGAAGATAAAACCATGCCCATGAAAATGATTGATCCGCTAGGAATGCCGGCCGCACCAATTGAACCAAGAGTGCAGGTGAGGATCAACATCAAATAATTTTGATGAGTCAAATCAATGCCATAAGCTTGCGCGAAGAAGAGGGCGCAAATGCCAAGATAAATCGCGGTGCCATCCATGTTGATGCAAACGCCAAGTGGCATTAAGAAATTAGAATTGGTTTTTGAAACGCCCATTCTTTCCTGCAATTGCGACATCGCGGTTGAAAGAGTCGCTTTGCTTGAGCTGGTTGCGAAAGCCAGAGATTGAGTCGGTAAAATTTTGCGGTAGAAAGGAAGCGGAGATAAGCGTCCGAAAATCAAAATGAAAAGTCCGAAAACCAAATATTGGAAAAGGCAGGCTATCAGAAGTGCCATGATCAATTTTGTCAAAGCTTCAAGAATGTCGAGACCTTGTGAGCCAACAACCCAGGCAATGAAACCAAATACACCGAAAGGTGCCAATTTGATGATGATTTCGATCATTTTGAAAGTTACTTGTGAAGCCGCGTAAATGAAATCTTTAACCGGGCGGGCTTTTTCACCAACGATATTAATTACGATACCGGTGAAAATTGAGAAGATGATGATTTGCAAGAAATTATCTGAAGCCATCGCGTTAAGCGGATTTGTTGGGATCAAACCAATAACAAATTCAGAAACAGTTGGCGCGGCTTTAGTTGCAACTGGTTGCGCAGTTGTATCAAGCATTGAATGCAGATCAACGCCAACACCTGGTTGGAAAAGCGTGCCGGCAGTAAGACCGATAACAACGGCAAAAATCGCGGTTAAAATATAAGCGCAGAAACCTTTCAAACCAACGCGGGTGAAATTTCCCTGGCCATTCATTGAGGTGATGCCTGAAAGCAACGCAAAGAAGATCAAAGGCACGATCACCATTTTAATCAAATTAATGAAAATGGTTCCAAAAATTTTCAAGCCCGCAGCTTTTTCTCCCAAAACAATTCCTGCGACGATACCCAAAATTAGGCCAATAAGAACCTGTTGCCAAAGTTTCATAATTTAGTATTAGTTAAGAGGTTAAGGGATAATGACTTTCAGCAGTGATGTCCCTGTTTGGATCGGAAATTGAGATCAGATAATCTGTAGCTTTCGAAAAGGGAGAGACTGAAAAGATTTTAAAAAACCTATAAACCGCTTTCCATAATGTCAAAATTTTATTTTTAATTTACGTTTCTGCCTGCCAACTATATATATAATTAATAAACAAAATTTTTGACTTTTAAAAACGGCTGCCAATTTTTTGGCTCAACTAATTACGAAAATCCCCTCTTAGAAATTTAATTGTAACTCAAATGAAAAAGAAATTTTCTCTCCTTCTTTTGCTGACTTCGCTTTTTATGGTCGCTGAAGAATCTATTGCGGCCACAAAATATGTCGCAGTTGGAACCGGCGCTATTACAGGTGTTTATTACCCAGCCGGCGGGGCGATTTGCCGTCTTCTAAATCGCGGCAGAAAAGAGCATGGCATTCGCTGCTCAGTTGAATCAACAGGCGGTTCAGTTTCAAATTTGAATGCAATTCGTAATGGCGCGATCGATTTTGGCATCGTGCAATCTGACTGGCAATATCATGCTTACAACGGCACCGGCTTCTTCGCTGATCAAAAACCTTTCAAAGAAATGCGTTCGGTATTTTCACTCTACACCGAAACTTTCACAATGGCCGTGCAAGATAAATCAGACATCAAAACTGTGGATGATATCGTTGGCAAAAAAATCAACTTCGGCCCGCAAGGCTCTGGCATGTATGCCACAATGGAAGTGTTGATGGGAGTTAAAGGTTGGACTAAAGACAGCTTCGGCGCAGTTACTTATCTTCAACCATCTGAACAACCAAAAGCTTTGTGTGACGGCAAAATTGATGTGATGATCTATGCCGCCGGCAATCCAAACGGCGTATTGCAGGAAGCAACCCAAACCTGCAAAGTTAGAATCATTCCAATTGACCGCGAAACAATTGATAAATTGATCCAGAAAAATTCTTTCTACGTAAGAGCCACAATTCCTGGTGGACTTTATGCCGGCAATCCTAACAATATCGAAAGCTTCGGCGTTAAAGCCAGCGTAGTAACTTCTGATAAAGCAAATACAGAAGTTGTTTATAATATGGTGAAAGCAGTGTTTGAAAATTTCGATAATTTCAAAACTCTTCATCCGGTATTCGCTACTTTGAAAAAAGAAGAAATGGTGAAAGACGGCAATTCTGCTCCTTTGCACCCAGGCGCTGTGAAATATTTCAAAGAAGCTAAATTGTTAAAAGAGTAATAAATTTTAAGGAATTCAATTGAGGCCTGAACAAAAATTCAGGCCTCTTTAATTTTTCTAACCAGAAAAAACCCAACACACCAAATTCCCCCCACACACCACATGTTCAAGAAACTCATTTCCCATTTTTCGCTGTTATTTTTGTGCTGTAATCAATTTTTGGTGACGTCTGCTGTTGCGCAGAATTTGCCGATTAATGTTGATGGCAGCACAAA